>FWPV01000147.1_pt1 | contig 246515 bp, 236 predicted proteins | sample 2228371 | NCBI WGS metagenome assembly FWPV01 (sample SAMEA103939776, study PRJEB20133) | metagenome
TTTTCCCAAACGAGGCTTCGTGCCTTAGATTGGTCTCGGCTTTGCTCATGGAGATCAGCGAGGAGTGGCAGATCGGTAAACGTTATTGTGCAGGCAAGTCATTGAATTGTTAACGAACGATGGGTATTTCTGACTCGAATTTACAGAAATAAGGTTGCATAATCCTGCATGGGCGTTGGCCGTCTGGCAGGGTGTCTTAAATAAACAGGACAGCCGCGGCTGTCCTGTTACCTTGAATTAGAGGGGGTTAAGTTTTCAGCGTGTGACCAGCGGCAGGTAAACCGCATTAGGTCCGGTCACTGGAATGGACACGACCAGGGTATTGACACTCTGCTGGTTGTTGCTCAGGTTGGTGTCGCTGAGGCTGCTGTCGATGTGGGCCGTGGCAGTGATCTGACCAACCTGCTGGGGAGCAATAGTGGAGATGATGATCTGGGTTGATGCAGCAGCCGCCAGGGACCCGCGCTGGCAGTTTACAGTGCTGCCGGAAAGCCCGCAAACCCACCCGCTTCCGTCGGCATCAGAAAATACCACACCAGCGGGTAAATTCAATTGCATATGAAGGTTAGCAGCCGCAGACGGACCCAGGTTGTTGACGGTCACAGTATATGCCAGAGAATCCCCTGCTGTAACCGGATTCGGTGTTGCGCTTACCGTAATCGAAAGATCGGTGTCTGGCAACTGAGCGACAGTGATATTGGCTGTGCCCTGGACCGTTGCATAACCGTCACTGACATAGAAAATGAAACTGTCAGCCCCAAGGTAGCTAAGGTCGGGCGTGTAAGTAAAGGTGCCGTTGGCCATTAAGACCACGTTGCCGTGCTGTGCTCCGGTATGCAGTGTGAAGGATAAGACATCCCCATCCGCATCCGTCACCCCCAGCGTCGAGGTCAGGCTCTTGTTTTGGTCGGTTGTGTAATTGTTGGTGCCGACGACGGGTTCGCGGTTGAGAATCTGGATGCTTACCGTGGCCTCATTGGAATCATATTCGCCGTCATTCACCTTGAAAGTGAAGCTGTCGCTGCCCATCCAGCCTGGGGTTGTGGGCGTGTAGAGGATGTTGGGAGCCGTCCCGCTGAGCGAGCCGTGGGTTGGGGTACTTAATAAATAGATAAGGGGGTTTCCGTATAGATCCTGAGCGGATAAGGTGATCGGTACGCTCTGGTTGCGGTATCCCTGCACAGACTGGCCCTGAGCAACTGGAATGTCGTTCAGAATGATGTTGGCCAGGACATTATCTTTGAAGCCCATCTCATCCGTGACCTCGCCGCTGAAAGTGTAGTAACCCGGCAGGTAACTGCCCTCCAGGCGCAGGTATTCATCGGGTTGACCGAGCAGTTTGAGCAGACCGTCTACCAGGCGGTAATTTGGCTCTACTGTAGAACCTTTCAAATAGAAGAAGGGTTCGCGCCCGTTGATGATTTCCCACATGGCCTGCTGCCACGGTTCGGCCGCGGATTCGACCACGCCCCGGCTAGCCCAGTAAGCGAAGAACCCGCCCGGGTGGGATTGAATGTAGAACGGGTGGTACCCTGCGACCAGAGCCCGGTTGACGGTTACATCAGGCGTGTCCAGATAATACCAATCCTCGCTGGTATCCAGTCCCATGCGCCAGCTTGTGGAGTAAGACCCATCTACGGCAGCCCAGGTGGATTTATCGGTGGATACCCGCAAATCGATATCCGTGACTGCCAGGGCGCTGACCACCTGGGCAGTATCGGTAAACGTTGCCAGGACTTCATCGGGGGTCGCGCTGATGTCCAGCAGGCTTATTTCGAAGGCGTACGCGCCGGGTGTGTTGAAGGCAGCCCTGAAGGCAAAATCCCCGCTGAATGGCGCAGGCAGGGCGAAACCCGCTGCCGGGCCAGAGAAGCCAATTAAATCATTTCCATAAACCGTCAATCCGATTGGATGCCACAGGCTGTCACCCGCATCGTAATATTCAAGGCTGGCGATATCGCTCAGGACAGCATCGAGGATGCGGAAGTGGAACAATACACTGCTGAAAGAATCGCCATAGGCAGGGTTGGTCAGCGAAAGTTGGAATTGTTGAACTTCCCCGGTCTGGTATGGACCGCTCAGGTCGCTCGACTCGATTGAAGGTGGATCAAGGACGGGATTAACATGAATGGTCACCGAGGCGGTGTTGGAATAATGCTCGCCATCGAAAACATAAAATGTGAAGCTGTCGCTTCCATGCCAGTTCGAATCCGGCGTGTAGGTCAGATTGGGCGCTGTCCCGCTCAAGGCGCCGTTGGCAGGCACATCCACATACCAGGTCAACGGACCCCCATCGGGGTCTTCGGCCTGCAAGGTGAAATCCACCGGTGTATCCTCATCGGTGGTAACCGTTTGGTTGTAGGCGACCGGAGCGCTGTTGGAAATGGTGGTTATGGAGAAGTTATCAATCGCCAGCCCGTGGTCCGCGCCTGCGTGGTCTGGATCGACCCAGCGCAAGGTGATGGCCTGTCCGGGATTCACGAGCACGCCGAGCTGGCTGCTGAGCGCAACTACCCCGGTTTCATTGCCATTCAGCCGCCTTGGGGTTCCCCCAGTAACCGGGCTGGTGAAATTGAGGTCGGCATAAGCCAACCAGCCTTCGCTGGCGTCGATGGACTGGCAACTGCTGGCAACCTGGTATTGGAAATTTACCGTTTGCGCCTCTGCACCGCTGTTGTACCACTGCTCGCCATCATAGCTGATCAGGAAGCGCTCCACCGGCGTGCCCGTATTATTGAGGAAACACACGCCATAGTAAAAGTCTCCGCTGCCAGCATCACCCAATGAGCCCAATGCGCGCTCGATCGATACCCCCACGCCGTAACTAAAAAGATTGCCGGTTGTGTCCGAGCCGTTAGACGCAACGATGACTGTACCCGTACCGGTGCGGACAGCCGACCACCCAGGAACGGTGCTGTTATCTGTCCAGGTCACGGAACCATTGCGCGGCATGGCCGTGGGCGGGTTGTCGAAATTCTGAGTGTAGGTGAACGGGACTTCAGTGATGGAAATCCCGGGTAATGCGATCAGTTCTGTGATGAACATGCTATCCGGGCGAATACTGGACCAGGCATCCGTTTCCGTGACTGCCTGCACCGGCTGGTAAGCCAGCGCGCTTGCAAAGCACAGTGCCAGAACGAGCAAGGCAGGCAGTTTCTTACTTAACTTAAAGAATGACGCTGACATTTATTTCCTCCCTGGTTAACAATCGATGTTAGATAATGGGTTGGAGCACAGGTTGAAGCAAGGGTGCAATTATTGTGCCATCTATCACAATTGAAAGTGTTTTTTCCAGGTGACTCTTTAAAAAATCCCAGTTTGATGAGATCAGCTTTGGAACGGCTTTCAAGGAAAATTCAAATAATCACGTGGTTGACTTCAATCCTAATGAGCGTATAATGCAATAAACAGTTTTGCATTTCGGACGCGATGAGACTGCCCGTGAAATACCTGGACGCCAGCGGGCGGTTGAGCTAATGGCGTAACCGGCCGTAGGAAAAATTTACGGCCGTTTTTCATCTCTGGGGGATAGTTATGAGGTTAATTCCTAAGGAGGTCAGCTACAAAAATTTCCAGTTTAATCCCATTGTCCTATTTCGAGCCGTCTATAATGCCAACCCAATCCTATCAACAGGAGGAATAACGATGAAACGCGTTTTGTTGAGTATCTTTATCATCAGCTTATTGCTGGTCGCCAACATTTACACGGCAGCAGCAGCGCCTGACCCAAATATCAGCATCAACGTGGCATTGAATACCAATATCAGCCCGGAAATTCTGACTGAGTTAGGAACCTACGGAAAAATCGGTGACCTGATCCCGGCTATCGATGCTTTGACCATGAGGATAAAAGCGTCACAACTGGAGGCAGTTCGCGCTTTACCCTATGTGACGGCTGCCAACCCTGATGCCGAGCGCAGCGGGGCACCGATCGACACCGTCTTGGTGACAGATTTCGCTGGCGGTCTAAGCACCTGGAACCTGGATGCGGTCAATGTAACCGATATAGGATTCGATAACCGCCAGGTCGATTATGATGGTGAGGGTGTTTATGTGGCTGTTCTTGATACCGGTCTGGTGGATAGCTGGCGGCAGTACTTCCCACAGGAACGCATTGCCGTGGAATACGCCAAATCCTTCACCGGCGGCGGCATGGAGATGGGAGCGGTGGCCGAGCAGCCAAACAAATGGGAGCACGACCAGAACAGCCACGGTACACACGTGACCAGCACCATCCTTGGTTACAGTATGCGCGGGACGCCGGTGAACGGCGTCGCCCCGCTGGTCAAAATCATCCCGGTCAAGGTGCTCAACCAGAACGGCTCGGGCTGGTCGTCGATGGTGGCGCGCGGCATCACCTATGTGGCCGAGTTAAAGGAAGGTCCGCTGGCGGATTACCCGGTGGTGATCAATATGTCGCTCGGCGGCCCGGTGCTGGATGCGGTCGAGAAAGCTGCCATCGATTATGCCGTCTCAAAGGGCGTGATCATCGTCGCTTCGGCTGGTAATAGCGGGGGGGCTGGCATGGGGTATCCGGGCGCTTACGAGCCGGTCATTTCGGTGACGGCATCAGGCTGGACAGGCGAATGGCTGGCTGGTACCTGGTGGTACGCTATAGATGACCCAGAACCGATCGACCCCAATCATTACTACATTACCGATTTTTCCTCGCGCGCGTTGGCAGGGCAGGACCTGGATGTGGCCGCGCCGGGCTCATGGGTGGTAGGTCCTTACAAGGTTAACAGCAGCAACACCCCGACCTATTATTACCTTGGGGGTACCTCGATGGCTTCACCCCATGTGGCTGGAATCGTAGCCCTTATGGCGCAGAAATTTCCGGGCTTAACCGCCCCTCAAGCTGAAACCATCCTGCAAGACAGCGCCGTATACCTGGCGCCTGGCTGCCGGACGGTCAATACGCCGTACGGTTATGCTGAAGAATTTTGCTGGGGATCGGATGCCGCCGGCGCCGGCCTGGTGGATGCCGCTGCAGCCCTGGCAGCAACTCCCTGAGCTGAAATTTCGGTTATGAATCAACAGTCCCGGAAGGGGATCCTTCCGGGACGATTCATTACGCGATCCTAAGGATCGAATTACTTCTTGCTGGGTAAGAAACGGGTGACTTTCGTTCCGCACACCGGGCAAGTACCTTTGACCATTTCCCGGCCGGTTTTCATTTTCTCGACAACGCCGTTCTTAATCGTGCGTTTTGTTCGACACTTGACGCAATAGCCTTCAAATTCCATATTTTCCTCCGTTTCCAAAACCTAGTTTGTTGACCTTATTCTAACACTTTTATTCTTGAAACAGGCATCTTTTTGTCAAGCAGTTTTTTTTCATCATCAGGGGAATGGGTTTACCTTTTATACGCATTTAACCTGCGCGCCTCAGCATTCGTACTCCGTCATGATTGTCAGGGGGAAGTTCTTGGGGCAAACCAGATCATACCGCCCGCATGATAAAATCATAATGGAGGCAGATATGACTGAAATCGCGATCATAATCGAGGGCCAAAACGGCCTGAACTGGCAGCGCTGGCAGAAAATTGGCCGGCTGGTTGAGGACCTCGGCTTTACCGGCCTGTACCGCTCGGATCACTTCACCAACGCGCAGCCGCCCGAGCGCGACTCGCTGGAGTGCTGGACATCTCTGACCTGGCTGGCCGCTAACACCAACCGTATCCATTTAGGCTCACTGGTTTCGCCGCTTTCCTTCCGTCACCCAGCCCTGACGGCGCGCATGGCAGCCGCTGTGGATGACCTTTCCGGCGGCAGGCTGACGTTGGGGATTGGAGCGGGCTGGCAGGAGCGCGAGCATGATATGTTCGGATTCGACCTGCTGGGCGGGAAAGCGCGCTTTGACCGCTTTAAGGAAGGCGTTCAGGTTATCCACAGCCTGCTGACCAGCGACCAGCCGGTCGATTTTCGCGGGCAGTACTTCGAGTTGAAGGAGGCCGTTTTGTTGCCGCGCCCGCAGCGGCCAGGTGGTCCGCCAATCCTGATTGGGGGCAACGGCCGAAAACGAACCCTGCCGCTGGCGGCAGAGTTTGCGCGCGAATGGAACGGCATCTTTCTGACCGCTGCGCAATTTCGTGATTTAAGCCAGCGTCTGGATGAACTGGCTGCCGCGAACCGCCGCGATCCACGCGAGATCGAGCGCTCGATGATGACTGGACTGGTTTTCGGGGTCGATGACGCCAGTCTTGAAGCACGCCGATCCGCCACCGCTGGCGGGCGCCTGTCCTTTGAGGAGCTGAAGCAGCGGGGTTTGATAACCGGAACCCCTGCGGATGTGGTCGACCAAATCGGACATTTAAGAGAGGCGGGCGTCCAGCGCCTGATGCTGCAGTGGCTGGCATTGGATGACCTGGAGGGGCTGGAGGCGTTGGCAAAAACGGTTCTTCCGCAGGTTCAAAAAATGTAAACCCTGGTAGGTGAGCAACTGCAATGTAAACTTTCTTGCGCGCACCCCTGGATTATGCTAGACTGGATTTCCAGACAATATCATGGAGGTAACTCATGGCGGGGAAAATTCTGGTTGTCGATGACGATCCTGATACGATTACCTATTTGCGGACACTGTTAACCCAGCAGGGATATACCATTATCAGCGCAGAAAATGGCATGCAGGCGCTCAAGCTGGCGGACAGCGAACAGCCGGACCTGGTCATCCTGGATGTGATGATGGCGTATATGGATGGTTACGAGGTAGCCCGCAGCCTGCGCCGCAATCCGGAAACATCCCTTATCCCCATCATGATGTTCACCGCCAAAACCCAGGTGCAGGACAAGATCGCTGGCTACGAAGCCGGGGTGGATTTCTACCTGACCAAGCCGGTACACCCGGTTGAACTGCAGGCCAGTATCAAGGCCTTGATGACCCAGCGCCAGGAAAACGTTGCCAAGAGCGCGCGCCTGGGTTATATGGTTGGCGTGATGGCTGCCAAAGGCGGGCTGGGGGTGTCGACCCTGGCCCTGAACCTGGCGATAGCATATGCCCAAAAGACCGCTCAAAAGGTGATTGCCGCTGAACTCAGACCCGGGCAGGGGACCTGGGCGGATGAATTGAAATTGAAATCTCCTGATGGTATCACCAGCCTGTTGCGGTTAGGCGTTCCCGATATTACCCTGGATAAAATCGAAGGTGAACTTACGGCGCTGCCCGCGGGCGTCCGGCTGCTGCTGGCGTCCGATTCTTCCAAAGACTCGAACCTGATGACTTCGATGAACCAGATGGAGGCCATTCTGACCTTGTTACCACAGATGGCGGACCTGGTTATCCTGGATGTTGGCACCGCCTGTTTGCCCTCATTGGATGCCGTTACCGAACATTGCAACGAGATTATTTTAGTGGTAGAGCCACAGCCAATTGCCATCCAGAAGACTCGCCGCCTTGTCGAGGAGCTGCGTGCCAGGCGCTATGGCAGTTCCAAGGCATTAAGCGTGGTCATGGTCAACCGCGTTCGCGCGGATATGTCACTCTCTTTATCACAGGTGGAAGACACCCTGGGGCAATCGGTCACTTTGGGAATCCCGCCGGCGGCCGAACAGGCATTTTATGCGGCCACGAATGGGAAACCCCTTATCGCTATCCAGCCGGAGGGCATCGTCGCCCAGCAGTTTGCCGCCCTGGCTGACCTGATCAACAAAAGGGTGCCAAAATAGGCCGGGTTCAATTATTCCTGCGCTTATAATCTGCTTCCAATGTCATCCGATCTCGTTCAATTTGGACACTCCAGGAATTTCTAACAGGAAGGCATGATGAAAGTCATTGCGATCGCGAACCAAAAAGGCGGGGTGGGAAAAACGACCCTTGCATTAAACCTTGGCGTTGGTCTGGCTGGCTTGGGCAGGCGCGTTCTCATGATCGACCTGGACCCACAAGCCAGCCTTTCATTGGCGACGGTTGGCGAAAGCAGCGGTAACTGCATTGCAGAGGTGATTGGATCAACCCACCCGGGTCACAAAACCCTGAAAGAGGTCATCCGCCCCATTGCTGATTCACTTGACCTTGCGCCGGGCGGGCTGACCCTATCAGTCTCTGAAATTGGCCTCATCACCCGCATGGGACGTGAAGGCATTTTAAAAAAGGTTCTTAACGGGCTGGATTCTTATGATGTTGTTCTGATCGATTGCGGCCCGACCCTGGGGCTGCTGGTCGAAAACGCCCTTAACGCCGCCGACGGAGTCATCATACCCACCCTGCCAACGCCTCTGGATATCCGTGGCGTGCGAATCTTTCAGGAAAGCCTCTTAGCGGTAAAATCCGAGTTAAATCCCGAAGTCGAGCTGTTGGGGCTGGTGGTCAGCCAGTACGATAATCGCCTTAACCTCCACCGCCAGACTCTGGCCGAACTGGAAGGCGGGGAGCTGCCGGTACTCGCTGTCATTGGCCGCAGCATCCAGGCGGCCAGCACGGTTGGGGAAGGCAAAGCGCTGACACGCGGTAAACTGGCCGACCAGTTCGCTGAACTGACACAAAAAATCAACCTGTGGCTGGATGGCAGGTGAGCCCTTTCCTGACTCCCCCTGTCGGTCAGATAAATCAATAAATTAAGAAACACAGCAGGTTTACACCAGTGCTGCGGCTCACCCGTTAATAAGCCCTGGTTATTTTATCTCACCAATCACCTTGTTGATAATCGCGTCCAGGTTTTCGGGCGTGGCGCCCAGGCGCGCGATCACTGCTGAGCGGACCTGCATTTTGATATCCTGAGAAAGCTGCGCCCGTGTTGTGAGCTGATCCGCTGACACGCTGGCTTTTTGCACCCTCACCAGGCGGACGCCGCGGTCGCGTGCGCGTTCTTGCCCAATATCCGTGACTACAATGGTGTCGTCAATTTCAATTTCTTTTACACCGCGGTCGGCGTGTTCATCAATTTCGCGGGCAGTTAAAAATTTTTTACCCATGGGCTGCCTCCAAATCAGGGCGTGCCTTCGACTTCGTTCAGGGCGGTAACGGCTGCATCGCGCGCCGCCAGGATATCCGCCTCGGTACCTGCCATCCACAAGCGTCCGAAACGGCCGACTGAACTGATGTGCATCAGGTTAACCGGGGCTGCTTTTTCTGCTTCATTGGCAGCCAGGTTGATGTACGCAGCCGGCGCTACCTCCAGGACCAGCATGGTCTGCCCGGGGACCAGCATCATGCCGCGGGCGAAGCGGTTGAGCAGCTGCGCCTGGTAGGGGTTGACATTGGTGATCACCTGCAACGAGGCGATTTCCGGCTTCTTTCGATCCGTGACCTTTAAACCGAGCTGGTCCAGAACGACCAAACCGGCCTGGATGACATCTTCCTGGGAGAGCGAGTGAATTTCGAACATCCCGAACTCGCGTTCAACGATCTGGGCGCCAGGCTTGACGTCTGTAGCCTTAACCGCGATGTCAACCACTCTAAAGACCCAGTTGCCGGGAGCCATTTCGACATACAGGCTGGCCATGCCCTCGATCGGCAGGTCGCCCTGCGTGATTGTGCCGACAAAGGCGGCATATTGCGGCTGCATGCGGTCCAGGTAACAATAGGCGCGTAATTGAAATTCATCAGCCATAAGAAACCTCACATCGTATTTTGGTCGTGCATGGCGATTCCCATCGGGGTGATAAACAGCGGGTTGCCGGGGACGATTGTTTTGACGCCGGTGATACTCTCGATCACCTCGGCGATGCCATGAAAAGCGCTGGTGCCGCCTACCAGGTAAATCACCTCGACGGGGTGCTCCTGGATGTGGCGGGCGATAATGGTGCCCACCTTTTCCATGACCGGACGGACATTGACCAGCAGGCGTTTTTGCTGGCTGGGATCTAATTTTAGCGCTTCGGCTTCCTGGAAAGAAATTTTATGCGCCCCAGCGATCACCAGAGTAAAATGGGTCCCGCCGGTGGGCTCATCGGCTGTGTACACCACCTGACCATCCTTGACTACAGCGATACCGGTGGTGCCGCCGCCGATATCCACCACCGCGCCGTTGTCGATTTTTAACACAGCGTTGACTGCGCTGGGCTCATCCACCAGAGCGGAACACGACAGGTTGGCGGCTTCGAGGACGTAGCGTGAAGCGCGCACTTCTGCCACCGGCACGCCGGGTGGAAAGGCGGTGGCAGCGGAGTGCAGCTCAAACCCAAGGCGCTGCTCCAGTTCATGTTTCAACTCGCGCAACAGGCTAACCGCTCCGCTGAAATCCACCACCAACCCATCGCGCACAATCTCGGCGTAGCGGTAAGTGCTGACCAGGGGTTGAAAATTCTCATCCAGGACAAAAATCCCTGTGTAAGCTGTGCCGAGGTCAACGCCAGTGTGGACGCCGCCTTTATAACCGTTGATGGAGCGGCGCAGCAGCGACTGGTCGGCTGCGGCGAGGAATTCCTGGAGTTGCGGATTGATACTCAAAACCTAAACCTTTCGAAGAAGACTTATTTCAATTTTCCGGCGACGAATAATAATTCCAGGTAGTAGACAGCGTTGCTCAGGCGGTTGATGGCTCGCACGATATCGGGTTCCTCCCCAGCGCTTCCCAGGGGCATAAAAGCATCCAGGGCGGTGATTTCGGTTTCGCGCACCTGACAACGCAGCAGGTTCAGCCAATGCAGAATCTCGGGGTCACCAGGAGCGGGAACGATGTGCGCCACTCCAATGGCGCTTTCGGGATTATGCGTGGCTTTACGCAGCGCCTCTTCATCCAGCCCAAGCAGGCTGAGCGGCTGCACCTGGCGCTGATTGTACTCCGCGCTGGTGATTTCGCGGCAGTAAGCCGCCAGGGTGCTGAGCGCTTCGGCCAAAGCGGGCAGGCTTTCCGCTTTTGCCCGCGCCAGCACCAGCAGAGTAAGGCTGTGAAGAGTGTCCATCTTTCCGCGGAAACGGATACGCGGCGAGTTCTTTGGCGAGAAATGCCTGGCGTCGAGCTGTGTCATGTGCTCAGGTTTCGGCTTGACCGGCATACCGCAGGTGGTGCAGCGCGGCAGGTCGCCGGTTAATACCACCGGGAAAGCACCGGGTTTATCCCAGCCGGGTTTCTCTGCCGGGCCGGTTTCCTCAAAATACGGTTGCAGCTCTGAACTTTCCTCGCCAAACTGCACAGCGATTTTCCAATGCTTGATGAAATCCTGCGCCGAAGGAGAGAAGCGGGTACCCTGCGGCAGGGTGACCGTCATGCCTTCCTGTGGTTGGCGGATCAATTCGCGCAACTGGTTTTCAGTTATGATTGGCATATCTCACCTCCCTTTCCAGGCCGCCGGGCTCAACTAGCCCACTCGGCAGGGTAGGTTACGTAAAGGAATTTTGCCCAGCTTGGCGTTCCAAAGGTGATGCTGGTGCCCTTAGGGATGTACAAAACATCGCCCGGTTTAGCCACGACCGTACCCTGCGCGGTTCCGATGTGCAGTTCGCCCTCGATGACATATTCGATTTCGTCGTAGGTCAGAGTCCAGGGGAAGGAACCTTTGTGCAGGGACATGAAGCCGGCAGCCATTGGCGCGCCGTGCTGGTGGGTGATGACATCCTCCAGGCGCACATCCATATGCGGGCGGTTGATTTCAAAAGGGAAGGCTGGCATCGTCAGGCTGCGTCCATCCACATGGATGACGGGGATATCCACTTGCGCCTGCTCGGGAGGCCGGTTTTGCGTTAGCAGAGACTGGACGATCAGGCGGACTTTTGTTTCCAGCTCAGATCCACCCGGGGCGGCCGCGGGAAGGCTGACCGCCGGCGGTGGGGTGCTGCGGGTTGAGTCTGCCGGCGCATCGATGATTTCCACCCCCAGCTCGCGGGCGGTGTCACGCGCCATGGGTGTGATCAAATCACCCCTGGTGAGCGTGAGCGTGGTGACCTGTTGTTCATTAACCAGGTTAACGATATCTTTGGATGTGTATAATTTTTTTGCCATCGCTGAGACCTGTTCGTCTTTCATGCGGATGCGTGCAGGGCGAAACCGGCTGGGTTCGATGGTGTAAACCGGCTACAGGATGAAGAGCACCTGAAGAAACATTGGGGAGTTCCTGGCGTCTGATCTGCTTCGTCAGGCGCCAGGAAACATCCCTTCACCTGGCTGATGGGGGTGAGATGCGCGATTACTCAGCCTTGGGGAGGATCATCTCCACGTCATTGTGCGGGCGCGGAATGACATGCACGCTGACCAGCTCGCCGACGCGCTGAGCAGCGGCCGCGCCGGCATCTGTGGCTGCTTTGACGGCGCCAACATCCCCGCGCACCATCACGGTCACATAACCACCGCCAATATATTCCTTGCCAATCAACTTGACGTTGGCGGCTTTCACCATGGCATCGGCGGCTTCGATAGCCCCAACCAATCCTTTGGTTTCAATCATGCCCAGGGCAATCATTTGAATAGTCATATGGGTTTCCTCTCTCTCTGGTGTGGTTCGTTGTGGTTTAGGTTCCTGCTTGGGTTCTACAACCTTCTCTTTCTGCGCTGGTCTGGCTTTTTCAGCGGCGGGGGAGGAAGGTGGTTTTTGTTCTGGCGGAGGGGGCTCCGGCGCTTCTGAGGCAGCAAACGCCTGATGGCTGGGCAGCCGGCAGTACTTCGATCCGGGTACTGCCGGGTTTTGGCAGCGCTGCCCGCTCCTGGTAATCGCCTGGCATTGGTTATCTGTCATAAAGCAGCATGCTCCTTTCGGGAACGATCATGCGGCCGGAATCAGGTAGCAGCCGAAAGGCCTGGCGCTGATCAACGGTTTGGGTAGAGTTTTTGCATCACCCGCTTGACGATTTCCTCGATGTCCTCCACTGCCACGCTGCCGCCGGTTGTGGTGGCGGGCAATCCTGATCCTTCCACATCCGGCGCGAGCACGGTGGCGAGCTCGGGCGGGGGATTGGTCTCGTAGGCAAGGCGCTTGACGTTCATCAGGTGGGTCACAGTGATATTGTCGCTGACCACTGCTCCACCAATACCGCCGGGTGCCAGGGTCATGGCAGGGGCAACGCCGGTGGTTGCGCCAATCGCGCCCATTGTACCCCAGGAATTGACCACAATGCGGAAGGCGGGTTTCTCGATGCCGAATGCAAGGATGACCTCCTCGTCACGCGCGTGGATGACCAGCGAGTGTCCGTCGCCGCCGAATTTCAGCAGTTGAATACAGCGTTCGCAGCCAGCGCGCCAGCCGTCTTCGACCATGAAACCCAGGACGGTGGTCAGTTTTTCACGGCTGAGCGGATACTCCTTGCCAACGCCGGGTAGTTCAGCGACCAGCACGCGCGCCGATTTTGGAACCGTGATACCTGCCATGCGCGCTAGCTGCTGGGGTGTCTTGCCAACCGCTTTGGGGTTCATCACCCCGGCCGGATTGTACAGCAGGTTTTCGACGGCGGGGATATCCTCCTGCGGCAGCCAGTAGGCGCCGTTTTTCTGCATCTCAGCTTTCAGTTTATCCGCGATGGGCTTATCCGCGACCACACACTGCTCGGTCGAGCAAATCACCGAGCAGTCGAAAGCCTTGCTGTTGACGATATCCCAGGCAGCCTTTTCGATATTAGCGCTGCGGTCCACATACACGGGCACGTTGCCAGGTCCGACGCCGATGGCAGGTTTGCCAACGCTGTGGGCTGCCCTGACCATGCCAGACCCGCCGGTAGCCAGGATGAGGGAGGTGGCATAATGGCGCATCAATTCCTGGGTACCGTCCAGGGTGACGTGCGTCATGCAGTCCACCAGCCCTGCGGGCATGCCGGCTGCTTCGCCGGCCTCGCGCATGATGCGCACCGCTTCACAGGTGCTGGCAATCGCAGCCGGGTGCGGCGCGACGATGATGCCGTTGCGCGCCTTAACCGCGATCAAAACTTTGTAAATGGCCGTCGAGGTCGGGTTGGTCGAAGGGGTCAGGGCAGCGATCACGCCGAAGGGCCAAGCGATTTCGAGCACCTTACGGCGCTCATCTCGGGCGATGACTCCAACGGTTTTGACATCTTTGATCGACTCCCATACGGTTTTGCTGGCGAACTCGTTTTTAAGCCGTTTGTGAATCGCCACACCGTAACCGGTTTCCTCGGTGGCTTTCTTGCCCAGCAGCTCTGCGGCATTGAAGGCAGCCTCCGCCATCGCCTGGCAGATCCGGTCGACCTGCTCCTGCGAGGTGAAGGCGAAGGCGCGCTGAGCTTCGCGGCAGCGCGTGGCCAGCCAGCGTGCTTCCTGAATGGATTGAAGATCCAGATCATATGGTTCTGGCATAAAACCTCCTACCAGCCTGGATCCAGGGAATCACGGGGTTGCTTTGCAATTGTGATTCTCCGGTCAGAATTTAATCGGGCTGCGGGCGACATCCAGAACAGCATCCTGGAAAGCCATGCAGGCTGCCCGGCAGGCGCTTTGCGTCCCTGATAGCAGCGCGCCCGAGAAGTTGGTCTCGGATGGCGGTTTCCACCACAGGCGCATCTCTACTTCCGCGGCTTTCAGGGCGGCATCGATAGCGTAAGTGGCTTCAATCGGCGGCGCGATCAGGTATGCCAGCGGGGTGCCTTCCGGAACGCCGGCTTCCTTGCTCAGGTAGCTGCCCGAGCGAGAAATCGTGTGGGGGAAGAACGCCAGGGTGTTGTCGTCATTGGCGGACAGGAAGTAGGCATATTCCGTCGCGTACTCGATGCAGGCGTTCATGCCCGCGCGAGCCTCGGCAGGGTCTGGTCCAGCCAGGATGCCGATGATTTCCCCCGACAACGGTCCGGAGGCGTGGGCGGAACCAGCATAAAAGCTGTGCGCATAGACCACCTCGACTTCGGCTTTTTTAGTTGCCTCATCCAGCGAGACGTACAGGCAGTCGTCAATGTCGCAGGTGATTAGCGCCAGGCTTTTCTGGTCCGGGCGCAACCCCAGTTGGGCGGCAAAATCCGGGTGCACATTGGGGATGATGCGCGCTGACAAGATATTGGGTTTAATGGGGTCAAGTATAGCCATACAGGTTTCTCCTCACAAGATCAATAATCCTGTTGATCATGGATATGTGGCATGAACATATGGTATCACAGGTCAACTTTCGCCGCTGGATTTTTCTTTCAATTCCACGCCGCTGGCCTGGTATTTAAGGGTCTTTTTGATCATCTCGACCAGGAATGCGCCGCCCTCCAGGGGGTTGGTGCCGCCGTTTTTGGTGATCATGCAGATGACATCCCGTTCGGCGTCGGTTTTGCCGGCCGTCGGGCGCCAGCCCATGTAAGCGCTCATAGCATCCGCGATGCCTAAGCCGGGCCGCTCGCCGATCAAGATCACCACCATATCGGCGCCGATGATGTCGTTGACATCATTGATCACGCCGACGCGCGCGTATTTGATGAAGAAGGGTGTGCCCATGCTGATGCCAGCGGCTTTTAAGCCCTGCTCGACCACCGGGTAGATGAGGGGCAGGTTGTTGTTGATGGCGGCGGCGCTCAAGCCGTCTCCCACCACGATCTGGACCTGCGGTTTCTTGACACAGCGTTCCGCGATGGTGGCTTTGGCCTCTTCGCTCAGGCGGCGCCCCAGGTCCGGCCGCAGCAGGTACTCGGCGCGGTCTTCGACCTGGGTCTGCACAGTGAAAAGGTTGAACTGCGCCAGCACTTCCTCGCTGACCTCGCCGTAAATGGCATCCTGGGTGACACCGTGGTCCGCCTGGAAAAGCAGCAGGGTGCTGGTGCGTGGACGCGGTCCAGCGCGTCCGACGCCGATACGGGCAGTGGTCGTGGAGCACAGGTTGCGCAGGCCCTCTGCATCGAATGGGTTCTTTACGCCAATGGCGCGGCGGAACTGGGGTTCGGTTGGGTCGGGCAGGTCGATGACCGGTTCCTTGCCACCTTGTTTTACCGCGGCAGGCGCCGCCGCGGCGGAAGGACCGTTCCCCGATTTCCCGAGCTCGGCCAACACTGCCTTGACAATGGCCTCTACGTCAACTTTGCCTTGATCCATAGGGTTCTCCTTATTTCTGCAGGAAGAAGGATGGGTCGCCCGCTTTTTCGGTCAGGCGGCCATCTTTCATCAGCCCCAGACATTCCATCCAGGCTTCGAATTCGGGCGCAGGGCGTAAACCCAGCAGCTGGCGCAGACTGGCGGTATCATGGTAGCTGGTGCATTGATAGCTGAGCATGATATCATCACCCATGGGGACGCCCATGAAGTAATTGCAGCCAGCCGAGGTCAACAGCACGGCCAGGTTTTCGATGTCATTCTGGGTGGCGCGCGCGTGGTTGGTGTAGCAGGCATCGCAGCCCATGGGAATGCCGGTCAATTTGCCCATGAAATGGTCTTCAAGACCTGCGCGGGTAATCTGCACCGAGTCGTACAGATATTCCGGGCCGATGAAACCCACCACGGTATTGACCTGGTACGGGTTGTAGCGCTTGGCCATGCCGTAAATGCGCGCTTCCATGGTCAACTGGTCGGCCCCATAGTGCGCATCCGCGGACAGGGCTGTGCCCTGACCAGTTTCAAAGTACATAAAGTTAGGTCCCGCGCTGACGCAGTATTTCTTGGCCAGCTCATAGGCCTCATCCATCAGGCCGACGCTTACGCCAAAGCCGTCGTTGGCTTTCTGTGAGCCAGCCAGGCTTTGAAAGACCAGCCCGACCGGCGAGCCGCGTTTGAGCGCTTCCATCTGGGTGGTAACGTGCGCCAGGACACAGTTCTGGGTGGGGATTTCCCACTTGCAAATCACATCATAGGTCATATCCAGCAGCCGCATCACGCTGGCCAGCGAGTCGTCAACCGGGTTAATGCCGATGACGCTGTCGCCGGAGCCAAAGGACAGCCCTTCGTAAATCGTCGCGCGAATCCCTTCCGGGGAATCGGTTGGGTGGTTGGGCTGGTTGCGTGAAGACAGCGTGCCTTCCAAACCAATGGTGTTATTGCAGTGAGCAGTAACCCGGATTTTTTTGGATGCGACCATCAAATCCAGGTTTGACATGAGTTTGGTCACACCTGCCACCATTTCGGCGGTCAGGCCGTTGCTGACGCGGCGGATCATATCGTTGGTGGTGGTATCCGCCAGGAGCCATTCGCGGAATTCACCCACCGTCCAGCCTTTAATCTCCTGGTAGATGGTCTCATTGACCGCGTCATCGATCACCCGGGTCACCTCGTCCTCATCGTATGGGACCGATGGGTTTTGACGCAGAGTCTCCAGTGTGACCTCCGCCAGCACGTGTTTTGCGGCCATGCGTTCAGCCACGTTTTCCGCCGCAATACCTGCCTGCCGGTCGCCAGATTTTTCTTCATTGGCTTTGGCGAGCAGTTCTTTGATACTTCCAAACTCGTAGGTTTTGCCGAATAATTTGGTTCTCAAGAGCATAGAAATCCTCCTCTTTTGTGAACATCGGCTTGTTTGCGTTTGTCCATTTCGATCAGGACCCGTGATAGAAGATCAGGGTTTTTACCGAGAGCGGGACAACCCGGCCGCCCAGGATAGGTTCGCCAATATCGATGAAATCACCTTCACCCAGCCCGACCTGGTCTATGCTGATCAAAGCCAGCTCCGGGCGCAGTGATTTGATGGTTTGCCCGAGTACCTGAGCATAATCCTTCTCGATCACCAGCACCAGCGGCGTGTTTCCATCCTGGCGGCTGCCGGCATAACGCGCGATTCCCTCCGCGATGGTGTGCATGGTGGCAAAATCCATTTTCAGCGGCAGATCCAGGGTGATGGCGCAGGTTGCCTTGCCATGGGTGAGATCCCAGCGCTGGACAGCATCCTGAACGGACGCAGCCAGAGCCGCGGGATCGCTGTAATCCGTTTCCTGGATATGCGGGCGGATGACCGGAAGGTTGCGCAGCGGCAGCAAGCTGCTGTCGGCCCAGATGGTGCTGCCGCTCAGGGTGACGGTCTGGCTGGAGGCGCCCATTACGGTTGCGCGTGTGGTCTGTGCCGGCGCTTCAATCCGCATTTTTCGCAAACGGTTGTTCATGCGCAGAGCCTGCGCGAAAAGCGGCCCGACATCGTCATGGATGAGCACATCCGCAAGGGTATTGATTTCCACCGGCTGGTAGTAATAGGCGCCCACGCCGCCGGAAAAAAACAAAACATTTGTGCGTTCGGTGTACTTGAGCGGTGGGGAGAGCTGAACCTTACGGCCTAACTCGCTCTCCACGCCGTTGACCAAATCCGCAACCAGATCGGCCATGCACTCACAAAACTGCTGCAAGACCGGCAATTCCGCGCGTTTTCCGATGTAGAGCGGCAATCCGAGATGGTCGATGATGGTTTTGCCGGGCGGGGCGATATGGCGAACGATCCCCGAGGTCTTTTCCACGATCACCTGGCGTCCGCCAACTGCCATTGCGGATGAGGAGAGATGCTCGCCCACGCGAAAAATGGCCGCGTTGGATGTGCCGCCGCCGATATCCACATTGGTCACCTGGTTGAAATGCTCGACCGAATAGTCGGCGGCGCCCGAACCGCGCCCAGCGATTTGCGACTCCACGTTTGGGCCAGCCACCGTGACCACGAAGTCACCAGCCAACTGAGAGATGGCGGCCAGGATTTGATCCGCATTATGGGTCCGCGCGATCTCTCCGGTGATGATCACCGCGCCGGTTTCGATATCGGCGGGGGTCAGCCCGGCTGCTTTGTACTCACGTTCAATGATCTCGGTCAGTGCTTGCACATCCACTTCTTCCGGACGGGTCAGCGGAGTGAAATAGATCGGGCTTTCGTAAAGGACCTGTTTCGAGCTCACCCGAAAACGGGGTACCTGCCCCAGACTGGCGATGTCCGCCACTTCGAGCCGCGAGAACACGATCTGCGTTGTGGTTGTGCCGACATCGATGCCGACACTGGTCATCTCGCGCGCATTGCGCATGAAAGCGGCTGCTCCTAGTCCTCTACCTTCGGCAGGATCATCTCCACATCCGTATGCGGGCGCGGGATGACATGCACACTGACCAGCTCGCCGACCCGCTGGGCGGCCGCGGCGCCCGCGTCAGTGGCGGCTTTGACCGCGCCGACATCACCGCGCACCATTACGGTCACATAACCGCCGCCGATATACTCCTTGCCGATCAGGCGCACGTTGGCGGCTTTGACCATCGCGTCGGCGGCTTCAATCGCGCCGACCAGTCCTTTGGTTTCGATCATTCCTAAAGCAATCATCTGGATATTTGACATATTTTTCTCCTGGGAATTGAGGACAAAAATTCAAGCTGGACAGGCTATTCTTGCGCGGCGACCTCAACCGGCTGGGGGACCGGCTCGACATTGTTTTTCGGTGCCACCAGGGTTGCCACGGCGACAGCGGTAATGCCTGCCGTAAGTTTACCCACGATCATCGCAAAGATCAACTGCGGTTCGACACCAGCGGTGAAACCGAGGTGATCGCCGAAGGTAAAGGCGGCGGACACTGCAAAGGCTGAGTTCAGTACTTTTCCGCGCACATCCATATCCTTCATCATGGCGAACATGGGGATGTTGTTCGCCAGGGTGGCGATCATGCCCGCCGCGGCCACATCGCCCATGCCCAGGGCCTTACCGGCGCGCTGCAGAGGTTTGCTGAAGACTTTGGTGATAACGCGCACCATCGGGAAGGCGCCCAGCAGAACAATACCAATGGAGCCGATGATCTGAATACCGTCCCAAACGGGTGCCATGCCGGGGATGATGACGATGCCGGTCAGGGTTTCCCAAACGATGGCAGCCAGACCGATGGTGATCATGATCACCACACCTTTGCCGAAATACTGGAAGCCGGTGGTCATTTTCTCGGGGAAGCGCCACAGACCGAGCGCGATCAGAATGGCGACCAGCACGACCGGGAGCAAGTTGCCGATGACGACGTCCGCGCTCCAGCCAGCCACAAAACCGCCGGCGATGCAGCCCAGCGGGATGGTGATGAAACCGGCCAGCATGCCCAGGGCCAGGTACTTGCGGTCTTCGACTTTGATCAGGCCTAACGCCACCGGGATGGAGAAGACGATGGTCGGGCCCATCATCGCGCCCAGAATGATACCGGCGTACAGGCCTGCTTCGGGATCGATGGCGAGCTGTTTTGCCAGGGGGTAACCGCCCATGTCATTGGCCAGCAGGGTGGTGGCAAACATGGCCGGGTCGGCGCCAAGGAACTGATACACAGGTACCACTACAGGGCGCAGGATATTCGCCAGCACTGGCGCCAGTGAAATGACCCCCACCATGGCCAGGCCTAACGGACCGAGGGCATTAAAACCTTCTTCGAATTCTTTGCCCAAACCAAAGCGGTTTCCCAGGATGCGGTCGATCGCCCCCAGAACCATGAAAATCATCATGATCCAGATGATAATCTCATTGATATCCACAGTATTCCTCCTGATTTGTTTTTTACGGCAGTACTAAGGGTAAGACCTGCGTTTCAATAAGGAAGATATCGCTGGCGTACTTATCAATAGGTTCCCTCCTTTCCAGGCAATAGCCGAATTGCTCCCGTACGATTCCGGGAGGTTTCCTGTTAGCCTGATCTATGAATGAACGAGCGGTGCGTTGTGGTTGCTTTATGGTCTGCGCCTGGACAGGAAAGGCGGTGCAGACAGACTATGGTGATGAAAAAATTAAATCAACGAAATGGGTGTGAAATTGATGGTTAAAGGAAAATTAAAATCCTGGTCAGGACTTGCGGAAGACCACCTCACCACCAACTTCAAGCGAATCAAGGATCCCGATAATAACTGCGTCCACCGCAGTATCCGGTGTTTTGGTTGTCTGGCGGGCGGAACTGCCCTCCACCAGGATGACCAACTCACCCTCCCCTGCGCCCACCGTGTCGGCAGCAATAAAGGGCTCTCCGAACACTTCATTAGATGGAGAAGCCCTTTGAACGATAAGTAATTTCAGGCCAGTTAACTTGTTGTCTTTGACTGTAGATACGGCTGATCCAATCACCCGTGCAATTTGCATGGCAAGGCCCCTTATATGTCTTGCGATGGTGGTTGTATGACAGCTGGAAATAAAAAATGTATAGAACTAATGATAGCAATTTAAATTCAGGATGTCAATCATTTCCCATATCTGGGGGTGCTAATTGGGGGTTGAAGCTGTGAGCGCGCATCAAAAATCCATATTTAGTGGCCATAACCAGGGCAATAAACGCGAAAAGCAGCGGTGAACATTACGGTTGTACCCTTTCCGTCCAGGTTGTTTCAGCGTGATTTTTGGCTGGAGAAGGGGAACAGGTGGATAAAATGAAAAAAGTTTTTAAATACCTTGACAAACGATATATCGTGTGATAATATATTGATATACGATATACTTTGAGACGATATACCGAATAACGATAGAGAGAAGCCAATATGTCCAATAACACCGCCATTACCCAATACTTGCCCCTGACCGAGAGCACCTTTTACATCCTCCTGGCGCTGGTTGAACCGTTGCATGGTTACGGCATCATGCAGAAAGTTGAAGCTATCAGCCAGGGTGAGGTCGTGGTCGGCCCGGGCACGCTCTATGGAGCCCTGCAGGCGATTGAGAAAGAAGGTTTGATCGAAAAAGTCAGTGAAGAAGAGCGGCGAAAAATCTATGCGCTGACCAGTAAAGGCAGGCAGGTCTTGAAAGCACAAATCCAGCGCCATGCGGTTATGCATGCAAATGGACAGGCTGTTCTTGGTGAACTGTGAACACGATGGAACCCGGCAAGGAATAAGTGATTAGGAGAACAACAGCATGACTGCAAAAGAAAAAACCACCCTGAAGAAATTTAAAATTTTCCTGCCCTGGCAGGATGAGCGCGAGGAACTCTGGCTGCAGGATATGGCCGCCCGCGGTTGGCATTTACGCCCGGTCAGGCTGCCCGCCACCTATGTTTTTGAAAAAGGTGCGCCCATGCCATATAAATACCGCCTGGATTACCTGTATGCCAGTCAAACGGAATTCCCAGAATACCTGCAGCTTTATCAGGACGCGGGTTGGGAATATGTTGGTCAGATGAGCAACTGGCAATACTGGCGCAAGCCGGCAATAGCCAATGCCAAGGACGAACTATTCACCGATAACGATTCGAAAATCAAAAAATACCAGCGCGTTACGCGGTTTTTGGTAATTTTTCTGGTAATCCTGATGATGATGGGTCTATCCATTTTCACCCGCGAACCGCGGGGCGGGGAAAGTGCGCGCTTTGTCGATCCCGTCTATTCAATCGTCCGTCTGCTGTATGGGCTGATTATTGTCCTCTACGGTGTAACCCTGATCAAATTAATGCGGCGCATCCGGCAGTTGAAGAGTCAGTGGCTGCCATAATAAACCTGCCCTTCCGGAACAAAAAAAACAGCCAGCCATATCGGCTGTGTTTTTTGCGCAGTTGAGGACGAATAAACAAGCTGTATTGGACAAAGACAATATTATTAGGTATATTAAGGTAACGATTATATTTTGTTGGTTACAAGCGGATTTCGGTTCGTTCAGCGGAAAGTAAAACTAAAGGCAAGTCCAATAATGCAATTAATTGAACGAGAAGCGCAACTGCGAGAATTAAATGCGCTCCTCAAGAAAGCCATAACTAAAAGCGGGCAAATCGCCCTGGTCAGCGGCGAGGCCTGGAGCGGTAAAAGCGCCCTGATCAAGAAATTTCTGAGCAGCCACAGCCGCAAAATCACCATCCTGACTGCACGTTGTCACCCTTCGTTGCTAACCAATTCACCCGCTATTTCTTTTGAGCCTGGGCAGCTTCAGGAAGCCGCGGCGGTGAAGGGCTTAATGCACAACCATGACTGGCGCACGCTGGGAGACAGCCTGCTGGCCAGGATGGAAGGCGAGCCAACCGTGCTGGTCATCGAGGACGCCCACCAGGCGGATGAGATCAGCCTGGATTTGATCGGCTACCTTGCCCGCAGTATCGAGCGCACCCGGGCGCTGCTGATTTTGGCTTACCGGGATGACGAGCTTCCAGCCTGGCATCCCCTTAATATGCTGGTGGGCGAGCTGGTATCTTCGCAAAGGCTGACCCAAATTCCAACGCCCGGCCTGTCACTGGAGGTCGTGAAACAACAGGCTGCTGCGGCGGGTCTGGATGCGCAGCGCCTGCACAGCCAGACGGGCGGGAACCCGTTCCTGCTCACTGAAATGCTGCAGGCTGGGGAGGGTGAGACCCCGATCATGGTGCGGAAAGCGTTCCTGGCGCGCGCGGGGCACCTGTCGCCATCCGGGCGCAATGTCCTGGAGGCAGCCGCCGTGCTGGACAGTCCGGTGGAACCCTGGCTGCTGCTGGAAATGACCGCGGCTGATTGGGGTCAAATCGACGCGGTTATCTACAGCGGATTACTGCAGCCTGATGGAGATCAATTGCGCTTTCGCCGCCCGCTGGCGCGTCAGGTCATCCTGGAGGCCATCTCTCCGGCCCGCAGGATCGAGCTGCACCGCAGAGCGTACGCGGTGATGTCCGCTTCCGCGCTGACAAAGGAAAATGATGCCAGGCTGGCGCATCACGCGGCGGCTGGCGCGGATGAAACGGCTGTGCTGCTGCATGCGCCGGTGGCTGCCAGGAAAGCAAAAGAAGCCGGGTCACTGCACGAGGCGGCCCAGCATTACGCATGCGCGCTGGTGTTTGCCGCAAGCCTTGGGCTGGAAGAAAAGGTAAAGCTGCTGGAAGAATACGCTGACTGCTGCCTTTCGCTGGGAGAGAACGATGCCGCCGCCCAGGCTTACGCTCAGGCTGGCGGCCATTACCAAAATGCCCGGCAGTGGGTCGACTTTGGGCGCGTCCTCAGTTTAAAGGCCGAATCCATGGTGCGTGCCTGGATGGTGGACGAAGCCCTGGAAACCAATCTGGCGGCTATTCACGTTCTGCAGGCGCAATCTCCCTCAGCGCAGCTGGCCTGAGCGTATGGTCTGCAGTCAGGAATATCGATGGTCAAAAGAGATTCCCAGGAAGCCATAGCCTGGGGAGAAAAAGCCCGCAGCCTGGCTGAAGAACTCGGTGACGTGAAATTATTAGCCACCAATCTTATCGGCCTGGGCAGCGCATTGATGCTTCAAGGTGACCCGCAGGGGTGCGCGTACCTTGAACGCAGTGTAGCCCTGGCTCAGTGCGGCGGGCATGATGAGGTGGCTGCTCTGGGCATGACGAATCTGGTTGCCTCTGCCGGTGAAACCTTCCAATTTCCCCTGGCGGATAAGTGGCTGCGAGAGAGCCTTGACTACTGCCAGGAGCGTGAATTCGAGTATTATCACGCGCGTTTAATGGCATGGTCGGCCATAACCCATTTTTACCAGGGCCGCTGGGGACAGGCTGTGAGGACAACGGAGCAGATCCTGGAGCTGCCGGCAGGGAATACTGCCCGGCTTGAAGCCCTGGTGGTCAAGGCGCGGGTTAATGCCAGGCGTGGGACCCCTGCCGAGGCAGGTGTGCTTGCAGAAGCCGAAAGCCTGGCGAGGCAAACCGGTACCCTGCAGGACCTGGCGCCGGTGCACATCGCGCGCGCGGAAGCTGCACTGCAGCAGGGTGACAGGGAAACGGCTGCGGAGCAGGCGCTGGCGGCGCTGGGGCTTGCCGTCGAGCGAAAACACGCCTGGTTCGCTGGCGAACTGGCGGTTTTGGCCAGGCAGGCCGGAAAAAAGCCGGAGGTTTATTCCTGGATGGCGAAGCCTTTTCGCGCCTTCCTGAGCGGCGATTGGATGGCGGCTGCCCGAGCCTGGCAGCGGCACGGATGCCCTTTCGAACAGGCTTGGGCACTGGCTGAGGGTGAACCGGTGAACCAATTTAATGCCCTGACGATATTTGAGGAGTTGGGGGCGTTTCCAGCGGCTCAGGCTGTCCGGCGGCGCCTGCGCTCAGCAGGAATCCGAAATATTCCCCGCGGACCTCACCGCAATACCCGCGCTAATCCCTTCGGGTTGACACCGCGCCAGATGGAGGTCCTGCGCCTGATCGCCGACGGCTTAAGCAACCGCCAGATTGCCGCCCGGCTGATGATCTCCCAGCGCACCGCCGAACACCATGTGGCGGCTGTATTAAACCAGTTAAACGCGGCTTCCCGCATGGAAGCTGTGCGTGCCTTGCAAAAAGAAGATGGGGAAAAAATATTTCCGCCAAGTTAAATAGGTAGGGCTCGTCCGAAAAATAGGTATTTTTTCCGATGTGCCGCCTTACCTGCTGGTATATGATCCAGGCTGAAAGTTGATCAAATCTATCAATAATTTTGGAGGTGTAAAGTGAAAAAGAAAGCATTAATGATTCTGGTCATTGCCGGTTTCATGGCCTCGTTCTTCGCCGCGCCGGTGAGCGCGGATGGGAAATCTGAACTGGCGGTCGTCCGCGCAGCCACCGCTGAATACCACAACGTCGAGAAGGCGAAAGCGGCTGGCTGGAACCTGGTGCCAGGGATGGATGAGTGCGCTGCTCTGCCCGGTGTGGGCGGCATGGGCTATCATTTCCTCAATTTGGAATTGATGGATCTGGAGTTGAATGTGCATGAGCCCGAAGCGCTGGTCTTTGCGCCCGCGCCGAACGGCGGTTACCGCCTGGTTGCAGTCGAGTACATCGTACCGGCGGAACCCTGGGATATGTTCAATGACGTACCCCCCGCGATCCTGGGGCATAACCTGCACTACAACCCCTTCCTGGGTATTTACGCGCTGCACGTCTGGCTGTGGGAGCACAACCCGGCTGGCATGTTCGAAGACTGGAACCCGCGGGTTTCCTGCGGCTAGGTGTTTACGCAGGTTTATTGATTGAATTTCAGTATCAATATGGAAGACCGATTAAAGGAGAAAGGGATCTGCAATGAAATTTCGTGTCGCGAATATCCTCAGCGGGCAAGAGACCGAAGGTCGTGTGTCCATCTTTACAGAAACAACCACACCCGGATTCGGGCCGCCACTTCACAGCCACCCCGCCCAGATGGAGGTCTTCCATATCTTCAGGGGGCAGCATAAATTCCGCCTTGGTGAGCGAGAAATCATAGCTGGCCCGGGTGAGTGTGTTTTCATCCCGGCCGGTACGGCGCACACGTTCAAAAATGTGGACGACCAGGAAGGCCTGATTCATTTCGAACTGCTGCCTTCCGGTTCGGCGGAACCTTTCTTCGACCGGCTGGTGAGCGCCTTCGATCAAATCGAGGATATGGGCGCGTTCTTCCGCGAGCACGGCCTGGAACTGTTAGGCCCGCCGCTTGAGTGAACACAAAATTGGTTACTGCTGCCCCTGCGGAAGCTCTTCCGCGGGGGCGGTATTTTTTCCATGAACGCCAGCGGTATGACAGGCGGGGGTAAAACAGAATATCATCCAGGCAGCGCCCGCTGAACGGCCGCAATCAGCCGGTCCTGAAGCTGGTCGACGTGAGGCTCCACCACCTGGCGGGCTGGGTCTTCATCGTACCAGGCGATGATCTCGCGCGCGCCCTGGCTGAAGGGGATGGCGGGTTGAAATGCGGGCACCAGGCGGCGGATCTTGGTGTTGTCGAAGACTGCGCTGTGGGTCTTGTCCCCCAGCAGGGACGCCCCCCAGTGCGAATCGTAAGCGGCGATGACCTGCGAGGGCACGTGCACCAATTGCGCCCGCACGCCGGCAGCCCGGGCGACGGTTTCATAGATCTGGTTCCAGGTCAGCCACTCGTCGGAGGTAATATGAAAGGCCTGCCCGATGGCCTGGGGGTTGCCCAGCAGGCCGTTGAACCCGACGGCGAAATCGCGGTGGTGGGTGAGCGTCCACAGGGAGGTGCCGTCGCCGTGCACCACCACGGGTTTCCCGGCGCGCATGCGCGCCACGCTGGTGTAACCGCCGTGGAAGGGCAGCAGGGTGCGGTCGTAGGTGTGCGAGGGGCGCACAATGGTCATGGGGAAACCGTCCTGGCGGTAAGCCGTTTCGAGCACCGACTCGCAGGCGGCTTTGTCGCGCGAGTACTGCCAGAACGGGTTGTGCAGGGGCGTGCTTTCGCGGATGGGCAGGAAGGCGGGCGGTTTCTGGTAAGCGGATGCCGAGCTGATAAAGACATACTGCCCCGCGCGCCCGCGGAACAATTGCAGGTCGGTGTGGACATGTTCAGGCGTGAACGCAATCCAGTTGACCACGCTGTCGAAGGTTAAACCGCTCAATACCGCCACCACGGAAGCGGGCTGGCGGATATCCCCCTGCAGGATTTTTGCTCCCGCAGGTGGCTGGCGGCTGCTGCGCCCGCGCGTCAGCAGATACAGGTCAATGCCTTGCTGGACGGCCAGCTGCGCGCAGGCGGAGCTGATAATGCCAGTACCGCCGATGAACAATACTTTCATGGTCGATGCCCTTTCCCAATTGATTATTCAGGCGAAAGAGATTCTACCTGCGGGGAATCCGCCTGTCCAGCCAGTACAGGATAATCGGATGGCGGGAACGTTCGCTGATGATAAAGCGTCATTAAATTGAGTAAAATTCAGCCTGACGGCTGTGCAGGTGGCTCCCAGCCTGCAGAAAGGAGGCTTATGCGAAACCGAATCAAGGATTTTACTCATGGGAGGATTTCTCTCATAACGGTCGGAATGCTGATAGGCCTGGCGCTGCTTTTGAGCGCCTGCGCGCCCGAAACGGCGGAGGAACCTGAAACCTCGCCCGCGCCGCCCGATGAAGCCGCGCCGCTTGAGGAACCCACCCGCGAGAGCGCCGCGCCCACGCTCACGCCCGCCGTGCGTGCTACCCGGACTGAGCCTGAAAGGGTGCCGGAACAGACAGGCACAGCGGTCACCGGCGAGGCGCCGGCCGGGCTGCTGGAGGCCATCCTGGCTGACCTGGCGGAACGGCTGGGGATCTCCAGCGATGAGATTCAGGTGATCCGGGATGAAGAGGTCGTTTGGGCGGACGGCTCGCTGGGCTGCCCGCAGCCAGGCATGATGTACACCCAGGCGCTGGTGCCCGGTTACCAGGTCGTGCTGCAGGCGGGGGGACAGCAGTATGATTACCGCGCCACCCAGCGCGGTACCTTCTTCCTGTGCGAAGGCGGCGGCGTGCAGCGCCCGCCCGCTCCGGAGTATTAGGAATCACGGGCGATGATAAAAACAGCGGGGCTGTCCATTGGAGGGCAGCCCCGCTTTATCGCCGTTAAATGCCCGGTTCAGGTTGTCTGACCTGAGCCGGTCTGTTACCTGTAAGAGTTACGGTGCCAGGAAGAGCAGGGCTTCCGTATCCTGGGTCGCGCCGCCGCGAGCACCAGCCCCGCGGTCGCCGTTGGTGATGAGCAGCAGGCCGAGCTCGGGAGAGTTGCCCGGGAACTGGCCGAAGTCATACACAGCCAGGCCAGCCGGGTTGTAGGTCTTGCCTGGCACGTCAACGGGTTCACCGTAGAAGCGCTCACCCAGCGGGGTGACCGTCAGACCGGTGACTTCGTCGCCGGGGCCGCCGTAGTAGAAGTCCTGGGCGACGACAGCCATGTTGACCTGCGTTACAAGCAAATTGGCGGCGTTCATACCAATCTGCTCACCGCAGATGTACAACACGGTGTTGCCGGTGTTGGTGGCGTGCTCGGCGAAGAAGAAGGCCGAGGCAGCCCCGGTGCTCAGGTTGAGCGCCCAGGCGAGCTGGCGTCCGTCCGTGATCGTCCCGAGCCCGGAGGCGTCGCGGTTGAGGATCACGTAGTCGTCAACCCCATCCTGGTTGGTATCCAGCCAGATCTGGTGGCTGACCGGCAGCAGGTGCTCCTGGCGCTCCCAGGTGTTGATGGCGAAAGCCCACAGGAAGGATGGGTTGGCGGAGCAGAAGCCGGCCGGCACCGGGAAGGTGTTGATACCCACCGCGCGGATGTCGGGGGTCGGGGACTGCTCGCCGTAGTCGCCTTCGGGGATATTTTCGCTGACTGCCAGCAGGGCATAGGCGTCATTCTGAGCCGTGCCCACGCCGGTGTTGTTCAGGCCGATCACCTGCGGGAAGTCACCCGGAACCAGCACATCAGTATCCGGCACCAGGTTGGCAGCCTTGCGCGGCAGCACGTGCCAGGCCAGGTGGATCGGGTGGCGGCCGTCATCCAGCACCAGGTAGCCGTCGTACTCGTTGGTGGTCAGCGCTGCCGGGTTTGCGCCAAGGCTGCCGGAGTTCATGAAGTTACCGCGCAGCTTGGCGCCGTCGATGGTCAGGGTGACGGTGAAGAAGGTGTCGCGGCCCAGGCCGGGGCGCACCACCACGGAGGCGGGCGCGCTCACGCTCACCGCGCCGTTGGCGACGTCATCCGCGAAGCGGAAGGTGGGCGTGACGGTGTAGGTGCGGCGGGTGTTCTCGAAGTTGCGGATGCGCACGGTGCGGGTCAGGGTGACCACCTCATCAGCCACATCCACGAAGCCGAAGCTGAGCGAGCCGGAGTAGGACAGGTCGTCCCAGGCCGCTACCGGGGCCGTGATGGCGCGGTCGACGCGCACCTCACCGCCGCCGATGCGGGTGATGGACGCCAGCGCGCCGGTCAGGGGGTCGTTGATGATTTGCGTCTCGGCGTTGTTCATCAGCAGCGCCTTGAGATCCAGCGGGTTCAGGCCGTGACCGATGGACTGCCCGGCGGGGGTACCCTGGGCGCTGGCTTTCGCGCCGCCGAAGCCCTCGATCAGCAGCGCGGCTGCGCCGGAGACCATGGGAGCGGCACCCGAGGTGCCGCCGAAGGGCCCTTCACCCGTGCCGGTGCCGGCGATGGCCGAGATGGAAGCACCAGGCGCGCCGATTTCCGGCTTGATCAGGGTGGTGGCGTCATGCTGCGGGCCGCGCGATGAGGAGCCCACCATGCTGCCGGCCAGCGGGATGCCGACTGCCGGATCGAAGCGCACGACCGTGTTGGGCAGGGCGCTCTTCAGGCGGTTGGAAACTGCCTGGCTGACCATGTACCCCGGGATGGTGATGGGGCGGTCACCGCCGTCACCGCCCTCGAAGGGATCGCCGGGGGCGACCAGACCGATGATGCCGATCGAACCGCCGGCATCACCAACGTTTTTGACCTTGAGGGTGAAATTGCAGCCACCGCGGTCCACCAGGACGATCTTGCCAGCCAAGGAGCCAGGCGCGAAGGGATCGCAGCCCAGCAGGTTGCCGCCAGCGCCGTTGCCGTACTGCACTGGCGCTTCAATCACTGAGGTCAGCGGTGCGGACCAGGGCTGCCAGACCGCCGGGAAGTTCCCCGCGATACTGGCGGGTGCCACGATCTGCATCAGCGGCAGGAAGGCGCTGGGGACCGCCGTTTGGGCGACCGACAGGGCTGTAGGGGCAGCCGCGGGGGTGCCGTTGGCGTATGGCTTGTCCGAGCTGTTGCCGGCTGAAGCCACCGTCAGGATGCCGACGCGGGTGGCGTTGTCGACGGCTGCCGCCAGGTCGTCATCGAAGGGCTGGCCGTAGGCTGAACCCAGCGACATGTTGATGATGTTGACGCGGTCGTTCAGGCGCCCGTCGCCGTTGGGGTTGGCGGCGAATTCCATGCCCTGGATCAGGGCGATGCCCGAGCAGGAGCTGGATACCGAGGAACAGACCTTGACTGCGTACAGGTCCACGCCCGGCGCCACGCCGCCCATGCCGCCGATGATGTGCGCCACGTGCGTGCCGTGTCCGGCCGTCGGGCCGTCATCCAGCGGGTCAGGGTCGGGCATTTCCGGGCCGTTCGGCCACACGCTGCCGACGAAGTCATAGCCGCCCACGACCTTGGCGGTCGGGAAGGTGCCGGGCTCGATGATGGTGGGGTCGTTGTTGGCGTAATCGAGCGGGTCACCCGAACCGCCCAGGGCGGCGTGGGTGTAGTCGATGCCGCTGTCGAGCACCGCGACCTTGACGCCTTTGCCGGTGAAGCCGTACATACTTTGCACGGTTTCAGCCCCGATATAAGGCACGGTCTCGGACAGATCCAACTCGTAGTTGCCCACCGGCGCAATGCGGCGCACGGACGGGTCGTTGGCCAATTGCGGCAGGACGGAAGCGTCCACTTCCACGAAGACCGCGTTCAGAACGATCTGGACCTGCGCGATCACGCGCGCGTTCGGATCCAGCGCTTTTACGCGGTTGAGGAAGTCTGCCTGGGTCTGGCGCAGGGCGTTGCGCTCGGCTCGGGCAGCGTTGCCGGTCAGCTCTTTTTCAGCCACGGATGGCTGCACCATGCGGATGATCACTTTATTCGGTCCGCTGGCGTCCAACAGGCTGGGATGCAGGTCGGAGACTGTCATACCGCTAAGCTCGACCGGGCTTTCCAGCTTCAGCGATTCTATCGATGACGGCAGATCGCGGTTGCTGAAGCGATCCACCGTGGGTCCACCTTCCTGTGCCATGGCAACGGACGGGAAGGAGAGGACAAGTACCAGGATCAGTATAAGGTGGATGAATTTGTGTTTCATGTTATTTCACTCCAGGTGGTTGTCAGGTATGTTGCATTGCTATACTGCTGGTGACAAATGGCTACGATTGGCTGCACGGGTGTGCGCGAGCCTGAAGGGTAAGATGTGAATACTGTGTTCAGACTGATTGTCTCCCACCTCCATTTCCAGTACACGCCACCCCTGGCGGGGTGGCGCGCTAATAGATTGGTTAGCTTCGTATTTCCATGGCAATGGTTTTCCGAACTATTCCCCAAAACGTATCTGCTGAGGTGAAACCATTCGTAGCTTTTTTGATCAATATGATATATATTACCATATACCAGAGTGGTTTTCATTAAAAATCTAAGGAAATGATAAGGAATCATTGCCCCCGTGGTCATCGCCCTGAGAGCCTGGCAATTAGGCTGTCATTGTGGTTCGGCGCGTAAACTCCTCTTGGACCCAGTCTCTTCCGGCAGAACAGGAGAATACCGGGCTGTCCACCAGGTCGAGCGGAATAGAACGCATTGATTTTCTGCCTTGATATTAATTGAAGTAAAAATTAAATATCCTAAAAATAAATGAAATCAACCTTTACAAAAATTAATATTTACTTATAATAAATTTTAGTCTGGTTATTTCAATTGATCTCAGGTTGTGGGCAGCGCTAACCCTGGATCCGCCCAGGTCTCCCTGGAAGGATGTGCTTCCTTGCCCGTTTGAGGGAAATCATTTATACAAAAAAAGCCGCGACTACTTTCTCCTACGCTGGTGGTGCTGCTGGTCAGCATGATCGCCGCCAATATAGGCGGCAATATGTACGGCCCGCTGCTGCCGTTGTATGTGCAGCAGTTAGGCGCCAGCATCGAACAAATCGGCTTGTTCTTTACCCTGGCGATGATCGCCCCGCTGTTTTTCCAGATCCTGGGAGGCTGGCTGTCCGACTCGATCGGCCGGGTGCAGGCCATTGCCATTGGCAGCCTGGCCGGTTTGGCTGGCTATGTCATCTTTGTAATTGCCCCTACCTGGGCCTGGTTATTGCTGGCGATGGTGGGCATCTCGGTGGCGACCTCGTTTGTTGGACCCAGTTTCCAGGCGCTGATCGCCGAGGAATCCAGCGAGAGCAACCGCGGGCGGGTTTTTGGGATCGTGCAGAGCACTTTCCTGGTGGTGGGGGTGATCGGCGCGCCGCTGGGCGGGTTCCTGGCGGACCAGGTCGGCTTCCGCTGGATGTTCGCGGTCGCCGCGGGCCTGTACGCGCTGGCGACTGTCATACGGGTGTCCATGGCTCGCAAGCTGCGCACGCAAACGACTGTTACCCGTAAAGCGCCGTCGTTTAGCAATTTGAAAACCAGCCTGGCAACCATCATCGGGTTGATCACCGCCGGGGGGATCATCACCTGGATCTTCATCTCTGACGGCGTCATCGATGTGTCCTTCACCATGGTGGGTAACCTGTTTCCGTTGTACTTCAACAATATCATCGGCTTAAGCAAGACCCAGCTCGGCCTGCTGGGAGCGGTGGCGTCGCTGGTGACCATGGCTGCTACCACCTTCGGCGGGATATTGTCGGATAAAGCCGGCGAGCGGGTGGGAATCGTCCTGGGGAATATTTTCATTGCTGGCGCCCTATTTATGATCTTGAATGTCGCTACTTTTCCACTCTTCATCCTGGCCTGGGGACTGTTCGGGCTGGGGCAGGCCTTGGTCGGCCCGGCTTATAACTCGCTGATCTCCAAAGTGGTCCCTGACCAGATGAGAGGCATCGCCTTCGGGTTCTTCTCCACCAGCCTGGGGGTTATTTCCCTGCCTTCGCCCTACATAGGTACCTGGCTGTGGCAGCGCTACGGTCACAAAGTTCCTTTTTACATCCCCATGGTTGCGCTGGTGTTGATGCTGCCGGTCATCTGGTCGAAATTCCGCCTGCCAAAGAAAAGCGCTGAAACGCTCACCGAAGCCGGCGGCGTAGAAATTGTGGCGGGCACGGGCAAATAACTTATCGGTCAATCCAATCCGCGGTTGACCTCTTCGCCAGGTGTCTGTTTTTCACTGCCGATCTCGTCAAGCAATGCAAAACCCTGGTAGGAGGGGTCGATTACGGTTGACAGACCGCGACCGTATGCCCCAATGGCTTCTCCAATCGCTCCGTAGAAAGTGGGAAATGCGTAGATCATGCTCCTGAGTTCAGCGATGGGAATGCCTGCGTGAACAGCCAGGCCTAATAAACCGAGCAGTTCACCTCCATTTGGCCCGACAACCGTAGCACCCAATAGCACACCGGACGATCGATCCACGATCAATTTGATGATTCCATGGCCGGCAACATGCAGCCAGCCACGGAAAGTTGCCGGCAAGCTTTTTACGGTGACGATAACCTCAAGTCCATTTGCCCTGGCTTCTATCTCAGTCATCCCGACGGCGCTGACTTCCGGGTCGGTAAAAGCCACCCGTGGAATGGCATGGTAGCGTGCCGGGGGATGTTCCATACCCAGAATGTCAGCGGCTACGATCGCAGACTGATACAGCGCGACATGGGTGAACATTGCTTTACCTGTAACATCCCCCATTGCCCAGACGCCTGCGGCGGCGCGCATCCGATCATCCACTGGGATATAACCGAGATTTCCATCAAGTCCAACGGATTGCAGGTTCAATCCGCTTAAATCCACCTTGCGTCCGGTTGCGACCAGCAGCCGTTCACTGCTCACCTCAGCGCCGCTGGCCAGTTCCAGCACCACCCGACCGTCGCGCGAATCCACTCGTTTAACCGCCGCACCGGTTTGAACCATTATCCCTTCTGAAGAAAAGGCTGCTTCTAAAGCCTGTGACGCCTCCGGCTCTTCAGCAAGCAGGAGCCGGTCACTGGCTTCTACGATGATGACCTTGACTCCAAACCTTGCCAGGATTTGACCCATCTCGCAACCGACAACACCACCTCCGAGGATAGCCAGTGATTCCGGCAATTTTTGGAGCTGGATGATATCATGGGTTGTCCAGAAATCGATTTCCGCGAGACCTGGCAATGGGGGTATGGCAGGTTTCGATCCGGTTGCGATGACGATTCCCCGCCGGGCGGTGAACCTTTCATCTCCGACGGTGACCGTGCCCGGAGCGGTAATCTTTCCCCTTCCATGAACCAGCCGTCCGCCCCGGTTGAAAAACCGCTCGACTGCGATCGAATCATCCCAATTACCGGTTGCCTCTGTCCGAACCCGGGCAGAAACCGGTTCCCAATTAGGGAAGACCTCGGACTTGCCGGACATGCTGTTCACCCTGCGAGCCTCCTGCAGGACACCCGCAGCTCGGACCATCATTTTTGTGGGCAGACAGGCCCAATAGGCGCATTCACCGCCGACCAGGGCAGCCTCTATTCCGATTACCGATAGACCGGCGCCGAGGAGTCGCAGGGCTAGATCTTCACCACATGTTCCGACGCCCAATACGATTATATCCGCCTGTCCGCTCGTACCAGTTTTTGAGGTATCACTTATTTGGTGGATAGTATGTCTCATTGGATACTCCTTTCATGATCTGTCACCCCTGTTTGAGAACACAGGAGGGCTTTCTGAGTAAATTTTTTGGTTTCTCTCGCCAAGGATATATGGTTTAGGGCATCAATTAGGGATCTGTTCCAGAAATTCACCTGATAACACATAGACTGTGATCGTATGGCTCTTCCCCTTGAGATTCAACTCGCGCGTTGTTTCGAGATCCAGATCTAAGCCAGCAGCAGTGTATGCTGCCTGGCTGACCAGGATTTCGCCGGTATCAGCCTGTGAGGCTATCCTGGCGGCCGTATTAGCGGTATCACCCAACACGGTGATATCTATGGTGTTTTCACTGGTACCTACCGAGCCAACATAGGCTATACCCGTATGCACGCTAACCCCTAAGGGTATCCATGGGCTGGTATCCCTTCTGTCCCCGGTTGCCAGCAATAATTTTTGTCCTGTCTCAACCGCACGCCGTGCATGCTGACTGCCAACAAAGCCAGGGACGTAAATCCCGGCTACCTGGTCGCCGATGATCTTATCGATCAAGGCATCCGATTCGACCAATACCTCGCTGGCGGTTCGATAGAAACGATCGATCAATTTTGTGAATTGTGCCGTACCCATATTTTCGGCCAGGGTGGTTGAGCCACGCACGTCAGCGAAGAGTAGTGACAATTCAACCTCGGCGCTGCCTGGGTGGTCCTTCGCAAACTGCTCACAGGCATTACAAATGTGAGGATTCATGTTTGAGGGTACTTTGTGATAAATATATTTGACCAGCAGGCTGCTGGCGCCGCGAAAGGGTGCAAAGCAATTTTTACAACGTTGGGCACCCGGCAATCGCTTAAAAAGGTTCTCTGCCGGCGTTCTTTTTCATAATCGCCTGTGGTCAGGTATTTTCGCCAGACTTCTTCGGCTAAAGATGGGGAATCTTTGGGATCTCTCATTGACTGTCTCCTTCTAGTACTGAAAAGCCGCTGTTGTCTTTGAGGAAGGTAAAAAAATTGACAAACGAGGTGAATTCAAATGGTTAGGCCTTAGTGAAGCCCGACCATGCAGGATATTGACCTTCCATCGCCAAAGGATAACTGAAGACTCGCCCCAATCAATCGCAGCATGTCCCCTCTGGTCCCGTCTGGCATTCATTGGGTTAAATATCATTTGCTGTTTATAAATATATCTACAAATATTATCCAATAACTATATATTACATCTTATTGCGGAATGTTTCAAATTTGTGCTGAGAGAATGCCTGATGGTAATGGTATCCTTGCCAAAAACTGGATTCCATCATGGAATTATCCTGTGTGAAGGATTGATCAAGACGGTTGGATAGCAGGTATGGTGTGCTTGATATGGCGGACCTGCCAGCATCCTGCTGCGATTAACCTGTCTGGAAATCCTACGTTATTGCGAGGACTCGCGCAGCTCGAAGCGATTGGGGTGCGCCCATATGTAGGCCCAGCCATCGACTTCAGGCGCTTCCAGGCCGAGGCTGCTGATGATGGTGGTGATATTGGTGCGGTGCTCGATGCCGTGGTTGATGATTTGAAGAAACAGCCCGCGCGCCTGGTAATCGACCGTGTTCCCCTCTTCCTCTTCATGCACCATTTGCGTGGGCGAGATACGCTCAACCACATCCAGCAGGGCTGGGGCAACCTGTTCTGCGAAGGCTGCGATTTCTTCCACTGACGGCCCGTCCTGCCATTTGAAAGGTGGTTTAAGCCGCTCCCCGGTCAGGCGCCTGATGTAGCTCGCTTCAGCGGTAACCAGGTGCCCCAGGGTGGCGTGGATTGACCCGTAGGCGCCGGGGGCGGCGGTTGCCAGCTGCTCAGGTGTCAGGCGGCGGCAGGCGGCGATAACCTGGGCGTTGGCCCAGTTGTTGTCGCGGATGAATTCGACCAGGGTGGGTTCTGGCTGGAACGGCATGCTTATACTCCTATCTGAGGTAATCTATATTGCCTGGACCGTTCGGCGTAAGGATCCATTCACATCAGGTCCTGACCCACAGGACCTGATCACTGGTCAGTGGCTGTCAACCATTCTTTCAGGAATGACAGCGTGCGTTCCCAGGCCAGTTCGGCGGCGGATTGGTTGTAGGCATCCAAGCGGTCGGGTTCGCAGAACCAGTGCCCGCAGCCATTGTAGTGGTAGAACGTCACCGGCCTGCCTGCGCTGCGCAGCGATTCCTGCAGCGCGTCCACATTCGAACGCGCCTCAAACGGGTCGAGTTCGGCAAAGTGACCCAGGTAAGCCGCTTGTGAGCTGCTGTAATCCCCATCGCCGCTGCCGTAATAGATGACTACCGCGCGGACAAGCTCAGGTTGCGCGGCAGCCAGGTCCAGGGCGTAATAAACGCCCAGCGAAAAGGCGGCCACACCTACAGCGCCGGTGGTATTCCCGGCGTGTTCAGAAAGGTATTGAGCCGCCTGGGCGATTTCTGCCCTGGCCTGCTGGAAATTTTCATCCAGCGCGCTGCCCAAAACTTCGGCCTCCTCGATGGTGTCCGCCACCCTGCCGTGGTACAGATCCGGTGCGAAGACCAGGAAGCCTTGCTCAGCCAGCCGGCTGCAGAAGGCCTGGATGGTGCCGTTCAGGCCCCACCAGGCATGCAGCACCAGCACGCCTGGTCCAGTGCCTGTTGATGGGGTGGCTAGAAAACCGCGCGGTTGTTGATCGCTCATTGCTCCTCCTGATGGGTATGGAAAGATATATTTGCAGGCAGCCAGGTTCCTGACTCTGAATGTCGATAAATAAAGTCCAATTAAGAATTATACCCCCTGAAAATCTGTAATAATCAGAATCTCGTGTTGATCGCGCGTATTCCACAGGTGGTAGTTCAGCGTTAACCGCAGGCGAGAGGAATACGGCTATTTTCCAGTGCTGGAACCAAAACCAATTGGAAGGCGTCTTGGTTTCGTGAAAGAAATATCGACTTTTATTGTCTGAAAGGATATATTCGAGATGAGCACCCGACCCGAAAAATCTTACCTGGCAGCAATGATCCCTGTGCTGCTGATCCTCACCCTGTTCCTGGCAGCCTGCCAGCCGGGGCAGCCTGGCACTATACCAACCCCCAGCCAGCCTCCTGCGAACAAGGAACCTGGGCCAGGCGATGGAAACGACTCACCGGCCTTTTCATTGGATGAACTGGGCCGCCTGACACCTGACGCGGTTCTGCTGGAACTGGCGTTTGAGCCGACTTTCTTCCGCCCGGAAGCCTCGTATGAATTCGGCCGCCCGCCGGTCTTCGCCCTGCTGGCGGACGGGCGCGCGATCTACACCCAGGAAAGCGAAAGCTACAACCAGGAACGGATCATGATCGTCGAACTTAGCCCGCAGGAGACGGCTGCCCTGATGCAGCAGGTGCTCGACCTGGGCATCGAGCGCCTGGAGAGCTACACTGACTTCTGCTTCACTCAGCCCAATGGCGATCAGGCCTGTATCGCGGATGCCGCCTACACCATCCTGCGCATGCGCACCGCCGCCGATGGGCTGCATGAGGTCAAGATATACGCCGACTTCGCCAATGACCTGCTGGCTTTTGAGGGCATCCGGGATCTGCTGATCAATTTCAGCCACCCGGACGCGCAGGACTACCTGCCGCAGAAAGCCGCCCTGTTCCTTTCCGAAAGCATGGGCGAGGACCCGGAGGTGGTGCTGGATTGGCCGCTCGACCCGGCTGTGCTGGACTTCCCGCGCACGGATTTCAACCTGTGGGCGGTCGAGCTGCAGGGAGAGCAGCTTAGCGCGTACATCGCCGCCGCGGGCCGCAACAGCGGAGATGCCTTTTTCCGGCATGATGACAAGGTCTACCGGGCTTTCCTATCGCCCTGGCTGCCGGCTGCTGGCTTCAGCGATGCGCTGCAGTCCAGTTTCCCGCAGCCCTGAGCGAAAACGAATTGAATTAGCGATGCCAGGAGAACCCTCCTGGCATTGTTGTTTTTTGGCTGGACCATCCGGGTGATTCTTTTTTTGGGTAATATTCGTCCACCGAGGCCACAACACCTTAATCAACCTGAGCGGCATAATCTAATTGAAATTGGCTGTGCTCAGCGGCGACCATTCTGATCGTGCGCAGCATGGAGCGCAGCATGTTGATCACCAGCTCAGGTTCGTCGCCGACGATATTGTGCCCGCTGTTGTGCGCGATGACCAGTGAACCATTGGTCGAAAGATGAGATGTAGCCGCCTGCAGGCGGCGGTTGGTCTCCTCCATGATCTCATCCACACCTGGCATCATCTGCGCCTGGGCTTTTCCGTGCTGGATGACGATGAGCGGTATGTTCCCCAGGCTGTCGATTTTCTCTGCACGAATTTCGGTGTGGCTTGCCAATACCTGGTTGATTTCAGCCAGCGCGGTGATGGTGTTGCGCTTATCTGCTGCACGCACCGCCCAGTGTGCCTGGCGGATTTCAACAGGGAATGAACCAGGGAGTGATGTTGGCAGAAGCCTGGGAATAAGGGCGGACAAGCTGGTGAAAGCAATAATCTTTTGGACTGCGCTGAAGAAAGCCATCATCCCCTTCATGCGTTGGATGGCTTGCTGCAGTGGCTCGGGCAGATACTGGTCTTCATGTGCCGCGTCGATAAGCACCAGGCCTGCGACCTCCTGCGGGTAGCGGTGGGCATAGACCTTCATATTCAACCCGCCCAGGGATGCCCCGACCAGGATGTAGGGAGCGGGTATTTCGGCAGCTCTCAACAACTTATGGAGCTCTGCGGCCATCTTAAAATTGGTGCGCGGGTGCGGGCTCTGCTCGCTCCAGCCCAATCCGGCCCGATCGAATGCCACTACACTGGTTTCAGTGGACAACTCTCTTTGGATCTGGTACCACATAAGGCTGAATTCGCCAGCGCTGGCATCCAGAACAATGGTTGGTCCGCCTTTTCCGGCTGCCAGCATGTGCAGCCGGTAGCCGCCGATATCGATCATCCTTCCAGGAGGGGGGAATTGTTTCTTCAGGCGTACCTTGACCAAATTGCCCAAGAAAACAAGGAGGATAACCCCTGGTACGAGAAAACCGAGGAAGATGTAAACAGGTGAAGAGGTCATATATTTTTTCCTTTTTGTGCCGCCAATGCTGTCAGGAGATCGGCGACTGTGGCAGGGGATGTGCCCTGGATCAAGAATGCCTCTGCATGCTGCGGCAGCCATCTGGTATCCATTGGTTGCTCCACCAGGAGCACCCGTTTGGTATTCACAGAGAGGGATTTAATTTGGTCCAGGACCCCTTCAGGATTTTGCCCCAGCATCGCCAGTTCCAGCAATACGATTATCGGCTTGTGTTGTTCGATGTAAGTGCATGCCGCTGCCACATCCTTCAGAGCCTGTATGCTGGTTACCGCCGGAAGCGTTCCAAGCAGTGCAACCAGGCCTTGCTGCAGTGCGTCCGACGGAGTGACAATGACGATTTCCATGGTCATTGCACCGCTTCAGAAAACACGCCTTCGACCAGCTTCCCATCGCTTGAAAAGCTGAAATTGAACCTGACCTTGCCTTTCTCGAAAGTGCAAACCGTTGACCAGCGGACATAGCCCTGCCGTGCCCCTGGAGAAATCTCAGGCAACCCTATAGAAACGAGCTGCCCGACCTGGTCGTTCAACTGCGTGCGGAAGCCCAGGAAGTCTTTTTCGGAAATCGCGTTCTTCATTGCATCAGACCAGTTTGAACTCCAGGCGGTGTAATTACCGTCTTTATACCCTTGCATGGCGGTATCGATGATGGCTGCGGCCTCTTCCTGGGTCAAAGCGGAGACAGTAGAACCTTGAGGTTCCTTACCAGCAGTCGCGCTGCAAGCGGCGGCAATCAAGACAAACATCAGGCAAGTCAACAAGTAAATCAGTTTGTGCTTCATTATTTTCCTCTCCAATCAGTAATAAGTTGTTCTTAGTTTAAGACCTGCAAACCTACGGCACATCGGCGATTTGATCAAATTCCCATCATGCAAAAGGCCGCTTTTTAGGCGGCCATTTGTGCGTCTTTTGACGTAGTTACTGTCCCGAAAAGATTAAGTATTGTCTATTTTTGTCAACAGCACCCATCCCATGCCCGCTATTCCAATCCCCGCAATGGATGCGCCGATAACCCAGAATATCCCCAGATAATAGGCCTGGATAGTTAAGGTAAAAGGAATGGTCAGTGCGATGCCGGAGACGACCAGCCAGCCTGACCAGGCAGGAAAGATCCCTGTGCGTGTGCTTTCTATGCCCAGTAAAAGCAATCCCAGCGAGGTCATGTATCCGCCGATGCGCCCGAGCGGCAGATCATCCCAGGAGGCCATCAACATTACATTGTTGTCGATCACACCTGCCAATTGGGCGATGATCATGGAAGCTGTGATGAAATAGAGTGCCGCACCCAAGTGAACGAGGTTGAAACCAGTTACGCCGATCCAGCCGGCCTTTTCTCCCTGTGCGGCAATGAGGACATAACTGGTTAATACCAGGCAGGTGTAACTTACGATATGGGTTGTAGCGCTGGTCAACGACAAACTTCCAAACATGTTGAGCACCGCATCGACTGCCAGGATCAGCCCGGTGAAGATCACCAGTAGGCCGCCCCCAATTCTTTCCGGCCGGGAAAAGGCGCTTCCCTGATTTTCCAGGTTATTTTCCCAGTATATCCAGCCAATCCAGATCAGCCCTGTTGCACAAAGGACTACGCCGCCAATCGAGGACAGGATGAGCAGCGGTCCGGAATCAGAAATTAGGGTTTGAGATGGAATCTGTAAAACAGCGCCAGCGCCTATCAGGATACCGCTCCATGTTGGGAAGCTCCCTGCAGAGATGATAGATATACCAAGCAGAACCAATCCAATTATCGGACCATAAGCCCCAATGCTTACTACAGGAAAACCACCCCAGGTTGCGAGATAGGTGCTCTTTGCTTCAGGTATGCCGGCCATTTCGGCCAATTTTGTGAAGGCGGGAACAGTTGCAACCACCAGCGCAAGGATAGCGATGAAGTAGCTGAGCGATCCGATTATTCGCGCTTTACCGGACTGCCTGAGATGGATCAGTGTTGTAGTCAGGAGTAACCCAAGCACTCCAGCCCCATACCCGGCATAAACCATCATAGTTTGAAACCCGGTGCGAATTAAGACTGTCGTGGTACCCAACAGCAGAGCTGTGAGAATAATCCATATCCCACCCAATTTCTGCTTCATCTGCAAGCTCCTGACAGCCTTTCTTATAACCTTGCGGATAGGTTATCAATGGGTATGCGAACCTTGACCGAAGTACCCTGTCCGGGTGCTGAAGTTACCATTGCTTTGCCTCCTATTGCTTCAGCCCGTTCACGGATGCTGATTAACCCTAGCCCACCAAGATCCACCGTGGTGGGTTGGTCAAAGCCCTTTCCGTTATCAGCGATCCGTAAATTGATGTGATGCTGATCTGACTTCAAAGTGACCGTAACAGAACTGGCATCGGCGTGCTTAAGTGAATTATTGAGCGCTTCCTCAGCCATACGGTACAATTCGACTTCTACGACCGCTGGCAGATCATTCACCAGATCCACGATAAATTCGGTTTCCACGCCAGCCCGCTTTTCGACTGCATCCAGACGGTGCTGCAAGGCCTCGATCAAGCCGGTCTGCTCGAGCGCGGAGGGTCTCAACTGGAAGACCAGCAGGCGCATCTCTTTAAGTGCCTGCTGAGCCAGTTCACCCAGCCGGGTGATATTCTCTATTGATGTGCTTATGTCGTTATCCAGCGCCTTACGGCGGCTGGCCTCGGCCAATAACATTAAACTGTACAGCGATTGGGTAACAGAATCGTGCAGTTCGCGTGCCAGGCGCTGGCGTTCTTCCACTGTCGCCAGAGTACGCGCTTGTTCATAAAGGCGCGCATTTTCGATGGCCAGCTGGTTGGCTTCCAACAGCTCCTGGTCCCGGGCCTGGAGGCTATCCGCCATGCGGTTAAAGGATTCAGCCAGCACCCCCAATTCATCCCGCGATTGGATTGGAACGCGCACGTTCAGGTCGCCCTGTGCAATCCTGCCGGTGCCGGCCACCAGTTTTTGTATCGGCCGGGTTAAGGTGCGCGCGACCAAAACAGCTCCAATAATGGCCAGTACCGAGAAGTACGCAATGGTCAGCAGGGTGGCTATTAAGATTCGGCTGGCTTCACTTTGCATACTTGCAGTCAACGGCTGCGCACGTGTGGCAATATTGGTGACGGGTTCGACGATTCCAAGGCTCCATCCGGGCGTTTCAAGGGGTGCAAAAGCAACGACCAGTTCCTCTGAATCGAGGATGATTATTTCTGCTCCGGAATACCCCGCGCGCATTCGCAGCGAGATGTCAGTGTAGTCAGCAGGGGTGGTATGAGCTGGCGGATCACCACGCGGGGTTGGATCACCGTCAGCCAGTAAGGCCTTAACCAGGTTTTCACCCCCATCCGAAGATACCGCGACCGATTTACCTGTTGAATCGAGGATGAAAGCAACCGTGTCGGGCGATAATTGGATCGAATTAAGGCGGGTAATCAACCCGGTAAAATCAGAGGGATCATGGTGGACGACATGGTCGATTAATTTAGCCTCACGGACCGCGATCTCTTGTAAAGACGCAGTACTCAAGTCCACCAGCGCTTGTGTGCCTACCTCTCCCATGTTGCTGGCGGAAAATAAGAGGCTGTCGCGAACTACCAGGATGACAGCAGCAGTCAGTATCAGCAGGAAAAACAGGCTGCCAAGGATGAAACGCGTCCTTAATTGGTTAAAAATTTGCATGCAACCCTGAAAGAATCACACCTCGTCGAGCCTGGCAATTCCTTCGCGAACTGCGTACAGCGCTGCCTGTGTACGATTGGCCAGATGGAGTTTATCGAGGATATGACCGACGTGGGTGCGCACAGTTCGCTCGCTCACAACCAGTTTTTGGGCGATTTGTTCATTCGTAAGGCCTTTTGCGACCAGCTGCAGCACATCCAATTCGCGCTCTGTCAACGGATCGGTCGTGGGTGGGAAACCCGCCGGCTGATTCAGTTCACGCACCAGCTTGCGCGCAATGGCCGGGTGAAGCCAGGCTTCACCACGATGCACATTGCGAATGGCCTGAATTAGTTCATGAGGAGAGGTATCTTTCAGCAGGTATCCTAAAGCTCCGGCTTTTATGGCCGGGAAGACTTTGTCATCCTCGGCAAAGGAGGTGAGGATCAATACCCGCGCCTGAGGATTGTCTTCAACAATTTGGACGATTGCGCTCAATCCATCCATGCGCGGCATGACGATGTCGAGCAGGATGACATCCGGGTTAGCCGCGCGTGCTAGGTTTACCGCTTCCACGCCATCTTTAGCCTCTGCGACCAATTCGAAGTCGGCTTCGGTAGCCAGCAGCGCGCGCAGCCCCTCGCGCACTATCGCGTGATCATCAGCAATCAGGATGCGGATATTCTGGCTCATCTAGTTCACCCTATAAATTTTTGCCACTGGTTGACTACAAGGCGTCGATACCTTGAACGTACTGAACAGATTTCGCTATCCCCTGGCCGGGAAAAAATTTTAAAATTCATAGCACCCGGCATGTGCTTGGGCTTTGAAAAAAAGCAAAAATGCGGATGCGTTAAGGCAAGTACAAAGATGATTTATTTTATTACTTTAACGATATAAATTACCTAATTGCAAGGGTTATTTTGAAGATCACCCCTCGATCGGCAGGTTGAATACTCATGAGTTACCCCGTTCGGAACTTGTTTTTTCGACCTGTTTACGGATAGCGGCATTCTCGGCTTGATTTATGCTACCTGCCACCTGCCGCCCTGAAGCGCAGGGATGCCTGCAGGGGACGACGGCCGACTACTGCGCTGCGTTGCAATCGAGGTTTCCGCAGCCCTGAGAAAAAAAACATTGCAGATGCCGGGTGGTGATACCTGGCATCTGCAATTATCGATTTTAATCATCCGCAAGCATGTTCTGGCCTGCAAGAACATCCATCCGCAGAATTCTCTGCATCCTCTCCGGCTCTTCGAACATCGGGCTGTGCGCTGATTGTTCGAAGGTGTAAAACCCCTTCACCGGCGCGTGGATTTTTTCGAAGTAATCCTTCGAGAGGGTGTAATTGACGGTGTAATCGTAAACGCCTGAGAAAAAATAAACAGGAAGTTCAAACTCGGTCATGGTCACGCTCAGATCAGTCGACAGCATATCGTCCCATAACATGGCCACGCCTGATTTGGCTTTTGCGGACCAGGTGTGGATTTTTTCGGTGAAGGTGTAGTCTCTACACAGCCAAGAGGGCAGGAAAATGCCGGTCATGACCGATTTCATTTCGTGGGTGGTGCCGATTCCCAGGCTGTGCATGGCCGGGTCGCGCAGGGCGCGGTAGGCATCCGGCACACCGCCCTCTATCGTAACCGGTGCCGCCTGCAGTTTACGCAGCATGGCTTTATCACCTTTTGCCTTGTATTCCTGCAGCATGTAGTCGTAAGCCAGTTTTTCGGATTTGAGCTGGTTCGACATTTGAGCCACGCCAATGTAGGCGTGGTACAGCTCCGGGGCGCGCGCGGCCGCCTGGATGCCGATGAAGGTCCCGCCTGAGTGGCCCATCAGGTAGATTTTTTCCTGGCCAAAGCGCTGCTGCAGGAAGCGGGTCATTTCTACCGTATCGGAGATCATCTGCTCCAGGGTCAACGATTCGGCTGGAATGTCTGGGCTGTAAGAAATCCCCGAGCCGCGCTGCTCCCACCACACCACGGTGAAGATGTCCTCCAGTCCAGTCGGGTAGCGCTCGGTCAGGAAGTAATCCGGCATGCCGCCGTGCAGGTATAGAAGGACAGGATTGTGCGCATTTTTACTCTGGATAAACATACCCTGCCGGACGCCGTTGATGTTGACGTAAATTTTTTCGGATATGCTTCCGGCCAGCGGTTCGCCATTTTGATCCAGGATGGGCCTGGGTTTGCCAGGGCTGATGATCAACAGTGCGCCAACAAGAAGCGCGATTACTCCAAATAATATGGCAAGTGCTGTGAGCATCATCCGTACAGTCCTTCCTGCCCTGGGTTTTGCCGCAGGCCGTCCATTGGTTGTGATTGACATTTTTGATCCCTTAACTGGAGTGCTTTATGGTGATGGCTGATCCATACACAAGGTATACGAGATTATTTGGCGCAGGTTGCTGCCTGAACCAAGAATGATCGACAGCCGTTCGGTTTGATATCTGGATAAGGATTATCTGTTTGATTTGTTCTTGGGGAAATGAGCGGGAGATTACCAAACGTTAATGTTTGATAACGATGAGAGAAAATTGGGCAGTCGGCAGGGGTCTGAAAAATTTTTCTTTTCTTGCGCTTACCATACGCTGGTCCACGCGAAACAAGCAATTTCATTCGGATGCAATATACGATAGACCATAGAATTGGGTGTGCCATTAATTGTGGAAATGAACGGAACTGGACATAGCGGGTTCAGAAAAAAGGATATTAAATGTAACGCTCCCGTCGTCCCTGGATGACGGGAGCAGTCCACATCACCTTCATAATTCTATGCGAGGATTTCACACCCGTATTGGTGAATAATGGGTATCAGTTGTTCAAAGTCCTCTGGGCTGGGCTGCGCCTGTGAGAGGGGTGGTAACGTGAACGCTGGAGCAGGTTCGCTGGTATCCCGAATGAAACCTTCAAACCCCGCCGGAGAGAGGATGAATAAAAGCCGCGCCGGTCCTTTCTCCACGCGATACCGATGAGGGACATCTTTTGGTCCAAATAAAAATGCCCCTGGTTCAGTTTTAATGGTCTGACCGCCCACTTCAAAGGTCAAACAACCCTCTAAAACCCAAAAACCTTCGTCTTCTTTATGATGCACATGCAGGGGCGTTTCTGCTCCATCATGGTCCCAAACTTCAATGAGTGCGTAGCGACCATCTGTTTCCGCTCCCGAGGCTTTGATAATCGCCAGGCCGCCCATCCACCATCTGGTTTCGCCTTCGTTTATAGATAAAGCATATACCCTTACTCCAGCGCTGCTGCTCATATTTCCTCCAATTCTGATATTGATAAATGGGTCAGGTGTCAATGAGACGAATCATTGATCAGGCATACCAATAATCGGTTGATGATTGTTTCAATTTGCATTCTTGACATATTGCGGCGCCGAAATGATAAAAAAATTTGGACATCGAGTAAGGCAGCCATTATTTCTGTTAATTGTTGATCTGGTCTGGCGGGTTGTAGTGCAATTCGAGTCAACTCCTCGATCACAGTTTTGAGGTATTCCTCCCATTCCTTGACGGAATCCAGTTTTCGCTCCTGATGGTCGGTATCCAGGTAAGCCTCTCCGCGCTCGTAGAAATCAAACAAGGTTTTGGTCAAACGCCTGAGTCTATCCTCAACAGTGGTGCTCTCGGAAAAAATGGTTTTCGCATCCTCCAGGGAAGGCGGCTGAGTGATGGCATACATCAATTCTCCACACGCTGGGACCAACTCATTTAGTGAGGGAAAGTGATTGTATACGGTCGCCAAAGAAACGTCTGCACGCCTGGCGATATCCTTCCATGACGTGCCGAATATTCCCTTCTCCGCGTGAAGCTCTAGCGTGGCGGCAAGGATACGCTGGCGAATGCCTTCTGATGCGGCATGTCTTTTCTCCCTGTTGTATTTTCTAGGAGTCATAATTTTCAAGAATTAATTAGAAATAATTTCTATTTAATTATAATTATTTAGATCGTATTTGAAAAGTAATGATTTGAGTCTCCATACAAAGAGAATACTGTTTGCTTCCTCACTCGATAAGGGTGCTTTCGATTTTTATCCTGGGTGCTGCGAAACAAGATCAGCCGGAGTTCCCAACAAACCAGGTCAATAATAGGGCTGAGTGAAGTGGTGGTCACATCGACGCCAATCATGCCCTGCCCGCCGCGCGCCAGCCCAAACAGCACTTGCACTCGGGCGCAGCGGTAAGATGGGTGGAATCGACTTCTTCCAACTCCGCCAGCCGGTCTGCCAGGAACCAAAATATCCAGCGCTCGCAGCCTAGCGTGCCAGCGTAATGATCCCTTTCTCCAGGGCCGAGGTAACTGCCGCGGTCCGGTCACCCACGCCCAGCTTGCTGTAAATATGAATGAGGTGGGTTTTGACCGTTGCCGTGCTGATGTGCAGATTATTGCCGATTTCTTTGTTGCTTACTCCTCTGGCCACCAATTGAAGCACCTCAATCTCGCGAGCACTCAAGTTCTCTTCGGCTGGGGCACGCATCCGGGTCATGAGGCGAGCGGTGACGGCCGAGGCCAAAATTGAGTCTCCCTTGGCAGCGGCCCGTATGGCGTGGAACAGTTCTTCACGGGGGGCATCTTTCAGCAAATAGCCGGTGGCCCCAGCCTCGATAGCATGCAGGATATCGGCGTCAGAATCGTAAGTGGTCAGGACGATGATTCGGGAAGACGGCTGTTGGGCTTTGATCGCCGTAATTGCCCCCACTCCATCCAGGCCCGGCATTCTTAGGTCCATCAGGGTAACGTCGGGGGCCAGGGAACCGTGCAGCTTAACAGCCGAATCGCCATCCCCGGCCAAACCTATGACCTCAAAGTCGGGCTGGCCAGCTAACATTCCAGACAGCCCTTCCCGGACAACCGGGTGATCATCTGCAATCAAAATGCGGATTTTATCCATAAGCAATCATAAATCTGCCAGCTCTTGAGCAGCCGTCAGCTCTCCTTCGTTGTAAATCGGGATAGAGACGACAACTGTCGTGCCCTCGCCGGGTTTACTTTCCAGGGCTAGTGAGCCTCCGCATTGTTCGGCCCGTTCGCGCATCGCCTGCAAGCCGTAGCCGCCGGACAGGGGCGACGCCGCTGCCCCGGCGAAAGCCACGCCGTTATCCTGAACGTCCAGCACAACCACATCATCGATATACGAGAGCGTGAGCTGCACGGCGGTGGCCTGGGCGTGTTTGTGAATATTAACAAGCGCTTCCTGGGTCGCTCGCAGCAGTGTCACTTCGATATCGGGATGCAAAGGGACCGGGTTGCCGGTGATTGTCGTGGTCAGGGGAATGCCGGTTTCTTCCTGCCAACGGACAGCCGTCCGTTCGATTGCATCAGGCAGTGATCGCTGGTCCAGTAATTGCGGTCGCAAAGCGTGTACCACCCGGCGCGCCTGTTCCAGGCTGGTCCGAGCTGTCCCTCGGGCCCGGTCAAGATGCTTTTGCAGGGTTTCCAGATCGTCAGGCAGTGCCTGATCCGCTGCCTCCAGGTGCATAATAATGCTGGTGAACCCCTGGGCCAGTGTATCATGGATATCTCGCGCCAGCCGCTGGCGTTCTTCAAGAATCCCTGCGCGCCGTTCCGCCGCCGCCAACTCCGCCCGGGTTGCTTCCAACTGGTCAATAAGCTCACGACGCCGGGTGCTCTGACCAATAATGGCCGTTATCCACACGCCGAGGATGATTGCGCCAAGAGCAACGAAGATGAACGCCCAGATGATTGGATTTGTCAACGAGAAGGTCGCGTTGGCATCGGCCAACTGCTCGTAAATGATAAACCCCGTCAGAATGAGGATGGAGGTTATGCTATAGCGGAGAGATAGATGGCGAAATATCTGGCCGAAAAGACCGAAGAGGGTGAAGTAGTAAGCAGGTGACATATTGACCAGCGTGAACCATAGAGCGATGACGCCAATGATCACAATGAAGCGAAAGAAGGCGTGATTGTCGACATCCGATTTCCGGTAGGCTAATTTCAACCCGCCCCAATGCCAGAGCAGCAACAGCCCTGTGAGCAAGAGCATCACCCAGACCGAGGCTTTTCGGTTGTGATCCAGCAGCATAAGCCAGGTGGAAACGATGACGGCGGCGTAGAAGAGCACTTTCCACAGCCAGTCCAACTTCACCCAGACGTCTTTATGCCTTTCCTGATTAGCGTTCATGGTCTATACCAATAAAAGTTACCATCACGATCGGACGTCGGTCGAGAACCATCTACGTGCACAGATTGTTCCGACATCTATTCTCAATTTCAGTCAGTGTACCATTATTCCCAGCGGAATGTGAAACGAGAAATCACCATGCCCAGGATGAGCACTGCCGCGACTACTGCCAGAGATGTGAGGGACCATGTTCCCTTCAACCAGAGGTCTTCGATCAGGATGACGACGTGCGTCAGCGGCATAAATCCGGAAATCTGTTGAACGAACTCGGGCATGATGTAGCGAGGCATGGCCGCACCGGAAAGAAAGAGCATGGGGTAGAAAATCGCCATCCCTACTGCCTGGGCTGTTCGGGCTGAAGGCATGACGCCAGCCAGAACGAAGCCTACTGCGAAGAAGCTAAATGCGCTGAGCAGGATGGCTGGAATGATCGTTAGATTACTATTAGGAATGCGCAAATCGAAGATGGCCAGGCCGGCGATGATGAGCAAGATGATGCCTGCAGCTGTCATCGTGACTTGCGCTGCCACCTGCGACCACAAAACCGGACTGGAACCCAGCGGCGTTGCGCGCAGCCGCCGCAGAATGCCCAGGTCACGATAATTGGCCAACGTGGTGGGAATGCTCAGCATGCCAATGGTGCCGACGACCATGCCGATGTAACCGGGCACAGACAGATCGACTCTGCCGTAGCCGCCGAGAAACTCATCAGCTTCGTTGCCGAAGATTAAGCCGAACAACACCATTACCATCACCGGAAACGCAAGGGTGAAGAAGAGAGCCAACGGCTCGCGGAGCTGAAGTGTCAACTCCATATAGGTGAGTTTGAGAAAGGTCTTCAAGATGAACTCCTTTTGATTATGTGTGGTTAACCGGGTCAGCACGAGGCTTCACCTTCAATTAATTTCTAATCGTTCGCCCGGTCAACGCCAGAAAAACGTCTTCTAGATTGGCTTGCTGCACGCGCAGGTCAAGCGGGGCGATATTGTGTTGGGCCAGGGCGGCGGCTACATTGGCCAATAATGGACCTTTGCCGCTGACGGTGATTTGCCTGTCATTCTGGTACACGGCGCTGACGCCGCTCACGTTCTCCAGCCGTGCCGCCAGAAAGCCGTTGGGAACTGAGAAGAGCAGCTTCGTCTCTGTATTCAGGCTGGCGATCAGGTCGTCCGGGGTATCCATGGCGATGACCCGACCATGATCTATTACGGCCACCCGGTCCGCCAGCGCTTCAACCTCATCCATAAAATGGGTGATTAAAACAACCGTCTTGCCCTGCTTGCGGATAGCGCGGATCAGGTCCCAGGTCGCCCGGCGAGCCTGCGGGTCCAACCCTGTCGTCAGCTCGTCCAGGAAGACGATTTTAGGGTCGTTTAACAGCGCCAGCGAAATGAACAGTCGCTGCTTCTGCCCGCCGGAAAGTTTCCCAAACTGGGTGTTTCGCTTCTCGGCCAGGCCCCATTGCTCTACCAACGGTTCCCAAGGAACGGTCTTTTCATAGAAGGAAGCGTATAAATCAAGCGCTTCCCAAACTTTCATCCGCTCAGGCAGCGCCGCTTCTTGCAGCTGGGTGCCAATGCGGTTGCCCAATTTGCGCGGCTCGCTTTGCGGATCCAAACCAAGCACCAAGATCCTTCCACTATCTGGTTTGCGCAACCCGATGACCGACTCAATCGTCGTCGTCTTGCCGGCGCCGTTTGGCCCAATGATGCCAAAGATCTCGCCTTCATCGACGTTGAAGGAAACGTCCTCCACTACCGCAACTCCATCGTAAGCCTTGTAAAGATTTTGTACTTCAATCACATGTGTCATCGTACCCTCCTTTTGGGCTTCAGCTCGATTTGCTGCTGAATAACAAGAGGAAGGAAATGCCAACGACGATGATGCCGAGAGGCCACAGGCCTGAGACACTGTAGCCCAGCGCCATCGCGGCCATGTAAGCGAAAGGCAGCACGGCGAAGATGGCAATGCTGAAGACACGGCGGGTGAGGCGTCTGTCCTCCTGGTAGCGCCGATAAGCGCTTACACCGATCCAATAAATGGGCACCAGGGCGATCAGCATCGTTGGACTGCGCCCCGCGATGGTGAACCCGGTCGTCCCCATCAAGAAGATGGCGCCAATCAGGACCATCATCGCTCCCATCCCCTTTCCAACTCCGTGTTCCCGATTGACCTGTTCTGATTTGACAATCGTTTCTTGTTTCATGACATCCTCCTGTCTGATTCTGACTGTTAGGTTCGTGTTCAATGGTTACAGGATAGCAGCCGGCCCGGAGAAAGTAACCGTCCGAGAGATTGAAATTGCACAACCGAGAGATGGATTACCCTGTCAACCAATTGAAAGCGGCCGCATCAACCGATCGGTTGATGCTGTGTTTAGCCTATTTGGATCAGACGAAATCCTTGACTTTGACTTTTATTGCTAACCATGCAATTTACCTTGTGGTGCTAAAAATCGCCCGCAAGAGCTGTCTTCGCAGGTGATTCGCTGGATTCACGTCTTTTTTGTGATTAGTTATAAGTGGGGCAAAGATCGAAATGGATTAGCAGTTTTCCCCGTCGGAGGTATGCTGCAATCCTACTACCGAGAAAAATATTCGCTCTGAAACCAAGTTCTGGCGCCTGCTTAGGAAAGGTCTCCGAATTCAGGGCTTGCTAAAATAACCATGGTGGACCTACCAACGCCTAGGAATCTGAGGAAGGTCGCTATCTATTCGCCGCGAGCTAGACGGGCTGCTAGAGCCTGCCAATGTGGAGGAAAGGTTAGGACTTGAGTTGATTCGTCGCTGGACCTGGGCGGTTGTTCAGGCATCGTCTCATTTGCCCTTCTCCGAAATGTTCTACTACCCATTCTTAATCGCTATGATAGGTCAGCTGGATAAAAGCGTCCACCCAAAGGGTGTAGTTATCTATGTCGAGGGTGGACGATTCACTCGAACTTGAAGCGCACGGAAGCGACCGCCAATCCCAGCGCTGCGAAACCGAGCAAGATTAACGCATGAACAAGGACCTGATCCAGGCTCCCACCTTCGTTAAGTAAAATATCATAACCCATCAATGCATGGGCTTGCGGTGTTAACTTAGAGATCGTCTCGAGGATACCGCCGCCTTTGTACAATGGCACAGGTGAACCGAATGTGAAGCAGCCACCTAACGCAGCCAGGGCAAAACCCATCAATAAACCGGTCGTATCTGCTTGTTTTTCGGTCTTCGCAATGGACATCACCAGGATACCGATCCCTGTCGCCGCAAAGGCCATTGCCACGCTTACCAGGATCAGGCCAGGCAGTGAGTTCCCCATTGGCATGTCAAAGGCCAGGCTTGCCACGCCAAAGATCACCACAACCTGGATCAGGACCAGAGAGATGTATGCCAACATCTTTGCCAGGATGATCATCCAGGGATGAATGGGAGATGCCATCAACCTGCGCATCGATCCTTCTCTTTTTTCCTTAAGCAATTCCTTTGAAATATCGCCAACCACAAAAAAGGCGAACATCACTGTAAAACTAGGTACCATCAACACAAACATATTGGCCGGGATTTTTACCGTGTCTTCACCCGTCTGGCTTTTCGCCTCAACAGAAATCCAGGGCTGAGTAAGCATTTTCATCACCTGCGCCATTTGAACAGCCACGCTTTGCGCCTCGTAAACCTGGCGAGTTTCCTCATCCGCTTGTGTATAACCGGGATATTCTGACAGCAGGGTGCGGATGGCATATGAAATCTCGCCCTGGATCACCACTGGAGAGACCACTTCTTCCATTAATCCTGTTATGATGCGAGCAAACTGCTCCTGGGTTGGGTCGATAATTACCTCAATTGCCGATGGCTTGTAGGTGTCGATCCCCTCGGTGAGTCCAGCAGGCAGGATGACTGCCGCTAACACCTCACTGTCCAGAACCAGCAGTTTTGCCTTATCAATGGTTTCTACAGGGATGACCTTAAGCACTTCAAGCGTGTTGAGTGTCTTGACAATCTGGTCTCCATATGCATTCTGATCGAGGTTGACCAATGCAACCGGAAATAGCTGGCTCCCCTCGTTTGTGCTTACCCGCTGGTTAATCAAACTGTTGAGGATGGCGAAAACCAGTGGTAAACCGATGATGACCACCAGTAAGCCGCGATCCAGGAAGATCACCTGCAGATCTTTCCATGCCATCGCCAAAGTAATCCGTAAGTAACTGCTTGGCTTCACAGCAGACCTCCCGCTAATCCTCTTATCCTTATACGAAACGGAACCGGCGGGTCCCGATGAAGAAGAAAACCATCGAGAACGCAAGCAACGCGCCTAAGGAAGGGAGTATCTCAAAAAGGTTTTTACCACGAGTGAGAACATCGTAGTATGCGGTTGTTGCCCAATAGTGAGGGATGAACTTTGAAATGATGTTGAGCACCGGAATCGACTGCAAAATGAACGGCGGCACCAACGCTCCACCCAGGAACCCGGCGATCCACAAAACGGCGTTGGATAAGCCGGTGATCTGTCCTTCACTTTTTGCAATACTGGCGAGCAAGATCCCCAGGCTGGTTGCACATAAAGCCATCAGGATCGAAGTAGCGGCAAGCGCCAAAGGTTTATCTCCAATTGCTAATCTGCCAAAACCCAACACAGGTAAAATAAGGCTGCCTGCTGAAAATATAAACACAATCTGGATGAGCACCAGCAGCATAATCGGGACCATCTTGCCCGCCAGAAGCTGCTCCCGGGTGAGTGGGGCTGCCGCCAACCGGCGCAGGCTGCCAGATTTCCGCTCTTCGAAGATCGCCCGCGCTACAGTTTGCGCCGCGAGGAAAACAAACAGCACAGTCATTCCTGGCACAATCGTCTGACTAAGGTCGAACACCGGAAGATCGAGCGCTTCTTCGCTCATCGGGTAAGTCTGCAGAATGGCGACCAGTGGGATCTGCCGTGAATGCTCAAATTGGCTCTTAGCCTGTGCAATCACCCTATCTGTATTAAACACCTGGTTTGCCTGAGTTGAGATGGACTGCATTGCTCCCATCTGACGGATTCCATCCAGGATTTGCAGTTCGAGAGATGTGTTGTTGGCAACGCCCTGGACGGCTTGTAAAATTGTCTGGGAACCCGCAACAGAGGCATCTGGACGAGTTACCAGTGTGAGTGTGATGGGGATTCCCGACGACAGGTTTTTGCTGAAATCCGACGGGATTAATAAATACCGACCCATTCTGGCTTTTGCTAGCGCGAAATCAGCCTCCTCCTGAGAATACTTGACCACCCGATATCCACTGGCGCGATCCAGGTCTTCCATGAACTGTCCAGCTAACATCCCATCCTGGTCCAGGTTTACCACAGGCAGCGCTGCGCGATTATCCTGTTGATCCCCGCCAGAAGTACCAGGTAGCGACAGGCTGCCCAGGCCGGCAAAGATCAGGATAAATGTTACTGGCAACACGAACAACCACAGCCATGCGCCGCGGTCCTTGAAAAAGATCGCCAGGTCTTTCTTGATCATGCTCCAGATCTTCATGTCCGTTACTCCCTGAGCTTTTTCCCGGTCAGGTGCAGGAATACACTCTCCAGGTTCGGCTCCAGGATATCCAGGGAGCTGATTTGAATATCGCTCTGGTTCAAAAATTCGATCACATTGACAACAGCCTGATGACTGTTCTCAGCTTCGATTTTTACCAGCCTGGATTCTACGGGTGCAATCGTGTGGAGGTCAGCTGATGCTGTCTGGCTGCCTTCTGCCAGAGGGACCAGACTGGCGCAGCGTACTGCAGGCAGGTTCGACATGCGCTCGATCAGCTCGTCATCCCAGCGGCGCAGACCGACCTGGATGATACCTCCGCCCAGCATTGCCACCAGGTTTTCGACTGTGTCCAGGGCTATGATTACACCCTGATCGACGATAGCCACTCTTTTGCACAATAATTCCACCTCTTCCATGTAGTGGCTGGTGTAGATGATCGTCATCCCATGCTCTCTGTTCAGCTTCAATACACTTTCGAATATGTGATTGCGGCTTTGCGGGTCCACTCCCACAGTTGGTTCGTCCAGGAACAGCAGGTCTGGCTGGTGGACAAGCCCAGCCGCGATATTTACACGGCGCTTCATCCCGCCAGAGTACTTTTCAATGGGTTCATTTGCCCGATCGGTAAGCGCAACCATATCAAGTACATCCTCCACTCGATCTTTTAACTCTGCGCCCTGTAAACCATAAATACTCCCGAAGAAGTACAGGTTAGCGCGTGCGCTCAAAGTAGGGTAGAGGGCTAAATCTTGCGGCACCAGGCCAATTTTTCGCTTGACTTCTAAAGGATTCTTAAAGACATCCAGCCCGCAGATGCGAGCCGTGCCAGAAGTAGGTGGAGTGACTCCGGTCAGGATAGAAATAGCCGTGGTTTTACCAGCCCCATTTGGGCCGAGTAGACCGAAAATTTCACCCTCCTCAACGCTGAAGCCGATCCCCTTCAACGCCAGGAAATTACCATACTTCTTCTCCAATCCCTCTGCTTCAAGGATAAGCGCCATAATTCATCCTCCTTTTTTCCAGGAAAAATGAAACGCTTAAGCCGCTTGGTTGGGATGGGTAGTTGTGCCAGTTGTGCACATCAAATTAACTCGAAAAATCATTCGAAATTAATAGGATGTGAGATTATTATCCTGTAATGACGTGGATGTTGTGGTTACGGGGAAAGCGTATCTACTTTAAATATAGCCAAATCTTCTAAATATTCAAGCATAATATACAATTCTAATAAATATTTTCAACCACCATTGGATAGCGGTTATTTCCCCAACGAAGGCTGGATGAACATGGTAATAACCAAACTAAATCGGTCTCCACTGAACCATTGTCGATGAAGATCGATTCATTCAAAGTAAGGCGTAGAAAACACGCAGTGAGTTTGAATTATTCGGCTGTCCGGAGAAAATAGGAATTTCAGCGGAGATTAGGATTACGATTTACCAGAACGGGTCGCGATGGTATTACCCCGCAGCGAACGAAGAGAGCGGAGAAGCCCGCGCAGTGTTCCCGTGGGGATGCGGATTTGAATCCAAGGTGGAGAAATATCACTTGGTTCTCACGTAAAAAAATTGAAGTCGAGGGGACCATCCAGCCAACCTTAGTCACCAGAAGAAACTGGGTCTGTCAAACTATTTATCCTCTTATTGAAGCGGCGATCTTAATCCGACAGGCTTCCTCGATTTTCACCAGTTTTGCGTATAAGTGAAAAATCCGATAATCAGCATGAATGCGGTATAGGTGGCAGAGATCAACCCGCCGCGCGCCAGGACTGCCGGAAGTGGTCTGATTACCGCCAGAAGCCCCAACAGCACGGCAAGAATCAACCCAACCGCTGCCCATTTTGGTAAACACCGGATGTATACAGCAGTGCAGCCGTAATTAGGCTGCCGACGAATAAACTTGGCGCGCCGATCGACACCAGATTGCGCATCCCAGTTGGTACATCAGGCGATGTGGTGGTTTCAACCGCGTGCACCGAGGCATAAGGTATCACCAATCCCACGAACATAATCCCCAGGCCGATCCAGTGAATCAATCCAGCCTGTGGCGACATTGCCAGATAGAGACCGGGCAGCCCCAGCGTCATGGAAATGCCGCCAAAAATGATCATGAGGTTGAGTACCAGCCAGCGCTTGCCTGTGGTGCGCACATGTTCAGGATCAAATATCACAAACAGGACCCAACCCAGTGTGGCAGATAAACCGCCCAGCATCAACACCAGGCCGGAAAAGTGAATACCCCTCCACTGTCATAATTTCTTTCTGTCAATTAAAAATCGGATCACAATCAAATTTTAACTGTAATGGATCCGGCACAGCAGCCTATTTTTATTTAGGGGGCTGTGAATTTTGCAGCACGTCGTGAATATTTAGCCAGAAGAGATATATTCTCCATTATAGAAGGTAGGTATCCTCTCCACGGTAGATAGGAAAATTATTCTTTGGTTCATTTTTGCAAACATAGTTAAAGGCTGTTTAATTGACATCCTGTCAGGCGTTGAATAAATCCGTCCTTGTATTTAGAACCACGGATAATTAAGGACAATGCTGTTCTATAAATTTAATAACCTGGTGATGTGTAGGGCTATTCAAGACGCCCGGGAAGCTCGCGCACACCAGCCCTGCCAGGGCTGCAGCATAGCGGATGGTTTGGTGATCGTCCCATTGTTTCAATAAGCCATAAATGACACCCGCCCGAAATGAATCCCCGGCCCCTGCGCTGTCTATCACTTTGACCGGATAAGGCTTGAACTGACTACTGGGTGCATCCCTCCTGCCATATAAGATTACCTCATCTCCCACTGTAAACACAACCAACCCTTGAGCGCGCTGCTGGTATTCGGCAAACAGCTCGGCTAATCCTGCTTGTGGATATTGCCGGTTGCGAAACTCCCCGGAGATAAGGACCGCCGCGGCAGCGCTGGACAATGCCTGGTCGTAGGGGCAATCAATAGTGACATAGGGTACCCCCAACTCCTCTGCGTAGGCACCCACCAGGGCGCTTTCATCATGAAACGGCGGGTCTACACACACCATCCGCGCCTTCGCCAGGTCAGCTTTCCGGGGGATGTTCCACTTTCGGGTGCTAGACAAAAGCTCTATATAGTTGCCAAAGATGGTCCGGCTGTGCTCGTCTGAAAAGACGATTTCGCGAACCCCGGCAAAGCCTTTCTTGACCCTCAAGCGCTGGGTGTTTATTCCGTAAGCATGGACTGTTGCCAACAGGCGTTCGCCAGCGGGCGTATCGGCGATCCAGTTGCCATCCAGTTGGACATTTAATCCCAGGCGGCTCAGGACAATCGCGGAATTCAGGGCTTCACCCCCGGTCATGAAACGCGTCTCTGATATTTCTGCGTAGCCATCGGGTGAGGGGAAGGGCATGCTCAGCAAATGGAGTTCACTTGAGGAAATCACCCCGTAAGCATAAACATCAAAATCCTTCATTTTCTTCACCTTTCGGACAAGGATCAATAAAAGATTCAAAGCGTTGAGGAAAGGAATTAAACCAGCTGGTTCTGGAGATAAGTTAAGGGTTCGTGATCATGGCGGCCTGGATTTGGTGATTATATATTATTCGTGGGATTTTCCCCGAAACCTATTGTCATATTGTTGGTGGTGACCTTAATGATACGCAGTTGGATCGATCCGAGCATTATCTATTACGCCGTCCTTATCCTGCAGGACAAATTGCGTTACCAACTCCAGACGGATCGTACTGTTCGTTATCACGTTGGGTTATCCAGGTGGGCAATCCTCAAGTTCATAGTAATCGGAAGGGGAATTGGCTGCCGTAAGTAATACCGACTGGTAGGTTCCGATCTTATATATTCTGGCTGAGGTCTGAGACACTCAGACCGGGCAAGAGCTGTTCTCGCTCAATGGTAATAGCAGTAACGTAATTGGGGTAGTCTTCAGCCCGGATGGCGACAGGCTCCGTCTGTTTGTCAATGGTTATGCGATTCGAGCCCTGGTCCCCATCAAGAGATTCATTCCCATCGCAGCATAACTTTCAATGGATAACATGCAGCCTGAAAAGTCTTTAGCTGAAAGGGTGATTGCCCACTCCATGTTGGGTGAATCCAACTGAGTTCATCCAAGGCCAAAACACGGGCTAGATCAGAACACTATCTCGCCTGTACCTTAATTTCTTTATTCCGAAATTACCCTACCCAACTTCTTTTAAATACTCACGAATCATCAACGCCACGGTTGCCCCTTCCCCGGCAGCCGAAGCCGCCTGCTTGGTCGACCCCAGGCGGACATCACCGGCGGCGAACAACCCCGGCAGCGTCGTCATCAGATTGCGGTCAGTCGTCACAAAACCGAACCGGTCCGTCTCAACCTTGTCTTTGACCAGATCACTGTTGGGCGATAGGCCAATGAAAACGAAAACGCCGTCGTATTGCCACTCTTTCAACTCTCCTGTAGCCCGATCCTGAACAATCACACTTTTCAGGCGGTTATTTTCTATTTTGAATTCCTTGACCGCATGGTTTACAGTGACAGTCATGTTCGGCATCTCAGCTACTTTATCTTGTAACAATTGACTCGCTTTTACCTCTGGCGCGAATTCAATGATATCCACTTGACTGGCGAATTTGGTCAAGAACAAGCCCTCTTCAAATCCGCTGTTGCCTCCACCAATCACCAGCACCTTTTTACCCTTATAGAATGCGCCATCACAGGTGGCGCAAAAATGTACATTTGTGCCAATCAGCTCATCTTCTCCGGGTATTTCCAACCGGCGGTAACTAGCCCCGGTGGTCAGCAGGATTGCCTTTGCTCCATACTCTATGCCATCCGCGGAGATTGCGCACAGATACGGGCCCTGTGGAAATACATTCACTACTTCGTTTGCCTGCAGAATCTCAACACCGAAGCGGCGCGCCTGTCTGCCTAATCGGTCTCCAAACTCTGCTCCAGGAATACCCTGGTCAAATCCCGGATAATTTTCTAGAGTTTGCGTAATGCCTGCCTGGCCTCCCAGCCCGGCTTTTTCAATCACTAACACATCCTTCCCTTCACGCGCCAGGTAAAGAGCAGCAGTCATGCCAGCGGGACCGCCGCCGATCACAATCGCATCGTAGAACTGGCGCTGTGCCCGTGTTTTCAACCCGAGCTTTTTGGCTAATTCTGCATTAGAGGGCTCGACCAGGATCGAACCATCCGGAAATACAATGGTCGGGATGATGCGCATGCCGTTGTTGACCTTTTCGACATAAGCCATGGCCTCGGCGTCTTGCTCGATATCGATGTTCACATACGGAACTCGCTGCTCGCCGAAAAACCTCTTGGCGCGCTTGCAGTCTGGACACCAGGATGTACTGTAAACAAGGATTTGATCATTCATTTTTATCTATCTCAGGTATAGGATTCATCTTTCTTATTTCTTGGATCGTAATTACGCTGGATACTGTCGACACAACATAGGGTACGATCACAGTCAATGCAATCCGGTAAAGACGTGTCGGATCCAGCTCGCCGCGTAACAGCGCATCGGAATGGTTGATCAGGATTAGGATAGAACCCACGATGAGCGCCGAGTAAGTCGCGCGGCGCACAACTGACCTCGAAACACAAAGGGATAGCGTGTCAGTCATCTGACTCATACCTCTATGCTCTGTATTGTGTCTTTAATAAATATATGTCCGACATCCAAACCCAATGTTGGAGCGGCATACAACTCAGGGGGCACTCCGATATCTGCCAGGTAGAGAGCGCCAACAAAAGGCTTTGCCTCGGTTGTCATCAGTCCACTCTTAGGCAAGGCTAGCGTCATGGTGGCAGTTGCACGAACACAAGGATTTCCCGGGATGCCTGTTGTCGTATCCAATCCGGATGGCGCGTCTAATGCCAGCACAGGACGATCAGCATCATTAATGCGCTGGATCCAATCTGCAATCGGCCCTCGTGGATCTCCAGTCAGTCCATAACCGATCATGGCATCAATGACCAGATCAACTGGATCTAAGTCTATGGTTTCCCAGTCCAGGATTCCCATTTTCTTCAAGATGTAGAATTGGTGTACAGGAACATTTTTCAACTTCTTTTCCCCAGGGAGAACTTTCAGCACAATTTCCGCACCCCAGTTATGCAGATGGCGGGCAGCGACCATGCCCCCTCCGCCATTGTTGCCAGTTCCGCACAGAACAGCAATCCGTTTCCCACGCACATCTCCGCCCAGCATCCGGCGACTGAGCTCAGCCAGGTTCCTTCCAGCATTCTCCATCATCTGGATTAACTGGATACCGTATTCTTCGATCATCAACCGGTCGACTTCGACCATTTGCTGGGTGGTTATGTATGGGATCTGCATCAGTATTTTCCTTGTTCATTCCAGAAACTAGACAACCCGAGTGATTTGATTCTTACTAAGATGAAGTATAATCTTCCCCAATGCTCAAACGAACCAACGAACAATGGCTCAACGATCTTCAGGCTGGAGGAGACCTGCGCGAATCAGCACTGGCTGACTTGCACCAGGTTATTCTGACTGGCTTGCCCTACGCCCTCAACAAGTGGCTGCCTATCAGTGACCCTCGCTTTGCTTCCCTGACAGACGAAGTTGCCCAGGATACTCTCCTGCGAGTTTTAGACAAATTAGAGACATTTGAGGGGCGCAGCCAGTTCACCACCTGGGTACATAAAATTGCTGTGCGCATTGCCCTAACAGAATTGCGGCGGAAACGCTGGGAAAACGTTTCGTTGGAAGAGTTAGTAGAAAGCGATGAGGGCCCTATGCTGGGAAGTGTGATGGTAGATCATCAAACTTCCACGCCGGAAGAACTTGTGGAGGGCGCGGACATGGTGCAGCGCGTACAGCGGATCCTGACTGAAGAGTTGACGGAAAAACAGCGCCAGGCGATGATCGCCGTTGCGATTAAAGGTATGCCGCTCGAAGAAGTCGCCCGGCGCATGGGTACCAACCGCAACGCTCTGTATAAATTGATGCACGATACTCGCTTGCGGCTTAAGCGCCGATTGGCGCAAGAAGGTCTTACCGCTGAAGATGTCCTGGCAGAATTTGAAAGCAGGTAAGAAAAACCCAACTTGAACCGTCATGGTATTGAATAATCATGAGCGAAGACAACATTTTTCACAAAATTATAAAGTTTTTCGTTGGCGGCAAGCAAACCTCAGAGCAGGGAGCAACCCTTCAACAAAATGGCTCGGTGATGGGCAAGCTGCTCCAGATGGTGGAAAACACCGATGAAATCGAGATTCCCTGCGATGAGGTATTTGACTTGCTCGATCAATACGTTGAGCTAGAAGCGAGCGGCGAAAACGTCGCCGAACTTCTGCCGCTGGTTAAGCGGCATCTTGAAAAATGCCGGGACTGTCATGAGGAGTATGAGGCCCTGGCACGTGCCTTTGAAGCTACCTCTTTAAACAAATAAATGTCATTCAATTCATCCAACGATCCTGATCTGATTTCCCGCTACAATTACGATGAATTCATCCCGGCGAAGTTCGAGCCGTGGATGAATTTTGATTCCAGCCCTGCCTTAGGCGAACCTGCGCCGGATTACCCGCTTTGGGATCTGGATCAAAAAGAAACATCTTTACGGAAAATCATTTCTCATAATCTGTATACAATTGTCGAATTCGGCAGCTTCACCTGACCGTATTGTGGGATGGCGGCGCCATCCATGAATGCCATCGCGGATCTGTTCGCTGACCATGGGGTTGGTTCGATCTTCCTTTATACACATGAAGCACACCCGGGCGAATATTATCCCCACCTGACCTCGATGGAGCAGAAATTCAGGCATGCCGCCGCCTTAAGAGATATACTGGGCGTGACCCGACCGATTTACGTGGATGCCCTGGATGGAGCCTGTCACCGAGCTTATGGTTCTATGCCCAATATGAGCTGGATATTCACGCGCTCTGGGGTGCCCATTTATAAATCCGATTGGACTGATTCTCACAGCGTACAGAACGCCATCGAATATTTCCTGCAGGTCGCTAGCAGAAGGCGGGAAGGCGAGCGGATGGCGCCTTTTCGAGTGGAGCGGCTCGACTTCCGTATCCAGGATCAGAGGGCTTTTTATGCGGGTTTGGAAAAGAACGGACCTAAAGCTGTACGCGAATTTCGAGAGGCATTTCCATTACAGTGAGGCGATTATCGAAACTCTGCTGTGATCTGTGTTATTAGTTCAGCAGTCAGAGGCCCAAAATGAATCGATTGGACGATCCCTTGCGGATCGATAAACCAGGTAGTGGGCAGCCCACGTGGTCGAAATTGCTCAGCGATTTTCCCGCCTGGGTCTAAAACCAGTGGATATGGTACGTCAAAATCCTGTTTGTAGCCCAAGACGGCAGCCTCATTTTCCCCAAGATTTAAACCAATTAGCACAACCTTATCCTGGTTCGCCTGATAGAATTTCACCAGCTCTGGCGTTTCTATTCGACAGGGACCACACCACGATGCAAAGAAGTTGACCACTACCACCTTGCCGCGCAGGTTGTTGGTTGCGAATTCCTCTCCATCGATGGTTGAAAATGGAATATTGGGTACGACATCACCAATCGCTGTACCGGTTCGTAGGTTTGATATACCGGCTTCAGATCGGCGAGCAGCAATCCAAATCCCTGCGATACCGACAATAATCACTACCGCCAACCAGGATATATACCTTCGAGTACCCATATGCAACCTCTGAAATCTTTTCGTAGGATGGGTTGGCTCTGTTCTTCATCTCAGAGCCAACCCATCCCGGTATGAAACATAAGCACTATCCAGCTAAGGCGCTGTTTGTCAAGGCAACGACCAGACCGAAAACCATGTGACCGACCAGCAAGCCGACCATCATCATGGGCCCGCTGTCCATTTTAGGTGGGCGAGGGTGCATTTTCACCATCATTGGCATCGTCAGCATGGCGATAACGCCGTGGGCTGCGCCGAAGACCACTCCCCACAACCAGTTCGGGCTACCAATGCCCAGGTTCCACAAGAGTGCGTAGAGGATGGCAAATACAGCCCCCATCATGAAGTGCGCCACAGTGCCCATCGCCCGGGCTGCGCCTTGGTTGGTGGTAAACATCGTGCCGAGCATCCCGATGATATCCATTTTGGGCATGCCCATTGCGGGCGCCATATACATCAAGGCAGTCATAATGAGGGTGCCTGCAAGACCGGAAAAGATTGCGTTTAGTATGTTCATTCCGAACGTCTCCTTTTATCGGATAATTCAATTTCGTGAGTATTCTATTGATGATGTATGACACTCTTCCCTTACCCAGCCAGGGCGCGCGGTTGTTCATTATGTGATCCCGGTTAAATAAAAAAAACCGGGCAGGCATTCATTCCTGACCCGGAGGGTGATTTGACTCTGATACCCGATTAGCTGCGTTTTACCAGAGGAATGAACACAAACGCGGTCACCAGACCATAGATGATATGACCCATCAGGCTCAGCCACTGCGTCTGTCCGATAACGAAGACCATCTGGGACATGCCCAAGAGCAATGGCATCAGCACCAGCGCACCCAGCACCCACCAAACGATCCCGTTGATGATTCCGCCGATGAGGGCGGTGGTGGCATTTACGGCAAACCTGCCGGCCACCAACCCGTAGACGGCGCCGATGAAGGCGCTGATCGCCATATGGACAATAAAGCCGATGACCGCGTTCTCCTGGCGGACCAGCATCCCAACCATGGGCAGCATGCCCATCATTCCCATCATCAGGCCGAAGACCACACCGCCGACAAGACCGGCGATTGCGCCAGAGGTAGCCAGTTTGATGGAAGAAGCGCTGACTTTTTGGTCGATTATAGTCGCAGACATTTCAATCTCCTTTCATTAAAAACAGGTTCCCGAATAGGTTGCTCACTAAGATTCAAGACAATCTGAAAATGCGAAATCTTACCTGGTTTGTCGCAAATCAGCTTGGGATAGACTGTTTTGTAAGATTGAGCTCTGCTAGGACGTCAAACTTATAACAACGTTTACCTATTTATAAGGAAAGGAGTTGTAGATGGGAATAGAGGAATACTTGCTTGGTGGTTTACTCTTGGCTACTCTGATAGCATTCGTGTCGTTCAGGAAGGCACTCACCGGAACAAGACGACAAGCTTATGAGCCTGTGAAAGTTTCCATTGCCCGGAGTGCATCCAACAAAGCATACACATCAAGATCGGATCACATTCTGGAGTAGGTATTGACGGTTTGGGTTGCAGCGATCGACTTCTCCTCCTTTGATAAAACCCCGGGGCTAAATCTCCGGGGTTTTATCATGCTACAACGCCACTGATGCTCAACTGTCGCAGCTGGCAGGTCAGCTGCACGCCGTATTGGAACCTCCGGGTGTCTATGGGTTGGACAGGTGGACTGAAGTGCTTTCCATAGCGACGAAAGCCTATATTTTATTTGTTACGGCAACCAATGCGTAATCGCCTCACGTCTCCGAAAGGAATGCAGAGACTAACGCCTCAATATACTTTCTGTTCCACTTCGTTGAGAAACCACGCTTCGGGTGGTCCCTGTACACCGGAACGGGTGACCGCGGCCCTTACGCGCTCATCCGCAAGATACTGCCGGGCACGGTCGAGATTCTCCAGATGGCCGACAACGACAGCCGTGTTCGGATTGGCTGGGTCTCGGAAGAGCTCATGCTTTTTCCAGCCGTACTCCCGGCGAACTGCCTCCACCTCGTCGAAGGCATTCTTCCACCGTGAGATCACCAGCAGTGAATCTGATAGTTTGAAGTGGTATTCGTCCAACAATCCGCCCAGCAACATCAGATTGCATTCAAATGCCAGTCGTATGGCCTGTAGCGCAGCCTGATGATATCCTTGTATTTTGTTAACCATGCCCGGCGTCCATCAAAAGGCAAATGCTCGATGATGAATGAGATCGTCCCATCTCGACCGTCAAAGTCGCCTTTGAACCACTGGAAAATGCTGGGGACGGCGAGCAGTTGTTTAGCCGGATTCAGCCAAATGTTCGCATCAATAAAGTTCCGCGTTGCCAGGTCCAGCTGGGTCTCGATCTGGTCGGCAGTATAAATCTGGAACGGTGGGCAAGAGCGGCTGGCGCAGTTGAGCGCAAAGTGGATGCGTGATTCAGGCGGCCAGATGATCCAATTGCCCCTCGGGTCATGGGATGAGAATTGCTTGCCAGGGATATATGGGTGGCCGCGATTTCCTCGCAAAATGCCATTCTCGATCTCATCCAGGCTGATGCGATATCCTCCAACATTGTAGGCTGCGCGGCGAAAAAAGGCCAGCAGCCCAAATTTTCCCTCGATTACACTGCGTTGGATTCCCAAGGAAATGACTGCATCCAAGACCAGCGCGTTGTACAGGTTAATCCAAAACGCCAGTTGCTCACCCCTGGATCTCAAAGTTGTTGGATCAAAGCTCGCCATGCCAGGAGAGAGGGTATTGCGGAAATGTTGGTATGCAGAGCTGTCTTTCAGCGCACCATAATCCACCTGGGCGCCGCTTTCATCTACGGCGGTGTTTTTGACCAGATCGAGGGCGCGCTTAAGTTCAGCAGCCGCGTCCTTCCCTAATTGAGGGACGAACCCGGCTGCGGCAACGTTCAGCACAGTGTCTTTATCGCTACCACTCAACACCTTTAAAAGCCTTTCTCTCAGACCGATCCATCCATCAAATTTACAAACCAGACCTACAGCATGCTGAACGGGATTGCTAGGCTGAATTTGTCCCTGAGACAGGCTTTGATTCGATCTACTCATGGACCCCTTGGGCAGTCTTTAAAAGCGCTTCGATCTTGCCTTGAATCAACGGCGGGGGGGCAGCACCTACCAGTCGGTCAAAAACCTCTCCATTCCGAACGAAAAGCAGCGTTGGGATGCCTTGAACACCAAAATGCATCGCCCAATCCGGATTTTCATCCGTGTTTACCTTGGCGACGATCAGCTTGCCATCGTTCTCTTCGGCCATCTTTTCGAGGACCGGGGCGATCATTTTACAAGGACTGCACCAGGGCGCCCAGAAATCCACAATGACCGGTAATTCTGAGTTAAGGACTTTCTCTTCGAATTCGGCATCAGTTATATGTATAGGCTTGTTCACTCTTTACCTCCTAAAATCTAGTGTTGAAATATCTTCTCTCCGGCTCGAATGGGCACTTTTAAGCGGTTCTCAAACGGCGTCAGCGGGCAAGACCAGTGCTCATTGTAGGCGCAATAGGGATTGTATGCCAGGTTGAAGTCTATCAGGTATTTCCCATTCGGGAGAGGCTCCGGCTCCAGGTAGCGCCCGGCAGGATAAGTTTCCGAGCCAGCCAGACTATCTACAAATGGCAGGAAAAAACCATGCCCGTTGGCGAAGACCGTCAGCTCCACTTGCTGCCCATCCACTGAAAAGCGGATCTTCCCATATATTTGATATTCCTGAAATTCTCCGGTTGAAGTCTGGATTTGGATCGTCTGCGGATCTGAAAAATGCTCAATCGGCAGCTCGAAGCGCAGTTCTGGCGCTTCAGGAAAATAATCCAGGCTCTTGAAGTCACGCTTCTGGGAGGGCGTCAGCGGGCTTTGCGGATGCTGGGCGAAAAAGTTGTCTTTGTGGCTTCGTATTTCTGCAAGTTTGTTCATTGATGATCTCCTTGTACACAACTCGGATGCTTAAGGAAGCGATTTTCTTACCAACTCATTCGTGATTGAGAAACGTAAGAAAATCAGACCCCAGTTTGTCTTGAACAGCGAAACCAATCAGCTCAAAAGGACGGACTCATGCCTCGTAATTTACCGTTAGGAAATGGCAGCCTGTTAGTTGCCTTCGATAGTAATTACCAGATCCGCGACCTGTATTGGCCGCACGTTGGACAGGAAAACCATGCTTTAGGACATCCTTTCCGGATGGGTGTGTGGGTGGATGGTCAGTTCCGCTGGTTGGATGACAGTAATTGGCAGCGTTCGTTGCGCTACCAGCCGGAAACGCTCGTCACAGATGTGACCCTGAAACACCCCGATCTCGATATCGAAATCCATGTCTCGGACGCAGTTGATTTTCACGAGAATTTACTCGTACGGCGCTTCGAGATTATTAATTTATCTGATCGAGCGAGCGAAGTCCGTTTGTTCTTCCATCACGATTTTCACATCGCCGGTCATGAAGTTGGCGATACAGCCTATTATGAGCCAGAACGCAGAGCAGTTCTCCACTACAAAGGGGCGCGTTGGTTTCTCATCAATGGGGCAGTGCCAACCAAAGCCTTGGCGACGCAGACGAACTTGCTTCCTACTCAGGACACTCACCCAGGCATGGTCGTTGGAGCTCACCAATGGGCGTGCGGTCTGAAAGAAATCCGCAATCTGGAGGGCACCTGGCGAGACGCAGAAGATGGCCAACTCTCCGGTGAGAGTGTAGCCCACGGATCGGTAGATTCAACGGTTGGATTCACGGTGCACATTCCGGCAAAGTCCAGCCAGCTTGTTTGGTACTGGATAGCAGTAGGAGAGAACTTCGAACGGGTTGTGACGATCAACCGTATGGTTCGCCAGAGAGGGCCAGAATCTTTCCTCAAGCGCGCCGGTGCGTTCTGGCATCTATTCGTGAACAGTCACCTTCCAAACCTTTCCGAGCTTCCGGAGAATGTAGCCGATCTATATAAACGCAGTTTGTTAGTAATCCGCACGCAAATCGACAACGGCGGGGCGATCATTGCTGCCAATGATACCGATATTTCCTCTGCAGTCAGGGATACTTACAGCTATATGTGGCCACGCGATGGAGCCTTGGTAGCCAATGCCCTGAACCGCGCAGGTTACTTGGACCTGCCGCGCGCATTCTTCCATTTCGCACAGAGGGCGCTTACCAGACAGGGCTACTTGCTGCATAAATATAGTCCCGACGGTTCACTGGCTTCTTCCTGGCACCCCTGGTACCGGAACGGCAAAAAAGATCTGCCCATCCAGGAGGATGAAACGGCGCTGGTCTTGTGGGCGCTTTGGGAGCACTTCGAACGGTTCGGAGATGTGTATTTCATCAAGCCCCTTTACCGGAGCTTGATCTGCCCGATGGCAGATTTTATGGTCGAATTTCGCGATCCCGATACGGGTTTACCGCTACCCAGCTACGATCTGTGGGAAGAGCGTCATGGCATCCTGGGCTGGACGGTCGGAGCTACCTATGGGGGGCTTAAAGCTGCTGAAAACTTTGCCCATGCTTTCGGCGAATTAGAGCTTGCCCATAAGTATGCCCAGGCTGCTGAGGAGGTAAAGCTTGGAGTGGATCGCTATCTCTGGCAGGCGGATATGAATTGCTTTGCCCGCATGATTAACCGAAAACCGGATGGGAGTTGGGAGGTAGATAAAGTCGTTGACGCCTCCCTGGTTGGCTTGTGGCAGTTTGGTATGTATGCCCCAGATGACCCCAAGATTGTCGGGACCATGCAGGCTATCCGTGAGCGGCTGTGGGTGAAGACAGAAGTTGGCGGAGTTGCCCGTTACGAGAATGATTATTACCACCAGGTCAGCCAGGATATCGCCAACGTGCCTGGAAATCCCTGGTTTATCACGACCCTGTGGTTAGCAGAATGGTATGCGGTTACCGCGCAGCAGCCTGAAGACCTGGAACCAGCATTGGAATTGTTGGGGTGGGTCGCCAGGCGAGCCCTGCCCAGCGGCATTCTAGCCGAACAGGTGAACCCGTATACCAATGATCCGCTTTCGGTCAGCCCCTTGACCTGGAGCCATGCAGCATATGTTGCCACGGTTCAGGCTTATCTGGCAGCATTTGCTCGGGTAAAAGGGTAATGGAATGAGGCAAGATGCTTACAAAGATATATACCAGGAGCGGTCGTAAATGCCGCATGACGTTTTATGTACCACCCGATGGTAAAGCACGCACCGTTCATCTGGTCGGGGATTTCAATGATTGGTCTACGTGCTCGCATCCACTGGAGCGTCAGACAGACGGGAGTTTTTCGCAGACTTTAAAGCTTAAAGCCGGTCGTGAATACCGCTACCGATATTTTATGGACGGGTACCGTTGGACAACTGATTCGGTTGCCGATGGCGCGATCACCAATCAACTCAACACACTGGATTCCATCGTTCGACTGATCAACGGAATATACCTGTAGAAAGGGAGGATATTTATTCTAGCTGGCAACTGAAGCTTATTGGAAAATTCAGAATTTAGATTACTACTCAGAAAACCAGGAGGTACCGATGATTAACAAATCGTATTCTAAGGATGGGAAAAAATGCCGGATAACATTCGAGATCCCTGCCGGCTCAGGCGCAGAACAAGCCTATTTATGCGGTGATTTCACCGAGTGGGAAAAGACTTGCGTACCTATGAAGCGCCGTAAGGATGGCAGCTTCACGGCTTCGGTCAGCCTCAAGACTGGCCAGGAATATTATTTCCGTTATCTATTGGATGAGGGTCGTTGGGAGAATGACGAAGCCGCGGACCAGTATGTGCCAAATCCTTTTGGCAGTGATGATAGTGTTATTAGCGTGTAATCTGTTCACGTTGAACCAGACCCTGATCCACCTGGCAGAGCAACAATCAGCCCTCTGCCAGGTGGATAAAGAACAAAACCAGGCAATAACTCATGAGTCGAATTAAAAAAATCTATCTGGCCGGTGATATCGGCGGAACAAAAACAGCTTTGGCTCTGTTTTTAAAAGAGAGTGGCCCTTTTCAAGCTTTTGATAAAGAAACATTTCCCAGCCAGAACTTTTCTTCTCTTGATGAAATTGTAGAAAAATATCTTGCCGGGCACGATGTGCGCATCTGTGGTGCCTCCTTTGGCATTGCCGGCCTAGTCAGGGATGGGCACGCCCAGGTGACCAACCTTCCTTGGATCATCGATTCCCGCCATTTGAGCGCTCTCATCCATAACGCGCCGGTCAGATTACTTAATGATCTGTCGGCAACCGCACATGCCGTGCCCTACCTATACTCTGAAGATGTGCATACCATCGTGCAGGGCGAAGAAAATATGCACAATGCCATCGGAGTCATCGCCCCTGGAACCGGTTTAGGTGAGGCCTTTCTAACCTGGAATGGAACTCGTTATAAGACCCATCCATCCGAGGGAGGGCATGTTAGTTTTGCACCAACTACGCAAGTAGAGTTTGCACTGTTGGAATATCTTCTGCCTAGATTGGACCATGTGAGCTATGAGCAGGTTTGTTCTGGGAGGGCAATTCCAACACTATACGGATTTTTGCGCGATGTTCGTAACTTGTCAGAGCCTAATTGGCTCAAGGATGCATTGGCATCTGCAACGGATCCGACGCGGGTAATCCTTCAGGCTGCGGTAGAGGATAAAGCGGAGATCTGCGCCCAGACACTCGAACTCTTCCTGGACATTCTTGCCAGTGAGGCCGGTAACCTGGCGCTCAAAGTGCTGGCAACCGGTGGGATCTATATCGGCGGTGGCATCCCCCCGCGAGTCTTATCGAAGATCGGCAAAGAGCGTTTCAAAGCTGCTTTCACCAACAAAGGACGCTTCAGTGATTTTCTCTCAAGCATCCCGGTGCATGTGATCGTTAAGCCGGATATCGCTTTGTTTGGAGCCGCTTGCCACGGATTTGAGCAGATAGAAATCGCTCAAGGAGAATAATATATGGAACAGGGACCGTCACCCAATTTGAGGGTATTCCCTGATGTTGAATCGTTGAGCCTGGCGGCAGCCGAGCTATTCGGCCAGGTGGCAGATCGTGCTATCGCGGAACGAAATCGTCTGCTGGTTGCCCTCTCTGGCGGCAGCACGCCCAAACGCATGTTTCAAATCCTGGCGAGCTCTCCATTCGTGCAGAGCCTGGCATGGCAAAAGACCCACTTCTTCTGGTGTGATGAGCGACTGGTGCCGCCTGATCACCCGGAGAGCAACTATGGACAGGCTTTTGAATTTCTCTTTTCCCAGGTTGCTACCCCAAAAGAAAACTTGCACCGCATCCCAGGCGAATATCCTTTAGCGCAAGCTGTTAAGGAGTATTCGAGGATCTTAGAAAATTTTGGTGATGTTGACTTGAAATTGCCTCGGTTTGATCTGGTTTTCCTGGGATTAGGGGCAGACGGGCACACGGCATCGTTGTTTCCGGGTGTAGTCTTTTCTGCAGAAAAGGTGACTCCTGTCCTGGCGGTTGAGGCAGACTATCAGGGTCGCCCTGCCTATAGGGTGACCCTGACGCCGCTGGCTCTAAACAATGCCCATAATCTTGTCTTCCTGGTTGCGGGCAAGGATAAGGTACATGCGGTGCAACAGACTTTATATGGCGCCCGAGATCTGGAGAAGTGGCCAGCACAGCGCATTCAACCAGTCAATGGGAAAGTGATCTGGTTGTTAGATAAAGAGGCAGCTTTGGGGTAAGAGAGTTCGCTCCACACGTTGTCTACCATAACGTGTGAAGATCTGATTACGCACAACAGCTACAACAAATCCAAATACACCGAAAGTACATCATGATGAGCCAGACAGATCTTGACATCCAATCTATCCAAACCATCCGCTTCCTGGCCGCCGATATCGTCCAGAAAGCTGATTCCGGTCACCCGGGTACGCCCATGGGTGCGGCAGCCACCGCTTATACCCTGTGGGAGCGTTTCCTCAACCACAACCCCGCCAATCCCAACTGGGTGAACCGCGATCGCTTCATACTTTCACCCGGGCACGCTTCGGCCTTGTTATATGCCCTGCTGTACTTGACTGGTTATGACCTGCCGCTTGAAGAGCTGAAGCGTTTTCGCCAGTGGGAGAGCAAAACCCCCGGGCACCCGGAATATGGCTTGACGCCCGGGGTAGAGGTGACCACCGGCCCTTTGGGGCAGGGCTTCGCCCATGGTGTGGGTATGGCGATTGCAGAGCGTTGGCTGGCCGGTCACTACAACCAGCCGGAGCACTCCATTATCGATCATTACACTTATGCCCTGGTTTCTGACGGCGACCTGCAAGAAGGGGTCACGGCTGAAGCAGCTTCATTGGCTGGTAAGCTGAAGTTGGGCAAGTTGATCTACCTGTACGACGACAATGGCATCCAGATCGAAGGCAGTACCCGGATCGCCTTTGACGAAAACGTCGCCCGACGCTTTGAGGCCTATCACTGGCAAGTGATTGGCCATGTGGATGGCAACGATCCGGAAGCGATAGACCGCGCGATTCGCGCTGCACAGGCTGAAACTGAAAAACCCAGCCTGATCATCTGCCGTACGCATATCGGCTTCGGCGCCCCCACTAAGCAGGACAGCGCCTCCGCCCATGGCGAGCCCTTGGGTCAAGCTGAGCTGCTGGCAGCCAAAAAAAAACAGGGCTGGCCGACCGAGCCATTTTATGTGCCCGAAAAGGTGTTGGCGCATATGCGCAAGGCCATCGAGCGCGGCGAGCTGGCTGAAAAGAGATGGGAACGCACCCGGCACGTCTGGAAAGAAGCCAACCTGCTCCTGGCGCACGACTTCGAAAGCGCCATGCGCGGCAACCTCCCGGAAAGTTGGGATGAGGGTCTAGGGGATATTTTCGGTGAAGGCCATAAACCAATCTCTACCCGCGAGGCTTCCGGAAGGGTTCTGAATACCCTGACTAACCGTGTGCACGCGCTTACCGGCGGGTCTGCCGACCTGGCGCCGTCCACCAAAACCATCCTCAAAGGATACGGCGACTTTGGCTTTGACGAATACAGTGGGCACAACCTGCACTTTGGCGTCCGGGAGCATGCCATGGGCAGCATCGTCAACGGCATGGCGCTGCACGGCGGGGTGATCCCCTATGCAGCCACCTTCCTGGTCTTCTCGGATTACATGCGCCCGCCCATCCGCCTGGCGGCATTGATGGGTCTGAGGGTGGTGTTTATCTTCACCCATGATTCTATCGGGCTGGGCGAGGATGGCCCCACCCACCAACCGGTAGAGCACCTACTGGCGCTGCGCGCCATTCCCAATCTGACCGTCATCCGCCCGGCGGATGCTACTGAGACTGCGGAAGCCTGGCGAGCTGCCCTGCTCAATCAGAACGGGCCTACGGCGCTTATTCTCTCCCGGCAGAACCTGCCGGTGCTGGATCGAAAAAGCCTGGCGCCCGCCAGCGGCGTGCTGCGCGGCGGCTATGTGCTATGGGAATCGCAGTCCGCGCCGGAGCTGATCTTGATCGGAACGGGTTCAGAAGTGCAGGTTGCGCTGGAGGCTGGGAAGAAGCTAGACGAGGCTGGAACCCCGACCAGGGTTGTTTCGCTGCCAAGCTGGGAGCTTTTCGACCAGCAGCCGGCTGAGTACCACGAAGCCGTACTGCCCTCAAGAGTGCGCGCCCGAATCGCCGTGGAAGCGGCGGGTAAATTGGGATGGGAACGCTATGTCGGATTGGACGGCGCGGTGATCGGTTTGGATCATTACGGCGCATCGGCCCCGGCTGAGACGCTCTACGAGAAATTCGGAATAACCACCCAGCAGATGGTCTTAACAGCTAAAGGCTTGTTAGCCGGTTAGGAGCTTTTATGAAAGTAATCGCCAGAAATCTTCAGAATGTGCAGGTTGAAATCGTGGCAGGGTCACACACACTGCTGGCGGATGAGCCGCTCGGCGTCGGCGACGACGCCGGTCCCGATCCCTACGCCCTGCTCCTGAGCGCCCTGGGAGCCTGCAAGGTGATGACCGTGCTGATGTATGCTCGCCGCAAAGGCTGGTCTTTAGAGAACATCGAAGTTGGTCTGGAAACATATAAGATCCACGCCAAAGATTGTGAGGATTGCGAGAGCGATCCGAACGCCAGAGTGGACATTATCGAAGTGAGTTTGAAGCTCCAGGGGGATTTAACCCCGGAGCAGATACAACGACTGGAAGAGATTTCTGAACACTGTCCGGTGCACCGCACATTGACCGGGGAGATAAAAATTCGAACGAAAGTTGAGTAATGGACATGTCTGAGAATAAAAACACAATCATCGCTGCCCAGGCATTGGGACAGTCAATCTGGTTCGACAATATCCGCCGGGCAATGCTCTCCTCCGGGGAACTTCAGCGCCTGGTAGATCGCGGCATCAGCGGGGTGACATCCAACCCCACCATTTTCGAGAAAGCCATTGCCGGCAGCCAGGATTACGACCAGGCTTTGGTGGACCTCGCAGGTCAGGCCTTAACTACGGATGCAATCTTTGAAAATCTGGCAGTTGAGGATATCCGTGCAGCCGCAGATATTCTGCGCCCTGTTTATGAACGCAGCAGTGGTGAAGATGGCTACGTCAGCCTGGAAGTACGCCCCACGCTGGCGTATGACAAGCAGGGGACAATCGAGGAAGCGCGCCGGCTGTTCACCGCTTTGGATCGCCCCAATGTCATGATCAAAGTCCCGGCTACTGCAGAGGGTATCCAGGCGGTGGATGCCCTCACCGCCGAAGGCATAAACATCAACGTCACTCTGATCTTCTCTGTGCCTCAGTATGAGGCCGTGGCAGAGGCTTATATCGCCGGACTTGAAAAGCGAGCTGCGGCGGGTCAACCCATCAGCTCAATCGCTTCGGTAGCCTCCTTCTTCGTTTCTCGCATTGATGCGCTTGTCGATGCCCAATTGGAAAATATTGGCAGTCGTGCACTGCTGGGTAAGATCGCCATCGCCAATGCTAAGGCTGCCTATGGGCGCTTCGGCGAGATATTCAGTGGAGAGCGCTGGGCGCGGCTGGCAGCGCTTGGCGCCCATGTGCAGCGGCCGCTGTGGGCCAGCACAGGCACGAAAAACCCGACTTATCCTGATACCCTCTACGTCGATGAGCTTATCGGTCCCCAGACCGTCAATACAGTTCCACCGGCGACCCTGCAGGCCTTTATCGATCATGGCCGTGTTGAGCGCGCCCTGGATCTCGACTCGCAAGACGCTGCCGATTACCTGGGGCAACTGCGTGGATTAAATATTAACCTGGACGACGTCGCCCAGAAACTGTTGGATGACGGCGTGGCGGCTTTCATCAAGTCATACCAGGCTTTGCTCCAAAGCATCGAAGAAAAACAAGCCCGCTTGAAACAAGGTGTACAGTCGTTCCGTACCAGCCTGGGGCAGTACCAGGCGCCGGTGAATGCAGCTTTGCAGGAGCTGCGGAGCAAACGCGTCCTGGCTCGCATTTGGGAGCACGATTTTACCGTGTGGGATGCTAAACCAGACGAAATTACGAACCGGCTGGGCTGGCTGCACAGCCCGGAACAAATGCCTGCTGCCATCTCTGGATTAAAGGCTCTGACGGAGGAATTAAGAGCAGAAGGCTACACCCACGCATTGCTGCTTGGAATGGGCGGTTCCAGTCTGGCCCCGGAGATGTTCCGCAAAGCTTTTGGGGTTCGCGAAGGGTATTTGGATCTGGCGGTCCTGGACAGCACCGACGCGGGGGCGGTATCCGCCTGGGCAGATCGGTTGGACCCGGCTCGCACCTTGTTTATCGTCTCTACTAAATCAGGCGGGACGGTGGAAACCTTTTCGTTTTTCAAGTATTTTTACAATCGCGTTTTGACCAGCCTCGGTCGCCAGCAAGCCGGCAGGCATTTTATCGCCATCACCGATCCGGGCAGCAAATTAGTCGAAACTGCTGAGGAATACGGTTTCCGAGCCACTTTTATCAATGACCCGAATATCGGCGGGCGCTATTCGGCGCTGTCCTATTTCGGTTTGGTTCCAGCCGCTTTGCTCGGAGTAAATCTGGACCTGCTGCTGGATCGCGCTCAGATGGCAGCCTGCAACTGCGACGGCAGCAATTGCCCGTACCAGGGAGATAACCTGGGCGGGAAATTGGGCGCCATCCTGGGCGAGCTGGCCAAGGCTGGCCGGGATAAGCTGACCCTGGTTGCCTCCCCGGCTGTGGCGAGCTTCGCCGACTGGGTCGAGCAGTTGATTGCAGAGAGCACCGGAAAAGACGGCAAAGGCATCGTGCCGGTAGTCGGCGAGAGCCTCGGCTCTCCGGATGTATACGAAGAGGATCGTCTGTTTGTTTACCTGCGGTTGAAAGCTGACGCAACCTATGACCAGGCAGTGCGGGATTTGGAACAGGCAGGGCATCCGGTTGTCACCATAGAATTGACCGACCTGTACGACCTGGGCGCACAAATATTCCTTTGGGAAATGGCAACTGCGGTCGCCGGGCATCGCCTGGGCATTCATCCGTTCAACCAGCCCGATGTGGAAGCCGCCAAAATCCTGGCTCGCCAGATGGTTGCGGCGTACCAGTCTCAAGGCGCGCTCCCCGAAAGGGATCCGGATTTCCAAGATGGGAAAGTTGCGATCTATTATGATCGAGCTGACCTACCACCAGCCAACACGCCTGGTGAAAGCCTGTGTTCGTTCTTACAAATAGCCCAGGCTGGCTCCTATGTCGCTATTCAAGCGTACGTCCAGCCAACTCCGGAAATGGACGGTTTGCTGGCTCAGCTCCGCACCAAGATCCGGGATACAACCCGCCTGGCAACCACCCTGGGTTATGGGCCGCGCTTCTTACATTCGACCGGGCAGTTGCACAAAGGCGACGCTGGAAAGGGATTATTCATTCAGTTCACTTCCGAATCCGTACAGGATGTGGCGATTCCGGATGTGGGTGGCTCCCAGGCTTCCAGCATCAGCTTTGGTGTGTTGAAATTGGCGCAGGCATTGGGAGATCGTCAGGCGCTGCTGGACAAAGGACGGCGTGTGATCCGCTTCCATCTCGGTCAGGATGCCCAGGCTGGACTCAAACAGTTGTTGGAGCAGCTCGCATGAGCCTGGAATACTGGTTCATGTTTCCGGTATCGGTCCTGATCGCCACAATTGCCATGGCTTCCGGAGTGGAGGGGGCGACCTTTTTCGCCCCCTTCTTCCTCCTGGCGCTGCGGCTGCCGCCAGAAGTCGCTATCGGAACCGGCTTGATCACCGAAGTTTTCGGATTTGCCAGCGGGCTGTTGGCTTACACCCGTAAGCGCCTGATCGATTATTCCCTGGGACTGAACTTGCTCATCGTAACCATTCCAGCAGCCATTCTGGGCACCTGGGCTTCTTCCCGGGTTGCCCCGGATGTGTTGAAAGCTATTCTGGGGGTAGGTCTGGCATTGGTCGGTATCAGCTTCCTCAGGGCGCTCAGCCACAAACAAATCCTTATGCTCGATAATGAAGTCCAGATCAGTGTGCCCCAACTGGAAAGCACAACCCGGTTGGTCGCGGCGGACGGCGAAGAAATCGAATATAAAGTTTGTAACAGGACAGAAGGGATGGCAATTTCTGGGGTGGGCGCCTTGTTCATGGGCTTGGTTTCTACCGGGCTCGGTGAAATGAACGGTTACTTTCTCTTGCAGCGCTGCCGGGTGCCCAGCAAAGTGGCTGTGGCAACCAGCGTCTTCGTGGTTGCGATCACCGCGCTGGTCGCCGCTTCCGGTCATCTGGCGGGTTTCTTACAAAGCGGCGGTGATGCCCTTGCCACAGTGATCAGCCTGTGCCTGTTTACCGTTCCTGGCGTCATTATCGGCGGGCAACTGGGCTCTCGCGTAGCTTCCAAAGTATCTCAGCGCATATTAGAGACTGGTCTTGGGTTTTTATTCATCCTGATTGCCCTGCTTACCCTGGGACAGGTGATCCTATGATCCGGGCGATGATCTTTGACCTGGACGGCACGTTAGTGCAAACAGAAAAGCTGAAGGCTCTATCGTATGCAAAAGCTGTGGTTGAGTTGTGCCCACAGGAAATCCAGGAAGCGCAGGTAATCGAAGCTTTCAAAGATGTTGTCGGATTATCCCGTAAAGAAGTGGCGGATAGACTCATAGAGCGTTTTGGTTTAGAGGATAGCTTGCAAGTGCAAATGAAAAAACTCGGCTTGGATACTCCCTGGCAGGCTTTTATCCAGATCCGCCTGCGGCATTACGAGGAAAACCTGGCTGATCCCGATATTTTGCGCAACAACCAGTGGTCGCACAACCTGGCGCTTCTCCAGGCAGCCCGGAATGCGAAATGCCGGTTGGGTTTAGCCACCATGTCTTACTGCGAACAGGTCCAGCGTGTGCTAAAGATACTTAACCTGGAAGGGGTGTTTGACTTTGTCGCCAGCCGGGATGATGTCGAACATGGGAAACCTGATCCTGAAATTTACAACCTGGTGGCTTCAGAGCTAAATGTGCCGGTGGAAGAATGCCTTGTCATTGAAGATTCGCCCAGTGGGGTCAAGGCGGCCCTAGCCGCCGGGATGTGGGTGATAGCAGTCACCACGCCATTTACCCGTGAGGCTTTCCGGAAGAGTCATCTCCTGGATAAGCGCTGGGTCGTGGATGACCCCGATATGCTGCCTGCTGTCTTGAATAACTTGATAGCAGAGCACAATCGAACGGTTCATGGATAGAGCTGGGGGGCAATTTTACAGATTGGTATCGTTCTCATGTAAGTAAATCGGTTTGAACATTGTCTATACCCTGTAGTTAAACAGGCCTGATCACCCTTTTATTATTCTGAAGGAGTATTATGATGTCTCTGACACCCCTGCAAATTCAAGAACTATTAGATGAAAACCGCGCCCACGAGTGCGATGGCTTCGGCAAGGATCATGTCTGCGTGAGGATTGCATCCATCGCCGAGCTGCCTTCTCGCTTTGGCAAGTTTCAAGTGGTAGCGTTCTATAACAACCGCGATGGCAAAGAGCACGCTGCCTTCGTGCACGGCGATGTTGCCGGCGCCGAAAATGTGCCGGTGCGCATGCATTCCGAATGCCTCACCGGCGATGCCATCGGCTCATTGCGCTGTGACTGCCGTGACCAGTTGGAAACCGCCCTGCGCACCATCGGACAAATGGACAACGGTATCCTGCTTTACTTGCGCCAGGAAGGGCGTGGAATTGGCTTGATCAATAAAATCCGCGCCTACGGCCTGCAAGATTATGGCTATGATACCGTGGAAGCCAACCTGGCTTTGGGATTTCGCGATGACGAGCGTGATTACAGTGTGGCTGCACACATGCTTATGTCGCTCAAAGTCAAATCCGTGCGCTTAATGACCAACAATCCCAAGAAAATCAACGACCTGGCAGCTTTCGGTGTCAAGTTGGGCGAAAGGATTCCGCTGATCATACCGCCCAATCCCCACAACGAGTTTTATTTGAAAACCAAAGCCACGAAGTCCGGACACATGCTCAACATTGGCGGCGAGGTTCGTTTCTCGGAGCAGATCGATTACCCGGTTGTGGAGGGGATGACTCTCGAGCAAATCGGAGCTTTGCACCAGGGCGAAGCAGGTCTAAATGGCGGGTAAATCGATGGGTTTAAATGAGCGGGTCGTTGTGATTACCGGCGCGACCGGCGGGCTGGGGCGTGTGGTTTCTCACCGCCTGGCAGAAATGGGAGCGCAACTGGCGCTGGTCAGCTCGAGCGCAGAAAAGCTCGCAGCATTGGAAAGCGAGCTGAATTTAGCGAAGGATCGGACACTCTCCATTGCAGCAAACTTGAGCCTGTCGCAAACTGCCCAAAGTGTACTGGATACAGTGGTAGCGCGATTTGGCCGCGCCGACGTCCTCTTGCACTTCGTCGGGGGCTGGGTAGGAGGTAAAGCGGTGCCGGAAGTCCCCGCAGAGGATGTCTCCACAATGTTGGAGCAGCATCTGTGGACAACCTTTTATCTGGCGCAGGCATTTGCGCCGCATATGTCAGCCAATGGTTGGGGACGCATGATCGTTGTGTCTTCCCCAAGCGCTGCTGCGCCCCCGGCTAAGGGCGCGCCTTATGCCATTGGTAAATCTGCTCAAGAGGCTTTGATGCTCACACTGGCTGAGGAATACAAAGGCACAGGCGTAACCGCGAATGTACTTCGTGTCCGCGCCATCGATGTCAAGCACGAGCGAGACACTCAGCCATCACCCAAGACTGCTTCGTGGACGACTCCCGAAGAAATCGCAGCTGCCATCATCTATTTATGTTCCAACGAAGCGAGCGTGATCAATGGAGCGCGGATACCGCTCTACGGCAGCCCCTAGAATGAGTTTACTGCCATTTGGAAGTAATCTGACCGTCGCGATGATTTTCAGATCCGTTGTACTATTGTTGGCTCTGTTGAACGCATGCATCCCCGCGCATTTCCCTGAGGCAACTCTAATCTGCAACGCTTGGAGGTTATTTACTGGCGAGGAGAATCTCGCTGGGCATTCCCAGTTGAACTACTACTTCACGTATAACATGTATAAACCCGGTCTGCTCGAGCAGGGCAGAGAGTTGTAAGGGTCTGCACCCGGCGCATGCAATCGGACTGATTGCATAGAGACCTTTCCATATCGCCACAAGCGCCCGGCTGGGGAAGTCTACTCCCTCGGTGAGTGCTACCAGCACAGCCCGCCCACCGTCTTTCAGCACGCGCCGGAATTCAGCCAGGATGCCAGGCAGGTCGGCGCGGGGCATCAGGTCGAGAACATAAGATGTGTAAAGCCGGTTGAAGCTGCCGGAGGGAAAAGGGAGGTGGCGGGCGTCTGCCTGGCACAAAGGGGCGCTGGTGCGCTGGCGGGTCAAATCCAGCATCACGCGCGATAGGTCAATTCCGTAGGCAATCCCAGCAGGCGCCAGCGCCGCTTGCAGGCGGGCGTGCTGCTTCCCGGTGCCGACGCCTACCTCCAGCAGCTTAAGCCCTGGGGTTAGTTCCAGCATCTCGACGGAGCGCGCTTTGGCACGCGCCTCGTAACCGTCAAACCAGTCGTAGCGCTTCCCCAGGAAATCATAGATGCGCTGGGCTGAATTGGTTGTTATAGCCTGATCGAGTCTTCTCATGATTTTCCAGTTGCGGCGCACAACCGTGCGCCTGAAAATGCCTGTATTCTCAAAAATTCATTCGATGATTACCTACGGTTTATTTCGAAATTTCTCATAGAGTAGCTCAGCACAAACACTTCCCCACGCCGCTCCTTTGATAGGCGTTGGACCCGCTTGATTAATCTCGATCTTTTTCATTCCTGGTGCATATCCAGATGACTTCATCCCGTACTTTTTCATCGATAACCGCCACCAGCACATCCCCACCTCTTAAGATCGTGTCCCCGCGCGGGATCATCACCTCTCGCCCGCGACGCAGGCTGGCGATGACGCAATCGTGCGGCCAGTTCACCGACTTCATCGGCTGCCCGTCACAAACCGCTCCGGTCTCCACAGTGATTTCGAACGTGCCTACCTGTTCCGGGTTAATTGCTCCCAGGCGAACTTGCTGGGCGCTATGTCGAAGAGTCGCTCTTCGGGTGAGCGCGATATCGTAAGCACGGATCACATCTGCCCTGGTTAACATGCCCTCCAGCTCCCGCGGGTCCCGCCTGGAGACCACTGGCAGGCGACCCAGGTCATGTTGGCTCATCAGGCGCAGGGCAACTCCTATCGACTCGTCGGGGTAGGTGACCAGCAGCTCGTGTGAACAGGCTTGTCCCACGCTGGTTTTTTCTCCTCCGTCGACATTGGCAAGGTCGATATCCTGATTGGTAAGAATTCCGGTTAATTTTCCCGAATCATCGACCACTGGTAGCCCATGGTGCCTGGTTTTCATGAGGACCTCCGCGGCTTCATTGAGCGGCTGAGTTTCATAAAGCATTAGGATATCTTTGTGCATCACTTCAGCGACTGTAATAGCCTGGAGCACTTCTACATCCCGCCCGCGATCTAAGCGGATCCCTTTGCGCGCCATGCCATGCGTATAGATTGAATCGCGTTGGATCAACTGTGAGACCAGCATGCTCACTACCACTGCAAACATCAACGGAAGGATGATGCGGTAATCGTTAGTCATCTCGAAGAGCAGGATGATGGCAGTCAGTGGGGCATGGACAGCGCCTGCCAGCACAGCTGCCATCCCCACCATCGCGAAAGCCTGGGGTGCAAGCCCCTGGGTGGTGAAAACCCTTTGGACAAGCAACCCATATCCTGCCCCAAGTGTAGCGCCCATGAATAGCGAAGGTGCGAACAAGCCGCCCATGAACCCTGACCCCAGGCTGAGGGGTGTCAGTACCAGCTTGGCAACCAGTAATAACATTAGCATGCCAAAGGCAAGCTTTCGTCCTGCCAGGATATCTCCGATGGTCTCATAACCCACGCCCAGCACTTGGGGTAACCATAGGCCCACAATGCCGAGGATAACTCCACCTGCCGCCGGTTTGATCCAGGGTGGCGCGTGCAAGCCGTGGAATAGGTCCTGAAATAGATAGACCAGTTTGCTATACAATGCGGCAACAACCCCTGCCATGAGTCCCAATCCCAGGTAAAGAGGTAGTTCAATATATGATTGCAATGGATAAGGAGGCACATTAAACGCCGGATGGGCACCGGAGATCGCCTGTGTGAAAACTGCTGAAACCACAGATGCTACCACGATCACTCCCAGTGCTCCTCCGTTGAGCTCTCCCAGGATAATTTCCAAAGCAAAAAACACCCCGGCGATCGGCGCGTTAAAGGCCGCCGAGATGCCTGCCGCCGCGCCGGAAGCCACCATGGTGCGCGTGCGTTCCTCCGACATACGCGTGATCTGGCCAACCATGGAGCCGAGGTTAGCCCCGATCTGCACCGAAGGGTCTTCAGGGCCGACGGACGCGCCGCTCCCAATAGAGAGTGCGGAAGCTACAGCTTTGGCCGGGACTCGCTTGTATCGCAAACGGCCTCCTGCCAGGGCAACCGCCTCCATGATGCCTGCCACACCGTGATAACGCTCTTCGCGTATGAAGAAAAACACCAATAAGCCAACAACCAACCCACCGATTACCGGAATCAGTGCTATGCTCCAATTGCCGATGGGTTGGAGCAGGCCTCCCAACCCATTGTAGAAAATCTGATAGGAGAGATCGATCAAAAACTTGAAGACCCAAACCCCGGCACCGCTCAACAGCCCAATTAGGATGGCGATCCCGAGTAGTGTGAGCGAATCACTGGGTTGGATGCGCCTCAGCCATTGCAGCAGTTTAGGAGTGGTGTGAGTAAAATGCTTCATTCTCTGCTGGTATTATAGCCCACCTACCCTATTATTTTGGATTTATAGCCTAAATTCAGCGCCTGGCTGTCCCAGGCCGACAAATCTAGCCCATTCACCGGGCATGCCTTGGTGCGGCCCAAGGGGTGTCCAGTTGATTTGCATCAGGCTTTTCCCCATGTAGCGGTGTCAATACCACAAGCGGGATCACCCCTGTCTAAAAGCGCACGTCGGTTTCGCTGCCATCGGTTCGGTAGCCGAGAATGCCGGCCAGGATGCGCAGGGCGGCGGGGTGGCGTATAAATAGATATTCAAGCGTCACATCGCCCGTTAACAGCGGATCCCAATAGCCGAAAAAATAAACTCATCCCAAAATCCTCCTCAGGGACCGTATTAAGCGCCTTCAGGGCGGCCCGGCACGATTGATCATAGATCTTAGCTAGGCGCTGGCGGGTTAAACCCCGCGCCCCGAAGCGTGTCAGGCAGGCATTGAGCCAATCGAACAGGGCTTTTGGGATCAACCGGGGCAGCAGTTGGTATAGCCAGACTTGCTTGCGGATCATCACAACTTCAACAATCACGTAGCGCGGAATAATCGCAATGTGATACAAAACCTGCCGGATATTCCAGGCTGGGTTGCCGCTGGGCAGGGATGAAACCTCTTCGGGGATCGAGTTCAGCAGACGGTGAAACGTCGACCGGGTAGATTCGATCTCCGCTCGTAAAGGTTCACAGGTGTTCACTTCTTCATCTTTTTTATGATCTTCCCTCTAGGGTTGCCTATACGGTTCACATAAAAACAGCTGGATCTCCGCTTATTAAAATCACGAAACAGGTGTTTCATTTCCGCGGTTCCAGGCTTTTGAGGATCAGTGACATGCTGATTTGCAACTGCTCCTCTGGGTTCACCATATCTGGGGCATACGCCCACAGCAGCAGCGTTCCTTCGAGGGCAGATCCAATGGCTATTGTCACCTGGCGTGCGCTGCCTGTTTCAAACCCGCCGCTGTCCATGTCGTACTGCACGATGGGTTCCAGATTCGTCACAAATCGGCGGAGATATTCATGCATGATCTGCCGTACCGTTGCATTGCGAAATGCCAGAGAATAGAACTCATGGATTACGGGAGCGATTTTAAGCGTCCCATGCAGATCTTGCAGAAAAATGTCCAGAAATTTATTCAGGCCAGCGCGGGCCGTCTGGCCTCCTCCGGTCAGGTTATGCATCTTGCGAAACTCGGCGCTGAACACCAGGTCGGCAATCGCGGTGATGATTTCCTCTTTGTTTATGAAATACCAATACAACAGGCCTTTACTGAGACCGGCTTCGACGGCGACATCGTCCATGCGAGTATTGGCAAATCCCTGGCGGGCAAAGACCCGGGTAGCAGATTGGATGATTTGTGTGCGGCGTTCTTCGCTGACCTCAGGACGAGGGGACATGAATCCTCCTAGATAATTGACTGACTGGTCAGTATATAACACCGATCGTTATCATTCTCTAGATGAGGGATTTCCATAACATTATCTTCATGAGGGGTAATATCTACAGCTCCTGACGCATCTATTTGATGGAAGCGCTCATTTAGCACCATCTGTGGCTAGGTGTGTCGAGAAAAGCATCTAAAGCTGCGGGTAACTTGCGCTCGGATAAGAATTACTATGATCATAATTGAACCCTCATTATTGTCCGCTGACTTTTCTCGTTTGGGCGACCAGGCTCAGGAAACCAAGGCAGCAGGTGTAGATGCCATCCAAATTGATGCTATGGACGGGTATTTCGTTCCAAACCTTACTTTTGGCCCGTATATTGTTAAAGCATTGCGCCCTCTGGTCAAATCGCTGCTGGATGTGCATCTAATGATTACTAATCCTGAGCCATACCTGGAAGTGTTTGTGAATGCCGGAACGGATCGGCTGATCGTGCATCAAGAGACCTGTCCGCATCTATACCGCACCCTGCAAGTCATCCGAGCGCTTGGGGTCGAGGCTGGTGTAGCAATCAACCCAGGCACCCCGGTTAGTGTCCTTGGTGAAGTACTGGAACTGGCAGATGTGATCCAGGTTATGACGGTAAATCCGGGATTCGGTGGTCAAGAATTTATCTTCTCCCAATTGGAGAAAATTAAGCAGATAAGCCAATTGATACAGCAAAGAGATTTGAGCACCCGTATCGCCGTCGATGGCGGCATCAATTCAACCACAGCTCCTCTCGCCGCAGAAGCGGGTGCAACAATCCTGGTAGCCGGTTCGAGCATATTCAATTCTAAAGCTTCGATTGCCAAAAACCTGAAAATTCTCCGGGCAAGCCTTGCGCATATCACGGTTCATTAATTACAGTTCACTCACTATTGATAAGGAGTTTACTTCATGGAAATTGCGATGGTAGGTTTAGGAAAGATGGGGGCCAATATGGCAACTCGTTTGCTGCACGGCGGACACCGGGTGGTGGTTTATGACATTAACGAGGCTGCCATACAGGCGCTTGTAAAGGACGGCGCCGTGGGCGCCCGTACCTTGGACGAAATAGCAGCTAAGTTGGCTGCTCCGCGCTCAATCTGGGTGATGGTGCCTTCCGGCGATATCACCGAGCAGACGGTCTTAAGGCTGTCTGAAGTGCTCGCAACCGGCGATACGATCATCGATGGCGGCAACTCGAACTACAAGGATACCCAGCGGCGCGCCAAAATCCTTCTCGAAAAGGGCTTGGGTTTTATCGACGTCGGCACCTCTGGCGGTATCTGGGGGTTGGCTGAAGGCTACAGCATGATGATCGGCGGTGTCGCTGAGGTGGTTGAACGCCACCGTGCGATATTCGAAAGCCTCGCTCCGGCGCCTGACCAGGGCTGGGGTTATGTCGGTCCGCATGGCGCCGGGCACTTCGTAAAGATGATCCATAACGGGATTGAATATGGTTTGATGCAAGCCTACGCCGAAGGCTTTGAGATCTTATAAGCCAAGGGTGAATTCAACCTGGACCTGCACCAGATTGCAGAAATCTGGCGGTACGGCAGCGTTGTGCGTTCCTGGTTGCTGGATTTGACCTCAAACGCCCTGGTACAGGATCAGGACTTGAAAGATATCAAAGCCTGGGTTGCCGATTCGGGCGAGGGTCGCTGGACGGTTTTCGAGGCAGTCGACCTGGAAGTGGCTGCGCCAGTGATCACCTTGTCCTTGCAACGCCGGCTTCGGTCTCGCAGCGAAGCGCCCTTCTCCGATCGCCTGCTGGCAGCCATGCGCAACCAGTTTGGCGGGCACGCGGTCAAGAAAGTCTAGATGATATATGGCAGGTGTGAGGTGTTGGTAGATCCGCATCACACACCTGCCTCCCGAATGGTTAGTATGCAAAGCCAGTCTGGTGGAATGAGGCAAACTTTACTCACCCGCGAACGGAAAATAGCCGGCATCGCCTGGCTGTCTGTCCTTGCCGGTTATTGGTGGTATACACGCGCCAACAACCTCTCGGCAGTTGAATGGATGAGAAGTATGATCGGATTTCTAACTGGCAACCCGTTAAGTTTTTTGTTTTATACCTTGGTGTACATGATCCGCCCGTTGTTTCTATTTCCGGCAACATTCGTAACCATGGCGGCTGGATACTTATACGGGCCTGCTCTGGGCATCACTTACGCCGTCATCGCCAGCAACCTGTCTTCACTGGTCGCCTATTTGATCGGGCGTTACTTTGGCAGCACGATGATCGATCAGTTCTTCAAACTTGATCTGGTTAATCGTTATGCCCAGCGCTTACGCCAGAACAGCTTCGAGACTGCGTTGACCATGCGTTTTCTGTTTCTGCCGTATGATCTAGTGAGCTACTTTTCTGGTTTCCTGAAGATCGGCTGGCGCGGATTTTTGCTAGCAACCATCCTGGGCAGCATCCCCGGGACGATTTCGTTTGGTCTGATCGGCGCGGCGCTCGAAGGAGACTTCGCAGCTCCAACTCAGGCGATTAACCTCAACCTATTAATTGCCTCAGCAGGTATGTTCGCCATCAGCATTGGACTCTCGCGTTGGTTTCGAGTGCGGGAGATAAGGATTAAAAATTGATGAATAATATTGGTAAAACAAACAACAAGCCGGCGCCGCTGTTTACGCTGAACAGTGTAGAAGGTGTACCGTTCTCCCTGGAAACGAGCTTGCGCGATCACCGTTTCACCCTGCTGGTCTTCCTGCGCCACCTGGGTTGAATACCCTGCCGGGAGCATGTGGCACAGTTGTGCCAGCACAAAGAAGAATTCAACCAATTGGATACGCGCGTCCTGATTGTTTCCTTCGGAACTCTGCCAGCGGTGCAAGCCTGGCTCAAGGAAACCTGCAGCACATTCGAAGTGCTGCTCGACCGCGAGAGGGAAGTGTACAAAGCCTATGGATTGGAGCGCTCGTTTTGGCGGTCACGAAATCTGAAGACAATCTGGAAGGTCGTCACCCACAGGCTTGCCGGTCGCCCGGCTTTTGATTCGCATGGTGACGATACAACACAGCTGGGCGGCGACTTCATTATCGATCGGAACGGTATCTTGCAGTTGGCCTACCGCAGCCATGATCCAACGGACCGGCCTTCGGGGCAGTATTTGTTAGAATTCTTGCGAAAATTACAGGTACAGGAGACAGATTGAATGACGGACAGCAATAAAATCTATGATGTTGCCATTATTGGTTCAGGTATGGGGGGGTCTACCCTGGCGGCTATCCTGGCGCGCCAGGGTTTATCTGTCATTGTCTTTGAAGCAGGGGTCCATCCAAAATTTGCAGTCGGTGAATCCACGATCCTGGAAACCTCCGAGTCGATGCGCGCCCTGGCGCAATTTTATAATGTCCCCGAACTGGCTTATTTCAGCTCGGAGAATTACTTCGACTACGCCGGTACCACCCATGGCGTTAAACGCCATTTCGGTTTCGTTCACCACGTACCTGGTCAAGAGCCAAATCCAGACCATTCATTGCAAGCCATCATTCCCAAACAGCCGTACGGTCACGAACTGCATCTCTATCGTCAGGATACCGATTATTACCTGACCTCAGTGGCAATCTCTTATGGGGCAACCGTTTTGCAAGGCACACCCGTTGCCGCCGTTCAAATCCAGCCGGATTATGTAGAAATAACTACCCAAAAGGGACAAACCTATCGCGCCAATTACATCGTAGACGCTGGCGGTTTTAGATCGTTAGTGGCCGGGCAGTTTGGTTTGCGTGATTTTAATTTACAGACTCACACCCGCGGGATGTTCACTCACATGGTGGATGTGCCCTGTTTCAATGATGTTCACCTCTCAAAGCAGGAGTATGGCGTCCCCTTCCGCTGGTCAGAAGGCACACTGCACCACATTTTTCGCGGGGGATGGTTGTGGGTGATCCCGTTTAACAACCATGCTGACTCCACAAACCCATTGTGCAGTGTGGGTTTGCTGCTCGACCCGCGTCTCTACCCTCCTCAGAACGGTCTCAGCCCTAAGGAGGAGTTTTACCAATTTATTGAGCAGTTTCCCACCATACGCAAGCAATTCAAAAACGCCAAGGCGGTGCGCGGCTGGGTGCGCGCCGATCGCTTGCAGTATTCCTCCAGCCATGTGGTTGGAGATCGTTTCGCCCTGCTGGGTCACGCAGCGGGCTTCATCGATCCCCTCTATTCCAAAGGGCTGTATGTCACCCACCAGAGCGTTATGCTGCTGGCGGATTTGCTGATAAACGCCCAAGAAACCGGCGATTATTCGGCAGCCGCCTTTGCTTCACTAGAAAAAACCACCCTCGAATATATCCGGATGCATGACCGCCTAACAGCCAATTCCATTAAATCCTGGTCGCACCCCAAGCTGTGGCGGGTATATTCCATCCAATGGCTGCTGGGAGCTTACCTTGAATACTTGATGCTCAGCGTCAGCCGCATGCGCGCCCATGACCGCGCCGAGTACATTGAGCTGCTGAAGAACAACCGCCTGGCAGGCGGCGGGTTTGATAAATTCTTCCAGATCCAGGGAAAAATTGATGAGCTGTTTGAGGGGGTCAATCCTGATGATGAGCAGGATGTGGCGCGGGTTGTGGCCGAGGCATACGCGCTGTTCACATCTTTCCCCTGGCTGCCAAAACCTTTCCAGGCTGTTCTGGATGGCAAGAACCACCTGCCAAAGAACAAGATCCGTCTGAACCTGCTCAACAAAGAAGATGGCTTTATGGGCAGCGGCGCTTATCGCCAGCATTTCTTTGGGAATATGACGCTTTTCGAACTACTGCGCCAGGGCGGGAAGGATCAAATTCGATATTCTCGTTTCGCTCTGAACTTGCGTCGCAAAGCAAATAGCCGCCTCTCCTGGCAAACCGATTAATTCCATGAATACACTTCCCACCCATCTCGTGATCAACGCCGCAATTGGGAAAAGATTTGGTGCAAAATTAAAATTCGCCAGATCTGCTTTTCTTTGGGGGTCAATCGCGCCCGATATTCCCCTGGTGTTACTGACGTTGGGTTTTCTCGTGTACAACCGGTATTTCGCTGTTCAGCCTGTATCGGGAATGATGAACAGCGCCTTCGACGATCTGTACTTCAATAACCCCTGGTGGATAGCCAGCCATAATTTCCTACACTCGCCGACTGCCCTGGTCTTCTACGCAATTCTGCTCTGGCGCTATTTTGGCAGGCCCAATACACGCGGGCACTGGTGGCTGTGGTTTGTGTTCGGCGCTATGGTCCATTCATTGATCGACGTTCTCACACACCACAACGACGGCCCGTTATTGTTATGGCCATTCGATTGGCATCTCCGGTTCTCCAGCCCAATCAGTTACTGGGATAAGGCGCACTACGCCAGCCAACTTGTTTATTTTGAAGTTGGTTTGAATGTGATACTGCTGGGTTATCTTGTTTTACCCGGAATCACTCACAGAATAAAGAAAAGCCGTTCGTAAAACAGAAACCTGAATTGCGTTCGAAATTACTAAAATCAGAACAGCTCTCTTGACATTCCAGCAGCTGGAAGGCTTATACTTACCTCAACTGACAAGGAGATGTGTTATGAGAATCCAGGAGCTGTCGCAGCGAACCGGGGTCCCCGCCAAGACCATCCGCTATTACGAAAGTATCGGTGTACTGCCGCCGCCAGCCCGCCAGTCGAATGGTTATCGCCAGTACACAGAAGCAGATGTGCAACGGCTGAGACTGGTTGCGGGAGCGCGCCGGTTGGATTTACCGCTGGCGGAGATCAGCGAAATCCTGGATATGCGTGACCGTGGCGAGGCGCCCTGCAAAGCGCTTTTGGAGCGCCTCGCCGCCAAGGCGGATGAGATTGCAGAACGCATCCTTGCCCTGCAAAACCTGGAAAATGAGTTGCGCCAGCTTCATGCCCTCGGCTTGACTTTTCCAACCGATGACGTGGAAGGCAAAGCCTGTGTTTGCCACCTGGTCAGTGAACGAAATTCTAAGAAAGGAATTACACGATGACAGAAGATACAACTAAAACCCAAATCGAACTCAATGTGCGCGGCATGACGTGCGACTCGTGCGCCCTGCACGTCGCAAAAGCCCTGAAATCCGTACCGGGTGTGGCTGATGCCAGCGTGCCCGGATGGGAGTCAGGCAAAGCCACCGTGCTCGCTTCTCCCGAACTTGACCGGGACGCCCTGACTGCTGCGGTTGCCAGAGCCGGGTACTCCGCCTCAGTGAGTGAGGTCCACAGCCCATCTCCTACAGTTTCTGAGACCGAAATCACACCAAAAGGGGAGCATGATTTTGACTTGATGGTCATTGGCGGCGGTTCGGCGGGTTTTGCAGCCGCCATCAAGGGCAGCGAAATGGGCTTCCGTGTCGGGATCGTCAACAGCGGGACGCTTGGCGGCACCTGCGTCAACATCGGTTGCGTGCCGTCCAAAGCGCTTATCCGCGCCATGGAGTCTTTCCACCAGGCTGGTCAGCACCGCTTCAAAGGTGTCCAAACGATCTCCGGTCATCTTAATTGGGGACAGGTGATCGCCCACAAAGATGAACTGGTGGAAGAATTACGCCAATCCAAGTACGTGGATGTGCTGGCGTCTTACCCGGATATCACCCTGATTGAGGGTCATGCCCGGGTGCTGCCCGATCACACTTTGGACGTGGGTGGCAAATCTTATTCCTACCGCAAGCTGGTCCTGGCAACCGGCGCCTCTCCTTGGGCGCCACCCATCCCAGGGCTGGCGGAGACCCCCTACCTGACCAGTACCACCGCCCTGGCGCTGGATGAGCTGCCCCGCTCGCTAATTGTGCTGGGCGCCAATGCGGTCGGGCTTGAGCTCGCCCAGATTTATGCCCGCGCCGGTACTCAGGTGACCGTGCTGGAGCTCTTACCGCGCATCGCTCCTTTCGAAGATGAAGAAGTCAGCCAGGCTCTCAACGACGAGCTGCAAACCGAAGGGATACGCCTGGTTACCGGATTCAATACCGAACGGGTTGAACATCACAAAGGGCGATTTACTTTGTCCGGGCGCGCTGGCGATACCCAGATGAACTTTTCCGCTGAACAGCTACTGGTTGCCACCGGACGCCGCCCCAACACCGCAGGGATGGGATTGGAAGAAGCCGGGGTAAAGTTGGGCAAGCGCGGCGAGGTCTCAGTAAATGAGATGCTGCAAACCAGCCTGCCAGACATTTACGCCGCCGGGGATATGACCGGGCGCGATATGTTTGTCTACGTCGCCGCATACGCCGGGCAGCTGGCTGCAGAAAATGCTCTGGCTGATACTGGGCGCGTTTACGATGCTGCCTATATCCCGCGCGTGACCTTCACCGACCCGCAGGTAGCCTCTGCCGGGCTGACTGAAGCCCAGGCACGCGGACAAGGTTACGAAATCAAAGTCAGTACGTTGCCAATGGAATATGTTCCCCGGGCGCTGGCAGCCCGTGATACGCGCGGGTTGGTCAAGCTGGTGGTCAATGCCGCCAATGACCAGGTTCTGGGCGCGCATATCCTCGCCCCCGAAGCAGGAGAGATGATCCAGACCGCTGTGCTGGCGATCCGATTTGGGCTCACTATTCAGCAGCTGCGCGAGACTATGTTCCCGTACCTGACCAATGCAGAAGCGCTCAAGCTGGCAGTCCTGGGCCTGGAGAAAGATGTCAGCCAGTTGAGTTGCTGCGCGGGCTAACCAATCAATACTGTCGGACGTAATTTCTGATCTTCAACCAGTTGGATTATGTCTTATCGCGGGATACTGGCTTGCTGCGCGAATAGCGCGTGACGGCCTTTTTTACAATCTCGGAAAAAGTAGGGTAGGCGAAGATCGTTTCCGCAATGCTTAGGAGCGGCAGGCCTTGCTTGATTGCATAGGTCAATAACTGTACCCACTCGCCGGCGTGTGCCCCGATGGCATCCGCTCCCAGCAGGACATCGTTTTGATCCATCACCAGCTTCAAGAAACCGGTGGTCTCGCTCTCGGTGATGAAGCGATCCACCGTGCCGGTGTTCACCCGCGCGATATTGATCTCAGCATACTTTTGCCGCGCCTGGGCTTCCGTCAGCCCGACATGAGCGACCTCCGGTTCCATGAAAATCGTCCAGGGGACCACAGAGAGATCGTTCAGGCGGTGATTGCCTGCCAGGATGTTCTCGACGCAGATCTCAGCCTGGTAAGAGGCAACGTGGGTGAATTTTGCCGGGGTGGTCACATCGCCGCAAGCGTAGATATTGGGGGCGGTTGTTTGTAAGTATTCATTGGTAGTGATACCTGATTCTGTGTAGGCCACACCGGCGCGTTCTAGCTGCAAGCCGCCCAAGTTTGGCGTGCGCCCCAGCGCGGCAAACACGCGTTCGGTGAACAGATCATGATATTCACCCCCTTGACGGACGGTGACTTTGATTTTATCTGGCGCCATCTGTTGGCAGTTGACAACCTCGGTATTTGTCAAGATGCGAATCCCCTCTTTCTGCAATACCTCTGCTGCCAAAGCGCCAGCCTCCTCATCTGCGACCTTGATGATGCGCGGATTGCGGTCAAGGATCGTCACCTGGGCGCCAAAGCGCGCCAGGCACTGCCCCAGCTCAACCGATATCACCCCGCCGCCGAGAAACAGCACCGATTTAGGCTGTTCTCGCAGATCCCAGAAATTTTCGTTGGTCAGCGCATCCAGCGCGCCTTCATGGGGAGCCATGCGCGGCGATGAGCCGGTAGAGATGACGGTGTGCTCAGCCCGGATCACTTCATCCCCAATCTGGATTTCGTGTTGGTTCAAGAATTGCGCCCCAGTGGGGTGAACATAAACGTCAATGCCAAGCTCTTGAAAGTGTGTGGGTTGTTCGTTCTGATAGATGCTTTGCACGACTTCGTTGACGTGCTCCATGACCCGGACAAATTTAAATTTCGATCTTGGGTCTACTTTTGGCAATCCATGCGCTTCAGCTTGCTGCATGGCGTGGTAAAGCCGGGCGCTGCTGATGAAGGTTTTGCTGGGCACGCAGCCGGAATGGGTGCATTCGCCCCCGATCTTATTTTTCTCCAGCATGGCGACGCGTAAGCCACGCCGGTTGGCGGTCAGCGCGGCTACCAGCCCCCCCGACCCTGCACCAATCACAGCGATGTCATATTGTTTCATAAACTCGTTCCTTTCAAATTTTTGCATGTATTGGCTTGCGCCAGCCAAGCGCATCGAATGTATCCATAATTTCAGGCGTACAAATATGCCTGGCGGCGAAATTCACAGCCTCCTGAATCACAGGATCAACATAGCCCAGGCCTGCATAAAGGTAATCCTGTTGAAAAACCCCTGTGGTGCGGGTGAGAAGCTCGCTTCCAAAATGAACTGAGCTCTCCAGCACACCATCTATTCCGAACAGTGACTCGAAATCATCTCCCAGAGTCGCCCGATAAGTCTCCAGAAAATTATCCAGAACCCGCAAAGCAACGCTTGCCCCTCGATCGTCCATTGCGCGGTGGCTGTGCATCCACAAATGGGCAGCCAGATGGCCAATATCCTGGGATGGGCGCCCATAATGCGCCAACTCCCAATCGATAATCCGCAGCCCGGCTTCTGTAACCAGAATTGAAGGCGGCCATAAATCCCCCATGATGAGGGCCAGCCCGGGTTCTTGTAATTTCTCTCCGTATGCCATAGCTCGGCGTCCAATTTCATTGGCGTCTGGTATACCCGCGTTTTGGGCGTATCGTTGTATGTTCTTATACTGAAATTCGAGCCGGGTGCGCTGGATGGCGCTGTTATTAAAATGTTGTCCAAGGTCAGGTCGACGCGCACTTACGAGATGCAGTTTTCCAACAAATTGTCCTATCGCTGTGCCAATTGCTTCTGCATCTGTGTTTGAGTGTGAATCTGAGCGCAGCCAGTCGCCCAGGTCAGGCCATGCCCCCAGGTCTTCCATCGCCAGGAAATGCTGATCATCATCGTACAAGTACAACAAAGGAGCGCGTGCGCATGCATCACCAACACCAGCCAGCTTTTCGGTTGGCTCGAAGACATTCAAAGCTTTCGCTTCAATCAAGCTCCGCCTCGGGTCGAGCTCAACATCCGGCATCGAGGCAATATAAGGTGGGCTCCACTTGATGATCATGGAGCGCGGACTCGAACTGGCGTCTCCTGTTACCCGCCAGACATAGTTCAATAACCCTCCAGAAAGCGGTTGCGGCTTGCCTTGGTGGTGAAAATCCGGCAGGCGCTGAGACAGGATATCAAGGATTAATTTAGGTGGTTCCTGTTTATTGTCCATCTGCTCTTTCATCCAGCCGAACTGGGTCAAGCGGCGCGTCCAGCGCCAGCAACGCCAGCGTGGCTTCCAGCACACGCCGCTGCTGTGCTGCATCACCTGGCTGCCCGAGGGTTGCGCCGCGGTTCAGGCGTGTGTATGTGGCGCGCGGCGGTTTTATGCGCTGGGTAATTCCGGCGCTCCAGGTGGTAAGGGTAGTGGCAATTCCGTCCATTTCCAATGCCCGGGCGATCAGTCCAACGGACTGGCAGCAGATCGGTCAAGCCGGCACCAGGAGAGCAGCATCGGCATTTTCCTCACGGGCGACCTGCAGGATGGCGGGAATGGTTTCATCCACAACACGGGATACGTCCGGCTGATAGCCCATAAACGAGACCACCGCAGTCAACTCACCGGTCATGCCTTCCGCAGCCATTTCGCGCAGATGACCAAAAGGTAACAAAACCTGGGGATCAGCATTAATCGCGCTGTGATCATAATGCTCGTGTGCATATGCCAGCCGGTCAAAAGGTGTTTCTGGAGAGAAAACACGGATAGTGTAGTCGCCCAGTAGATTTGCGGCATCGAAAGGCGCTTGCTCGCCTGAAAGGTATGCGCCTGCTGAGGAGATCAGCATCAGGCGGCTGGATGCCAGGTTAATACCTGGCCCTGGTACGGGCGTATGATTCCTGGGTCGCTCGTAAATACTCCAGTCGCACATCCCCGTTTTTTGGTATTCCGCCAGCCACCGCTCTTTAAAGGTTTTCACCCATGCGGCGTGGTTTTCATGAATTTCCATAACCCTCATCCTCCCCTGTTTATCGCAACAATGACCTGTGAGCTGATGCCTCGCCCGATAACCACTTCACAGTGCAAGACTTCCCAATCCGCCCCTGCCAGAAATGGCTTCAATTCAATTGGCCTGCACCCCCCTACCATTGATGGTCGCAGAGCATACACCATTTTCCAAAGCGCGGTTGCCAGCTTCGAGACGCCCTGCGCGCCGTTCGTCAGGCTCACCAAACACAGCAGCCCATCCGGGGCGAGGATCCGTTTGGCCTCTGCGACCACGAAATCAATCTCATCGAAAGACAAAATATCCAGCACGTATGTGGAAACGAATCGGTCGGCGCTTGAGTCAGGGAGTGGCAATTGCCCTTCACCGGCATATTCCCAGATCTCAGCCCGTTCTCCGAATTGTAGGAGCCTTTGCCCTGTTAATTTGAGCATCGTCTTACTGACATCACAGCCCCAGTAGGTCGTATGAGAAGGCAGGTGATCCGCCAGCAAGCTCTCCGCAAATCGCCCGGTCCCACAGCCAAACTCGATGACCCTGGTCGCATTTTCGAAGTGCCCACGTTGGACCAATTCAGCCAGGGCGATGTCCTCGTAATACCCTTGCCGGTCTTGTTTCGTGCCGAAACGATCATAAAAGGCGATGGTTTGTTCCTTGGTGAGCCCGCGAGAGTTGGTCATCTTTCCAGCCATGTCCCGATGCTTAGGGGAATATCCATTATTGCCTTACCTAGGGCAGCGATTTGTCGGTAGCTCCTGTTGAAATAGAGCAGCGGATTGCCGGGTTCTTCCGAATTGATGTGGATTTCAACGACCTGGCCCAAAAACAACCTATGGGTGGCAATCTGGTAGGTTTCGCTTACTTGGCAATCCAGGAAAGCCAATCCTCCGGCGATGAATGGTACGCCTGATACAAGGCGCAGCGTGTCAATACCGTCAAAACGGTTTTGGCTTTCCACATTTCTCCCTGCGAACCGCTCGGCGACAGCTTGCTGGTGTGAAGCCAGGATCGTCACGCCAAAGATTCCCGACTGAGATACCATAGCGCAGGTGCGCGAGGTCTGATCTATCGCCACCATCACCAGCGGAGGTTCGAGCGAAACCGAGGCAAACGAATTGACGGTCATGCCGTGCTCGTTTTCAAGTATGCATGAGGTAACTACCGCAACACCGGTTGCCCAATGGCGCATACCTTCCCGCAGCGCCTGCCCGTTCATGGCTGCACCTCGAAAAGTTGTTCTTCTGGAAAATGAACGCAGACCTCAGCATCGTGCGGGAACATTTGCGCTGGCATCGGCATGCGGGCGCGTACCTGGCTGTCACCCACCGCTACCTGATATTCAATGTATTCCCCTCGAAAGACGCAATCGATAATTTTACCCGGTAGCGTGTTCCTGCCGCATTCCGTTTGGATGCGGATATGCTCAGGGCGGATAGCGTAGGTTGTCGGGTTGGATTTCGTCTCGCGGCAGGGGATCTTCAGCACACCATGCGGTGTAATCAACTGTCCAGTTTTCTGATTCCCGGTGAAGAAGGTGGACACGCCCATGAACTGCGCCGCAGATTTCGTTGGCGGGTGGTGAAACAGTTTCTCCGGGCGATCAATAGCCACCACTTCCCCCTTCAGCAGCAGTGCCAGGCGGTCGGACATCGCCATGGCTTCTCCCAAATCGTGCGTCACCAGGATGGTGGTGATGCACAGCTCGCGTTGAATGTTACGGATAGCTTCTTGTAGACCCATGCGCACCGCTGTATCCAGGCTGCTCAGAGGTTCGTCCAGCAGGAGCAATTTGGGGTTGGTGACCAAGGCACGCGCCAGCGCCACGCGCTGCTGCTCGCCGCCCGAAAGCTGGCTCGGCTTGCGGGCTTCGATACCGGGCAGACCGATCAGGCGCAGCATGCGCTTCACTTCCGCCTTGATTCTATCCGCCGGAACACCCTGGATCTTCAATCCAAAGCCAATGTTGTCTGCCACACTCAAGAAAGGGAAGAGATAGGATTTCTGAAACATGAACACAGCCCCACGCTGATTGGGAGGCGTGTTCAGCATGGAGACGCCGTCAAACTGGATGTCGCCCATATCCGGGCGTTCGATCCCAGTGATCAGCTTGAGCAGGGTGGATTTGCCGGAACCGGAAGGGCCCAAAAGGGCTACCATCTCCCCATCCTCGACGGATAGAGAGAAATCTTTTAGCACCGGAGCTGGGTTCCCGCGGTAGGTTTTGGTGAGTGAGATCAGATTTACTTCAGCCATTAGTATTGCTCACGCAGTTCGCCGCCCTGTTGGTTGAGCTGCCGGGCGGTAGCAGCGATCACCAACACGGGCGGCGCGACAAAGATTAAGGATATGGCGGCGATCGTGACCGGATTGCCGCCGGAAGCAGACGAGAAGAGCAGGATCGGTAAGGTGATGATGCGCCCGGAACCGATCAGGAGAGTTAGAAGGTATTGGCTCCAGGAGATCAAAAACGCAAACAGGGTAGCTACAACCACGCTCGGGGCGATCAGTCGCAGCGTGACGGTGAGAAACGTGCGCGCTGGGCTGGCGCCGAGTACCAGGGACTGCAGCTCGTAATTTTCATCATAACGGGCAAATGCGCCTGCCAGGGTAAAGATTACATAGGGCAGCGTTGGGATGAGATGCGCCAGTACCACGCCCGTTAGTGAGCCCGCCAGTCCAATTTGCAGGAAGAGTATGTTTAGCCCCATACCAATCGCCAGCGGCGGCACAATCGTGGGTAGGAACAGCGCCAACCAGGCTATCTGTCGCCCACGGAATTGGCGTAAGCCAAGCACACGCGCTGCCGGAAAGCCGAGCACCAGCGCCAGCAGGCTGGCTATGGCTGCGATCATCAAGCTGTCGCGTAATCCGCTGAGCAGGCGCGGATCATTAACCGTGCGCATAAAAGCGCCTGTCGTCCATTCGACAGGAAAAGGCTGGGGGAAAAACCAGCGCGTAGAAAAGGCATAAACCAAGAACAGCGCCAGCGGGGCAGCCAGGAGCAAGTAAAGGATAAATCGCAAGGAGTGTCCGATGATCCGGCTCATTTTTGCTCACTCTTCTTTAAGCTTATCGCGGCCACGATTAACACAATCAGAGTGATCACCAGGCTGATCGCCATCCCATCGGCGCGCGAGCGCAAATCAGGATCGTTAAAAAAACGCAGCGCCAGCACCGGTAACATGCGAGGGTAACTCACGCCGAGCAATGCCGGGACTTCATAGCTGCTAAATACAAAGGCGAAAACCAGCAACGCACCTGAAAGAAGCGCTGGTGTGACCAGCGGTAAGGTCACGTACCGCAACCTCTGCCAACGGCTGGCTCCCAGATTTTCTGCCACCAGGTCGTAGCCTGCCGGCTGGGCGCGCAATACTGCCAGCAGAATTAAAACCAGAAATGGAATTTCTTTGCTGGCGTAGTGCAGGATAATGCCAATCCCGTAGCGGTCGCGCACCAACACCGGGAAATCTGCCGGAGTTTGGATCAAGCCAAGGGTCGCCGCCCAGCGCGCCAATAGCCCGCTCTGGGAAAGGAACAGCAGTAGCGCTACCGCCCACACCAGGTGCGGGAAGGCCAGATTCCAGTTGAGCGCCAATGTGTCCATGTTGCCGTTTCCAGTATGCCGTTCAGATAGCCAGACTGCAACCAGCAGCGCCGCCGTAGAGGAGATCAATGTGGAGGCCAGGCTGACCCACAGCGAGAACGCCAGCGAACCCCAGAACTCCCTTCCTGCCATTCCCTGCCCAGTCAGCAGGTTGCGATAGGCATCCAGGCTGATGGAGTCTTGCCCGATCACCGGCATCCATCCCAGGCTTTGCGCCAGGCCATAGGCCAGGCTCACCCCCAGCAAGACCACTACGATGATCAAAGCCGGGGCAAGCGAGATCCAGGGGGAGAAGACGAGTTTTTCACGCATAGCCGTCAGGCGAGGCGGGTATCATTTAGCCTGCAGAACGTTTTCCAACCAGCCCTGTTCGACCAGGTTCTGGTATTCTGCGGCGGTGTCGCCCACCAGCGCTTTCGCAAGGTCGGAGGCCGGTGTGGCAGCTTCGCCCAACTTGCCAGCGGCCTCTCGCAACATGGCAACCTGCGCCGGGTCGCTGACGCGGTTCACATCGATGGCATATCCGAGACCGAAGCCGTTCTCCGGCAAGATCTGGGCGGCCTGGAATTCAGGCTCCAGCAAGAGGTTTGCCAGCACCAGCGCAGCAGCCTTGTGCGGAGCGTTGGAGGGTATAGCAACGTAGTTGAAGTCTCCGATCATGTAGTTGTTGAACACGAAAGAGCGCGCCGTTGCAGGCATCAGCCCATCGGCGATCCACCTGCCAGCGCCGGTAATGTCGTTGGTCATGCTGAAATCCACTTCGTAGTTGGCAAACAGGCTGACCAACTCAGACTCGCTCTGGGGATACGTTTCGCCGCCGCGCCACAGGCAGGATTCAAGTTCGTTAAGATAGCTCCATAGCTCAGGCGACCACCTGTCCCAAGTCGCCTGGTCGAATCTCTGCCACTGTTCAGCCCCGCCGCTGATCTCATACAACGCGCCCTTGACAAAACGGGTGCCCAAAAAACCGCCAGGTCCAGGAGCGATGTAGGTGAAACGACCAGGATGGGTGCAAGCCCAGATTTTTAGGTCAGCGTAGGAGCGTGGTAGGTCGCCTGGATTCAACCGCGCCGAGTCGTAGATAAACTGGAACTGCGCCGATGACCACGGACTCTCCATGTCCTCCACCGGGTTGCCGAAATCGAGATTGATGGCAGGATTATCCCAGTTGACCAGCTGGCTGTTAGGGAGCTTCTGTGCCCAATCGGGGTAGAGCAGACCCGCCTGCTTGAGGGTGAAGAAGTTCTCACCGTTGATCCAGATCAGGTCCACCGCGCCGGGGTCGCTGCCAGCCTGCTTCTCGCTCAGCACCTGGTTAACGGCATCCACAGTGTCCGCTAGCGGTATGCGATTCAGGGTGATACCAAAGCGTTCTTGCAGCGCTTTACCATAGAAGTCATCCACAAAGGCGTTGATGCTGTCCGAGCCGCCCCAGAGATACCAGTTGACTGTCTGCCCGCGCGCAGCCGCCAAAACGCTGTCCCAATTATTGAGATCGATCTCGCCAGGGGCTGTTTGGTTAAAGGAAGTAGCCGGTGGCTCCGTGTTTGCCGGTTGCGGGACAGTTGTTGCGCTGGGGGCGCAGGCCGCTAGCAGTACGGTTAGTACAAGGATTGCAAATGCAAAACGCTTCATTTCATATTCTCCAAATATTTATGGTTGTGCAAAACGATAGCGCAAATAAGCGCCGATTTCGGCTTTTAAGTTGGTTAATGTCTCACGCATAAAGAAGTCAGCCACTTTTAAGATACCGCTTGAAAAAGTTGGATAGGGATACACCAACCGGTAGATCTTGTAAAGTGAGATTTTCTGGCTCATCGCCAATGTGAAAAACGAGATCATTTCGGAGGCGTGTGGTCCAACGATAGTGGCATGCAAGATCTGCCCGGTCAGGCGGACGGCGTCCACGATAATGAATCCGTTCTCTATTCCATCCGTGTAGCCTCGATCCGTGTGTGTTTTAAAGTCCACCCGGATGCGTTTTATCGCCTTGGGATGATAGCGCTCGGAAAGCTGTTGAGGGGTGAGCCCCACCGTTGCCACTTCTGGATCGCTGAAGGTAGCGTTGGGGAAGAGTGGCTCTTTTTTGGAGAGGGGCAAGAGCGGGTAGGCGATGCGCTGGCTGACGCGCCGCCCCTGCGCATTGGCGGAATGGGTGAAGGCTGAGGTAGGGGTAACATCACCGATGGCATAAACACCTTTGATATTGGTCTCCCCAAAGGAGTTGACCAGCACGCCCTGGCGGGGATCAACGGCGACACCCGCTTTTTCTAAGTCCAGGCTGTCCAAGTTGCGTACGCGCCCGATAGCAATGAGGACTTTGTCAACATCGGGCAGCGTGATTTCTGTATTACCTTGCTGAAGGGTAAGCGTGCGCGTAGGTTCATCGAAACATTTAGCAGTTGCGCTGTAATAGGTGGTGATTCGCCGCCTCTCCAGTTCCGTCTGGATGGCTTCGGAGGCTTCGGGGATGGCGGTCATTAGCGGGCGGGCGTCGAGCGCAAACATAGTGACGCGTGTGCCCAATTTCTGGAAGGCAAATGCCATTTCCAACGCAATCACACCTGCACCGACGATCACCAGGTGTTTTGGCGTGTTGGTCAGGTCGAACAGGCTCTCGTTGGTCAGCGCCCGTTCAGATGGCAGGCCGGGAATTTCCAGCCAGCGCGGGCGCGCCCCGGTGGCGATTACAATGTTGTCGGCGGTCAGGTGGTGGGTAGCTCCGTTATGATTCACTTCTAAAGATTTTGGACCGGTGAACTTCGCCATGCCGTCAATAAAGATCAGGTTCTCGGTGTGCTGCACTTCCTCAGTTTCTTTGTCGCGCAGCGCATCCCGTTTGCGGATCACCTCTTGCAGCACCGCATCCGGGTTCGTGCCTGGCTGGAAATTGCGGGCGAGATGGATCAGTGTTTTAGAAGGCACACAGCCCACATTGGTGCAATCACCGCCGACGTGGTTGCCTTCGATCAGAGCCACCCTCCGCCCTAAAGCCGAAAGTCCAATGGCGACGGTCATCCCCCCGGAGCCGGCGCCAATCACAATTGTCGAAAAATGTTCAGCAGAGTTGCTGTTTTGTACTGTCATTTAGAAATTCCTTCACGTTTTTTGAAGATACGCGAGAGCATGATACTCACAATGAAGATAGCGATCGAGAAGCCCAGGGTGACCGGGTTCAATCTTGGAATAGAGCCAGCGAAGTGTTCAATGGAAGCTCCGAAACCGATAAATGCCAGAGTGCCCGGGATCGATCCTAACGCTGTCGCCAAAATGAACGGCCAGAAGCGGATTCGCAGGAAGCCGGCCAGGTAGCTGACCGCGTCGTAGGGCAGAAATATGAAGCGCATGATCATGACGGTCTCGAAGCTGTTCTCACGCATGCGCCGGGCGTAGCGTTGCAGCAAATTATCCGAGCCATCATCCTTGAATAAACCTTCACCAAAATAGCGACCTACGAAAAAGGCCAGGGTCGAGGAGATGTTGCTGGCGACGATGGTATACAGCACACCCAGCAGTGGGCCGAAGACGAACCCACCCGCCAGTGTCAACAGCGTGGAGGGGAAGAGGATTAGCGGGCGTATGGCATAAGCGAGAATATAGAGCAGCGGTCCCCACAGGCTGCCAGAGAAAAAATCGAGCAGCGCCTGCACCGCCTCAAACGGCGAAAGCTGGTTTGATCTGGCGTACCACTGGTATCCCAGGATCAGCGCCGCCCAAAAGGTAAGCGCGGTCAGTTTCGCAGAATTCTGCTTCAGCCAGGATTTTTGGCCGGGCGAAGTTGTCGTTTCCAATTTATTTTTCCTTTGGTTCTCAAGATCAGGCTCAAAACCTGTTCAGGGTTTTAGATTCCGGATTGCCCAGGCGACTCTTTGGATCGAGGTCAGTACGACCAATCCTGCCATCAGGCTGAACAAACCCGGCAGCCAGTGAGGAAAGAGTAAAAAGAGAGAATAGAATATAAAAGTTTCCAACCCCTCGATCAGACCTCTTGGGATAGTGACTGTGGTCAGCTCGCCCCTCGCTTTTGCGCCTTGGCATCTTTTCTCTAGCAAGGAAGAGAGTACCATCCAGGTGGCGCTGTTGATATAAAAACTGGCAAACAGCACCGCCAGCGCCAGCGAAACAAAAGGTTTATCTGAGCCAAGGGCCAGCCCCAGTGGAATCGCGGCATAGACTACCATATCCAGGACAAGATCCAGGTAACCACCAAGGTCACTTTCTTTGCCGTTTGCCCGAGCCAGAGTACCATCCAGACCATCCAATAGCCTGTTCGCTCCCCATAAACCAAGAGCTAAACCATATTGCTGCCCCGCTGCCGCGATGCCAGACGTAACTCCTACCAGACAGGCTGTCACAGTAATGGCAGTGGGTGATACACCCGGCAAAGCTTTTGCCAGAGGCTCCATAATTTTTTCTTTGGGCAAGCGTAGTTTGTCGTCAATCATTGCTCGGGTGTTCCTCCTATACATAGAAATGGTGAGGGATTTATTTCTTACCTGGCGAATCAAGATCTTTTTCTCGCTATCTAGCTTTGGTAAGATCGGGTCGTTTCAGCTCATCTGGTTAAAGGTTCAAAACGCATAAACCCTCTGCATAACTCATAAGGATTTGGTATGAATTCGACTTCAATCGTAATTTTTGGCGCTTCAGGCGATTTGAGCTTGCGTAAGCTGATCCCTGGCCTTTTCAGCTTGTACCGCAAAGGGCGTTTGCCAAAGGAATTTGAAATTCTGGGGTATTCTTCTTCGCAGATGGACGACGAAGCGTTCAAGGTGAAGCTGCGGCAAGGGGTTGAGGAATTCGGCGAGGGAGTTTTTCAAGACGATGAATGGCTGAACTTCGCTAGGCACCTGCACTACCAGCCTGGTAGTTTCACTTCAGAGGATGATTTTCGTAGGCTTTTAGCCAAACTTGCCAGTATCGAAGCCGGTCCGGCGAATCGGCTATTTTATCTCGCCACTCCCCCGCGTTTTTTCTCAGTGATTGTGAATGAATTAGGTAAGCTCGGGATGACCAAAGAGTCGGATGTGTGGCGCAGGGTAGTGATCGAAAAGCCCTTTGGCACCGATCTCGAATCGGCGCGCGAGCTAAACAGTCAATTACATCAGGTGCTGGATGAAAATCAGATCTACCGGATCGATCATTACTTAGGCAAAGAGACCGTCCAAAATATCCTTACCTTTCGTTTTGCTAATTCCCTTTACGAGCCATTATGGAATCGCAATTTCATCGACCATGTGCAGATCACAGTGGCCGAGAAAGTGGATGTCGGTACCCGGGCCAGGTTCTACGATGGCGTCGGCGCGCTACGCGACATGTTTCAGAACCACATCTTCCAACTGCTATCCTTAGTTGCCATGGAACCACCCGCCTCCTATCAAGCGGAAGATCTGCGGGAGCAGAAGGTTCGAGCGCTGCGCTCTGTTCGGGGTTTGACCCAAGAAGATGTAAAGACCGCTGTCGTACGCGCCCAATATGAGGGATACAGGGATATCGCCGGGGTCGCTCCGGATTCGCAGACAGAAACGTTTGCCGCATTACGCTTATTCATTGACAACCCCCGCTGGCAGGGCGTGCCATTTTACTTGCGATCAGGCAAAGCGCTGACCGAGAAATCGACTGAAATCATTATCCAATTCAAGCCGCCTGCGGCTTATGGCGAGTTAAGTGCGAGCATCGGTTCGATGAATCCTAACATTTTGTCGTTCTGCCTGCAACCAGATGAAGGTTTTCACCAGCGCTTCGATATTAAGGTACCGGACACCCAAGACGAGAGACGCCCGGTGGAAATGGCTTTCCATTACCGGGATGCCTTTGGAGAACGGGCTATCCCGGAAGCCTACGAGCGCCTGCTGCTGGATGCACTCAATGGGGACGCGTCATTATTTAAGCGAGGGGATCGAGCCGAGTTAGCCTGGGAGCTATTGGACCCTATCCTGAAAGCCTGGAATGACCCAGATGGTCCGCCGCTCCATTCCTACGAACCAGGCAGTTGGGGTCCCGCTGCTGCAGATCAGTTATTGGCCAGAGATGGACGGAGCTGGACCAGAGTCTGCGGGTTGCATCAGGCTAGGATTATGTCATTTATGCAGTCTTAATTTTTTCGGCCAAACTGGTGATCAACATATGTCTAAATGCTCCATGTCCGGTGGATTCAATAGGCATGGGGTTTTTGGGGTAATAAACCGCAGCGATAGGTTGTCTGAGCAATATATAAGGTCCGGCTTCCAGTCAGGTTCTTTGTGAGGTTTCAAGAGAATCGCGCTCTGTTCGCTGTATGAAATCTTCATCCGATCCTCTAAACCAGGGCAAGAATACACCCTCACCTGTGATGAATGCTTTGTGGTTATGGAATATTTTGTCGAGCTTGTCTTAGAAGGGTTTACATTGGACGAGGTTAAAAAACCTCTTCTCAAACATATCGCTCACTGCCCCGATTGCCAGGAACATCATTTAGGACGGTTAAGGGAAATGGAAGAGCAGTGGGTGCAAAGTCAAAACACTCAGGGACCTGCCTGAGCCAACATTACCGGTAAAGGGACTTTTCGGAGGTATTTATGAAAACCTTATTTATCGCAGGGCTGATCCTGGTTACAAGTTTACTTCTGTCAGCCTGTACCTCAACATCAGGTGCAAACCCATCTTCTCAACGGGAAGGATCAACTACAGCGTTTAGTGAGACGGGGATCCCCTCGGGTGACGTATCCTCTCCAACGGCTCAACCACCCAGTGAGCTGCAGGAGACGATTGCGTCTGCAAGCCCCGCGGTAACGCAATCAACTCCAGCTACACTTTTGTCAGAAGAGCCCCCCCCGCGAGGCGCGGCATTGGAATTCTCTACCGATTTCAGCAAGCATACTGTTCCCTACAGCGAAATCCTGTCCGGTGGACCACCCAAAGATGGCATTCCGGCCATCGACGAGCCGGTTTTTGTGGATGTCCGGGAGGCGAACAACTGGCTGAGACCGCGAGAACCGGTCATCCTGGTCGAAGTGGGTCAAAAGGCGCGTGCCTATCCCCTGCAGATCTTGATCTGGCACGAGATCGTCAACGACACGCTGGGGGACCTGCCCCTGGCAGTGACTTTCTGCCCATTATGCAATACCGCCATTGCCTTTGAGCGCACCTTCGATGGGCAGGTTCTGGATTTCGGCACCACTGGCAGGCTGCGTTACAGCAACCTGATCATGTACGACCGCCAGACCGAGACCTGGTGGCAGCAAGCCAACGGTGAGGCAATCGCAGGTCAGTATGCTGGTTCACAGCTTGAGTTCTATCCGGCAGTGATCATCTCGTGGCAAGAATTTATGGATGCTCACCCAGATGGATCGGTGCTCTCACGGGAGACAGGCTTTAGCCGCTCGTATGGTCAAAACCCCTATACTGGCTATGATGACGTTAATAAGCCGCCTTTTTTGTACGATGGTCCCCAAACGCCGGGCGTGCTGCCTCCTATGGCGCGGGTATTGACGGTGGATTTGAATGGAAATGCCGTGGCGTACCCGTATGAAACGCTTGAAGAAGTGCAGATCGTCAACGATATTGTGGGAGGACAACCCATTGCCGTCTTCTGGGCAGAAGGTACAGCCTCGGCATTGGATACGGGATCGATTGCTGGTGGTCGGGATGTCGGCTCGGCGGCCGCCTATTCCAGAGTCTTGGGTGAGTTGGTATTGACTTTTGAGATTGTCAATGGGCAAATTCTGGATCGAGAATCCGGCAGCAAATGGAATGTGCTTGGTCATGCGGTTACGGGTGAGCTGATGGGCAAGCGGCTAGAACCCGTTGTTGCCATCAACCACTTCTGGTTCTCTTGGGCAGCGTTTAAGCCGCAAACGAGAGTGTATCAACCATGATTGTCAGGTCATTTTGTAATCACTCTCAAGAAATTAAGAAGGACTAACCGTGTCTGTGGTTGGTAAAATTTGAATACAGTATCCTAAAAGGAAAACTGTGTCATAGAGGAGGTTTCAGTACATTTGAGCATTAGACAATCGCCCACGGAAAACCGGCTTTGCTGGCGCGTCTTCCTGAGCCTGCCCTAAATCAAGCGGCTTCGATGCTGCGCGATCTGGGCGATAGCTGGGGATGGGCCACCATTGATATCCGTAAGGATATGGCGCGCATAATGAGCCAGGAAGTGGGCATCGATATGGATGCCGCGTGCGTTCATTAAATGAAATCTCACCGCATTAACTTAGTGATCCTGGTCGCAGACCTCTTGAACTTTGACAGTCCTATCACCAGAATGATTAAGTGCGGCAGTAAGTACAGCTTACGCTGCCTTGGGGGATCTTATAACCTGCGGAGAGGGTGGGATTCGAACCCACGGTGGCCCTAAGACCACAACGGTTTTCGAGACCGCCCCGATCGTCCACTCCGGCACCTCTCCAGTGCGAGCAGCGCCAATTATAGCAGAGAGTGGCTTAAAGTTCTACCGAATCCTTCCAATCCGGGTAGGCGGGCTGGTCTAAACCGGTTTCCACCAGCTTCTCGCTCAGCGCCTGAGCTGCGCGCTCCTCGCCGTGCACCAAAAAGAGGTTCTTTAAGCTGGGCCGGGTAGCTGCGGCATATTTAACCAGCATGTCCTGCCCGGCGTGGGCCGAAAACCCGCCGATGGTGACCACCTCGGCGCGCCGGTCGAACAACTCACCGAAGATACGCACGGTGTTTTCGCGATCCGCCAGGCGGCGGCCAAGCGTATTGGGAGCCTGCCAGGAGACAATCAGGACCGTGTTGCGCGGGTTTTGGACGTTGTTTTTCAGGTGGTGCAGCACCCGTCCGGCTTCCGCCATGCCCGAGGCCGAGATAATCACCATGGGCTCTTTTTTGTCGTTCAGCGCCTTCGATTCATCCACCGAGCGGATGTAGGTCAGCTGCGGGAAGCTCAACGCCGGATGGCGCCCGCTGCGCACGAACTCCTGTGTTTCCTGGTCGAAGAGATCGGGATGTTTCTGGAAGACTTCGGTGGCATTGACAGCCAGCGGGCTGTCGACATAGATGGGAATGGAGGGCAGGTCGCCGTCAGCGATCATGCGGTTGAAGCAGTACACCAGTTCCTGCGTGCGCCCGACAGCGAAAGCCGGGATGATAATCTTGCCGCCGCGTTCGAAGGTGCGTTTGACGGTATCGCGCAGTTCTAAAAAGGCCTCTTCCGGGTCGCGGTGGGCTTTATCCCCGTAGGTGCATTCCATGATCATATAATCTGCCTTTTCTGGCAGGACCGGGTCGTGCAAGAGGGGCAGTTTGAGACGGCCGATGTCGCCTGAAAACCACAGGCGCATCCTGCGTCCCTTTTCTTCGATGTCCAGCACCATGGCGGCAGAGCCGAGGATGTGCCCGGCTTCCACCAATCTGGCGCTGACGCCAGGTACCGGTTCGAATACCTGCTCGTACTTGCGCGGGGTCAAAAATTCGCTCACACGCTCAGCGTCCGCGGCTGTGTACAGAGGCTCAACCGGCGGCTCGCCGCGTTTTTCGCGCTTGCGGTTGACGTAAAGAACATCCGATTCCTGGATGTGCCCGGAATCGCGCAACATGATGTCCGCCAGGTCGCAGGTGGGCGGAGTGGCGTAGATGCGCCCTTTGAAACCCTGTTTGACCAGATTCGGCAGGTTGCCGCTGTGGTCGATGTGCGCGTGGGAAAGGATAAGCGCATCGATCGAGGCAGGGTCAAAGTTGAAGGTCTGGTTACGCTGATAATATTCAGCCCGCCGCCCCTGGAATAGGCCGCATTCCAGCAGCAGTCGGGCGCCGTTGATTACTAGCAGGAATTGTGAACCGGTTACGGTTCGGGCAGCGCCGTTGAAAGTGATTTGCATGATTACCTTTTTTGTTGGCTGATCGAAAGGATTCTGGCACCGAAGTTTTCAAAACGCCAGGGGTAAGACCGCATGATGTCTTTCAGTTGTGATAAGGAGGAAGGATTTTTAAATGCGATTTCTTCCAGCAAATCCCTTGGTAAAACCACATCCGACTCCACCCCCAGGCTGCGGCCGGTTTCTTTGCGCCAGTTTTTCAAGCGTTCGATGCGCTCCAGCACATGCTCAGGCGGGCGATGGTTAGGTGGTCTGTGTGGCGGTGCTTTTGTTTTTCCCTCCTGGAGTGCTTCCATAATCCCAGCGGCATGACGGTCGAGCTGACGCCTGGACAACAATCCGCTCTGTTCCAGTTCCTCCGGACTGCCCGGGTCTGCCAGAGCGATATCCACCAGCACCTGGTTAGAGAGGATTTTGAATGGCGGCAGGTCGCCCTGGCGCGCCTTGCGGTCACGGTACTCGACCAGCGCTTGCAGCATGGCAATCTGTCTTGGCGTGAGGTCGCGGTTGCCGCTGATACGCCACAGGTTGGTCGAAACGCCGTTGCTTGCGGGGACCTCTACGCGTGTCAGGTGTTCGAAATCCTCGTGGGCCAGACCAATGAGCCCTTTTTCTTCCAACCTTGTAGCCAGGTTGTGGCGTAAATTGATCAGGTAGTGCGTATCCAGGCGCGCGTAAGCCAGCATGGCCGGACTTAATGGTCGCTCGCCCCAGTTGGCGCGCTGGTAGCGTTTTTCGATATGAATGCCAAACTCTGCTTCCAGCATGGCTGCCAGACCGATATTGGGGTAACCCAGGATGCGAGCCGCCTGCATGGTATCAAAGATATTCTCAAACGCGAAGTCAAAATCGCGCTTCAGGCAGATCAGGTCGTATTCGGCAGCGTGGAAGATCTTTTCAATGCGCGGATTAGCGAAAAATGGTGCCAGCGGGGTAAGGTCCTCAAGCGCCAGGGGATCGAGCAAGTAGTCTGTCTGAGGGGTTGAAAACTGGATTAAACAAACCTGCTCACGATACGCGTACAGGCTGTTGGATTCGGTATCCACAGCCACTTGAGGGTACTGGACGATATCTGCGAGCATGCGCTGCAATGCAGGCGCGTGGGCAATCCAAACGGGCGGCTTCAATGCTGGAGGCGTCATACCCCCGATTATAGCCGAATATCACCCATCCTTCATTTGACTAAATTCATATAAATATTCCGATAACTGAGTTTTGGATTAAAATAAACCACGTCAACCCTGGGTTGTGAAAACTCTGGCGCCCGAAATTGTGGCACGGCTATTTTCTATATGGTATAGTATTTTAAAAGGAGGGGCCATGAAAGAGCGAATTTTGATCATTGAAGATGACGAGGCTATTGTAAGGGTTCTGCGGCGCAGCCTGGCATATGAGGGTTACACCGTAGACGCTGCTCTGGATGGTGAAACCGGGCTGTCGCTTGCCCGTGACGCCCACCCCGATCTGGTCATCCTGGATTGGATGCTGCCAGGCATGGACGGCCTGGAGGTCTGCCAGCGCCTGCGCGCCGGAGGAAATGTGCCCATCCTCATGCTGACAGCCAAGGATACACTGCATGACCGCGTCCAGGGGCTGGATGCGGGCGCTGATGATTACATGGTCAAACCGTTTCAGCTGGATGAACTGCTTGCGCGCTTGCGCGCGCTGCTAAGGCGCACACAGCCCGACCGTGTGCCGGTGTTGAATTTTTCTGATCTGGTTCTAGATACTGCCACCCGTCAGGCAATGCGTAAAGGCCGCACCATTTCATTGACCGCCAAAGAATATGATCTGTTGGAATTGTTTCTTCGCCATCCGCGCCAGGTGTTAACCCGTGAGATGATTTTCGACCGCGTGTGGGGTTATGACTTCGGCGGGGAAAGCAATGTCCTGGATGTCTACATCCGTTACCTGCGCCAGAAACTCGAAGCGAAGGATGAGAGCCGCCTGATCCATACCGTGCGGGGTGTTGGATACGTGATGCGCGAATCTGAATAGGCATGTCCCTGCGGCTGCGCCTTTCATTACTATACACCCTGATTATGGGAGGCGTACTGCTCCTGTTTGGGACATTGGTATATGGAATTGTCAGTTACATCCTTCTGGACCAAATCGATACGCGCCTGGACCTGACTGCGCGCCAGATCATCGAGCGCTTGAAAGTCAACCCAGCCAACCAGTTCGATGTGCGTTCGGTCAGCGCTTACCAGCCGACCGAAAACCTGGTCTTCCAGGTGTGGGATTCGGAAAGGAACCTGCAGTTCAGCCGCCCGGCCGGGTTGCTCTCACCGCTGGATGAGACCGGCCTGCGCATCGGTCAGAGTTACTATTCGACTCAAACGATCAACAATATTCGCATCCGTGTGCTGTCAGTGCCCTTGCGCACTAACCGCGGCCCGGTTGGTTATTTGCAGGTCGGCTTAAGCCTGGCGTTAGTGGATATCACCCAGCAGGTGATGGAAATCGTGCTGATTGTGCTGACCGCCGGGCTGATGGTGGTAGTGGGTTGGAGCACCTGGTTGCTGACCGGCAGTGCGCTGTCCCGCCTGGCAGCCGTCACGCGCGTGGCGACCAAAATCACCCAGACCGATGATCTGTCTTACCGCATTCCTTTGAACGGCTCTCAGGAAGATGAGGTCGGGCAGCTTATCCTGGCCTTCAATGATACCCTCGAGCGCCTGGAGAATCTGTTTAATACCCAGCGCAGGTTCCTGGCGGATGTGAGCCACGAGCTGCGCACACCTCTGACGGTCATCAAGGGAGAGGTCGGCCTGATGAACCTGACCGGCAGTGTGGATGCTGAATCCATCCACAGCATCGAAAAGGAAGTCGACCGCCTCACCCGCCTGGTGGGGGACCTGCTGCTGCTGGCCCAGGCGGAATCCGGCCGCCTGCCGCTGGAAATGAACCCGGTTGAGCTGGACAGCGTTTTGCTGGAGGTCATGCAAACCATGGGCAAGCTGGCGGAGGGCAAGGTCAGCCTGCATCAGGATGAGATCGACCAGGTCCAGGTGATTGGCGACCGCGACCGTCTGAAGCAGGTTATGTTGAATCTGATCGCCAATGCGGTCGAATACACACCGCAAAATGGAGAGGTCCATATTATGCTGCGAAAGGTGGAGGGGCAGGCGCAATTCAGCGTGCAGGATAATGGTCCGGGTATCCCGCCGGAAGATATCCCGCACATATTTGAGCGCTTTTACCGCGCTGAGCGCTCGCGCAAACGACGCGGGGCGAGTGGGTTTGGTTTGGGTCTCTCGATTGCACAGTGGATCGTCACTCGCCATCAGGGCAGGATCGAAGTGGTTTCACAGCCGGGCGAAGGGGCGAAATTTACCGTTACATTGCCGCTGGCGGAAAATTACTTAACTCAAGGTAAGGCAGACCGGTAGCGGAGGAGAGGACCGGCCTGCCTTGTGTGGAGAACAGGGCTGCGATATTACAGCGCGATATTGGTGTTGTTTGTGTCCCGGCTGGTGCGGTTCGCGGTTTGTGAATAACCGCGCGCCTGCATGTTGTGATATGTCGGCTCAGGACGCGGGTTGATGCCGGTGTTCGAGAAACCAGGCCGAGATACCGGCTGGCGCGGGGTCAGGCTGGCGGGACGCGGACTTGCCTGGGCTGGGGCTGGCATCGAACGGCCGGGGCGGCTGCTGGAGTAGGCCGGGCGCACCGAGGTGCTGGTGAAGATGCGTTCGCCTGCAAAGGAAAGCGAGCCGATGATCAAGATGCGGATGATCCACACCAGAAGGGCAACGAAAACCGGCACGACATCGATAAGTGTCTTCTGGTCAATGACGGCAGTGCTGGCCAGGGTATGGCTGGCAATCGCCATGGAAACACCCCACCAGGTCAAAACGGCGTTCATGGTCGCGGCCAGCAGCCAGGCGCCCAACAGGAAGTAGGTTTCCCTTGGCTCTTCGCTGCTCTGCTCAGGGCTGAACAGGCGGGCAATACCCGCAAAATCGATGGCGCAGAAGGCCAGCGTCAGGATGGTCGCCCAACTGATGCCTGCGAACTCCAACCCTCCCAGCAGGTCACGCAGGGCGTAATCGGTGGTGGTGTAGTTGAAAATCTCAAAGGCGATCAGGGCCGAAAGAATGATCAACCCGAACACCATGCCAGGGCGGGGCTTAAGGCTGCTCAGAACGGAGGACAGCGACTTGTCGGAATTACGTGAGGACGAGAGATTCATTTTTTTACCCTCCAGGAAAGGCTTTAATGAAAGTAGAACAAGATTTCTATTATTATAGAACTAATATTCTAATTTGTCAAGAAGATGTTTTCAATACTTAAACAATTCGGGAAGAAAGGTATGCTTAACCTTCGTGATTTGCAGCGAATGAACCGCCATAACCCAGGCAATAAAATTTCGCCTGGGTATTCTTGTGCGCACGTGATGCAGGGTTAGGGATTATCCTGGAAAAATCTTGCTGAATATCTCCGGAGCGTAGCGCTGAACCATCTCGCTTGCAATTCCGTTCCGCTGGCAGATATCCGCGTAGACATCCACGCTGGTGCGGCGGATGCGTGCCTGGGTTTCGGTGTCCAGGCCCCACAAACCGAAACGCTGGGTCCAGCCGCGCTCCCATTCGAAGTTGTCCACCAGAGACCAATGAAAATAGCCCTTGACCGGCCAGTTGAAGTTGACAGCCCGCCACATTTGATGAATGTGCTGGATAGTGTACCGCGGGCGCAAGTCGTCATCCGCGTCCTCCACCCCGTTTTCAGTCACGATGATTGGCAGCCCGTAGCTTTTCGCCCATTTGAGCCCTTCAAAGAAACCTTCGGGCTGATTAGCAATGAAGCCGGTATCGCTCAGGTCGGCGTCTTTTGGGAAAAAGGCGCGGTAAAACAGGGATTTGGGAGCGAAAGGTTTAAAGGATATAAGATCACGGGTGTAATAATTGAGCCCGACGAAATCCTGGGTTTTGATTAACTCCGGCAGGGTTTCCTGTTTGAACGCAAACCTGAACTTTCCATCCACCATGGCGTCGAGAAAACTGGCGTTGAAATTTGCGTGCAAAAATTTTGCCATCCAGTTGTCGAAGGGAGAGTAGGAGCGCGCCGGACTGAAACTTCGGTAATTGATGGCCACTCCCACGCGCGCCTGGCGCTGGATGAGGTGGATTGTGCGATACGCCGCGGCGTGTCCGCGCATTAAATTTTTCATGACGGTAAACGCGCTGCCCAGGTCGTTTTTTCCGGGTGGGAAGCCCCCGTTCAGGTAACCACCGTAAGTATAAACATTCGGCTCGTTAATCGTCACCCATAAAGTGACGTACTCATTAAGCGCATCTACCACCCGGGCAGTGAATTTTTCAAACAGGGCGGGCGTGGTTTCGTTTTCCCAGCCGCCTTGCTCGTACAACCACAACGGTTCGGTGAAGTGGTGCAGCGTTACCATGGCTGTCATGCCGCGCTGGTTTAACCCCCGCACCATTTGGCGGTAATGATCGAGCGCGTCATCATCCCAGACATCTGGGCGCGGCTGGATGCGGCTCCATTCGATCGAAAGCCGGTGGGCGTTTTGTCTGCTCTCGGCAGCCCGGTCGAAATCCTCTTTCCATCTGCCGCCCCACCAATCACAGGCCAGGCCGGACCTGTGCCCGTGTTTGATGCGTCCAGCCTGGGTTTCCCAGGCTGCCCAGTTGTTGTTTGTATTGCTGCCTTCAACTTGATGCGCGGCGGTAGCGGTTCCCCAAAGAAATCCACCTGGAAAATGGTATGTAGCCTGCGGCATGGTTGCTCCTGGGACGCGGTCGCTGATAACCCATCCTTGCGATTTTCAGCGCAAAATGAATTGCCAACTGATGGCGAATATTATAACCGAGTATAATTTTGCTCAGAAGCAGGGCTGCTTAAAAAAATTGACAGAGAAATCTGGCGGCAGTCAGGAAACTGGCAATAGCGCTGAAATGAGTAACGCCCGGTTCGCTGCCAGAGCAGTTTATGGGGTCAGTATGGACCCCGGATAATTGAGGTGCCCGTGAGCGATCCGCTCGAAAATCTGATTGGACCACTGCTGTTGAGCGCTAATCTCAAGCTGGTGGTGGCAGAATCCTGTACCGGCGGTCTGGTGGGGCACCGTATTACCAATGTTCCCGGATCATCCGAATATTACCTGGGCAGTGTGACTGCCTACGCTTATGACGCCAAACGCCGCCTTCTGGGAGTCAACCCGCAGACTTTGTTGCAGTTTGGCGCTGTCAGCCGCGAAACCGTGCTGGAAATGGCTGCCGGCATTCGGCGCGCTTTCAGTGGAGATGAATTTGAGTATGACCAGATTATTGGCATGTCGGTCAGCGGGATTGCGGGACCGGGCGGTGGAATGCCAGGCAAACCGGTGGGTCTGGTGTGGATCGGTTTAAGCGCTAAAGGACTGAACGCAGCCTGGCGTTATGTCTGGCCGGGTGACCGACTGGAAAACAAAGCCTTATCGGCGCAACAGACGCTGCAATTATTGTGGGATTTCCTGAATGATCAGCTCCCGCCAGAGGACAGGTGAGGTGAGTATGGCGACCAAAAAACGCGTATTGATATTAACCGCCGATGCCGGCTTTGGGCACCGCAGCGCGGCCAATGCGCTGGCAGCCGCGCTCGAACAGCGTTACAGTCAGCAGATCGAATACGAGATTGTGAATCCGCTGGATGATAAACGCGCCCCGCTTTTACTGCGCGACAGCCAGTCGGATTACGACCGGCTGGTGCGCAAAGCCCCTGAACTGTACCGCCTGGGATACGACGCGTCCGATACCTCGCTGACCAGCGCAATTATCGAAAGCGCGGTAACCGTGATGCTATTTGAGGTCATGCGCGACCTGCTGCGCAGGTACCGCCCGCATGTGATCGTAACCACCTATCCACTTTACCAGGCGCCTCTGGAAGCGGTTTTCTCTGTTTTTAAGGTATTTGTGCCGCTCCTGACGGTGGTCACCGACCTGGCTACCGTGCACCGCATTTGGTTCCATAACGCTGTCGACCGACTGCTGGTCCCCACCGAGCTGGTGCGCGACCTGGCTGTTGATGCCGGTGTGGATGCGGAAAAAATTTGTATCACCGGTATACCGGTGCATCCGCGCATCGCGGCGGAGAAACGGCCGCCAGCCGAAATCCGCCGGGAACTCGGCTGGCAAGCAGATCTGACGACCATCCTGGCGGTGGGCAGCAAGCGGGTGGCCGGTCTGGTGGATATTCTGCACGTCATCAACCATTTTGGCGCGCCGCTGCAATTGGCGGTGGTGTGCGGTAAAGATGAGGTCATGTATTCTGAACTGCAGCAGGTAAGCTGGCATCTGCCTGTGCACCTGTACGAATTCAGCAGCGAAATGCCTACCCTGATGCATGCCGCTGATCTGGTTGTGTGCAAGGCGGGTGGTCTGATCGTTACCGAGTCGCTGGCATGCGGACTGCCCATGCTGCTGGTGGATGTCATTCCCGGGCAGGAAACCGGCAATATGGAGTACGTCGTTTCGAACCAGGCCGGGGCGGAGGTTGAGAAACCGCTGCAGGCGCTGGAGGCATTATGCCACCTCATCCTGGAGGATGGAAAATTACTCAAGGAATGGGCTAAGAATGCCAGGCGGCTGGGAAAACCCCACGCCGCCTTTGAAGCAGCTGAGTATGTCTGGCAGGCTGCCCAACGCAGCCCGGTGCGCAGGGAGCACTTCCGGCGTAAATCGCTGCTCGATCTGCTTAGTGACAACCAGATCGATTGGGGAGATGACGAACCGATTACCGAAGAGGGGTGAGCGAACTCGCATGAAGCCGGTGGTTGTAATCATCTCTGCCCAGGCGGAATGGCTTGTCGTCAGGCAGCGCTTTCAGCCGGTGGACAGGCTGCATAGCCCTTATGGGGAGTATTTTGAGTCCGCTGTGGATGGCCGGCCTGTTGTTATCATGCATGGCGGCTGGGGAAAAATATCGGCGGCGGCTTCGACACAGTTTGCCATTGACCGCTTTAATCCATGCGGGATCCTGAACCTGGGCACTTGCGGTGGTTTTGGCGATCAGGTCCACAAGGGCGAGATCCTGCTGGCGGGTGAAACGCTGGTATATGATATCGTCGAGCGCATGGGAGATGCTGAACAGGCGGTCGAGGACTACCGCGTACGCTTTGACCTGACCTGGCTGAAAGAACCGCATCCGCTTCCGGTAAAAATTGTGCGCCTGTTGTCCGCGGACCAGGATATCGATCCGTTCAGGGTGGCGGAACTGCAGCGCAGGTATGGCGCTGTCGCCGCTGATTGGGAAAGCGGCGCGATCGCCTGGGTTTGCCAGCGTAACGGGATACGCTGCCTTATTCTGCGCGGGGTCAGTGACATGGTGGACAGCCAGGATGGTGAAGCCTATCAGCGCTGGCAGGTTTTCCTGGACGGTGCGCGTCTGGTCATGAACCGTCTGCTGGACAGCCTGCCGCACTGGATTGCGCAACTCAGCGCTTGAATCGAGCCTGGTGTTCGAGCGCGGGACTTTGCTGCACCGCAATCAGGATAGCCAATAAATCGGGTATAATACCTCCGTTTCCAATTTGTGGAAAATTTCACGCGAAGAGCATTATTCTCATCCTCATTTTCGGGTTCTCTCAGCCTGCATTAATCTTCGTATGGAAAATTAATATAGCCTGAATTCCGGTCCATATGACAAATCTATTAAGCATCAGGAGGCAGCATGGCAATCAATGAAGTGGGCACCACACCACCACGCGGGGGTCGCGCTAAGTTTTTCGTTGGTGGTGCCTTAATTATTGGTGCGGTGATTTATTTAATAGTTTCTTCAGCGCGAGCCAGCGCGGAGTACTTTAAAACGGTGGAAGAATTGAATGCCCACGGCGATGAAATGGTCGGGCAGGCTGTACGCGTTTCCGGCGCAGTTATTGGAGAAACCATCAAGTACGACCCGGTTACCTTTGACCTGCAATTTGAAATTGCTCATATACCAGCCGATAACAAGGAAATCAACGCCCAGGGCGGCCTGGCGGTGGTGCTGCATAACGCGGTCAATAACCCGGCGCTTCCCAGGATTAAGGTGCTGTATAACGGCGTCATGCCTGATTTGATGCGCGATGAAGCACAGGCGATATTGACCGGCCGCATGGGCGCGGATGGCATTTTTTACGCCGACGAACTGCTGCTCAAATGCCCGACCCGCTACGAAGAAGCGGTCCCTGAACAGGCCATAGATGGTTGATTGCTGTTTTCCTTATAAAATGATATCTGTGCGCCGGGACCTTACAGCCCGGCTGCATGGTTTTATACGTTAACAGGAGCGCGCATGATCGCGAACATTGGTTTTGGGATTCTGGTCATCACATTTATCGTGTCCATCTACGGCATCGTTGCCTCGATTTATGGGCTGCGCAAAAATTCGCTCGCCTGGGTCGAAAGCGCGCGCAAGGCAATGCTGCTCACCTTCCCACTACTCACACTGGTAGCCTTCTCTATCATTGCGCTGCTGGTCACCAACCGCTATGAGGTCCAGTACGTCTACAATGTGACCAGCAACAGCATGCCGCTGTATCTCAAGGTAACTGCGTTGTGGGGCGGGCAATCCGGCTCGCTGGTATTCTGGTCCTGGTTGTTGGCGGCGTTCACAACCGCTGTCACGCTGCGTAAATGGGACCGTGACCGTGAGTTCCTGCCCTGGGTTATTATCGTGGGTCTGGTGACGCTGGCGTTTTTCGTCGCTCTGGTGGTGTTTGTTGAAAACCCATTCGTGCGTTTCTGGCAGACCTCAACGGGCGCGCGGGCGGTTTCCATGTTCCAACCCGCAGGCGCGGTCCTTCTCACCCCGGTCGATGGGCGCGGGCTTAACCCATTGCTGCGCCATCCGGGCATGATCATCCACCCACCCATGCTTTATCTGGGTTTCGTTTCCTTTGTGATCCCCTACGCCTTTGCTATCGCCGCCCTGGTTACCGGGCGCACGGATGACCGTTGGATCCGCATCACCCGCCGCTGGACGCTGGTGGCCTGGTTGTTTCTCTCACTGGGCCTTGTCTTGGGCAGCCGCTGGGCGTACGATGTTTTGGGCTGGGGCGGCTACTGGGCCTGGGACCCGGTAGAAAACGCCGCTTTTATGCCCTGGCTGACCGGTACAGCCTTTTTGCATTCGGTCATGATCCAGGAGAAGCGCGGGTTATTCAAGCGCTGGAATATCATCCTGATTATCCTGACGTACTCCCTGGTGATCTATGGAACCTTCCTGACGCGCTCGGGTGTGCTCTCTTCGGTGCATGCCTTTGCGCAAAGCAGTATCGGTCCGCTTTTCTTCGGCTTCATCGCGTTGACGCTGGTCCTCTCGCTGGGGCTGCTGCTGTACCGCTGGCCCAGCCTGCGCTCCGAAGGGGTGATGCACTCGGTTCTGTCGCGAGAAGCCCTGTTCCTGTTGAATAACCTGCTCTTTATGGGTATATTGGCGGTCACCTTCTGGGGCACCAATTATCCGCTGATTTCCGAGCTGGTGACTGGATCCAAGGTCACCGTTGGGCCTTCCTTTTATAACCGCTCCACAGGACCGCTTTTCGCCGCGCTGCTGTTCCTGATGGGGGTAGCCCCGCTGTCTGCCTGGGGACACTCAACCGTGAAAACCCTGGGAAAAGCCATGTGGAAACCGCTGGCGGCATCGCTGCTGGTGGTGATTGCGGTTTTTGCCGGGGGCGTGCGCCAGTGGGGCGCAATCCTGGCTTTGTGGTTGTGCGCCTTTGTCATCTTCATCACCCTGTATGAGTACTACCGCGGCATGCTCGCCCGTCACCGCCGGTCTGGAGAAAACCTGCCGGTGGCTCTCTGGAATCTGGCCAGCCGCAACCGCCGGCGCTACGGAGGATATATTATCCATATGGGCGTGGTCTTGATGGCGCTGGGTATCGTCGGTATTGAAATGTTCCAAACCGAAACCCAGGGAACCATCCCGCCAGGCGGTTCTCTGCGGCTGGGCCAGTACGAGGTAACCTTCGTGCGCCTGGACCTTTTCGATACCAATGATGGGCGTAACGTTGCGCGCGCCACCATGAATGTCAGTCAGAATGGTCGACCGATTGGCGACCTTTACCCGCGGCGGGATTATTATTATGACTCAGCCCAACCGATGACCATCCCAGGCGTGCGCAGCACCTTGGAGGACGACCTGTATGTGCTGCTGGTGGATTGGGAGCCGATCACGTCAACCGGAGTGACATTTAAGGTGTATCACAACCCGTTGATCAACTGGCTGTGGATTGGCGGATTTGTGTTTATTCTCGGGACCATGGTGGCTGCCTGGCCGGATAAGGACCCCGAGACCGCCAGAGTCGCTGTCACCCGGAAGAGCGCTTTGTCCAGCCGTGCGGATGCCTGAATGACGGCTGCTGAAGAAGGAATAGATGCTGATGCGTCCGTTTAGCCACAATGATTTTTCCAGGCCACAGGTAGCAGACTCGGTGTTTCATCGCCTGGACCCACAAGCGGACGGACACGGTAAAAAGATGGCTGGTAACTGGGAGGGATGGATGAGCAGAGCGAGTGGGGTTCTTTCCGCGTTTGTTTTTGTGTTCCTCGCCCTGGTGCTGCTTGCGTTGAGCCCTTCCGGGGCAGCGGCTCAACAACCGACGCCCTCGGATGATGAGGTCAACCGTTTGGCCAAAGAGATGTACTGCCCGGTGTGCGAGAATGTCCCCCTGGATGTCTGTCCGACGCAGGCCTGCGCTCAGTGGCGGGCTTTGATACGGCAAAAAATGGCGGAAGGCCTCAGCGACGCAGAAATCAAAGAGTATTTTGTGCTTCAGTACGGAGACCGGGTGCTGGCGGAACCGCCCAGGCGGGGGTTGAACTGGCTGGTGTACATTCTGCCGCCAGTATTCTTCCTGGGTGGTGCTTTTATCGTCTATAATGTGCTGCGCAAAATGCGCACGCAGGCGCTAGAAATTGATCTGCCCGCGGATGCTCTGGACACGCTGGCCGATGATCCTTACTTGGAAAAACTGGAAGAAGAATTAAAACGCCGCCAGGAAAACGGTCGCTGACAGCAAGCAGGTTACCCGCAGGAGGAAGAGAAGGAATGGAAATCGACGGCAGCCATGAAATTAAATCAAAGGCTGAAACGAAAAAACTGCCGACCTGGGCTGTAGGTCTCGCGTTTATTTTGTTAATTGCTTTCCTGGTTATGATTGGCCTGGGTTTACACCGGGCGCAGGCCGGGCCGATTGTCATTGGACAAAAGGTGCCGGCGTTCACCTTAACAACCTTTGACGGCCAGGAATACAACACAGCCGATTATGAGGGCAAGGTCATCCTGGTAAACTTCTGGGCTTCCTGGTGCAAGCCGTGTGAGCAGGAGGCTTTTGAACTGGAAGCGGCCTGGCAGATGTACCAGCCGCGAGGGGATGTCATTTTCCTGGGCGTGGATTACGTGGATACCGAGCCGGAAGCGCTGGCGTTCATCCGCCAGTTTGGCATCACCTATCCGAATGGACCCGATTTGCGGACGCGCATATCGCAAATGTTCCGCATCCAGGGTGTACCGGAAACGTATATCATTGATCGTGAAGGCCGCCTGGCATATGTCAAAAAAGGACCCTTCCTCTCACTTTCTGAAATCCAGACGGCTGTGGACAAACTGCTGCCATAATACATTATCTCAGGGAGCGCGACGCGCATGGATTTTGGTTCATTACTGCTGATCATTGGAATTGCCCTGCTGGTAGGCATTTTTGTCAGCCAGCCGTTTCTCAAAATTAAGGACACAGAAAAGCTCGTCATAGAACGTAAGGCAGCCAGCCAGTCTGATCACCTGCGTTCAAGCTTGATGGCGGAAAGAGACCGGATCTTAAACGCGCTGCAGGAACTGGATTTTGATAACGCCCTGGGCAAGATTCCGGCAGAGGATTACCCGCTGCAACGCGCAGCCTTGCTCAAGGCGGGCGCGGATATCCTGCGCCAGTTGGATGAACTCGAACCAGCCAAAAAGAGCAAACAGTCGGCTGAAGACCGCCTGGAAGCCGCCATCGCGGCACGAAGGGCGGATGCATCCCGTCCGGCAGTGCCGCAAAAGGAAGTCGACGAGGTTGAACTGGCGATCATGGCCCGCCGCCGCCAGCGCCAGGAAAAATCTGCTGGTTTTTGTCCGCAGTGCGGTACCGCGGTACAGAAATCAGATGTTTTCTGTTCCAAATGTGGCACCCCGCTGCAATCTTAATTTGAATTGGAATGGGTCCACCCATGATATTGAGCCTGTTAAAACGTCATTCACTTGTAAGTTTGGTCATTGCCAGTTTTATGCTTACTGGCTGCGCAGTTTCGCTGGCAGCCGATGTTACCCCGCCGCCCGGCGCCCAGTCCTTCAGCGCGGAAGACCGGCCAGCCCCGGTGAGCGGCTCAGTGTTTCCAATCGTTCCGCCTGATCCGGAAAACGGCAGAGAAATCTACCTGGAAAAATGCGCCCCCTGCCACGGAACCCTGGGCATGGGGGATGGCCCACAGGGCCTGCAGTTGTCCGTGCCAGTCCCGCCCCTCGGAGATCCCTCCCTGGCGCAGGGTGTGCGTCCTGTAGAGTGGTACCAGATTGTCACCGAGGGCAACCTGGAGCGCTTTATGCCGCCCTTCCGCAGCCTGGACGAGCGCCAGCGCTGGGATGTGGTGGCGTATGCCATGACGCTTTCCATGCGGCCGGAAGTATTGGAAGAGGGACGCCAGGTGTACGAGTCCGCCTGCCAGGACTGCCACGGTCCGGGTGGTGAGGGCATCCAGACTGTGCCTGGCTGGCAGGCAGATACCTCTCGCCTTGCGCAGCTTTCCATTATGGAGATGGCCGCCATCATCACCGGAGGCCGGGGAACTATGCCGGCTTTTGGCGGACAGATTTCCCAATCTCAGGTTCTATCTGCGGCGACCTACGCGCGCAGCCTCAGTTTCAGCCGCGCTGCACCACAGCAAACCACCCAGGAAGACCCCCAGGCGCTGCCGACCGCAACTGCGGCGCCGCTGACTGAGACCAATGAAAGCGGGCTGGTCACCATCAGCGGGCAGGTCAGCAATGCATCCGGCGGGAGTCTCCCTGAAAATCTGACCGTAAAACTGACGGCTTATGACGGCATGAGCGAGGTCTTCACAGCCGAAACGCCGCTGGGCGCGGATGGGAAATACGTTTTCACCGATATCGAACTGGCGCCGTCGCGCACCTTTATTACCTCGATCTCGTATGAAGGCATGACTTACAACTCGGATGTGTACCACAACCTCGGCACAGCACCGGTGGGGGAAATCGATCTGCCAATCCAGATTTTTGGCACCACCACCGACACTTCGGCCTTGCGGGTCGACCGCATGCACGTCTTTTTTGACTTTACCAACCCCGAAGCTGTTCAGGTGGTTGAGCTGTTCATCGTCAATAATACCGGCAGCAGCGTGATCGTGGATGACGGCAGCGGCCGCGGTGTGATCGCTTTTGATCTGCCGGAAGGCGCTCAAAATCTGCAATTCCAGGACGGCGTGCTGGGCGGGCGCTATCTGCCAACGGAAAAAGGCTTCGCGGATACTTCTTCTTTTGCGCCTGGGGCTGGCGCGCAAATCCTGTTTGCCTATGAACTGCCATACGCGCGCAACCTCAACGTGGATATCCCCATCCCGCTGCCGGTGGATGCTGCCATTGTCATGCTGCCGCAAGGCGCCATGAGCGTTCAGAGCGACCAGCTCCAGTACATGGGTCAGCAGGACGTGCAGGGCGTTAATATCGACCTGTACACCGCCGGTGGGCTGCAAGCCGGCTCCACTTTACGCCTGACACTGAGCGGGCGCAGTGCCGCTGCCAGCGGTTTGCAATTAGGCTCGCCAACAGGCCTGATCATCGGCTTGCTGGTATTCGCGCTGGCATTGGGCGGCGCGGGTTACTGGCTTTTCCGTCAACGCAAGAATGCCAGGTTACCTGAAACGGAAGCTAGCGTGGCTGTAGATCAGGAGTCGGCAGATGAATTGATGGATGCCATCATTGCTCTGGATGACCGCTTCAAAGCCGGCGAAATCCCGGAAGATGCCTATCTCCAGCGCCGTGCTGAACTCAAAGAGCGCCTGAAAGAACAGGTCGGCGGTTAAATGCCCTCTGAAATGATTGCTGTCAGCCAATTGGTGAAACGCTTCGGACCGAAAGTCGTCCTGCGCCAGTTGGATTTTTCGGTAAATACAGGCGAATTCGTTGCTTTGTTGGGGCCAAACGGGGCCGGCAAGACGACCTTTCTGCGCATCCTGGCATCGCTGGCCAGGGCCACCTACGGGACGATTCGCATAGCCAATTACAGTCTGCCGCATCAGGCCGCTGCGGTAAGACGCCGTCTGGGCGTGGTCAGCCACCTGCCGCTGTTATATGGTGACCTGAGTGCCAAGGAAAACCTGCGTTTTTACGGCAAGATGTACGCCATCGAAAACCTTGATCAGCGTGTGGTTGATGTCCTTGAACTGGTGGGACTCGGTGGTCGAAGCCGCGACCTGGTGCGCACCTTCTCGCGCGGTATGCAGCAGCGTTTGGCGATCGGGCGCGCCATCCTGCATGACCCGGACGTGCTGCTGTTGGACGAGCCGCACACCGGTTTGGACCAGGATGCCTGCGCAATGCTCGATAAAGTGCTGCACAAAGTAGCGGGCGAAGGACGCACCGTGGTGATGACCAGCCATGACCTGGCGCGGGTTGAAGACCTGGCTTCCCGTTTCGATGTGCTCACCCGCGGCTGGATCCAGGCCAGCGTAACGCGCGAACAGCTTCCACAAGACGGCCTGCTGGCGTTCTACCGCCAGGCGCTGGAAAAAGCTGCGCCTGAATCCGAGAGAGGGGTTGAATGAGCGGCTTAACTCCATTCATTCGCGCGCTTGGCGCTGTGGTCTGGAAAGATTTGCGAGCGGAGTGGCGCAGCCGCGAGTTGATCTCGTCCATGCTGGTATTCGCCCTGCTGGTCATTCTGATCTTCAATTTCGCCCTCGACCTGGAGCCGCGCGCGCGTGCCAGTATTACGGCGGGGGTCCTGTGGGTGACCTTTGCTTTTGCCGGCACCCTTGGGCTGAACCGCTCCATGGCTGTCGAAAAGGACAGGGGCTGCCTGGACGGGCTGCTGCTCGCGCCGGTTGACCGTGCCGCGATTTACCTGGGCAAAGCGCTCTCGAACTGGATTTTTATGCTGTTGGTGGCGGCCATTGTCCTGCCGGTGTACAGCATTCTTTACAACACCAATTTATTTATCCCCGGCTTGCTGCTCACGATTGTTCTGGGCGCTGAAGGGTACGTGGCGGTCGGGACGCTGCTCTCGAGCATGGCGGTACAGACACGCACGCGTGATATCTTGCTGCCCATCCTGCTTTTCCCGGTGGCCATACCGGTCGTGCTGGCTGCGGTTAAAGCGACCGGTGGTTATTTGAACAACCTCGCCTGGGTAGAGATTCAACCCTGGATCACCCTTTTGATAACCTATGATGTCATCTTCACGGCGGTTGCGTTCATGGTTTTCGATAATGTTGTTGAGGAGTAACTTTTTTATGATCTCAATGGAGGTGATGTATGGCCGCTAAGCCAAAATTGTTGACCATCCTGGATATTGTCGCCGCGGCCTTGCTGCTGGCGGCGACATTGATGGTGTTCTTCTACGCGCCGCTCGAACGCCTGCAGGGCGCGGTACAGAAGGTGTTCTATTTCCATGTGGCTGCCGGATGGGTCGGGATGCTCAGTTTTCTGGTGGCGGCGGCAGCCGGGGTAATCTACCTGCTTAAGAAAAATTTCGCCTGGGACAGAGTCGGCCTGGCAGCCATTGAAATTGGCATTGCCTTTTCTTTGATCAACATCATCACCGGCTCTATCTGGGCGCGCCCGATATGGAACACCTGGTGGACCTGGGACCCGCGCCTGACCACCGCAACCATCATGGTTTTGATTTATTTTGCTTACCTCATGCTGCGAGCCGGGCTGGAAGAACCGGAGCGCCGCGCGCGCTTTGGGGCGGTTTATGCCATCATCGGTTTTCTCTCTGTCCCGCTTTCGTTTTTCTCCATCCGCCTGTGGAATACCATCCATCCGGTGGTGATCGCCAGCGGTGACCCTGGGGCGACCGGCGCCTTTGACATGACCCCTACCATGACGCAGGTGCTCATGTTCAGCCTGCTGACATTCACGTTCGTTTATTTTGATTTACTCTGGCACCGGGTTCGCCTGGGCCAGCTGGCGGATCGGGTCGAGCAGCTCAAGCTAAAGCTGCAGTTGTAAGGAAAGGAGCGATAGCATGGAAGGTCCGGCAAATACCGTTTCGTACTTTGTGGCTGGTTATATCGTCATTTTCGGCATTCTGGGCATCTACCTCGTCAGTTTGATTGTGCGCTGGCGCAATCTGAAATTGGATGAGAAAACCCTGACTGAAATCGAAAAAAAGCAGTAACCACCCGAGAAACCCTGGCGGCTGGGCAGCGCCCGAGCTGCCCAGCCGCCTTGCTCAGGAGGAGAAAAAGACGGGGTCAATCTGCGGCCACAGCCTGCGGCACCTGGGGGAGACGTTGGGGAATGGCCTCAATTTGGTCATCGGGGAGGACGTAATCCTCCAGGCGCGAGTTGTTATAGGCATCGTAGGCACTCAGATCAAAGTTGCCATGACCGGACAGGTTGAAGAGGATGACTTTCTTCTGCCCGGTTTTCTTCGCTTCCAGGGCTTCATCAATGGCTGAGCGAATGGCATGCGAAGACTCGGGTGCGGGCAGGATGCCTTCGTTTTTGGCGAAAAGGACAGCGGCCTCGAAAGTCGCCTTTTGCGGCACAGCGACCGCCTCGATCAGGCCGGCGTCGTACAGGGCGCATAACGAAGGCGCCATGCCGTGATAGCGCAGTCCGCCGGCATGGATGGCCGGGGGCATAAAGGAGTGACCCAGCGTGTGCATTTTGACGATCGGCGCCATTTGGGCGGTGTCACCGTAGTCATAAGCATACACGCCGCGCGTCAGGGAAGGCGTGGCGGTGGGTTCGACCGCCAGCAGACGGGTGCGTTGACCGTTGCGCAGGTTTTCGCGCAAGAACGGATAAGCAATGCCGCTGAAATTGGACCCGCCGCCCACGCAGCCAATGACCACATCCGGGTACTCACCTGCCATGTCCATTTGTTTCAGCGCTTCTTCGCCAATCACGGTCTGGTGCAGCAGGACGTGATTGAGCACAGAGCCTAAAGAGTATTTCTTGGTGCCATTGGAAGTGGCAGCCACTTCGACCGCTTCGGAAATGGCGATGCCCAGCGACCCTGGGCTGTTGGGGTCCTGCTCAAGAATCGACCGTCCCGCCTGAGTCAGGCTGGTCGGGCTGGCAAAAACCTGCGCACCGAATGTCTCCATCAGGAAACGCCGGTAGGGCTTCTGCTGGTACGAAACTTTGACCATGTAGACTTCAAGCTGCATATTGAAAAACGCGCAGGCCATCGCCAGAGCGGAGCCCCACTGACCCGCCCCGGTTTCAGTGGTCAGAGCTTTTATTCCCACGGCTTTATTGTAAAATGCCTGCGCCAACGCAGTATTGGACTTGTGGCTTCCCGATGGGGAAGCGCCTTCATATTTGTAGTAGATGTGCGCGGGTGTGCCCAGGGCTTTTTCGAGCCGCAGGGCGCGTATCAGCGGGGTGGGGCGGTAAAGCTTGTAGGCTTCGCGCACTTCTTCGGGGATATCGATGAATCGCTCGCTGCTGACCTCCTGCAGAATCAACTCCATGGGGAAAAGAACGCTGAGGAAGTCGGGCGTAACCGGTTCCTTTGTCCCCGGATGCAGCACAGGCGGCAAAGCAACCGGGCTGTCTGCCAGGATGTTGTACCAGGCTTTTGGCAGGTCGTTCTCGCCAAGGATAAATCGTGTTTGGTCCTTCATTGTAGCTCTCCTTTTGATTAGAAAATGATTTAACAGAATGCGCCGGCTGCTGAGGCGTTTTCTTGGGCGTTGGGCTGAAGGTCCAATCCCAGGGTCAATCCCATGCCAGCCAGGACTTGTTCGATTGTTTCGCGGGCGACCCGGCGGGCGCGCAGGCTGCCGTGGTAAAGGATTTCACGCAGATATCCTTTCTGGCCCTCAATTTTGGCGCGTCGTTCCCGCAAGGGCGCCAGGGTTTCGTTGAGCACCCGCGCAAGGTACTTTTTTACTTCCACATCCCCCACTTTGCCAGATCGGTAGCGGCTCTTGTATTCTTCCACTTGTTCAGGATGCGGATCGAACAAATCAAGGTAGGTGAAAACAGGGTTGCCGTCCACATTACCCGGATCACTGGCGTGAATGCGGGCTGGATCTGTGTACATGCGCATGATTTTTTGCGTGGTTTCCTGAGGGGTATCGCGCAGCAGTATGGTGTTGCCGTAGGAGGAATGCATTGTGCGGTTGTCCAACCCGGGCAGGCGCGGCATGCTCGAAAGCAGAGCCTGAGGTTCCGGAAAAGTCTCCCCATAAAGCTGGTTGTAGCGGCGGGCGATCTCGCGCGCCAGTTCGATGTGCGGAAGCTGGTCCTCTCCAACCGGCACGTGCGTGGCTTTATACAGCAGGATATCGGCAGCTTGCAGCACCGGGTAGGTAAGCAGGCCCAGGGAAGGCTGCAGCTTCAACTGCTGGACCTGTTCTTTATAAGTCGGCACGCGCCTCAGGCGCGATTCACTAACCAGCATGCCCAGCAGCAGGGATAACTGGCTGTGTTCGGGAACGGCGGACTGCAGCAGAATGGTACTGCGCTCCGGGTCGATGCCCGCCGCCAGCCAATCGGCAAGGACCTCCAGGGTATTGGCACGTACCTGTTGGGGATGCTGGAAATCGGTGGTGAGGACGTGCAGGTCAGCTACAAGGAAGAAGCATTCATGCGTATCCTGAAGCCCGACCCAGTTGTTAAGCGTCCCAACCAGATGACCGATATGGCGGGGTCCGGTGGGGCGGTGCCCGGTGAGAATCCGTTGCGGTTGTGCGTTCATTTGGCTTTCCTCCGATCCATAAAAAAAAAAGACCATTGTTCTGGGGACGAACAATGGTCCGTGGTGCCACCCCGGTTAGGCTGTTGATAAAAAAATCCCTGGGTGATGCACCCAGGAACAAAAAGCCAGCCTCACTCGTTGCGGGTACGGTCAACCTGTTGCTGACGATACCCTTTACCCTGATAACGGTGGCAACTCCGGCGCGGGCTACTGGCGCTAGCGTTCACCCTGCAACTCTGAGGTCCATTCGGCGCTGCTGTACGGGCAGGTTTTCACCTTATCCTGCTCTCTGTGCCGCCGGGGCGGCGCTTACTCGTCCTCTTCAACGTTTTTCTTTTTCAGTTTTGTGAGATTATAAGGATTTTTGGCGCTTTGTCAAGATATGGGTTCATGTTTTTATCATATTTGAGGGCTATAATATGACATAAATTAGATATACATAGTCCATTTTAGCGACCAGCCTGAGAGGCTGGCAAGACGATGTTGTTTTTTCCTTACGGAGGTGAAAAATGAACATCTTCCAAAATTACCTGGCCAGTGAATTTGCCGAAGATTACGCTGAAGGCCGTCTGAGCCGCCGGGAAGCGCTCAAGTTGATCGCCTCGGTTACAGGCAGTCTTGTTATCGGCAATTCGTTTCTGGCAGCCTGCACGCCAGCGGCCGAATCCAGCCCGCAGGCAGCGATGGGAGGTACTGCCAGCCCTGCGAGCGGGTTAACTCCGGTGCCCGCAGATAGTGACAGCACCACTCAGCCTGCCCAGACGACCGGCGGTACCACTCCAGCGCCTGCTGCTGGCACCGTCAGCCCCGACGATCCACAAATCGAAGCCGGTGATACTCTCTACCCAGGTGATGATGCCGAAATCATGGCATACCTGGCACGCCCGCGGGGAGACGGCCGCCTGCCGGTCGTCCTGGTTTGTCATGAAAACCGCGGTCTGACCGAACACATCAAAGACGTCACCCGCCGGCTGGCGAAAGCTGGTTACGCTGCACTGGCGGTTGACCTGCTTTCACGCCAGGGCGGCAGTGCCATGGTCGGCAGCGATTACGCCCCTGGCGCATTGGGCAATATCCAGCCGGATCAATTTGTCCAGGATTTTTACGCGGGCTGGCGCTACCTCGGCACGCTTCCGTTTATCCAGGCGGAGCGCGTTGGCATGGTCGGCTTTTGCTTCGGCGGCGGGGTGACCTGGCTGATGGCCACGCGCATGCCCGAGCTGCGCGCCGCCGTGCCGTTCTACGGACCTCACCCACCGTTGGAAGATGTCCCGAATATCCAGGCGGCGGTGCTGGGCATCTACGCCGAACGCGACCAGCGCATCAACCAGGGCATCCCGGCGATTGAACAGGCCATGCGCGAGAATGGTAAAATTTTTGAAAAGGTCATTTACCCCGACAGCGACCACGCCTTTCACAACGATACCGGCACGCGTTACAACCGTGCGGCGGCTGTCGATGCCTGGCAGCGCACATTAGACTGGTTTGCGCAATACGTGTGAAACCTGTTTCGCAACTTTTTAACCAGGCAGCCGGAAGGCTGCCTGAGTTTATTTTTGAAGGGATGGATTATAATACAACCATCATTGCAATTATTAATCGAGGAGACTATCTTGGCCTTTCCAAACCCATTCTACCGCTGGCGCCCGCATCCCTGGCATGGCCTGGAGGTTGGCCCCAACCCGCCCAAAATCGTCCATGCCTACATTGAGCTGACCCCTTTCGACCTGGTCAAGTATGAAGTCGAGAAAGTGACCGGCTATCTTAAAGTCGACCGGCCGCAGCGAAGCTCCTCGCAACCACCAACGCTGTATGGTTTTATCCCCCGCACTTACTGCGGTACGCGCGTCGGCGATATGACCCCCACTGCCAATCGAGGCGACGGCGACCCGCTGGATATCTGCGTGATCAGCGAGCGTCCCATCACTAAGTCAGAGGTCATCCTGACGGTGCGCGTGGTGGGCGGGCTGCTGATGATCGATAACGACGAGGCGGATGACAAGATCATCGCGGTATTATCCAATGATAAATTTTGGGAAAGCGCCAACGATGTCAACGACCTGCCGGACGTGCTTGTGGAGCGTTTACGCCATTACTTCAGCACCTATAAACTGGTTCCGGGGAAAGAATCGCAAACCTATATCCAATCTGTTTACGGCGCGGACCACGCCTATAAAGTTATTGAAGCCGCGCGCGGTGATTATGACGAGGCATTTGGCAGCTAATTAAGTTTACTGCGCCAGTTCTCTATCTGATGGCGGTGTTCCTCATCGTGATCGAGTATGCTGTGAATGATCACCTCGGTCAGTTTCTTACCTTTCAACCAGGGGAATAATTTCGGATTATTGAGCTGTTCATCGCTGAAGGCATCTACCCGCCGTATCGTCTGAGCGCGGATTGCCAGGAAATCATCCCACACCGCCTGTAACGGGCGGTTTTTCGTTTGCTGGTACCAGATGGCGTTCTGCTCGTCGTCGCTGACCTTGCTGAAATGGACGGTGAGAGGGGTTTTACCCTGCTGCGCCTGGAAAAGGAGCTTGATGGTTTCCGCCTCCCACATCAGTAGATGCGCCAGAATATCCTTTATGGACCACTCACCGCACACGCCGGGATGAGTCAACTGTTCCTCGATTAAACCCTCGAGGGCTTCCAGCAATGCCAGGTGGCTCTCGCGCAGGGATTCTAACAGGGTCTTTTTATCCATCCGTTCTCCACAGGTCTTCCACATTCAATCTACAGGAAATCAACCGGCTTTTCCACGGTTTATTCGCATACTTATGCACAGGTTTATCCACATTTTGCAGTATAACACCTTCTCGGTTAAAATCTATCTACCCTTAAACAACCCTTTCGAAATGGAATGTGTATTTTTCGTGATTACTGACTGCAAGCAGTGCTTATGGCAATTTTATATACCGCGGGAGGAGTCGGATTGAATCCTTTTCCCATTGACCAGAATGCCTGGGAGCGCGGGTTGACCGTTTCCGCGTTTTTGGCTGTCCTGACCTCCCACAAGGATGCGATGGAAAGGCGGATCCGCGAGGTGAGGTTAAACCAGGCGGAACGCGATCTGTTCGCCAGTTTGAAGCAGCCTTTGAAGATGCTGATCATGACCGAGGAATGGTGCTCGGACTGCTTGATGAATCTACCGATCCTGGTGCGTATCGCCGAGGCTGCTCCTCATATGCAAACCCGCATCTTTATCCGTCGTGAATGGCCTCAACTGCGCGCCTACTACACCAGCCAGGATATCCCCAGTATCCCGGTGGTAACATTCCTGAACGAGAGCTTCCAGCCGGTTGGCAGCTGGATCGAACGCCCGCATGCCGCCCACGAGCGCCTGACCGCCTGGAAAAAAGCGCACCCGGAAGTGGAACAGACGCGCCGGCGGTTCGACCTGAGCGCTGAGCAGAAACGAGAGATGCTGAAAGAAGTGCTGGATAACCTGCTGGTGGAGATGGAGGACTGGTACAACCAGGGTTTACAGTCGGAGACCGTGCGCGAGGTGGCTGAGATCCTGGGACTGCTGCAGCAAGAAAAACACACCCCAAAAAATACCGATTAAAACCTGGTGATAAATAAAGCCAAGCTTTTATCCTTGTTTGATCATTACTGCCGCGTCGAGATCGAATATCCCGGTATGCGAAAAGACGTGCTGCCCAATATTGTGCGCTTCTACCGCCCAGCCCCTGGAATGAGCTTTATCCTGTATTCCAGCCTGGATGAAATCACGGCGGAGGCTGCCATCGACGAACAGGTCGCGTATTTTCGTCGGATGAACCAGCCCCTGGTTTGGAAGGTGTTTGACTATGATCAGCCTGCGGATCTCGCGGCGCGGCTGGCAGTCCGCGGCTTCCAGGTGGAGGAACGGGAGGCGGTGATGCTGCTGGATTTGAGTAGTCCACCTGCCAGCCTTTTAGAAAAACCGCAGGCGGATATCCGTCCGATTACCAGTCGGGATCAATTAAAGGATGTAGTCGCCGTCGAGGAGCAAGTTTGGGGTGAAAATTTTGACTGGATTTACGACCGTTTGGGCGAGCATCTCGAGATTCCTGGTTATCTCAGTGTCTACGTCGCTTACGTGGAGGGTGAGCCTGCCAGCGCAGCTTGGATATATATGCACAAGGACAGCCCGTTTGCGGATTTATGGGGCGGGTCAACCATTGACAGGTATCGCAAAAAAGGGTTATACACAGACCTTCTGGCGGTGCGCGTGCAAGAAGCCATCCAGCGCGGTTACCGCTATCTGACCATCGATGCCAGCCCGATGAGCCAGCCGATCGTCGCCCGTCACGGATTTGAGGTTCTGGCATATGCGGTCGACTGCGAGTGGCAGCCTGAAGGATCCCATCACCCCGAAGAAGGCAGGGAAGGATGAGCCCGATTCGCCCGGCTGTACCCGCAGATCTACCTGCCTTAATCGCCGTTGACCCACTGGCGCAAAAGGATGCCGCCAGAAAGAAGTACCTGGAAACCTCCATTTCAACCGGCGAGTGCCTGGTGTATGAAAAAAATGGCAGCGTCCTTGGATTTGGGATCTATAATTATTCGTTTTTTGACCAGGGGTTCATCAGCCTTGTAGTTGTCAGAGAGGATCAGCGCCGCCAGGGGATTGGCGCCAGCCTGATGCGGGCAATCGAACAACGCTGCCAGACTGACAAGATTTTCACATCGACAAATTTATCCAATACCCCCATGCAAGCAGTCCTGGCTCGAGGTGGGTATATCTTGAGTGGGGTTATTCACCACCTGGATGAGGACGATCCCGAATTGGTATATGTCAAATATCTCCGATCATCCTCATTTCATCAATAAACAGATAATCTTATAATAACCCTATAAATAATCCTAAATCCTTTTCTCGCGGTGCAGGTTATTGTAAAATGGGAAAGCGAGAGCGGGATGGAAGGGTTATGGGTACTGAGCTGCTTCATTTTTGCGGCTGGTGATCATCGGCATTGCACCAGTTGGTCTGACATTAGTATTATTCCGGGAGAAAAAACCAGTCTGCCGGCACTGGCGCAAGGTATTTATCCCCCTGGCTGCTGTAAGCGGGCTGGCTAGCGGTATTCTGGTGGTAAACTGGCTTAACGCCAGTCTCGGGTGTGGTTTTACCAGGAATCTTGTGGTGACACGTCTGCAGGCCGGGAAGTGGCTGAAAAATATAGGCGTGTCATGATCAGGGAAAAATTCCTGCGCCAGATTTTACCGCCTACCTGGAGGAAGGATTGTTACCTGGGCAACGAAATTGTCTGCCAGCAAATTGACCTGCGAAACCAATGGCGTAGCGAAGCGGTTCATTGGAGCGACTATCTCACAAATCTATCGCTGGCAGGGGTTTCTGCCCTATCAGCGGGGCTGTTCAGCGCCATATACCTGCGTACAAACGCAAAGTCGAGGAGAAAAAATGAATACTCATCCTGATCCACAAATACAGACCATGATTGATAATATGCCGGTAAAGACCGGAAAAACCCTGCAGGAATGGTTTCAGGTGCTTTCTAGCAGCGGGTTGGAGAAACACGGCGAGCTTATGGAGGTGCTCAAAGGGGAATACGGTCTGACACACGGATTCGCTAATATGATCACCCTGCTGTACCGCCAGCAGGCTGAAGGCGGACCGCCCCCCGAAGAAGATTTGCTGGCAGCTCAGTACAGCGGGCCAAAGGCTGGCATGCGCCCGGTTTTTGACGCGGTTCTGGCGGTGGTGGGCAAGCTTGGGCAGGATGTGGAAATCGCGCCGAAAAAGACTTATGTCAGCTTGCGGCGCAAGAAACAGTTTGCTATCCTGCAGGTAAGCACGAAGGATCGCGTCGACCTGGGCCTGAATCTCAAAGGGGTGCCGGCTGGAGGACGATTGGAAGGCGGCCAGGTTTTTGGCGGGATGTGCACTCACATGGTGCGCTTGAATGCGGTCGAAGATGTCGATGCCGAGGTTGCCGCGTGGCTGCGTTCAGCTTACGACAGGGCATAAACCTGTAAATCGAGCCTCTCCGGGAGCGCCTGTTACACCTGGGCGAAATGCTCCTGTTCGATTTGCTGCCAGGTTTCGTCCGGATTATTGCGCAAATAAGCCCCAGCCAGCGGCAGGGCAGCGCGGATTTGTTCAGCCATGCGCTGGGTTACGCGCCTTAACGAGAAGTGCGCATTGGAGGCGCTGCGCAGAGAAAGCAGGTGGTCCGCTGAGCGCAGGTTCATTTGCAGCAGCACCCGCCGGTTGTAGGCATTGGGAACGACATAGGCGGCCACATCCGGGTTCCAAGCGGCCAGTTTTTCATAAGCCTGGCGGGCGAGTTCCATGGCTGACCGGTAGTGATCCTCCAGCCCGGCCTGGACGATCCGCCGCGGGAGGGCGTATCCCAGGCGTGTGCCGAGGGGTTGGGCTGTTTGGGTCATCATGCGGTGGCGTTTAAGCTCGAAGTACGCCCCCTGGTCGAGGATCAGGTCGAAGGTAAAGCTGGCATATTCCAGCTCGCGCAGAGGGATGGTGAATTTTTCCAATCCACCCAGCAGGTTTTCCGCCAGGCGGCGGCGATCCTGCTCAGGCATCTGACGCACATTATCCAATGCCTGCGCATAGCCAATGTTGCTGTACCGGTACAAGGCAGCCGCCAGGACACGCGCTTCACCTTCACGGTCGTAATCCACCAACTGGCACCAATCCGCAGGGGATTCTGAGTTTGCGGGCAACTGCGCGGCTTCACGGGAAAGCGCGGCTGTGCACTGCTGCAGGTAAGGGATTGGATTGGCATACTTAACCAGGGTGGGGGCGGCATCCTGACCGACCTGTTTCAATTCTGCGCCCAGGGCGCGCACTTCAGCCAGCGGGTGGCTGAACATCTTGCAGATACTGTGCTCCAGAGCGCGAGCGTTGATCGTTACGCCCACATTGGCCAGGGCAGCCGCCGGGAGGTAAAAACGGCAGATATCGACGTAACGTGAACGGATGCGCCGTTCCCAGGCTGCTTCACTTTCGTCCTCCTTGCGGGGGTTCTCCTGCTCGACCACCGCGCGAACCGGCGCAAGGGATTCCTGGTAAGCCTGAAATAGCGCCTGGATGGTATGGATGTAATCGGTCCGCCAGGGGTGATCCGCAAGTTCGACCGGCAGGTGGAAATCTTCTCTGCTCCACTTTTGATAGCGGGTAGATTTTTCAGTGTAGGAAGCCAGGCGGCACGATTCGAGTGCCTCCACCGCCAGCCGCGAAAGGTTTTCGACCGCGATGTGCAGAATGGCATGTTCTGCCACGGATGCGTGGCCGTAACCAACCACCCATTTTTCGTGAAACTGGGCGCTTTTCTCGTCGGTGAGCTCGGCGGCAATTTCGCGGAAGCTCTGCGGTGATCGGGAGGTCTTGGCGAAGGTAACCGCGATGGTCTCGGGTGACAAATTTTTTGGATCGAGTATATAAACCTGTCGTTCAGGCGGCATGCGCTAAAACCTCCCTGGCGGTTTCCATATCTTTATGAACCTGTTCTACCAGCGCTTCAACCGACAGGAAGCGGACCTCCGGTCGCAGTCGCTCTACAAATTCGACCTGCAAAGTCCTGCCGTACAGGTCCTGCTCGAAATCGAGGATATGCGCCTCCAGGCGTGGAACCGGCGGCGCGTTTTCAAATGTAGGGCGGGTGCCCAGGTTGCTGACCGACGCCAGGCGCTGTCCGTCAACCCAGGTCCAGGTGGCGTACACCCCGCTGGCTGGCATGACGTGCTCCTGCCAGTATTCGATATTGGCGGTTGGAAAACCCAGCAGTTTTCCGCGCCCATCTCCGTGTACCACCGTACCGTCCACGCGGAAGTTCCGTCCCAGCAAACCCGCGGCCGCCTGCAGGTCGCCCTCCGTAATCAAGCGGCGGATCTGGCTGGAAGAGATGCGTTCGCTGCCCTGCAGGACGGCGTCGATAACTTCCACTTCGTACCCATAACGCTGGCCGATTTCGCGCAGGCGGGGGATGTCGCCTTCACGCCCGCGCCCGAGGGCAAAATCAGCGCCCACGCAGAGACGTTCCAGATGAATATGCTCCTGCAGCCGCTGGATGAATTCTTCGGCAGTCTGTGAAGCGAGTTCGCGGTCAAAGGTCAGGGTGATGACTGCGTCAACGCCTAATTCGCCCAGCAGCGCGGCGCGCTGTTCGGGCGAGGTCAGGTAGCTGGGGTAATTGTTCCTGCCAAGGACGACGGCCGGGTGAGGGAAGAAAGTGACCACCACGCTGGCGCAGGCGGCGTCACGCGCGCCTTTCACCAGGTGTTGAATGATGGCCTGATGACCGAGGTGCACGCCGTCAAACACACCCACGGTCGCCCAGGAGTTATTGATCTGAACCCCATCAAGGTCGCGAAAATGCTGCATGGGCTGCCTTTATCTGCCTACCGGTATCCAGGAATATTCTTTTCAACCTGTGTTATCCAGCACCTTAACTACCAGGCCGCATTTATTGAAAAAAGACTTTCTTGGGCTGCCACTCGCTGCTGGCGGGGTCAAATTCGAGCAGCGCTACCAATTCACCTTGCTCGCTGATTCCGCGCGCCATTTTCCCGATACCGATCTCTCCTGGAATGCGCCGCCCATGCCGCACGGTTTCCACCTGCTCGGCTGTCAGTTCGATTGAGGGCCAATCCGAAAGGGCTTCGGCCGCGGGGATGAGGTACTGGTACCAGTTCATGTTATCAAAGGCTTCACGTAATTTCCGCAGGGGTACCGCATCTCTTAAAGTGAAACGCCCGCTTTTGGTGCGGCGCAGCCCTACCAGGTGTGCTCCGCAGCCCAGGATCTTCCCCAGATCGTTGGCCAGAGAACGGATGTAAGTACCGGAAGAGCAATAGACGTCCACGACGGCTTCGGGTGGAGCCCATTCGAGCAGCTCCAGGCTGTAAACCGTTATTTTTCGTGGTAAAAGGTCAACATCTTCTCCCTGCCGCGCCATCTCGTAAGCCTTGCGGCCTTTTACCTTGACGGCGGAATAGGGCGGGGGTACCTGTTCGATCTCGCCAATAAATTGCTGGAGAGCTTCTTCAAACTGCGTCTCGCTGACTTCGACCGGATGAGAGGTCAGCACCTGACCGTCAGCATCATAGGTGTCGGTGGTCGTTCCGAGCTGAATCACGGCCTGGTAACGTTTGTCCGAAGCCGAGACGTATTCGCTCAAACGCACAGCCGGACCGAGCAGGATCACAAGGACGCCTGAGGCGCGTGGATCGAGCGTACCGGTATGTCCGGCGCGGCGGATGCCCGTGCCCCTGCGGATGATCTGCACCACCTCATGCGAGGTCAATCCAACGGGTTTGTCTACCACCAAAACTCCCGAAATCGTATTTTTGAGGTCGTAATCATTTTCCATGTTGCACTTTCCCCTTACCAGATTGATCCCCTCTGTGTGATTACAGATTTCTCATTCTGTATTGCTGCCATTCAACAGATCTTCAGTGGCGGATAGTACCACCGCCTGGACTTCCTCCAGGCTGCCTTTTATCTCCGCGCCAGCGGCGGCTGGATGACCGCCGCCGCCAAACTGGAATGCAATTTTTGAAACATCCCAGCCGGGCTGCGCGCGCCAGCTGACCTTGACGTGGTTATCATTTTGCTCGATAAACAAAACGGCAATATCACTTTCACTGATACTGGAGAGTAAATTGGTTAAATCAGCATCATCGTTGCCATTATACCCGACTGCGAGACGATCCGCCTGGGTCAGGGTCGCCCAGATAATGCGTCCCTTTTTCTTCAGGGTCGAAAGACCTACGCCCCAATAGCGCGCGGCAGTAAAAGACCGTTCGACCAGGCTGCGATAGTACAAATCAGGCAGATCGGCGCCCTTTTCCATCAAATCAGCCGCCAGCCGCATGGCCTGCGGGTTCATATTGGAAGTGCGAAAACCGATCGTATCGGTTATGATGCCGGTCAAAAGCGCCTGCGCCACAGGGGGGGTGATTTCAAGGCCAAGCTGCGGCAGGATTTCCGCCAGGATCGCCGCCGTGGCGACGGCTTCTGGATCAACCAGGTTGAGCGTGCCGAACTTCAGGTTGGTGACGTGGTGGTCGATCTGGATATCTGGCTGTCGATCCGCGAACAGCCCGCCAATACGTCGCAAATCCGAGGAGTCAACCACAATGAAGGTGTCGAATTCCCCTTTGACAGACTGCCGTATCTCGCGGCTGCCGTGCAGGTGGCGGAAGTTGGGCGGGACGGGATCCGTCATGGCCATTCTGACGGTCTTTCCCGCCTGGCGCAGCGCCAGCCCAAACCCAAGAATTGAACCAACCGCGTCACCATCCGGGCGGATATGGGAAGTGATCAAAATCCTGTCGGCTGAATTTAGGCGCTGTCGAATTGCGGTGACGATGTCCAAATCAGCTTTCATCCGCGTCATCCTCAATGCTGTCTGACGGGGGCGTGGAGGGGGCGCTGTCAGTGCGGAGTTCTGCCAGCAAGCGCTCGATTCGGTCGGCCCGTTCAGGCGTGGGATCAAAATGGAAGCGCAGCCGCGGAAAAGTACGCAGTTCGATGCGTTCAGACAGCGCCCGGCGGATATAACCCGAAGCACTCTCAAAGCCGGAAAGAATCTCATCAGCCCGCTGGCTGCCTTCCACCGAAGAAAAGTAAATATCAGCGTAGGCCAGTTCGCGGTCAACTTTCACATCGGTGATGTTCACACCAAAGAGACGCGGATCGTGGATCTCTCCCATCACGATCATTTCAGACAGATCCTGGCGGATGCGGTCAGCGATGCGCTGCAGACGTAATTTTGATGGCATACGGTTTCACCTTTAATTGCGGTCAGACGGCGCGCTCGATGACATAACACTCGATATCATCGCCGACTTCGATATCATTGAAATTCTTGAAGGCGGCCCCGCACTCAAAACCGGTGCGCACCTCGCGAACATCGTCTTTTTCGTGTTTCAGCGAGGCGAACTCACCCTCAAAGATCACTGTGCCCTCGCGGCGAATGCGTACTTTGGCGTTGCGCCGGAACTCTCCACTCAACACCTTGCAGCCCGCGATCACGCCCACGCGGGAGATGCGGAAAGTCGCCAGGACTTTACCGTGACCGATAATGGTTTCTTTCAGCTCGGGCTCGAGCATACCGCTCATGGCTTTTTCGATATCCTCGGTCAGGCGGTAGATGATATTGTACAGGCGGATCGAAACACCTTCGGATTCTGCCAAACGGCGCGCGGCGGCATCCGCCTGGACGTTGAAACCGACCACGATAGCATGCGAAGCTGTCGCCAGCATGACATCCGATTCACTGATATTGCCAGTTTCGGCGTGCAGCACATTGATTTTTATGTCGCCCTTGCCCAGTTCATCCAGGGAGGAGACAATGGGTTCCAGGGATCCTTGCACATCCGCCTTTATGATCAGGCGCAGCTCGTGATCTTCTCCAGACTGGACCTTCTTGAACAGGTCTTCCAGGCTGGCTTTAGGCGCAGCAGCCTGTTTTTGCTGCTGCTGATTCTGACGATCCTCGACGATCAGACGCGCTTCCCGCTCGTTCTCGATCAACTGGAAAAGGTCTCCGGCGGCTGGCACATCGTTGAAACCCATCACCTGGACGGGAGTGGATGGGCCGGCTTTTTTCAATTTCCGCCCGCGGAAGTCGAACATAGCGCGGATCCGTCCGTAAGTGGTGCCCGCCACGACCACGTTGCCCGCCTCAAGTGTCCCATTGTAGACCAGCAGGGTGGCGACCACGCCTTTCGCGCGCTCGACTTTGGCTTCGATCACACTGCCGAACACCTGCCCGTGCGGATTGGCTTTGATATCTAGCGTATCCGCCACCAGCAGGATGGCTTCCAGGAGATCATCGATGCCCAGGCGTTGTTTGGCAGATACCGGAACAACCATCGTGTCGCCGTCCCAATCATCCGGCACAAGTCCAACCTCTGCAAGCTGATTCTTGGTGAAGTCCGGGTTGGCATCCGGTTTATCGATTTTGTTCATGGCCACGATGATCGGCACGCGTGCAGCGCGGGCGTGCGCGATGGCTTCGCGGGTTTGCGGCATCACGCCGTCATCCGCGGCCACCACCAGCACGACGATGTCAGCCCCGGCTGCGCCGCGCGAGCGCATGGCGGTGAAGGCGGCATGCCCGGGAGTATCCAGGAAGGTTATCAGTCGGTTGTTATGTTCAACCTGATACGCGCCGATGTGCTGCGTGATTCCGCCAGCTTCGCCGCCAGCCACATTGGTGTGGCGGATGGCATCCAGCAGGGTGGTTTTTCCATGATCGACATGTCCCAGAATCGTTACCACTGGCGGGCGGTCCACCAGATCGCTGCTGGATTCTTTGGCAATTAACTGCCGCCAGAGCGGGACTTCGCCAACCTCTTTTTCTTCGATTGTTTCGTAGACTTCGGATTTGGCCTCAAAGCCTAATTCCGACGCCACGATTGCAGCGGTATCGAAATCCACCTGTTGATTGATATTTGCCATCACCCCGTTTGACATCAAAATCTTGATCACCTGAATGGGGCTGGCATCCATGCGCTGTGCCAGATCGCGCACGGTCAGGCTGGCAGGCAGTTCGATTGTGTTTGACCCATTTTCGCTCATAACTCACCTCGCTTCTAGATAGACTCCCTGCTTCCTGTGTTGATCTTCACAGCGACCTAAAAACTGTCTGACCAGGAAACGCGCCGGTTGGGTTTTGAGCAATTAAGAAGGGTCGATATTAATGAGTCCTTCTGAAGGCGCTTCTTTTCACGAAGGGAGCGAGCATTTCAGGCTTCATGTCCTTTTTCGGGCAGGTTCTGCATGTTTACCTGAAGAAACTCGCGATCCTGTTCGGTCAATTCAGTTTTTAAGGCGTGGGCCAGCGCTCCCTTGAGAGCGCGTTCCCAGCAGGAACGGTCGTCGTGTAAATACGCTCCACGACCAGCAGCTTTCCCGGTAGGATCCACACGCACGCCTTCGGGGGTGCGCACGATCCGAATCAGCGAACGTTTTGCCAGCACTTGCCGGCAGCCGATGCAGGTTCGCTGCGGGATATGTTTGACACGTTTGGTCGGTTTCTTGGCCACCTTTCTTTCTCTTAATTAGTGCGAATTAGACTTCCCAATCCCACGGTTCGCTGTCGCGTTTGTGTTTTTTCCGCACAATGACCTGATCGCGTTCGGGATCGTATTCTACCTGGACGTGTTTCTTTTTCTTCTTCTTGCCTTTTTTCTTGTCTTTACCCGCGCCAGTTTCTTCCGTCTCTTCTTCGTCGAAGACAACCTCATCAATGACCGGCGGGCGCATCTCAAAGAGTTTATCGAAGGAGACCTCTTCTTCCTCTTCAACCTCTTTCTCTGCTTCTGCGGCAGGCAGTTCCACGGCGGGTTCCTCGATCACTGGCGCCGCTTCTTCTGGTTCCTCTTCAACCAATTGAGGCAGCACCTCTTCGATGGCTGCTTCGGTATCCAGAACTTCGCTGATAGCCTCCACCGGCTCGACCTGGGCTTCGACCTCAGCTTCGGTCTCGACTTCCGCTAATTCAGTCTCGGCTGGCTGCGTTTCGGCGAGTTCACGGGCAGCCGCCATGCGTTCATCGATGCTGGTCATCAAGTTGGTGATCTCCTGCATGGCGCGCGGGCCAATACCGTTCAGGCGCAGTATAGCGTCGGCATCGAGCTTCATCTGCACAGCCATTTCACCAACAGTGCTGAAGCCGGCTTCCTGGAGAATATAGGCTACGTGTTCGGGCAGGCCGCTGTCGAGAATACTTGTTTCGAAGGCGTCCGCCGGGATTTGTTCTTTCAATTCAGCCAACTGGTCGCCGCTGACTTTCTCAGGTTCGGGCTGGTAGCTGATTCGCCGCTCGACCCGATCCACGAAGCGGATCATTTGCTCGTACTCTTCCGGCTGCAGCGGTCGTCCTTCTGCCTTGCGCGCCAGCAATTCTTCGATCCTGAGCATTGTCTCGGATTCCTGGCTGGCGAGTTCTGCCAGGGCTTCGTCTTTTTGCAGTTTGTACAGGGCGTCTGAAGTCGCTTCAGGCAGGCTCTTGATATCAATACGCCAGCCGGTCAGCTTAGCAGCCAGGCGCGCATTCTGGCCGTCGCGGCCAATGGCCAGGCTGAGCTGGTCTTCGGGCACAACCACGGTCGCGGTCTTGCCGCCTGAGGTGCGGTCGTTCAGGTAGACGCCGGTCACGCGCGCAGGGCTGATGGCCTTGGCGATGAAAGCTGCCGGGTCGGGATTCCACTCGATCACATCAATTTTTTCTTCGTGCAGCTCGCGCACAATAGCCTGGATACGCACGCCGCGGATGCCCACGCAGGCGCCGACCGGGTCGATGCCTTGCTGCGTAGCAGATACGGCCACCTTGGCGCGTTCGCCCGGTTCGCGTGCGATCGAGCGAATTTCCACCACGCCGTGATAGATCTCGGGCACCTCGTTCTCGAGCAAGCGGCGCAAGAAATTGCGATGCGTGCGCGACAGGATGATTTGAGGACCGCGCGGATTATCCTTGACCTCTGCGACCAGAGCGCGCACGCGGTCGTGAATCCGGAAGCGTTCGCCTGGGATCATCTCTTTGCGCGGCATATTGCCCTCGGCCTTCATTTCCAGGCCAATGGTCAATCCCTGGGCATTGACAGCCTGGACGACACCGCTGACGATTTCACCCAGTTGTTTTTGATAATGGTTGAGCTGCGCCTGGCGTTCCGCGTCGCGAATCCGCTGCTGGATGACCTGTCGGGCGGTCTGGGCGGCCACGCGCCCAAAATCACGCGGGGTGCTCTCCACGATAACCATGCCGCCTAATTCCGCCTGAGGATCCACCTTTAATGCATCTTCCAGGGCTACCTCGGTGCGCTCGTCCTGAACGGATTCCACCACCTCTTTTTCTGCAAAGATGGTCACTTTACCGGTTTCGGTGTCTACCTGGGCTTCGATGTGCTGCGCATTGGATGCATTTACCGCCCGGCGGTAAGCCGAAACCATGGCGGATTCGAGCGCCTTTAAAATGATTTCTCGAGGCAGTTGTTTTTCTTCGAGAACTTCGTTGAACGCCAGCGTAAATTCGTTCTTCATTCCTGTACTTTCTCCGCAAATAACCTGTTACATAAGCAGAAAAGTGGGGGGCGCCCACTTTTCGATGCACGACATCTACTTCGCTACTTACAACCTGGATTTTATCACAGCTTATCTCAGCTTGCAAGGACAATTTTACGTATTTTTCGACGATTCACGCGCAAATTTGACCACGGGCAAGGGAAAATTATGGTATGGTTGTGACAGTAATTTCCCCCAATTCCATCATTAAAATCACGGGAGTATACATGGAAGACTTTTTATGGTGGCGCGACGGTGTGATCTACCAGATTTACCCCCGTTCATTTGCGGACAGCAATGGCGACGGCATTGGCGATCTTGGCGGGATCATTCAAAAACTGGATTACCTGGCTGAGTTAGGGGTAGATGCGATCTGGCTTTCACCCATCTATCCCTCACCGGATGTTGATTTTGGCTACGATGTAAGTGATTACCTGAACATCGATCCCAAATTTGGCAGCCTGGCGGACTTTGACCGACTGGTCGAAGAAGCCCACCGGCTGGGAATTCGAATTGTGCTGGACCTGGTGCTGAACCACTCTTCTAACCAGCACAAATGGTTCCTGGAATCCAGCAAAGGCCGCGATAATCCTTTGCGCGACTGGTACATCTGGCGAGATCCGGCGCCAGGCGGAAAACCGCCCAATAACTGGGAGTCGGTTTTCGGAGGCCGCGCCTGGGAGTACGACCCGGCCAGCGGGCAGTATTACTACCACATGTTCTGCCGGGAACAGCCTGATCTCAACTGGCGTAACCCCAAAGTGCGCCGAGAACTTTTAAATGTCTTTCGGTTTTGGGCTGAACGCGGTGTGGATGGATTCCGCCTGGATGTTTTCAACGTGTATTTTAAGGATGCGCTTTTTCGAGACAATCCACCGGCAGTGGGTGTTCGCGGGTTCGACCGCCAGAAGCATGTTTTTGATATCGACCAGCCTGAGATGCTGCCCTTGCTCCAGGAAATCCGGCAAATACTGGATTCTTACCCTGAGCGTTACGCGGTTGGGGAAACCTTTCTGGCGACGCCCCAAAAAGCCGCTGGTTACTGCGCTCCCGGCCTGCTGCACGCGGCTTTCAATTTCAAATTTTTGGAGTGTCCCTGGCGCCCGGCGCGTTTTCTGCAAACGATCCAGGAATGGGAAAGCGCTCTTCACCCCCAATCCTGGCCGACATATGTGCTTAACAACCATGATGTGCGCCGCTCTGCCAGCCGGTACGCCCGCGGCGAGGATGATGACGTCCTGAAAGTGGCGGCAGCGCTGCTGCTGACCCAGCACGGAACACCATTCCTGTATTACGGAGAGGAAATTGGCATGCGCGATATCCGCCTGCCGCGCAATAAAATCATGGATCCGGTCGGCAAGCGTTACTGGCCGTTTCACAAGGGGCGTGACGGCTGCCGCTCTCCTATGCAGTGGGATGCCTCTATCCACGCGGGATTCAGCCGGGCAGAGCCCTGGCTTCCAGTGCACCCGAATTTTAAGCAGCGCAATGCTGCAGCGCAGCGCGAAAACCCGGATTCCCTTTTCCATTTCTACCGCCGTCTGCTGCAGCTTCGAAAACAATTCCCCGCCTTACGCTCCGGCATGTTCCAGCCGCTTACCTATGAACCGCAGCGCTTGCTGGCTTACCTGCGCCAGGACAGCCAGCAGACCATTCTGGTGGTATTGAACTTCAGCCGCCGCCCGGTCAAGTTTGCCCTGGGCGGGATGGTGCGGCGGGCGCAGTGGGAACTTCTGCTTTCTAACCGGCGCGTCAGCCTGCCTTCTCTTACCGGCGAAACGCTTCTACCCCTGGAAGGTCATGAGGCGTTGCTGCTGCTGCAGAAGTGAACTTGTGCGTTGCAGACGGCTTTATTCTTCTTCGCCGGTGGTTTCACCCAGTGATTCGAGGTCAAATGGCTCGCCGACAATTTCGCCGGCTTCGCGCAGCCCTTTGACCACCTCAACCAACAAGGGCACGCCGTCGCGGGCGTATTTTTCTGCAAGCTCGAACTCTTTTTCGCCGTGGATATAGATGCGTTCCTGGCCAGCAGCTTTGGGCGCATCCTTAAGAGTCTGGATCAGCCTGTCGAGGTCCGCTTTGAACGCCTGCGGGTCGCGGAAAGCCTCAATATTGACCGCGGCGAAGAAATGCCCGACATTGGCAGGCGCCTCACGCCCGGGTGACCCCACCTCTGGCCCGCTGGCAGCCCCGGAGAGCACCCCGGAGAAAATATCCACCAGAAGCGCCAGCCCGTAGCCCTTGTAGCCGCGCATGATGTCTGTGCCGCCTAACGGCATCAGAGCCCCACCGTTGAATACCCTGGACGGGTCAGTGGTTACCCGCCCATCCCGGTCGATGCCCCAGCCTTCGGGGATGGATTCGCCGCTTTTTTCATAAACCGTGATTTTGCCAATCGGAACGATGCTGGTGGCCATATCCAGCACGTAGGGTCGTTCGTGCAGGGCAGGCGCCGCAACGGCGATCGGGTTAGTGCCGAGCATGCGCGTGCGCCCATAGGTAGGAGCAACCAGCGGCTGCGCATTGGTAAAACAAATACCGATCATATCGTGCGGCAAAGCCATCATGGCATAATAACCGGCAATCCCAAAATGGTTACTGTTGCGCGCCGTGACGAAAGCCACGCCGGATTGGCGCGCTTTTTCAATGCAGCGCTGCATGGCGTTGTAGCCCACCACCATGCCCAGCCCGTTACCACCGTCGATCAAAAGGGTTGTGGGCGTCTCGCGCGCGACGGAATAGGGGGACGAGGGGTCGATCAGACCCTTGAGAATCTTGCTCCCGTAATAGCTGTGCAGCCGGATGATGCCATGGGAACTGACCCCGCGTAAATCCGCTGCGATCAGAATATCCGCGGCGATAGCAGCATGCTCGGCGGGTACCTGCAGGCGGGTAAAAAAGCGGATGATAAAGTTGCGCAAATCTTCGGCGCGAAACAATTGGGCGAGCGGCATGTCCAAAACCTCCGTTAAAGAATGCTTACCAGGGAATTATACATGCTAACCGGCGTCCAGAATTATGCCTGTTTTGGTAGATAAGGTCACCAATTTGGGGGATATCAAACCTCGTCCGGGTCATTTATAATAATTTGTATGAAAAAATCCAGATTAATCTGGTGTTTTCAAAGATGTTATGCCACTTGGAGGATCGCTGCGCGTGAATCAGGCTGTTGGTAACCCTTTACCTCCGGAAATGAATAATGGGCGCCTTAATCCACTGACGCTGGCCTTCGAGTCCCGAAGTCTGGAACAGCATTACTGGAAATGGCAGCTGCCCGAGATGCGCAAGCGCTCTGTCATCGCCATTGCAACGGCGGCTTTTTTGTACGTTATCTTTGCCTTCCTGGACCCCTGGGTGGTTCCCGAGGTGATGGAATACATCTGGTACATACGCGGGTCTGTGGTGCTGATTGCTATCTGGTTGATGTTACTGGTACAGGGGACCGCCTTTGAAAAATGGCACCAGTTGATCATCTCGGGCATGCCTGTCCTGGGCGGCGCAGGTATCCTGCTGATCATCATGCTGGCGGAAAGCGTTGGGCGGCAGGTGTATTACGTCGCCATCATCCTGGCGATTATCTGGACGCTATTGTACGCGGATTTACGCTTCGTATATGCTTTGCCGATCTGTGTTATCTATATTGTGGTTTTTTTTATTTTTGAGTTGTTTTTTACCAATGTGACAACAGCCATTCTCCTCAACAACACTTTTTTTCTTGTCGGCTCTCTGGTCATGTCCGCGACTGGCGGGTACCTCATCGAGCGCGCGCAGCGGTTGAATTTTTTCCAATCCATGCAGATTGCTGAGGAGCGCGAACGAGCCGAAAAGCTGCTGCTCAACATCCTCCCGCGCGACATTGCTGAAGTGCTGAAGGTTCGCAACGGCACCATCGCCGACCGCATCGAAGAAGCATCGATCATGTTCGCGGATATTGTTGATTTCACCCCGCTTTCCTCGCGCATGGGGGCAGAAGAAATGGTCGCGCTGCTGAATGAGACTTTTTCCTACTTTGATTCATTGGTGGAAAAATATGATCTCGAGAAGATCCGCACAATTGGCGACAATTACATGGTGGCTTCAGGCGTGCCGCGCCCGCGCAAGGATCATGCTCTGGTTCTGGCGCGTATGGCGCTGGAAATGTGCGATTTTGCCCGCCAGGAACAACCTTCGGGCAAACTGCGCCTTCAATTTCGCATTGGCATCAACACCGGCCCGGTGGTAGCGGGCATCATCGGGCAAAAGAAATTCCAGTATGATGTCTGGGGCGACGCCGTCAACACGGCCAGCCGCATGGAATCCCACGGGCTGCCGGGCAAGATCCAGATCTCTGAAATAACTTACGACCTGGTAAAAGATGAGTTCACTTGCATCCCGCGCGGCAGGCTGAAAATAAAAGGCCTGGGTGAAATGAACACCTACCTTTTGACCGGTTATAAACAACCTGACCATGTGAAGATTGAAAATCCACTGGGTACACCAACCGCAGCGGATTGAGTTCCTGAAGGAGCTTTCCAGATCTCAGATGTCAAGGTTGCGCACGCTGCGCGCATGCGTCTGGATGAAACGCGTGCGCGGCGGCACCGCTTCGCCCATCAGCATATCGAAGGTGCGGTCAGCGGCAGCAGCATCTTCGATGCTTACCGCCAGCAGTGTGCGGTTGGCGGGATTCATGGTCGTTTCCCACAACTGGGTGGGGTTCATTTCACCCAGGCCTTTGTAGCGCTGCAGGCTGGCTTTATCCGCGCTGCTGCCCAGCGATTTGAGCACCCTGTCTTTTTCGGCTTCCGTGTAAACGTACTGGACATTGTTTTTATACGCAATGCGGTAGAGCGGCGGCTGGGCGATATATAAGTGCCCGGCTTCAATCAGCGGCTGCATATAACGGAAGAAAAAGGTCAGCAGCAGGGTGCGGATGTGGCTGCCGTCTACGTCCGCGTCGGTCATGATGATAACGCGCCCGTAGCGCAGGCCGCTCAGTTCGAAACCCTCGCCGATACCGGTGCCCAGCGCGGAAATCAGCGCTTTGACTTCATTGTTCGAGAGGATCTTGTCCAGCCGGGCGCGTTCGGTGTTGAGAATCTTGCCGCGCAGGGGCAGGATCGCCTGGAAGTGGCGGTCGCGGCCCTGCTTGGCGGAACCTCCGGCGCTGTCGCCCTCGACAATATACAGTTCGGTTTTGTTGGGGTCACGTTCTGAGCAATCCGCCAGTTTCCCCGGTAGCGTCAGGCTCTCGAGCGCGGATTTACGAATGACCAGGTCACGCGCCTTGCGGGCGGCATCCCGCGCACGCGCTGATGTCAGGCATTTCTGCACAATCGCGCGAGCGGTGGATGGATTTTCCTCCAAAAAGGCGTAAAAGGCTTCGCCCACCACCTGTTGAACATAGGTGGACACCTCAGGATTCATCAGCTTGACCTTGGTCTGGCTTTCGAACTGCGGGTCGGGGTGCTTGATGCTGACAATGGCGGTCATGCCCTCGCGGGTGTCATCCCCGGTGAAATTGGGGTCAGCGTCCTTCAGCAGGTTGGCGCGGCGGGCGAAATCATTGATCACGCGCGTAATGGCGGTGCGCAGACCGGTCATGTGCGTGCCGCCGTCAACGGTGTTGATGGTGTTGGCAAAGGAGTAAACGGATTCAGCGTAGGCGTCGGTGTACTGCACAGCCACTTCGATGCCGATGTTATCGACCTCTTTCTCGGCGAAGAAGACCGGGTGCAGGGTGTTGCGGTTGCGATTTAGGTAGCGGACGAAGGAGATGATCCCACCTTCAAAGAAGAAGGTCATTTCCTTGTTGGCGCGTTCATCCACCAGGCTGATTTCAACTTTGCGGGTGACAAAGGCCATCTCGCGGAAACGCTGGGTGAGGGTGTCAAAGCGGTAATCAACCTCATCCTTGAAAATTTCCCGGTCAAACTTGAAAGTTGTCACCGTGCCGGTTTTGGCCGGGTCGCATTTTCCGATCACCTTGACGGCTTCCTGCGGGATTCCACGCTGGTAACGCTGGAAATATTCCTTGCCTTCTCGGCAGACGCGCACCTCGCACCACTCTGACAGCGCATTCACCGCCGAGACGCCCACGCCGTGGAGTCCGCCTGAAACTTTGTAGCTGGAATGTCCGAACTTCCCGCCCGCGTGCAGGGTGGTCATGACCACTTCCAGGGCGGACTTGCCTTTTTCGGGGTGAATATCAACGGGAATGCCGCGCCCATTGTCCGATACGGTCACCGAGCTGTCCGGGTGGATTACAACCCTGATGTGGTCGCATACGCCTGCCAGGGCTTCGTCGATTGAGTTATCAACCACTTCATAAACCAGGTGGTGCAGGGCTTTTAGGTCTGTGCCGCCGACATACATGCCAGGGCGGCGGCGGACTGCCTCGAGGCCCTCAAGGACCTGAATATCTTTTGCGCCGTATGAAGAAAGGTCGAGTTGTTGTACCACTTAATACCTCCGAATAATTAACGCCTGCAGCCGCCCCAGGAAATCATCCAGGTTCACCACCCGTTTTCAGACCTGGACGGAGCGCTGCTCGCGCTGTTGTATCACATAAACCATCCAGCGCAGCCCGCCGCGATAGTAAACGAAACTTGCAGCCAGTAAACCTGTATATATAAAGGCATGCCCCAGTATTCCGATCAGGGTCATCCATGAATCGGCGGGTGGAATGCGCCAGAGCACATCCAGACCCTGAGAGATCAGGATGGCTGTCAGCAAAAACAGGCCAGTACCTGGTAAAAATGAACGCACGAGCCGCACACTGGTCAAAATGGACACGATCAGGTTGTGTTGACCGGAAAATATGCTGTGCGGCGTGAACACCAGCGGGATCATCAACCACAAAATTACAAATATGGCGAACAAAAGCACGAAATTAGCCAGACCAGGGCTGATGACCGAAAATATGGACACAATGAGTAAGGCTGGAACGCTTAAAAAAATCAGCAGTCCGAATAAAGCCAAGGTCAGTGCCAGCGCTTGCAGCGCCTGAATACCGAAATCTTTCAAAGTAAAAGCCACCCGCTGGTCCGCGGTCGCACGCGCCAAAAAATTAAAGTAGGCGCACCCGAGGAGAAAACCGACCACCAGAAAGACGAGGACGAGCACGAAAGCGCTCAGAAACGAGTTGATCTCGATCAGCACTGGGCTGCCCACCGGGGTGTTGAGGGTTTCTTTGGTTGCCATCAGGCTGGGTAAGCCGATCGGAAAAGTGCGCAGGAAACTGGCCATGTTGAAATGTTCTAGTGTTTGCGTCCAGATTTCGCTAAGCCCACTGAAGCGGGCTGCCATTTCAGCAGAATTGATTTCCATCATGTACTGGGTGGTCTCCTTAAGGAGCGGACCCAGCAGCCCTTGAAGTTTTAACTGCGGTCCTAACCACAGGAAAAGATCCAGAATAACCGGCAGAATGAGCAGCCAGATGTTGTTCGCTACGGCATTGAAACCCGCCACAATGGATTGGATCAGGCGCGGGGGCGTGCTGGCTGATTCTACAGATTGACTCGCCATAACATATGAATTTTACCACTATCTGGCAGTCTCGCCCGGTCGGGGGTAGAATTCAAGCATGCGCACTCACCAGCATCTTCCAGACGCAAACCGCCTGAGCGTGGTGTTGGCGACTGTCCTGCTGGCCTACGCGGTAACACCCTTCGTCAGCCTGCCGGACCGATCGATTGCCCTGCAACTGCCTGGATTTTTGTTTGAGGTGCGATTAAATTTCAACACCATTGTGTCCATCCTGGTCGCCATCCTTGCTGCTGCTGGAACAGACTGGCTGATTCAAAGCCACCCACATATGCGCGACCGCGCACGCCTGCCGCACTGGCTGATCCCCGCGCTGACGGCCTGGGTGATTGGTGTCCCGCTAACTACCCTGAACGTGGGGCTGGAATGGTGGGTGGTTTTTGCCCTGGGCGGGCTGTTGTTCGTGCTGGTTCTGGTGGCCGAATATATCGTTGTCGATCCCAACGACATTCGCCATGCGCCCGCATCCATTGGATTGACAGCGGTTTCCTTTTCCCTGTACCTGGTGCTGGCTATCAGCGTGCGGGCAGCCGGCTTGCGGCTTTACGCGCTGGTCCTCGGGCTGGCGCCAGCTATTTTTCTGGTAACGATGCGATCGCTCTTTCTTCGCAGCGGCGGGCGGTGGTATTTTAGCTGGCCGCTGGGAATCGCCCTGGTGGTCGCTCAGGTGGCTGCCGGGCTGCATTATTGGCCGCTGGCTCCTCTGCAGTACGGGCTGGTACTTTTAGGGCTGGCGTATGCGCTTACCAGTCTGGCAGGTGGAATTGAAGAAGGGCGCAGCTGGCGCACGGTGTGGATTGAACCAGCCGTTATGGTGGTGGTTTTATGGGGGATAGCCTTACTGGTCAGGACTTGAACTGTGGATGTAATTTACCTGAGCAGCGAACATCTCGAACAGATGTTAAGACACGTGACCGCCTGCCTGCCAGAGGAAGGCTGTGGTATGCTCGGCGGATTGGGTTCGCGGGTGACGGTTGTGCGCGCGATCAATAACCTGGCGCGCAGCCCGGTTCGCTACTACATGGACCCGGTCGAGATGGTACATATGTTTGACGAATTGGATAAAAACGGTTTAGAATTAATTGCTACCTTTCATTCCCATCCCAGCGGCCCACAGGTACCATCTGAAAGCGATATTCAGGAGTTTATGTATCCCGGAACGGCGGTATTGATCTGGGCGCCGGATCATCAGGATGCATGGAAGATGCGTGCCTTTATGATCGCTGAAGGCGCCTTCCGGGAGATCCGGGTTGTGCTGGCTGACCCGGCGTAACCAAAATGCACCTGGGGGGTTGGATTACATGCCAGGAGGAAATTAATGGACAACGTTTGGAACATCGTTTTGGCTGCGGTCTCGACCTATATAATTGGGTCGATCCCGTTTGGATTATTGGTCGTGTGGGTCGCGCGCGGTAAAGATATACGCAACATCGAAAGCGGTCGAACCGGCGGAACCAATGCCATGCGCGCCGCCGGTGTGCTGGCGGGTGTGCTGACAGCCGCATTTGATGTGTTCAAAGGTGTGGCTGCTGTATGGGTGGCTGAAGCGCTCGTCCCAGGCGTGGCCTGGGTAAAGGTGGCCGGTGCGCTGCTGGCAGTTATGGGGCATAATTACTCTGTCTTCCTGATTGAAAAACGAGCCAAAGGCGGTATCCGCCTGCGAGGCGGTGCGGGCGGAGCGCCGGCGTTCGGAGGGGCCATCGGTTTATGGCCGACCGCTGGACTGATCATTTTCCCGGTCGGATTGCTGGTGTTTCTACTGATTGGTTATGCTTCGCTCACCACCACCAGCGTTGCTGTTGTTTCAATAATTATTTTCTCCGTCCGGGCAGCCCAGGGCCTGGCACCGTGGGAATATGTGGGTTACGGCATCGGCGCATTATTGATTATCCTGTGGGCGCTGCGGCCAAACCTGGCAGCTCTGCGTGAAGGCAGGGAGCGGGTGGTTGGGCTGCGCGCTTACCTGCAAAAAAGAAAGCAAGAAAACGAAAAAGCAGAGGTCAACAGAAGCGCGAAAGTAAACTCAAAACCCCGCCAGCGCGGGCAGGAAAACCATATCTGATCGTGTCAGACCTTATTCACTGACGACGCTCAGCCCTTCTTCTGTGGCCTGGCGGTAAAGAAAACGCACGTTTCTCTTGTGCAGTTCATCAGCCAGCCCGCCAAGGTAAACGCGGCTTTTTCCGCAGGATTCGATATCTATTCCCGCCAGCGCTTCCATTGGGTTGCGGCGGCGGGCAGCCGTCTTCACCGCTTTGCGCACCGCATTCAGGTAAGCAAGGTTATTGCGAACGGCATCATCGATTTCACCGCGCAGGATGATATCGCCATGCCCCTGGATAATGTTTTCCAGGCCCATCTTGCCGATTTGTTTGATGGACTCGCACAGGTCATCAGGGTCACCATCCACAATCGAGGGCAGCGGCAGAAAGGCGTCGCCAGCGAACAGGACGCGGTCTTCTTCCACCAAGACCGAAATTCCGTCGCGGCTGTGACCGGGGGTCTGACTTAAGATTAAGTTTTTCTTACCCACACGCAAAGAAAGGGTACCCGAGTCAAAGGTCAGGTGCGGCAAGACCAGTTTGACTTGCCGGAAGATGGGATTTTGTTTGCGGGCCGATTCAAGCGAGGCCTGTCCACGTTGTTCCATTAACTCCCGACAGAGGGAATGCGCCACGATGGTTGCGCCAGGGAAGAAACAATTCCCCCAGGTGTGATCGGCATGATGATGCGTGTTGATCACATAGCGCACCGGTACGCCGAGCTGTTCCTCGATAAAAGACCGCATGGCCAAAGTCTCTTCCGGGATGGCCAGCGTATCGATGACAACCGCCCATTGTGGTCCGGTGACAGCACCGGCTGTGACCTGGGCGTAAATTTCACTTTGAAACCAATAGACATTTTCCGAAACACGTTCGCGCTGCATATTATTCCTGCAATCATGGGTATCCTGGAATTTCCCCCACCTGTCCGGGAAATTCTAAGTGTATAGAATAGCATAAATGCAGGTTAAAGTCAAAAATTGATGCCCGTGAAGATAATGCCATGAGTATAGGGTATTGTGTGGCGCGATGATGCGAAAATGAGCCGCCCGCGGCCTGACAGAAGAGAAAAATGCCGGGTTGAGCTTACTGCGTTTGTAATACGCCCACAGAGCTAACGCTCAACCCGACTTTGAAATTACTCGCGCGGGCCGAAAAGCGGAAACGTCAGCCAGCCGCGCCGGTACAGGTAAAAACCGGCCGCTGCCAGAATAAGCAGTTCTGCCCCCAACAACGCCAGCAGATAGGGCCAGAAGCGCTGAATCGTCTGGACCGGCGAAGGAGCTTCGCTACCCGGCTCCTGTGGACTCGGCCCCGGAGCAGCGTGCGTGGTTGTAAGCGTGAACTGCGCTGCCTGCGTGGATTGGGCCGTCAGGGTAAAAGCCAGCTCCCCGGTTGCAACGGGATATCCGCTGCCTTCAGCGGGGGTGACAGAAACGCCTTCGACTGGATAGCCAGTACCGTCTATCACTGGTGCGGAAGTCTGGTCCGCGCTGAGTGTGTTGAAAGGCGTGATTGTCCCCGGTGCTGGGTAACCCCCGCCGGTGCCAATTGTGGTTGGCTGGAAGGTCGCGAAAGTCGGGGTGCGGGTGGGGAAGCGCGTGCGCGTTGGTATGGGTGTGGGCGAGCGGAAGAATGTGGTCGGGAAGATTACCGGTGTGCGCGTGCGGGTGCGGGTGGGCACGAAGGTGAACGTGATCGTCCGGGTTGGCGTCACCGTTCCCGTGGCTGTGATGGTTGGTGTGTGCGTAAAGCCGGTCGGCGTGGGTGTGACCGTCGCACTGGCGGTGGCAGTACCGGTTGAGGTAACTGTATGGGTTAAGGTGACAGTGGCCGTCACAGTAGCTCCACCTGGGGTGACGCTGATCACGTTGGAAAAGGCCGATTCCTGGCTGGCGGACACAATTTCGAGGCGGTAATAATAAGTGGTGTCATTGGTCAGGCCGGTATCCACCAGCTCGTAACTGGCGCCGCCGATGCCTGAACCGCGGCGCGGGATCAGATCGCTCACGCGGGTGAAACCGCCGCTTTCGGTGGTGCTGCGCAGAACATAAAAACCCGAGGTGTTGATTTCACTGGCCGTGGTCCATTGGATGGCAGCCTGGGCATCCCCGGGGAGCGCGCGGAACTGGGTCAGCACCACGGAGGAAGGCTGCGGGGGCAGACCGACCACGAAGGGGGTATAGGTCAGGTCGTTGTTCAGACCTGGGCGTCCGCTGGCGTCAATTGAGACCTGGATTTCTTTGTTCACCAGGCTGCAGGTCGTTACCTGACCGCTTGCGCCGTTCGCGCCGCTGCCGCCTGGGTTCTGCCCGGTCGTATCCCAGCCGTCTGTGACATTGCCAGCCGGGTCGTACCACCAAAGCGGGAAGCGCGTCATATCGGTACCACCACAGTAGGTCGTGCTCTCAATGGTGGCTGTACAGCCTGCGGTGAGGTCATAGCGGAAGAAAAGGTCCAGCGTATTGCCGGGCAGCGCATTTTCGGCCAGGAAAATGTCGTAATAATTGGAGCAGGGTGTCAGGCTGCCGGGTGTTCCGCCGGTGAAAGGAACGTTTTCAGGCGACCCAAGGCCGTGATTGACGATGTACAGGTCGTAATCCGCCCCGTCAACCGAACGCTGAAATCCCACCCGCCCATCCGAACTGTAAGTTTTGGTCGTGCTGGCGGTAACTTTCTCGGCCTGCAGTCCAGGGGCATTGGTGCGTGCCAGCACGGGTGCGCCCAGGCGTTTTCCCTGGGTTAATATACACTGGCTGCTGGAGGTGGCCGCCGCGGCGCCAAAACCCCAAAAATTGTGATCCACCCTGCCGCGGTCATTGCACTCCACCTGTACCCCGCTGCGGTTGGCGAACAGGTTGTTGGCTACTGCGTTTACCGCCCCGGCTGCGATTCCGGGTGAACGCCAAATCGCGTAGCCAGTGTTCCCGCTGATGTGGTTATAGCGCACAATCACATTGCCGGTGTAATCCAACACGCGCACAGCATCCCTGCCGCCGGTGAGGGTGTTGTATTCGATCAGCACATCCTGCGGACTCTCCACCACTACCAGGTCGCGGTCCAGGGTGGTGCAACTGCCGTCATTGATGGTCAGATTGCGCAGCGTTCCACCGGCGGTAAACTTCATCACGGGCTGGTTGCAGACAGGTCCAAGGTAGGTGATGGCTGAATTATTCGAGCCCTGAATGGTGTGAGGTTTATCCACCAGGACCGTGTTGCTTTTTACCAGGTAGTTGCCCAGTACCACGATTGTGGCAGGCTGGGCTGGAATGGGGTGAGAATCGACTGCGTCCTTCAAGCCGGTCCCCAACCCGTTGGCGAGGTCATCTGCGGAATTCAGATAGCAGGGCGAATTGATGCCGCAGCTGGCGGCTTCGTTGGCAACATAAACCGTTTCCGCGGTTGGCGCGACGGTCAGGCTGTAGAATGCCTGGTTGGCCTGTGTCCAGCCGCCGGAGGACTGCTCGAAGGAACGCACCAGAACAGAACCGCCTGTCGTGGCTGTGCTGCCGATGCGAAAAGCGAAATCGAGCGAATCCCCGAACGCGCCGCTTGAGAGGCTGGCCTGCGCCCCGCCCAGCAGGGTGTAGCCGCTGGGCGCAGTCCCGCAGTTGCTGATGCTGTTTTGGTAGAAGGCGCCAGTCACGTTGCCGGTCAATACCCAGGTCAAGCCTTCCGCGGACCAGTTGATGGGCGTGTAGGCGCAGACCTGCACGTTGGGAGACAGTGACGGGTCGTAGACTGAAAGATCAAAAGCAGCGCGCATGTTGACGCGTTGCCCGGCTGCGCAGCCGCTGGCGGGACAGGCGCTTGGGCTAAGCAGGTAAAGGGCGGTGGCCTGAATGGTCTGCGCCTGTGATGAGCGAATACCACTGACAGCCAGGAAAACAATTAACCCAAATACAAACCGCACAATGGTCTGTCGCAGCCGCGTACTGCCTGGAGATGGGTGGAGCGGGCTGGAAAGTGAATTCATGGCTTCGGGTCAGGGAGGTGTTTTCAGGCTCAGGTGAGACGGATTAAATTTTATTATACCTTTTCAGAGCCTTAATCGTACCCCCGAATCGCCCTGTGTTTGCGGGCAGCAGATAGCAAGGATCAAACCCCTACCGCGCTCAAACCGATGAGATTGGTTAATGCAGCACCTTGCTGAGGAAGGTTTTTGTCCGTTCCTGGGTTGGGTTGCTGAAGAGCACCGCGGGAGGGGCTTCCTCCACGATTTGCCCTTCATCCATCAGGATGGCGCGGTTGGCAGCCGCGCGCGCAAACCCCATTTCATGCGAAACCACCACCATGGTCATGCCCTCCTTGGCCAGGGCCAGCATGACATCCAGCACTTCCTGAATCATCTCCGGGTCGAGCGCGCTGGTGGGTTCATCGAAGAGCATGATCTTGGGGTTCATCGCCAATGCGCGGGCGATAGCAACGCGCTGCTGCTGACCTCCGGAGAGCTGGCCGGGATAATTCCCGGCTTTTTCCGGGATGCCCACTTTTTCAAGCAGTTCCATGGCGGTTTTTACCGATTCTTCTTTGCTGCGTTTTCGCACCACACGCTGCGCTAGCAGGATGTTGTCCAGTACGGATAAATGAGGGAATAGATTAAACTGTTGGAAGACCATGCCCACTTCAGTACGCACCGCGTTGATATTCGCGGCTGTATCCAGGGGGATGCCGTCCACGATGATCATGCCCTCATCGAACTCTTCCAGGCGGTTGATGCAGCGCAGCAATGTGGATTTGCCCGAGCCGGACGGTCCGATAATGACGACCACTTCACCCTTGTGAATATCCAGGTTGACGCCTCGCAGGGCGTGAACATGACCGAAAAATTTATGCACGTTTTTGATATGAATAATGGGTTCTGGCTGCATGTTCTAGCGCTCCATCCTGGTTTTCTCTTCAATATAATGGACAACTCGTGCGGAAACGAGGGTCATGATCAGGTATAGCAAGGATACCATGATCCAGGTGGGTAAGGGGATAAAATTGGCGGCCATAAATTCCCGCCCCCGGCGGGTCAGGTCAGAGACGGCCACTACGCTGACCAAAGATGTATCTTTCAACAAGGTGATAAACTCGTTTCCGACCGGCGGCAGGATCACCCGTACCGCCTGTGGAAGGATGATGTAGCGCATGGCCTGGAAGTAATTCATGCCCAGGCTGCGCGCGGCCTCCATCTGACCTTTGTGTATGGATTGGATTCCGGCACGGTACACTTCACTCATGTAGGCAGCGTAGCAAATTGTAAGACCAAGGATCGCCATCGCGTCGGGGTTGGCGCGGTAGTTAATAAAGCTCTGGATATTCAGGCTCCTGCCCAGGTCTTGCAAGACGGTAGGAAAGGCAAAATACCAGAAGATCAACTGCACCAGGACGGGAATGCCGCGGATAATCTCTACATATACTGTGGTTATGCCGCGCAGGATTTTAATTTTTGACAGCCTGCCCAACGCAACCAGCAGTCCAAGAACCAGCACCAGGGTGAATGACACAATCGTCGTGCGGATGGTGACAATGATTCCATCGCTGACATAAACCACAATGCGCTGATAGGGATCTGGTCTGGAAAATACCAGCAATGCTACCAGGGCGACCACAGCAGCGACCAGCAGCCACCAGTTGTCAAATTTTGGCAGCCTGGACGCGGCGGTTATTGGAGGGGGGACATAGGAAGGATTTTTTTGCATCGGCAGCCTCTGTCAGGAAATCATAGAAAAAAAGCCTGCAAGGGGCATTCCCTTGCAGGCTTCAGAGAACAGACCCTTACTCGGCTTCTGCCAGCCAGGTTTTCTCCAGTTCTGCAATTTTTCCTTCAGCTTTCAATGCTGCCAGGGCCTGGTTGATCGGCGCTACCAGGTCTTCGCGGTTTTTGCAGATCGCGATTCCATAAGACTCATCGGTGAAAACCTCTCCCACGGTGGTGATGCGCTCCGGGTTTTTGGCGATGAAGCCCAGCGCGGTTGGATAATCCGCGATGACAGCATCGACCTGCCCATTCGCCAGGTCCAGGAACGCCAGGTCATACGTATCGTAGGGTTTGTAATTGACGTTTGGAATCTTCTTGGCTTCGATTTCACCAGTTGTGCCTAGCTGAGCAGCCACGGTCTTGCCCTCCAGATCCGCAAGTGTGGTGATATTCTCATTTTGGCGTACCACCAGGATCTGACCGGCGTTGATGTACGCATCCGAGAAGAGCATCTCCTGTTTGCGTTCATCTGTGATGGTGATGGCAGCGATGGCGACATCAAACTGGCACTGCGCCAGACCAGCCAGAACCGAATCGAACGGCAGGTTGTTCCATTCTAAGGTTAACCCCGCTTTTTCTGCCACGGCTTCCATCAATTCGATGTCGAACCCGGTTAATTCGCGGGTGGTCTCATCAACGATTTCGAACGGCGGGAAAGTTGCGTCTGTGGCAATGCGGATGGTGGTGGAACCAGGCGCCGGGTAGCCTTCGGATGCCGGTGCAGCTGGTTCACCAGCCTCGACCGGATAACCGGGTTCCTGTTCAGCCTGGGGGGCGGGGGTGGCCGACTGGCAGGCGCTCAGCAGCAGCGTAAACAGAATCAATACAGCAGTCAGGGTTAAGGTAAAACGCTTCACAGTTCTCCTCCATTTGGTTGTTTTTTTTCGGGGGCGTTATAGACGACCGAACCTGTATCTGGTTCAGAAATATTATACCATGCTGAAAAACTTGCCCGCCCGTCAGCTTGGCGAGGGTATAATCGGGCTGTGCTTACCGAAACGCCTTCCCCGTTACCCTCTTCAACCGCGATTATCCGGCGCATGCTGCCCTGGCTCCTGTTTGGCATCCTGGTTTTTGTCGCCGTGGCATTGGCCGGGGATTTACGCCAGGTTGGGGACCAGCTGCGCGTGTTCGACTGGCGGATTTTTCCGCTGGCGCTCGGTTTCACGCTGGTAAACTACAGCCTGCGATTTGTTAAGTGGCATTATTACCTCCGGCAAAGCGGCATCCAAAATTTCCCCTGGCCGCGCAGCCTGCGCTTGTTTGTGGCAGGTTTCCCCCTGGCGGTCACGCCGGGTAAAGTGGGTGAAGTGCTCAAAGGCGTGTGGTTATGGCAGGCCACGGGGCTGCCGGTCGCGCGCGGGGTATCGGTTATTGTGGCGGAACGGATAAGCGACGGGCTGGCGGTTCTTGCGCTCTCGGTGCTGGGCGTGATCGCCTACCCGCAATACTGGCTTGCGTTCGCGCTGATCCTGGCGCTGCTGGCCGGGCTGGTGATCATCTCGCAAATCCGCCCGTTGGCGCTTGGGCTGCTGTCCTTCGCCGGGCGACTGCCAATGGTAAAAAAATTGATCCCGGCGGTTCGCGAATTTTACGAAGGGAGTTTTAACCTCTTCCGGCCACAGGCTACCCTGGTAGCGGTATCGCTGGGCACGGTTTCCTGGCTGGGCGAAGGCATCGGTTTTTATTTCATCCTGACCGGCCTGGGGATGCCTGCTACGATTGAAACCCTGGCGAACGCGGTCTTCATCCTGGCATTTTCAACCGTCGTTGGGGCTGTTTCGGCCCTGCCGGGTGGATTGGGAGCCTCGGAAGCCTCCATTGCTGGCATGCTGGTGCTGGTAGCAGGCGCGGATCCGGCTGTCGCTTCTGCCGGGACGCTGATCATCCGCCTGGCGACGCTTTGGTTTGGGGTTTCACTCGGACTGGCAGTCTGGGCTTTTTCAACCCGCCTTTTGGGTCTGCGCGGGGAGGCAGCCGGCTTCTGAGGATCGGTTTTGATGGCAACAGCCTGCCTGAAACCCACTACTGGCAGGTACCTGAATCTCAAAGTAGCCGGTTGGCATAGTGTTCGGTGAGGCCATCCGAGGCGGGCTTTGGATCTATTCGAGCAGGCTTTTCAATGATTGGGCAAGTTCCTCGCTAATACCTTTTACAGCCAGCAGCTCCTCCAGGCTGGCCTGCTGGATGGCCTCAATGCTGCCGAATTTCATTAAAAGGGCTTTACGGCGGGCTGGACCGATGCCGGGCACAGAATCCAGGCGTGAAGCCAACCCGGCTTTCGAGCGCCGGTTGCGGTGGGCGGTGATGGCGAAACGGTGGGCTTCATCGCGGATGCGCTGGATCAGATAGAGCCCCTGAGAGTGACGCGGCAGCAGCAGTGAATCTTTTCTGCCTGGCAGAAACAGTTCCTCCTGCTGTTTAGCCAGCCCGACTACGGGTACTTTACTACCCAGGCCGAATTTTTCCAGGACGGCTACCGCACGGCTCAACTGCCCTTTACCGCCGTCCACGATCAACAGGTCGGGCAATATTGCGAAGGAAGGATCCAGTTTGCTGCCCACAGCGCGCAGTTCCTGCGAAACCTGATAGCGGCGGAAGCGGCGGCTTAGCACTTCTTCCATGCTGGCAAAATCATCCGGCCCGCTGACTGACTGGATGTTGAACCGCCGGTAGAGCGCCTTGTGCGGCACGCCTTGCTCGAATACCACCATGCTGCCGACGGCGGCCGTGCCCTGGGTGTTGGAGATATCATAGCATTCGATGCGGTTGGGCGGTTCTGGCAGTCCCAGGGCAGCCTGCAATTCTGCCAAAGCCTGCCCCTGGCGGTTGGTGTCCGCTTCCCATTGGGCTTTCAGCGAACGCAGGGTTTCCACAGCGTTCTCACTGGCCAGTTGCATCAACTCCTGCGGTTTACCCTCATGCGGGACGCTGAACTCGACTTTGGGACCGCCGCGGCGGGTGCGCAGCCATTGCTGGATGATGTGCGCTTCTTCCACTTCCTGGGGCAGCAACACCTGGTTGGGAATGCTGGCAGCCTCGGCGTAAAACTGTTTGATGAATTCCTCGATGACCTCGGTATCCGGTTCACCCTGCGCGCCCTCCAGGATGAAGTATTCGCGTCCGATCAATTTTCCAGAACGGATGAAGAAAACCTGCACGCAGGCTTCGCCGTCATCGCGCGCCATGGCGATGACATCCGAATCCATCTGTTCATTCGAAATGACTTTTTGCTTCTCAACCACGCGCTCAATGGCTGTGATCTGATCTCGCAGGCCGGCAGCCCGTTCGAAACGCAGCTCCTCAGAGGCCTTCACCATTTCGTTTTGCAGCCGCTCCACAATGGGGGCAGTGCGCCCTTCCAGGAACTCGCACAGGTCGGAAATCATGCGGCGGTAGGCAGCCTGGTCCACCGCCCCGATACAGGGCGCGGTGCACAGTTTGATATCATAATACAGGCAGGCGCGCTCATCCTTACCGGTGATCGTGCGGTCACAGGTCAGATAGGGGAAAATCCGCCGCAGCACGTCCAGGGTTTGGTGCACCGCCCATGCGCTGGTGTATGGGCCGAAGTACCGCGAGCCGTCGTTGACCATCTGGCGGGTTACCGTGACCTTTGGAAAGGGCTCGGCCCAATGGACCTTAATGTAGGGGTAGCGTTTGTCGTCTTTTAAGCGAATATTGTAGCGCGGCCGGTGCTTTTTAATCAGGTTCATTTCCAGGATCAGGGCTTCCAGCTCCGAGTCGACCACGATCCACTCGATATCCGCGATGCGCATCACCAACTGGCGCGTTTTGAAATCCTGTTCGCCGCCGGAGTGAAAGTACGAGCGCACGCGGTTGCGCAGGTTGACAGCCTTACCGACGTAAATAACCTGCCCGTCGCTGTTTTTCATGATGTAACAGCCGGGTTTGGCAGGCAGCGTATCCAGGATACCCTGAAGATGGGAATTAAGTTCTACCATACCCCTATTTTACACCAGGGTCATGGCGCAGCCATCCGCGCGTGGATCACTTCCTCCCCACAGGACCCCAGTCTGGCGGTCGCGGTAAATGATTTGACCGCGCCCGAAGATCGCGCGCTGCATCCCGCGGATCACCTCAATGTTGTGTCCCATATCGGTCAGGCGCTGAAGTGTTTCTGTGGGAATACCGGTTTCCATGGCGATCAGCGGCCCGGCGGTTTCCGACTGGATGCAGAAACGCGGTTGGTCGAGGGCGGATTGCGGGTCCAGACCGTCGTCCAGCAGGGCGCTGATGACCTGCAGGTGACCCTGCGGCTGCATGAAACCGCCCATCACCCCCAGCGGCGCATAAAGCGACCCATCATCTGCGTGGGTGATCATGGCAGGGATGATGGTGTGGTAGGGGCGTTTACCTGGGGCAAGCGCATTGGGGTGCTGCGGATCGAGCGAAAAATTGTGCCCGCGGTTTTGCAGGCTGAAACCCCATCCGCGCGGAACGATGCCGGTGCCAAAACCCATGTAGTTCGAATTGATAAAGGAGCAGGCATTTCCCCCGGCATCGACAGCGCAAAGGTAAACCGTATCGCTAGACGCGGGCGGCTGCCCGTGGTCGACTTTCGGGATTGCTTTGTTTTTATGGATAAGCGCGCGTCGAGACGCGGCATAATCGCGGCTGAGAAGCTGCTCGAGCGGCGCAGGAGAAAAAAGAGGGTCAGCGACAAATTGGAAGGCATCCGCGAAGCCCAGGCGCATGGCTTCAATTTGCAGGTGCAGGCGTTCGGGAGAGAGCGAATCTGTGGTGGACAAGTCGAAACCCGCCAAAATATTAAGCGCCAGCAGGGCCGCCAGCCCCTGACCGTTGGGCGGACACTCCCATACACGGTAACCGCGGTACAGGATGGATATGGGCTGCTCCCAGGTGGAGGTGTGTGCAGCCAGGTCAGCTTCGCTCAGGCAGCCGCCGGCTTCTCGTACGGTGGCAGCGATGGCGCGAGCGATTTCCCCCTGGTAAAAGGCGCTTTTCCCCCCCTGTGCGATGACTCGCAAAGTCCGCGCCAGCCCCGGGTTGGTGAAAATTTCGCCGGGGTTTGGACCTCTTCCGGAAAGGGTCAATTCCTGGCCGTTGAGCGCCTGGCTCAACTGGCGCTCCGCGCCGCGCTGCCAGAAATAGCTGGTCAGCGGGGCAACCGGAAAACCTTCCTCCGCCAGCCTGATGGCTGGCGCAAGGATTTCACTCAGGCTGAGGTTGCCAAAACGCTCAACCAGGTCACACCAGCCCGCGCAGGCGCCGGGAACCGTGATGGTATATGGGTGGTAGGGCGGCAGTTGCTGGCCAAAACCTTCCTGTTGGAGGCGTTCCAGAGTCAGGCCGCCTGGAGCCCGCCCCGAACCGTTCAGGGCGTGGAGGCTGCGGTTAGCAGCGCTGTAGTAAAGCGCAAAGCAATCGCCGCCCAGGCCCGTGGAGGTCGGCTCAGTTACATTGAGGGCGGCCGCCATGGCGACAGCGGCATCGGCAGCGCTGCCGCCGCGGCGCAGTATTTCCAATCCCGCGGCCGTTGCCAAAGGCTGGGAAGATGCGCACATGCCATCCCGCCCGATGACCGGGGAGCGGTAGGAACGAAAATGATATTCAATTTGCATGCTTACTCCAGGTGAATGAGCAGATCTTCGATGTATTCCAACACTTCCGCGATTGTCAGGTTGGAATTGGCCGCCTGCTGCAGATAACCGCTCTGGTAAAGGCTGCGCCCCAGGCGCACACCCTGCGGGATGGCAGCCTGCCAGTCCTGCAGCACCGTTTGCAACAGCTCCGGTCGATCCTGACCGAAAATGCGAATATGAAAATCTGTCAGGATCGCAATGAGGGCGTCCTCGACTCTGGTATCCAGAGGACCGCTGACCTGGATGGCTTTACGTGACAGGTAGCGGGTCTTCCCGAGCTGGTTAGTCGAGCCGGCATAAGGATCGCGCGCCGCGAACTGCACGCTCTTTACGCTCATCATATAGATGGCGCCCATGCACAGCGGGCAAGGTTCCATCGTGGTGTAAAGGATACAGGTGTGCGTATCAACCTTGCGGCGGTCTATTTGCAGCAGCGCGTTCAGCTCGGCGTGAGCCAGGGACGAGCTGTGAATCTGCCCGGCGGGCGCGTTTTGATCATGGATGTGATTGCGTCCGCCTGCAAGGATGCTGCCGTTTAGATCCGTGATGACTGCCCCGATCGGCACCGAGCCGTCACGGTAAGCCTCCCAGGCCTGTTCAAGGGCGGCCCGCCAGGGAGCCGAGAAATCACGCCACATCGATCCCTGTGCCCTCAATCACTTCACCGATATGCCAGGCAGGCTGCCTGCTATTTTCAGCGCTTTGCATGAAGGCGTCCAATTTTTCTACCGGGACAGCCAGCAGAAGCCCGCCTGAGGTTTGTGGATCGAACAGCAGCATTTGATCGGCCTCGCTGATTCGATCGGCAAAGCGCACACGCGGACCGAAATGCAGGCGGTTGTCGGCTGCGCCCCCAGGAAAGGCCCATTGGGCGGCATATTTGTGCGCGCAGCTTACAAAGGGGATTTTTTCGAAGAACAAGCGCAAAGCGGCCTGGCTGGCGTCAGCAATTTCCATGCCGTGTCCCAGCAGACTGAAGCCGGTGACATCCGTGGCGGTTTTCAGCCCGAATGCCAGCGCCAGGTTGGAGGCATTTTCATTCAGGCGGGTCATCCAATCGACCACTTCAGCCACATCCTGCGGCGAAGCGATTTCGCGCTTGAGCGCGGTTGTGGTCACGCCGAAGCCGAGCGGTTTGGTCAGCACAAGTTGGTCACCTGGGCGCGCGCGGGCTTTTGTCAGCATCTTCTCAGGATCGACGAAACCTATGACGACCAGACCGTACTTGGGCTCTTTGTCCTGAATGGTGTGCCCGCCGGCGATGACCACGCCTGCCTGGCGGGCGATATGGGCGCCTCCCCGGATGATCTCTGAAGATATCTCCAGCGGGAGGTCTGGAGGTAAAGCGGCGATATTTAACCCCAGGAAGGGTTTCCCACCCATGGCGTAGATATCCGAGAGCGAATTGGCGGCGGCGATCGCGCCGTAGTCGAAGGGATCATCCACCACCGGGGTGAAGAAATCGGTCGTCACGACGATAGCGCGCTGCTGGTCGATTTTCCAAACCGCGGCGTCATCGGGTGAATCCAAACCGACCAGCAAATCGGGAAATTCGCTGGCATTAAAAATGTCTTTCACCGGGCGCAGCACCTGCGCCAGCGCTTCCGCGCGCAGTTTGGAAGCTCAACCCGCGCAGTTAGACAGGCTGGTCAGGCGGATTTGCTTTCCGGATGGCGTTTTGGCTGGTATGGATGACATCGACCAGGTTCCTTTCTACGGGCTGGATTCTTCTGCTTGCGGCGGGGGGGTGGGCTGGGTTGGCGAGGTCTGTGGAACCACCTGTTGGTAAACATCCGGCAGGGGGAAGATAAAGGGCGCGTTGCTCGGCAGCAGTAAGGCCTGGATATTCGGCGCCAGCTTGGAAATGTACTGGTAAGTCAGTAAATCCGGGTTGTCTTTTATCGATGCGGCGATGATTTCCAGCGCCCTTGCTTCGGCTTCCGCCTCAATCAGGCGCGCTTCGGCCTGTCCTTTAGCTTCGATGACCTGTGCGTCTGCCCGGCCCTGGGCAACCTGGCGGGCCTGTTCAGCCTCCTGGCGGCGCTGTTCGACCACAAAGCGCGCCTGCTGCGCCATCTGTTCAGCAATTTGCTTTTGCTCGATCGAGGCGGCGTATTCCGGTGAGAAGGTGATATTGCGCAGGACAAAATCTGCCAGCAGCAGGCCGTTTTCACGGAATTTTTCGGTCATAACCGATTCGACCATGTTTATCAACTGGTCGCGTTTGGAACTGTACACTTCCTCGACGCCGAATTGCGAGACCGCGTCGCGGATGATGCCGCGCGATTGAGCCCGTACCAATTCATTGGAATAGCGGTTTTGCCAGCGGATATGGACTTCGATGACCTTGGCCGGATCGATGGAATAAATGACGGAGGCGTCGATAAAAACCTCCTGTCCGTCAGCGGTACGCGCGGTAATCGAATCATCGCCTGAGATCTGGCCTTCTGATGGCGCGATCGACATGGTGTAAGTCTGGCTCGAGATGGGGTAACGCTCGACCCTTTCGGCGAAGGGGATGATCCAGCGTAAGCCGGGCTCGAGCGCCTGCTCACGGTAACCCAGCGGCGAGATGGCCGAAATGACCACGCCGCGTTCCTGCGGCTCGATAAAAACCAGGCCGGCCGAGACAACCGTCAGTAACACAGCGACCACCACGGTAATGATGACTGTCGAGGCGGCATTGCGCAGCGGGCGGTTGCGGCTGGCACGAACGACTGCCAGGATAATCACCCCCACAACGATGAACCAGGTCAGGGTTGCCAGGCCTTGCAATAAACTGGCGATGTTCATTTTTAACTCCTCATTGGGCAATTATAAAACCGCATGTATTATACTAAGAAGCGGGTCAATCTTATTCCCAGGTGTCGAACCAGGTATGCAAATTCTGCAGACAAGGATAAATGAAATCGGCTTGAGCGGTTTTGGGCCGTCCGTCAGGGTTGACCGGATGCCAGCCCGAGCAGCAAGTCCGGGTCAGTATTTTCTCGCCTATGCACCCGGACAGGAGGAGGTTTTGGCAACACCTGTCTACCCCTGGCTGGATCAAGACGGGCAAACCTGGCTGTGCGGCAATCTGCCGGCTTATTGGGTTCCACGGATGGCGCTCAAGGTACGCGGACCACTTGGGCATGGCTTTTCCATGCCTGCCCTTGCCCGGCGGGTTGCGCTGATCCAGTTAAACGGAGTGATTCACCGCCTGCTGCCGCTCATGCACCTGGCAATAAAGCAAAACGCAGATGTGGTCTGCTACCTGCAGGAATTTTCACCCGGCCTGCCGGAAGACCTTGAAATTCTACCCATGGAAAACCTGGCAGAAGTATGGGCGTGGACAGATTATGCTGCTGTAATGGTCTCAAAGTCAAATCTGCCGCGCATAAGGGAATCACTGCTGCTACCGGCAGGAAGATGGCCGCAGGTACCGGTTGAGGTGTTGGTGGATACAGCGGTGGCTTGCGGGGGGCTGGCGGAGTGTGGTGTTTGTGCGGTGCAAGGCAGACGCGGGTGGAAACTGGCGTGCAAGGACGGGCCAGTATTTCAAATTGCGGATTTAGAGGTTTAAAGAATGAATGTTCTGGCTTTTTTCGCCCACCCGGACGATGAGACCATGCTGTGTGGTGGTACCCTGTCTTTGCTGGCTGCGGCTGGTGCCAGGGTGACGGTATTGTGCGCCACACGCGGTGAGGGAGGAGAGCTGGGAGAGCCGCCGGTATGCGCGCGAGATCAGATAGCCCGGGTCAGAAGTCAGGAACTGGCCTGCGCGGTTCAGGCCTTGGGCTGTCACGACCTTGTCTTTCTGGATTATGTCGATCCCCTGGTCGGGCCGGGAGAGGAACTCTACGCCTTCAGCCAGGATGAGGAAAAACTGGCGATGGAACTTCAGGAACAGCTTGAAAGGAGCGGCGCGCAGGCATTGCTGACCCACGGCTCAAACGGCGAATACGGCCACCCCGCTCACACCCTGATCTACCGCGCCGCGCGCAGGGCGGTCGCGGCATGCGGCCAGAGCGCGCCGCTGTGGTATACCATCCAGGCAGCCTACCCCTCGCACCCGCGCCCGCGCCTGATGAATGCGGATGACCCCGCCCACCTGGTTGTGGATGTGTCCAAAGTGCTGGACCGCAAAGCACAGGCAGCCCTGTGCCATCGCACCCAACATGACCTGTTCATGCGCCGTACGGCTGAACTGGTCGGGCATCCCGTTACGGTGGAGGAAACCGTTCTGCCAGAAGAAAGTCTGCGCAGGGTGCATCCTGTGGTTAATGGGCAGCCCGATGATGGCTTGAGCCGGCTTCTAATCCCCTACCTCATTCCAAAGGATGAATAGGTGGTTATGAGGGCTGCGCCTGAAATCAATCTGCAGCCGGGCTGGATGCCGGCCGCTGGGATGCTCGGCTTCGCGCCTATCCATGAGTGGCCGCTGCCAGAAGCACCGGCGGCTTTCGTCACCCATCCCATCAGCCTGAACCCGCGCACACCAGCCAGCCAGCGCACGCTTGTCCCGTATGTCGGCGGGTTTCTTCTGCACACCGGCTGGCCAAATCCGGGGATAAAAGCCGTCCTGAAAAAATACGCGCTGCGCTGGGCGCGCAGCCCGGTGCCCATCTGGGTGCACATTTTGATGGAGAACCCTTACCAGGCAAACCGTTTGGTTCGATTGCTGGAAGGGGTGGAGGGTGTCAGCGCTGTCGAGATTGGTCTTCCGCCCGATTGCCGCTCTGAAGAGGCGCTTGATCTGGTCAGCGCGTGTCAGGGCGAGCTGCCGGTGGTGTTGTCCGTGCCGCTCGACCGCGCCGGGGAAGGCTGGCTGAACGATGTCCTCGCCGCAGGGGTCAGCGCGATCAGCCTGTGCGCACCCAGGGGAACATTAATTGAGGCGGATGAGACCCTGATCAGCGGGCGCCTGTACGGCCCGGGGTTGCTGCCGCAAACGATGCGGGCCTTACAACGCCTGGTGCTGGTTGGATTACCCGTAATTGCTGGCTGTGGAATCTACCACCAACGGGATATCGATGCCTGCCTGAGGTTGGGAGCCAGCGCTGTTCAACTGGACGCGGTTTTATGGAGGGGGTGGGACCAGCAGGATTGTGTATAATTAAATCAGTATTACAACCTTTTCAGGAGTTGCCGAATGAGCGTGATCCCTGATGTCAGGCCGTCCCCGATCGCGGGTTTATGGTACCAGGATGATCCGGTGCAGTTGGCGCTGCAAATTGAAAATTATTTGTCCGCTGCTAGCGTTCCGGTTATCACGCAAAAGGTGGTGGGGTTAATCGCCCCCCACGCAGGACACCGCTATTCTGGCAGGACGGCTGGGCACGCATACCGGGTAGTGAGCGGGCGCAGCTATGAAATCGTGGCAATCGTCTCTCCTTTGCACTCTTATTACCCCTCACCGGTCCTGACGAGCGCGCACCGTCATTACGGCACGCCGTTAGGTGAGGTGCCAATCGACCGGAACGCTGTCCAGCAGCTATCTACAATCCTGCTTGAGCAGGGCGTAAATCTCACCCCCATTGCCAATGATGATGAGCACTCGCTGGAGATTCAACTGCCTTTTCTGCAGCGGGCACTGAAGGACGATTTTAAACTGCTCCCGCTCATGGTGCGGCGCCGGGATGCCCGTTTCACCCAGATACTAGGCGAGTCACTCGCACGGGTACTGAATGGCCGCAAAGCCTTATTGGTTGCCAGCACTGACCTTTCGCATTTTTATCCACTGCAGGTCGCCAAAGCGCTTGACCGCGAAATGTTGCGCCAAATCGAAAACTTCTCACCTGAGGGGGTTCTGAAGGCGGAAGAAAGCGAAACCGGTTTTGCCTGTGGGGCTGGGGCGGTGATGACCGTTCTGCATGCCGCCCGGGCAATGGGCGCAAACGAGGTGCGCGTCCTGCATTATTCCACTTCGGCGGATGAAACTGGAGATACCTCGTCGGTAGTTGGCTACGGAGCGGCGGTCATCCTGAGGCCCGACCAGGTGTGAGGCTTTTTGTTGAAGTTGCGGTAAATGTACCCGGGCGGGTGGGAACCTTCGATTATCACCTGCCCGATGAACTGGTTTCAAAAATCAAGGAAGGCTGCCTGGTCGTGGTGCCTTTCGGCAAGCAGCGTGTCCAGGGGGTGGTGCTCCGTTTTCTGGAAAGCCCGTCTGTCCCTGAGACCCGGCCGGTGGAAGCCTTGCTCGAAGAACAACCTGTGCTTACCTCCGCCCAGATGGAACTGGCGCGCTGGATGGCGCGGGAAACCCTCGCGCCTTTGTCGAGTTGTATCGATTTGATGCTGCCGCCGGGATTGAGCCAAATGGCGGACAGCGAGTATGGTCTGAATCCAGCCAGGCTGCCGGCTGAAGGTGAACTAAAACCTGGCCCGCGGCGTGTCTTCACCCTTCTGCAGGAGCGGGGCCCGTTGCGCGGACGCCAAATCGAGGCGGCCTTCCCGCGTCAGCGCTGGAAAGACTGGCTGGCGTCTCTGGTAAGGAAAGGCCTGGTCACGAGCAGGCCGGTTCTGCCCGAGCCGGAAACCCGCCCGCGAATAGCCCGCTTTGTCGGGATGGCGGTTTCGCCTGACGAGCTTGAATCGCGGCTGGGTAGGATCGGCAGGCTGAATACTCCCGCCTACCAGCGGCGCAAAGCAGCGCTTGAATTTCTCCAACGGGAACAAGCACCGGTGGAGGTGGCGTGGGTATATGCCGAAAGCGGTGCAAACGCGAACGATCTTCGCCGGCTGGCTGACCTGGGATTGATTCGTTTTCATGAAAGCGAGGTGTGGCGGGATCCCCTGGCAAAATTGGATATTGCTCATCAGCAGCCGCTGGTATTGACCGCCGGGCAGGAACAGGTTTGGGCAGCGCTGGTTGAGGCCATGGACAACCCACAGCAGACTGGCAACCTCCCGTACCTGCTCTTCGGGGTCACGGGCTCAGGAAAGACAGAAATCTACCTGCGCGCCGTGGCTGAAACTCTCAGGCGCGGGCGGCAGGCGATTGTTTTGGTGCCCGAAATCTCCCTCACACCGCAAACCGTCCAGCGTTTCATGGCGCGTTTTCCCGGGCAGGTCGGCCTGATCCATTCGCAACTATCTATGGGCGAACGCTACGACACCTGGCGCAGAGCGCGACTTGGACAGATCCGGGTGATTGTTGGTGCGCGCAGCGCGCTGTTTACCCCCCTGGCTGACCCCGGGTTGATTGTCGTGGATGAGTGCCATGATTCCTCGTACTACCAATCTGAACCCGCGCCCGCCTACCATGCCGTGCAGACGGCGCTCGCCTATGCGCGCATAGGGCGCGGACTCGCGCTGCTCGGATCGGCAACGCCGCCGGTGGAATGGTTCTACCGCTTCAAGCGGCAGGGCTGGCCGCTCCTGAGCCTTCACAACCGGGTGCTGGCGCATCGAGAGGCCAGCGCGGCTCACTCTCCTGCAGGCGCGTCAGTAGAGGAGGTTTCAGATTCGCTCTCGCTGCCGCCGGTTGAGATCGTCGATATGCGCCAGGAGTTGAAAGCCGGAAACCGGTCGATTTTCTCACGCTTGCTGCAAACAGCCCTCAATGATACGCTGCAGAACCAGCAGCAAGCCATTCTGTTCCTGAACCGGCTGGGTTCAGCCAGTTATGTCTTTTGCCGGGATTGTGGTTTTACTCTGCGCTGCCCGCGCTGCGACCGTGCCCTGACTTACCACGGCCAGGACCTGGCTTTGATTTGCCACACCTGCAATTACCGCCGAAAAATGCCTGCCGCATGCCCGCAGTGCGGCAGCAGCCACATTCGCCATTTTGGTGCCGGGACCGAACGGGTGGTGGAAGAGGCGCAGAAATTATTTCCTCAGGCGCGGGTTCTGCGCTGGGATTCGCAGGCTGCGCGCCACAAAGGCGCTCACGACCGCATTCTGGAGGACTTTTCACGCCAGCGCGCAGATGTCCTGGTGGGCACGCAAATGCTGGCCAAAGGACTGGATTTACCCCTGGTGACCCTGGTTGGAGTTGTGCTGGCGGATGTCGGCCTGTACCTGGATGACTTCCGCGCAGCCGAGCGGACCTTCCAATTGCTGACCCAGGTGGCGGGCAGGGCAGGGCGCAGCTCATTGGGCGGCAAGGTAATTTTTCAGACCTTCCAGCCCGATCATTACGCCATTCAAGCCGCCTCGAAGCATGACTACGCCGGTTTCTACCGCCGCGAACTCGAGGAGCGGCGAAAAATTGGTTATCCGCCCTTCAGCCGGCTGGCGCGGTTGGAACTGCGCCACACCTCGGCGGCGGAAGCCGAGCGGTTGGCGCAGCAGATGAGCCGCCAGGTTGCGCACTGGCTCGAAGCCGGCGATTACCGCAGCACGGATGTAATCGGACCGGTGCCGTGTTTTTTCACCCGCCTGGCCGGGCAATACCGCTGGCAGATCGTCCTGCGCGGTCCAGACCCGGCGGCGGTTCTGCGCGGGCGCGACCTGGGGGAATGGCGCGTGGAAATCGATCCCCTCAGCCTGTTATAAATTCACATAACAAAGCCGCTGGCGGGTTTCTCACCAGCGGCTTTAATCAGGGTTGCTCTTTAGGGCAGAACGTGCCAGGGGTTGATAAACCCGCCCAGGTAGCGCACCTCAAAGTGCAGGTGCGGGCCGGTCGAGCGGCCAGTGCTGCCGGCGCGGCCAATGATTTGCCCCTGACTGACGCTGGATCCGCAGTTGACGGTCCAGGCGCTCAGGTGGGCATACAATGTCTGGTATCCGTTGCCGTGGTCGATCATAACCATGTTTCCGTAGCCGCCGCTGATCGGACCGGCGTATACGACCAGGCCGCTGTCGGCCGCGAAGATCGGGTCGCCGGTGTAGGCGGCGATGTCGATGGCTAAATGGCCGGCCCAATAGTCATTACCCGAAAGCACGCGGTTGTTGCTTGGCCAGGTGAAGACTCCCGAACCAAACGCGCCGCCAGCGCTGGTATCACAGGCGCCAGGTCCCAAAACTGTGGTGTTGACGCCAGCCGGACCGCGCGGGATGGTGGGCACAACCCAGGCGCGAAATTCACGCGACCCGCCCGGGATCATAACAGGCTGACCGACCTCGATTTGCGGGTCAGCAATATCGATTTTATTGCCCGGGTAAAGCAAGATGTCATCCGGATCCGCTTTGAAGGAAGCCGCGATTTTATCCACGGTGTCGCCTTCCTTCCAGATATACAAAACGCCGTCGGTGGGGGGAATTAACAATTCCTGCCCAACCGAGATCATGTGCGGGTCGTCGTTGAGGATATTGTAATTGGCCCACAGGACCGTTTCTGGTTTCAGGTTGAACGCCTGGGCAATGCCAAAAACCGAATCACCCATTTCGACCGTATAAACAATCGGTTCCTCCCTGGGGCGGTTCGGCAGGATGGTACGAATCGCCGCAGAGCGCATGACTGCGCTGACCGGCTCGACCGGTTCGTATAAGGGCAGGGTGACATTCGATGGTGGCGGAGGCAGGTCAAGCGGTGCATTGGCGGCAGCCGTCATTGCGCCTGGCCGGACACCGCTGAAACGGGCCACCAGGGTGTACACCATTAAAGCGACCATGACAGCCGCGATCCCCCAAGCTGCGATCGAAAGCCAGCCAGCGCCTGCAGCCTTCTCCTTGGCTGTTGGCTGCCGGCTGCCTGAAGGTTGGGTCACATATCCTCCGTCAGGCTCTCCAGGAACTCCATGTTGTTTTTGGTTTTGTTAATGCGCTGCAGGATCGCCTCCGTCGCCACAGCAGAATCCAGACCAGCGCCCTGCGGCGGTTGACCGATCATCTGCAAGTACATACGGCGCATCAGCCAGACGCGCTGAAGCATATCCGGCCCGAGCAGCAGTTCTTCACGGCGGGTCGATGAGCGTTCGATGTCGATGGCCGGGAAGACCCTGCGTTCCTGCAGGCGTCTCGATAAGTGGAGCTCCATGTTTCCGGTGCCTTTAAATTCCTCGTACACAACATCATCCAGACGTGAACCGGTATCGACCAGGGCAGTGGCAATGATTGTCAGCGAACCGCCTTCCTCAATGTTACGCGCGGCCCCGAAGAAACGTTTGGGCGGGTAGAGCGCGGAGGGGTCCATACCGCCGGATAGCGTGCGCCCGGAAGGGTTAACAACCAGGTTGTAGGCGCGTGCCAGCCGGGTCAGAGAGTCAAGCAATATTACCACATCTCGTCCAATTTCAACCAGCCGCTTGGCGCGCTCCAGGGTGATTTCAGCAGTGCGCACGTGCGATGAAACCGGCTCGTCGAAGGTGGATGCGACCACTTCGGCGTCTACCGAACGGTCCATATCCGTGACCTCTTCTGGTCGTTCGCCTATCAGGGCGATGATCAGGTGAACATCAGGGTCGTTGGTTGAGATGGAATTGGCCAGTTGTTTGAGGATAGTGGTTTTACCGGCTTTGGGCGGAGAGACGATCATACCGCGCTGCCCACGCCCGATGGGTGAAATCAGGTTGATCAGGCGCATGGAAAGAATCGAGCGGTCCGTCTCCAGGTCGAAGCGTTTGTCCGGGAAGATCGGGGTCAGGCGTTCAAAGGTTGGCCGGTCGCGTGCTTCCTCAGGGGTTTGCCCGTTAATGGATTCCACTTTCAATAGACCGTAATGGCGCTCCGATTCGCGCGGCGGGCGTACCAGTCCGGTTACCAGATCGCCGGTACGCAGCTCATACCGGCGCAGCTGCGCCTGGGAAACATACACATCGTCGGGACCTACCTGATAATTGCGGCGTAAAAAGCCGATGCCCTCCTGCATGATTTCGAGCACGCCGCCGCGTACTTCTTCGCCCTCTTTTTCTGCCTCCGTCTGGCGGATGCTGATGATCAGATTTTCTTTTTTCAAGCGGTGTGCGTTGGGGATGTTTAACGCTTTGGCCATTTCTCGCAAGGAGTGCAGGGGCGCATGCTCTAATTCTAAAATTCTCATCGCGTGTTTTTCCATGTCCACCGTCGAAGTTGATAGGGATAACCGCTCCAGCCCGTGCGCGGGGCAGTTTTGGGTTCGGATCTTTTGGAGAATTTATGGGAGCAGGGATCGGTTTCGGGCTGCGCAAACCTGGCAGATGTGCTTAAATCCGCCCGATTTTGTGTAAAAAATTATAACATGCTGTATAAACACCTGCAAGCAGGATTGGCAATGGATTGTACTCCCTGGTATGTTTTTTATTAAATGGCCACAATCAGGAGCGGCCCGCCAGCGCTCGGAAGAACACACGCGCATTGAATGCCTGCCCCGAAAGCAGGTTCTGCGCTCGGAACATTCCGGCCACCGAGCGGATAACCAGCAGGACCGTCGCAAGCAACAGCAAAATTGCGGCCAAGGGCTGCCAGATCGGCACCTGGGTAGCAGCCAGACGGGTCATCATTGCGATCGGAGATGTCAGCGGGAAAAGGCTGAGGAATAGCGCGCCGGCGCTCTGCGGTTTCTGAATCAATACCGAAACAAAAATCAAGGGAACGATCATTGGCAGGATGACCAGGAAGGTCGCCTGAGATGCCTCGCGCAAGTTGGGTACCAGCGCCCCAACGCCCGCCATCAGGCTGGCATAGATGCCGTAGCCAAGGACGAAAAACAGAATACCCCAAACAATAATCGAAGGCGGCAGCTGGAAGGCCTCGGGCAAGGCGAAAGTTTGGCCGCTCAGCCGCAGCAGAAAAAATCCAGTCGTGGTCCACACGATGGTTTGGAGCAGGCCCAGGATTCCCAGGGCGATGATTTTTCCTGTCATCATTTGCAGCGGCGTCATGGAAGTCAGAAGGATTTCCATAACGCGGTTTTGTTTCTCCTTGGTCACACTGTTGAGCATCAAACTGGCGGACCCGAGGATGATAATATAAAAGAGGAAGGTGACTCCATAAGGCAAGAAGAAAGCAATCGGGCTTTCGGGGTCGCGCACAGGTTCGCTGGATAGGATTACAGTCTCGACTTCCAGAGGATTTTGGACGCGCGCGCGCAGTTCAGCACGCTCATAAAGAAGGTTATGCTGAATCAAACCGCGGATATCGACGGATTGTTCCAGCCCTCCAATCGGGTTGAAATCAGGCCGGTAATAAAAGACATTCCCGTTCTCGATATAATCCGCCGGGATCAAAAAGAATGCTCCAATTTCTTGCTGCTCCAGCGCGGCCCGCGCCGCCTCGATGCTGGCGTATGGACGCAGGCGGACCCGCATTTCAGCAGGAACTTCCCGAATCAGTCCACTTTCGTCGACCAAACCCTGCAGCGTTATTTCGACCTGCGGCGCAATCAACTCACTGATATCCGGCGCTTGCTCGTTGCGCCTCAGATAACCCATCACCAGAACGACGATAAAGGAAACCAGGGGGATCAGGAACAAAGTGAGCAGGAAAGATTTGCTGCGTAATATGGTGAGCATTTCGTGCTTCAGGACGATCAGCATTTTTTTCACGGCAATCCTCACTTTCTCCTCACGCTTTCTGAAAGATCTCGCGCAGCGTGGTGCTTTTGCCGTAGCGCAGGAGACCCAGGCGGAATGCGCGGCTCGCCAGCCAGATCGCTGCTAAGGCGAACAGGACCAATAAAGCGATGGAGAGGGCGATTTGCCAAACTGGCAGATTGGTTAACAAAACCCGTATCGGCAGGGTGATCGGAGCGGTGAGCGGGAACAGACTGAAACCGATAGCCAGCGGGCTGTTGGGGTTCATTATGATCCCGCTGATAAACCAGAACGGAGCCACAATGGGGATGGTAAACAAAGCTGATATTTGCTGCGCTTCACGCGCTTCAGTGGTGGTGGCCCCAACCATCGCCATGAGTGCCGCAATCATGACAAAGGCGGGTAAGAAAGTGGCGATCATTACGACCACAAATGAGCTGTCGACCTTAAAATTGGCAATTTCCGGGAACGTATTTATTGCCAGAATCAAGCCTGCCAGGGCTGTCAGCAGCCAGATTATCAGTTGTGTAAGTCCAACGCTCAGGTTGCCCAGGATTTTGCCTGCCATGAATTGATCCGTCGAAACCGAGGTGAGGATGATTTCCATGGTGCGGTTCTCTTTTTCTTCGACCACTGCCTGCATGAGATAACCACCGCTGGTATTGATGGCAATCATAAACAGCACACCGGAAAAAATGGGGATTATAAAAGTGAGCGGGTTGCTGGAATCCATTTCGCGGTTCACATCCAGCGTGCGTACCACAATTTCGGGTCCACTGACCAGTCGCTCTCGTATGGTATCTTGCTCAGCGGACAGTAGGTTATAAACCAGAAATTTCCGAAAGTCATTTATAACGCTCGACTCGAGCGGCGTTTCCGAGACCAGGGTTACCCTTCCCGTTTGCCAGTAATCCGCACTAATGATGAAAACCCCCTGGATTTTGCGCTCTTCCAACGCGGTCCGAGCCGATTCTTCGGAAGGGTAGGCTATCTGCCGGGTGCTCGGAAAAAGACTGCGCCGTGCTTGCGGAACAGACTGGGCATCCGCGAATAGCCCGGATTGGTCCACGTACCCAACCGGGCGAGAGTCGGAACTCATGACGGCCGCCAGAATGGAAACCCCCAGGATGAATACGATGAAAACAGGCACCGACAGGACCGCCATGATGAAACGTTTGCGTAGCACATGGCGCAGGTACTCATGCTTGCATACCAACCAGAATTTCCTCATGCCTGCTGCCCCTCAGCGGTAACGATCTGGATAAAAATTTCATCCAGAGTGGGCAAGCCCAGCTCAAAGCGTTCCAGAGCGACGTTTTTCTCCACCAAAAATCGCAGCAGATCCTGCGCGCTGCTGCCTTGCTGTAAATGGACCCGTAACGAAGAATTTTCCTTTTCGATGCGGTCCACACCAGGAAGCTGGCTGGGCATGTCACCAATGGGGTGCACGACCACATCCTGCCCCGAGTACCTGCGGCGGATCTCGTCCAGGCGTCCATAGAGCATAACCCGGCCGCGGTTGATCAATACCAGCCGATCACACAACTCCTCGACCTGGTGCATCTGGTGAGTGCACATCACGATGGTCTTGCCGCGTTGGCGTTCTTCGCGCAGCAAGTCCTTAACCATCTGGGTGTTCACCGGGTCTAGGGCGCTGAACGGCTCGTCGATAATGACCAGTTCAGGATCGTGGATCAAGGTTGTGATCAACTGGGCTTTCTGCTGCATGCCTTTTGAGAGTTCCTTCACTTTTTTCTTGCGGTGGTCGAAAAGGTCAAAGCGTTTCAGCATATCATCCACACGCTGGCTGGAGGTATGCTCATCCAGGCCCTTCAAGGTCGCCAGATATTTAAGGCAATTATCCAGGGGGATGTCCTGGTAAAGCCCCCGTTCTTCTGGCAGGTAGCCTATGCGGTTCTTTTTTTCTTCGCTCATTTTCCCGCCCAAAATCGATACCTCGCCAGAATCTGGTTTGAAAATGTCCAGGATGATGCGCAGGGTGGTCGTTTTGCCTGCCCCGTTCGGGCCAAGCAGACCGAAAATTTCACCTGGCAGGACGTCAAAACTGGCCGCATCCACCGCGACCTGTTTTCCAAAACGCTTGGTGATTTGGTTAACAGAGATAGTTGCCATGGTTTCCTTGCCTTCGTTTTTCAACTAACACGCGAATAGCACTCAAGTGCCCAGTTCATTATAAATCAATCGACTGGATGAAAAATCAGCCACCCAGACAGGGTCAGCCCACCTGGGTGGCCAGATCGTTCAGTAAATCAACCAATTATTCTTTTTCGTACGGGATTCCGTCGGCTGCCGGTACGTGAGCTCGACCGATAACGCCAGCCAGGACGATCATCGTAGCGATATATGGCGCCATGAGCAGGAATTGAGAAGGGATGGTAATGCCGAGGATTGCCATCCGGGCTGCCAGGGAGTCCGCGAACCCGAACAGCAAACCCGCGCCAAATGCGCCTACTGGAGTCCAGTTGCCGAAGATCATGGCCGCAAGGCCGATAAACCCGCGGCCGGCGGTCATGACTTCATCGAAGCGTCCGGAAGAACCCAGGGTGAAATAGGCGCCCGCGAAACCAGCCATCATTCCGCCCAGCAGTACCGACATGTAGCGGGTTTTGATCACATCGATGCCGAGGGTGTCGGCGGCTTTCGGATGCTCGCCAACCGAACGTACCCGTAACCCCCAGCGCGTCTGGAAGAGGGCGATCTGCAGCACAACCAGGAAAATGAACATCGCGAAAATGAACATGTTGTTGACGAAAAAGATTTCCCCGATCACGGGGATATCCGCGAGCAGCGGAATTTTGATGGCCCCAAAGGTGGGTGGGGTATTCAGCCCGGGGTAGCGCTGCATAAATTTTGAAGAGATGTACGACGTCAGTCCGGTGGCAAAGATATTGATCACCGTACCTGAAACAATTTGATTGGTTTTGTATTTGATCGACAAAACCGCGTGCACCATCGACATCAGCGCGCCGGTCGCGATCCCGGCGATCAGACCGATCCAGGCGTTTTGGGTGATGCTGCCGACCAGAGCGGAAACCATCGCGCCGCTCAACATCATGCCCTCAATAGCGATGTTGACCACGCCAGCCCTTTCGCACAGGATGCCAGAAAGCGCGCCCAAGGTGATAGGGACGGCTTTGCTCAGCGTCGTGTTGAACAGGCCGACCAGATTGAGGGATTTATCCGCGGCAGCCCAGGTCAGGAAACCAAAAATAAATAGGCCGACCACCCCAGCCAGGACCAGATTGGTGTAGCGGTGAAAACCGCGTGCCAGTTGAATACCGCCAAAGATTGCGCAAACAATTGCCAGCACGTACAGGGTGGTCAAGGTTGGCAGGTTCCATGGATCCAGTTGGACGGCTGCCGAAATGGTGCTCAATCCAAAACTGGTCGTGGTTTCAGGAGTCACCGTACGGCTGAAAAAGAACCAGATTGAGAGACCCAGCAGGAGGAATAGGATGCCCATCACCCGCTGGCGTACCGGTGATTCTTTGACGAAAGTCTTATGGAAGGATGACGTAGTTGCGGTGGTTGCCATTTTAGTTGCCTCCCCAACTGCGTATGGTGATGCCGCCTTCTTCCACGGCTGGTTTCTTCAGGCGGTAAATGGTGCGGATGATCGCTGGCGCGGCGATAAATGCCAGGATGACCGCTTGAAGGATAGAAATGATATCAATGGGTATACCGGCGGTTAGCTGCATGCGAGTGGCGCCGCTGCGCAGGGTTCCAAACAAAAGAGCGGCCAGGACCACGCCCAGCGGGTGATTGTTCCCCAACAACGCCAGGGCGATGCTGTCAAAACCATACCCCGAGGAAAACGCCATTGCCAGGTTGTGATTGACTCCCAATACCTCGTTGGCGCCGGCCAGGCCAGCCAGAGCACCGGATAGGGTCATCGCCAGGATGATGTTCAAAGTCACGTTCATGCCGGCGTATTTGGCTGCGTTGGGATTGGTACCAACGGTTCGGAGGTTAAAGCCCCAGGTAGTTTTAAACAAGAACCAGTACACCAGGTAAGCCAGGGCCAGTGCGATGAAAAAGCCCAGGTGAAACCGAATGGGTTGTTCGAAGAACTGCGGCAGCCATGCGCTCCGGGCGATTTCAGGACTGACCGGGTTAAAGGAATCGGGGCGCTTCATGGGACCGGTCAGCAGCCAGTCACTCAACCGGAAGGCGATGTAGTTCATCATGATTGTGTTGATGACTTCATGCCCGCCAGTTTCGGCTTTCAACCAGCCGGGGATAAAGCCCCAGGCGGCCCCTCCAAGCGCTCCGGCTAATAAAGCCAGCGGCAGGTGAATGATCCCTGGCAAACCGGTAATTGAGTAGCCAACGTAGGTGGCGGTAATCGCCCCCACGAAGATCTGTCCTTCGGCGCCGATGTTGAAAACCCCGGCTCGGAACCCCAGGGCTACCGCCAGCCCGGCAAAAATGTAGGGTGTGGAAGTCACCAGGCTTTCGAGAATGGGGTTAAACGCGCGCCGCACTTCGACCGGGTTGTCAGAGCTCAGGGCAGCGATCATGCGGGCAGGATCGCCAAAGGCGCCTGTAAAAAGGGCTGAATAAGCACGCCCGGCATGGTCCAGGGCGGTCCACAAGCCAAACCCAAAAGACTGCCCGAAAGCGGCGTATACTTCCTCCGAGGTGAAAATGATGAACAAACCGCCAAGGAGCAAACCCGTCAGCACTGCCAGGGCAGGGATCAGGATGATCTGCCCGATGCTCCGTTTGCCGTGTTTTGATTTCCCTGGTTTGAACCGGTTGTTCAATTCCTCCAGGAATATTTTTCCGACATCTGGTTTTTTCTGCTCTTCTGCTGGATGATTTTCTTTTTGCTCACTCAAAGTGCACCCCCGGTTTCGACAGGATTCTCGCTTCGCGTTGCCGTTTGGGCTTTGGCTTCTTCGGGTGAAATGCCAGCCATCAAGAGGCCGATGTACTCCTTGGTTGCTTCTTCGGCGGGTACGATCGCCGTTATTTGTCCGCGGTACATGACCGCGATACGGTCGGAAAGCTGCATGATCTCATCCAGCTCGGTGGATGCCAGTAACACTGCCACGCCTTCATCGCGGCGTTCCAGAATTTGCGAGTGAATATACTCGATCGAACCGACATCCAGCCCGCGGGTGGGTTGGGCGGCGATGAGCAAGTGGATTGGGCGAGAAAGCTCGCGGGCCACGATCACTTTTTGCTGATTACCCCCGGATAAGGATCCAACCGGCGTCATCACGCTGGGCGTGCGGATATCGAACTGGTTCACCAGTTTTTCGGCGTTGTGGAGAGCGACATCCCATTGGATGATCGGCCCTTTGGCATAAGGCGGGAGATAATACGTGCAAAGGATCAGATTTTCCATCACCGGGAAGGGCAGCACCAGTCCATCCCGTTGGCGGTCCTCAGGGATGTGAGCGGTGCCAGCTTCGGTGAAGACCCGCGGCGTCATGTGAGTGACATTCCTGCCGTTCAAGGTGATCTGGCCGCTATCTACATCGCGCATGCCGGTAATCGCCTCTACCAGCTCAGTCTGTCCGTTGCCTTGCACGCCAGCGATGCCAAGAATTTCCCCCTGATGAACCTGAAAAGAAACATTTTCCACCGCGATCTGGTTTGCGTCATCTGTGACCAGTAAGTTTTCGACATTAAGGACAACATCACCGGATTTGGGTGGTTCTTTCTCGAGCTCGAGTTTGACCTCGCGCCCGACCATCATGCTGGCCAGTTTCTTTTGGTCTGCTTCTTGAGGCGTGACCGAGCCGATCACCTTCCCACGGCGGATTACGGTAATCAGGTCGGCAACCTGAAGAACTTCGCGCAGCTTATGTGTGATGAAGATAATCGATTTACCCTGTTCAGTGAGCGAATGCATGATCTCGAACAATTCGTCCGCTTCCTGCGGCGTGAGCACGGCGGTCGGTTCGTCGAAAATGAGTATGTTAGCCTGGCGGTATAATAATTTGATTATCTCCACCCGCTGCTGGACACCCACCGGTAAATCTTTGATATAGGAATCAGGGTTGACCTCCAGGTTGTACTGCCTGGAGATTTCCAGGATCTTGCTGGCTGCTTTTGGGCGGTCGAGAAAACCAGCCGCGCGCAGGGGCTCTTCGCCCAGCATGACGTTTTCGGTTACCGTAAACACGGGCACCAGCATAAAATGCTGGTGCACCATACCAATGCCTTGCGCGATTGCGTCTGAAGGTGAATTGATCTTTACCGGTTGACCTTCGATAAATACCTCACCTTCATCGGGCTGGTACAGCCCGTAAAGAATATTCATCAGCGTGGTCTTTCCTGCGCCGTTTTCCCCCAGCAGGGCATGGATCGCGCCCTTTTCCAGGGTCAAATCGATGTGATCATTTGCAAGTACACCAGGAAAGCGCTTTGTGATACCACGAAGCTCGAGTACAGGGGTCATTCGATTTTCTCCGGGGATACTTATTTGCCTGACAATATTGATTTGGTTGCCCTCCGCAGAACGCGAATCTCAACCCATAGGCAATCATCGAGGAAAAAAGCACCTCTATTTTACCACAGGCATCCGAGGGGGATTTGCAATATGACCAACGAATTTTGGTTATTCAGGGTGCTCCCTTACAAAATAAATCGAGCCCGTGTGAACGGGCCCGATTTTTACATCATTTTTTAGGTGCTTTTAGGGGTAGACTTTGATTGCGCCGGAAATGATGTCGGCTTTGACCTGATCAAGTTCGGCACGGACGGAATCAGAGATGGTCCCGGCGGCGATGGGCGCAATTCCTACACCGTCATTGGCCAGTGTGCCGACGAAGACACCGCCAGCGAAAGTGCCATTCTTCACCATTTCAACCGCCTCGAAGACAGCCACGTCCATCTTCTTCAGAACCGAGGTGAAGAGCACATCCGTGTACTGCGGGGAGCTGACGGTCCAGTCGGTATCCACGCCGATAACCCAGGCGTTGCCGCGTTCCTGTACAGCCGCAGCGGTGCCGAGGCCGACCGGCCCAGCCACCGGCATGATGATGTCGGCGCCTTCGTCCATCAGGGTCTGGCCGTAGATGCGGCCGTCATCGGTGGACTCGAAGTTGCCAGTAAAGGAACCGGTCTGTGTTTCAGGGTTCCAGCCCAGGACCTCGACATTGGTGCCGTGCTTCTCGTTGTAGTATTTGACGCCATAGTAGAAGCCGTCCATGAAGACGGTCACCGGCGGGATCTGGATGCCGCCAAAGGTACCAACTTTTCCGGTCTTGGTTGCCCCGGCAGCGGCATAGCCAGCCAGGAAAGCAGCCTCTTCGGTCGAGAAGACCAAACCAAGGACGTTCGGGATGGTGGGATCATAGGCGAAGTCAACGATGGTGAACTTCTGCTCAGGGTTGGCTTCGGCCATCGCCTTGGTCGCGTCTCCAAGCAGGAAGCCGACCGTGACGATCAGATCGCAGCCGTCATCGATGAAGGCGTCAATATTGCGTTCGTAGTCCGTTTGCTGCTGTGATTCCAGATACTTCCCTTCCACACCCAATTGGGCCATGGCATCTTCGACACCCTTCCAGGCAGTGGCGTTGAAGGATTTGTCGTCGATACCACCGGTATCGGTTACCTGGCAGACTTTGAGAGCGGCTTCAGCCGCGGGCGGCTGGGCAGCGGGCTGGCAGGCGGCCAATACCAGGCTGGCCATAATCAATACGGCCATAATGAAATACAGCTTCTTGAACATACGGGTTTCTCCTCCAGAGTTAGGATTTGGAAATTAGGTGGATACGTTTCTGGGGTCGGTTTCCTTCAAATACCCCACACTTATTGCATAGTATACATTGGTTTAGACGGTCAGGCAAGTGTGATTATTCCTTATTCTATGACCTGATCAGTAACTATTAGTTACAACGGAACAAGTCAGACCGGTTTGACTTTGGCTTCACCTCGCCTTACGCCAAGCATCATCAGCAGCGCTAACAGCATAAAGACCGGTCCGGCTACCATGATGAGGGCGTAATTCGCGCCGCTGAGCTGCACGATCAATCCGTTCAGGTTCGGACCCGCGATGGCTGCCATGGTCGAGAACAGGTAATACAGTCCGGTGTAGGTGCCGATATGCAGGTCATCGGTCATATCGACCACCATTGGCAGCGAATTGATATTGATTAATGCCCAGGAGATGCCGGCCAGCATCAGGATGGTGCCGACGACGGGAACATTGCCCAGAACCGGCAGTCTTGTCAGGCTGATCGTCAGGATATCTGCGGGGATAATGAACATAGCCAGCATGCATGAACCCAGCAGAATAATCCCCATAATAATGGTATTGCGGCGACCGACCCGCGCGCCGATGAAACCCGCCGGCAGAGCCATGATGACAAAGAAAAGCGACAACTGTCCTAATAGGCGAGCGCCGTCGGATTCGGTCATACTCAGGTGATTGACCGCGTAAAGTGTGAAGAAGGCTTCGATGGCGTTGTAAGCCACGAACCAGAAGAATATCGCCAGCAGGATGCGGAAGGCGGATTTTTCTTTTTCGCCGACCACTTTCTTCAGGCTGACCCACAAGTTGGGATCGGTTTTATCCGTGACCTCGAACTCCTTCGGTTCGCGGATGAAGATGAACACCATCAGCGATGCCAGAATGACCAGAGCTGAGCCCAGCCAGAAGGGATAAGCGGTGTTCATTTCGTACAGGTCCGCGCCGAACAAGAAGGCGATAATGGCGCCAACGCCGCCCATAAAATTGATGATCCCGTTGGCCTGCGAGCGGTAGCGGGAAGGGGTGATATCGGGCATGAGCGCCACGACCGGCGTGCGCCACAGCGCCATGCTGAGCAGCAGCGTGGTGGTGCAGGCCACAAAGAGCGGCAGCACACTTTGTAACGGCAGCAGCCCAAAAGCCAGCGCGCCAACCGGGGCACCGATCAAAATGAAGGGCATGCGCCTGCCAATGGGGGTGCGCAGGCGGTCTGACCAAGCGCCGATAGGCGGCTGAATCAGCAGGGCGGCGATGTTGTCGAGAGTCATGAAGAAACCGATCAGTGCCGGGGCCAGGTTGAATTTGTTGGCCAGGAAGATGGGCACATAGGCGTTATATACGCTCCAAATAACGCTGACCCCAAAGAAACCAAAACCGAGCAAAAAGGTCTTGCCGAAGTTGAAACGTTGATTCATCAGGGCACCTCTGTGGGAAACGTGGAATTATGGTCTTCGGGCCGGGAGTGCTGCCCGGCTTCAGTTTGAATTCTCGCCAGGAACTCGCGATCCTTTTCGGAGAGCTCGATTTTCTCCAACAATTCTGGCCGCCGCTGCCAGGTTCGCAACAGCGCCTGCTCACGCCGCCACTGGGCGATTTGGGCATGGTTGCCGGAAAGGAGCACATCAGGTACCCGCCAGCCGCGAAACTCAGCCGGGCGGGTGTAGTGCGGGTATTCCAGCAGGCCGCTGGCGAAGGAATCGTCCTGTGCGCCGTCTGGATCGCCGATCGCGCCTGGTATCAGGCGAGTCAGGCTGTCGATCAGGATCAGCGCGGGGAGTTCGCCGCCGGTGAGCACGTAGTCGCCGATGGAGATTTCATCACTGACCAGGTGCTGGCGCACGCGTTCATCCACACCCTCGTATCGTCCGCATAGCAACGCGATACGCGGCAGGGCAGCCAGTTCGCTGGCGATTTGCTGGGTGAATGTGCGTCCCTGAGGGGTCAGGAGAATGAGCGGGCAGGCGGGAGGGGAGCCGAGCACATCCTCGACAGCGGCAAAAATGGGTTCTGGTTTCATCACCATGCCCCCGCCGCCGCCAAAGGGAGTATCATCGGTTATGTGGTGCTTATCTTGGGTCCAGGCGCGGATATCATGCACCCGCACCTCCACCAGACTGTTTTGGATGGCGCGCTGCAGGATACTTGCTTCGAGATAGGGTTGGATCAGGTTGGGGAACAGCGTAAAAACATCGAAACGCATACAGAAATTCTAGCCTCAAGAGGTTCGTATGGCAAGCAAATGCGGTCAGGAGAATTGCGCCAGCGGAGGATTAAAGCTGGTTTAGAGTTGCTTACGCGTTCTTGACGTAGCTTTCGGGGTGATGGTAAGATCAAAAAGTGATCGGGCAGCTACGAGGATGCGTCAAAAACGGTGTAAGCGCTGGGTCTGACTCATTCCCTGCCCGACCAGAGGAAAGGTATGTATTTACGCGGAAGCAGACTTCGGATGAACCGGCGGAGACGCCCGTCCAATCCGTTTACGATTTTCCTATTGGTGTTGTTGGTTGGCGCGGGGATTTATGTGAATCAGGTGGTAGTACCGCAAACGCCACCCTTGTTCATCCCCACTCCCACGCCTACCCGCGCGCCTGAATCGTATTTGAGTGAGGCGGAACAACTGGTTAAGGAAGGAAAATTTAACCAGGCGATCCAGGTTTACCAGTCAGCAGTGACGGTTGATCCCAACAATCCAGCCATTTACCTGTCGATAGCGCGCCTGCAGATCTACATGGACCGCCTGCAGGATGCCATCGATAACGCCGGGAATGCCCTGCTGATCAATCCGAACAATGTCCTGGCCCATGCCCTGCGCGGCTACGCTTTGGGTTTGCAAGGGAATTACCTCGAAGCTGAATCCTCCCTGGCGCAGGCCATTGAGCTGGATACCAATAATGCTATCGCTTACGCTTACATGGCGGAAGTCCTGGCTTTAAAATCGACTTCCCCCACCGGCGACCTTGAAACTCTCAACCGGGCGATCGAATTCTCGCGGACCGCCCAGACGCTGGGACCGAACCTGCTGGAAACGCACCGCGCGCGCGGACTGGTGCTGGAGTTAACAGGGAACTACAGCGACGCCATCAATGAATACGAAGCTGCTATCGCTTTAAACCCCTATATTCCCGAACTGCACATCCGCCTGGGCGTGAATTACCGCTACCTGGGTGATTATCCCAAGGCAACCCGCGCCTTCAATAACGCCATCCCGCTTAACCCGGCTGACCCGCGTGCTTACACCTTTCTTTCGCGCACGTATGCCACCACTGGGGAATACGCCCAAGCCATCCAGTTCGGTGAAATGGCTATCGAGCGCAACCCGACCGATCCATATCTTTACGGCAACCTGGGCATGATGCACTACCGCCGCGGGGATTACCCTAAGGCTATTGAGGCTTTTCGTCTGGCGGTGCAGGGCGGTACGGCTGCCAATGGGCAGACTGTCGAAGGTTTACCGCTCAATTACTGGCCGGTATCGGAATACTATTATATGTACGGGCTGGCGCTCGCGCGCCAGGGGCAGTGCGGTGAGGCACTGCCAATTGCGCAAGCCGTTATCCAGAATGTCAGCGCCGAGGAGATTTCGGTTGCAAACGCGCAGGAAATTATCAACATCTGCCAGCGCATCGCCGAAGGCGGACCTATCGAACCTGAACCTACCGACAGCCCCTGATGAGCTGCGGGTCTGAATAATGATCGAGTTTAGCCCCAACGACCGCGGCCTGTTTCGCAGGCAAAAGAAATCCAACAGCCCCTACCGGATTGTTGTTCTGCTGGGAATGTTGATTTTCGGTTTATACCTTCTGCGCGGGTATGAATCGGGTCAGATGGAACCACTTTTCCTGCCCACAAGCACACCCACCCGCATACCGCGCTCGTATGCGCTGGAAGGTGAGGCTCAGTTTAAGGCCGGCAACCTGCGCTCGGCTATCGCCGCTTACCAGAATGCCATCCAGCTGGATCCAAATGATGCCCGTACCATGGCGGAGTTGGCGCGCATCCAGACGTATTACTCAGGGCTGGCGACCAATGACGGGGAACGCCGCAGCAGGCTTTTATCCGCCATGCAGACCATCGACCGCGCGGTTGAGATCAATGAAGAAGATTCCTACGTGCAGGCGGTGCGAGCATTTGTGTATAACTGGAATTCTGACACCGATATGGCGGGCGAAAACGCCCAATCTTACCTGACGCAGGCCGAGCAATCCGCAATTCGCGCCATTCAATTGGATCAGAATAACGCGCTGGCGCTTGCCTATTATGCGGAGATCCTTGTAAATCAGCAAAAATGGCTGCAGGGTGAAGAAAGCGTGCGCCAGGCGTTGGAGCGGGATACGACCCTGATGGACATTTACCGGGTGAGCGGATTCGTTCAGGAATCCATGGCCAATTATGAGGGTGCTATCCAGGAATATCTGAAGGCTGCCAGCATCACTCCCAACTTTACCCCGCTGTATATCCGCATCGGGGCGAATTACCGCACCCTGGGGATGCGCTCGACCAACGAATTGCGCGCCCGCGCCATGTACGAAGAAGCGCTCACCTATTACGCAAAAGCCGTCGCCATCAACCGCCAGTTGGGCATTGAAGACCCGGTTCCATACCTGGCAATATCACGCACATACTCACAAATGGGCGAATTCTTCGCCGCGTCATTGAATGTGCGCACTGCTCTAAGCATGATGCCTGATTCGGCCGAAATTTATGGTCAGCTCGGGCTGGTGTATTTCCGCGCGCGCAACTACGAGAGCGCCATCCCAGCGCTGCAGTGCGCGGTGAGAGGTTGCAGCGCCGAAATCAGTTGTGAGGTCAGGCAGTGCAACCCGGACACGGATCCGCCGATTGTGATCCAGGGCAGCCCGCTCAGCAGCACGACCGCGGTTTATTACTACACGTATGGTTCAGTATTGGCAGGCATGCACCGCCCAGGGATGGATTACTGCGCTGAGGCGGTTGAGGTGCTCAGCCAGGTACGCCGCACCTTCAGCAATGACGAGACGATCCTGACGATTATCCAGCCCAGCGAACGCATCTGCGAATCTTACGGCTTTGTCGCTTCGCAGCCCTGAGCCCAGTTAATATCAGAGTTTTATAAGAAGCGCGGCAACCCCCTTGACTTTCATTTCAAAGGCGGGTATTATACGCCATGGTTTAGCACTCTCATAGACAGAGTGCTAAAACTTCTGAAATCAAAACCTAATTCCAAATGTGGGAGGTTTCAATGGCACTAAATCTTAAGCCCTTAGGCAGCCGCGTTGTGGTTGAGCCCCTCGAGCAGGAAGAAGTCACTGCTGGTGGGATTGTTCTGCCCGAAACGGCGAAAGAAAAACCCCAAAAGGGGACTGTCCTTTCGGTAGGCCCTGGCGATCGGGATGAAGATGGAAAACGCATCCCCATGGACGTGAAAGTCGGCGATACGGTGCTCTTTGCGAAATACGCCGGAACGGAAATCAAGATCGACGGCAAGAAACTGTTGATCCTGCGCGAAAGCGACCTTCTCGCGATCGTGGAAGGCTAGAACGACCAGAAATAATCCCCTCATCATAAGGAGAACATACCTATGGCAGCCAAACAACTTGTTTTTTCTGAAGAGGCACGCCGTCGCTTAAAAAATGGTATTGACATTGTCGCGACTGCAGTAGCCACCACCCTGGGTCCCAAGGGCCGCAATGTAGCCTTGGACCGCAAATTTGGGTCCCCCACCATCACCCATGACGGCGTCACCGTCGCAAAAGAAATCGAACTCGAAGATCCCTTTGAGAACATGGGCGCCCAGCTTCTCAAGGAAGCCGCCACCAAAACCAATGATATTGCTGGCGACGGCACCACCACTTCCACGGTCCTGGCACACGCGATCGTGACTGAAGGCTTGAAGACCCTTGCGGCGGGTTCGAACCCGATGCTGCTCAAGCGCGGTATCGAAGCTGCTTCCAAGGTCGTCGCGGATGAAATCCGCAAACAATCCATTGATATCACCACCAAGGAAGAAATCGCCAACGTTGCCACCATTTCAGCGCAAGACCGCACCATCGGTGAGTTGATTGCTGAGGTTATGGACAAAGTCGGCAAAGACGGCGTCATTACCGTTGAAGAATCCAAAGGGCTGGAATTCGAAACCGAATATGTTGAAGGTATGCAGTTCGACCGCGGTTACATCTCGCCCTACTTCATCACCGATCCGGAACACATGGAAGCGATTATCGCGGATCCCTACATTCTGATCCATGATAAGAAGATCTCCGCCGCCCAGGACATTGTTCCTCTGCTGGAGAAACTGGTTCAGGTTGGGAAACGCGACCTGGTCATCATCGCCGAGGATATCGACGGCGAAGCCCTGGCGACCCTGGTGCTCAACAAGCTGCGCGGCATGCTCAACGTGCTGGCGGTCAAAGCCCCCGGATTTGGCGACCGCCGCAAAGCCATGCTGCAGGACATTGCTACTCTGACCGGCGCCACTGTGATCTCGGAAGAAACTGGCCGCAAACTTGAGACCGCCACTATCAGCGACCTCGGCCGGGCTGAGAAAGTTGTTGCCGACAAAGATAACACCACTGTTATCGGCGGTAAAGGCAATGAGAAGGAAATCCGCGGACGCATCGAGCAGATTCGCGTTGAAATCGAGAAGACCACCAGCGATTACGACCGCGAAAAACTGCAGGAACGTCTGGCCAAACTATCCGGTGGTGTTGCCATCATCCGCGTCGGTGCTGCCACCGAGACCGAGCTGAAGGAAAAGAAACACCGCGTCGAAGACGCCCTGTCAGCCACCCGCGCTGCGGTTGAGGAAGGGATTGTCCCAGGCGGTGGCGTGGCTCTGATCAATGCGGTCGCTGCTCTCGACGGCTTGAAGATGGAAATGGATGACGAGCAGACCGGTGTCAACATCGTGCGCAAAGCCCTTGAGGTTCCCATGCGCAAGATCGTTGAAAACGCTGGCAAGGAAGGCTCCGTCATTATCGCCAACGTGCGCGCAGCCCAGGTAAAGGAAAAAGACCTCAAGATCGGTTATGATGTGCTGCGTGACGAGTATCTGAACATGGTGAAAGGCGGCGTGATCGATCCCGCCAAGGTTACCCGTGGGGCGCTGGAAAATGCAGCCTCGATTGCGGCCATGATCCTGACCACCGAAGCCTTGATCACCGATGTGCCGGAGAAGGAAAAACCCGCTCCTCCGCCCATGCCGGAGTACTAAACCGCTGAACAAATCAGGTGATTACACCCCCGCCGTCCGGCGGGGGTGTGTTTTCAGGCTATGCACTCAGGAGGGATTCTTTTATAATCCTGGTTATGTTGTCACCAAACAAGAAAACATTCCATTACCTGATTGCATTCTCATTTCTTGTTATCTTTCTGCTCAGTGCCTGCCAGGGGAACCGCGAGACCACGCCAGGCGGTCCCCCAGGCACGGATACGCCTGAACCGCCCGGGCAGGTGGAACCCCTGCCCACCGATACGCTAACACCGGTGCCTGAACCGCTGGTGATGCGGGTGAACGGGGAAGGGGTTATTCAGGCTGAGTTTGATGCGTTGCTGGTTCAACTCCAACTGGCAGACGAAGAACTTGGAATTCAACGCTCGCCAGAAGTGCAGCGCCAGATGGTGATCGATGAACTTGTGGATCAGACTTTGCTGGCGCAAGGCGCGCGCCTGAATGGTTTTAGCGCGGATGATGCTCTGGTCGAAAGCCGCATTGAACAATTGGCAGAGCAGTCCGGCGGCGCGGGCGCTTTCAACGACTGGATGACCCGCATGGGTTACACTCCAGCCAGCCTGCGTTCTGCGCTGCGGCGCTCAATTGAAGCTGCCTGGCAGCGCGACCAGATCCTGGCGTCCGTGCCTGAAAATGTCGAACAGATCCGCGCCAGGCAAATATTGGTGCGCTTTGAAGAGACAGCCAACAGTGTGTACCGGCAACTGGAAGCTGGCGCAGATTTTGCAACCCTTGCCTTGCAATATGATCCATTAACCGGCGGAGACCTGGGATGGTTCCCGCGCGGCTACCTGACGCAAAAGGATGTGGAACAGGCTGCCTTTAATCTGCAGCCGGGCGAGTACAGCCCGATCATCCAAACCAGTTTTGGCTTTCACATCATCCAGGTTGTCGAACGCGAAGAACGCCACCCGCTTTCGCCGGACGCGCGCCTGATGTTTCAACAAAAGGCGCTGGATGATTGGCTGGCTGCCCAGCGGGAAAGTGCTGTGGTTGAGAACCTTTTACCATAATATTTCTCAATCCTTCTGGGAGTAGAGGAGCGCTTTGTTGGACCCTGAACCCAAATTCCCTGACCGTGAAATGATCTGGAACCTGGGGACCGCCTTGATATTGATCGCCATTCTGGTGGTCGCGGTTTTCACTTTGTTAATTTACCTGAATCCACAATCCGAACTCAATCCGCTTCCTCCACCGACCATGCCCGCCAGACTGGAACTGCCTACCGCGACAAGCACAGGCCCGGTCATGCCGCCAACCTGGACACCAACCATTGAACCCACCCCCACGAGCACTGCCACGCCTGAACCCACGATAACGCTGGCGCCAGACGTGACCATATTTTCGGGAACGCCGATAGATGAGCCGGGTGAGCCTGAACCAACGGAAACTTTGGTGACGGGAGGTTTCTCTTTCATGCGCCAGGGTGACCCGCAGGCCATATCCGCCTCTCTGTACGATGCCAGCCGTCAATGCAACTGGATGGGCGTGGCTGGCAGGGTTTTTGACCTGCAGGGACGACCGGTCAATGGGATTCGTGTCCTATTGCGCGGGACGCTAGAGGGACGGACTGTGCAACTGCTCAGCCTGACAGGGACGGCGATCCAATACGGACCCTCGGGTTATGAATTCACCCTGGCAGACCGACCCATCGCCTCGAATGAAAGCCTGTCGGTGCGCCTTTTGGACCAGTCGGACCTGGCGCTTTCCGAGCGCGTGGTCTTCAGCACCAGCCTGGACTGCGACAAGAATTTGATTCTGATCGATTTTAAACAGGTGCGCTGAGCGGTTTGGTTTTTCAGATAACCATGCGCGGCAAGATATCGATCATGTCCTGCCGGGCAAGGTGGTCTTGCAGTGGCTCAGCCTGCAACGCCATCACCCGGCCGCTGGCGAAGAACTCGAAGTCAAACTCAATCGGGTCTCCGGCCAATTTTCCGGGAATCGGCATCAGGCGCGCGGTCAGGGGTTTATCCAGCCTGATCGAAAGCGCGGCAACATCCATCAACAGGGCAGCCAGTTGAGCCGGGGAGCTGTCGCCGGGCAGCGGGACAGTATCCAGCCCAGTGCCGCACACACTGGCGTACAGCAGCAGGTCTTTAATGGTCAGGGAACCCTGGGCAGCGCGGCTGGCCAGACGATTATCTTCCAAAACGGGCAGCATCAAGCCATTAAAACCGGTCTGCGGCCAGCGGCCTCTTTTTAGGGTGTCTGCCAGAAAGGCGCTGGCTGCCAGGGATCCATGCAGCCCCAGCCTGGTTACGCCAACCGCTTCCAGGGCAGCCCCGGCTGAGCACCAATCCTGGGGGTAGGGCGCAGAGGAAAAGTCGAAACCAAGGAATTCGAGAGCGTATTCGCTGGTTAACGGCTGTAAGGCTGCGCTGATCGTGGCGGCTTTCTTTTCGAGGCGCGCCAGCAGCAGGTCACGCGCCTGCGCCAGGTTTTCAGCCTGTTGAAAGGCAAGCAGGATTTCGTCCGCGCACTCCATCCCCAGGGCGAAAGCCGGCGGCCGGCCGGTGGTGTGGTACGCGGCTGGGAAAAAGGGACCGCCGGGCTGGACGTTGCCAAGGGCGGTGAACCTCAGGTTGGCAAAACCATCAGCGGTAATCTTTGCGCATTCGGCGATAATGTTCGCGCAGGCTGTGACCGCCCGCGTTGATATGCCGTACGCCGAGGTGGTCATAGCGCCAGAGAAAAACAGGTTGTCAGCCTGCGCTAATGCCGCCGGGATGAGCTCGTAGCTATCAGGTTCAGCGGGTAATGCCGGACCCAGAGCCAGGTATGCGAACCCTTGCCTGGAGGCGAGCTCTGCCAGACGGGCGGTCAGGCCGGGAAAGGCAGCCTGGTCAGCAGGTCTTGCCCATAGCGGAAATGGCGTGGTTGCCAGTCGGCAGGTCTGGACTTCGAATCCTGTTTTTTCGATGGCTTTGCTAGCCGCGGACGCGAAGCGCCCCAGATCAGGCAAAACTTGCTCCAAGGAACTGCTTTGCGGGTCGATAAATACTGTAATGGTGCGAATTTTCATGGCTGTCTCTGTCGGACCACTTCAAACAACAGGATTGCCGCTGCGGCAGCGGCATTCAACGATTCACCCTTCCCGGGCATCGGGATATGCACAATCTCATCCGCGAGCTTGAAAGCTTCCTCCTGCGCGCCTTGCGCCTCCCCCCCGATGACCAGCACCACCGGGCCGCGCAAATCGGCACTCCAGCAGGGTTTCCCATGGGATGAATCTGCCACCAGCAGGCGGGCAGGGGCAGGCTCGCGCTGTTTGACCAAGGCAGAAATCTGCTGCCAGTTTTTCTCGATGATCGGCAGGTAAAAGTGCGCCCCCATGGCCGCGCGCACGACTTTCGGGGCAAAAGCATCCACGCTGCCAGGGGTGAGGATCAAGCCCTGGACGCCCGCCGCCGCCGCGCTGCGCAGGATCGTACCGAGGTTGCCAGGGTCGCGCAGGTTGTCAGCCACTATTAAAAAATCCCAGCCTTGCGGCAGGAGCGCGGGGCGCTTCTGCGCCACAGCCAGGATGCCCTGGGATGTTTCGGCGTCTGAAAGTTTTTCCAATACACCCGCGTCCACCGGGTCGATACGAACGCCTGCCTGACGCAGCCGCTCGACCAGTTGGCTGCCGCGTTCAGAAAGGCGCTGGCTGACCAACACCAGTTCGGGCAGCCATCCGGACTTGAGGCTTTCTTCCACCAAACGCACGCCTTCCAGCACGAAGGCTGCCTGGTTGCTGCGTTCTTTGCGCCGGTTGAGCAGCGCGCGCACCTTTTGGATTTTCGGGTTATGCGTGGATTGAATGATCATTTTTATTCTTGTTTCGGCATCAATTCGTCAAAGGCGTCTTCGAAAGCGGTCAGGGTCTCCTGATCCCATAGAATCAGGCGCAGCAGTTTGACAGAATTGTGAGGATTACCCTGGAAATATTCCAGGATACTGGTGAGGATGACCCGCGCGGCGCGCTGTTTGGGGAAACCAAAAATACCCGTTGAGATGGCCGGCATCGCCAGAGATTTGAGCTGCAGGGAGTTCGCCAGTTCCAGGCAGCCTTTCACGGCGGCGCTCAGGCGGGAATCCTCGTTGCCCTGACCCCAAACAGGTCCCACGGCATGAATGATCAGCCGGCAGGGTAAATTACCTGCGCTGGTGTAGGCTGGACGATCGTGTTTGACGGGTCCATGTTTTTCCACCCAGCGGTCGCTTTCTTCCTGGATGGCGGGACCACCCTTACGGACGATTGCGCCGGCTACACCGCCGCCGTGCTGCAGCCATGGGTTGGCCGCATTGACGATGGCATCCAGAGCCTGCTCGGTGATATCGCCCCGCGAAATTTCAATAGCCTGCCCGCCTTGAAGAAGGCATGTTCGGTTATTTTTGCTCATGGCTGGCTGAGTTTTCCTGGGCTAAGTATATCCCGAATTAAAAAAAACCAGATGGACAGGGATTGTCCATCTGTAGTTTTACCGGCCGCAGAACCGCAATCGAAATTGAATCAGACCGCCTGAGCCTGCGCTACCACTGCGGCAAACGCCTGTGGATCGCGCACAGCCAGATCGGCAAGCATTTTACGATTAAGGTTGATGTTGGCTTTGCGTAAAGCAAACACAAGGCGGCTGTAAGTCACGCCGTTCAGACGGGCTGCGGCATTGATACGCGTGATCCATAATTTGCGCAGGTCGCGTTTGCGCGTGCGCCTGTCACGGTAGGCATACCACAGGCTCTTGAGCATGGCCTCATTCGCCCGGCGGAAGAGGAAATGTTTGGTGCCGCGCTGGCCTTTGGTGAACTTTAATACTTTTTTGTGCCGTAAATAGCCCCGAGGGCCACCTTTTACACGCATGTTTTACTCCTTTGCGAACCCCTGGGCGCCGGTGTTATCACCTGTTGCGAACACCCAACGGACGCACTGACTCCGAATCGACGAACGGCCTTAGTCCTTTTTCTTCAGGTAAGGCGCAAGACGGTTGATGCGCTTGATGATGTTTTCCCCTTCTACAGGGATCATCTCGGTGAACAGCGCCTTGGTGCGCTTGCTGGTGCGGCGGCGCAAATGGCTTTTGCCGCCCTTGGTGCGAACCAGGACGCCCGACCCGGTCACGCGAAAACGCTTCGACGTGGCTTTATGGGTCTTGATTTTATACTTGCTGTCTTTAACCTTGCGAGGCACTGCTAAACTCCTCTCACCAAATAGAATTGCGGTCTGCTTGCGCGACCGCACATTATACCAGAAAAATTTAGATTCGGGAGAATTGAGGGGCAATCCGCTGCCTACGCGGCGGATTTGGTTTCCTCACCGGATTTCTCGACGGTTTCGGCAGCCTTCTTTTTAGCGCTCTTGGCGGGCGCGAGAACCATGGTCATCGTCCGGCCTTCCATGCTTGGCATCTGCTCGATGGTCGAGATATCTGCCAGTTCCTGGGCGATCTCTTTCAAATCTTCCAGCGCCAGTTCTGGGTAGGTGATTTCCCGGCCGCGGAAGCGAATCGTAACCCGCACCTTCATGCCGTCCAGAAGCCAACGGCGGGCATCTCTAGTTTTAAAACCGCGGTGATGTTCGTTGGTTTTAGGACGCAGGCGTATTTCTTTTACTTCGATTTTGGTTTGGGCTTTGCGCGCTTCGCGCTCTTTTTTGGTGCGTTCGTAGAGGAACTTCCCGAAATCCATCACACGGCAGACGGGCGGTTCTGCACCAGGGGCGACTTCAACCAGATCCAGCTCAGATTCTCGGGCAACCCGAAGCGCCTTTTCGGTTGGGATGACCCCCAGGTTTTCACCGTTAGGGCCGATCACGCGAACCTCAGGCACTCGAATGGCCTCATTTACCCGGTAATTTGTTGTACTAATGGGCTTACTCCTTTCTTCTCCTCGAAAGCAATGCAATAATATAATCAGTCCGTTCGCCTGCAACGGACCGAAGTCGTCTAGATATTACCATACCTTGGCAATCATCGTCAACCATTTTCCTGGCATTCATTAAAAATTCTTAAATCCACCCTGGTGATTCCAGCTCCAAAACAGGAGAACACGGGGAAATTATGCCCGGCGGGGGCTTTTCTGGGTATCGGTGTCCAGCCAGATGGTAACCGGGCCGTCATTTTCGATTTCAACCAGCATATGGGCACCGAAGCGCCCTTGATGAACACGGATTCCGTAATCCTGCAGGAAGGCGGCAAAACGCTCAACCAGCGGCTGGGCGATTTCTGGCGGGGCGGCGTCGGTGAAGGATGGGCGGTTTCCCTTGCGTGTGTCGGCGTAAAGGGTGAACTGCGAAACGAGCAGCGCTTCACCTCCCACCTCCTGGAGTGAAAGGTTCATCTTGCCCATATCATCCTCAAAAACCCGCAGCAGGGCGATCTTGCGCGCCAGGGCAGCCGCCTCTTTTTCGCTATCCTGGGGGCTGACTCCCAGGAGAATGACGAAGCCTGTGTGTATTGCGGCGATCTGCTCTCCCTCTACGCTGACGGAACCGCGCCGCACGCGCTGAACGACGGCCCGCATCAGGGCAGCCCGATGGCTTTGCGCACATCGACCATGGTCTGTTCCGCGATTTCACCAGCGCGGGCAGCGCCATCACGCAGTACATCCCAGACCAGATCGGGTTTGGAGGCCAGTTCTTCGCGGCGAGCGCGGAAAGGCGCCAGGTGCTGATTCAAATTCCTGGCAAATAACTTCTTACAGTCCACGCAGCCGATGCCCGCCCGGCGGCATTCGATGTTGACCATTTCAACTTCATCCTTAGCAGAGAAGACCTTATGCATACTGAACACGTTGCAAACATCCGGGTTACCCGGGTCGCTGCGGCGAATACGCTGCGGGTCGGTGACCATCTGCATAACGCGCTGCTGGGTCTCTTCCGGGCTGGATGCCAGTTCGATGTGATTATTAAGGCTTTTGCTCATCTTCTGCACGCCATCGATGCCGATCACCTTGGGCACCTCGGTGACTTTCATTTGCGGCTCGACCAAAACCGAGGTGTTGTAGCGGTAGTTGAAGGAGCGAACCACCTCACGGGCGAATTCGATGTGCGGCGCCTGATCTACGCCCACCGGCACGATATCGGTCTTGTATAAAACAATATCCGCAGACATCAGCACCGGATAACCCACCAACCCGTAATTGATATTGTTGGGATTTTCACGCACCTTCTCTTTAAAGGTCGGCAGGTCGGTTAATTTACCCAGGGGCGTGACCATTGAAAGGTAGGTGTGCAGTTCCATGACCTGGGGCACGTGCGACTGAACGAAAATGATGGATTCCTGCGGTCGAATGCCTGCAGCCAGCCAATCGATGGCCATGTCGAGGGTGTTTTCCTTCAATTCAAATGTCGTCTCCATGGTGGTCAGAGCGTGGACATCCACAATGCAATACACGCAGTGATATTCATCCTGCAGAGCGACATAGTTTTGGATAGCGCCCAAATAATTGCCCAGGTGCTGGCGGCCGGTTGGGCGGGCGCCGGAAAATACACGACCTTTTTTTGCCATCGGTTTTACTTTCCTTTCAGGTATTCATCCAGCAGGCGGATGACCTCGGCGGGTTCGATATGCCGCCCGGTGGCCAGCTTGGAATACAGCGATTTTTGATTGACTTCAATCTCGAAGCGGCCGCCGTCGGACGGCAGCAGGGCGATACTTTCGATTTCGGGTTCGTAACGCCTGACAAGTTCAGCCATCAAACTGACGGCTCGATCGGTGTAATGTCAGACTGCGCAGTAAGTGATGGAGATGTTCAATAACATGTGGTCAACTCCGCAAGGGGGTGGTTGGCTGCCAATGCAAGCGGCACAGATACCATGGTTCCAATAACGCCGGCTGATGGATAGATCGGTTTGCGTTGTGCCTTACAAGGCGCGCATAGATTATAACCGAAGGGCTTTATTTTGGTAAAATGCCTGTATGCCGGTTCGCCTTTTCCCCCGCGGGGTTCCAATCGAAAAGCGAGTCTTCGACCTTGTTGTTACCTCGCTCGCTTTGCTGGTGGCTGCTCCGCTCATGGTCCTGCTAGCGCTGCTGCTGTACCTGCTGTATGGTACACCTGTTCTCTTCCGCCAGGCGCGCCCTGGGCGCCATGGTGAGATTTTCACCCTGTATAAATTCCGGACCATGCGCTCTGAATTTGACCGCCGGGGCAGGCCGCTGCCCGACAGCCAGCGGCTGACTCCGTTCGGGCGATTGCTGCGGGCAACCAGTCTGGACGAATTGCCGGAGTTGTTCAATATCTTACGCGGTGAAATGAGCCTGGTGGGTCCGCGTCCGCTGTTGGTCGAATACCTGCCGCGTTACAATGCCTGGCAGGCTCGCCGGCATGAGGTGCTGCCGGGGATTACTGGCTGGGCGCAAATCAATGGGCGCAACGCTTTAACCTGGGACGAGAAATTTCGCCTGGACGTGTGGTATGTTGATAACTGGTCGTTCTGGCTGGATTTGAAAATACTGCTGATGACGCCCTGGAAGGTGCTGCGCCGTGAAGGCATCAACGCGCCTGGTCAGGCGACCATGGAGGAGTTTAAGGGCAGTCTTGTTGAAAGTCCCGCGGAAAAAGACAATTAAAGGCCGCCGCTGTACCTCTATTCGCTGATGGTATAGGGATAGATCCAGCCTTCCTGTAAATCTTTTATTACCTGGTCTACCATGATCATTTTGCCCGTTGTGAGCAGATTTTCGTTAATATCGCTCAGCCGAATGGGTGCGGACAGCGCCCTTCCATCAGCCCCGCTGATGAGCTCCGGCCAAAGTTGATCCAGTGCAGCGATGGTATCAAACTGAATGGTTGCAATCCAGTTGCTGCTGAACCCTTCGGGAGGGGGCTGGAAGCCGAGAACAGAAACATTCAAGCCAGCCAGGTAAGTCAGGAATTGAGCCTGGGCCGCGGGGGGCGAAAGCAGCAGGGTTTGAATGCGGTTTTGATGGAGCTGGTCAAAAGCTGCCTGCCAGGCATCGCCTGGACTGCTGGCTGGGATAACCGCCACCTGTGGAAAGGCAACGATAGGCCCATACACCGGCGTGCAGCGCCCGCACAGGTAGCGGGCTCCATTTGCGTAAGCATCCTGAACCTGATCCAGCGCGAAGGTGTTGTCCGCCAACAGCGCGCCAGCACGGTAGTCGCTGGCAACCAGCACAGCGATGAAACCCGCCAGGAAAGCCTGTACACCGGCTGATTGCCTAATCACACTCAGGTTTTCAGCCGGCTGAATATCCGTGCCGCTCAAGACGACAAATTGGGTTTGTGGATGAGCCCTGGCTAGCTCGTCAATATTTTCACCCGCGTTGAGGATGACCGCGATCCTTACCGTGCCGTTGACATCCCCCTGTGGGAACTCATCGCTGCTGACAAACTCTAAACCGCCGGAAACAGCGCGCTGCTTGAGATTCTGCTCGATCTGTTCCACCGCGCCAGCGTCCGCACCCTGTGCACCGATCAGGTAAAGATATTCAATTTTTGGTTCCGGGCTGGGCAGGGGGGTTCCTTGGGTGGAATCCACCTGGGTCGGGCTGGTTTCTTCCTGCGTGGGCGTGGGCTGCGGAGTTAAATTCGCGCGCGTGCTGCAGGCTGTCAGAATCAGGGCGGCGATAACCAATATCATCAGGATGTGCTGCAATTTCTGTGAGACCATGGCGATAATTTTACTCTGGAATACTCATTTTTGGACTGTATTATAATTGCGCTATGATCGAGGTTAAAATTCCAGGCAGAGGAGTGCTGCGGCTGGAGCACTTGGTGTGTGATGTGAACGGCACCCTGGCGGTGGATGGGCGGTTGATCGACGGCGTTGCGCGCGGTTTGCAAACATTGCGTGACCGCCTGGAAATTCATCTGCTGACTGCCAATACCCACGGACGCCAGGCAGTTATCGACAGCCAGCTCGGGCTGCAGGCAATCATTTTATCCTCAGGGGAAGAACGCGAGCAAAAGGCTGCTTTTGTGCGCACCTTAGGTGCAGACAGTGTGGCTGCCGTCGGACAAGGCGCCAATGACGCTGGCATGCTGGCTGAAGCGGCGCTTGGCATTTGTATCCTCTCGCCAGAAGGTACAGCCGCTTCGGCCCTGATGAGTGCCGACATTGTAGCCCCGGATATCCTTTCTGCCCTGGAACTGCTCGAAAAACCCCTGCGCCTGGTTGCTACCTTACGCCAATGAGTATTCCCACCAGCGAACCGCTGTTCTCTGAAGAAGATGATAAGCTGCCGCCTGCACGCGAACGGCGCCAGCAGCGTTCAGTCGTGCCGCAAGGGCGCGGTGAGCAGGCAGGTTTCCTCAGCCAATTGGCCCGTCAGGTTACACCCGGGTATGAGTTTTTTCTTTATTCGCTTCTATCTGGAATTCTAATTGGAATTGCCATCCTGGTGGATGCGCGCGGGCTTTATCTTCTTGCCATTCTATTTGTGCCTTTCCTCGGGCCGGTCTATGGCTTATCTCTTGCCGCCAGCGCAGGATTGGGAAAGTTGTTTCTAAAATCACTGGGCGCCCTGCTGATCGCCAGCCTGATCATTTTCGGGTCGGGGGTTTTGACTGGCGTCGTGGCGGGCAATTTCCTCCCCCAAAGTGTTTATGAGCAAATTGGGCCGTACACGCTGCTGTCCTGGCCAGATTTCCTGGTTGTGGCAGCAGGCGCTGGGCTGGGTGCTTACATGCTGGCTCGCTCGCCGCGCCAGAAGCCCCTGGTCGCCAACGTAGCCCTGGCCTATGAATTGTTTTTGCCGTTGGCGGTATCGGGTTTTGGTTTGACTGCCAGTCAGTACGCCAACTGGTTGGACGCTCTGATGGTTTTTTTGGTGCACTTAGTACTGGCAGGTGTAACCGGTATGCTGGTCCTCATGATCGTCGGCCTGCGCCCCAAAAATGTTTTTGGATACGCCCCGGCCGCGATCCTTTTGACACTCGCTTTGATCGGCGTGTTCACGATCAGCGGATTTGGCAGGTCCAGCCCGATTCTGGCGGGTGTGGCTGAAACAGCAACCGCGACACTGACCAGCACTCCAACACCCACGCAAATGCCCACCCCCACTCCCAGCCGCCAACCTGCACAGGCAACCATGACGTTGACGATCACCTTGCAGCCGAGCAGCACGCCGACGATGACAGTCACGCCGGAGCCCACGCCAATTTGGGCGCTGATCGCTGCACCGACGGGCGGTGGAGCCATCATCCGCGAAGAGCCGGAAGGGCGCGCGATTTCATCACTATTAAACGGAAACCTGGTTGAAGTGATTTCTGAACCACTGCGGGGGGAGAGTGGTACAATTTGGGTCCAGATTCGCACAGACACCGGTCTGGTTGGTTGGATTGTGCAGGCGCTGTTGGCCACAGCGACGCCATCACCGGGGTGGTGAAACAAGCCAGACTGTGGATAAAAACCAATCAACAATTCAGGAGAATTGAATGGCAATTCATTTTGGCACCGATGGGTGGCGCGCCGTTATCTCAGACACTTTTACCTTTAATAATTTACGCCTGGTTACGCAGGCGATCGCGGACGCGGTTGCTTCTGAAGCCTGGCTGAACGGCTGCTGCAACGGTATGAGCATCGACGAGCACCTGATGGTGGTGGGTTTCGATACCCGCTTCCTGTCGGATCGCTACGCCAGCGAAGCCGCGCGGGTGCTGGCCGCCAACGGGTTCACTGTGCAGCTTGCCCAGGCGGATGCGCCTACACCGGCGATTTCTTTCATGGTCCACAAATTAAACGCCGTTGGCGGCATCATGATCACCGCCTCGCACAACGCTCCCCGCTATAACGGCGTTAAACTAAAAGCTGCCTTTGGCGGCTCGGCGTCCCCGGAACAATGCCGCCGCGTAGAAGTGTACCTTACGGACAACGAAGCCCGCGCGCGCGGACCGAATCTGATGGATTTTGAAGTGGCGCGCGAGAAAAAATTAATCCAGCGCTTCAACCCCATTCCAGCATACAGCGAACACCTGCGCTCATTGATTGATTTTGACGCAATCGCTGAAAATCCGCAGCGCATCGTGGTCGATTCCATGTATGGATCCGGGCGCGGGGTTATCCGCTCGCTCCTGCAAGGGACCGGCTGCGAAGTTTTCGAGGTGCGCGGTGAAATGAACCCCGGTTTCGGCGGTGTGCACCCGGAGCCGATCGGTCGTTACCTGGGCGCGCTGGCCGGGGCGATTTCGATGGGGTCAGGCGACTTCGGACTGGCGACAGACGGGGATGCTGACCGTATCGGGGCGATGGATGAGCGCGGCAATTTCATCGATCCGCACAAAATCATGGCGCTGGCGCTGCGCTACCTGGTGGAGAAAAGAGGCTGGAAGGGCGCGGCGGTGCGCACCGTGTCGACCACCCGCATGATCGACCGCCTGGCAGACAAATACGGACTGCCTGTCTACGAAACCCCAGTTGGTTTTAATCACATTGCCGATTACATGCTCAAAGAAGACGTGCTCATCGGCGGCGAGGAATCCGGTGGTATTTCTTTCCGGGGGCACATCCCGGAAGGAGACGGCGTGCTGATGGGGTTGCTGCTGGTGGAAATGGTTGCCGCTTACGGCACGACACTGCGCGGGCTGGTGGAAGATCTTCTGGCTGAAGTTGGTCCGGCTTTTTATGAGCGGCGGGATATGCGCCTGGGTCACCCGGTTGCCAAAGATAAAATGACCGCCCGCCTGCGGGATCAAGCCCCGGCCTCGATCGGCGGTGAATCTATCAAAGAAATCAGTACACTGGATGGGGTCAAATACATCCTGGCGGATGATTCCTGGTTGTTAATTCGACCCTCCGGCACCGAACCGGTTCTGCGCGTATATGCGGAAGGGCGGAGCACTGAGATGGTGTCAGCCTTGCTGGGCTACGGTGAACAGGTGGCAGCTTCGGTCGCCTGAAGCGAAAACAAAACCGAGGTGCCTGGATCTCTCAGTTTTCAAACGCCGAGAGACCCAGGGGGGAGTTCTTGTCCTTAAGTTGATCTCCCCGGTGAGAGTCTGCCGGGGAGATCTAAATAGAGAGGTGATGATACCGCCGGTTGACTTCGTCAGCCGGAACGTATCCCCTGATTTAAGAACAGGTGCGCTAAGTGCTGGTCGAAAGGCGCAGCCGCCGCACTATAAACACCACCAGGATCAAGGCGGCCGCCAGCCCGAGCAGACCCGGCAGACCGACATCATCCATGAAACCGGTATCCGGCAGGGCAGTGGTGGTGGCAACCGGCCCCGCGGCTGTACCCTCTGGGGTTGGGGTTCCTCCCGCGACCTGGGTCAGGAAAGCCGCCACCGTGGCTGTGCGTTCCGCTGAACTGAGCTCGACCACGACCGTCGCTGGGGGAGGCGGGGTGTTGGTGGGCTGGGCCAGCACGAATGTGGGCGTCCAGGTGGGCGGCATGATGGCTTTTTCGGTTAAGCGCATGATTTCCTGCCCGGCGATCTCAGTCGCCTGCTGGGCGATGGCGGTGTTTTCCGCGTTGATGCGGGCTGCCTCTTCCTGCAACTGGGCTGCTGTGCGGCCGCGGTTTAGAAGAACGAATATGACCAAACCAATGATCAACAGCACAAACACGCCGCCGATGATGCCTGCTATCAGCAGAAATCTGCGGTTGCCATTGGAGCCATTTTCTTCCCCGTTGCCAGGTTCCTCTTCGTAAGGTTCCTGAAACTCCTCAAACTGGTTGTCTTCAAAGTTGGTGTTGTCTTCGATTGTCATGGGTGCCTCTCCTCATCAATTATTCTAGCACATCCAGATTCGCAAGGGGGATGGTTACAACCTGCCCATTTTCCAGGCGGACATCCGCGGCGTTGACGCGCAGCCCGTTGGGCAGGCGCGTTAGCCCTGGACGGATCGTGACGATCGTGCCGGTTTGGGCTGTAAATGGCATGCTAAGTGCGCGAACAGTCTTTCCGGTAGTGAATTCGGCTGAATCACGCGGGGGCTGACCCAATGCAGGCAAGGGGATCACGATTTCAGGACGCTCGCCGCGTGCAGGATCCCAACCAGCATTGATGGATAGATCACGTTTTTCATAGGTTTTTAGCAGGGTAAAGGCTGGCGGATTCATAGGAATATTGCCAAACCCGTCCATCACAACAATTGGGTAGCTGACGCCCAGGGCGGTTTTGATCAGGTCAGCCGATATGCTGCCCACGATCAATCCTCGCAGTGGAAGCTCTTCACCCGCTGTCAGGGCGTCCGGGTTGCTTACATGCCCGGCCAGAACGACTGTGCCGCGCAGGGTCATGTCCAATTGAGCGCGGGTTAATTCCTCCAGCGGGTCTGCTGCCAGGATATTTAACAGGCCAATATTGATCTTTCCATTGCCCCATACCCCCTGGATCAGGCTGCCATGCGCTTCGATCACCACGCCGCGTTCCGGCAGCACCTCGCTGACCGTGCCGGTCAGACCAGCCTGCAACTCAAATTTCTGTCCGGGTTTTTCAAGCAGGATTTGCCCGCGCTGAATGGCGACAATATACGCATCCTCGGGAGCGCGAATGACTTTGGGCAGCACCCCGCCGGTTTGCGCGAGGATATCACCCTGCTCTACCCTTTCACCTGGTTTGCGTTCGATCAAACGGTGTGCCTGATCGACCCGGCGCAGGCCGAGAATGCGGCGCACATCGACAAGGATGTGCTTGCCCATCAGATCGGCTTCAGCAACAATGTCAATGGCATTGACGCTCTGGCCGACGCGCGTGGTAACTCGGCCTTTGGCTGGCAGCATCCTGGCTCTGCGAATGTGCGCCAGGGGCAGGATATGAGTGACAGGGGCAATCATTTCAGATCCTCGTAAAACTTATATGCAACATTCATACCAGAATCAACCGCCAAGAGAAAGCGTCCATTTTTTGAACATATCCCGCCGCCGGGCAGCATCTGCCGGTAAAAGCAGCGGGCGTCCGCGCGCATCGATAACTGCCCCGCACGCTCCACCCAAAATCTTAAAACTGCGTGTATTGACCTTGCGGGCAGGGTCAATTGTCAGCGCCCGCAGGGGCTGCAAATGGATGCGCGCGGATTGACCGGGTTGGATTGGCAGCATGGTGATGCCGCCCTGGCGCACATCCAGGCTGACAGGCTCGCCAATTTCATATTCAACTTTAACGCGCAGGATTGGCGTTCCATATTTAGCATTGCTCAGGGGAGAGATGACAGTCCCCAGGTTAAGGTAGGCATTGGATTCGACCACCTGAACTGGTAGCATAGAATTGGCCGGGGCTGCCGCTCCCAGGGCCGTGGTTAATCCGTAAGGATCGAGCACGAAGGTGGTTACGCCGGTGGGCTGCAGGCTATCCAGCAGAAGCAGCAGATTCTGGCCTGGCGAGGTTTGCGTCAGTCCCAGGCCGGAAGCCAGTACCGGTTCGAAACCGGCGGGCGCGGCGGGATAGCGGTTGAAATGATGGCTCAACGCGTGAATAAGGATCTCGCGGGTCACGGCCTGTTCGATGGCCAGTGCTTCCTGCGTGGCAGGCACGCTTCCGGGATAGAGGTTTTTATGCCAGAGGTAATCCTGAACGACATCCTCGGGGATATGGACTGGCAGCCAGCGCAGAATTTGTGACATCGAGAACTGCTCCAGAGCGCGCGCCAGCCCGCCGCCCAGGCCAATGGGCAGGACGGAAACGTCCATTTCGCCTTCTTTGGCGCCAGCAATTGTGGTGCTGCCTGCGCCGACATCGATGCCCAGCACGCCCTTGTTCGGGTTGTTGATCTGGCTGAGGAAACGGATCATGCGGCCAAAAGCCAGGGAGGTCGGCGAAGGTTCGGTCGCACAGATCGATGCGTAGGACTGCAGCCCTCCCAACTGCCGGGAGCGGATATGCCGGGTGGCTTCCGCCAGTACCTGACGGGCAGGAGAGAGGTGCTCATGATCGATGGCCGGGCGGATGTTGGGCGCGAGGAGAACGTCGGTGTAACGATTAAGCACATCCCGGATTTGTTTTGCCAGTGCCTGGTTGCCAGCGAAGATGATTTCCGGCCGTTTTTCACGTTGCACAATTTGTAACGCCAGGGCGACCAGATCGACAATCCTGGCCAATGATCGGGTGGCTCCGCGGTCTGTGCCGCCGGCGATGATCATCAAATCCGGCTCTGCCTGAATCAAGGCGTCGATTTGCATCTCGGCTTTGCGGCGGTCATTCATGCCGATGGCGTCAACCACCTGCAGGTGGGTTGATTCTGCCAGGCGGCGCGCGCTCTCCAGCGAGACATCCTCAAGCAGCCCCATAATGACGGTTTTTATGGCTGGCCCGGCTGAATAACTGAGCACGAGCTGGTCGACCCCAACGCCATCCCGGCGGCCGGGCAGTACCAGGCGAGATTCTTCCAGGAACAGGCGCGCGGTTATTTCCTGCAGATTGACAAGCGCCTGGTGGATACCTTCGCTGATATCAAAGAAGGGTGCCTGAAGGGTGCTGGCTGAACGGCTGGCGCCAATGAAACGGTACTGCCCATCGACCACATCAAATAATAAAGCGCGTGTGTGGATGGACCCGATATCGATTGCCAGTAATGATTCAGCGTCAACGAGAGAGGTTGTCATAATGACCTGTCAGGGAAGCAAAGACTGGATTGCTGTGCGCAAGAAATCTAAGCGTTCGATCAGAGCCACCACCGCGGCCGCCAGGACGCCGGCGTATAATGCGCCCAGCGTGACGGCGATAAAAATCTGACCGATTTTCGATAACACCCGTGTTGCGGCCGGTAATACAGGCGCTTGCCCGGTTTTTGGATGGGCGCTGAATTGGAAATAAACCAGGGTGGTCACTGTTCCAACCAGCATGACCAGCGCGCCCAATAACTGCATACCCGCTTCTGCTGGGCCGCCAGCAATGGAGAGGTCAAAGGGGATGACCGCGCCGCGTATCTGACCAAAAAGCGTTCCCGTGACTGCCCCGCCAATGATCACGGCTGCACCTGTACCGACCAGAAAAGCCATCGATACATTTCCGAAACTCGAGAGTTTGCGCGATAATTTGAACAGCAGCAGGAGACCGAGTAAGGCTGGCAGGGCGATCAGCAGTTTTTCATTCAAAGGCGAAAACAGCAGCGGGGATAAGAGGCGCGGAAATATCACCTGAAAGAGGATCAATGTGGCGATGTATCCAGCTGAGACGCCCACAAAAATATAACTTACAGCCCGAAAGAGGGGGTTGTCACCCAGGATGTAGCTGAAAACCAGGATGGTGAGCAGGAATGCGATGATGGTCCACATCAGATCGTTTTGCATGGGTTCAAGCCTTCTTCAGCGGTTTTTGACCGATAAGGAGACGGCGCGAGCCATAATACAGGCTGCCAGCCAGGATCATCGCGACAATCAAGAGCAGACCGGCCTGGTAAGCGTCCCAGTAGGTGCGAATTGTTCCGCCCGGACGCTGCGCCAGCTGGGCGTAAGAAGCACCGCCGGTGATTCCACTCAGCAGGCCGTCCACCTGCCCGCTTTGGACAAAGGGTTGAAGCATGGGGGCAGATTGAGCGCTGGAAATCACCAGGAAGGGAGTTTCATCCAGGTAGGGTCCGGTCTGCTCGACCCATGCGCGGCTGTTTTCAGCGTTATCGGTCAGCAAGAGGATGGCGTCAAAATCTGAAAGTCTGGAGATGCCGTCCAGGGCTGGATGGGTCCAGGCGTAGGAACCGTCCAGAGCAACCGGCAAGGTTTGAACCGGCTGCAGGCTGAGCGCAGCGATTCCCGTCGCTCCGCCGGGGAGGAAACCAAGGTTGATGACCTGCTCGGCAGGCGGACGGGAAATATTGGCGCTGGTGACCAGGTTATCCGCCAGGGCCGGTCCACTGGCATTAATGGAGACTAACGCCAGCTTTGTGTTGCTGCTCAACAAATCGCGCAGCACGCCGGCGGATATGGTTTTTAATTCTCCCGAGAGCGCAGCTTCGTAATCGAGAGCTACCAGGACCTGCGCGGGTTCGCGGGTCACATCGGTGAGGTTTTGAATGTGGGAATAAAAAGAGACTGTCTCTTGCGCATACAGATTAGGCAGGCTGGTGATATGTACCCCGCTGAACAGCAGGAAGGCCAGGAAGGCGACGATCGCGGCCCCCACCAGGAGACGGGCGATGACCTGCGGCGCGCTGCTTTTTTCTGGAATCTTTGCTTTGGTGCTTTTTTCGGCTGTGACCAGGTCTTCTAAAAGGGTAGCATAGATGCGCTGTTTCTCAGTAACCTGCAGCTTAACTGAATAAGTGGGTGGTTTCGCGTAGCGGGTAACCACGGCATCACCGGGCAGCAAGCCCTGGTAACCCGCCAGGGGGCCGCTGTTTTCTACGTGCTGGTCTGTATCGAGGTTGGCTCTGCCGGGTGCCACTTCCTCCAACGGGCGCATGGCCTGCAGCCAGCCTGGCAGTTCGGCGGGTTCCAATGGGACATCGTATTGACCGCCATCTTCCAAAGGTTCGCCAGCGGTCTGGACGTCCTCCAAAGAGCCTTCTTCAGCGAACCAGTCCGGCAGGTCATCCGAGGCGAATGGCGGCATTTGCTCGCTGTCTTCTATTGTGCCAGTGCCGGGTGCGCTGTCCGGAGAAGAAAAGATTTGCTCCCCTTCCTTGAAATCGAAATCCGGTCCCAGATCTGGGATAACTGATTCATCTTCTTCGCTGCCGCCTGCATCCTGCTCGATCTGAAACTGGCTTAACCAATCTGGGACGCCGTCCAGGGGTAACTCTTCAGCGGATGTCTCGCCGGGCGGGGGTTCCTCCTGGTCACTGGATGCGGCCAGCCAGTCGGGAACGCTTTTGGCCGGTTCACCGCCAGCTTCTTCGGGTTCTTCCCGCTTTAGGCCTTCTAAATTTCCTGCCAATGAAGACAACCATTCAGGGGTGCTGTCTTCGCCGGGCTGATTTTCTTCCTGTGTCTGTTCTTCCAGGCTGGCAGCGCCCAACCAATCGGGCTCGGCTGGTGACTCGCCTTCGGTTGGCTCAGGTTGTTCTGTCCGTTCGTCCGAAAGGGAAAACCATCGGCCAGATGGACTTTCGTCCAATGGTTGGGGTTCTTCACTGACCGATTCTTCCTCGGGCTGTTCTTCGTCCAAAAATCCCAATGAGGAGAGCCAGGCGGGCGTTTCCTCACCTTCCCCTTCGACAGGAGTTGTTTGATCCTCTGCCTGCTCGGGACTTTCACTCTCCAGCCCGGACAGCCAGTCAGATGGGGCTGGTTGACCCGCTTCGATGGGTTCATGCGGAAGTTCTTCTTCAGGCTGTTCCTGGCTGACCGCGTTCAAGGATGTGAGCCATTCAGGGGTTTCTTCTTCTGCCTCAGGTTCCGCGACACCCGGCGGCTCCTGAGGGGGTTCCTCCTCTGCGCCGCCAGGGGGATTCAGCCAAACCGGCCCCTCATCTAGAATTTCTTCACTCTCGGAGGAGTCTAGCGGAGTCAGCGCTTCTTCCTCACCAACCCCCAATGCAGACCATTCCAGCGATTCAGCCGCAGGGGACTGGTCTACTTCAAATGCGCTGGACTGATCCTCAGGCGATTGTTGGGCGAGGCGGCTTAACCAATCCTCATCCGTGCCCTCTTCATCCGCCGCGCTCTTTTCCGATGGTTCAGTGCTCTCCCAGGCCGGCAGTTCCAGGCTTTCGGACTCCAGTTCATCCTCCCCGCCTTGTGACTGCCCGGCAGAGAGCTCCAGCCAATCAGGCAGGTCGGTGGGTTCTTCCTGGTCTGATGCTTCTTCCGTCAGGCTGGAGATGTCTCCAAGCCAACTGGTTTCAGACTGCTCCTCCTCCTGATCTTCCTCTCGGGGGGACGCATGAATCCCTTTTATTTCATTTAACCAGTCAGGAAGCTGTTCATCTTCTTCACCGCGCTGTGGGGTTTCCGTTTCGTCGGGTTCCTCGCGGTTCCCGAGTTCCTGACTGGCTCGCTGGCGGATGCGGTCAAGCCATTCTGGGATGACCTCTTCGCTCTTGAAACTACCAGTATCCCCTTTCCGTTCAGGGGGCGAAGAAGCACTATCCTCCGGCGGCTGCGCGGATTCGTCAAGCATATCACGCATCCAGTCAGAGTCGCTTTGTAACTCACCGAACAGCGGTTTGTTGCAGGAAGCGCAAAATTCCTTATCGGGCGTATTTGAATTTCCACAGTACGGACAGATCAATTCGCTCATGGTTTAACCACTGTATGGGCGGTCTGCGCCCATCAGGATGCGCAGACCAGCTGTCAGACTACCCAGCGCGATACCCAGCAATATACCGCGCGCACCAGCCACGGGTAACGCATTTAGGGCAGCCAGCAAATCTTTTAATATCGGTACGTCAGCACCGATGGACAGGAATCCACTGCCAACGATGAGAAAAACCACCGCGCTGGCGGAAAATACAATTGCCATCCAGCCTGTGCGGCGCTGGAACATTCGTATGCTGGCGTAGGTGAGCGAAACCGCCAACAGTCCCATCAGGCTGGTCTCGATCGGCACTTGAACATGCGTGATGATCTTCTGAAAAGTGGGATTTGAGGGCGATAGGAAAAACCCAGCCCCCAGGGTTAGAAGGAACGACACCAGCAGGAAGATGCTGTAGTAATCGCGGTTACGGGAGTCGTTCAGCCTGCGCCAGTGGACGCCCAGCATGTTCGCAATCGCGACCAGACCGGCGATTCCAGCCAGAATGACCGCCCACGAAATGAACAATTCTCGCAATGGAATCAGAAGCGGCAGTGGTAAGAAATAACCAGCCAGCACAATGATCCCCACGGCAATGGCGACAGCGGTAGAGAATGGCGCTCTCATATCAGCCCCAAAAATTGGATTACCGCCCCGATCAGGATGACCGCAATCACCCCCCAGCGGAGGATATCTTGCGTGCGCAAGCTGGCGGTATGTATGCGCCCGCTATTGAGATAGGCGGGAATGGCAAAGAGCTCTTCACCAATCAGAGGTTCCTGGGCAGATGCGTACAAAGCCGCCTGGGCGGAAAGGGAATCACTGCTTGCCAGGGTGAAAGCGTCTTCTTTATTGGCGGCTTCGACCAGCAGGGCGATTTCGGGGCCAAAATTGCCTGCCAGAATGTGGGTGGAAATATGTTCCCGATCAGCCAATGGCAGGCTGCCGGCAACGTAGGAAAATGAGGTCACACCGGTCAAGCGGCCGCGGTCCGGGTCGTAGTATTCCATGGTATTGGACATGCGGTGAGCCGCCCGCAGGGTATCCTGGCTCAGAATAGCCAGGACACCGTCACCGCTGGTTGCAATCGGCGGACGGTCACTGAAACTGCTGATCTGGGCGATGCGCTCCACCGTTGACAGCCCGATCAGGCTGGCAGCCGATATGGATTGAGTCGCGGTGCCTTTACCAATGGAGATGTGAATGCGCGTACCGTTCTCGACCGCCAGGCCGATAGCCTGGCGTAAGCGGTCGAAAGCAGATAGTGGGCGCAGGAAGCGCCGCCCATTCATCTGCGGCAGGGAAAAAAAGAAAATTAACCCTGCGGTCACAAGAACCAACGCAAACGCTATGATGGAATCAAACATGGGATGCGTTCAGGCCTCCTCTCGCAAATAGGAGATGAAGGATTGTGAAGCGCTGCTGTCATCCAGGAGATCAGCCAGCGCACTCCATTGTTGTGAAGATTGTCCCCTGGCGAAGAAAGGTAATCCGGCGTAAAGGACCTGTGCCGCCAAAATACGCAGGGGACCGGCGGCTTCGAGAAGGGTGATAGCCAGGTCTCTTGCCCCCTTATCCTGCAAGAATTGTGCCCAGGATGGCCAGAAGGAGCGATCCTCTCGCATGCTATCAGTATAGCACAAATTTCCAAAGATTAAATCAAGGCAAAAAGGGACCAAAAACGTGAGAATTGTCCCGCTGGCCTTTATAAAATTTTTACACGGCTGCAGATATTGATCTGAGACCAACCCCCACAGGGATTTGGCTTATTCAGGTCCCCAGAGCGCACTGCCCCCGCCGCCGGACCAGTAAGCCGTGATAGCCTGGCTCATCTCATCAATTCCACCCCAAAAGGTGGAAATCTGGGATTTGTGCTGCGCCACAGCCTTTATCCAGGCAGTCCTCCCTTCAGGGCTGACCGGGAAGCGCCGCTCCACCCAGCCAGGCAGGATATGTTCCTGAAGTTGAAGCTGGTTCTGCACAAGGTAAGGATAGTCAGCGTAATACAGCAGCGAGAGCCCGAGGTGCTCTGCTGCTAGCCTGGTGAGCTGATGATCGATGTGCCCGCCTAGGGATAAGGGGCAAACGACTATCCCCGCTTTTGGTATATAGGTTGAAATCTTCTCCGCGACTTGCTCGCTGAGATAGAATTCGGACTCTGGCAGCGGTTGGAAAAGGTCATCATTCGTTGAGACCAGCACGTCGCCGGTCAACGGGTTGCGCCTGTAAATGCAGTCAGCAAAATACAGGTGAACGGCGGCCGCGCCCACGACCTGGCAGGCTGCCAGGTCCTCCTGGCGGCGAACTTTGACAATGTCCGCCTGGTTGCCCCAGCGTGCATGCAGACTGAGCGCGAAAGACGAAAGCTGGGTTTCCGGCGGGTCGCCAGCGCACACGGTCAGAATGGTCGCTTGATCCCCGTTGTGGACACGGTCGTAGATCATACCGCCGCAGGATAGGACCGCGTCGTCCAGGTGAGGTGAGAGGAAGAGCCATTCCATGCTGGCACAATTCTACCATCCACACCTGTTCATGATACAATCTTAACAGGGCTGCGTATATTAGAAGGAGTCAGGATGGGTCTATTTGATTTTTTAACAGCAAAACGGCCGTTTCCCGCGGACCGTAAAGCGGAAATAGAGCGGATGACCGCCGACCTGGTGCGCATAGGCGAACGCGAAGATTTCCTCTCAGAACGATCCGGAGGCTCATTTAACGCCCAATGCCGGCACGTTAGCGCAATTGCGATTGGTAAACGGTTGAATGAAATCGGCGGCCTGGAATTAATGGAATATGTTTTGAAAAGAGTGCGTAAACGCCTGGGCGCGAATCTGGCAGCGCATCTTTCCTATGCCTGGACAGATATCGGCAAGTGGGTTCCCTGAATAACCGGCCGTATTGACCAATTAGATTGGAACCTGGCATTTTATGGTATCTTGACACCCTTAATAACCTGAGATAGACTTTTGGACAAGTTGGGGAGTAGCTGCCCTGAACGTGGGATGGGTTGTCGTCATGACGAAGCCTGGCTTCCGGCAATCCAGGCGCACTTGTGCGAACAGCAAGACCATCAGGCTGTGTGATGGTCTTTTTCTGTTAATCACCAGCCGGACCCAAACCTGAATGTTGGAGAAATGAAATGAAACCCTGGTACCAGATGGAAACCTCAGAAGTCCTCAGCGCGTTGGAAACGGATCTTAAAAACGGGTTGAGCGACCAGGTGGTTCAGGAACGCCGGAAAAAATACGGTCTGAACGAGCTGGAAGAACGCGGTATCAAAAGTCCCTGGAAAATCCTGTTTGAACAGGTCAAAGAAATCATGGTTGTGATTTTGATCATCGCCGCTGTCGTGTCATTCGTGCTGCACGAAGTGACGGACGCGGTTGTGATCCTGATCATCGTCGTCCTGAATGCTGCCCTGGGTTTCAGCCAGGAGTACCGCGCTGAAAAGGCTATGGCGGCGCTCAAGAAGATGGCTGCTCCACAGGTGAAGGTCCGACGCAATGGGCACCTGGTTGAGATCCCGTCCCGGGATCTGGTGCCCGGGGATGTCATCCAGCTGGACGCGGGCGACGCCGTACCGGCAGACTGCCGCCTGATCGAGGAAGCCAACCTGCGCGTACAGGAAGCGGTTCTTACGGGGGAATCTGAGCCTGTGGAAAAATCTACCGAGGTGATCTCCGCCAGCAATGTTGGAATTGGCGACCGCCACAACATGGTCTTTATGGGAACGGTCACGACCTATGGGCGTGGAATTGCTGTGGTCACCGAAACCGGCATGCAGACTGAACTGGGGCATATCGCCAATATGATCCAGACGGTCTCGCAGGAACCCACGCCGCTGCAAAAACGCCTGGAGCAGTTGGGTAAAGGTCTGGCGGTAGCAGCCATGGTCATTGTCGCCATTGTTTTTACCCTGGGGGTTGCACGCGGCGAGGACATCAGGGTCATGTTCCAGACGGCGATCAGCATGGCCGTGGCGGCTGTACCGGAGGGGCTGCCAGCAGTGGTTACCATCGCTCTGGCATTTGGCGCGCAAAGAATGCTGCGGCGGCGTGCCCTGATCCGTAAGTTACCGGCGGTTGAAACATTGGGTTCGATCACAGTAATTTGCTCGGATAAAACCGGGACGCTGACCGAGAACCGCATGACGGTAACCGTTGTGGACGTGGCGGGTAACCGTGTGGATTTTCAGGAGGAAGTTCAGTTTTATTCACCTCAGGTGACGAAAAAAGAAAGCGCGACGCCTGTGGTCGTCGAACACCCGGCGGTTGCGCTGCTGCTGGTGGGCGGCAGCCTGTGTAATGATGCCGTTCTTGAGCAAAGCGAAGATGCGCGCGGCGGCTTTTCTTCCGTGGGTGACCCCACTGAAGGGGCGTTGGTCATTGCGGCGGCGCGCGCCGGGTTGTGGAAAGAAGAGCTTGAAGCCGCTTTGCCCAGGATTGCGGAATTGCCTTTTGACTCTGAGCGCAAACGCATGACCACAGTCCACCGGCTGGACCGCGATGCCCTGCCTGAAAGCCTTAAAGCCGCTCGCAAAGTGATGGAGGCTGAAATCTGGCAGCCTTACATCGCTGTCACCAAGGGAGCGGTGGACTCATTGTTAGAAGTGTGCACGCACGTGTGGGTGGATGACCGCAGCCGCCCGCTGGATGAGGAGTGGAGAGCACGCATCACTAAGGCAAATGAGGACATGGCTAAAAACGGGATGCGCGTACTGGGGGTGGCTTACCGCATGTGTTCGGATACGCAGGCGAATGAATGTGCCGAGCCGTTAGAGCAGGACCTGATTTTTATCGGCATGGTGGGAATGATCGATCCGGCGCGAGCGGAGGTTAAAGACGCGGTGCGAACGGCCACCACTGCTGGTATTCGCCCGATTATGATCACGGGAGATCACCCCTTGACTGCATTGTCCATCGCTCGTGAACTCGCCATCGCCAAACCAGATGAAACAGCCATTACCGGTCAAGAACTGGCTGACATGGATATCGAGACTTTGAAGCAGCGCGTTGATAAGGTTTCGGTCTTCGCGCGCGTATCGCCGGAGCATAAGTTAAAAATCGTGCAGGCGCTGCAGGAAAAAGGGCAGATCGTCGCCATGACCGGGGATGGGGTGAACGACGCGCCTGCCTTGAAGAAAGCCGATATCGGCGTGGCGATGGGCATCACCGGGACGGATGTCTCAAAAGAAGCCGCAGATATGGTTTTATTGGATGACAATTTTGCTACCATCGTGGCTGCCATCGAAGAAGGGCGGCGCATCTACGATAATATTCGCAAGTTCATAAAATACACCCTGACCTCGAACGCCGGTGAAATCTGGGTCATGCTGGCGGGACCTTTCCTGGGCATGCCGCTTCCGCTCACCCCGATCCAGATCCTGTGGGTCAACCTGGTTACGGACGGCCTGCCCGGGTTGGCGCTGACCGTCGAGCCGGCAGAATCGGATACGATGAAGCGCAAACCTTACCCGCCCAAAGAGAATATTTTCTCGCGCGGTTTGGCGCGGGATATTTTATGGATCGGTTTGGTGATGGGGTTTGTCTCTCTTCTGGCGGGATTGTGGGCGCTGAACACCGGGCGCACCGAAACCTGGCAGACCATGGTCTTCACCACCCTGACCCTGGCGCAGATGGGCAATGTCATGGCCATCCGTTCTGAGCGGGATTCATTGTTCAAAAAAGGCATTCTCTCGAATAGGCCGCTGCTTGGCGCCGTGGTGCTCACTTTCGCTTTGCAGATGGCGGTGATTTATGTACCCTTCCTGCAGGATGTCTTCCGCACCCGGCCGCTTCCGGCCATCGACCTAGCGGTCTCGCTAGGCTTGAGCCTGGTGGTCTTCACCTCGATCGAGATCTTCAAATTCATCCGCCGCCGCAGGACTGCCTGATCCTGTCCATAGGTAGAAGCTGGCTGTTTCATTAACCTCCAGGGCTTTTCAGGCTGCGTAAACAAAAAGAGCGCGCACACTACGCGCTCTTTTTTGCCCGCAATTAATGGACTTAGCGTTTGGTGAAATGCTTCGACTGGTTGGACAGCCGCCAGCGCTTCACCAGTTGCGTGAACTCCATCATGTACCGCGTACGGGTGACCGCCTCCGCCTGCTGTTCATTTTCAGGCGGCGTGACCAGGAGCTGGCGGACTTCTTCGGCGATCTCTTCGGTGAAACCGCTGTTCTGAATCGTTTCGATCCAGAGGCTTTTCTTTTCTTCGGGTGCGTTGATTTTTTCGACCAATTTCACCAATTGACGTTCTTCAGGCGTTGTTTTTGGTGCCATTTTAATTACCTCCTTGTTTGAAGGCTGCCATAAGCCGCCGCAACCTGCGCCTTTTTATGTATTATACCGAATACTATATAATAATAAATCAAACAGGTCGTCTCGCATTGATTATTGGTAAAGGAGTGTTGCATGAAACCTTTTCGCAAAAACCTGGCGATAGCAGTCGATGGGGGCGGCATACGCGGGTTGATCGTAACGCAGGCGCTGGCTTTGCTGGAAGCGCAGTTGGGCCAACCGCTGCACCATTTCTGCCGCCTGACGGCTGGCACCTCAACCGGAGCGATCATCGCGGCTGCACTGGCAACCGGCATGCCGGCTGCTGAACTGAATAAGAAGTATCTTAACCTGGGCGCGCAGGTGTTTCCGCGCACCTGGCGAAAGGTGCTCTTTCCACTGGTGCGTTACCGCTACCCGGCAGAACCGCTGGAAACGTTGCTGAGAGCCAGCCTGGGGGAGACAAAAATGGGGGATTACTGGATGGGCGAGCGGAAGACCGATGTGGTCATCACCGCCTACGACCTTCAGGAAAACCGCACTCTGTTTATTAAATCCTGGAAGGATCAGTACGCAGATTGGCCAGTGGTCAAAGCGGTCCAGGCCTCCTGCACGGTTCCAACCTATTTTCCACTGGTCGAGGGGCGCTATATCGACGGCGGTGTTGGCTCCTATGCCAACCCGGCATACCTGGCTGCTTACGAAGCCGTCCGCATCCTGGAATGGGAGCCTGCCGAAACAACGCTGCTGTCATTTGGCACCGGGCGCGTACCGCATAAATATGACCCCAACAGGTCTGCGCGCTACTGGCCCTGGCAGTGGCTGGGACCTATGTTTGGCGCATTTTTGAACTCGGCCGATGATCAACAGGTGCACCTGGTCGATACATTCTTTGAAGAACTTGATTTTCGCCGCTATCAGATCAATCTCGAGGAAAATATCGAGATGGACGGCGTGGAATCGATGGCGCAGTTGGTAGAATACGGTGAAAAAATGGCTGCAATGATCCTGAGTGATGATCTCGATCGCGCCATGCTGGTTGTGCCTACCACCCCGGAAGAATCGGTATAAAGCCCAACCTATATTCAGAATACCAAACACCGGACCGATAACCGCCATTTTCAGGCTGCATAGCGGGGAATAACATGGCTGGGTAAATGATTCGCCTGGACAGTGGACAAATATTACTCCAGGGTGTATAAGCAAAAGGCTGTAAGAATCAGGATCCGATTGGCAGGCTGCCAGACCATGTTATCCCGTTTTTTTGTTGACCGCGTCTATTTTCGCGCCCTGTTGACCCTGGGCGTGCCGATCATTCTGCAACAGTTTATCACCGCCTCGATGAATATCCTGGATGTCGCCATGATCGGGCAATTGGGTGAGACGGCTGTGGCTGCGGTTGGCTTGAGCAACCAGGCTTTTTTTATTCTGACGCTGTTGATGTTCGGCATCTCCAGCGGCTCGGCAATTTTCACCGCCCAATTCTGGGGTAAACGTGATGTGCTCAATATCCGCCGGGTTTTGGGGATTTGCCTTTCGCTGGGCGTGGCTGGCAGCCTGGTTTTCACCATCATCGCGGTATTCTTCCCGCAATTCTTTCTCGGAATTTATTCGCGGGATCCGGCGGTGGTGGCCATTGGCAGCCAGTACCTGCGCATCGTCGGCCTGAGCTACATCGTCACAGCGATTACCTTCAGTTTCGCTGCCATCCTGCGCAGCACAGAAGAAGTGCGCCTGCCGATGGTGGTCAGTGTGGGCGCGATTGTTCTTAAGACGATGATCAGCTACGTGTTGATCTTTGGACATTTAGGTTTCCCCCAGCTTGGCGTTGAGGGGGCCGCCATAGGTACCGTCATTGCCCGTTTTATTGAATGTGTTGTGTTGGTTGGACTGGCGTATGCGCGAAAAACCCCTGCGGCTGCCAGCCTGAGGGAATTAAACGGGTTCAAGGCTGGTTACCTGGGCAGGTATTTAAAAACAGCCCTGCCGGTGGCTTTCAACGAACTGGCCTGGTCCCTGGGGATCACCACCTATAACCTGGTTTACGCTCGCATTGGCACGGAATCCATTGCCGCCATGAATATTGTCTTCTCGATCGACAACCTGGCTTTCGTTATCTTCATCGGCATTTCGGACGCAACCGGCATTCTGATCGGCAACCGCATTGGCGCCGGGGAGGAGCAGAAAGCTTATGAATATGCGCGCCGCTCGTTGACCCTTGGGATTGCGATTGCGTTATTAATCGGATTTCTTGTGGTGATCAGCGCTTCCTCGATCCTGAGCATTTACAATGTTTCGGACACGGCGCGTCTTTTTTCAAGGAACGCACTTATGGTGGCCGCGGCGGTTCTATGGGTGCGTGTTTCCAACATGCTGCTAATCGTGGGTATCCTGCGTGCGGGTGGAGATACCCGCTTTGGCATGGTCGTGGATATGGGCAGCGTTTGGCTGGTGGGGGTGCCGATGGCATTCTTCGCAGCCTTCGTGCTTAAACTGCCGGTATATTTTGTATTCCTGCTGATCATGAGTGAGGAATTTGTCAAGTTTTATATCAGCCTGAGACGATTTCTCTCCCGGCGCTGGATTAATAACCTGGTTCGCGGAGTGACGCCCGCTGCGATCGAGGCTGGCAGCCAGCCAATGGAAGTGTGATGATCTTACTGCTGCGTCTGGTCAATTAAGCCGTAGACGGTAGACACGGTAGCGCTTATAAATTTTTGCCCCAAACCTTTCCGCCAGAGCCGGCGTGCGTGGGTTATCGGCGGAAGTCAGGGAAAGATCAACCCAGCGATAACCTTTCTGGCGGGCGCGTGTGAGCATTTCTGCGAACATCAATATGGCGGCCGAACTCCCCCAATATTCTGGATACAGCAGTACGCTTTTGATCGACAGGCATTCAATTTTTTTCCGGGAATGGAGCCACAGGTTAAGGTAATCCCAGGGGGTGCGCAGTCCGTGCGCGTGGATCAGGATTTCATTCATGTTAGCGATCCCGGGTAAAAAGCCTATGGTTTTGCCCTGGTCTTCCAACAGCAGGATCAACTCAGGATCGGCAAACCTGCGGAACGGCTCGAAGAGCGCCTGCAGGGTCTCACGCGGCCAGGGACGGTGGTCGGTCAGATGCGCCAGCGCAGTATTGATCAGGGGGAGGATATTGTCGATTTCTTCTTCCCAGCGGTTAAAATCCGCAGTGCGGATGGTGATCTTCGTGCGGCTTTTGGCACGCTCAGCGCTGGACAACAACTGCTGCAGCACGGGTGAATCCGCCAGGTCGAGACCAAAAGCCAGGTTGTCCCCACGCGCGGGTTGAAATCCGGTGGCTTCGAAGAATCCCTGGTAGTACGGCGGGCTGTGCCCGCACAGCAGCGCCGGGGGGCGGCTGCGCCCTTCGATTAAAACCCCGTAGCTGTCCTCATAGTCCAGGTTGAAGGGACCATACAGGCTGTTGAGCTGATGCTCTTTAGCCCACTGGCTGGCGCGCTGGAAAAGCGTCTGCGCCACCCGAAGATCATCGATGCACTCGAAGAATCCGATCACGCAGTCGCGTAACTGGCGGGCCTGGTTGAGTTCCCAATCCTCGGCTGCGCAGATCGTCCCGGCCGGCCTACCATCCTTCCAGGCGATGAAGAACTCGGCATGACCATGCCGAAAGAAAGGACCCCGTCGGGGATCGATCGTTTTGAGGCGATCTGATAGGATGGGCGCAACCCACAATGGATCATGGTGGTAAATTTTCCAGGGAAAATTTACGAAAATGGCTCTTTCGCGCCGCGTTTGGGCAGGGCGCACCTGGATTTGGGTCATCCCGGATCTCCTTTGGCTGCAGCCCGGCGCTGCGCCAACTCTGCGACGATTTTCTGGTAATGAGCCCGGTTGAGCGGGTAAAAAGCCGCAAATAAAATTCCGCCCACCAGGAGCAGAGCGGGCAATGGTCCGATGATCATGCGGATTCCGAAGAGGGCTGAATCGCTTTGCTGCGGGCTGTTGGGCACATACCCGCTCAGATCCAGGATGAGCAGCGCCAGCGGGATGGCGAGCGAAGAAGCAATTTTCTGCGCCAGGGTTACCAGGCTGTAAAAGACGCCTTCGTGACGCTCTCCTGTCTGCCACTCGTCCCATTCGATCGCATCCGGCAGAATCGACCAGGGCAGAACGTGCGCCGCGGAGACGCCGATGCCAGCCAGGACGCATAAGACGATCACACCCCCTAGAGCGATGCCTGGATTCACCATGATCAGCACAAGCTGGACGACGGCCCAGAATGCGATGCCGGCAATATATGCGGCGCGTTTGTTCCAGCGAGCCGAGGCGTGGTTCCACAGTGGCAGCGCCAGGATGGCGGTGATGAAAATGCTGCCCATGATGATATCCGCCTGGGCTTCGCGGCCCAGAACGTACTTGATAAAGAAAAGCAGGCCAGCCTGGAGAATATCGATGGACACCCAAGTGAGAAGGAATAAACCTGCGCCGAAGATGAAAGGTTTATTTTTCAGGGCAGCCTTGATGGACGGCAGCAGGCGCGGTTTCGCCTGGGCGATGAAATCCACGCGTTCACGCATGCTGAAAAACACGATCCATAACGGAATTGCGCTTGCGATTGCGAAAATAACCGCCATCGCCACCACGCGTGAGGCGTTTTGCGGCTGGAATCCGCCGATGATCATCAACGGGATGGTAAAGGCCAGTAAACTCCCGAAAATGGAAAAGAACATGCGGTAGCTGGTCAACGAAGTGCGTTCGTCATAATCCTCACTGAGTTCAGGTGTCAGCGAGAAGTAGGGCATTTGAACAAAGGTGGCTGCGGCATCGTAGAGGACATACACGGCGGTGTAATAAATAACCAACAAAACAGTGTCGGTAACAGGCGGGCGCAGCCACATCAGGATAAACGCCAATGCAAAGGGAACCGCTCCGAACAGCAAGAATGGGCGCCGGCGGCCCCAGCGTGAACGCGTGCGGTCAGAAAGATGCCCGATAAGCGGGTCGTTGATGTAGTCCCAACTGCGCCCAATAAAAATGGCCACTGCCGCCAGGGCTGGAGGAAGGTTGACCACGTCGGTCAGGAAGATGGCGAAATACGCCCCGATGATGGTGCTGGTCAGGCTGAAGCCGATATCCCCGAATCCATAGAGGGTTTTTTTGACACGGGTGAGGCCTTTTGGGTTGCTCAAGCGCATAATCCTCGTAGAAAAACCCGCGTATTTGCCTGGTAACCCTTGCCGCCAGGCTGCCTACACAACAATAATAGCGCATGGTGGATTTTTTGCACGACGATAAGGCAGGCTAATTCTTGACGAAACTTCGCCAATTTTGACCATTGATTTAATGGCAGGCGGGGTTTAAAATGGAAGCGATTAAATTATCTCGTGAGTCATCCCCGTAAAAAAGACTGTCCATTTCAGAAGCAAAGCAACTATTTGGCAGCCCCTACAGGGTTGAAATTATTGACAACAAAATATGCCTTATTTCAGGAGATATGATGCCATCTCGAAGCTCAAGCAGCAAAGTAGGGATTTATGTTGATGTAGCTTATATATATAATAACGGCGGTTCGAAAATGCAATACGACGTCCTGCGCGAATTTGCCTGCCGTGACATGGCCGAACCCGTGCGCATGAACGCTTACGTTAGTTATGATCGCGAGCGCGGTGAGTGGGACGAGGTGTATCGTAAGGGGACGCACAATTTTCACTCCGCGCTGCGCGATATGGGTTACAAGGTCATTGTGAAAGAAATCCAATGGTTCGAGGATGAAAGCGGGAACCGCTACGGTAAAGCCAATGCTGACCTTGACCTGGCGGTGGATGCGCTGCTTCAGTCAGCCAATCTCGACCGCGTGCTGCTGGCCAGCGGTGATGGTGATTTTGTCCAGGTTGTGCGCGCCCTGCAGGATAAGGGCTGCCGGGTAGAAGTCATGGGGCTGGATAATGTCTCCGGAAAATTACGCCACGAGGCGGATTTTTTCATATCAGGATACCTCATTCCTGACCTGATACCAGTCAGCAACTACAAAACTGACCAGCCTGCCTGGGGAGAAATTGGGTCGCGCGTGCGAGGCTGGTGCTACTGGCACAGTGAACAGGGCTACGGGTTCATGCGTTATCTCAAAGATGTCGCTCCTGGGTTGTGGCTGACAGATACCCGCCATCCTGATTCGCCGTATGCCACAGCCTTCTTCCATGATTCGAATTTGCCCGATCCCATCCGTCCAACCTCACTTCCCAGCCGAAATTTCATTTTTGAAATGGAGCTGGCAAAATCCGAGCGCGGCGGCGGTATTCAAGCCATCAACATTGAATTGATCAGCAAGTTATAACTGGATTTTCATAAAGCAGGGACAGGCGTTGCGGTTTTCCACGCCTGTCCCTGTTTGCTGTCTCCCGCGGTATAATTCAAATGTTAAAAAAAGAGGAAATTGCACTTAAAAGGGTTTTATGTTAGAGAAGATTGTAGCCATAGAAGCGCGGTTCAATGAAATCAACCGCCTGCTGGAAGAAGCAGGCGAAGATTATCAGCGCGTAGTAGAACTGTCCAAGGAGCGGTCCGAGCTGGAGGATATTGTCACCAAGGCTCAGGAATACCGCACGGCCCTACAACGGGTGCAGGAAGCGAAAGCGCTGATCGGTTCGGAGGATAAAGAACTCAGCCAATTGGCAGAACTGGACCTGGAAGAATTGGAGCCGGTTGTTGAAAGGCTGGAAAAAGAACTGAAATCTCTACTGCTCCCCAAAGATAAACGCGATGAGCGCAACGTGATCGTCGAAATCCGGGCAGGCACAGGCGGGGATGAAGCCGGCCTGTTTGCCGCGGATCTCTTTCGTATGTACAGCTACTACGCTGAAAAACGCAACTGGAGTGTTGAAGTCCTGTCGCAGAACGAGACGGGCATAGGCGGCTTAAAAGAAATCGTATTCACCGTCAAGGGGCGCGGGGCATATTCTCGCCTTAAATTCGAATCCGGGGTGCACCGCGTCCAGCGCGTTCCGGCAACCGAGGCATCCGGGCGCATCCATACCTCGACTGTGACCGTCGCTGTCCTGGCGGAAGTCGAAGAAGTGGATATCGATATCCCCCCGGCAGATATCAAGATCGATGTTTACAAGTCGGCGGGCGCGGGTGGACAAAATGTTCAAAAAAATTCAACCGCTATCCGCATCACCCATATCCCGACCGGCATCGTGGTCGCATGCCAGGACGAGCGCTCGCAGCTCCAAAATAAATTGCGGGCTATGAGCATTCTGCGCGCCAAACTGTACGAAATCGAAGAGACCAAACGCCAGCAGGAGCAGGAAGATGCCCGCCGGGCGCAGGTAGGCACCGGCGAGCGGGCGGAGAAAATTCGCACTTACAACTACCCGCAAAACCGCGTAACTGACCACCGCATCAACCTTTCCTCATTCAACCTGCCTGCCATTATGAACGGCGAACTGGATGAATTCATCGACGAATTGTCGATACGGGACGAGGCAGAACGCCTGGCGGCGCACGCGGAGAATGGCGATTGAGATTGGTGCCTGGCTAAGCGCGGCTGCGCAGCGTCTCAAGCCGTCCAGCGAAGATGCCGCCCTGGAGGCTAGGGCTTTGCTTTCGTTCTATTTAGGGAAATCAAGCGCCTGGCTGATGGCGCACCCGGAATATTACCTGAGCGGCGACCAGCACAGGCAATTAAATGAAATGGTCGACAGGCTGGCAGAAGGCGAACCGCTGGCTTACCTGACCGGTGAGCGTGAATTTTTCGGACTAGCTTTCCATATCACGCCGGCGGTCTTGGTTCCGCGCCCTGAAACAGAATTGCTGGTTGAACTGGCGCTGGACTGGCTGAGCAGCCACCCTCAAAAAATTCAGGTATGCGATGTCGGCACCGGCAGCGCCTGCATCGCTGCCGCGCTGGCGGTAAACGCGGCGCGCATCCAAATCACCGCTATCGACCGCTCATTCGAAGCGCTGCGGGTGGCGCGGATGAACATCATGCGGCACAAACTGCAACGACGAGTATCTCTGCTTCAGGCGGATTTATTAACGTCCGTGGCAAACCGGTTTGATTTAATTTGCGCGAACCTGCCCTACATCCCAACAGCGGTCTATCATTCTCTGGCGGTTGCCCGCCACGAGCCCCGGCTGGCGCTGGATGGGGGCAATGACGGCTTGCATGCCATCCAGCGGCTGCTGCAGAGCGCGCCTCAGTCCCTCGCCGAGGGCGGGCTGATGCTGCTCGAAATCGATACCGGGCAGGCTGCGGTTGTGCCCCGCCTGGCTGAAGAATGGGTTCAAAATGCCGATGTGCGCCTGTTCAATGATCTGGCTGGCTCGCCGCGGGTTGTTTGGGTAGAACTGAAGCCGCCAACCGCCCGAAGGTAAGGCGCGCCAATGAACACACAGGAGGAAAAGATGCCGGAAAGCCCGCTCATCCCGATCCACGCTGCGGACGCCCTTGCACGCGCAGTCTCGGTCATCCAGGCAGGCGGCCTGGTCGCCTTTCCGACCGACACAGTTTATGGTCTGGCGGCGGATCTGCGCAACCCGCAGGCGATCGACCGCATATACCAAACCAAGGGGCGCGATACCACCAAGGCTATCGCCGTCCTGGTGGGCAGCGTGGAACAACTTTCGCTGGTAACGGCTGACCTGCCCCCGGCAGCGGTGCGCCTGGCATCTCGTTTCTGGCCGGGGGCGTTGACCCTGGTTGTGCCTAAACGAACAAACCTGCCTGATAACCTTTCCCAAACTCCCACTGTAGGGGTGCGCATGCCGGACCACGCCTTTGCGCGCGAATTCTTGACCACCATCGGACCGCTGGCTGTAACCTCAGCCAACCTTTCTGGACAGGCGGATGCACTCACGGCCGCGGATGTGCTGGCCCAGTTAGGCGGGCGAGTCGATCTGATTCTGGACGGCGGCCGCTGCCCTGGCGGCGTCCCTTCGACCGTGGTGGACTGTACTTCAGCCGAGATACGCATTCTAAGGGCAGGCGCTATTCCGGCGGAAGAAATCCTGCGAACGCTATAAATCAGGTCCTCATTCGAGGAAATCGAATCAGCAGCCAGGCCGCCAGCGCCAGCAGCGGCAGATAAGACCCCGGGCAAAACCCGGGCAATGCCGGGCGTGGCTGGTCATCAATGGATGGGCTGGTTGTTGCGGAGATGACTACCGGCGGGGGCGGGGGAGTCGGCTCCCCAGCGGGTTGTTCGAGCGGCTCAGGCAGCTGTACCTCAGCCGGCGAATGGTCCGCGGTTGTGATTTCAAAAGCCTGTCCATCGATGATCACAATCACCCGCGGACCGAGGGCTAGGGCGGCGGTGATATCCGCGCGCGCGCCTGCCAGGTCAAAGTATTGCTGTGACAGAAATGATATTTTTTGGGGGGACATTCGCGCCGGATCATAAGCGGTATCGATCCAGATTCCGTCCTGTTGGACGAAGGTGCGGGCCGCGACCACCCGCACGGTCTGCCCGGGTGCGGCTGGAACCACAGGAGCGACATCAGCGCGGGAAAGCTGACCCTGCTCGAGCGCTTTTTCGACAGCCTCTGCGCCAGACACTTCGTTTGGTGCAGCCGCATACTGCTGGTAAGCCTGTGCGGACAACCTTTCCTGATTGGCGCTGCCCAGCGGCATGGGTTCGGTCACCAGGTAGGAGGTGTAGGGCGTCACAATGCCGTAACGGATGCTCAGGCGCACGATTTGATCGATGATCTCCTGGTTGGGGCCTTTGAGGCGAATCAGGTTCAGCAGGTAGCCCACCTTTCGAGTCGCCCACAGGCGTGGCAGACCGCTGAGCGGACCGCTTTCGGCGCGGCTGTCAGCGCTGAAGACGACCTGCGGGTAGGAGAATGTATACTCCTGGTCGTTCACTCTGCCAGTTAAGGTCAGGTCGGCTGTACCGCCCAGGCGGTAGCGCCCCAGTATCACCAGCTGGCTGCCGGAGAAAAGGTCGGGGAGCGGGGAAGGGTAAAGGTCATAAGCGGACAGCGCGCCGAAATCGATTCGAAGGTCAGTCAGCACAGGGGTGCTGATACTGGCGTAAAAACCCGATAAAATTTCATCCAGCGCTTCAGCGGGTTTGACATAGGTGCTTAATCCAAGATGCTCGCCGGCGAGGGTGTCCAGCAAAAAGGTGTCCACATCATACCCGACGCCGAAGGTGAACAGGCGCAGGTTTGGCGGGGCACTGGCAGCCAGGTTGTCAATGATCTGCTGGCTGTCGACCACCCCTTCGGTAGGCAGACCGTCGGTTAAGAAGATCAGGTAGGTTGGCCGGCTGCTGTCTGCCATCGCGGCGGCCTGCAGCAGCGCCAGGTTGATATCCGTGCTGCCCCCTGGGCTCAACCGGTCTGTCCATGAAATAGCCTGGGGGGCATCGGAGGCCGGGCGTAGGGTGGAAGCAAATTCCACAACACCCGAGCTGAAAGCGCTCAGGTAAAAGCGGTCCTCCGCGTTCAGGTGGTTTAGAATGTAGCGCACCGCCGCCTGCGCCTGGACAAATTTTTCCCCCTCCATGCTGCCCGATCGGTCCAGTACCAACAGCAAATCTTTCGCGACTGCTTCTGGGCGGGCATCCGGCTGAGGGGCAAGGAGCAGCAGGAAGTACCCGTCCGGATCATCCACATCGAATGGATCGCGGTAACTGAGCAGGTGGAATGCAGGCGTTTCGCCCAGCGAATAATAGAGGGTGAAATCAGTATCCGGCAGCACCTGGCTGGCTTCATAGCTGGCTGTAAAGGTGTGCAGCCCGTCTCGTTGGATATCAATCGGGTGAGTGGGAGAGTAGACCGCGCGCACCGGCTGGCTGCTGCTGACATTTACTGTAACAGAAAATCTTTTCAAGGGCTGCAGGGAGAACTTTTCGGTATTAAGCGGGTAAATATACTGCACCAGACCCTGGTCTATTTCCAGAATCTGGCTGTATTCCAGTTCAACGCGCCTCTCTTCGCCAGGCGGAATGGGAAAAATGCTGGCCTGCACCGCTCCGCGTCCGATGTATTCCAGCAGGGCCGGGTCGCGCAGTTGATTGACGATATCCTGATATATCTGACGAGCCTCAGCGGCAGGCAGAACTTTTCCTTCCACTGGCTGGCCGTCAATCCAGAGGGTGAAATTGCTCACCGCAGCGCCGGCAGGAAGAGGGAAAATATACGTACCCTCCACGGTCCAATCATTAGGGTTAAAGAATACCTGGTCGACGCGCGTCACCGCCAACTGGTCGTGAATATCGACCGTGACGTGATGGTAGCGGATCTCAAGCTGGCTGATGGGGCGTGGAAGCGGTGGGCAGGGGGAGTTGGGCGGGCAGGGCGGTGGTTCGGGGATGATGATGCCGTCAGCGGAGACGGGATTCGCGGGGAAAGCTGTGCAGAGAAGGAGAAGTATCAAGGAGAAAAAGGCCAATTTTTTCATGGGAGGGTCTCCTTCGTATTCTGAAGCGGTTGGAAGATAGAGGTTTGTTGTATAGACGCCTGCTGAGGGGGTGAAGTTCCGCAAGCATAGGAGAAACGCACATCAGGAAATCAATCCGTCAATTCGTGCTAAAATAAACGCATGCAGGTTTCACCCACCCAAAAACAACCAACCGCGACGGAGCGACACCGCCGCCAGTATTTCTGGCAGATATTGCTTCCCATTTTGCTGGCAGCCCTGATTTTCTTTGGGTTGGGGGTGCTGGTGAGTCTGCCGGCGGGCTCTGGCGCGGTTTCGGTTGACCAGTGGGCGGCAATTTCGACCATCTGGCTGGTCATGCCCTGGATTTTTCTCACGATCCTATTCGTCGGTCTTACCGCTGGTCTGATTTACCTGATGGCGAGACTGCTGCGGCTGGTGCCAATTTATACCCGCCTGGTGAACCTGTACATCCAAATCATTGGCGTGCGTTTGCAGACCTTTTCTGACCGTCTGGCCGCGCCCTTTATAAACTTTCACGGTTGGTGGGCTGGCTGGAAGATGTTTTGGAAGGCGTTGAAAGGCAGAGGCCGCGATTAATCCCAATGGCTGGCATTGGAAAGGAATAAATATGGAGAACTGGAAAACCAAGACACTGATCATCGGCGCATTGCTGGGGGCAATCTCAGGCGCGGTGGCGGCTTATATCATCATCCAGAGGGCCGAAGAAAACCAGCAGACGCCAAAATTGAGTGCTGGGGATGGGGTCAAGGTCGGTTTGGGGGTTCTGGGCGTTCTGCGTTTACTGTCGGATGTTGGCACCCAGAGAAAGTGAACCGCTTTGACGGTCAAGGGCGGCCTGGATGTTCCCGCCTTTGCTGCCAGGGAGCTTTATTTCACAGGTTTTGAGCGGTATTTTTCGGATAATTCTTTTTTTTAAATCAATAAAGTTGGGACGATGGGGGCTGCATGGATAGTGCGCCTTTTCTGCGCTACATTGTTGCGGGCAGACTGCAAAGAGATTTCATCCTGCCGCCAGGCGCGAAACCCGCTTTGGATATCCCCGGCGGCAGCCTGATTTACGCTGCTGCGGGCCTGCGGGTGTGGGACGCTGGAATCGGGCTGATTGGCAGGGTGGGCGAAGATTATCCTCAGGAGTGGCTGCGCCGCTTCGCCGAGGCCGGCTTTGACTGCCGGGGAATCCGCGTTCTGCCTCAGTCGGTTGATTTGCGCTATTTTGCCGCCTATCCAGATGCCGAGACCTGTGAATTGACCAATCCTGTAGCGCATTTCTCCAGGCTGGATCTGCCCTTCCCAAAGATCCTGCTGGGCTACGTTGAAAAAACCCGCCAGTTGGACAGCCGCGTCCAACCTGCCCTGACCACCATCCGCATCAGTGATTTTCCCGAAGATTACCTGGATACCACCGCGGCGCATATTGCCCCGATGGACTACCTCAGCCACACGCTGCTCCCGCCAGCGCTGCGCCAGGGGAATGTGACCACCATCTCGCTGGACCCGGGCTGGGGGTACATGTCGCCGGTATTTTGGGAGGATATTCCCTCCATCCTGCGGGGTATTACCATCTTTCATGCTTCCGAAGAAAAACTGCGCAGTCTTTTCCAGGGACGCTCTGGCGATTTATGGGAAATGGCGGAAGCGCTGGCGGCTCATGGTCCCGAAATCATCGTCATTAAGCGCGGAGCGCGCGGGCAGTTTATCTATGACCATGGCCGAAAAAACCGCTGGATGGTTCCAGCCTACCCCGCCAGGGTGGTGGATCCGAACGGCGCAGGCGACGCCTTCTGCGGCGGTTTTTTGGCTGGTTTTCGCGATTCCTATGACCCGCTGGAGGCGGCGTTGCGCGGAAGTATCTCCGCCTCTTTAATCATAGAAGGCAGCGGACCGTTTTATTCACTGGATACGCTGCCCAACCTGGCGCAGATGCGCCTTGAAATGCTGCGCGGTATGGTGAGGATGATATGAGCGGACCGCCCGAAGAACTCATCGGTTATATTCTGGAGCAGGTGCGCGCCCTGTACGCCATCCCGGCGCCGACATTCTCCGAACAGAGGCGCGCCGATTACCTGCTGCGGGAGTTCAACCGAATCGGGCTGCAGCGGGTGCAGCAGGATGCCAGCGGGAATGTGTTGAGCTGTTATCCAGGCGCGGAGCACAATCCGCTGGTTATCAGCGCGCACATGGACACTGTGCATGTTGAAAGCGCCGTAACGCCGCTGGTCGAAAACGCAGAACGCTGGAGCGGGACCGGCGTGGGTGATAACACCCTTGGACTGGCAGCCTTGCTCGGTCTGGGCCGCTGGCTGGTTGAAACGCAGGCGCAAATGCCCGGGGATGTCTGGCTGGCTGGCAATGTCTGCGAAGAAGGCCTGGGAAACCTGGCTGGCATGAAGGCCCTGGCAGAACGTTTCGCGGACAAAGCGCTGGCATATCTGGTGGTGGAGGGCATGGGGCTGGGCCAGGTTTGCCACCGCGGGCTGGGGGTGGCGCGTTTTAGAATCACTGCCGAGACGGAGGGCGGCCATTCATGGGTTGATTTTGGCAAACCCTCCGCCATCCACGCGTTGGCGGAGGTAGTGACAGGTCTGTGCGGCCTGACGCTGCCGCGCAAACCGCGCTCCAGTATGAATGTGGGCGTTATCCAGGGGGGAACTTCGGTCAACACCATCGCCAGCCACGGCTTTTGCGAACTGGACCTGCGGTCGGAGGAACAGGCCACTCTGGCGCGCATGATCAGCTCGGTTAACCGGCTGATCCTCAACAGGGAGAAACCCGGTGTGAAGTTAAGTATCGAGCCGATCGGTATGCGCCCGGCAGGCGCGATCCCGCCCACGCACCCGCTGGTGAAACTGGCGTTGGACGTGCTGGCGGAAGTGGAGGTCACTTCTTGCCTGGAAATCGGCTCGACGGACGCTAATGTGCCCCTCAGCCTGGGTTTCCCGGCGATCTGCATTGGCATTACCAGCGGCGGGCACCCTCACACCAGCAAAGAATACATCGAGCTGGCGCCCATCCGCCAGGGTATCGCCCAGTTGACGCTTCTTGTTACCCGCGCCTGGGACGCTTTGCGCTGATCTCCCACGGGCAGCCGCGCGGCGGCGTGCTGCAAGGGGCGGCCTTTAATTAAACTTGTGTTCGGGCGAGTAGATATCCGGGAAGACCCTGCCCAGGATCATTTCAAAGCGTTTCTGCAGGGTCAGGCGCCATAACCTGAGACTGGCATCCTGGGCGGCCTGTACGTTGGCAGGGTGGGGACTGTAGACAGCCTTCTGATATTCCTGAAGCAGCACGTTGGCATAATTACGGCCCTTCGGAACCAGGTTTACCAGGGTGGAGATTTCTTCATTCGGAGTCCAGGCTGGTGACGGCCGGGTGCCCAGAATTCGGATCATCCAGGCGACTGAGTAATATGCGCGTTCGATGGGCATCAGGTTTGAGAAGGCGGACCACTGCACGATCCACTCTGGGACGGTCCAGCCTCGCTTTCTAAAGGTGCGCTCGATCAAGGCGGGCAGCGTATTCCCCCCCGAAGTCCGGCGGCGGGCGCGGCCCGCGATGAAATACACCGCCGCAATGGTCAGCAGGACAGCGGCGATGATTAATGTGATCGCGGTGGTGGCCGGGGAAACCTGGTCTTCAACAGGAGCCGCTCCTAAATCCTGGCGCTCCTGGAACTCCAGGGTTTCGAGGTAATCTTCGAGCAGCATCGGGCGGTTGGACTCATCGGGCGTAAAGGGTGTGCGGTCGTTGGTCTCGCCGCTGGGGCGCTGGATATCCGATTGGAACGCGGTTGGCTCGAACTCAACCCATCCCAATCCAGGGAAATACACTTCTGGCCAGGCGTGGCGGTCCTTATCGCGCACCCAATAGTAATTCTCCTCGGGTTCGTGCTCGCCCTGGGCGTAACCAACCACCCAGCGCGCAGGGATACCCAGCGAGCGCAGCATGAGAACATGCGCGCTGGCGTAGTAATTGCAAAAGCCCTGCTTATGCTCGAAAAGCACCCACTCAACCGGGTCCCTTCCAGCAGGCGGGGTGGGAATGGTTGGTGAGTATTCAATATTGTTGCGCAGCCAAAGCGTGATGGCCGCCACCTTGTCGTAGGGATTATCCAATCCCTGGGTGATCTCGGCTGCCAGGGCGGGGATGCTGGCGGGCAGGTCAGGCGGGAGCTGCAGGTATTTCTCGCGCACCCATTCGGGGTAATCCTGGCTGGCTTCGCGCATGTCGCGGATGGTGGGCGCGGCCAGGGAAACAGACACATCGTAAACCGTGCCCGGGCGGATCATCGGGTTTGAGGTCACGGTGATGACGTCCAGAATCTGGTTGTCGGTACCGTCATAAACCAGGGTGACCGGGCGGTTGATCTCCATTGGCAGTCCGGGCACAAACAGCATGGACAGGTTGCGCGCTGGGCGGAAGCGGAAGGCCATGACCAGCCGCTGGTTCAGATCGGGGTACTGCAGGTCTGGGTCGCTCGGGCTGAACGTGCGGGCTGCATTGATGGTGCTCTCCCAGCGCCCGTTCTCGTAGGTATCATAACTGCGCACGCGCCAGTAAAACGCGATGCCGGCGCGTTGTTCGATCGAAGGCGTGACGGTAAATACGGTCTGATCGGTCAGGTTACTGCCCGTGCCCAGCGCGAATTCATCCGCATAAAACTCGGTGGGCACGGTGACCGAGCCGCGCAAGGGGGTCGCCATGTTTTCGAAGCGCTGGCGGAACTCCTGCCAGGTCTGGATCAGGCGGCGGCGTTCCGGCGTGTTGGGGGTGAACGCCCTGACAATGTTGGGCGCGTTCCAGGCCAGCAGAACCATGACCAGCACGGCGATGAAGGCGCCGCGGATCAGGTTAAAGCCTGTATCACTGTCCACACCTACCTGGTTGACTTCCCATTGGTGGGCGCGTTTCAGGAAAAAAACGCGCGTGACCATCAGCAGCGCAAGGACGGTGTAGACGGCGGTGGCAACCCCCTGGATGGCCAGCGGCGGGTGATACAGGTCTATCATCAGCATTGCGATGCCGGTGATGATCAAGCCGTGCCAGGGTTTACCGTAGCGCGTCAGGTTGTACCCGGAGGTGATGGCCAGCAACCAGAAGAGCAGCGCCATGGTGGCGAGGAAAAGGAACGAGTCGCTCAGGGGCTCATTGCGCAGGAAGATGGTCAGGTTGGTCCAAAGGCGGTAACCCAGCAGCCAGACACGCTCAAGCCAGGTGTAGTTGGCGGTCGTGCCCGCCTCCAGCAACTGCCAGGGGACGAAAAAGAGCGTGTAGAGCAGGCCAAAAATCCCGGCCACATGATGGTTCAGGCGGCTGTAACCGAGCCCCAAGCCGAGAATGACGCCGATAAAGGTGAGCGCTATGACGATTTCCAGATTATCGGTCCACTTCGTATCGGTCAACCGGTAAGCAACGGTGGTCAGCGCAACGACCAGGAACAGGGCTGCCGGAAAATCCCACCAGCGTTTTTCCATGTGGTTCATGCCTCTGAGTGTACAATAAAGAGTGAAAATTCGTCAATCGCGGGCGAATAACTCTCATCATATCCTTAATTTGATCATCAACCTGACAGGCTGGATGCGTCGCAGCCAGAGAGGACGCCTGCCAGCGGCCACTTTTTTCTACCACAACACAACAGATTTTAATCCATTTTCACACCCTGGCGAGGTGGACGCAAGGCCGGAAACTTGTACATGAGCCAACGGAATAGATGGGCTGTTTGATGGCAATCTTCCCTTAAATTTTTTTAAAGAGCCTCATTCCTGAAGGAGAGAGAAAATGACACCATGGATGGAATTCGAGCTGAGCGTGAGCCTGGCGGTGCAGGCGTTGGGGACCTGGCTGCAGCCAGTTCTGACGCTATTCACCCACCTGGGGGATGAGGAGTTCTACCTGATCGTCATCCCGTTGCTGTACTGGTGTGTGAGCGCTCCCTTCGGGCTGCGCATCGGCACCATGCTGATGGCCACCAACTGGTTCAACAGCCTGCTGAAAGTGGCTTTCCACAGCCCGCGCCCGTACTGGGTGGACTCGCGTGTCAAGGCTATGATCATCGAGACCTCCTTCGGCACGCCCTCGGGGCATTCGCAAAATGCGGCGGCGCTGTGGGGGCTGGCGGCGGCCAAATTGCGCAAACGCTGGGCCTGGGTCGCCGCGCTGGTGATTATCTTCGTCATTGGCTTCTCACGCCTGTACCTGGGGGTGCACTTCCTGCGCGACATTCTCAGCGGCTGGGTGTTCGGCTTTTTGCTGCTGATCGTCTACCTGAAAGTGGAAAAACCGCTCATCGCCTGGTTCAAAAGGCTGACCTTCAACGGGCAGGTGATCAGCGCGCTGCTCTCGGCGCTGTTGATCGTCTTGAGCGGCGTGGCTGTGCGCGCGCTGCTGGGCGGCTGGCAGGTTCCGGCGGATTGGGCCGCCAACGCGCTGGCGGCGTCGCCAGACGAGCCCATCGACCCGCTCTCGCTGAACGGCTACTTCACCGTGGGCGGCACCTGGCTGGGGCTGATCCTGGGGGTGGCGGTTATGCTGCGCGGGCAGGGGCTGATGCACGCGGGCGGCGGCCTGACCAAACGTGCGCTGCGTTACATCCTGGGCGTGCTGGTGATGCTGATCCTGTACGTGGGGCTGGGGGCGCTGTTCCCGCGCGAGCCGGAGGTGCCGGGTTACCTGCTGCGCATGCTGCGCTACGCATTGATCGGCTTCTGGGTGGCAGCCGGGGCGCCGCTGCTCTTTGTGCGCCTGAAACTGGGCGCTTACCGCCCGTAAACCCAATCTGACGGTATAATAGCAGCAGAAAAGCGCAGGCTTTTTATTTTCTCTCCTGAGCCAAGAAAAAGGAGGTTTCATGAGCCGCTTTGTTTCCTTTATGTTTGGAATTGTCGCCGGAGCGCTGGTCGGCGGGACGCTGGCGCTGCTCCTGGCTCCGTCTTCCGGGCGCAACCTGCAGCAGCAGATCAGCGATACGGTGGACCGCATCTCTGGCGAGGTGCGCGTTGCCGCCAGTCAGCGGCGCCACGAACTGGAGTCTGAACTGCAGCGCATGCGCCAGGCGAAGCTGAAGCTGGAATAAGGAAATAAATTAACAAAAAACACACGATCCTTTGGATCGTGTGTTTTTTGTTGGACAGAATAAAACCTTACGGGCTCAGGTTCAGGCTGAAGAGGGCGTCCTGGCGGGTGAAGCGCGTGCTGCCGCTGACGGCCAGAATGAGCGTTTCGCCGGAGCGGAATTGGAGCGGCAGGCTGAGCGACTGGCTCTCGTCCAGCACGAGGGACTGCACGGAAGGGCTGCGCCCGGTGGTGATCAGGCTGAGGCGGTAGGTCTGCGGCAGGCGGTTCTGGATGCGCACGAAACCCTCGGGCAGCCAGCCGCCGTCATCCTGCTCGAAGTCGCTGAAGTAGCCGATCTCGGGGATCTCGATATCATCCAGCAGCAAGCCCTCGCCGTTGACGGCCGCGTCGGTGACGTACTCGAAGCGCAGTTGCACCACCTGGCCGGCGAAGCGCGACAGGTCGACCGTCTCGAGGATGTATCCGCGGGTCGTGCCGTTGTAGCCGCAGCCGTAGGAATTGCCGGACGGGTCGTAGCTGGTGCAGGAGGGCGTTTCGATGATCTCCCAGTTGAGTCCGTCCACAGAGGCGGCCAGGTAGAGGTAGTCGTAATCCTTCTCCAGGTCGTACCAGGTGCGGTAGCGCAGCGTGAGCGGCCCGTCCACAGCGCTGAAATCGAACGTCTGGGTGAGGGTCATGTCGGATTCGTCGCCCTTGTTCGACCAGAAGGCGTAATCGCCGGAGTAGGCATCCTGGGGCAGGACAGGCACCTCAACGGCGCCCTGGAAGTTGAGGGTGAGGTCGAAGGGGCACTCCAACTGGATGTAGTAAGCGCCGTATTGTTTTACGCTGCGGTCCAGCCAGCGCCCGTCGCAGGTGGTGACGGTCTCGCTGCTATCGAAGAGCGGCAGCGAGCCGTACAGGTTGTAATGATAGCGCCCATCCGCGACCGAGGGCAGGTTGAGGTAGTTGGCGGCCACCCAGTCGGCGAACAGGTCGTCGGCGCGGTAGGGCTCGCCGCTGAGCGGGTCAACCGCGTCCAGGCCGGCCAGCACGGCGTCGATGCTGTCCAGGCCGTTATCGGGGTGGGCGACCAGCGCCTGGGTGGCCTGCTCGCCGAAGCGGTCGAGGAAGTAGTTTACGAACAGGAAGGATGCCCCGTAATGCGGGGTGGTGCGGCTGGAATCGTTGGGCCAGTCATTCAATTGAATGTTGGGATCGAGCGAGAAGATATAATCGAAACCGCCCGGGTCATATCCGTTGAGGAAAGCCGCCAGCTCGGAAAAGCCCTCGTTCAGCCAGGTTTCCTCGTTGCGGTCGCGGTACCAGTGGATCATGTGCTGGAACTCGTGCGCCAGCACGCCGTAGGTGAACTCATCCTTGAGGTTGGTGTTGTCGGCGCTGATGATGAACATCTCGTGCGCGTTGGAGTAGGGGTGCGCCAGGGGGTGCTGGGCATCGGCTGAGGAGAAGTAGCCGGCGATGTTGCGCCCCACGCCGCGCACATACAGGATGTAAAGGCGCGGGTCATTGTCGATGCCGGGCGACCATTCGGAGCCGAAGAATTCGCGGTTGGTGGGGTAGATCTGGTCACTGAAGGTGTTGGCCAGGCGCGCCAGATCGGCCTCGTTGTAGCGCACGCCGCTCTGCACCCAGAAATAGGCGTGATCGCTGACGTGGCGCAGGACGGCCTCGACCTGGAAGTTCTCGTTGGTGTCCACATTCGAAACCCAGAAACTCTTGCGGTCACCCAGACGGAAGAGGCCGGGGAAGGGCACCGTCTCGGGGATGCCGGTCTGGCCGCGCAGTCGCTGGGCCAGGTCGTGCGGGTCGTTGATGGGCACCTCGGCTTGCTGCAGGCGCTCGAGTGTTTCGAAAGCGCCCTCCAGGGGCGGCAGAATGAGCGGCATTTCCGGCGCGGCAGGGCGCGGGTTGGTCAGGGTGGGCATGGGGGGCAGGGTGGGGGCGCGGGCGCCTGGGTGCGCACCACCGGCGCGGACGGGCTGTTTGAGGACAGGTTCTGGTCGATGAACTGGAAGCCGAGCACGCCGAAGGCGGCCAGGCAGACGCACAGGCACAGGCAGGCGAACAGCAGCCCGAGCAGGATGAAGATCCAGGTTTTGGAGGTGTTCAAGAAGCGTCCTTGGTAATTGAAGGTTTCGGGTGATTATACTCGGGTTTTGGCGGCCTGCGCCCCACAGCGCGGCTTTGTAAGACCTAACCCCCTCGGCGCTGCGCGCGGTTTCCCCCGTTCACGGTGTGCGCTTCGCGACCCTTAAAGGGAAGGGGGTTGGGGGATAGGTCAAAACGCGCCTTTGCCGCTCAGCACCACCCAGACGGTGCGGGCCAGGATCTGCAGGTCCAGCCAGAGCGAGTAGTGCTGGATGTAGAACAGGTCGTCCTCGGTGTGCAGGTGCATGGGGTGGTCGCTGCGCCCGTTGATCTGCCACCAGCCGGTCATACCCTGCGGCACGGCGAAGCGTTTGCGCTGCCAGTGCTGGTAGTTTTTCACCAACTCGGGCATTTCGGGGCGCGGGCCGACCAGGCTCATCTCGCCCCTGAGCACGTTGATCAACTGCGGCAGCTCGTCCAGGCTGGTGCGGCGCAGGAAGGCGCCCACGCGCGTAACCCGCGGGTCGTTGCGCACTTTGTGGATGAAATTGCCGTTCTCGTCTTTATGCCCGACCGGCGCGGGCGGCGGGCCGTTGTTCACATGCATCGAGCGGAACTTGAGCATGGTGAACAGGCGCCCGTTCTCGCCCACCCGCTGCGGGGTGTAGAAGACCGGGCCGCGGTCCTCCAGATAAATCAGCAGGGCGATCACGCCCATCAGCGGCAGGGCGAAAGGCAGCGCCAGCAGGGTGACCGCCAGGTCGAAGCCGCGTTTGACCATGCGCTGGTACTCGTTGAGCGCCGGCGCGCGCAGGTCGAGCATGGGCAGCCCGGCAAACTCGGCCACCGAGGCGCGGTGCAGGGTCAGCGAGAAGTAGTCCGGGATGATCCACACGCGCACCGGCAGGTCGTGCAGCTCGCTGACCACCTGGTTGAGGCGCTGGTGCGCCGAGAGCGGCAGGGCGATGATCACGTCGTCGATGGACTGGTGCTGGATGACGGCGCGGGCGCGGTCGAGCGGGCCGATCACATCCGCGCGGCTGGTGAGCTTGGTCAGATCGTCGTCCAGGAAGCCGACCAGGCGCAGGCCCAGCCCGGCGTATTTATCCACCTGCTCCTTGACCTTGGCGCCCAGCTCGCCGGCGCCCAGGATAAGGATGCTGCGCTGCTGGACCGCGCCGAGCAGGTTCCAGCGGAAGGCGATGCGCGCGACCGAGCGCCAGGCGCCCATGCCCAGGTAGGCGAAGACCACGAAGGAGACGAACAGGAAGCGCGAGACATCCCGAAAGGTGAAGTACAGCACGCCCGCCATGGCGACCGCCGCCAGCAGGGCGGCCAGGCTGAGCACGCCGAACTCGTCCAGCGCGCGCAGGTTGCGGCGCCCGTCGTAGACCGAAAAGAGCAGGTTGACCGCCACCCACACAGCGGGGAAGACCAGGTAGAGCACCAGCGGCAGGCTGACCGGCTCGTAGATATCCTTGATGAAGCCCAGGTAGGACAGCGGCGAGCGGATGCTGGCAGCCGAAAACAGCGCCAGGGCAACCAGGGCAGCGTCCATCAGCATGGAGAAAATGGCGAAATTGGTGGAAAAGCGGCGCAGCATGGTTATGGAGGGGTGGGGGAGGAGGGATCCTTATCGCTAGGGGGCAGGCACAGCAGGCCCAGGCGCTGCAGCAGGACGCGCCAGAAAAAGAGCGGGATGCCCAGCAGGTAGCGCTTCCACAGGCGGCGCGGCTCGATCAGCAGGCGCCCGAGCCACTCGAGGCCGTGGTCGGTCATCCAGCGCGGGGCGCGGCGCAGCCGGCCGGAGATGTAGTCGAAGGCCGCCCCGGCGGTGAGCGCCACGCGCGCGTCGATGCGCGCCCAGTTTTCCTCCAGCCAGTACTCCTGCAGGGGCATGCCGAAGCCGACGATGAGGATATCGGGGCGGGCCTGGTTGATGCGCGCCAGCACGGCTTCGTTTTCGGGGCTGCCGGGGGTCTTGTCGAAGTAACCGTGATGGGTGCCGGCCACCCGCAGGGAGGGGTGATCTTTCAGCAGCGCCGCCGCCGCCAAATCCGCCACCCCGGGACGCGCGCCCAGCAGAAACAAGGAGTAGCCCTGCTGCGCGCACAGCGCGGAAAGCTGACCGAGCCAGTCGGGCGGGGTGAAGCGCTGCGGCAGGCGCTGGCCCAGCAGGGCGGCCCCCAGGCGCGCGCCGAACCCGTCGCAGAAGACAATATCGGCCTGGTTAAGGAAGGCGCGCAAACGCGGCTGTTCGTAAGCTAAATTCAAGGCGTGGATGTTGGCGTAGGCAATGATTGCACGCCGAGTATCCCTGAGCTTTTGATTAATATGTTGGTGTAATTCAATCAGGGTAATTGAATTAATATGTACACCTAAAATGCCCATAACAGCCAAATTTAATCGCCTGATAGCTTCTGGCCATCCAAACAAGACTTCCATATGCTATCCATCTGCTTAGCTATTTCTTTACGGTCAAAGGCCTCAACGCCGTCCGATGAAATTCGTTTTGGTGACCCAGCCCTGTTTGCCAAATATATTTCCTGGATATAGCTCGCGGCTTGCTTAACCTCACAGAAATGAAATACCTTTCCAAGGGAATGGCTCTCGACCAGGTCCTGAGATGAGCCTTTTTCGGCAAACAGGAGAATCGGGGCTTTCCCATTCGCCCAGTATTCGTACAGCGTTCCAGCAGTTGATGTGCTGTTTTTGTAAGGCTGAACTAGAAAGAGCAGGTCAGCGCTGGCTAACCAAGCGCGGTAGGCTGCTCGCCCAGCAAATGGCAGGTTTTCGACCATTCCGGTTATCCCGAGTTGATCAATTAATCTTATGTACTCGTCCCCCAGACTGTTGCCTAAAAACACCACCCGGGTGTTGCCCCTCGCTTCGGGTTGTTTCATTACAAAATCCGCCAGGGCTCTGATCAATGGTTCTGCATCACGGTAATCTGGACGGTAACGAGAAGCGGCAGAAAGGATTAGAAAACAATCATCCGATTTTTGAGAGTCAACAGAACCTAAATTGAAAAATTCGTCCAAATCGCACCCATTTGGCACGAAGAAAAAATTACTGCTCAAGTCGGGGTATCGGTGTTTATATACCTCCAGACTCTCCAGTGTGGCAAAAGTACACTTATTTGCGATGGTGAATATGAATTTCTCAATGTAGCGCTCAAACCACTGGCGAAGTTTGGATTTGCTCAGGTAAACCATACCACCGACGACATCATCTTTAATATCCAGAACCAGGGGGATTTTTGTAATCCTTGCCAGGAGAGCACAGGTTACCCCATTAACAAAATTAGGAATTCCTGCATAAATCAGGTCAATCTTTCGGCGGCGTATTTCACGCAAACCTGAAGCGACTACCCCCAAGCCCCAATCGAGGGCAGTCAAATACCTCAAAGCGCTGTTTAATGGTACCTGGTCGGATAATGAAAACAAGGCGGGGCGGCGGTGAACCTGTACGCCCTCTGGGATCTCTTCCAACAATACGGATGATGTTCCTTTTTCATGAACTGAGGGCCGGTCAGGATCCTGGGTGATAATATGAAATTGCCAGCCCGCCCTTGAAAGATATTTAATTAATTTTACAAGGCGGATGGATGAGCCAGGTGGCCCGACCGGCGGGAAGGTGCGCGTGATGGTTAATACAGCTGGCATCGAAAAATCATTTATTCATTTGGCGGTGGAAGATTTTTAAGAGCCAGTTTAATTCCGAGGTAACGGTAACGCGTGCGCTGAAATTCAACAGGTTGTACAACAGCGAGGGCAGCCGATTTTGATAGCAATAAAATTGTTCGAAACAGCATCTTTATACGCCAAACCCCATGCATTGTGACAATGAGGTTCGCAAGCATAAACCCGAAAGCTTTTTGTTGATTCATGTCAAGGATTGATGGACGAAATACTGGATGATAAATCTTCAATTCAGGAGTGTAGAAACCATGTACCCCTTTTTCCAACAGACGAATCACAAAATCGGTTTCTTCTGACGCGGGAAGCGTACTTCCAGCGCCAAGCCGTTCATCGAAGAACATACCTTGAATAACTTCTCTGCGAAAGAAAAGTGTAATTGAACTGATACAGCGAAATACACTCCAAATATTTATTTTTTGTGCTTTGCGGGGGAACCGTCCCTGTGACTCTGGCTCCGAATACTGCCCTGATATAAACCCAACCTGTGGGTTGGTTTGAAACAGACGGCTGACCATAAAAAGGATTTCTGGTGAATACCAGCAGTCATCATCTGGAAATGCAATAATAGCACCGGTCGCCTTTGACATACCGAAATTACGTGCGCGAGAGAGCCCCTGCTCCGCCTGTGGAAAGTAACGGAGGGCAAGCTGGTTTGAAAATAAATCGCAAACTTGGTCTGCTGGTAATTCTTTACCTTGATCAATAATGATTACTTCGAAATTTTTATACTCCTGACGGACCAGCGAAAATAGCAAATTCTCCAGACTAGCAGGCCGATCACGAGTCGCGACTATTAAAGAGAAGTTCATATGTCGACCACCATGAATACACAAATCAGTCGAAGTTATTAGGAGTTTTAATAGTTAGCCTGATCTTTAAATTTTTGATCGAATGGATGTGTATCGAACTGCTATTCCATTAGGCAATAATTTGATAAATGTGCCAATAAATCAACAAACATGTCAATCCCGTATAAATCTTAACCGTGGTAAAAAACAATTTTTGAGGCACATGCGGACACGATTGGGGAATGATTGTTTATAAATCGTAGAAAATCTTTATTGAGACTGGATCTCAACGATTTATTTTTTTGCGGGTAAATATATGGTGAAATTGTTCTTAACCTGTTTTTTCTTATCCCCATATCCAACAAACAACAATAAATATTTTTTCCAGAACAAATAATTATCGGATATCGATTTAGTGCAAATTGTAATAATGGGCGAAGAAACCAACCGAATTTTAATTCGTCAATTCGAAAGCAATGCAGTGTCTACACTAAAGGTTTATCTGATTTAACTAACAAAACTAATGCAATAAGTCCCTTTATATTGTAAGCGGTGGCATGATAATGAATCAATGAGTATGATTTTAGCTTATTATGAGAGGTTAGAAACCAATACAAGTTTAATGGCTCATGCCTGATATGTCTGTCAGTCTTGGCTAAAGGATTACTCGATATGACCTCAGCATGGATCCCGGTGGTAAGTAATCTATTATGGAGATTTTGCATGTGTGTTGCGACTCCACCAAATGGAGGTGGATAAGGCCCAATTAAGAGGATTTTTGATCCAATTAATAAATTCTCAGTCATATTTTAAAATTTCGCATTGACTTAGAAATAATGAGGACTATCATTGCGGTCAGTTTAATTAATTGTCTCCAATAATCTTTCTGAAGTAATATTTGTATATTCAGAATACCAGGCTTGAAAAAAAATGAATAAGTTCTGAATATTGATTGAGCACTATAATTTCCCTGGGATAACAACCAAACATTCATCTGTAATTTTAGGATAGATCTTCTCACATCATCACTTTGATAAATAATGATCTGGCTGTTAGTAACTAATTCCAGCCAATCCATTATCGCTTTCTTGTCGCTGCAAGTACTATTTATTTTTTGAGTTGTCACCCAAATGCATTTTTCAAAAAATTTTTGGTCAAATTTTAATCCTGAATAATAATCGTGTGCTTTTTCTTGAAAAAGCTCAAATTTACTATAGTCGCCTAAATAAAGGAATGTAAGTGATAAAACCAGATATTCTCTAGCAATGGCTTTTTGAAAAACAGATTCGAATTCCTTATTAAAGATTGTGAATATGTCCTTATATATCTTGATATGTTCTTCAATCACCACATAAATTTTTTGACCATCCAAACTCATTGATTGTGATTGGCGGTGAAATCGGATCAATGTAAGAGGTTTTTTTATAATCGCCGATTGGAGTCCATAAGCTATTGTGCGTAATAAAAAATCAAAATCCTCTCCAAAAGATAAGTTTTGATTAAATCCACCCAATTCTTTAAATTTTTCAGATTTTATTACCAGAGTACTTCCAATGGCTGGATAGCCACCTTCAATGACATCATATATTGAGATTGGAAATCCGCGAATTCCTGATCCAATCGGTTTTTTAATTACTATATTTCCATGTTCGTCGATTGTCCATGATTGACAATAGGCCGCGCTTATAGTTGGGAATTTCTCTAAATATGACACCTGTATTGATAATTTTTTAGGTAACCAAACATCATCCGAATCTAAAAATGCCAGATATTTCCCTTTCGCCAGGGAAGCCCCGAAATTTCTCGCTGCTGATTCACCCCGGTTTTCCTGCCAGTAATAGCGAATTCGGTCGCCATATTTATTCTTAAGAATCTCCCCAGTACCATCGGTGGAACCATCATCGATAACGATGCACTCAAATTTTACATTTTTCTGCCTAAGGACAGAATCAATCGCCTCCTGCACCCATAATTTGCGGTTATAGGTTGGGATAATTACACTAATTAAGTTATCCATGATGGATTTTAAGTTTATTTATTTCGGTTATTGATTATGCAACCTTATTTCTGTAAATTCGAGTCAGAAATACCCATCGTTCGTTAACAATTCAATGACTTGCCAGCACAATAACGTTTACCGATCTGCCACTCCTCGCTGATCTCCATGAGCAAAGCCGAGACCAATCTAAGGCACGAAGCCTCGTTTGGGAAAA
>FWPV01000148.1_pt1 | contig 245474 bp, 221 predicted proteins | sample 2228371 | NCBI WGS metagenome assembly FWPV01 (sample SAMEA103939776, study PRJEB20133) | metagenome
CGTCGTCTTGCCATGATCAATGTGTCCCATCGTGCCGACATTCAAGTGCGGCTTGGTTCGCTCAAATTTCTGCTTCGCCATAAGGTTGATTTCTCCTTGACAGAATAATCCTTGATGAGTTGATTAACGATTTAAATTAAGATCTTTTGTTTTACCGATTCGGGCGCAGGCGCATAATGATCGAATTCCATTGAATACACACCGCGACCCTGGGTCGCCGAGCGCAGCTCGGTCGCATAACCAAACATTTCCGCCAGGGGAACCCGCGCGCGAATCGCCTGTGCATTGCCAGGACGGATATCCATGCCTAAAATCTCGGCACGACGCCCGTTCAACTGCCCAAGCACATCGCCCAGGTACTCCTCTGGCAGCACCACTTCCACTTTCATGATCGGCTCCAGCAGGACTGGCGCTCCGCGCTGGATTCCCTCTTTGAAAGCGAAGATTGCAGCCATTTTGAATGCCATTTCGCTTGAATCCACCTCGTGGAATGAACCATCGACCAGCGTCACCTGGATATCCGTAACCGGATAACCAGCCAACACACCGGACTCAGATGCTTCGATCACCCCTTTTTCAACCGCCGGGATGTACTCGCGGGGAATGGCGCCCCCGATAATCTTATTAACGAATTTGATGCCGCTGCCGCGTTCGAGCGGCTCCATGTTGATAACCACATGCCCATATTGACCACGGCCGCCGGTTTGTTTGACGTACTTGTAATTAATCTGTTCAACCGGACGGCTGATGGTTTCACGGTAGGAAACCCGCGGGCGTCCAACATTGGCCTGCACCCGAAATTCTCGCATCATGCGGTCGACGATAATATCCAGGTGCAGCTCGCCCATGCCTGCAATAATGGTCTGCATGGTGTTTTCATCCGTGCGCACCTTGAAGGTCGGGTCCTCTTCCGCCAGGCGGCGTAAAGCTTCCGCCATGCGGTCCTGGTCGGCTGTGGTCTTTGGCTCCACCGCAACATAAATCACCGGTTCCGGGAAAGTGATGCTTTCCAGCAGGATGGGGTGCTTTTGATCACACAAGGTATCGCCGGTAAAACTATCCTTTAGCCCCAAAACAGCGCCGATATCCCCGGCGTAAACTTCGGTGATGTCGTCGCGGCGGTCAGCGTACATACGCACCATCCGCCCAATGCGTTCGCGTTTGTTTTTGGCCGGGTTGTAAACCGACTCGCCCTGGACGATCTTGCCTGAATACACTCGGAAATACGCCAGACGACCAACGTACGGGTCGGCCACAATTTTGAACACCAGCGCGCTTAGCGGCGCATCATCATCGGCGGGTCGGGTGAGGGTTTTTTCCGGGTTTTCCGGGTCCAGCCCAACCACAGGTGGAATATCCGCCGGGGATGGTAAATAATCAATAATTGCATCCAGAATCGGCTGGACACCCTTGTTGCGCAGGGATGACCCGCAGAACACAGGCGTGGCTTTATTAGCAATAACGGCTTTTCGCAGGGCTGCCTTCAACTCCGCGACGGAGATCTCTTTGCCATCCAGGAACTTGACGATCAGGTCATCCTCGAACTCGGCGATTTTTTCGACCATTTCAGCCCGTTTTTCCCTGGCTTCCGCCACGAGATCGGCCGGGATGGCTTTAATTTCAGGCTCTTTACCCTGCTCGTCATCCCAGAAGATGGCCTGCATGCTCATCAGGTCAACCACACCGTGGAAATTGGCTTCGAACCCGATGGGCAGCTGCATGGGAATTGGGTTGGCACCCAATCGCTGGCGGATGGAGTCGATTGTCCGCTCGTAGGAAGCGCCCACGCGGTCCATCTTGTTGACGAAACAAATTCGCGGGACCTTATAGCGGTCCGCCTGCCGCCAGACAGTCTCACTTTGCGGCTCGACGCCCTGAACGGCATCAAAAATCACCACACCCCCGTCAAGCACGCGCAAAGAACGCTGGACTTCAGCGGTGAAATCAATGTGCCCGGGTGTATCGATCACGTTGATCTGATACCCCTTCCACTCGGCGGTTACCGCAGCGGAGACAATGGTGATGCCGCGTTCCCTCTCCTGGGCCATCCAGTCGGTCACCGTGGTGCCGTCATCGACCGAGCCGATACGGTAAGTCCGGCCGGTGTAGAACAGGATCCGCTCTGTCGTCGTCGTTTTACCGGCGTCGATATGAGCGATTATCCCGATATTACGGCACTTCTCCAGGGAAAAATTTCGCGGCATAGGTTAGTTCTCGAAAAATTATTTCGCCTGAGGATCAGACACGGTAGTGAGAGAATGCGCGGTTGGCTTCCGCCATCTTGTGTGTCTCTTCACGTTTGCGCACTGCCGATCCTTGATTGTTAGCGGCATCCATCAGCTCGCTGGCGATCTTCTCAGCCAGCGATTTGCCCGAACGGGAACGGGCTGCATCCGTGATCCAGCGCATGGCCAGGGCAACACGGCGGTCCATCGCGACTTCCATAGGGACCTGGTAGGTCGCACCACCCACGCGGCGCGGGCGGACTTCCATAATCGGTCCAACGTTCTTGAGCGCCAGTTCAAAAACCTCCACCGGGTTACGGTTGGTTTTTTCCTGGATCATATCCATGGCTTCGTAAACGACGTGCACGGCGGTGCTCTTTTTTCCCCGGCGCAGAATATGATGAATGAATTTCTGCAAATATTCGTTATTGTAGCGAACGTCTGGAGTAACTTCGCGTTTTTCGGGTTTCGTTCGACGCATTAAACCTTCTCCGTCCTAAATTCTTTGCTGTTATTTCTTGGCCTTTTTGGCCCCGTACTTGGAACGTCCCTGCGACCGCTTGGCAACGCCGGTAGTATCCAGGGTTCCGCGCACAATGTGGTAGCGCACGCCGGGCAGGTCTTTGACACGACCGCCGCGCACAAGCACAACAGAGTGCTCCTGCAGCTGATGCCCTTCACCCGGGATGTAAGCCGTCACCTCAATACCGTTCGACAGACGCACACGAGCGATCTTGCGCAGCGCGGAGTTGGGTTTCTTGGGGGTCATGGTCTTGACCACCGTACAAACGCCACGTTTCTGTGGAGCGCCTTTCATGCTGCGTGTGCGGCGCTGCTTCATCGAATTGAGGGTATACTGCAATGCAGGGGCTTTGCTTTTGACCTTTTTGGTCTGTCGACCTTTGCGGATCAATTGGTTGATCGTTGGCACTTTCTTTTGCCTCCAGTAGAATTTCCATGCGGCGGTACTTCGCCCTGATTAATCCAGATCTCTTTCCAACAACGGAGGCCATCGCATGATGTGATGGCCTCACTGATTTCCGTTTGTCCGTCAGTCATTCTGCGTTACCGGACAGTTAAGGCACGGAGGACGATTATATCATGAGCCCGACTCATCGTCAACCTTTCACATGAGTTCATCGAACTCTTCCCCCAACGCCAGCAGCCCGGTCTCCAGCTTCGGAGGACGCACGCGTTCTTCATCCTTGCCAAAACGAATCACCTCGCCAGAATCCATCACCGCTTCCACAGCCAGACCCAGGCTTTGAAGTTCCTTCACCAGGACACGGAAGGAAGCCGGTAAACTTGGCTCGTCAATTGATTCGCTCTTGACGATGGATTCATAGGTTGCCACGCGCCCCTGAACATCATCCGATTTGACGGTCAGCATTTCCTGTAAGGTGTATGCCGCGCCGTAGGCTTCCAGCGCCCACACTTCCATCTCGCCGAAGCGCTGGCCGCCAAATTGCGCTTTACCACCCAGCGGCTGCTGCGTCACCAGTGAATAAGGTCCGGTCGAGCGGGCGTGTACTTTATCCTCCACCAGATGGTGTAGCTTGAGCATTGTCATAACCCCAACTGTTACCGGTTGGTCGTAAGGAATACCGGTCTTGCCGTCGCGCAAGATCATCTTCCCAATGATCGGCATGGGCTGCCCAGTCTGGGTGGTGTAGGCTTCTGCCTGCTCGCGGATCTGTTCGGGTGTGGCTTTCTTGCTTACCTCCACACCTTTGCGCTGCAGCCACATTCGCAGACAGGCTGTAACCGCACGGGTGTCCTTCTCTTCCATGTGCGGGTCGCTGGTTACAGTCGGCTCGTAAACCAGAACCTCGTCAGGATCATAACCATTTTCACGCAGCCAGGTCTCCATCGTTGCCCAGCGCGTGTAGTCCAGGTCGTATGAAATCCGCGATATGTCATAACCCTTGTCTGCCAGAACCTGTTCCAGGTAGAGCAGGCGCACTTCGTCGTCATCACGGATCATTTCGGGGTCGTAGGTTTGTTCTTTCAACCACTGCCAGGCTTTTTCGCCGTATTCTGCCCAGGCGGTATCGATCATCCAGGCGCGCGCCAGTTCGGCTTCGATTTCGAACTCATTGGCGCCGTCAAATACCGGCGTGATGACGCGGAAGCCCAGGCGGGAAGCCGCCCAGCCCAGGTGCGTTTCCAACACCTGGCCAATATTCATACGTCCAGGGACGCCCAGAGGGTTGAGGATAATATCCACCGGTGTGCCGTCTTCCAGGTACGGCATATTCTCGACCGGAACCACGCGTGAAACCACACCCTTGTTTCCGTGTCGTCCCGCCATTTTATCGCCAGCGGTAATCTTGCGCCGCTGCGCAACCGAAACCCGCACCATCATGTCCACGCCGGCCGATAAATCGGTGTTGTCTTCGCGGGTGAACACTTTCACATCCACAACTTTTCCACGCTCGCCATGCGGCATGCGCAGCGAGGTATCCTTCACATCGCGAGACTTTTCCCCAAAGATGGCGCGCAGCAGGCGCTCTTCCGGAGTCAGCTCTTTTTCACCCTTGGGCGTGATTTTGCCCACCAGGATGTCGTTCGGACCCACTTCAGCGCCAATACGGATGATTCCGTGCTCATCCAGGTCCTTGATCGCTTCTTCACCAACATTGGGAATATCGCGCGTGATTTCTTCCGGACCCAGCTTAGTGTCGCGTGCTTCCACTTCATATTTTTCGATATGCACCGAGGTAAAGCGGTCGTCCTGCACCAGGCGCTCCGAAATCAAGATTGCGTCTTCGAAGTTGCCGCCCTCCCAGGATAGGAATGCCACAACCACGTTCTGGCCGAGCGCCAGGTTGCCGTTTACTGTTGAGGAAGAGTCCGCCAGAACATCGCCTTTGCGCACAATCTGACCTTTGACAACCGCCGGACGCTGATCGATGCAGGTGGACTGGTTGGAGCGATGATATTTGCGCAAGTTGTAAGTGCGCAGTCCGGATTCGCCTCGCACCACAATCTGCTGACCGGTGACCGAAATCACGTCACCATCTTCCTCGGCAACCAGCACCTGACCGGAGTCTAGCGCGGCATAACCTTCCATGCCGGTTGAGATGATCGGGATATCTGGCTGCACCAGCGGAACCGCCTGCGCCTGCATATTTGAACCCATCAAAGCGCGGTTAGCGTCGTCATGCTCGAGGAAGGGGATCAGGGATGCGCTGATGCCAACCACCTGATGTGGCGCGACGTCCATGTAATTGACTGATTCAGGCGAAGCCAGGCGGAAGTCAGAGTGATGCCGGCACATGATGCGCGTATCGGCGAATTCGAGGTTCGCCGTTAGCGGTGTATTGGCCTGCGCAATCACAAATTTGTCTTCCGCGTCAGCGGAAAGGTATTCAACCTCATTGGAAACAAAGGGCACAATGAAGATCGTCGACCGTTTGAGTTTCTTGATGGCGGACAGGTTGCTCTTGGTGACCCGCTCACCCTGTTTGAGAATGACCTCGCCGGTATCCGGGTCAGTCAGGTTCTCCGCTACCGCACGTCCAATCAAGAGCGGATCATTCGGCGCCAAGGCTTTGATCACCCGCCGGTAAGGGGTTTCGATGAAACCATATTCATTCACCCGTGAGAAACTTGCCAGACGGCCAATCAAACCAATGTTTGGGCCTTCCGGTGTTTCGATCGGGCAGATACGGCCGTAGTGCGAATGGTGCACATCGCGCACGTCAAAACCCGCGCGTTCACGCCGCAAACCGCCAGGTCCCAGCGCCGACAGGGTGCGTTTGTGGCGCAGCTCTGCCAGCGGGTTGGTCTGGTCCATGAACTGTGAAAGCTGGCTGGAGCCAAAGAATTCCCGCAGCGCGGCTACGACCGGGCGGATGTTGATCAGGCTGACTGGTGAGGTCTGATCCTGGTCGCGGATGGACATACGCTCTTTGATGACGCGCTCCATGCGGCGCAAGCCGATGCGCAGCTTGTTCTGGATCAATTCGCCGACCGTCTTTACCCGGCGGTTGCCCAGGTGGTCGATGTCGTCCTTATCCTCTTTTTCATTGTTGATCATGATCATCCGCCGCACCAGGTAAACCACATCCCAGCGCGTGACTGTGCGGTGCGAAACAGGGATCTTCTCCATCAAATCCAGCTTCTGGTTCAACTTATAGCGGCCTACACGCTCAAGATCGTAGTGGCGCTGATCAAAAAGCTGTTCTTCCAGGAACTGGCGCGCATTTTCAAGTGTCGCTGGGTCGCCGGGCCGCATGCGCTTGAAGAACTCCAACAGGGCCGCCTCGGCGATGGTGATACCCGACGAAAGATCCCAGGGCGGCTCCTGGCGGAAAGTTGAGGGGATGAAAAGACGCTCCGGGTTGTTGTCCACATCCTGGAAAAGCGCGATTAACTCCTCATCCGAGCCTGTGGTGATCGGCGAATCAGCCAACTGATCGTTGATCACCGCCAGCGCGCGCAGGAAGATGGTAATCGGCACAGTGCGCTTGCGGTTGAACTTAAGGATGAGATAATCATTCTTGCGGGTCTCAAACTCCATCCACGCGCCGCGATCGGGAATCAATTTTGCCATCGCCAGGCGGTGGCCGGTGGTGCGGTCGACCGGTGCTTCGAAGTACACGCCTGGCGAACGGATCAATTGCGAAACGACCACGCGTTCGGTACCATTAATAATGAAGGTTCCCTTGTCGGTCATCTCAGGGAAGTCGCCCAGGAAAATATCCTGTTTAATCGGCTCGGGAATATCCGGCCCGGCCAGCAGGACCGAGACATACAAGGGTGAAGCGTAAGTCAGGTCGCGCTCGACGCATTCCTCGATCGTATGCTTGGGCTCGCCGAACCAGTACTTTAAATCCCACTGCTGCGCTTCGGGCGTACGGCTGGGGAAGTAAAGCTTCATCCCCTTGTTGTAAGATTCGATTGGCGAAATTTCATTGAAGAGGTCGGCCAATCCCTCTGATTTAAGCCGCTTGAATGAATCAAGCTGAACCTCGATCAAATCCGGAAGGTTGAAAACGACAGGAATTCGAGCGTACGACTTAACTGGTGAAACTGAAGGCATTTTTTTCTCCTGACTGAAATACCTGGCAGGACTGTAAAATTTTTCTATAATACATTAACCACCATGGCCACAAGCCCCATTAGGGCATGATACGCAAACAATGATTATAACAAAAGCAAATATATAGGTCAAGCAATTGCCGGACCAATTTTCTTGGTGTTTTTCTCATTGTATGATTAACCAAGACGGTACAACTGGCCCAGTACGCGCTGCTGGCTGTAGATGCGCAATATCCCAAATCCAGGACTGCCGTGTCTTTCAGGCGGCGAAAAATTAGCCGATCCCGGGTTGAAATATAGAACCCCATCAACCACCACATTGGCTGGGCGGTGTGTATGACCAAAAACGATCACCTGCGCTTGTGGCGCGCGCTTTCGGATGACCTGGAGGTAGCGTTCCAGGCGGTAACCCTCGACCAAGTATTGAATTTTATCCCATAGGTAATCCGTCAGGCTCCCGTGACCGTGCACCAATCCGATGCTCACCCCCGCCAGTTCGACTGTCCGCGCCCAGGGCAGGCTGCCCGAAAATGCCCAATCGCGGTTTCCTCGCACTGCCGTGACCGGCGCGACTTCGCCCAACTCTTCCAGCACGTCCGGCCTGCAGATATCCCCGGCATGCAGGATATGATCAACCTTGTGTCCGCGCAACGCAGGCAGCAAACCATGATTCAGGCGCACAGCCCGGTCGGGAACATGCGTATCCGCCACCACACCGATGGTCAGGACCGGATTTTCTGCCCACATCTCTTCTCGATCCAAGGGCGTTACGCCTCGCTGGCAAGGATTTTCGCGATTTCGTCGCGCGCCTGCCCAGGCTGTTGAAAGTGCACGCAATGCAAACCAAGAGCCCTGGCTGCCTGGATGTTAGTGGCAAAGTCATCCACAAACAGCGTTTCAGGCGGCTTGACCTGGAGCCGGTCCATAATAAGAGCGAAAATTTCTGCACCCGGTTTACGCATGCCAACTTCAGCCGAGAAGACAACCACATCGAACATATCCAGCCGTCCAAAGCGGCTTTCGACTGCGCTGCGCGCCTCGCTCCAGGCATTGCTTAATAAGCCCGTTTTGTAATCGAGTTTTAACGCGCGGATGAAAGCCAACAAATCTTCGTCGATCGCGTCCCCCGCCCAGTACTGCTGCTTAAATCGCTCCTGCTGGCCATCCACCACCCCAAGAGTATCAAAAATGTTGCTCCAATGCTCTGCCGCAGTGATCTCGCCGACCTCCGCGCGGATTGCGCTCGGACTGGCGAATACCTGCGTTTCCAGGTCTTGACGCGTGATGCCAAGGGATTCAGCCAGTCTTTCACGCGGCCTCCCATCCACTGTCCTCAAGATCACCCCACCCATATCGAAAACGACTGCTTTAATCGCCATACCGCTCCACCGAAACTCCTTAAATACAACCCATACCTGTCATCCTGATTTTTACCACAGGTCAATTATATTTGTGTTTCCCGAAAAAAGGTGCAGCCGGGATGATATCTGGCTGCACCTTAAGGTCGATTTCCAGGTGGATTAATGTTTCATCAAATCCTCTCCTGGGCGCAGCTCCTTCTCATAAAGATGGTATTCGCGGTCCACCACCATACCGGCCTGCTCATAAAGTCGCAGCGCTCCGGTCAGGTTTTCTGTATCCACACCGAGACCGGCTTGCTTGCGGCCGCGCCGATAAAATTCAGCAAAGGATGTTTTGAGCAGCGCCAGTCCGATCCCGCGCTTGCGGTAGTCGCGCAGCACACCCAGCGAGTTAACCCAGCCCGAATCGGGGTATTCGGTTGTAGTCAGTGAGTTAATGCACATCCCCACCGGTGAATCGCCATCCATCGCAAGGTAACAGGCGCTCAAATCGATGTTGGGTTCATTATCGATCCAATGCTTGAAGCGCTGGTAAAACGGCTCGAATGGTTCAGGCACAACCCCCCAATGATCCTGGAATGCCTCATAATCCACCCATATCGCTTTACGGATATCCTCTTCCAGTTTACCCACCGCGCGAATGGTGATCCCTTCCGGATCTTCGGGTTCTTCCGGCTGGGAAGTGAAATCGATTTTCATGCGGTAGCTCGAGCGCACATGGGAAAAACCACAGTTTTTGAACAAATCCTGGGTTATCTGGTCGCTGCTTAAAGCGCGAACATGCATGACCACGCGCGCGCTTTCAGGCGCCAGAGGTACATTCTTATTTCCACGCGCGTCCAACCATTCCATGATCTGCGTCCCCAGCCCCTGGCCGAGGTAATCCGGGTGAACCCGGCCAAAACCAAACTGCCTGACGCGTGGTTCGGCTGCTCCCCAAAAGTCCGCGTAACCGACCAAAAGGCCGTCCTGGGTAAAGAACAACGCAACATCTGTCTCCAGATCATACCCAGGAAAGGTCAATTCGGCCCGCAGCTCCTCTACCGTGCAAAAATCGTGTCCAGAGATCCTGCGCTCAGCCAGGTTAAGCAGCTCGACGATTTTTTCGAGATACTCAAAAGAAAATTTTTCCTGCTTGAATAAAGTCTTTGTTACCATGATCGTCTCCTGAAATTTATTGTTATCCATTCCGATGCAATTTACCAGACCGCTTGGCATAAATCTCAGCCTGATGGAAGACCCATAAACCAGCCGGGATCAGGATCGCGCCCATGATCAGCACCGGCCAAATGAACGGCCATAATTCTCCGGTCGGCAGCCCCTCCAGCAGGGATTGCCGCACGCCTTCGAGCACATAGGTGGCCGGGCTGAAGCGCGCAAGTTCTTTCAACAACCCCGGCAGCACACTGACCGGGTAATACACCCCTGAAACCAGCAGCAGCACAGCGATGAAAACATGCGTCATTTGCGAGCCGCGTTCTGGAAATAACAGCGGCAGCACCGAGGCCATAATGCCGATCCCCACAAAGGAGAAGCTGCCAGAGATGAGCATCAATGCGCCGCCCGCCAGGTTGGCATTGCTGAGGTCGATCTCAAACACCAGCACCGTCACCAAAAGGATGATGCTGGTGAAGATGAGCGAATAGATCAAGGAAAAACCGGTCTGCCCGAGCATGTGGGTGATGCGCTGCACCGGCGCCATCAGCGTGTATTCGATCGTCCCTTCCCAGCGCTCGATGCTGATCAGGTCTGTGATCCAGTAGAAAATGACCGACAGAAAGCGCCACACCAGGGTGCCGATCAGTAAATACAGCACCATGTAGTGCGTGTCAATGTTCGCATTTGCACCGCCAATCTGCGCCATCCCCAGCCCAATAAAACTGACCGCCATGCTGTCAGCCGTTGAGTAAGTCAGCCAGACCAGCTCCCATGTCCAGTAGCGCTTGATCAGGTTGAAGTTGCGCTCCACAAAGGCATACGATGCGCGCATCTGATAAGCGATTGTTCCCATGCCTGCCTCCGTTAGTTTTCTCCAGCCTGCAGCGCTTCCCAATCGGAACGGAGAATACCCATGAAAAGCAGGTCATAGCGCTGTCCGGCTTTATGCAGCACACCGGGCAGCCTGCCTTCGGGTTTAAATCCGGCTTTGAGGTATGAAGCCACCCCGCGCTGGTTGAAATCGAAAACACTCAACGAAACCCGCCGCAAGTTTAAATGCTCAAAGCTGTAACGCAGCACAATGCGCATTGCGTCTGTCCCATACCCTTTACCCCACAGATCACGCTCACCGATACCAATTCCCACCCAGGTGTTTCCGACCACCCAGTTGAAACCGGAAAGATCGACCATACCGATTTTTCTGCTGTCATCCAGCCGCTGGATAATGAAAAAATGCATCGAAGAAATTTCTTTTTCGAAAAATTCCTTCACCTGTTGAGGGCTGTAACGACTAGCAACATCCGCGCTTAATAGCCTTTGGAATTCACTATCCCGGTCCCAATCTGTGAGCATTTTCACATCCTCATCAAGGTCGGTCGGGATCAGCCTGACCAGTTTGCCTTCGAATATTTCCTTTTTCATTATTTCACTCCTCAGTGTTTCGCTGGTTCCATTGTTGTGCGCTGATCCCCAGGATCAGACGGTCCCAGAAGCGCCCCTGCCAGTAAATCATCTGGCGCTGGCGGACTTCAATCTGCATGCCGGCATCAATGTGCGCCTTCAGGTGATCCGGTTTAAACTCTGCCCCCAGGGTGGTGACATAATACATGTGAAGCTCCTCAAAACAATAGCGCAGGCCTGTCTCGAGCAATTCCGCCAGATACAACCGGTTGGATTCAGGCTCACCGATCAATACTGTCATGGCTGCCTCGCCATTACTCCACATGACCCACGGAATTGCCAACACGCCGATGAGTCTGCCATCATCTGCCTTGTTTTTTACCGAAAAATAAAAGGCATTTCGGTTTTCTACCGCCTTTTTGAGCTGGTCTTGCCTTTTTTTCTTCATTTCATAGACCGTCAGCGGATGGGACGCTTCATCCGGATCCAGCAGCCAGGCATAAAACAGATCGCGTGTAAAGCCTGCTTCGATAGCTGCGTCCTTCTCGACATCGTATCCTTCCAGTAACAAATGCTCGGTTTCAAATAATTGTTTTGCAAACATCCCTTTACTCCTCTTCTTCATTGTTTTTTAGCTGCTTGCCGGTCAATTCCAGAAAAACATCCTCGAGTGTGACATCTCTATCTTTCCACCCTGGCAAAGAATGCTTCAAAGCTTCGGGCGTGCCCAAAGCAACCACGCGCCCGCTGTCCATGATTGCGATGCGGTCACACAGTGATTCAGCCTCGTTCATGTCGTGCGTTGTCAGCAAAATGGTCGTGTTGTAGTCGCTGCGCAGTTCCCGCACGACCGCCTGCACCTCTCTTTTCGACCGCGGGTCCAGCCCAGTGGTGGGTTCGTCCAGCAGTAAAAGCGTGGGGCGTGAAAGCAAAGCGCGCGCAATCGCCGCCTTTTGCTGCATTCCTCGTGACATCTCTTCCATTGGATGGTAGATATCCCGTTCTTTTAGTCCCAGGCGCAGCAGGATTTCGACGATCTTCTTGCGCGTCTCAGCGGCAGGCAAACCATACAGGCGCGCGCCGTAGATCAAGTTCTCCATTGGCGAGAGTTTCTTGAAAAACGATGCTTCCACACTCACCCGGTTGATCAACTGCTGCACTTTGACAGGCTGGCGAACAACATCGTAACCAAAAACACGCACCTGACCGCTGTCCGGTATGAGCAAAGTGGATATCAGGCGAATCAGGGTAGATTTTCCGCCGCCGTTCGGCCCAAGAATGCCAAAAATTTCGCCGCGTGAGACCTCAAACGAGACACGATCAACGGCCACGACAAACTTTTGAGTCTCGATCCTTTGCGCATCAGCAGAAGGATCGATCTCAGAGGAAACGGTTAATTGCTGGCCATAAGCAGCCGCCCCGTTTCCATTTGATTTTCTGGAAGCGCCAGACTGAAACAGGCGCTTCCAGAAAGGCTCAGATGGTTTTCCAAACTTCTTGCAGATGTCTTCGACAATCACAGCGCCAGACATAGGCCGCTCCGTTCATGTTCGTTGATTTGAAGGGAAAACCAGCGATCGAACAGCAGGACCGGTTTTACTCCGCCCGCCTGCAGAGTCAGCACTTCGCAGTGCGGCATGGCACGGTAAAAGCGCCACCAATCTTCGAAGGTATCATCATCGTAAAATAGATGGTCCGGGTCGAGCACCAATACCCGCTGGAACATGCCCGTCTGCATGTCGCGTTTGATCTGCTGGTATGCCGGCCGAACAGGGGTGGCTGGATCGTAGACGTCCAGGTAGACGGCCACCAGGTGTTCTACACCCAGCTGCTCGCGCGCCAGGACGAGTCCAGCATACAGTTGATGTTTGGCATCATGGCTGTAGCTCTCATCCTCGCGCAGGCAGCCAGCCACATAGAAACCGTACGCTTGCGGCAGCCCGGCGGATTTTTTATTCAGATAATCGACGCGGTATGCGCCTTTATACATCAGTGTGTTCAACATGCTGCCCTCCATCTTTGAGATGGTTGAAGGATTGTGTAAGGGTGTGTCGCGGTTCCATACGCGCTGATCGCGCAAAGGATCATTTTGGATGGAAGGGTTATTAGCGGGCATTTGCTCAACTCCTCGTGCAGTAACTCGACAAACAAATAGGCCACGGGGTCTGGCTTCCCGCGGCCTGGAAAAATTGACAAAATACAGCTTAAACAAATCGGCCACGGGGTCGGAGTGCTCCCGTGGCCGTCGGTTTCATTTCTTAAGAAAAGTTACCGGTGAGCAGGCGCACTCCGAGAAGGTAAACAACCAACGCTGGCGCTGACAGTGGTTCCAGCGCAGAGAAGGCGAATGTAAAATTTGATGTTTTCCATTCTCGAATGCGTCCTTTCTTTAGAATTACAACTTAAAAATTTTATCACAAATACCTGTATAAAGTCAATAGAATATTTTTAGGAATTTTCAAATTGGCATGCGAAAAAACCGATCCAACTATTTAAGCAACGCTCATTCATTTCTTGACTTTCGATCACAGATATAATAATGAGGATTTATATTTCAGGAATGATCAGCATTCATCCCAGGGGTTATTTTGAACTTACTTGTTTTTACAATCTGGTCGGCAATATGGCTGCTCGGCGGTTTTCTTCTTTCCACCTGCGCCTTCCGACTGACCTCTAAAGAGCACATTCCCACTGCAGTCATTTTGGGGATAACCCTCAGCACCCTTTCCGGCAACTGGCTGGTCCGTTTTCTCCCGGTCGAGCTGGCTTTTTGGCTCGCGGCTGTCATTCCCCTTTTTCTTGGCTTGGTGGGACAATTCTGGCAGCAATTTAAAAATCTCAACGTGAGGAAAGTCGACTGGCGGGTAACCCTCATGCTGCTGTTCCCCAGCCTGCTGTTCTTCGCCATTGGGCGTGGTCTGCCGATATATGATGATTATGCCCATTTACCAACCATTTCGCTGATGGCGGCTGGAAATTTACCTCCCAGCTTTCCCCTGGACCCATCCATTCCGTACGCCTATCACTACTTTTTGCTGCTTTTTTCAGCCATGATCCAGCGGGTAGCAGATACGCCCACCTGGACGGCTTTGGCTTTAAGCCGGGCGCTGGTCTTTTCAACCACCATCCTGTTGTCTGCTTTATTTGCTCACCGCCTGACCCGCTCGCTGGCGGCCAGTTTTTTCACCGCTGCCGTGTTTATGTTCGCTACCGGCGCGCGCTGGCTGCTGCTGCTAATCCCGCCGGAGATGGTGAAAACCATTTCCGCCCAGGTCAACCTGATCGGGACCGGTTATCTCAGCGGTCCGCTATTGAGCGACGCACTCGTCAATCCGGTCCTCATAGACGGCTCCGGCCCCATCCCCTTTCCTTTTGCGTTCGCGAACGGCATCCAGGAAGCTGGAATTATGGCTACCTTTGGCCCAAACAGCACTTTCTGGCTGGCGATTATTTTAACCATTATGCTCTCGGCAAATCGCTGGCGATCATGGGCAGCCCCGGTGCTGACGGTGCTGCTGGTGGCAGCCATGAACTTGCTGACTGAAGCGAACATTCTCTTAATCAGCGCCGCCTGGCTGGTACTGTTCGTCCTGTGGGCGCGCAACCGCCATTCAGCACCCTCATTTCGCCCCTTTTTAGCCTGGTTTCTCATTTGGACTGCCGGAACATTGCTTGGTTTAATCCAGGGAGGCGCATTAACCCATATTTTCTCCAACTGGGTCAACGCGCTAAGTGGTCAAAGCGCGGCATCCTACCAGACTGTCAGTTTTTCATTGGTCTGGCCGCCCACGCTGGTGTCCTTTCACCTCGGGGTGTTGACCCTGTCCAACCCAACCCATCTGCTGGTAGCCCTGTTTGAGGTTGGTCCGCTGATCGCCGTGTTACCCCTGGCAGGCGTGTGGGCTGTGAAGGCTTTCCGAGCAGGAAAATGGTTTGAAAGCGCTTATCTGACCGCGGGATTTTTGAGTCTTTTACTGGTTTTTGTTCAATTCACGGGGTCGACCGGTATCCGCAACACCTCCAGGTTGTATTTGTTCATGGAAATCTGCCTGGTTTACTTTGCTCCGATCCTTTGGCTATGGTTGGGCAAAAAAGCCAAGGGGGTTCGTGTTTGGGCAGGCGCGCTTTCAGGGATGGCGCTCTTCCCTGGTTTAATCCTTTTTGGATTGCAGTTGATCGCCATCCAGCGGCCGGCCTACGCCACCTATATCCAACCCCTGGATGTCGCCATGATGGAGAAATTCTGGGACAGGCTGGACGGGGATGGGTATGTCTTCGACCCTCTTCGATCTCGTGCGCCAGTAATCTTTGCCCGCTACAATTACGCCTCTAACCAGTGGGCTTCAGATTACCCACAATGGCAGGAATGGGTAGAACAGCCCGATCCCTCTTCTTTGGCCAGGAGCGGGTTCGATTACGCCTATCTGGACAATGATTACTGGTATCAACTGGATGAAAACATTCGCCGCCAATACAAGAACGGCTGTACCCTGCTGGTCGAACAAATGACAAACGCAAAAAACGAGTTTCGGCGCTTATACGACCTGCGCCCCTGTAAATAATGTCATCCAGCAAGCCCGACAGGGGTTAGGTGATTGGATTACAATATTAATGTACAATGCAAACTTGAGAAGGAATGTGATGAGAAAAACCGCCATTGTCACGGACAGCACTGCCTGCATCCCGGCCGAATTGATTCAAAACCTGCCGGTTTTTATCCTCCCCGTTCACGTCATATGGGGGGAAAAAAGCCTAAAGGATGGGGTTGAAATTTATCCACAAGAATTCTATACACGCTTAAAAAACGAACCCGAAAGCCCGCGCACCGCTCAGATATCCATCCAGGAATTTGTTAATTGTTACAAGTCTCTGATTGAGCAGGGCTACGAAATCCTTAGCATTCATGTCTCCGCGCGTGTATCCGGGACAGTGAACGCAGCCTTGCAGGCTGTTCGCGAGCTCGCCAGCGACCGTATCGCGGTTTTCGACTCAATGACCAGCGCCGCCGCTCAGGCATTTCAAGTTTTAGCGGCGGCTCGCAGCGCAGTCCAGGGCGCGACCATCAGGGAGTGTCTGGCGATCGTTGAAAAAATCCGCGCCCACTCTCACACCTACTTCATCCCCGGCAGCCTGGAGTATCTTCGCAGCGGGGGTCGCATCGGCGGCGCGGCAGCCTTCATAGGCTCAATGTTAAAAATTCACCCCATCCTGGAAGCGCGCAACGGCGTGATCGAAGCCGTCGAGAGAGTTCGCACCCTCAGCCGAGCCATGCAGCGCGTGGCACAACTGGTTGAAAACCTGGTGGATGATAGCAAAAATATCCATCTCGCAGGCCTGTATGCCGATATCCCCATTCTAGGCCAGCAGCTGCTCGACCTGGCCATTGCACGCCTGGGCATGCAGCGCATTAAACACTCCTTTACCGCCACCATCAGCCCGGCCTTAGGTGTGCATATTGGCCCGGGTTCTGTCGGCATTGCCGTCAATTACTGCGAAGATCCAGCCTGTGTGCAATTATAAGTTTATGAGATAATCAAAGCAGTGGTAATAATCTCTCCGGAAGGCAGGTATACAATATGGTGACAGTTCTCCTGATCCTTGCGTTGATCGTGGCGGTGATTGCAGTTATCTTTGCCTTACAAAATATATCCGTCGTTACGGTTAGTTTCTTTTTCTGGCAATTCGAGCAGTCATTGGCGTTGGTTTTATTGCTGTCAGTCGCCGTCGGCGTGATTATCGGCCTGTTGACCATCCTCCCCACAGTGGTGCGCAGTAAATGGCAGCTTTCTGGTAAGAGGAAGGTGATCGAAAACCTCGAAAAAAATTTACAGGAAGCCAAAATCAAACTGGAAGAGGCTGAGCGAAAAATCCAGCAACTCGAAACACCACCGCAGCCGATTCCATCTCCAACTCCAGACCAGCCCGAAACTAAACCAGAGGAAATTCCCGGCCCAGCTCAGGACCCTGAAATTTAAATTCGGATGAGGCTGCACTAAATTTTATTGATCAATCGACCTGCAGGCTGACCGTGATCCGCGTGCCTTTGCCGGGGGATGAATCTATTTCCATCTTCGCGCTAATTAATTCGGCCCGCTCAGCCATTCCCAACAGACCGTAATGACCTTCACGGGCGTAAAAATCCCTCGTGGCTGGGGCTTCAAAACCCACGCCGTCGTCCTCGATCATCAGCATGACCGAATGGACACCGAAGCTTAGCTGAAGGCGGACATTGCCTGCCTGTGCATGGTGGGCAATGTTGTTGAGCGCCTCCTGAGAGATACGGTACAAGGCTAATTCAACCTGATCACCCAGCCGTCGCGGCACCCCTTCGACATTAAATTCCACCTTCCAGCCATGTAGGGGTTGGATTTCATTGCACAACATTTCAAGCGCCGCCTGTAAACCCAGGTCCTCCAGGTAAATCGGTCTTAATCCCCTCACCAGCCTGCGCAAGTTTTGAATGGTTTTTTGTGTCAGGCCCGCCAATTCAACCAGTGAGTTTACCTCCTCTTCGGAAGCGATTTCACGGCTGGTTAACTGAAGGCGCTGATTGAACGCTATCAAAGCCTGCAGAGTGTCATCATGCAGCTCACGCGCCAGGTTCAACCGCTCGTTCTCCACGCTGGCTGTTACTGCGCCAATGTATCCGTGCAATGCGGTTTGTGTGGACTGCAATTCTTCCGCCATGCTCACCAACCCGTCCTGAAGCCTTCGGATTTCCAAAATACCCCCAACCGGTTTCTTCAGGGCGGAAAAATCACCCCTCTCAAGGCGGGCTGTCTGTTCCTCCAACTGCTGAAGCGGGTGGACAATCTGGCGCGCGCCGAACCACAAGGCTGCCAGGGCCATTAACAACAACGGAACGAGGATCAATGGAGCAGACTGTGTCGTGCTCAGGAACGGGGTGCTGATATCCTGCCAGGTCTCTTCCAGCACCAACGCCCAGCCGCTGTATGGTACCGGACTGAAAGCCACGACATGGTCACTGTGTTCGCTGGAGATAATATTAATCCCGCTCTCCCCCACCAAAGCCTCAGTGACACCAGTATGAAATCCCAGGGCGCTGTCATCCGCCAGCCTGCCGCGAGCCAGGATGACCCGCCGGTCGGCATCCACGATGAAAAGAGATGCCTGGCCGCCGCTGAGGGAACCGAATTGCGCCGCGTGCAGAAGCGCATTTGGGGAAAAACCACCTACCAGGATTTGCCCCGAGGTCAACCGCATCCCAATAAATTCCACATCAACAAAGCCAGCCTGACCAGTGGTCAACGCCCCAAAAACCGGATTACCTGCTGTTTCGTTGACGACCGCTTCCCAAAAATCTGGAATCAGACGGGGAAGATCCTGGAAGGCCTTATTTTTTATTTCCCCGCCAGTAAATTCTCCCCGCATGGAAAATAAACCGATCCCGCCGTCAAATTCATCCTGAACCAGCGTCATTACCTTGGATCGCTCCGATAAATCTGCCCCTGAGTCAATTTCAGCCGCTATAATACCGAGTAAGAAGATGCGGTGATGGAGCTGCTCGCCAATCGTTTCTGATGCAGCTCGCGCGGCCCGCAGATTGCGGTCTCCAACCAGGTTTATCATCGCCCGGTGGTGCAGCGTTTGGCTGATAAACACGATCACCAGCAGCAAAGCGGTCAGCGGCAGAACCGTAATCAGGAAGAACTGCAGCGTGAAGCCCCTCCAGCGGATGCCTGGCAGCGGAAGATTCGGATTGACCGGTTTTTTCAATCTCGCTCCGGTGGTGCCCCTGCCAGGTCAGGGGGCAGTAAGCCGATTGAGACCGCCCGCATGACAGCTTCGGTCCGGCTGGATGCGTGTAATTTTTGAAAAATATGCGCCAGGTGATTCTGCACCGTGCGGTCGCTGATATGCAGCGAGGCGGCGATAGCCTTATTTGTTAGCCCTCTACCAGCGTAGGAGAGGATCTCCAATTCTCGCTCTGAAAGATCCTCGTATGCTGGTTCTTCCTCTTTTTCGGCTATGCGTTTTATCAACCGATGCGCTAACATCGCATCCAGGACTGACTTCCCAAGATAGACATCCTCTACCGCCTGCACGATTTCCTTCGGTTCAGCGGTCTTTAAGACATATCCATTTGCCCCGGCGCGTAAAACCGCCTGAACGTATGGTTCATCATCATAAGCTGTCAGGATCAACACGCCCACTGTGGGGTGGTTTTCACGAATCCACCGCGCCGCTTCGATTCCACTCATTTCAGGCATCTGAATATCCAATATGGCTACATCGGGTTGGCGGCGCTGGACGGCAATACAGGCTTCACGGCCATTATCAACCTCGGTAACAACCCGGATCCTTCCACTATCTTGGAGGATTTGCCGGATTCCAGCTCTCACCACGGCGTGATCATCCGCCAACAGCACATTAATCAGGCTCATTTATCTATACTCTATTCTGTGTTAGGTTCCTTGATCCGGTTGAATTATAAAGTAGAAAACTTGCCGGAAAGGAACAATGCCGCCCAGCGTGGCTGACAAGCCGCGGGCGGAATCATAGATTCTCCTCCATTCAGGAGAATTATTTCCAGGCGATATCAGACCTGGGACTCAATGGACCCAGTTCGAAAGTACAGTTACCACCAGGTCTGGATTGGCCGGGTCATTGGTCTTAAGGTGCAGCCGAAAATCGTGAAACCCTCCCATCTCAGCGTGCATCATGAAGGACATCTTTACTTCAGTTTTTTCTCCAGGCTTAAGAACCATCGAACCGATGGTCGCAGCAGGCGGTCAACAACCCTCCTTCAACTCAACAAATGGCGGTTCGCTGAAAACCAGGTTGCGGCTGCCAGTGTTTTCAACCAGCACCGTGGTATGGATCCATTCACCCAGGCGCACATCTCCGTAATCGAAAAAATCCTGGTTGACTGAAATGGAAGGCGCTCCGCCACTGAGCGCCGCCCCGGCCATCCCTTCGTTTTGATTTAGGATGATCCCCGCAATGGCTGCGACCGCGATCACGCCCATCCCGGCGAGTATCAACCCTATTGGCAGTTGATTTTTTTTGATTGGTCTTTTTCTTGCCGTCCTGCCTCTTCTTGTCCTTGACATGTTTAACTCCTCACTCCAAATCTAGGTTTTCATTGATCATTTGAAATAAATACAGGTAGCGTGTCAGATCTTGTATTTGCTCACGTGTATAAATAGAGCCAAAGTACGGCATTCCGGTTCCCATCCCCCCGCGGATGATTTTTCCTTCCAGTACGGCCGGGCTGGCCCCATATAACACTCCGGGGTCCCCGAAGTCCGGTGGTCGCACGCGTTCACTGCCCATCGAAGCATGGTTTTCGAGCACTTCCAGCCCCCGAACCATGACCCCATCTCCCCGGCCATTTTCCCCATGGCAAGCCAGACAATCCTGACGGTAAAGCCGCCGAGCGTTCTCGGCCCGCTCCTGCGTGAGTGAACCAGTGTACAACCAGGCGACGATATCCCATAGGGAACCATCATTGACGCTCGCGAGGGCGGGTTCCACTCTCAGACGCTGCCAAATGGAAGCGGGGCTGAGAGCCCATACCTCAGTGTGCTCAAGCGCATAATCGGGCAGGAATGCCAGATGAGGGCTTGCCAGACCGGCTTGGGGCGTTCTTGCTGGGAAAACCTCGGAAGGAAGACGGTGATCCAAATCCAGCCCCAATTCCAGGGACAGCGGTAATTCTTCAGATCTTTCCAGCACACCTGCAGTCCCACTGACTTCGATCACCCCGCGCATGCGCCAGTGATTCTCACCGCACCAGCGGGTGCAATAAAAGGTATAGCTGCCAGGTTCGTCGATCACAAGGTCCAGCTCGCTGAACCTTCCGGGAATTATATCCACCGCCTCGCTTACACCTTTTCCAACTGCGAAACCGTGCACAACATCTTCAGAAGTCATACGCAATCGCAGCGTTTCTCCCGAAGAAATCCGGATCGTATCCTGAGACCAGCCGCCGTTTTCCGGCATTCTCGCGATAAGATTGACGGTTTTCCCTTCTATCGAAGGTCTGTTTATCCATCGGTATCCCAACCAGCTCGCTGCCAGTACGGCCAGGCTTAAAAAGAGAACCAATCCTCGCGCGGCAATCTCCCTCATCATCATCCCACCAACAGGTAAAGCATCATCAGATTAACCAATAAAGAAAACATCAGGACCGGCACTGCGCGCCATAATGAAGATTCGGCCCAACGAATGATCTGGCGACCTGACCACAGAAGACCAACCGCCAGCACGGCCACAATGAGAAAAGGTGTCAGTTCGACCAGGTAGGGTCTCCATGGAAAATCAGCGCTGCCAAAAAGATTCCAGCCCCATCCGAAGGGATCTGAAATCACTGGCCAAAGGTACGCTATTTTTCCCAGGGCAAACGAGATGGTGAATGCTATCCAGGCGCTATACCCGAGGGGAAGCAGCCCACGGGCTGCGCTGTTGAACCCCTGCCGGAAGGGCGCAAGCGCCGGTGAGAGACGGCGGCTCGCCCAGACCGCCGCTGCCATCAACCCTGGGACGACAGCCAGAGTGAATACCAGGAAGAATGCCTGGAACGCCCACCAGTCCGGACGTCCTATACTGATTGCCGCCATTTTGATCCCCCCCCAGGGTCCTTGAAAAAGGGCAGTATATACCAGCACACTCCCCAGCAAGAACAAAGAAAAAATGGCCTCATCCAGGCCAAAACGCCCGGGTTGGTCCAGTTCAACTGTCGGTTTACGCAGCCTGACGACCATATTATCCTGTGAACAGGTGCGCAGGCACTCCAGGCATAGCCCGCAGTTCGTGTTGGCTCGTAAAGCACCGGGAAAATTGTGCCACGGACATCCTGCCCCTTGACCGCAGCCAGTGTAACAGTTTTTCTCCTTATGCCTGGCACAAACCCTCTTATCCGCTGGCCTCAGCTCAACTGGTGCTAGCGGCGCATAACACCCAATAAAACCACCAATTGGGCACACATGCCGGCAAAAAGCACGCCGTTCAAAGAAAATTGCTGTCATGGTTGCCGCCAGGATCAGGCCGATAAATATCCATGCGGTGATGGCTGGGGTGGTCAACGTCAGAGCCGAAAAGATTCCAATTAAAGCAAATCCAGCCGTTTGCAGCCAGGTATTCCTTAACGCCTTTGGCCATTTCAGGTTCAATCCAAAACCTCGTTTACCGGGCGCCAGCATCCAACCCTGCTGGATCCACTCACCAGGCATGGGGATCGGACAAATACTGCACCAGGAGCGACCACCAATAGGCATGAAGAATAGTTTTAATGCTGTCCACCAACCGATCCAGACAAAAATTATGGCAAAATTTTGGCTGCCCACCGGGGATCCGAACAGGCCTGTCAATATCGCCAGGAGAAATCCCGCCAGGGTTGCGGCACGCATGAATAACTGCCACCAACGATTGCGCAGGAAATCCTTTACCCAGGATACACGGGTCAGATCGAAGTGTTGAGGCGCTGAAAAGTCCATAAACTCAGGAATAACACGATAATGATGGATACTCCGATGGAGCGGTAAAACAGGGTATTTTGCCCGACCCGTAGTTTCCCGATCATGAATGGGTGAAGCGTGCCGCAGGGAACCACGCATCGAAACCTGAAAACTCCGGAGCGGTCAGCCACAAAGGAAATTGTTGCTTTTTGCCCAGGATCGGATACGATTTGCAGAGCGTAATCGTCCAGATACAGCCCATGGACGACATCCGTCGAGAGCAGTTCAATGGTGACCAGGTCTCCTGGGTTGACCCGAACTACAGAAGGAGAGTAAGCAAAGGTGCTGGCTTCGATTCGGATGAAATGCTCTCCGGGCGTGTCCTGCCGGGGGGGAAATGGGACCAAAATCACGAGGAATAGCGACAGGCCATACCAGATCAATAATTTTCTGCGGGATAAACGCCGAAACATCAAAGGGGGACCTTCCGGTTTCAAGGCATGTTGGTCGGGCCGTACCGGGAGTAGGTTTGGTCAATCACCTCGCGGATTTCTCCCAGCGGTTTTCCCTCTTCAACCATACGCATGGTATCCAGGGTTATATCCACGCAGATACCGCAGCCCAGGGCATGGTTGTCAAAACTGGTTTTTCCAGATTCGGATTCCTTAATATAGCAGTTGTAATTTGAGCTGTGGCCCATTGGCCCACAACCGCAGTAACATGGGATCTCTTTAAGGGTGTCGGGGTTCGCCAGCGCAAATTGATACGCCACCTGCACATTCACAGCAGCTTTCTGCACTTCAGCCGGCATGCTCGCCAATGGCGCCAAACGGACGCCGTTTTCACCGGGTTGATCTGTTTGCTGGCCACATGCGCTGATGACAACCGCGATTAAAACAAAACTGAGCACAAGAAAAGAGCGCCGAATATTTACCGTGTTACTCTTAACGCTCATAATGCGATCCTCCAGATAGGATAATTTTTCTCAGTTTACTCGTCATGCGTTTCATGTTGAAGTGTGAAATAGCGGCTGTCCAGATAGGCAAAACCGCCTATGATTCCCCGAGAAAATTGCCGTTGGAACCGCTGGCCAAAACTTATAAGATAGGGTTATGCACCCAACGGGAAAAAATGCGGTCGCGCTTCAAGCAATGCCGTGGTCCAGAAAGGGCCGGCTGATAATGATTTCTGTCTGCGTCCTGATGGTCGGAGTTTTCATCGCCGTAAACAATTTCTCACAAAATCGCGCGGTAGAAATTGAATATGGTAACGCTCTGTTGGCCGAGCACCGAATCGGCACTGTTCGGGCGGCTGGATTATCTACTGAGAGGCTTACTCAGAATACAGCCCCATCAGCTTACCTGCCGAAACCCTTTCACGATTTTGGGCGGTTGAATCCAGACCACATCGCTAAAATTACATTTACCCTGAGCAACCTGGGAGATTCTCCTTTGATCATCCATAATGCTTACACGACCTGCACTTGTGCTCGGGCAGAAATCAGCACGCAAAGCATAACCCCCGGGAAAGCCGCCCTGATAACCGTACAATTGGTTCCAGATCAAACCCATTTCTCCAGCGGAGTTATCCGGCGTGGGGTTTTGATTGAAACCAATGATCCTTTACAGCCCTGGATTGAAATTTGGGTGCAGGCGCGCCTGGATCCCGCACGCGGTGGAAATCAAGGGGGCCTGGAAAAGTAATAAAAACAGTTTTATACTCCAGCCGCTACCTGGGTCAGGCTGATAATGGTGGAAAAGATCATCGCTGGATGATTTATCCTTATTACTGGAGATAAAACCGCGTGCCGCCTGAAATATTTACCGCACAGTAAATCGAAACCATCTGGCACGCCTAGTTAACGCACGGTAAAGTTCCGCCGCAAGACCTTAATTTCTTTGAAAAAGTGTTCCTGAACAATCACCTGGCCAAAAGGCTGCCCAGCGACCCGTGCTGCCGGATGTGCCAAATTCCCTATAAGGGTTTTGGTGGAGCCATCATGCGTCTGACGATGGGCAGGCTGCCTTCGAAATTAAAACCGCAGTTGTGCAACCAATGCGAGCAGTCGCTGAAAAGTATCACCGCGTGGCGCAGGAGGAAGTGACTATCCTGTTTGCTGATATACTCGGCTCGACCCGCATGGCAGAACGACTGGGCACAACCGAATTCAGCCGTTTGATTGACCGTTATTACCAGGTCAGGTCCCGTATGTTAATTGAAGCGGATGCCATGATAGAGAAACTGATTGGGGATGAAGTAACTGGGGTATTCCTGCCCGGATTCGCCGGTGATCGGCACGCCAGTATCGCCGTCCGCACTGCCCGAAAACTAATGAAAGCCACAGGTCACTCGGATCCACAGGGACCGTGGGCGCCGCTGGGGATCGGCATCCATACCGGTACCGCGTACATGGGTTCTGTTGGCCAGCCAGGCGGGTTGACCGATATCGCCGCCCTGGGCGCGGTTGTGAACACCGCAGCCCGAATTACCGCCCAGGCAGCACCCGGAGAAATTCTGATCAGTGAAGAAACCCGGATAAGATCCAATCTAGATGAACTCGGCTGGCAGCAAAAAGCGCTGGGGTTGAAGGATGTATCCACCCCCACGACGGTTTGGTCTTCCACCAGTTCTTCCGCTAGTAAGTTGGGATAAAAAAAACCACCCTCACAGGTGGCGAAATTGGCAGTCGGAAAAAAATTTAATATCAATCCACCGTCACCGGTTTGCGCGCGCTTTTTCAACCTCGGCAAGAATACGATTAAGGCTGTGGGCAAATAACAGGTCACGGGTAACCAGGTTATAAGCTTCCTCCACAATACGCTGCCTTTCCTGCTGATTTTCCAGGTAATAAAGGATTGTTTTAGCCAGGTCCGGAATTTGTGCCTCGACAAAATGGACGCCCTTTTCAAATTCTCGACAGTGCTGCAGGACAGGCTCAGAAACAATTAGCGAGCGGTTCGGCGCGGCCAGCACAAAACGGGAAAAATTATCGTCATACCAGGTGCGTGTGATGTTAAGGGTAATTTTCGAACGGTTAAGATATTCCGTCCGCTCGCCGTTGAAGATAAATGGATTCTCCACGTTATCCGCAATGTGAATCCTTACACCATGCGGTTTTAATTCCCGCACCACCTGGTCGAGGATTTGGCTGCGCCGGGCTGACCCGCGTTTCCCAATCCACAAGACGTCAATATCCCTTTCCAAATTCATCTCTTCGTACAGTATTGAGCTGCCCCCCCAAGGAGCGTAAAGGGTGGGCAGCCCGCCCTGGCTGCGAATCTTGCAGTAGATCAGGGATGAATCAGCCAGGACGTGCAGCCAGCCTTTGCGGTAGCCATATTCATAATCCCCAGTGTAGCGGTAGCGCGAAAAACGGTGCGCTGCCCAATTCTTCGTTCTTATAAAAGATAAAATTCGCGAAAGGCGATTATTGGCGTAGCTGACTCGTCCCAGCCAGGAACGGATTAAACCCAATTGTCTGACCACCCAGTAAGGGATGCGGATATCCGGCATTCCCTCCGTGTTCCAATGCGCGACTATGGGGCGCAGGCCGTGGTCTCGGCTGGATACCCTCTGCCACATCGGCAGGACTTTATCGTATGGACCAAACGTAAATAAGACATCGATATGCTCTGGCACAGGCTCGTAGAAACGGTAGAGTATGGGTTCTTTGCCCATCTGCCGTAGTTCATACGCGATCATATCCGCCATGTCATCTTGGGCTACCCAAACCGGGACAGCCACGCGATTTCCGTTAACGCGATCCACGAAGAACATCTCCCATCAAAATATCAATCCAGGAAAACCATTGCGCACATGAGTGGTTGGTAAAGATTCATCGTAAACCTGAAAGAACCCCTCCCGCTTACCTTAATCCCTTTTCTTCCATCGCTTTGATGACAAAGTGCAGGCTTTCGGGTACATGATCTGCCCTTACCCCCTGCCAGTACTGCGCTGAGAACACTTGTTTATAAGATTTTACAATACTTGCGGCACAATATACAGCGCGGCTAACAGCCTTGAACAACCTTCGACGGCGAAAATTCCAGGCAGCGGTGCTGGCGTAAACTTTCGCGATTCTGCCACGCCAGTAGGCTGAACCGGTTGAAGCCATCAGGCGGGTGAACACACCCTCTTGCGACAGCAGCCGGTCGCGCGAGTAACGCGTATCCTCTGCGGCGCGCAGATAGTTCGTGGATGTATTCCAGGTTTGCCCGCGGAACAGGCAGGCGACCGAAACCGGGATATTGGCGAATTCACAGACAGAGGCATAACGCCTGCACAGATCATCATCCTCGGTCCCGTTGATCATCGGATCAAACCCACCCAGCTCAAAAAACAGGTCTGCCCGCAGGATGGATGCCTGCAGCGGCGCCCACGCCCCGCCCATCACCTGGGCAAAACAATTCTCTTTCAGCCCGGAATTAATCTCAGCCAGTAAGGTGTCATTGGAATCCACGATGCGTATCCCACCGCACAACCAGCCCGCTTGCGGATTCTCCTGGCTAATCTGCCAGAATTTCTGGACGGCGCCAGGCAGGATCCAGTCATCATCATCCAGAAAAGCCAGGTAGCGCCCCCTGGCAATGGCAGCCCCGCTGTTGCGCGCGACGCTGCGTTCCCGTTTATTGGTGTTGAGAATGCGGACATTGCTGCGCGCCTGCCATACCGCCGGGGGCAGTGGTTTTCCCGAGTCATTCACCACCACCACCTCGAGCAGCAGCGGGTCAAAGTCCTGCTGCAGGACACTCTCGACCGCCCTCGAAAGAGATTCTCGCCCGATGGTCGGTATCACGTAGGTACAAAAAACCGGCTCAGACAGCTTTTTCTGCTCCTCGCCGAAAGGTCTCACTGGCATAAGCATTACGAACGGACTGCCAGTAGCAGGGGCTAAAAAATCCACTCCCGCTGCTCACGATGGTCAGGAATGCATAGAATCCCCGGCTCATGGCATTGAAGAAGCGTTTTCTTTTTAAGTTCCACAGCATGGAGGTCAGGTAGATTCGTAAGATGCGTCCATACCAGCAGGAATCATATGCGGAGATGCGCATGGCGTTCATAGCGCCCCGATAATCGAGGATGATTTCCCTGGCCCAACGGCTGGCCTGGGTGTGGGCTGTGTAATCGGTTGTCGAACCTTCCTCGCCGCGTGTGATGTAAGCGACCAGTTGCTGGGTTTCTTCCAGCTCACCGAGCAGGGCAACCCGGCGCAGTAAATCAATATCTTCGGGTCCAGCCAGCAGCGGGTTGAAACCCCCAGCCTGGAAGAAAACCGCTGCCTCCACCAGGGATGCCTGCAGCGGAATCCACTCACCAGCCATGACCTGAACAAACGAACTGCCGGTCAAACCGTGCTGCAGTTGAATTAACGGTCTACCCTGGCGGTCAACCAGCTGCGAAACACCGTACAGCCAGACTGCCCGGCTCCTCTGGCTGAGCTCCCATAAATGCTCCAGCGCTCCCGGCGCCAGCCAGTCATCATCATCCAGAAAATGAAGGTAGCGCCCGCGCGCAGCTGCAGCACCTGTATTGCGCGCCACGCTGCGCTCGCGCTGCTGGGTATCAATGATTTGCACGCGCCTATCCCCCTGCCACGTTTCCTGGGCGAGGGGTTTACCTGAATCGTTGACGACGATGACCTCGATATGTTCCCGGTCGAAGGTTTGGTCCAGTACACTTCTGACTGCACTCGCCAGGGTGGATCGACCAATGGTTGGGATGATTGTCGAACAGAACATTATAAAGTGCTTACCTTATCGACCTTGGTTCATAAGAGTAAATTCTGATATGGATGTTTTCTCGCACTCGCAGATAATACATCTCTTGTAATTGCGCGTTCTGCATGACCCAGTTAAATTCCCTTGGAGACCACCAGCCATTTTCTGAATCGACCACAAACCAGTATTTTTGGCTGCCATTTATCACTTCATCGGGACGGATTTCTCCCAACCAGGTTACCTCGCGACCACTGTAATATTCACCAACCTCCTCCACACTGGAGACGAGGATGTCATTTGGCCCTATTTTTTTTGATACGTAAGCATACGCCTGCCGCCAGTCAGGGCGGTTGCCATGGTTTATTTGATAATACATCAGAAGCTCGCTTGCGGCCGGTGCAACCAACAAAGCCAGCAAGCCGAGGGATAATATGGCATTGGCCGGTTTTAATCTCTTGAGCAGCTCAACTGCACCGGCAGCTGCCAGGATCAATACACCCGGCAATGCAACCAGCGCATAACGGTCGACAATAAACAAAAATGGGCTCGCAAGAACCACAATCACAATCGGCGTCACTGCGTTTATAAAAAGGAACAGCCCGAAACGGCTTTTCTGAGTTAACAGAAACAATCCGGAAAGCAGCCCCACCACCAATAGTGCCGGGCCAATATTCAAGGCGATGAGGGTAAAAATCCTCAACGGGTCGTCAATCACATTGCCGGCGAAGGTATCCAATGCGTACAGGACGAGGGATGAGCCGCTGGTAATCAGGCGGATGAGATCGAATAACCCCAGGATGACCAGGGGAAGGCTGAACAAGATTAAGTTTTTCCGCGTCAGACCTGCAGGGCGTTCACCCTTTCGAAATAGGAACAAGCCCAGGTATATCAGGACGGCCGGAAGGAGAAAGATGGCGATCAACCGTTCGGAGGCTGCCAGGTAGAACAATAGGTAAAACGCCAGCAGGTACTTAGGCCGGTTTTGTTCGAAAGCATAGAAAAAAGCGAAGCCTGCCAGGGTGTAAAACAGCATCAGTCCCGTGTAGAAGCGCGCGTTCTGCGACCAGAACAGGTGCCAGGGTGAAATCGCCAGCAGCAGCGTGAATATCAACGCTGTCGCCGTCCCAGCCAGTTTTCGGACAGGGAAATACAGCACAGGGATGGACAGGATACCGATTACCGCAGCAGGCAGGCGAGCGCTCCACTCGCTCACGCCCGCAGCCGCCAGCGAAACAGCCGTAAAAATGACCGACACAGGCAGCCACAGGCTTGTAGGAAGGTTTCTAATAACAAAGAGGGGATCTGAGAAATGAATCTGCGCTCGATTAATGGTGAAGATCTCATCGATCCAGTAACTCCACTCACCGAGTTTATAAAAACGCATCACCCCTGCCAGCAGGGTGATTGCCCCTAGCAGCAGATATTGAAACCAGTTTTTGGTCAATAAGGTTTCTATTTTTTCCATCATGGCTGTGTATGTTACCCGCTTTTCCCTCGTATTGAAGTGCTGGCGCGCAAGGTTAATGTTTCAAAATTCCGCGCAGCAGACCGCGAACCGCTTTCCAGTTTCCGCGCTTTCCTTCGCGTATGACCACTTTGAAGGCCAGGGTTGGCGCTCCGACCAGGTAAAATGCAGCCTTCTGAGCGAAGGTGGCGTGCCGCTGCATGAAACGCAGCCAGTGCCTGGATTTATGACGGGCATACTCTTCACTGTACCCTTTTCCAAAGGTGTGGCTGACCTGATGATAACCGACAGCAGCAGGCACATACAAAGCCTTGTAGCCCGCTTTTTGCAGGCGCAGAGAAAAATCCAGATCTTCCGGCCCAAAGGGTCCAAAAACAGGGTCGAAGCCGCCTAATTTCTGAAAGACATCCGTACGCACCATCATAGCCCCGCCGCAGGAAATGCATTCTCGCTGGCTGTCATGCTGACCGCGGTCGATTTCACCATAACCCACTGGTCGAATCTGCCAGAAGACAAAATCAATTTGAGCCCCGCCGCCGTCATTGATGCGCCTGCGGTCGTGCATGAAAAGTAATTTCGCCTGCGCCTGCCCTGCCCGCGGGTCTTCAGCCAGCGCCTTCGCCAGCGCTGCCACAAAGTCTGGCTCGACCAGGATGTCGTTATCCAGAAATAAGAGGCGGTTCGGGAAAAATTCCATGACGGCCAGTTGTGCGGCTGCGTTACGCCCGCCCGCCACGCCCAGGTTTTCCGGGCTGTGATGCGCAAGGACGGTCGGAAATGCCTTCCGGACAGCCTCCACGGTCCCATCCTGCGAACCGTTATCCCAGACCAATACAAAAAATGGCAGTTGCGGCTTCTCCAGCAGAGCGGTCAAACATGCCAGGGTTTTTTCTCTCTGGTTATAGCTCAAAATGATCACCGCAATGCGGTCCGGTTTTGTGGTCATTAAAATCCCTGGTAAATAAATACATCCGCCTGCATGCGTTGGGTCAGCAGGAAAACCGCAAAGAAGACCCCACCCAGCAGCGCTGCCCTGACCCAGCGCGGCCAGGAAAGAAAGGTCAGCTCGCCTTGCCGCTTGAACTGTATCCAATCGAACCCAATCAGCGCGAAAAGAAATGGAACCATCAGCAGGGTGCGGCTGTACCTCAAATCAAAAGTCTGCCAGTTGAGCAGCAAACCTCGCCAGTACTCCAGCGCGACCGGGATATCCATGCGAAACGGCACCCAGGCCAGCGACACCAACACAAATATAACGCTGACAGAAAAGACCTGCCGCCAAACCCCGGTCACAGCCGGGGCGCTGGTTGGGCGTCGAATCATGATCCACCGCTCTACCGCCAGGTAAAACCCATACAATCCGCCCCACAACAGCATTTGCGCCGAAAACCCATGCCAAAAGCCGCTGACAAGCATGGTTACCAGCGGTGGAATTAACAGATTGACCAGGTGTGTGCGCGCCCGAATGATGCGCAGCATCCAGCGGCTGAGAGGAAAATAAATGTAATCCCGCAGCCAGTGGGAAAGGCTGATATGCCAACGGTTCCAGAATTCAGAGAAGTTGCGGGAAAAATACGGGAATTCAAAGTTCGGCATCAATTCAATCCCGAACAGCAAGCTGATACCGCGAACGATGGCCGTATAACCGGCAAAATCGTTGTAAATGTAAAAGGCGTACACCACCAGCCAGATCCACAACTCCGGCGCGGGGAAGCCTGACGGCTCAACGAAGACATCCCACGGGACAGCGCTGATCAAGATGTCCGCCACCAGGATTTTGCGAACCAGACCGATTGCAACCAGTGTGAGCGCACGCGCCAGTACCTGGTTGTCGACCACCCGCGGCTGGTTCAGGCGAGGGAGAAACGTTTTCGCCCGCTCGATCGGACCAGCCAGGAGCTTGGGGAAATAGGCCAGATATAAACCAAAATCGACCAGGTCGCGGCTGGCACGCATCTGACCGCGGCTGACATCCAGCAAGTAAGAGATGTTTTGCAGCACGTAGTAGGATAAACCTATGGGCAGCAGGATTGCCAGGCTTTCTTCTCCTCCTGCCAGCCCAAGCGCCTGTAAGAAGGTACCAAATTGTGGAATAAAAAACGCCTCTGACCGAAAAAAGATCAACAGGCCGAGGTTGAAAGCAACGCCTGACCACAACCAAACCTTTCGTCTTTTGTTGCCCGCGCCCAGTCCCCAGGCGATATAAAAATTGACCAGAGTGGTTGCCGCCAACACCAGCGCAAAGGAGGCTGCCCAGGTCAGGTGAAAGACATATGAACACAGCAACAACCAGAAATTCTGCGCGCGGCGCGGCAGCAGGTAATAAACACCCGCCGTCCCCAAAACAAAAAGAAAAAAGGTTATGGATGTGATCGCCATGGCTGATTTACAAATCAATCCATCCTTTGCCCGGTTTGATTACTATTAACCTCAGAAAGCAATTTCGCCACTTCCACTCCTAATCTCTGGCTAAACGCCTGCGCCCCGGTGAGATTAAGGTGGCTGTAGTCCACCCACCCATCAGATGGAATCACCTGCCAGGTATCTGTAAGAATAAATTTAACTCCATATGCCGTGCTGATTTGTTCCACGGTTCTGACAAAACGATCGTAATCCAGGCGCTGGTTGCCGAAAAAAGCGTAATAGGTCTCTGGTACGGGCAGTTCAATGACCAGCAGGTGCTCCAGGTTGGACTTGTGCTTCAATACCTGCTCGAACCCGGCAACATCCTCCGCGCGAATCTGATAATCAGCCAGGAGTCTGAAATAATACTGTTCACTCCCATCGACATGCAGCGGGTCGGGAGGTGCGGTTACATCCCCGACAGCCAGTTCCAGGTCGTACCCAAATCGCGATGCGAGGGTAGAATTTTGGTCGCCGCGGCGAATGCCCTGATAGTCAAAGTGCAGCAGCCGCTGGATCGCGACCCGGTACCTGTAAAGGTTGGAATGCTCAATAAACCAGCCTTTGAGCGATGGCTCGCCCATCCGGTAACGCAGCCAGTCCATTTCCGCCAGGGAACGGTGGTCGTCATAAGTTGTCGGGACAGCCAGATCACGCGCGTCGATACCGAACAACAGGATTCGCGGACGGTAATCCTCGATAAGGACACGGGCGATCGGTCCTGCCATGCTGGCGGGCATACCGTCCACACCGAAGTTGAAACAACGCAGTTCTTCGCCGCTCTGGTTCTGAAATCCCGCGTTGAAAGCCACCGGTTCGAATCCCCGCCAGACCATCGAATTGCCAAGGAAGATGCAGTCGATTCTACCTTCCTGGTTATAGACGGCATCCAGCCGAGCAAGCTGACGCTCGAAATCCCGGTGTCGTCCATCCCAGGTTTGCTGCACGAAAAACGACTGGAACAGGATTGTTTTAGCCAGCGCTTCTCCTGCCAAATAGAAAATCGCGAAGAAGGCAAACGACATCAGCAGCGTCATTCCGAAAGGCCGCTGGATTCTCAAGGTTTGCGCCCACCCGCGCTGTGATAACGAACCGGCCTTTGCGATGATTTTTTCGATTGATGTCATCGCTGGTTCGTTAATGCCTCGATCGTCTTCTTGGGAGCCCACATCGATTGCCCAATGGGATCCGGAATCAGCCAGCCCTCCAATTTCAACAGCCATTTTTTCAGGCGTTTTACCAGCACGGCTGCCCGCTCCCCGCCTGTGAGATTCTCGGGCAGCCGCAGGACCCACAATTCGCGCCGCAGGGCCGCCCACACCTTTTGGTCCTGGATTTGCCTTATTATCAAATAATCCTGCAGCCATTCCAGGAAGGCGCGTCGCGTTTCACGGGCCTGGCTGGCCATCTCATGCGCGGATGAAATCGACAATGGGTGCTGGCGGTACCAATCCAGGCAGTCCTGGGATACGTAAACAGGAACTTCCAGGCAAACCTTGGCGTAAAAAACCTGGTCTTCATACATCCCGGGAAAATTCTTTTCAAAACCGCCTATTTTATCGAATATTGATCGGCGGATCAGCAGACTGCAGGTGCACGGCACAACCGTTTTCCCGCTTAAAAATAACGGCAGCAGAGAAGCCGGTGGCATCACTCCCTCGATTGGGCTGCCAATCTTGGGAATATAATCTTCAAGCACCGTGGTAGGTTCTTTCGCCCAACTGTACCAGTACAGGGTGTTGCCGTACAGCATGCCTGTTTGCGGGTGCTGCTCCATCAACGCTACCTGCCGGCTGAGTTTATCTGGCAGCCAGATATCATCAGAATCGAGGAAAGCAATATACGCGCCGCGCGCCTGCTCCACGCCCAGCTGCCTTGAAGCGCTGATTCCGTGGTTTCGGCCGTCCGCGTGGCTGAGTAAACGCACCCTTTCGGGCAGTCTATGGGCAACGGTTTGCAAATAGGAACGGTTTCCTGCCCGGTCGCCGTCATCCACCAGCAGCAGTTCCCAGTTGTCATAGGTCTGCTCCAGCACACTCTGCACCGCTTCGCGCAGGAACGGTTGGGGTGTGTTATAGAACGGAATAATGACCGAGACCAGCGGCTGGTGACTGCTCATGGATTGCTTTCCAGTTGGGCGGCTTTAAGCGGAAGCAGGGATTCGTCGTAAAGATGGTCCAGCCCAAATGCCCGCACAACCTGCATGATCAACGCCACCTGGTTCGAATCCAGTACCTTTTCCCACCTTGAAAGCCGATCCGCGCCTGCGACTACAGCGCTTTTCGCGCTGCTGGTGAGTGAAGGGCGCAAGGACGGCAGGGGTAGAACCGGTGATGCCGTTTCCCTCAGCAGGGGCTGAATGCGCTTTAGTTCCTCTTCCGGATTCAAGCACAGATCCTCATAATAAACCATTACCGGCGGGTTGCTTTGGAACTGGCGCAGTGGAACTAACTGGTGCACACACCAGATGATGGCATGTTTTTCTTCAGGACTTTTGGCTGCCTGAATCAAACCGAGATAGTCCTCCAGGTGGTCTGCCAGCAGGTTCTCCTGCGCCAGGAAGGAAGCAATATCCTTGTCGGTAGCCCAGCCCAGCTCCATGCGCGATAAAACCACAGCGCAGGGATGGCGCAGAATAAAAATAATAGGCACATTTGGGAATTGGTTGCGAAACCATTGCAGGAACAGGTTTACACGAACGTCTTTAATGATCCTTCGGGAAGGAAAAATGACCGTATTCTGCCTGTCAATCCAGCGGTTTCGAATTTTTCCGCTGACGACTTTCGATGTGTAATCATACAGAAGCTCATGCTGATCCTCTGGTCTCAGGTATTGAAAATAATGAAGCCCTGAAATCTCATTTACTTTACCTGGATTATATGGCTCGAAAAGAATACGGGTGGGAGCCAACGCGGCGAGTAATTCCGCCAGCCAGGTGGTCCCGCTTCGCGCGGTTCCGGCGATCATCACACTGCGCCCAGGATCAGGATACGCGTCAATGTATATGCGGCTGGTGATCTGGTTCAGCAGTAATCGCCAAATCTTTCCTAATTGGAATTTCGCAACCGATTGTTTCAATCCACTCTGTTTATCCATTTATCAAATCAAATAGAGGGTTGGGTAATTTCATAACCAGGTTCGCAGCCAGCGTTCGAAACGAGCCCCATCCCAATCGGGTATCCAGAACCGAGGTATGCTGTAAATTTGATGGGCATCGACCAAGACATCATTTCTACTCGTGCAGGCATAGCGGTATCCACTCTGCCTGAGAGTGACATCCGCGGCGGGGAAATGCGCGCCGTTGGGGAATGAGAAACCATGCACTTCTTGGCCCAAAATTTTCTCCAAAGCAAGTTTACTTGCCTGAATTTCTGTATTCTGGTCAGGTGGAATCATTCGATTTAATAGCGGGTGCGAAATGGAATGGGAACCGACTTCGACCAGCCCGCTTTTTGCCAACTGTTGTAATTCCTCTACTGAGAGCACCCGCGGCAGAGCAGCATCATTTTGGAAATCGGACCGTGATTTTAAATCATCAAGGAATTTTGCGCTGGCCGCAGGCTGCAGCCTTAACACCTCTCGGTAAATTTCCAGAACTGTCTCGATTAACCGCAGCGAAGTAGCTGGCTCTTCCAGCACTTGCCAGTGAACCTGTAACCCGTCCCCGTTTTCCCTAAACACCGGCCTTTCGGAGGCGTAGTTGAGATAAAACACAAGTTTATCCCACCAGAAAGCCTGTCCGAGCATGCCGCTGACAACAAAGACAGTCGCTGGAATTTGGTAATTTTGAAGCAATGGGAGAGCACTTCCCAAAATGTCGGAATAGCCGTCATCAAACGTCAACGCAATTCCGCGCGCGGGAATCATTCCTTCTGTTAGTCCTTCAACCAATTGATTCATCCGCATTGGCAGCGCCAGCCGCTTTATCACCTGAAGGTGCTGTTCGAAATGCTGCGGCGAGACACTCATGCGGAATGGATCATTCTCAACATTTACAATGCGGTGATACCCCAGAACCAGGGCATGCGAGCGCGCACGGCTTTTCAGCCAGGCACCAGCTAGACGCAGCTTTTTTACACCCGGAATCCTCACGCTGATTTCACCTCTTCTGCGCCCGGACCCCGATCAGCATCTGGTAATCCGCGTCGACCGTATCCAGGTCTCGCGGGTTGAGGTCCTCCACCGCCAGACCTTGCAGGAAGGCAGTGGCAGCCAGGACATTACCATAAACCTGAAGACTTACCGCTTCACTTCCAAATGCGGCAGCAAAAAGGCGCTGGGCTGAAGCGCTGGTAAACCGCCAGTAGTCGCCCCAGCGGTCCATATCGTATCGGCTGATCTGGGAGATGCCCGGCAGCGTCGCCAGCAGCACCCCGCCAGGTTTAAGAATGCGCGCAAGCGTCGCAACTGCACGGTCAATCTCATAGATCAATTGCAGCGTTTGCGTGCAAATGACAGCGTCAAAAGTGTCGTCCGCGATATTGGGCGCATCCGTCAGGTCCGCGATGATGGTCGCGTTTGGCGTTCCTTCAGCCACATGCAGCACGTCACTTTTCTGGATCCGCGACCCGCCGTAGCGCAGCGAGTAGGTGTTTTCTCCGATCTCCAAAGTGTGGCCGTGAATATCTTCTGCTCGTGACGACAAAAACCTCTCAATATAATACCGATCCACCGGCATTCCCCGATCCAAACCCCACACCCGGCTGATCGGCTGGGTACGGCCAAGGTCGCCTAAATCCACCTTCCCGCCATAGGGGTAACGGAAGGTACGCACCAGCCAGCGGCGGGCTGAGACAGGCAGAAACTGCCTGAGTATGGTTCTCATTTGTGTTTTCATCATTCTTCCATGGATTCAGGTTTTTTGAGGGGATATCCGCAGCAAATTGGCGATTTGCGGAAACGCCCAGGTAAAGTTGCGCAGGAATCCCAAGTTAAAGCGCCGGTCCCAAAACAACAGCAGGCTTCCACCCGCCAACACAGCGGCCAGAGCAGCCACAATTAGGCCAACCAGCCCTGCCACAGCCAGTTGAATGCCGCCTGCCACCGCCGCGCTGATCAAGGCGACCACTAAAACGGCGGCAATTTGGCGCTGCAGCCCACTAAAAGGTTCCGAAAGTATCTGTTTCAAAAAACGCATATTCAAAAGCATGGATAGCAGTACGGCTGGTAGCCAGGCCAGGGCGGCGCCTTCCAGCCCAATCCGGCTGGTGAGCAGGTAAACCAAGGAGATGATCGTGACCGATTGGACCAGTTCCAGGATCGTGATGCGGTAAGGCTGCCCAAAACCTTTTAAAACCGGGATGGCAGCTTCGCCAAAAATACCGATCATCGCCACCAGCGCCAGAATCTGGATGAGCGTTTCGGTCCCAGCCCACTCAGACCCGAGAACGTAATGCGTCAGGCTGGGCGCCAGGACAATCAGCAGGGCGCAGGCGGGATAAAGCAGCGCTGCCAGGCTGGTGAAAATCGCTTTGAAGACGCGCGTCGCCTGCGCAACGTCTTTCTTAATACGGGCGTACAGAGGGAAGGCCACGTTCCCCACCAGTTCGCTGGCAACCTCCCCAGGGATGAAAGCCAGTTGCGAGGCAAGGTAATACAGCCCCAGCCCGGCTGTCCCCAACTGGCGAGAAATCACGATTCTCAGACCATACGCTCCAACCATGGTGACCAGGCCGGTAATGAAGATCCAGCGGCCAAACCTGATCAGCGGGCGGATGGCCTCGCGGTCGAGCAAAAATTTCGGGCTGTAAGGGGCCAGCAGGTACGATCCTGAAGCGTTGATCAAAGCGCCAGCCAGCATTCCAGCCACCAATCCCCACACCCCGAATTGCAGCGCCACCAGCACTGAAATGACAGTATTGCCAACAGCGTTCGCAAGCCGAAGAACTGCAAGCGGGCGGAATAGCAAATGGCGGTTAAGATGCGCTATTCTGATGCTGCCCAGCGCTTCCACCAAAGGGATTAATGCAATGACCTGAATGAATGTTACTGCTTCTGGTTCATTAAAGATTTGCGCGATTAGTGGAGCCGCCAGCACCATCAGGCCGGATATCAGCAAAGACCGCAATAGTCCAAAAGTCCAGGCGGTGTGGTAATGCCTGTCACTGTCTTCCTCCCCCTGGACCAGAGCCGGGATCATGCCAAAATTGGTCACATTAAGCAGAAAACCCATGGCAGTGGTCGCGATCGCCACCATGCCGAAATCCTCGGGCAGCAGCAGGCGCGCCAGCACCAGGATGCGCAGCAGGAAGATCACCTTGACCCCGCCCATCTGCACCGCCTGCCAGATTAAAGCGCTGCCAGCCATTTTCTCAGGGCGCTCGGGGATCAAGTGGATTGACCTCCATTGTTTTCTCTCATACCTGCCAGGATACCCGGCAGCAGCCCCAGAAAGTACCCCCGCCCAAGCCCCCTCATCTCGGCATTCCGGCTCCATACACCGCGCATCCAGCGGAAAAATGCGCGTGCATGATGAAGAAAGGCTCGAGCAAGGATAAATAAGTCACCCTGACGAATATATTTTCCATAAAACCCGCCGTGACTCCTGGCATAGCTGCGCACCTGATCGTCCTTCGCCCCTTCATCTCGCCAGCCGTAATGGTGCACACACACTTCCGGCGCGTATAAAATCGGCACACCTTTACGTAAAGCGCGGTAAGACCACTCGGCGTCCTCAGCCGTCCTTACCCGTGCATCCTCATCGAACAGTCCCGTTTTCTCTACCACCGCCAACGAGGTGGCCATGTTCCCGCCCGACAGGCGATCGAATTTCAGGCGAGGGTGACGCTGCAGGTCTTCCCTTCGAGATGTCACCACGATGGCTGTCCCCTCGCCCGCCGCTTCTACCCTGCCCGTCACAATCAATAAGGGCTGCCCCTGCAGGCGCTTGAGCATATTTTCCAACCAGTCCGGCTCGACAAAGCAATCATCATCTGTTACCGCGAAGAAGGGCGTTTTGACCGCCCGAATGCCGCGATTGACACCCAGCGCCCGCCCGCGCTGGGAGGATTTTATGTGGCGGGTCGGAAGACCCATTGCATTCAGCGCATCCGCCAGGCGTCCTGGCAGGTCCGATGTGCCTTGATCCACGAGGATTAATTCCGCCGGCCAGGCAGTACCGCGCGCGATCCAGCCCAGACTATCCTCCAAGATCGGCCGCCCAAGAGTCGGGATCACCACACTGATGTCCGCCAGAAGGGGTTTTTTAACTGCTTCGAGGATCGAGATATGGCCCATCAGGTCGAAAATCACCTTATTTAAGTCGATACACCCGGTAAGCGCTGCGATCAGAGATCAATTCGCCTTCTTCAGCCAGATAGGCCTGCAAGTCAGAATGGTTGTCCTGGTATTGCACCAGGTCTGTGATGATGAAATACTCAGGCCGAAACGGGATAACTTCGAGACGTTCCTCAACGCTCAACGGCTGGTCGCCTGGTTTTTGAAAAGCCCAATGTTTTTCAGCTCGCGGCCAATGCACGCCAGAGAATTCCCCGTGATACTCTAGCGCCATTCCGTAAGCCGCCGCCAAAAAGACTGTATTGGTGCTGTGTCCCACCAGCTCCCCGATCTCGCGCGCCACCGCCGGGGGCTCAATCGGGGTGACCGTGTTGACCACACCTTTGATCTGCTGGTAGTTAAAAAACACCACCATGCCCATCGCAGCGGCTGTCAGAGCCCAGGAAAGCAGCCGTTTACGATGTGGCTCGAACCCCCGGACGAATAAATCCACCAGCCCGCCGGCCGAGAGGCTAACGATGACAGCCAATTGCAGATGATAATGACTCGCAAAGCGGATGTAATAGGTAAAGGTCAGGCAAAAGATCACATAACCAACCCCCAAACCGAACAGGAAGGCTTTGTGAATGGTATTTGGCCTGACTGCCAGCCCCAGCAGCCCCGCTGCCGTCATCCCGACCCCAACCGTTCCAGTGGCGGTGTACAGCCAGCCTTCCCAAAATCGGCGGTCCAACAGCAGGGAGGGCACAAAGCTGGTCTCCGCCTGGGACGCGACGTAGCGCCCCCCGGCTATCGCGACTGTATAGTACAGCAAGCCGGGCAGCAGGCTGATCCCCAGGAACAGCAGGACATGCCTGGTGCGCAGCATCCGTTCGATGCGCGCCTGATAAAGCGCAACCGCCCCAAAAGACGCTGTCAGGGTGAACAGACAAAGCGGCCGTACCAGAATCGCAATTGCCGCCACGCTTGCCGCCGCCAGCAGCCTGCCTTTTGAAGGCTTTTCACTGTAGCGCAGAATTAACAGCAGGCCGCTAAGAAACAAAACCATCATCAACGAATCAGGTTGGAAAGAAATGCTGGTCAGTACCCCGATTGGCAGGAACAAATAATAACAAACCACCACTCCCGCCGCCAGGCTGGACATCATCCGCCGGGCCACAAAAAACAGGCTTACACCCCCCAATAACCAGAAAATCGAGGATAAAAATCGAGGAATCCACAGGTTTTCGCGCCCGATGACCAGGTAAATTGCGGCGCTGATCATTTCTTGCACCGGGGGTTCCAGAAAATCCGCCCGCTGCCGGCTGACCTCAGCCACTTCCCGCTTCCAGTCTTGGGCGGCGTTACTCCACTGGTAATATATCGCGCGGCTGATGATGGCCGAACGGTATTGGCGCTCCGAGGGAATCACAATCGTGTTCAGAAAATGGACGCGCAGCCCGCCCGCCAGCACGAATATCAACAACAGCAGGCCGGGAAGCAGCCCTGCTCTACTCGCAATTGCGGCCGCCCTCTCCCTGATAGAGGCAATGGTCATGGTCATTCGGCTTTCCATACGAGTCCCCAAGTTTAGGGCGATTCCAAAAGATAGATAAAATAATTGCTCTGCCCAACCTGGTGCCAACCGTCAAGGCGGGCATACCCGGGCACATGTTCGGCCACAATCGCCTTCACATTTGCCTTGCGAAAGACGTTGATTACTGTAGCCTGGAACTGCGCGTCACCCAGGTAAAATGGATCGGCTTGCCATTCAAACATCTCGGCGGCAATTTTGACACGCGCCAATCTAGCCCAGAAGGAATCAAACCCGTAACCAATCACGCCCACATTTGACCCAGGCGGCACACCCAGTGCGGCCAGTTCATTGGCTGTCTCACCCGGCCATGTGGGCGGTGGATAGCCAGCGCTAACCTCTTGAGGCTCCACCCCGGTCAGCTCAAGGCGGGCTAAACCTTCCAGGTTTTGTGCCCCCAGGTTGCCCAGCAGATTGAGCACGATTATTACCCCTGCGGCCTTCGCCAGGTCACGGTACAGACGTGAATTCTCCAACCGAATGTTAATCAAGAGCTCGGCAAGGATAAAAATCACAAACACCGCCAGGTAACGCCCCTCCACATACACCAGCCCGTAGAGCAGCAAGGCTGCCAGGGCCGGCAGCGCCAACGTCCAGTTGCCCAACCTTTCCCACAGCCGTCCCTTAGTTCGCTCTCCCACCCAATAAAGCAGCCCCAGGCTGGCCAGTGTCAGGCCCAGGTTTTGAAAAAACAGGTTGAAATATACCAGCCCGTTCGCCAATATGGCCTTAGTGGTCTGTGAAAGGTTAAAGCGCGTCTCCACGCCCTCGTACCAGTAAGCCGGGTTGTAGCTTATCGGGTAAGTCCCCCCAATCGGTTCACCGAACTCATAGACCGGCGGGTCTTCAAACACCAGCCGGGAGGGGTGCAGCGGGGTCCCGTATCCCGGCGGCAATCCTTGCCAGTGAGGGTAAGGAACGCCGTTGATGTATCGCATGTACGTCACCCGGCCGCTTTCACCAATGGCGAACGATCCCTTGGCCTGAGATATCAACAGGATATAAGGTACGCTCACCAATGCAAACACCAACGCTGCCATGGCGACTCGCGGCAGTACTGCACGCAGCCCGCCAGATGATAATAGGCTTGCCACCAGGAAGAACAACCCCACCGGCAGCATAATCGTCTTGCTCAAATAACCCAAGCCGAGCAATAAACCAAACAATCCCCAGGTCGGCCAGCCGCGGGGCTCTAACCTCAAACGCAGCAAAACACCGCCAGCCAGCATCACCAGCGCCGCCATCAACATATCCGGCGTGACTGCCCAGACCTCGATCAGGCTCAGCGCTGCCCAGGTAAACACCAGGTAACCGCTGGCTTGAAAGGCCCATTCAGGTAATGAAATACCCTCTTTGGAAGCATCCATCCCCAGCACCCGCCTGCGAACCAGCCAGGCCTGGTGCCAAAAAAAAGAGAAACTGGCCAGCGCCGCGATGTAGATGGCGAAGTTAACCCACTGGACAAGCGGGAACTCCCAGCTTATGGAAGGCTTGAACACCATCATGGCCAGCCCCAAAATCCAGGAGTACATTGGGCTCCATACCGGATTTATGGCCTGCTGCCAGTCACCTCGCCAGTAGGCGTCACCGATATCCAGGTAACTGATCCCATCCGCGTTCATTGAATACTGAGCTGCCGCAGTCCAGGCATGCAGCCCGCCCAATACCAGCGCGAATGTGATCGCTGCCAGCCCGGTCCATCGAGCCCATCCGCGCTGAGACTGAAACCTTACCATTCCAGGTCGCAAGCCGTGTAGATCATGTATTTGTCACCCTCAATTCGCTCATCGCACGCGCCAACAAGAAACTCGTTGAGGTCCTGGTGAAGGCGCTGGTATTCGGGAAAATTGGTGATCACAAAATATTCTGGGCTGAATCCCAGACTCGTTATTCGCTCCTGAATGGATTTTTCCTGCTCTTTAGACTGGCGGTAAAACGAAGAGGTGATGCTTTTGGGCCAGAATGCACCCGAAAACTCCCCGTAATATTCCAATGCCAGGCCGTAATGATAAGCCACGAAGACCGTGTTCGGGCTGTGATGGACGATCTCCCCGATCTCCTCGGCAACCTGCGGGCTCTCAAACACCTCTTGATACAGGTGTTCGCGAACGCCCTGCCAGGCAAACACCATCATCAGCGCCAGGCTCGCTCCAACCGGAAGCCACCACATCCTGGGTGCAGATTGATGAATGATCCTGACCGTGGCGGTCATCAGCCCGGCGGCACCTATACCAATGGCCGGGATCAATTGGACATGGTAATACCCGTGAGTGTGGATGTGAAATGTGAATGCCAGTCCAAAAACAAAGTACCCAAGCGCCAAACCAAACAGCAGTGCCCGCGCCCTGGTATCCCGTACCAGGAAAAATCCGAGCACTGCCGCCAGCACTGCCGCCAATCCCATCTCATTGACGCCTACCAGCAGCCATTCACGCCAGAACTCGAAGCGCAGAAACAGGTCGGGCCGGAAACTGGAGGCAACCTTCCAACGCATGAAATCTGCCACCAGGATGCCGTAACCGTAATACGCGGCCGGTATTGCAATGCTGATCGCGTAGAAAATCAAGGCTGGTTTTTCAACCAGCGCTCTCCACGACCATCGCCGCTGCAAGGCCAGTGCTGTGAAGGCTCCCAGGATGGCAAACAAAACCAGTGGCCGCAGGAGCAGGGTTACGCCTGCAACCAGCCCGGCCAATGCCGCGCTTGTCAATCCCGGCGCATCAAAATAGCGCAGGACCAGGTACAGGCTGGCCAGGAACATCATCATCATCAGCGCGTCGGGTTGGAAACTGCGGCTAACCAGGATACCAGCCGGCGCCAGCAGGTAGAATCCGGTTGCGAACACCGCCCCGGCTGCCGGCAGCAACCGCCGGGCAACCAGGAACATGAATATTCCGCCGATAAGCCAGAAACCGCCAGTAAGGTAGCGGCTGTACAGATAATTTTCCCGCCCACTGATCCGGTACGCCAATGAAACCAGGAATTCTGTCAAAGGAGGTTCCAGCACCGGCTGGCGGTCACTGGTGATATCAGCAATCGCCTGCCGCCATGGCGCGATAGCCGGGTTTCTCTCAAAGTAAAAGTCTCGCGCGATGATCGCCGAAGTAAATTCACGCTCGACCAGTATTCCTGGCGCCGCCTTGTCTTTGAGTCGAAACAATCCTGCCAAGATAAACAACACTATCAGAGCAAGCAGCATCCAGCCTGAGCGGTTTTCAAAAAACCGGCTGATCGGATCTTTTGTCTCAATTTGAAGGGGGGTGGATGCGTCCATGTTGACCTCTATGCGCCCAACGGTTTACGGACAGCCTTTTACCAGGCAGGCAATTTCTTCTCCCGTCAGCGCCCTTGAATAGATGGTTACCTCGTCGATATATCCCTTGAAATACTGATTGAAGAATGATCCAGCCCCACGGTTAGGCTTGGTCGAGCCAATATAATATTCGCCGGAGGGTAAATTCTCACCATGGTTTTGATTTAAATCCATTAATTCGCCGCTCATCTTCACCGGCGCCCCCGCTACCGGTACGCCATCGATGAATAAATACAGCAGCGCATTTATCCTGTCCACGACCATCGCGGCGTGGTGCCAGGTCTCCGCTGATAAAGGCTCAGACCGCAGAATCGTGAAAGTCTCATCCTGGGAAATAACCTGAGCAGCGACTCGGCCGGCGTGGTCGTACACCATGCCAAAATGATAGAACGGGTGGGCATTGACGCGTACCAGGATGGCATACGGATTCAACTGGGTGGGCATGCCCTCCGGGCGAAAACGGGCTGTGAAAGTGAAGCTGCGGCTGGTTAACTGGTCCAGCGGCGGCTGATCATCAATGCGGATATAGGAATCTATGCCGTTAAAAAACAACCCGCCATCCGAACCTAAATCTTCCTGACCCAGCCCAAACACCTTACCATGATTGCCATACCCAGACAGGTCATATAAACGACCTGCCGAATAAGAACGCGAGTTCCAATGCCCCGCCATTCCGCGCAAGGGAGTGTGCGCGTACATTACAGCAACACCAGCGGGAATCTGGTTGGCATTGCTTGACGCATCCCTGACATCCCGCACAGATAAGGTGTAGATTTGGTTTTCAACCTGAGGTGAGGTGGTCAGACGGACGGTGCGCCGCCCGGGCAACAGAACGGCTTTGGTAATGTGAATTTCCGGGTGGATGCGGTAGTTGGATACCCGCTCTGCGCTTGCTTTCTCGAGCGGTTCATTGAAGGTTACCAGCAGTTTGGCGGGGTTTCCATCGCTCGCGGCGCTCTGTACCACCGGTGCGGTCAGGTCCGCCGGTGTGCGGAATGACAGGCTGGCACCTTCCCCTTCGTAACCATGGAAATTGACCGCTTTAACCTCGTACTGATATTCTGTCCGCTCTGCCAGCGCGCTGTCTTTAAATTCCAGGGAAATGGTCTGCCCGATAAAACGGCCGTCACGGTATATGCGGTAAGCCGCTATGCCGCTGTCCGTGTCTTCCGCTGGCTTCCAAGATAGCTGCAGACTCGTATGATCAACCGGAACAATTACCAGATCAGCCGGGCTGCTTGGCGGCGTCTGATCAGGATCTCCTGCCGGTGCCAGTTTCAATTTCCAAAAGCGGCTAAAATCGGTGTACATCAAGAACCAGGTGTTGCGTTCCTGGTCAAGGAAGGCGGTCCCGCGCTGCAGATTCGGGATATGGTAGCACACAACTGGATCGCTCATCTTTCGTGGGTTGGCAGGGTGTGCGGTGCGCACCTCCAGGTAGGCATCCGGCCACCACTGGCGCTGGATGAAGAAAACGATCTTTTCCTCTCCCAGCCAGTTGATATTGCCCCACGAGCCGACCGGTAATCCACCCGAGGCGCCGTCCAGAACCGCCCCGCTGCGCAGCAAACGATCAGGCTTGCTGCCCCAGCCGGCGCCCAGTGTGCGTTCATTTAACGCGCCGTTCGGCTGGTAGTAAATATTCCAGTTGTCGGCGTACTGAAAGGCGGCTACCGGGAACAATTCATCGCCAAAGCCGTAAACAAATGGGTTGAGGTGGTGCAGTACAATCCCGTGATCTACAAATTTGAACCCGTCCGTAGAAATGGCCAGCCGTCCGTTGGCGTTGATGATATCGCGCGGACCGACGGCCCCACCGTAGAACATGACGAAATTTCCTTCGGCGTCCAGGGTCACCGCGACCGAGTTGGCGCCTTCTTCCTCGCCGTTATTGGGCGCATGCGTGATGATCGGATTGCCGCTGTATTTTTCATAACGAATACCATCCGCGCTGACTGCCACCCCGATCGAGCGGTGCCTGTGACCGCCGTCAAAGGAACGGTAGCCGTCCGACCCAATATAATAGGCGTAATACAGGCCGTCCTTTTTCACGATCACAGCAGGCGCGAAATCCCCCCAGTTGAAGTCCCATTCGCCTTCAACGCCAGACTCGAGGATGGGTCCATAATCGATCCAGTCTTCTGGCCGGGGAATGCGCTTTTCCAGAGCATCCGTGGGTGCATATTCACAGGAAGCGAAATCGGATTCTGCGCGCGCTGATTTCAATGGAGCCAGAAAATTTTGTACCTGTACAAAAAGAAGTGCGGCGCTTAAAAATGCCACCGCTGCCGCAGCGCCGAGCACTTTGATCATTGCGACTGTCCCCGTGCTGCCATAAGCATCCGCGTAAACAACCGCGCATATTGCTCCACCACAATTTCTGTGCTGTACCTTTCGCGCATGATTTTGCATCCAGCCTGGCCAAGTCGGGCGCGCAGTTCCTGGTCCTCGATTAATTTCTTTACCGCTGTGTAGAGCTGCTGGGCTTCCGCAGGCTGAACCACCAGCCCGTTGACGCCATCCGTGATGATGTCGCTCAATCCGCCTACCGGCGTGGCCACGACAGGCAGACCACACGCCATGGCCTCGATCACGGATATTCCAAAGGCTTCTTTTTCCGTTGGAAAAACAAACAGGTCCGCCGCCTGCAGGTAATCCGCCACATTACGGACTTCTCCAGTGAAAATGACGTGCTCCCGCAGCCCGTCGGCGTTTGCCCGCGCCCGCAGTTCATCTTCGCAGTTATAAATATCCATCGAACCGCCGCCAGCCAGAACCAGGACAGCCTGCGTTCCATCTGCAGCGATACGCGACCAGATACTCAGCAGCAGCGGCAGCCCTTTGTAAGATACCAGCCTGCCAGTGTAGAGGGCAATGACCTTATTCACAGGCAGGTTGAGACGTTCGCGCAGGCGGATTTTCTCATCCTGCGCCAGCGGTTTGAAAACATGGAGATCAACCGAATTGGGTATCAGCTTGATCTTATCGCTTACCACGCCGTGCGCCTCGTATTCGGCCGCAATCTGGCTGGATATGGCGACAAAGAAATCTGCCTGCCGCAATACTGCGTTGCGAAGCGCCAGTGAGAATTTAAATATCAGCGACCCGCTGCTTAACCCCAATTTTTTTAGGCCGCCGGAGAAAAATTCCCCCGATAACTCACCATTGTTATCAGCTTTTAAGACGGTAACTTTGTTTAATAATTTTCCTATCAAAACCGTTGCTGCGCCCACCGCGCGAAACCCGGAAACCAGCACAAGGTCATACTGTCTGCGAAGCCGAACCAATGCCGCCGCCGAACTGAAAAGCAAGCCCCATTTTTTTAAATGCTCCTTACCGATCGGGGGCAGGCGCAGCACCTCGACACCACCTATGGTTTCGCGTGCCGCAAGGGATGGATGGCTGCGGCGCGTCAACACCAACACCTGGTGCCCGCGAGCAGTCAGGGTCTCAGCCACTTGTTTTGCCTGTGTTTCTCCCCCGCCGATGACCGGGTAATAGGTCTCGGTGAGAATACACACCTTCAGCCGGTCAGCCGGCGGGAAATCAGCGGCAGCCGTCATTTTTGGCTGGCCAGCCGCACAGCGCGCGCTATCCAGCGCAGCGCCATCCGCCGCCCAAACTCCACCATATCTTTAAAGCCAGGATCGCGATAAATGCGCGAGACCGGCCCTTGACCTGGACGCAGCCGAGCATGCCCGTTGAACATTTCGAAAATCGCCCGCAGGTACAACTCGCGCCCAAGCCGGTCGAGGTCTTTCCAGACCGCGCCCGGCAACCGCAGGCCAATTTGCACTTCACCTTGCTGGACGATTTGACCACTGTCCAGCCCGGCGTTCACCTTCTGAATGGTTACCCCGGCGGTGCGTTCCCCGTTGTACATTGCCCAAAACATGGTCTTTTTTCCGCGGTATTCGGGCATTTTTCCGTGGTGAATTCCCAGGGTCCCCAGGCGCGGTATTTCGAACAAATCGGGTTTTAAAATCGGGCTGCCGTAAATCAAACCCAGATCAACCTGCAAAGAACGCACAAAGTCCAGCACCTGAGGAGCATGAATATCCTCAACCAGCCAGAGCCGCGGACTTAGATTGATTAAAAATGAGTTCAGACGTTGTTCCTCTGACCCAGATTTGACCCAGCGCCAGGCGGTCTGGCCCCATTGCGAGAGCAGGATCGGCGCCGCCAGCAGGCCGCGCCGCCGCCATAATGCCCGGTAAGCCTGAAATCGCGTGCGGACTTTGGCCTGAACGATGCAGGCGCGCAGATCGATGTCCGCGTTCTCCTCCAGCATCGCCAGGAACCGGCGCACACCCAATTCAAGGATTGGTCCGCTGGTGAAAACCACCACGCGCACAGGGCGGTCTGGTCTGGATTTTTTGTCAGCTTCAGCCATCCAGCCCCCCTCTCAGCTTGAATCCAAGGGTTTCTTTCAGTTCCTTCAGGCGCGGCTCGAGGCCGTGCACAAGTCGAATCCAGCCCGCGGAACGCGAGAACACCTGCGTGCCGGTGAAAGCCGGGTCAAACCTTATAAAATATTCCGGACCTCGAGAGAGCTCCTCCACGCGCTGCGGCGGGATGACTGCCCGCTTCTGCCAGGGGCGAAAACATGTGGTCTGGCTAGTGTAAGCCAGGATCGCGCGAGTTTTCAAGGCTGACCACGGCTGGATGTCAACCGCCCTGCACTGTTCCGCGCGCAGATAGGCGCGTAAATCCCCACCTGCCAGCAGGCGGTAGCGGTAATACACAAAGTATTCGTAGCGCTCAGCCCGCGGGCAAACCTGTCGCGCTGCCCGCTCCACTGCCCGGTGCAGCGCCAGGTGATCGGGATGGCGGTCGAAACGGAAAGGCAGCAAAATTTTCCCCGGCGAGTGTTCCTGGAGGAGAGACTTGAATATATTCTCCAACCTGTCTGCGTGACGGGCTAATTCTCCATCCGGCAGGTCCAGAAAGTGAATGGTCCCTTCATCGATTCCCAGGATCCCCAAGGCCCTAACCGCCTCGCGCTTACGAATTGGCCCTAGTTCCTCGTCCGGCGGCGCTCCGGGCGGCAGAGGTGAGCGCTGCCCATTGGTGGCGAAAACGACCTTTAAATCCGCTTTTCCGGAAAATCCCGCCAGGGTCCCGCCGCAGGCTAACACCTCATCATCCATGTGAGGAACTGCCAGCAGCAGCCTGCCTGAAAAAATTTCGTCTGGGCGGTAAAGCTTCAATGATTCCTTGCTGACCGCTCTAGAATATTCAGGGTCTCCCTGGCGCAGCGGTCCCATGAAAACACAGCCGAGCGCTGCAATGCTTTCCGCTCCAGGTCCGCGCGCACATCGTCATGCAGTAAAACGCGTTCCAGAGCAGCCGCGATAGCGTCATGATCAGAAGGGTCGACCAGCAATGCCGCCTCGGCGACCAGCTCTTTCAGACCATTGGCATTCGAAGTAATGATGGCTTTTCCACAGGCCAATGCTTCTGTAATGGGGATCGGAAATGCCTCAACATTGGAAGGGTAGAGAAAAACATCTGCCAGGGTGTATATGGCTGGCAAGTCGGCCTGGTCTATCCAGCCAGGAAAATGGATTTGCTGCCCGTAACCGTCCTCTGGAATGCCGTACACCTGCCGGAACAGATGGCAGTCTCTGCCCCCCACGATCAGGCTGTGCGCGCTTTTTCCAAAAAAGGTACGGTAGGCGTTCAATATCCCAATGAAATTCTTACGGTCGCCGCGGTCGAAGCCCGAAAGCGTGAAGATGAATTTCTCGGGCAGCCGGTACTTTTCGCGCACCCGCTGCAATTCGAGCGGATCGCTCACCGGTGAGAAATTTCTGCCGGGCGCAAAGTAAACGGTCTGCACCTTGCCCGGGGGTAGTTTGAAGGTGCGGTTGAAAGTGTCCGTGGTCACCTGCGAGACTGATATGACCGCCGCGGCGCTGCGGCAGTATACCGGCATGGCTGCCCGCACGTAGCGAATATCCCGCTTGCTCCAGAATCCGGAAAACTCTGGCATGAACCAGCCCGCCCCGTGCAGCACCATGACCGTCTTGCAGGGCGCGGCCAGCGGGACTGTGAACTTCGGGTGGAAGAGTACATCCAGTTTTTCCTTACGGCAGGCAAGCGGGATGGCGGCTTGGTCCCATAAAGCCTTGTTCGGCGCGCTGATCAACCGTTCTTCGGCGTGGTCAAAATGGGCGAAGCGCCCCAGGTTTGCCGGGTTGCGATAAAACAATGTGTAGCGGTTGCTGCGGTCCAGGGCCAGCAGCTCTTCGGTGATATTGCGGGTATAAACCCCAATGCCGCCTTTTTCATCGATTGCGCGCAGCATGATCCCGATTCGCAGGCTCATCGCTGTTCCTTCGAAGGGAGTTTTTCTTCCGCAACCGCAGCCTGATTTTTTCTAATTAATCGGTACACCAGCCAGATCAGCATGAAAAACAATCCCTCTGTGAACAAGGTCCATAAGTGCCAGGGGCTGAACAAACCCAGACCCCATTTGACACCAGTGAACAATTTTACCGGCGCGCTAAACCGTTCAGCCGTAAACGGCCAGAAAAGCATCGAGCCGCGCTCGCCGGTAAAGAAATCCATGATGATATGCAGCTCATAGGATAACAAAACCAGCCCAAACCACACTATCCAGGAGGATTTAAACGGGAAATACAGGACCGATGCCCCTATCAGCGCTACCGCCAGCCCAACCACCAGGCTGTGGGTGATGTTGTTGTGAAAGCGCGCCATATCCCCGCTGAGAATGCCCGGGATGGCATCCAGGTCGGGCAGCAGGGAAAGACTGATGATAATAAGCAGCGGGATCGGATATGACAGCAGCCTGCCCCAATGGGTGGGCAGGCGTTTGCGGAATACGCGGTAAAGGATGTAGCCGGTGGCAGCGTGAGCAAAAGGGGATGGCAAGATGATTTACACGATGTTGGGTTCTATTTGCGCTCTGAAATGACCCGCGCAGGCGAACCAGCCGCAACTGCGTAGGCGGGTATATCGCTGTTCACCAGGCTGAGCGCTCCGATCACGGCGCCCTGCCCGATTCGGCAGCCTGGCAGGATGACCGCGCCAGCTCCGATAAGGACATCATCGCCGATGATAACAGGTTCATGGTAGGAACCCTGTTGGATGATCAGGCGCTCCCTTTCCATGAAGTTGTGGCTGCCTCCCAGGATGGTCACATGCGGTCCCATGCGCACGTGGTCACCCAGGATGATTTCAGCGCTGCCGGTGGAGATGTGGTTGAAACTGCCTATGGCGCAGTTAATGCCGGTCCGGATTTCTCCCCCCTGGGTTTGCAGGATCGCGAAAGGCTTGATCACCGTTTTCCTCCCCAAAACAATCCGGTTGGTTAACTGTAATCTCGCCTGTGTGCTTACAAAAGCGCGAAATTTTATCGAAAATATCAACGCCACGATGAATTGCGGTATCAGGTAGCGCTGGATAGCACGTGTCATTTTCATTATAAATTGCGACTTTCCTGGATGATATCAGGTCTTCGGTTTTGAGATTTCGTCATAAGCACTTAATGTTCACTGCCGTGGTCGAGGAATTGGTTGGCCTAAGGATCAAACCGCTGCCGCTGTCTGCAACTCCGTTTCCAGACGGTCCAGGCCCCAGCCGAGGATATACAGGCGCTGCCACACCTCCAGGTTCAACAGCATCCACAGGCGCACATGGTGGTCAACCCGCCTGGCACGGTGCTCTTCGAGTAAGCGCTGCACCGCTGCCTTGGAAAACAATCCCTCCCGGATGAAATAGCCATTCAGCAGGGTGTCGCTCAGAAAGGGGTACAGGTCTGTACGGAACCAGTAAGCAATCGGGAACATGAATCCCTGTTTGTCACGCTTAACAATCGCCTCAGGCAAATATTTTTCCGCCAGCTTTCGCATCAGGTACTTCGGCTGGCCGCGCTGCACTTTAATTTCTGCCGGGACCTGGGCCAGGTATTCCACCAACTGGTGATCGAGAAATGGAGACCGCGCCTCCAATCCGTGCGCCATGGTCATGCGGTCAACCAGTTGAAGGGAGTGTTCCGGCAGGCGGGTCAGGTAATCGCTGTACAGCATGCGGTCGAGGGTCGCCTCAGCATGCCCGTTTGAGTATGGCGCGCTGATAATCCGCGCCGAATCGATCTCTCCGACCTGGCGCCACAGGCCCGGCTGATAAAGCGCCTGCTTGTCCTGCTGGTTGAAACGGAAAAACAAGGTCGCCTCAGCGTAGCGGTCAGCCGCCGAGTCTGGCATGCCTACCTGGTGCACCCAGCGCATTTTTTGCGTCAGGCTTTTATAAGTAAAGCTGTCGGGTAGTGACAGGATCAACCGGCCAAAGACCTGCTGGCGCAACCAGCGCGGAATTCGCCGGTAAGTATTCAGGTAGCGGTCGCCCGTATACCGGTCGAATCCGGCAAACAATTCATCCCCGCCGTCGCCGCCCAAAACCACCTTGACATGCCGGGCTGCCAGGCGGGCAGCTTCATACATGCAGGCTGCAATCGGGTCAGAAGGTTCATCCAGGTGCCAGATGATACGCGCCAGCGATTGGATCAGGTGAGCTGCCACTTTTTCTTCTACTAGCGCTACCTTGTGATGCTCCGCCACCATGCGCGCGTACGGCAGCTCGTCAAAATCACTTTCCTGCACTCCAATGGCGAACGCCTGTGGATGTTCCTGTAAATTCTGGGCCAGCAGCGCCACGATCAGACTCGAATCCAGGCCGCCGCTGAGAAATGCGCCCACCGGCACATCACTGACCAGGTGGCTCTGCACAACTCCAGCTAATTTTTCCTCTAAGCCATCCAGTAATTCTTCCTTATTTAAAGAAAGCTTCTTTCGAAATGTAAGTTCCCAATAACGCCAGGTGCGGATATTGCCGTCCTGAAATATCATGCAGTGGGCGGCAGGCAGTTTTTTAATACCGCTGAACATCGTACTGGGAGCGGGAATAAAGCGCAGCGAGAGGTAATTGTGCAGCGCTTCCAGGTCCATTTCAGGGGCGCGGCTGACGGCCGACAGTATCGCTTTAGGCTCGGAAGCGAAATAAAAACACCCGTTCTCCAGGGCATAATAGAGCGGCTTTTGCCCGATTCGATCGCGCGCCAGGAACAGCTTTTGGCTGCCAGAATCCCAGATCGCAAACGCGAACATCCCGCTCAGGTGCTGCACGCACTCTTCCCCGTACTGCTCGTACAGGTGCAGGATGACCTCGGTATCCGAGGCTGTCCGCAATCGGTGTCCGTCTTTTTCAAGGCCCGCGCGCAATTGGCGGTAATTATAAATTTCGCCATTATAGACGATCCACAGGCTGCCGTCCTCGTTGCACATCGGCTGCCTGCCCCCGTCCAGATCGATAATGCTCAGGCGCCGGTTGCCCAAACCGACCGGTCCGGCTGTGTAAAGACCCTCATCGTCAGGCCCGCGGTGGGCGATGCTCGCCAGCATGCGCGCGATCTCCCCCGGCTCCACGCCGCCTGGGCTGTATTTACCGCAAATCCCGCACATGCGCCCTTTTTCGCTGGATAGGTTTCACGCTTCGATCGAACCTTGTTTAGACCTTGACCGCTGTGACAGAAAGTTTATAGGCGTATTGTTTGGCCAGCCTTTCTGGCAGGCTGTTATAGACGGGCATGAAGATGTTCGTGTAAAGCCAGGCTTTCACCCCGCTGCGTCTGACCGGCAGCGCGCGGTAGTGTTCCTGGGCCGCCTCGACAATCTCAAAGCCAGTGAACATCGCCAGAATCTCAGATTCGGTGTAGAACTCGTTAACCGGCGGATCCTCTTCTTTGTATTCAATATTCTCGCGCCCGAAGCGGTGCAGGCTGTACATCCAGGACGGCTTGCGATAGAAATGCGAGATGATCGCCCGCCCGCCCGGTTTCAACACCCGCCGGGCTTCCTGGATCGCGCGGGGGGTATCCCCTGTGGCGTGCAAAACGCCGTTAGCCCATACAGCGTCGAAGGTACTGTCTTCAAAAGGCAGATCCAGCGCGTTGGTAGTTCGAACCTCCTCAGCCCGCACGCCTTCCACCTCAAAATGGCGCTTCGCCATGGCTACCGCATTGGGAGTCAGATCCGTCGCCGTCACCCGGACACCGCGCTTCAAGAACTCCAGGCTGTCGAAACCCATGCCGCAGCCAATTTCGAGCAGGTGCTTCCCTCTCAGGATTTGCGCTTCCCGTTCAATTCGATCCATGATCCAGGGAAATTTGTACGGGTTCATCCAGGGCCGGATGTGCGCAAAAAACGCCGCTGTTCCGGGTTCGATACTCCTGTCGGTGACATACTGGAATCCCAGTGTGTGGGTATTCCAGTAATCGTGAACTGCGCTGACGGTTTGGTCCAGTTGATTGTTCATGCGGTTAATCACTCTCTTGAGAAGATTGGCGCAGCCACTGCGCCGTTATAGCCATGCCCTCTGGCAGCGAGACTTTTGGCTGATACCCCAACTGGCGCTCGGCTTTGGCGATGCTGTAGGCATTATGCTTGCGGAAAAAGTCCACGCTGCGCCGTGAAAAAGGCGGCCTGCGGCCAAAAACCTTGAAGGCCGTCTCAATCCCCATGCCAGCCCATTGCCCCACTCCAAGCGGCAGTCGCAGCCTGGGCGGCTTTACTCCCAGCGCTGCGCTGATCTGCCTTGTCAGGTTCATGACCGTTACGGGCTCGCTGCCTGCCAGGATAAATATCTCCCCATCCACGCCGTCTGCCTGCGCGCATAATTCCAGTCCATCCAAAACATCCTGAATAAATACTGGATGGCGTAAATTGTTGCCGGTTCCAAAAATTGGGAAGCGGCCTTTCTCGATCTGACGGAACAATTTTTGCGTGCGCGGGCAGCCTGGCCCGTACACCCAGGCGGGTCTCGCCACCACCAGTTGAAAACCATCCTCGCGGGGCAGGTCCAGCACGGCCCGCTCGCCTTCCAGCTTGGTCTGTTCGTATATGTTCTCCGGCCGGCAAGGGCTGGTTTCATCCGCGGGCGGATCTTTCACATCGCCAATGACGCCCACGCTGCTGACATGCACGAAACGCTTTACGCCCGCCCGCTGAGCCGTCCGTGCCAGCCTGAGCGCGCCGCCCACATTGACCCTGCGGTAATGCTCGTCGGGGAGAGAAACATCCAGGTGCGCGCTCGCCAGGTGAAAGACCACCTCAACCCCCGCCAGCCACCTCGGAAGCCGTTCTTCGGCGCAGATATCTCCTTCGATTACCTCCACAAAAGGCTTATCCGCGCCGGCCCACCCTGGCGGGAAACGCAGGTCCAGGGCACGAACCCGCTCGCCGTTCTGGGCGAGCCGGGCTGAAAGGTGGCTGCCGATGAAACCTCCAGCCCCGGTGATCAGCACGGTCTTCATCGCGGTTCCTTGCGCGCAGCCACAATCACAGCGTTATTGCTACTGGCGGGCAGCAAGTTGTCCAGGGCGCTGATGGCCCGTATGAATGGAAAAAAGAAACCGTACAGCCGGTATGCCAGCCCGTGAGTTTTCATCTCGCCCGCCGACAGCGGCGCGATCTGTCCCGATTTCACCCCGCCCTGCTTTTTACTCAGGACAAAAACATAACCAAAATTAATCGCCAGCTCCACCATCTCGGTGAAAAACCGCGAGTATCCGCCTTCGGCAGCCACGGCCAGGCCTGCAGCTTCAACCGCCTGCCGCAATTGCGGCAGAGAGTAACCCGCGCGTGTGTGGCCGTAGACCTCAGGCGTCATGCCCACCCGCCATTTTATGCGGTTCGCCAGCAGCCGGGAGTCCCCGTTCGGCACGGTCACCAGCGCCTGGCCCTGCGCGCGCAGAACCCGCCTGAGCTCTCGCAGAAACGGCTGGTCCTGGTCGAGATGTTCGAGCACATCAATAGCCACAACCACATCAAAGGACTCATCATGGTAAGGCAGGCGGTCGGGTTGAGCCTGTTCGACGGGTTCGTTCAACAATGCGGAGATTTGAGCTGTGTTTTCCGCTGAGACATCCGCCCAGCGCCAGCGCCCGCCCAGTTCGCGGAAATGCCAGTTCAAAGCGCCGTTGTTGTCGCCGCAGGTGACCAGCAGGCAATCTCTGCCACGGCAGTCATCGATCAGCGCTATCAGGGCCGACAGTTTCTGCTGCTTCTTCAAAGAGCGCCGGAACATCTCCAATTGCCAGGGTTTTGGGTCTGATTTCATCAAGGCCTTATCAAAGGTGGTGGTTAATGGCTGCCTTGCGAAGCGTAGGCGCGCATCGGGTACGCCTGATAAACCTGCTCGACTTCCTGGTACCTGCGGGCCTCATCCCAGCCTGACTCATTCGCCATCAGGTCAGCACCGGCAGCGATGACCTCCGGCTCAGGCAGACCTGCGCACCCCAGTTCTGTGCGCCTTTGGAGCACATCCAACAGGGTCTGCGCCATTTCCTCTCGCACAGCGTGAAGAATCTCGGCCTTCAGAACCGGAACGGAATCCGTCAACCTGTCCCTCAGGGATGGCGCATCCGCGCACAACTTCAATATCTGCCGGTAAAACTGGCCGTGATTCTTCACCAGCCGTTCAACCTCTTCAGGAGCGTAACCACAGGCAGCCTGCTCTTCCTGCTGAGCGGCCAGAAATGGCGTGAAATGCCCAACCTCTCCGCCGTATATGGGGGTATGCGCGGTCCTGCAGGCGGCAGCCGGCCAACCCAGTTTACGCAGCGCCAGGTTTATTCCGCGCTCAGCGGTCAGACGGGCGGTGGTGTACTTAACCCCCAGCAGACTGATGATCCCCGCGACGCCGTCCTGGGTTTGATGGTCGATCACCAGCCCTTCGCGCACCAGCTTCACGTGTCCGTTTTGCCTGCCGCCCGGGGCCTGCGGCAAAAACCCCCAGTGCACATGCCGGATGTCTTCCAGTTTGAGGTTCAAATCAGGATGCGCGCTGTTGGCCGCTGCCAGGAAATCTGCCAGCATATCCTGACTCGCGGTCACCTCGTCCGGCTGCGCCGACAGCGGATAATGCCGCGTCCCGATCAGGGTATAGCCCTGCCAGGGGACAAAAAATAATATCTGCCCGCCCGCTGGGTGATTTTCTTCTCTAGATCGCAGCCCAACGGCGTAATGCGGCCACAATTGGTTTACTACCAGGTTCAGCGCCAATGACGGGACAGCACTCGTTGCCATCCGCGCGCCGGTAGATCGCGAAAACAGGCGTTCACTCCAGGCAGCCGTGCAGTTTAGAGTCAGTTTGGCGCGGATATCGAACTCATCACCACTGAGGTGATCCCGCGCGCGGGCCCCTTTCACCACATCCTTTCCGACAAGAAGGGATCGCGCTTCGACATAATTTGCGGCCACTGCTCCAGCCTGTAACGCGGACTTCACAATAGATAACAGCAAACGCTCGCTGTTTTGGATTTGCGCATCCTGCCAGACGGCCGCGCCGCTGAAATCTCGGGTGTCCAAGCCCGGCAGCATGGCTGCCAGGCGGTCATTTGAGATGATTGTTCCGTTTGGTATTTCCTTATCAGCCGCCAGATCCCGGTTTCGGTCCAGGCTGACAAGGTCATTAATGCTCAAAGCCGCCCGCATCGCCAGGCGGGAGTGAGTCAAAGATTCCCAGGTCGGCAGCAGGCAGGTGAGCGGGTGAACCAGGTGGGGCGCGATCCTCATCCAGGTGGAACGCTCGCGCGCCATGCTGCGCATACGCGCCAGGTTTCCATCCTGTAGATAGCGCAGCCCGCCGTGAACAATCCTCAGGCTGTTTTGTGAAGTCCCGCTGCCAAAATCACCCCGTTCAATCATTGCGGTCTTCAGGCCCCGCAGACTGGCATCCCAACATGCCAGTGCGCCTTGTATACCCCCGCCGATTACCAGCAGGTCAAATTCCTGATTGGCCAGATCGTTCAGGTTTCGAATCATCGCTCATTTTTGGGCAAACGCCATCAGGTGCCAGCCGAAAGGACGCACCAGGCGTTTTGGCAGCCGCTTGAACGCCCCCACAAAAAATGTGTTATAGATCTGCCCTTTCAACCCGCCGTGCAGACGAGATTTAACCGGAAACCGCTCCACAATGATCCGCCAGGCACTGAATGGCTCCAGCAACTGCTTGAATTCGCCGGCAGTGAATTTTCGCAACACCGGCGCGTCTTCATGCTCTAAGGCGACCCCGAACAGAACGCGCATCAGGTTCAGCCAGGATACCTTGTTATAAACCATCAATATTGCCTCGCCGCCTGGTCTCAGCACGCGGTGAATTTGTTGGATCATTTTGCCAGGGTCGCCAGTGTACTGCAATACGCCGTGGGCGAAAACCACATCAAAGCTTTGATCAGGGAACTGCATGGCTTCTCCGTCCATCACCGCCAGTTCACCTTCCAGGCGGCTGGACTGCAGGTTTTTACGCGCCAGGTCGATCGCGGTCTGCGAAAGGTCGATTCCGCTGACCTGTGCGCCTGCTCGGGCGAAGCGGACCAAGTCAATGCCAGCCCCGCAGCCAACCTCCAACAGCTTCTTGCCTCGATAAGCCTCAAAATTCACCAGCCGCGGCAGGTAATCCAATTTTTCATAGCGGTAGGCATCCAGCTCGGCGAAAAACTGCGCTGATCCAACCGGCTGGGTGGTTAGAGCCAGATCGTGGATGTGCTCATTCCAGTAATTCGCGATTTGCGTGCTCAGACTTGTAGCGCTCAAGTGAGGTTTACCCTGCGCCACATTTCGAACACCATCAGCGGCCAAAGGCGGTGGCTGTGGTTGACGCGCCCATCCAGATGCTGACGCTGCCATTTGGCGACTATCGCGGGCTGAAAATACCCGGCTGTCCTCAGGCTGTTTTCGGCGAGCAGGTCCATCATCATCGTCCTGAGGGAGCCGCGCAGCCAATGTTTCATCGGGATGCTGAATCCCTGTTTCGGCTTGGATAACACCTCAGGCGGCAGCCACTCACGCACCGCCTCGCGCAGGATAATTTTGGTGCGCGAGCCGCTCAGCTTATATTCGGCTGGCAAGTTGAGCGCGAACTCAACAATGCGGTAATCAAGCAGCGGCACACGCGCTTCAATAGAGACCGCCATGCTCATGCGGTCCACTTTGGTCAGGATGTCGTCCGGCAGATAGGTGTGAATATCCACATACTGTTGTTGCGCCAGGCCGTCAAAGACATTGGCTCTTTGAAAAGCGGCCTGCAAAAATTTTTCAGCAGAATCACCGTTGACACTTGCGGCAAAGTCCGGATGGTACAACGCCAGTTTGTCCATTGAATTTAAAAAGATCATCCAGCGTGTGTGCCGCAGGCTCTTAGGCAGTGCGGCGCCCTCGATCATGCGTTTGGTCTTGTTGACCAGGCCCTTCTTTGCCGGTTGGGGAGGGACCAATCCCATCAGCGCAGGCAGAGCCCTTTCCCGGACCGGCGCCGGCAGACGATCCGTGATTCTGCTGTAAGCCTGCGCCAGGTAGGTATCATACCCAGCGAAAAGCTCGTCGCCGCCATCGCCCGATAGCACCACCTTGACGGATTCACTGGCGAGCTGCGAGACGAGGAAAGTCGAAAAAATCGAGGTGTCCGCGAAGGGTTCATCCAGGTGCCGCGCCAGCCTGACGGCCAGATCCTCGATATCCGGCGTCAGCACCTTTTCTCTGTGTTGGGTATTGAAACGTGCGGCGACCGCGCGCGCGTAGGGTAACTCGTTGTAGGTATCATCCTCGAAACCAATCGAGAAGGTCTGCACGGGCTCGCTTGAGGTTTGGCTCATGCAGGCGACAATGGTGCTCGAGTCTATCCCGCCGCTCAGGAACGCTCCCAGCGGAACATCACTCATCAGGCGGATGCGCACGGCATCCCGAATCAGTTCTCGCAGCCGTTCAGCGCTGGTGGACAGGTCTTCCCGCACCGGATCGTGCGGAATTTTCCAGTAAGGCTGCACTTCAACCCTGCCATTCTGGTACATCAGGGTGTGGCCCGGCGGGAGCTTATTCACATTTCGCAAGATCGAGCGTGGTGCTGGAATGTATTCCAGCGTCAGGAAATGGTCCAGCGCCACAGGATCGATCTCGCGAGGTAAGCGCGGGTGAGCCATCAGCGCTTTTAGTTCCGAGCCAAAGACCAGCCTGTCTTTGCCCAGCCAGTAATACAGCGGCTTGATCCCCAACCGGTCCCGCGCCATGAAAAGCCGCTTGCTGCGCGCATCCCACACAGCCAGGGCGAACATACCATTAAAGTGCGCCGGGCAATTTTCGCCAAACTCTTCGTAGGCATGCACGATGACCTCGGTGTCAGACTGGGTGCTGAATACATGTCCCCGCTTCTCAAGGTCAGCGCGCACTTCGCGGAAATTGTAGATTTCTCCGTTGTAAACAACCCACACATCACCGCTCTCGTTCGCCTGCGGCTGCTGCCCGCTGACCAGATCGATAATACTCAGGCGTCGCATCCCAAAAGCCGCTTGCTGGTCAAGGTAGAACCCCTCATCGTCCGGGCCGCGGTGCACCAGGGTGGCAGTCATGCGCCGCAGAGCGGCTTCTTCCAAACGACAGTCGCTATCGAGGGTTACAAACCCGCAAATTCCACACATAGACTAATTTTTGGTCACACTAAGAGAGACCTCGGGTTCGCGAACGCCGTGAAGAAATCGGTAGATCTGGTCAACGCTGGTGCGGTAATTTTCATAGCTGAAATTCTGATGAGCGTACTCATGCGCGTTGTTCGCCAGGCATTCGGCAATTTCGGGGTGCCGCAGGAGCATCACAATGCCCTCAGCCATCGATTCACTGTTCGGCTCGACCAGGTAAGAATTTTCCTCATTCAGGACCTGGGTGTGCGCGTCGATGCGCGTGGCAATGATCGGCTTGCCTGAATGCAGGTAGGAGTAAATCTTCAAAGGAATGGTCGTTCCCACCAATCGTGGTGAAATCAGCACGTCTGCGCAGGCCAGGTACACCATCGATTCTTCCGGTGATACCGCGTCTAAAAAGAGGGTGCAGTCGTCCACGCCCACCGCGCGCGCTTTTTCTGTCCAGATCATCGCCTGCTTGCGCTTTGCGCCAACAAAAACAAAAAACGCGGACGGGATTTGCGTTCGCACCAGGCGTGCGCATTCCAGGACCAGATCCAAACCCTGATAACTTTCAAAAGTGCCAGTGTACACAATCAGAACTTTATTGCGTAAGTTCAGAGTCGCTTTCATCGCCTGGATTTCATCCTCTTTGACATGGGTCTGGAAGGCCTGCAAGGCGATATTTTCGATTTTTATGACCCTGATATCCGGTTTGACCGTGCGGACGTACTGCTCCAAATCCGCAGCGACGGTGATAACCGCATCGCAGGATTTAAGGACCAGTTTTTCGAGGTATTCAAACAGGCGAACAAAAATTGGTTTGTTCCCAAATTCAAAATTGGTCAATTGCCGGGAGAGAACAGAATGCATGTCGTACAGGTGGCGCTTGCGGAAAAGGGCAGCCAGCGGGGCGCTGAAAAATGCAGCCTCCTCATGTGAGTGAATCACATCATAATGGTTGGTTAACAACAACCAAAAGGCTTTGAAAAACATCAGAAAATCCAGAAGAATCTTCGCCCGCGACGGACCTACCCTGACGTGTTTGATAAATCCGATTTTAGGGACACGAATTATCCGCATATTGGCGAAAAAAATATCTTTTCCAACGTGATAGGTCAGCAAATCCACTTCATGTCCCAATGCGGATAAGGCCTCCAGGCGCTGGTAAACACTGATCGGCGTCCCGCGTGGTTCGAAGAAAGGTTGGGGTGAAACCATCAAGATCTTCATGGGATATCCTGCGTAAGCTACAAATAAACCCTGGTTGAAAACCGTTCGCTGTCCGTGAATTTCAGTAAGGCATCCTGGCGCGCTCCGCCACTCCGACAATACCTCGGCTATGCGCATTTGCAATCATACTGCCTTATCCCTAACTGGGAGTTTATCGCCCCCAGCAGGGTGTACCTTACTTGCACAATGCCCTCAGGAAAATGGAACTCTCCCGAGGGTCAATCAGTCACCGCATTACCGGCAGTATTTCAAATGGACTTGCCCCCATGTTTTTTGGTATCCCGTTCAGAATTGTTAAAAATAAGGACTGCAGCATAACAATTGCGTGTTTTGAAGGTCTTTGTTCTTCCCTGCCCCGATACCCGTAATTGCACTTTCCTTAATAAAACTTGCAGCCCTGCTGGGTGGCTTGAGTATAGCATAAAGGCGATTGGATGTCTTTTAGAAGGGATTAACAAGTATTTATAAAATTATTAGAATTATCCTATTTATTACCCTAAAAGTCATTTTATATCAGGAAGCCTTTATAACGCCCGTATGCTCTCATGGTGACAGTCATCGCGTTCATAACTGCCACAACAGAACGAGTGTCGATATTTATATTTTTCTTACATTGTTGGATTAATATAGCAAACGCTCAAACTCATGACAATTCCATAAACTTTGAATAGGAGTGATGAAGAATGAAACGCCTCATTTCTATTTCTATTTTGATCGCTGTCGCTGCCAGTTTGGCGACATTAAGCACGCCGGTTTTCGCCCAAGACGGCACCCCCCCGGAAGGATTGTCCCTTACCACGACCTATCCCAGCCAGATTATCGGCTTTGGCGAGGTGGTCACCATCAACTTGAAGGTACACGCCGGCACGGCTCAGCTCGCCAACCTTGAGGTCAGAGGTTTACCCCAGGGCTGGAACGCCTCCTTCCGCGGCGGCGGTCGCCTGGTGGATGCTGTTTATCTGGATGGAGAATCGACCGTATCAGTTGATTTGCGGGTAGAACCGCCCGCCAACCCACCCGCAGGAAAGTACCAGTTCACCGCCGTGGCGCGCAGCCAGCGCCAGACGGCAGAACTGCCAATCACGTTGACGGTGCAGGAAAGATTGCCCGCCAGCCTTTCTTTCAGCATGGACGGTTTGCCCACTCAGCGCGGCACACCCAGCACAACTTTTCGCTTCACGGTTTCACTGCGCAATGAAGGCGGCGAGGATGTGACTGTCGCCCTGGCTGCCGACCAGCCTGCCAATATGCAGGTGTCGTTCGAGTCCGCCGGCCAGGCAGTATCTGAGCTTCAGCTACAGGCCAATGAAACCAAGAGCCTGACGGTGAAGGCGGAACCGTTGATTACCCTGGAAGCCGGGCGCTATCCCTTCCGTATTTACGCCCGCTCCGCGGATGTGGAGGCCAGTTTCGACCTGGGGGTGGAAGTGGTTGGTGAAGGACGGCTCTCGATCACTACTCCAGACGGCCGACTGTCAGGGCAGGCCACCGCCGGACAGGAAAACCCGTTAAAAATCATTTTGCGCAATACCGGTACGGCTCCGTTACGCGGCATCCAATTGACCTCAGTCGAGCCTTCCGGTTGGTCAGTCACCTTTGACCAGACCGAAATCGTTGAAATTCCGGCTGGAGAGCAAATTGAGGTAACAGCCCAGATTAAGCCCGCCGAAAAAGCGGTGGCCGGCGATTATCTGGTGACCATTAACGCCCGCCCAGTTGATACCCGCCTGCAATCGGCAGAATTTCGCATTACTGTGGTCACATCCACACTCTGGGGAATCGCCGGCATTGGGTTAATCGCAGTCGCAGTGATCGCTGTCGGGCTGGCTGTGGCACGCTTTGGACGCAGGTAATCTCATCTCTGATTACCTCACAAGGAGGCAGGTATGAGTGAACCTGTTCTGGAAACAACAAACCTGACCAAAAAATACAACTCGTTTGTGGCCGTCGACCGTTTGAACCTGGAGATCCAGGCCGGCGAGGTGTTCGGCTTGCTCGGTCCGAATGGCGCAGGAAAAACCACAACTATCCTGATGCTGCTTGGATTAACCGAGCCGACATCCGGCAAGGTCACTGTGCTCGGGTTGGATCCCACCCGCTATCCTTTGAGTGTAAAATCACAGGTCGGCTATTTACCCGATCAGGTTGGTTTTTACGAAGAACTTACCGCCCGTGAAAACCTGACGTATATCGCCCGGCTAAACGCCATTCCAGCCTCAGATTTAGCTCAGCGAGTCGCGGCTGCGCTGGACCGGGTCGGGTTGACCAGCGTGGCAGATAAACGCGTGCGCACATTCTCGCGCGGTATGCGCCAGCGTTTGGGAGTCGCCGATGTGTTGATTAAAAATCCACGCCTGATCATCATGGATGAGCCGACTTCAGGGTTGGATCCTGAGGCTTCACTCGAGTTTCTTGAAATGATTCGCGACCTAAAACGCGAAGGCATTACCATCCTGCTCTCGTCTCACCTGCTCTACCAGGTCCAGGCGGTCTGTGACCGAGTCGGGCTGTTCAACCAGGGCAAGATGGTGCTACAGGGAACCGTCAACCAGTTGGCCGAACAGGTGCTGGGCAGCGTTTACCGCATACAACTGGAGGCCGAGGGTGATTCGCAGGCGATTTTAAACTCACTGGAGAAGGTTGACGGGGTCAGTAACATCCAAAAACTGTCGGACCGTCAGTTCGTCATGGAAGCCGTGCGAGACCTGCGCCCTGAAGCCGCGCGAGCGGTGGTGACCGCTGGAGGACGTCTTTTCAGACTGGATGTTTTCACGCAGAGTCTGGAGGAAATCTACAGCAAATACTTCAAGGAGGTGGAAAATGTCGCGGCGTGACCGACTGGAGCAGATCAAAGCGGTAAAAGCCACCCGACCAGACCGCGAGGGGTCGCCCTGGAAAGGTATGTGGGCGGTGGTCGCTAAAGAAATGGCGGACCATCTTTCCAGCGCCCGCATGATCATTCTCGAAGTGCTGATTGTCCTGGCGGCGGTTGGCACAATATATGTCGCCACCCAGAACATCTCGCAGACAACCACCCAGGACAGTTTCCTTTACCTGCGCCTGTTCACCAGCGCTCAACAACCCCTGCCTGCCTTTGTGGCGTTGCTGGCTTTCTTCATCCCGCTGATCGCAATCGCGCTGGCGTTCGATTCGGTGAACAGTGAGTTCACCCGCCGTACCCTGTCAAGAATTCTGGCGCAGCCGATTTACCGGGATGCGCTGCTGATGGGGAAATTCCTGGCGGCTCTTTTTACCCTGGCACTGGTATGCACAGCCTTATGGCTGCTCATCTTCGGGTTGGGGATTCTGAGCCTGGGGGTCGCGCCTGGAGTTGAGGAGGTGGGGCGTGCGTTGATGTTCTTGCTGGCGACCATCTTCTACGGCGGCATCTGGATGGCGTTGGCGATGCTTTTCTCAGTTATCTTTCGCCAGCCTGCCACCGCGGCGCTGACCTCCACGGCTGTGTGGCTGTTCTTTACTGTTTTCTGGAATATCATCGCCGGGCTGGCCGCGCAGGTCTTAAACCCAATCCGGATAGGGACATTGGGAGAGTTGATTCAGCAGGCTAATGCCCAACTGGTCATCGCGCGGCTCTCGCCCAATACACTCTATGCTGAAACCATGGTCGGGCTGCTGCGGCCCGAGACGCGCTCCCTCGGCATTCTGTTGCCCACCCAGTTGGAAGGAGCCATTCTGGGTTCACCTTTACCCTTCTCCCAATCTCTCTTCCTCATCTGGCCGCAGTTGACTGGGCTGATCGCGGCCACCATAGCCCTCTTTGCCCTGGGTTACATCCTCTTTCAGCGCCAGGAAATTCGGGCCTGATCGGGCTTTTTCAATAAAATGCGCGCTGTGCAGGCGCGCATTTTAATTTTAAACCCGCCAAAATGCCTATGGCACGGCTGCCTGGATAATGATAGACTTATTAGGATGTTAATGGTAAAGATTAGTTCAGAGTGCTTTTGAGCGGAGAATATGGTGATTAATATCCTGCTGGCATTTGTTACCGGTCTTACTACAGGTGGTTTAAGCTGTTTGGCAGTCCAGGGCGGGCTGCTGGCCAGTTCTCTGGCTGGACAAATCGAGCAGGATGTCCGCAAGCCCATACAGGCGCGCCGCCGGCGCAAGCCAAAACGACAGCCTGAGCGCTCCAGCATGGTCACGCCCATCACGGCTTTCTTGCTTGCGAAGCTTTTAGCCTACACGATCCTGGGATTTTTCCTCGGCTGGCTGGGTCAGATGGTTCAGCTCGCACCCATTCCCAGGGCAATTTTGCAGGCGGCCATTGGCATTTTCATGCTCGGCACGGCGCTGCGCATGCTAAATGTCCACCCGATTTTCCGCTACTTCGCCATCGAACCTCCGGCGTTCATCCGCCGCAGTCTGCGCCAGGCAGCCAAAGAAGGTGATCCCGACTCGCTGGCCTCTCCCGTATTTCTTGGCCTGTTGACTGTCCTCATTCCCTGCGGAATCACCCAGGCCATGATGGCCGCCGCCCTGGCGACGGGCAGCCCGCTTGAGGGTGCAGTCCTGATGTTCTCCTTCACGCTGGGTACCAGCCCGGTATTTTTTGCCATGGCGTACTTCGCCACACGCCTGGGCAGCCGCCTAGAAAAGCATTTCATGCGCTTTGCGGCGGTTGTGATCCTGATCTTAGGGATTTTCACCATTGATTCAGGCATCACATTGGCTGGATCGCCAGTCTCCCTGACGCGACTGGTCAATTCCGCCCTCCCGCGGGTCGAAGCCAGTTCTTCTCCCTTATGGCCCGCCCTGCAGGCGTACCAGCCGCTGGTCACCCAGGGCAACCCTGTAATTGAACCAGACCTGCCGGACGGAGCTTATGTGACCATAAATGTTCAAAACACCGGCTACAAGCCCGAAACCGTGCGCGCGCCAGCCGGTGAACCTGTCACCCTTCGCCTGGTTACCCAGGGTGTGTATTCCTGCTCGCTGGCATTTGTCATACCCGCCCTGGGCGTAGAGGAGTTCCTCGAACCCACCGGCGAGACACGGATCGAGATTCCCGCGCAATCAGCCGGGACGCGCATACCATTCTCCTGTTCTATGGGCATGTATACAGGTGTAATCGTCTTTGAATCATGAGAGAGATGGGGGCTTATGAAAGCAACCTTTAATATCGCCGACATGCACTGCAGTAATTGCGTCATGATCCTGGAGGGCATTGAAGACACCCTCCTGGGCGTGCGTAAAGCCCAGGCAAGCTTCCACAAAGGGCAGCTGGTTGTTGAGTTTGACGAAAACCGCCTCACCCCGGAAAATATTGTCGAGGAAATAACGCGTCTGGGTTACAAGGTTTCACACACCCATCTTCATCCAGCCTGACTCTTTTCTACGGTAAAATTTCTGCAACGCTCCAAACGCAATAGCCGGGGAAGATTTTTCCCTTGCTAAGCCTTTTTATCATAGCGATTAACCGCCAGCAAGGAGGCCAACCTGAGCTACCGCCTATCGCCGTCAGACCTCACTTTTCTTTGGGACGAGTGCCAGCGCTGCTTTTACTTGAAGGTCAAGCGAGGGTTCAAACGCCCTGCCGTGCCTTTCCCCTCTATCTTCACCGCGATTGATGGTCTGATGAAGGACCACTTCCAGGGGCGGCCTGCTCAGGAAATGCACCCCTCGCTGCCTCCCGGGCGCATCCAGTTCGGCGGACGCCGTGTTCAATCCGCGCCGATCACATTCCCATCCAACCCAGACTCCTGCTATATCCTGGGTAACTTCGACAGCGCCCTATCCTTTGACGACGGCAGCTTTGCAGTGGTGGATTTTAAAACCTCATCCCCCAAGCCTGAGCATGTAGAATTTTACAGCCGCCAGCTTCACGCCTACCTATACGCGCTCGAAAACCCCGCCCCGGGTAAATTCGGTCTGCAGCCAATTACACGCCTGGGTTTGTTTATCGTCAAACCCACTGCTATGTCCCGGCAGGCTGACGGCCGGGTCGCTTACATCGGCGATGTTACCTGGCTGGAAATTCCGCGCGATGATGATGGTTTTCTGTCGTTTCTGGGCCAGGTAGCGGCAGTTCTCGCTCAACCCGAACCCCCTCTGCCCGGTAACGGCTGCGTATGGTGCGAGTACAGACAGCTCGCGCGCGCAAACCCTGATTATTAAGAATCATCCCGGGCATGAATCATCTTCGCGCCCGGGTTTAGTAGACTTGATCTACAAGTTCTTTGCAGACTTATATGAGGTCTTTGCCAATATCGGTAAACAACCTCACCCGCCCGGAGGGCATGCCCTGGATCAGGACCAATCCACGCCGGGTAACGTTGTAGGTCTGTCCTTGCTCCAGGATGACATCCTGGTGATCACCATTCTGAGTCAGCCATAAACGCCCTTCCAAAGCCTGAACCCGCAATCCACGCCGGTCGCCTTCCAATCGCAGCAGCTCGCCTTTTTCGACACTGACTTCGGCGCTGTGCTGGCCCGGGATAACCTTTTTACCGAATAATCTACCTTGTGCACCCTCAATAGCGTACGTCATTTTACACCTCCACCAACCATAGATCGTTTTTTGTTCACCAGTAATCTAACCATATTATAATAATTATGAAGGATAGAGTACAGTTACAGTATTCAATAACTGAACCCAATACAATATTGTAATCCTATAACTGTACTGGTAAAATAATGACACCAACTGTGTCTGTTTTTCGGCCGTGATCTTCGTTACGATCGTCCGGGAGGATCAACGATGGATGCTTCGCCTGCCCTGCAAAACCTGAACTTATACGAGCAACTGGCAAATGAGCTTGCCGCTCAGGTTGACAGCGGGCTGATTAAACCGGGAGATCGTCTTCCCTCTGTCCGCCGCATGAGCCGCCAGAAAAAGGTCAGCATCACCACGGTGCTTCAGGCTTATGCCCTGCTCGAAGATCAGGGTAAAATCGAGGCCCGTCCTCAATCCGGTTATTATGTTCGCCCTCAAGGCCTGCCAGAAGCTGTATGCGTGGAGCCGCAGTCCTCGGCTGAGCTGCTCGACCCAGAGACCGTTCGCAATGATGACATCATCTGGAAAATCATGCAGGACGCCAGCAAAGCCGACATGGTCCAGTTTGGTGCCGCCCTGCCCGCCCCGGATTTGATGCCGGCTGAGCGCATCAACCGCATTCTCGCCCGCCTGTCCCGCTCCGGTCAAGTACAGCTCGAATCTTACGGCCCGCCGGAAGGCTTGCCTTCACTTCGCGCACAGGTTGCCCGGCGGGCATATCTGAGCGGGGTATCGACCACACCCGAAGAGGTGGTTATTACTGCCGGCTGCATGGAAGCACTGCACCTGGCTTTGCGTGTTACCTGTCGTCCAGGCGACCTGGTCGCCATCGAAACCCCTTGTTACTTTGGCATCCTGCTGCAGCTCGAATCCCTTGGACTGCGCGCGCTTGAGATTCCAACCCATCCCCGAGACGGGATCAGCCTTGAGGCCCTGGAATTCGCCATTGAAAACCACCCGATTCGGGCTGTCATCCTGGTCTCCAATTATTCCAACCCGCTTGGCAGCCTCGTTCCTGACCAACGCAAACGCGACCTGGTGGACTTGCTGGCTCGTTACGAGATTCCCTTGATTGAAGATGATATTTACGGCGAACTTGCCTTTAGCGGACATCGTCCTACGGTAGCAAAAGCCTATGACCGGAGCGGCCTTGTCATGCTTTGCTCTTCGTTTTCGAAGGATGTTTCCGCATCTCTTCGCGTAGGCTGGATTATCCCCGGAAGATACCACGACCGGTTGGTCAAAACAAAGCTGTCGACTACGGTCGCGACCGCGGCGTTACCGCAATTGGCGGTAAGCGAGTACCTGGCAAACGGAGGTTACGACCACCACCTGCGCAAGATTCGCCGTGTTTATGCCCAAAAAGTGGATCATATGTCGCGCGCAATTCTCAAATATTTTCCTGCCGGTACACGTATTTCCACCCCGCAGGGCGGGTATGTCCTCTGGGTTCAGCTTCCCGGCGAGGTGGATGCCCTCGAAGTGTACCGCAGCGCTTTGCCGCTCGGCATCACCACGGTGCCAGGGCGGGTTTTTTCTACCACCGACCGCTACAAAAATTTCTTGCGCCTGAATGCCGCCCACATGGATTTTCGCGGCGAACGCGCCATCGAGCAGCTAGGCGGCGTGGTTAAATCGCTGCTCCGTTAATCCCTGTCGAGTTCAACCGATCCTCACTGCCCGTACGGGAAGCAGAGACCGCTCTCCGTATAGCATTCGTGTATAATAATGAACTATGAGAGATAACCGTTAAAGGGGTGGACAGTCAAAACCTCAACGCTCGTGGTGACTCGTCCGGTTCATTAGTAAAAACGAAGGTTAGAAATACATCCCTTCCTTACTGCCTACAACCAGACCGCAACAAAGCAGGCGTTATCAGTGAGGTTTTTTTCCGACACACATACAGGGGATACAAAATGAAAAATAAATGGTTCGATGAACGACTCTGGCTGCCAATAATTCTGTTTGGGCTGATGCTCTCACTTGCAGCCTGCAATGGGATGACAGCACCGACGGCAATACCGACACCGGCGCCATCCCTTGACGTTTTACCAAACACTGTCAGCGCTTCGGCTGAAGTCGTTCCCGAAAAATGGGCAAACCTGGCATTCCCTGCAACCGGGCAGCTGAAGGAAATCCTGGTTTCAACAGGTGAAATAGTAGAAGCAGGGCAAGAATTGGCCAAAATCGATGACCGTGCCCTCCAACTGGCATACAGCCAGGCCGAATCCACTCTGGAGAGGGCTGAACTCGCATTACAGCAGCTGCGCGAACCGCCTGATTCAGCGGCTGTGGCAGCCGCAAAAGCCGTTCTGGCCAATGCGGAAGCAAATTTTGACCGCCTGGATCGAACAGGCGCACGCCAAATCGAGTTGGATGCCGCCCAGGCTCAGATCGACAGCGCCCAGGAAAACCTGGATGCGCTGAACCGTGGGGCTTCCCGCAGCCAGATAGACCTCGCCACGATCGATGTCAATGCAGCGCGTTCAGCGCTAGAGCAAGCCAGGTTGGCATTAGAAGCAGCAACCCTGGTCGCGCCTTTCGACGGAGAAATTATTGAAATCTCAATTCGAGTCGGAGAGCTGGTTAATGCCGGCCAGCCCGCAATCCTGCTCGCCGATATGGATAACCTGGTTCTTGAAACCACCGATTTGAACGAAGTAGATGCCAGCCGGGTAGAGGTTGGCGATCAGGTGACGGTCAATTTTGATGCCTACCCGGACAAATCCTTTACGGGTACTGTAATGACGATCGCGCGGAAGTCCTCGCCTGGATCTGCTGTTAATTACAAGGCGCGTATCAAGCTGGATGAATTCCCACAGGCGCTGCGATGGGGGATGTCCGCCTTTGTGGTTATTCGAATCGACTAACCTGCGCATGGTCTAAATCACTCATACTGGATTGCGTCCAGTGTTCGAATTCTTGCGGCTCTCCTGGCTGGGAAAATCGCTGCTAGCTGCGAGATAAATAAGGCTATAACCAGACCCGTAACCACAGCCGATACCGGCAAGTAAAAATCGAGACTGTAACCCGACATGCTCGCCATTCCGCCCAGTATGATCCACGCTAATAATGCGCCAAAACCCAATCCCAGAACCCCGCCAATAATGCCCATCAAACCGGCTTCTGCCAGGATCATAAACAATACCTGAGATCGAGTCATCCCAGTCGCGCGCAGCATGCCGATTTCACGGGTCCGTTCGATCACGTTCATGGTCATGGTGTTGATCACACCCAAAGAACCGATAACAACCGCAATTACAGCCAGTAAATCAAACATTTGGAAGGCCTGATTCATTAACTTCAGGACGCGGTCGCGTATGGATTGATTCGACTCCATTATCAAGCGGTACCGTTTACCGTAAAGATCATCAATCCTCTGCTCAACTTCGGCGACCGAAATCCCCTCCCCTACCTTAACCAGGTAGGTGCTGGCATCATTTATTCGGAAATAACGGCGCATATCATTCCAGCTTGCGTTCATGACCAGCCCCTGATTGTAAAAATCAACCACCACCGCCGCAACTTCAAATGGTCGAAATCCCAACCGCGTTTGCAGCCAAACCTGATCGCCGGCAGATAATTGATACTTTTCCGCCAGCACGCTGGAGATAAAAACAGCATCCCCGCCTGCCAGGCGGTTGATTGCGGATAGTGGCTGTTTTTGTGAATCGCTGAAGACGAAATTTGTCACCTGTGAATAACGTTCAGGTTCGATTGCCATTAAAGTGATATCCTCACTTTCACCCGGACGGATTTGAAATGTAGCCGGCAGGTAGCGAATCTGCGCGACAGCCGCTACCCCCGCCACCCCCTCTAATCGCCGGGCAATATCCCCTCTCAGCGGCACCGCCGAACTGACATATAAATCCCCTCCCAGGTAAGAATTGATCCAGGTGCGCAGGTCCACCGAGAAAGAACCCGTTAAACTCTGTACGGTCAAGATCATGGACACCCCGATCATCAATGCCGCCACAGTTAAGGCAGTGCGCGTTTGGCTGCGTTGGATATTGCGGCTGCCCAATATTCCGCTGCTGCCGTACACAAACCGCAGCACAGGGCGGATGAACCGTTCCCACAATTTCACTGTGGCGGGAATCAACAAGGTGGCTCCCAGGAATAAGAAGAACACCGTCATGCTTCCCAACCGGAACTGAGGATCGTATGCGAAGGGGTTATAGGCCAGCAGGGCTGAAGCGAAGATGAGCAAAGCCAGGCCAGCCTTCCAAGAGTGGCGCATCATCCAGCCCGACTTTTGAATGCCCCTAATCCTTAGCGCTGACAAAGGCGATACCCTGCCAGCCTGCAAGGAGGGAACAGCCGCGGCAGCCAGGGTGACAAGCAGGCCCAGCGCCACACTGATGAATAACGCCTGCCATGGAACCTGGATTGAGCCAAGATCCGTGCCCAGCAGAGTGCCCATCAACCCCGCCAAGCCGCGCGAAAGCAGCAGGCCTAAGGCCACCCCCAGCAAGGATCCAATGGAACCCAACAGGCTGGCTTCAATCAACATCTGGGTCACAATTTGCCGGCGGGTCATACCGATCGTCCGCAGCATCCCAAACTCTCGGGTCCGTTCGATGACATTCATCGCGAAGGCGTTGTAAATTAAGAATGCGCCTACGAACAAAGCGATAGCGCTCATAAAGTTGAGGCCGATCTGGTAATTGGTTAACATTTGGGTCATGCGCTGGCCCTGGTTAGCCGGATAAGTGACAGACAAGCTGGGGCCGATACGCGATTGCATGCTTGTGCGCAGTTTCTCCAAAAAAGCGCTGCTGTTTTCAACCACAACAATATCGATCTGGTCCAGTTCACCTTTCCGGTTAAAAAATTGCTGGGCAACCTGCAGGCTGATGACTCCAAACGCCCCATTGTTGCTCAATCCGGGGCCCTCTCTAGCCATTAAACCCACCACCAGCAGTTTTTCCAGGCCATTTGGAGTCAGGATTTCGATGCGGTCGCCAGCCCGGATATCATTATCATCAGCAAATTTTTCAACCAGCACGATTTCATTCGTCGATGGTTGTGGTGATAGGAACGAACCAGCTTTGATAACATAATCGCGCGCCTGGGGTTCCAGTTCAGGATCCACGCCATGCAACAGAAGACCGCCTGCACTGGTGCCCAGGAAACTGATCTCGACCTGACCATCCGGGATTTGATCAGCCAGAAGGGTTTGGGCCTTTATCACCGGGATCGCGGTTTTTACACCCGGTATGGTATTCACGCGCGTCATGACCTGCTGCGGGAAGCCACTCTCGCTGCTTGAGGAGGTAATGGTTAATGACACCCTGCCGGAGGTATTCTCAAACAAGCGCGTAATTGAATCAAGTGCCGCCTGGTTGACCACCGAAATCGATAGGACACCTGCGACGCCCAGAACGATGCCGGCACCACTCAGGACAATCCGCAAAAATCTGGCGCGCATTGAGCGCAAGGTCAGGAATCGAGTCAGCAAAGGATTTACTCCTGGCTTTCCATCTGTTCCATCACCTCCATAATTGTCCGCAAGCGAACAGCCGCAGACGATTGCGTTTCAAAAACAACCTCCTGTTCAATTTTTCCATCCTTCAAAAAAATGACACGGTCGGCATAAGCTGCCGCCCTCGGATCATGGCTGACCACCACAATCGCCTGATTGAACTCATCACATGATTTTCGCAATAACTGCATAATCACCCTGCCGGTTTTCGAGTCCAGGTTGCCGGTCGGCTCGTCCGCCAGAATAATGGCTGGCTGGCTGATCAGGGCGCGCGCGATGGCAACCCGTTGCTGTTCTCCCCCTGACAATTGGTCCGGGCGGTGACCGCGGCGGTCAGACAATCCCACCAGCTGCAGCAATTTTTCCAGGCGGTCGCTGAACTTGCGCGGGTCTTTACCGTCAATGATGATCGGTAAAAGGATATTTTCTTCCGCATTTAATGTGGGTACAAGGTTGAAAAACTGAAAAACAAAACCGATGTTGTGCCGGCGTACAAGCGTGGCTTCCTGGTCATTCAGCCCGGACAATACTTTCCCGGCCAATCGGATGGAACCCTGGGAGGGATCATCTAATCCACCCAGTAGGTGCAATAAGGTGGATTTACCGCTGCCCGAAGGACCCATGATAGCCACAAATTCTCCCTTTCTGACATTAAAATTCACGCCCCCAAGCGCAACCACCTGGTGCTCACCCAGCTGGTAAATTTTCAGCAATTCATTTGCTTCCAGAACAATCATGGTTAATTCCTTTATGCATCATGAATGATGATTTCGCCTTTATACCCATCCACCGAAACCAGCTGTTCATCCACCAATAGCTGCATCACGTTATTGACCGAGACAACTGCTGGAATTTTGTATTCGCGCGCAATAATCGAGCTGTGAGAGAGCATGCCGCCAGATTCTGCAATAACAGCCCCAGCTTTGGAAAAAAGTGGCGTCCACCCGACATCAGAAAAGGGAATTACGAGAATGTCGCCCTTCACGATTTTATCCTGATCTTCTATGCCCTTAACGGTTTTGACTGGCCCGGTGTAATATCCCTGGGATGTCGGCGTACCCCTTAAAACTGTCCCGCCGCTGGCATAAACGGGCGGTGGTTCTTTACCGTATATGACCGCCGGCAATTCCATGTGTTGACACTTTTCCATATCAGATTTTCTTTCTCGAACAAGCTCGCGAGGATGTGGGTCTTTGGAACCCTGTTGTTCAACAATACGCTCTACTTCCTCCCATTTCAGGTAAAAAATATCAGACCAACAATCCAATAAGCCGTGATTTACAAGGTGCATCCCCAAAGTTTTAAAATATTCTCTTAATAACCCGTAGGCAAAAATATACAGGTATCCAATTTGTTCACGTAATAGACTGAAACGGCGCGCACGCTTATAAAAAAGGTTTACCAGGAATGTTCGGTTCGGGAGTTCATGAAATCGTATATGGCCTTGCTTTACGTTGTCCCTGGGGATGTAACTGGCAACCATCTTCAGGACAATTTCTGGTTTTTCACGCCATGGCACCGCTGAAAAGTCGTTACTGCTGTCACTCAGATGGCCAAATCGACGGATAAAGTCATAAACCGCATTCTGGAATTTTTCGATGTCACCTAATTTCCGAAACTCATCAAAATCACATGACTGGATCGAATTTCGCATATCCTCGGACAGCAGCTTATATTGAAAATTTAAATCCCTTAGCCATGTTTCTGGAAAATACGCTTTTATATCCTCTTCACCTTCAAGCAAATCGAAGTGAGCGAAATTGACACCCCGTTTTCGCAGAAGGTTCGAGAAAACTCCAATGTACATGGTCATCAGCAATGGAATATTTATATTGAAATAAACCAGCTGCTTTACAAGTGTAAAATGACGCTTGATCGCTGAGATGGTATCAGTTGCTCCCAATTCGGAAATTGCTGCAACATCGATGCGTTCGACCTGCTCTTTTAACCCTGGGTAAGCCTTATTGAATTCTTTCTCGAAAGTCCACTTGCTGTAAAAAAAGCCAACAAGCCGAGGTAGACGGCCGAGGGAATCAATATTCACGCGCATCGCTGGGCGTCCTGCTTCCTTGGGGACGATCCCCATCATCATCTCCAGTCCTTCCGACGGCAGTCCTGCTTTGTTAAATACCTGCCCAATTGCCCCCATATTAAAATAAGCACGGTAATAGAACTGATGCGCCAGGTCGAAAGGCTGCAAATCATTTTTACCAACCATCTCAGTGAGGATATTTATCCATCCGGATACAACCAGGGGGATATTGATCGACCAAACCAGTGGTTTAATTTGCCCTGGCAGCATTTCGCGAGAAATTCGATTGGAAAAAACATCCAGCGCTCTCAATGTGGAAATTTCCCGCATCTGGACCCAATAGACCTGCTCACCATCATAGACCCATTCCAAATCGATTGGCTTTTTGAACCTGCGCTCTATTTTCTCTACACCTTTCACAACCTGTTGGATCACATCTGTTGGGATCGTGGATCCTTCCGGCTGCACGATCCACCTGCCCCACTTGTAAATCCAGCGGCAAGGTGTTGCACCATCGTGCAATAGCTGTAATCCATTTCCTTGCACTGCCTCAACCACGATTTCTGATGCACCTGTCATCGGATTATGGCTGAAGGCTGCCCCCGAGAAACAGGGATTAACCATCTCCTGAATGATGACCGCCATTTTTAAGCCATTGTTTTTTAAACCTGAGCGTTCAAGGTACGTCTGCACGCTTTGTGTAGATAATTTCTTCCAGACGGATTGAACGCAGGAAAAAATTAACTCGACACCTTTTACATCCAAAAATGAAGTGAATTGGCCGGCAAAGGAGTGGTCGAGTCCGTCCTCGATATTGGCAGAGGACCTGATCGCATAAGGCCGTCCATCGTTCAGTACTCTGGCTAACTCTGTTCGAATCATATTTTCAGTAAATATCGGATTCTCACGGTATGCTTGGTGGAAATCCCAGGGAATGACATGCGTCTCAGGAACCATAAATCCCCGATCCATCAACCGCCGCAGGTTTTCCGCTTTCGCGCCGATGCCCTGTAAATCGCGGCTTTTACGCAGATTAATCAAAACCTTCCCATTCATTATTTCCCCCGGTTCTTAAGCTTGACGAGATTTCGATTTACCTTTACTCAGTCCCATGCGTTCCATCAAGCGGTTCATCATGCGCCCCATGGGGATTTCCTGCATGGCATCTTCCATACTGACGGTTCCCATCCTGCGAGCGCGGATATATCGGCGAATATCGGGAACAATCGCGATAACCATTAATAAATTAATCACAATGGCAAATACCACGAACTCCCACCGGCCGGTCCGAATCCACAGCCAGGGAATCATCAACCAGGTGCCAGCCGTCATGGCAACCAGAAATTCTTTGAAGACGATGAATCCTAAAAACATAGCAAACAGGTTGGTTGCCAGCGTCCCTAGAGGGTCTACAGCCAAGAATGCACCCAAAGCGGCAGAAAGCCCACCTCCACCCCTGAAGCGGTGAAAAATCGTCCAGATATGCCCGCTAACCACACCGATTCCGGCAGCAAGATAATAAGGTTGATCCGAAAACAGCAGGCGGACAGCCAGTGTGGGCAGGATTCCCTTAACAATATCCAGCACCCCAATCATGGCGCCAATTTTCGGCCCCAGCATGACCGAGGCTGTCGTGGCGCCCACATTCGTCAGGTGGTAAGTCTCACCGGTACCACGATCGACCATTTCAACCCGATCAAGGTCTATCCCGGGGGCAAATTTCCTGGATACCAGTCTGGAGACAGAAATTGACCCAAAGATATAACTCACTATTAAACTGCTAAACAGGAGTAGAAGATCCAATTCGATCCCCCCGGTCAAAAAAGAATGTAAATGTTATTCTATTATAAGGAGTAGAAAAATTTTTACAATTTTACAAACTTTGTATCATTGGACAAGGGTCGACTTCTTGAATACTTGGATCTAACCAGCCTGCACTTGACGAGTGAAGTTTTTCTCTCATCTGCATCCTGGCGCGGGCAAGACGACTCTTGACAGTGCCAAGTGGAATGTCCATAACCACGGCTACCTCGCTGTAATCCATCCCGTACATCTCCACCAGTGCCAGCACGCTGCGGTAAGCACCGGGCAGTTGATTCATCGCCCGGTACAGGCGTATGGATTCTTCTTTCTGTTCCACTTGCGCCTGTATGGAAGGGGCGGGATCTGCAATCCAGGCGGGTGATTCGAACTCCTCACCATCTTCAACTTCTGGATACAGCGCCTGGGTCGGGTGGCGGTGAGCCTTTCGCAGCATATCATAACAATTGTTGGTCACGATCCGCAGCAGCCAGGCGCGAAAATTCCCCTTGCGGAAGTGCGATATCCCATGAAAGGCTTTTATGAAGCTTTCCTGGACAGCATCCTCTGCCTGGTCCGGATCAGAAAGCAGCATTACAGCGTGATTATAGGCTGTCTCCTGATACAGCAGCACCAATTCGTTGAAGGCATCCAGGTCACCTCTCGCCGCCTGCTGGATCCACGTTTCTTCTTGCCTCTCTACGGTTCTCTCTAAACTTGCCATCATACCTCTGCATTAATCAAAACGAATAACAGTTTCTCATAAAGGTATCTTACGGCTCTCTGGATTTATTTGGTGGTAATGATCCTCACAACCGATAGACAAAAAGTAGTACAATTTGACCGGAAACGTAAACAATTAATGAATTACACAACCAATTATTCATTCGGTACCTGGGTTAAACGCCGCCGGAAAGCCCTCGATTTGACGCAGGACATGCTTGCGCAGCGAGTGGGCTGTTCACCATCGTTGATTTTCAAGATCGAGACAGACGAACGCCGTCCCTCCCGCCAGATGGCTGAAATACTGGCTGCCCGCCTGGAGATCCCCGCCGACCAAACCGAACTTTTCCTCAAAGTTGCACGCCAGGACCGGGCTGCTGACAATCTGGATGCCATTGCCCCACCCGAAGTGCCGGCACCCCTCAAAGAGGCTGACCGCCCGGCCTCAAACCTGCCGCTCTCGCCCACAACTTTTATCGGCCGTGAACACGAGATGAACATTCTGGTCAGCCAGCTGACCGAGCCGGCCTGCCGTCTGCTCACCCTGCTAGGCCCTGGCGGCATTGGGAAAACCCGCCTAGCTGTCGAGGTCGGCCGCAGGCTGCAGAACGTGTTCCCGGATGGGATTTTCTTCATAAACCTCGCCACTGTCAGTGATCCAGATTCATTGCTGCCCGCCTTAGCCGATGGTCTCGGCATCACATTTTCTGGTCCTGCTGAACCCCATATCCAGTTGTCCCAGCACCTCAAAGCCAAGCAAATCCTGCTAATTCTAGATAACATGGAGCACCTCGTCGCCAACGCTTCATTCCTGGCGGAAATTCTCCATCAGGCGCCGCAGGTGAAAATACTGGTCACCTCCCGCGAGCAGCTTCAACTTCAGTGGGAATGGCTGTTCGAGGTGCAGGGCTTACCCGTTCCAGAAGATCCTCAAATAACAGTGCTGGAATCAAACACCGCCGTCACCCTTTTCCTGCAGCGCGCGCGCCAGGTTTCACCGCACTATCAATTTAACGAACCAGACCTTGCTGCTGTGGCGCGGATTTGCAAATCGGTAGATGGCATTCCCCTCGCCCTGGAGCTGGCTGCTTCGTGGGTTCGCCTGATGACAGTACAGGAAATCGCGGACGAGCTCGAACGCAGCCTTGATCTTCTTGAAACCAGTTTGCAGGATGTCCCCGCCAGGCACCGTTCGATGAAAGCCGTTTTTGATCACTCCTGGAGTCTCCTCGCAGAAGAAGACCGCCAGTTGTTGATGAAATTATCTCTTTTCGCCGGCAGTTTTACACGTAAGGCAGCCCAGGCTGTAACCACGGTCAGCCTATCGCAGCTATCATCATTCGTGAGCAAATCCCTGATCCATTTTGATCAAAATTCAGACCGTTACAATTTTCATGAGATGGTCCGCCAGTACGCACGCTCTCTGCTCGACCAGCGCCCCAAATTGATGCACCAGATCTATGAGCAGTACAGCCGCTATTATTCAAACTGGCTCTCCGAACTGGAATGCCCGCTTAAAAGCCCGCAACAGATCGAAGTTTCGGCACGAATACGCCTGGAGACCCCCAACTGGACTTCAGCCTGGCGTTGGTGCGTCGACCAGCACCGCCTGGACCTGCTGCGGTTAATGATCCCCTGCCTGTCCTGGTATCATGAAGTGAACGGCTATTACGCGGATGCGCTGGCGTTATACCAGGTCACAGTCGACCAGGTTCTCGCGACGGGCGACCCGCGCCTTTTCCCTCCGGATGAGAAAGCCACAACAGCCTTCCTGTTGGATAACCTGGCCTGGAATGAATCTCGCATCGGCAACCTGGAAAAAGCTAGGCGGCTGCTGGCTGAAAGTTTGGAACTGGCCATCGAAGTTGCTGACCAGGAAGTGCTCTACTTTATCTACGGGAACTGGGGGTATATCGCTCTGCAAAACGGCAACCCTGAAGATGCCGAACGGCTGACACTTAAAAGCCTGGAATCCGCCCGAATTCTGGCATCGGAATGGCATATTGCTATTCCGATAAACGTGCTCGGGATCATCGAGTTCCAACGCGGGAACCTTCACCAGGCACAGCAGCAATTATCCGCCTGCCTGCCGCTCTGGCGTACCGTCGGTGACCCGCGCGGTATGGTCTTTTGTTTGCTCTACCTGGGCATGACCAATTTTGCCCTCGGCGACCTGGATTCCGCCCGGTCTGTCCTGCTGGAGAGCAATGCCATCGCCCAAAGGAAAAAAGACCACTGGGCGCACGCCTTCGGTCTCGACCTGCTCGGGCAAATCGCTGTGGCGAAGGAAGAATTCGACAGCGCTCAGAAACTATTCGAACAGAGCCTGTATTCCTCGCGGGAAATCGGAGATCAATGGGCTGCTACCCAAACCCTGATCCACCTTGGACAGGTTCAGGCCAGGTTCGGCTTCACACGCCAGACCAGGGAGGTTTTCCTGCAGGCGTATCAAAATGCTGAGCACGCCAGGTGGACACCAACTTTGATCGAGGTTCTATTGAGATATGTCGGCGCCGACCCGAACTTGGATGCGGCTGTCAAGCTGGAGATTGTCCAGGCTGTCCAGGCTCATCCAGCAGCCAACCCGGTTACCATGAACAACGCCCAGGAATTATACAAATCACTTCGTTCAGATGGCGGGATGACGAGATTTAATCAGCCCAAACAACCAGAAAAATCTGCCGAAGCCTGGGCGCAGGAGATTTTTACTCACCTCGCGGAACAATTAGATCAACCTTCGCGGTAAAGATATAGTGAAATGCGGTGCACCATTTCCTCCCCAGCATCCTGTCCGCGCATGGTTTTCTCGATCTGGAAGAATCCCCAGGTACCCTGGCTCTGAAACGCATTGATCGACAGGAAAATGACGATATGAATCGATTCTCGAAGTGGCGTTTCTATTTTCTCGACCGCTCTGCGAACCGCGTTCTCAACCGACGGCAATAATTTGGAGCATAAGTCATCTGGCAGATACAGGCGGCGGCAGGTCTCACTTAACCAGGAACCAAGGTCCTTCGGGCTGTCTGTATCGCATGGGAAACTTACCTCCGAAAAAACACTCCAATTTTCGGAAGACAGGTAATCGCTGGAATTCGAGGGAAAATTCATGCTTACTTTATACCCGGATCAAACTGCACCGGGGTGCGAAGATCGCAGACAGGCAGTAACACAATAATTTACACAATTAAAAAAAGGTAATTCGGATGAAATCCATAAATCTCCACAGATGGCTGAAAATCGTCGGCATGATGTTGCTGCTGGTTTTAGCAGCGCCAACAAGCGTGTACGCGCATGAGGGTGAAGCGGGCATTGATCTGGGTCAAAACCTGCTAACACCCGGCAGTGTATTAAAAATTGAAGGATTCAACCTGGGCGCAGATGTGACTGTTACCATTGTTCTCGAGAAAGACTCGCGGCGCATTCCAATCGGTCAAATTATTGCGGATGACCATGGTGATTTTCTGGCTGATTTCCCCCTGCCGCAAGACCTTCCCGTTGGACTTTATACCGTGACCGCTATTGATCAACGCATCCCAGGGTCTGAAAAATTTCTTGCCACAGCCACACTGCGCGTGGAAGAGCCGCGCTCCAACGCCTGGTTGACAACAATAGCACTGCCAGTTTCGGTTGTTCTTGGCCTGGTCCTTCTGGCAGTGGTGTACTTCAACAAGAAGGCGAAGACTGTGTAGAGAACCTATACGGCAGACTTTTTTTACGCATGCCGCTGCAAAGAATTGTCGCGAGTAGGGTTGTCCCCGCTTACCACAGAATGGTGAGCGTGGTTTGATAACCGAGAAGATACATGCCGATGCCAATAAGCAGATAAGCAATGGTCCGTGCGTTCATTATTTTCTCCTGGTTGACTCATGAAAGGGATCCATTAAGTAGACGTCCGCTGTTGAGAGAGACTTGACTCCCACCCGGATGGTTGGCGGCAACAACCGCCCCTCAATACTCACCCGTTTTCGCGACGGGCATACCCCACCTTGAATATCATCCTGCAGCCGATTGGAAGACCAACCTGAATTCACCTTACGCTTTTTGTTGATCACAGTTCACCTGTTCGGATCAGGCCGCCAGCCGAACCCGCTCGATTGACAGCGCAAGATCAGAAGAATTACCACCAAAGAGGATTTCCCCTATGCGCAGTCTGGCGCGCGCAAGGCGGCTCTTGACGGTCCCCAGGGGAATGCCCAATGCTACCGCTACTTCGGCGTAATCCAAATCATATATTTCCACCAGGGTCAGCACACTGCGATAGGCAGCCGGCAGCATATTCAGCGCCTGCCGTAATCGCAGGGAATCCTCATTTTGCTCGCTGCGCGCCTGAATCGAAGGGGCTGGATCAATTACCCAGTCAGGCGACTCCACTTTGTCCCCGTCTTCATCCTCAGGGTAGAGCCTTTGAGTTGGGTGCCTTCGTGCCTGACGGATCATGTCGTAACAGGTGTTGGTTACAATCCTGAAGAGCCAGGCACGAAAGGAGCCGTTCCTGAACCTGGCTATACCCTGGTAAGCCTTGATAAAGCTGTCCTGAACAGCATCCTGTGCCTGCTCCGGGTCACCCAACAGCAGGCAGGCATGGTTGTAGACCGCTTCTTGATAAAACAACACCAGCGCATTGAAAGCGTCCAGCTCGCCGTTCTGGGCATTCAGAACCCATTTTCTTATTTGAACCTCGCTGCTTTCTGGCTGATTGGCCATTATCCCTCTATGCCTGGCGCAAACCTGGATCGGGCAGGAAACATCCAGGATTCCCAGGTGACTTCCTTATTAATTCCAAAATAGATGCCCATTTATTTATTAATGCCATCATACAGATTTTGGCTGCAAAACATCTCCTCCAGTGGGAGAGTATCGACTATCCACATGGTTAGTTAATAGAACCCACCACATTTCCGGCCACATCAAATTCCATGTCCGAAGCGCTTCACGTCAGACAAAAAAAACGTGTGAAATATGGTCTCTTCGTTTATCTTGTTGGAGGAATTTTTCACTGCGCCGCAAAATTGGCACGATTTGAAATAGCGCCTCGTATAATCACCTTCAAAGCCAACCGCGATCACGGTTTCAGTTTCCGGGGAGCCATAACCTGGGTTATCTTTATATTTTTCCCTGCTGGGTGACCACCGCTGTTCCTAAGCTAGCTGCGAGGAACAGCATGGTGGATTTTGTTATCATACCGAGACCAACAATGCCAGCGCCAATGCCAGGCCAGTTGCGAGCATCCTCTAGAACAGCCAGGCGGACAACGAAATAGGCAACAAGAACCCACCACAACAGATAATCGAAGGCAAAGCACATGATGACCGTGCCGCCAAACAGGGACACAGGGGCAATGAGCACAGGAAAAGTGGAAAAAATCTGAGCACTGCGTTTCCCCCCATATCGCGTGCCATCAGCACGTCCAGAACCATGACAATGCCCTGCGCAATTGCAGGCAGAACGCGCAGCCCGCGCAGGGATTTGCCAAATATATCCAGGCCAATGCGGTCAAACATCGGCGTGTTTCGCTGATAAGATAGGTGGCCCCAATCCGGGCGGCGAGCGTTCATGATGAAATCGAGTTCATCGCGATGAAAACTATCTTGCCCTCAGCCAGGGGCTGCAAGGTCATTGTTTTTTCATCACTAACTTCAAGGATCCCGACCAGATAATCGGGATTACTTTGAAGGTCAGAAACCAGGAAGTAATTGATGCGCCGCCAGGAAGTTGCCCCCCTCGCCCACCGGCGTGGTGCTATCAAAATCCGGCCCAGATGCTGAGATTAACAGATCATCCAGATGCCAGCCTGACTTGAGCGCGCATGCGGATATCGCGGCTTGACGCGCCTACCAGGATCTCATATAAACCATCTTCCGTGACCCAACCATTTTTTGCCGGGTCATAGAACCAGAAGGCCTCTTCCGTCAGGCGCACCTCAACCTGACGGCTCTCACCTGGCTGCAACTCCACCTTGACAAAGGCTTTCAGCTCTTTCGGCGGACGGGACAGGCTGCATTCAAGGTCACTCACATAGACCTGTGCAGTTTCTGCTCCCGGCCGGGTGCCGCGGTTGCGAATTGTAAATCGAAGGGTCAATCCATCCTGGACATTGAAAACTTGAGGGAAGATTTCCAGGTCGCTGTACTCGAAAGTGGTGTAACTCAAGCCGTGTCCAAAGGGGAAGAGCACTTCCCGGTCGGTGTAGTCGTAATAGCGGTAGCCAATGAATAAACCTTCGCCGTACAGGACCTTTCCATTTTCCCCGGGATAATTCACATAAGCGGGATTGTCTTTCAACCGGCGTGGAAAAGTGGTCGGTAATTTACCGCTGGGCGACACATCCCCAAAGAGAATATCCGCCAGCGCATTGCCCTGTTCCTGGCCGACATACCACAACTGCAACACGGCATTGACCTTGTCCAGCCAGGGCATTTCCAGCGGTGAACCGCAGTTCAGGACGACCACCGTGCGCGGATTGACCTCCGCCACCCGGCGGATAAGCTCGTCCTGTTCACCCGGCAAGCGCATGTCTGCGCGGTCAAAATCTTCCGACTCCCAATCCGGGGTTAGGCCTGCCACAATCACAGCCGCGTCACTGCCAGAAGCAAGTTCGACCGCCTCGCCGATCAGATCATCCGGATGGGGCGGCAGGCACCCCAGGCGTATCCATCCGCCCGGCCGGCGTCTGGCCGCCCGAAAGTCAATTTGCACCGCAACTGGCTCACCCGCGCGCAGAGACAATAGGGTGTTTTCAGTTTGGCCGCGCCCGGGCTGGCTGTTGACCCTGATCAAAGGACGTCCGTTAAAACTCATCGAGGTTTCGCCAGCCGCTTCCAGCCAGAAGGCGTGCGTACCGCTTTCTTTCGGGATGAAGACACCACGGATACGCGCGCTAATGCCAGGTTGTGAAAACAGGCGCTCATGCACATCCCAAAAGTTGACAAACGTGTAAGAAATCCGCTGGCTGTGTACCGGGTCTCCATCGCTGCTCTCGCCATCGAAGACTTCCAGCTGCCAGCCGCTTTCGCCTTGATGCGTTTGCAGACAGTCAGGCTCAAGGTAGGGTGGAAAGCGGTGCGAAAAGGTCCCTATGGCGTAATCGACTTCGAGCGTCTCTCCAGCCCGGGAGCGGATACCATCCAGCGGCGAAACGGCGTAATACGGCACAACCATTGAACTGCCGCCGCCCATGATTTGCGCCCAGCGCGCGTTGGCACCGATCACCGCCAACCGTCGCACGCCGTGCAGCGGCAGCCCCCCATTGTTCTTGAGCAAAACGATCGCTTCGCGCGCAGCCCGCCGAAGAAGGTCGCGCTGGGCGGGGGTATTCAACCCGCCTTCTGGGGGCATCGATGGATGATCAAACCGCCCGGCGCGCTCCAGGGTGCGCAGCAGGCGGCGGATTTTATCATCCAACGCCTGCTCGGTCAGCCGGCTCTGCCTGAGGGCTTGCTGAACATATTTGTCGCTCATCCAGCGCGCCGGACCTGGCATTTCCAAATCCAGCCCGCCAGACGGAACACCCTCGCTGTATGTCCCGCCCCAATCAGAGATCACCAGCCCGCCAAATTCCCATTCACCTTTCAAAATGGTTTTTAGCAGATAGTCGTTCTGGCTGGCATACTCTCCGCGAATGCGGTTGTAAGCGGACATCACAGCCCACGGCTGTGCCTGTTTAATCGCCTTACGAAACGGCTCCAGGTACAGCTCGCGCAGCGGGCGTTCTTCTACTTCCGCGCTGATGGACCTGCGCTGGTATTCCTGGTCATTGCACACAAAATGCTTGATGCAGCAGCCAACTCCGCGGCTTTGCACGCTGTCGATATAAGCACAAGCCATCTCAGCGCTCAGGTAGGGATCTTCGGAAAAACATTCGAAGTTACGCCCGGCGATAGGCGTACGGTGAAGATTGACTGTCGGCGCCAGGAGAAGATCAGACCCCTTGGCACGGGTTTCATCCGCCAGCAAGCCGCCAACTTCCCTGACCAGATCAAGATTCCAGGTGGCAGCCAGCGCGACGCCGACCGGCGTGCAGGCTGAAGGAGGGGCCAGGCTGCCCCACGAACCGCGAGCCCCATTCGGTCCATCGCTGACCTTGAGGGCAGGGATGCCCAACCTCTCGATCGCGCGTGTGTGCCAGGAGTCAACGCCTGCCAGCAGGCTGATTTTTTCAGCCAGCGTCAATGCGCCTAAAAGGCCTTCGAAATCAATACTCATGGAGTTTTCTCCGCCTAAGGGGAAATGAACTGCTCCAATTTTACTGCATACCTGCAGTCAAAAAGAACAACCTGCCGGAGTCAATTACAACCCAATTGGAATAGCGAACCTTCGCACTTACAGGGTGCGCAAAGCGGGGGCTCGAATATCATCCCCTTCCGGGGACCCTGAACCAAACCATTATTGCTGAGAAAATCTAGTGAGCGTGCACACCTGCAAGGTGCGCAAAGCGGGGGCTCGAATATCATCCCCTTCCGGGGACCCTGAACCAAAGCATTATTGCTGAGAAAATCTAGTGAGCGTGCAGGGGCTCGAACCCTGAACCAATGGCTTAAAAGGCCACTGCTCTACCATTGAGCTACACGCCCGCGCCTCGAATTTTATCATGCCCTCGGGTGGCCGTCAACAAAATCGGACCATTTCCTGGCTCCACTGGTGATTGCATATATAATACTTTCATGACCATCGAAGCCGGCACCCTTCTACGCGAGCGCTACCGCATCCTCAGCCTGCTGGGCAAGGGCGGCATGGGTGAAGTCTACCTGGCTGAGGACACTTCCCTCAACATTCAGGTTGCCGTCAAAGCCAATCACCGCCTGGGCGAGGACGCCACAGCCCAGTTCTTTCGAGAGGCGCGCCTGCTGGCTACCCTGCGCCACCCCAATTTGCCGCGCGTGATCGATTACTTCCTGCACCAGGACAGCCAGTTCCTGGTCATGGATTATATCCAGGGCGAAGACCTGGCTGATTACATCGACCAGCACGGACCCCAGCCGCTCGAACGCGTACTGAACTGGGCTAATCAGTTGGGCAAAGCGCTTATCTACCTGCACAACCAGGTGCCGCCGGTCATCCACCGCGACATCAAACCTGCCAACATCAAGCTGACCCCCAACGGAGAAGTGATCCTGGTGGATTTCGGTATCGCCAAAGCCAGCGACACCGCCCAGGTGACCGTCGACGGCGCCAGCGGCTACACACCCGGCTTTGCCCCGCCGGAGCAGTACGGCTCCGCCCGGACCGGACCCGACAGCGACCAGTTCTCCTTCGCCGCCACGCTGTATATGCTGCTCAGCGGACAGCGCCCCAGCGATGCTCTCCAGCGCGCCCTCGGCCAGGCTGTGCTCACCCCCCTCACGCTGCTTGCGCCCGCTGTGCCGCCCAGCGTCCAGGCAGCCATCGAAAGAGCCCTGTCGCCGCGCCGCGAAGACCGATTTCCCTCAGTGGAGGATTTTCTGCGAGCGCTCAACCAGGCTGCCGCTGCGCCGCACGCGCAAATGCCCGCCCGGATGGTCCCGGCCGTTCCTGCACCGTCTCCCGCGGATGTGACTGTCGCATCCGTGCCAGCCAAACCAGAGCCTTCCGCTCAGCCGCCGGTTGAGGCACCCTCAAAATCAGTGAAAAAGAACCGCTGGCTGTGGCTTGCTGCCGGGGCAGCGGTCGCGCTTAGCCTGTGCCTGATCGTTGGCGGCGTGCTGGTATTCCGTGATGTTTTGGGACCGCGCGCTCAGCCAACGCCCGCTGCCACCCTGCCGTTGGCGCTGATCGAACCGAGCGACACCTCCGAACCCAGGATCGTGGACTCACCCAGCCCGGAGCCCACCATCAGCGAAACGCCGGCACCCAGCCAGACGCCTGAAGTTGTATTCAGTCCTACCCCCCAGCCCAGCCCGACCGAAGCGCCCGCGCCGCTTGGGGGCGGCGGACTGCTGGTTTTTTCCAGCAACCGCGCTGACGGGCAGGTGCAGCAATTATGGGCGATGCCGGTATACCAGGATCCCAATGGAAACCCTATCCCTGGCGAGCCCCGCCAGTTGACTTTCGACGCCGGCGATAAATTCCAGCCAGCCTGGTCGCCGGACGGCAGCCGCCTGGCCTACGTGGCTCCTGGCGGCACAGACCAAAACGGCCAGGATCTTGGCCTGGACATCTGGATCGCGGATGCGCAAGGCGGTGATGCCGTCAACATCACCCGCCGGCGGGGGGATGACTTTGCACCCGCCTGGTCCACGGACGGACAGCGGCTGGCCTTCACCTACGACGGGCGCGAAGACGGCGTTCTGCAGCTTTACCTCATCGCACCTGACGGCTCAGACCTGCGCCGCATCAGCGCAGACCAGTTTGAATTTTCACCCGCCTGGACACCAGATATGAGCTGGCTACTTTTCGTTCTGCGGGCTGCGAGCCACAACATCCTGTACATGCGCACGCCGCAGGACGATTTTCTCGAGCTAACCCGGTATGACCGCGGTGAGGTCCTGGGCCGTCAGGGGGACGTTGAACACCCGGCAGTCTCACCCGACGGAGAATGGATCGCCTATACCCGCCTGGACGGAGGGCGGCAACAGATCTTCACCATCCGCTTCGCCTCCCGCGGAGCGGATATGGCGCGCCTGACTGACAGCGATCTCGACCGCGAGCCTGCCTGGTCGCCTGATTCCCAATGGGTGGTGTTCACCTCTGAGCGGGATGGCAACGCGGAGATTTATATCGTTAACCGCGCAGGTGGGACGCAAACGAACCTGACTGGTCATCCAGCCGTGGATATGCAGCCCGCCTGGCAGCCGCTGCCATAGTTGAGGAACAAAAAAGCGCCGCATTATCGGCGCTTTTTACAAGCCATTATTCGGGCTGGCTGGGCCGCGATACCTTCCGTTTGTGCGAAGGCCGCGTGCTCAACCGCCGCCTGCGGCCGCCTGCCCCGCCAGCATTCGGGCTGAGAATCAGTGAAAGCTGCGTCAGCGCGTGGAAGTCATATTCTCGCCGCCCACAAATATCACAGACCCAGGCTGGAAAGTCTGGCACCGTAATGAGATCATCCCCGATCCAGGTGTAATACACCACATAGGTATGCTGCATCTGCCCGGCCTGACATTCGCGGCAGGGGATCACAGCATCAGCGGGGTTCCCGGGAGATTTTCCAATGTTCATGGGCAGGATTATTGATTCGCCTTTACAGTAATATTCTGGTTTAATAATTTCGCTTCGTTTAAAGGCCAGTATACCACCAAAGCCTTACCAACGACATTCTCGATGGGCACGAATCCCCATTTATGCGAGTCAGAAGACTGGTTCCGGTTGTCCCCCAGGACAAACAAGCGGCCCTCCGGCACTACCCAACTGCCGGTGTAATCCGGCGGCGCTGCCAAATAGCTCTCAATTAATGGCTGTCCATTGACAAAGACTTGCCCATCCTGAACTTCGACCTGATCCCCAGGTAAGCCAATGACCCGCTTGATGTAATCTTCCTGCGGGCTGAAGTGGAAGACTACAATATCTCCGTAGCGCACCTCCCCAAAGCGGTAAGCCATTTTGTTGACAATAATGAACTCGCCCGGTTGAAGCGTTGGCTGCATGCTGATATTTTCTACCCGTACGCGCGCGACCATAAAATCGATCAACAGATACAGCACCAGCGCCAAAATCAGGGTTTGCAGGACCTCGACCAGGAAATGCATGATGCCCGAGCGTTTCTCGGGTTGTTGGTTGGGTTCCTGCATCGGTTCAGCTGAATACACTTTAGAATCTCCTACACTTTACCGATAAGCTCTGGTCGATTATAAGCACCTCCCTCGAACGGTGCAAGGTGTGTACCCATCAAACCCGATTAAGACTCACCTGTTCTTAATCTTGTTCCGCAGGTCCGGCAAAACAGATCACCGCGGGCAGCCCGCCGTCCGCACTGATGGCAGTATGTTTCCTCTCCGGACGATTCTATTTTTTCAACAATTTCCGGCGTTGATTTATGCCGTTTTCGAGGTTTCCTACCCGGGAACAATTGCTGCCGGTTTACCAGGAACGCAGCCAGCCCGGCCACCAGCAGAATAACGCCAAAAGCAGCCAGCGCCCAAGGCAGAGTGCTGCCAATACCTACCCTGCCAGGGGCAGTCCCATCCAGCGGCTGAACCGGCTGGACCGGCTGCAGACCAACACTCAGTTCGTCATCCGGCTTGTTATAGCGCATGGTGACGCGAAAGGTTGTGCCCGCAGAGACTTCACCGATCGTGTTGGTGAACACCACCAGGCCGTCCTCCCGCGCGAGACCATTACCAAAACTTGGGAAAATCTGCATTCCGCTGGCATTTAGCGGCTGCAGGATAGAGACGCTCATGGCACCCACGCTGTAATCGCCTGTCCAGGAGTATTGGAAGCGGCGCTGTTCGCCGTCACGTTCCAGGCGCGGGTCGTAATACTCCAGTTGAATACTGGCTGAAGGTGCGGTAAACGTCACTTTTATCCAATCCCCCTGCACTTCTGATGAATACGAGAGGTTGTATAGCAGCCCGTCCATATCCTGCCAGGCCAGGTTGTACGGCGCGCCTACTTCTCGCGGCAGCCGCAGGCTTACCTGGGCGGGGACGGACACCTGCGGGCTGATCTGAATTCGGTAGATCACCAGTACATCCGGCCGGTCGTATTCCGGCCAGATATCGATGTGCATGCGCTCAAATGTAACCACGCCCTGGGCAGATGAAGGAACCACCGGCACCGACAGGGCTATCAACAGAATTAAGATCAGGCTGAACTTACGCATACGGCTCCAGGTTAACCCTATGGTATTGGCAAATATTACCACACAAAGCCGCCGTGCTGCGCACAATGGTCTCCTCAGCACCCTAGCCCGCCGCTGTTCCCGGCAGGCTGGATGGCACGTTTTTTGTACCCTGGCAGGTACTCACCGCAAGCCCGCTGAGGAAAATCGAGTATAATCCACGCAAGATGAACGCGGACGAAAGGATGCAGCTTTGGCACGCCGGCGCACGGTCGAAGACCTCACAGTAGATGAATTACGCAGCCTGCTGATGGACAAGAGGCGGTCTGAACGCCAGCGCAGACTGGAGAAGTTCCGCCGGACTGGCCGCCTTATCCTGGTAGAACCCAACCCGGGACACGCAGCACTGGATGCCGTCAGCGCGCAAGTGGTGGAAGAAACTTTCCCGATCGCCGACGAGCGCCAGCCTGCCCGAAGAAAGCGCACCTGGGTCGACCATCTGCTTCTTTTTGTCGAAATCGCCGCTGTCCTTGGGTTGGCCTTCGTGCTCTTTAACGGCGTTGCCATGATCCGCAACCTTAATCAGGAGTTCAGCGCGGTGCTCGAGCAGCCCACTCTAACCCCAACCGCCATCATCCAGGCGGTGGTATTACCTTCCGGGCATACACCACCCAACCAGCCCGGTGGGGCGCGCTTCAACGAAGCGGAAATCCCTGAGCACCTGCGCCCACTGGCGCAAACGCTGGCGAGCCGGCCTATCCCCACGCCAAGCCCTGAGCAGGCTATCCGAATCCAGATCGCGGCTATCGGCGTGGATGCTCCGGTGGTGCAGGGTGACGGCGAAGAACAGCTTAAGAAAGGGGTTGGCCAGCATATCGGCACGCCGAACCCCGGTCAGAAGGGCAACCTGGTCCTATCCGCCCACAATGATATCTTTGGAGAGATATTCCGCGACCTGGATAAGCTGCAAAAAGGCGATGAAGTCATCATTTATACCAGCCAGCGGACTTATGTTTATGTTGTCGAACAAACGCAGATCGTCGAACCCACGCGCGTCGAAGTCATGGCGCCCACGCAGGAACCGGTGGTGACCTTAATTTCCTGCTACCCTTACATGGTCAATAACAAACGCATCGTGGTCACCGCGAACCTTACCGATCGGAAATAACATCCTTCAGGAGTATTGAATGAGCAAGAAGCAGAAACGCCGGGTTGCATCCACAGCCCAAACCGCCGTGCGCGAAACACCACTGAAAAGCCAATCCGCTCCGCCCAGCCGCTATTCCAGCAGCGGAGAGTTCAACCCCGATTACAGTCCCGTTATCAAAGACCTAAAACGCATTGGCATCCTGGCCGGAAGCTTTTTCCTGGTCCTGATCGTGCTCTCATTCTTCCTGCGCTGACAGATAACAAAATCGGACTCGGGGAAACTCAATTGGAGTCCGATGGCATAAAATCGAGCGCTTACCCCCCCGTGGCAACCGAGACGATGGTCAATCGGTCGCCATCCTGAGGGCATTCAGCCATCCTAAAGGCGGGCTGGCTCATTTCTCCGTTGATGATGAACAGATTGCTGTTTAACAGCGATGTGCGGTCTTCAGCGATAATGATCCCCACCATTTCGGGATACATCTCAGCCAGCCGGCTTACAATTTGCCCGTAGGTGGTTGTTGGTTCAATTTCAAGCTCGATCTGGCTACGCCCGGCGATATTTCGGGCCAGATTTGTGAATTCAACCGTTATTTTATTTGCAGCTTTTTCCATAATATCCACTGATAAGAAAATCCTGGCGTAAAGTCATCCTACCAGAGGTAGATGCTTATTTGAAACTGAAGGCGAAAATCAGCGCCCCACCCGCCGTGCCGATCCAGTAAAAATCCCTGATAAATTGAGGGAAGAGCTCTGATTGGCGCGCGGCCAGCCCAACCAACATCATCACGGATGCCAGCCCGATCAGCCACCAACTGACGATCTCATACCGCGGTTTATTCGGACCGAGGTCCTGAGCCTTTGCCCCTTTACCAGCTTTTTTGACGGCCAGCGCTTCCTGCCGTGCAAGGCGCCTTTTCTTCCCTCGCAGCCATGCCAGGCGAAAATAGAAGAAAAACATGGCGATAACGGTGATGACCAATCCGGTTTCCAGCTCCATCTTAACCCTCCCAATCTCTTCCTGCCAACGATAATTCCACGCTGGTTGTTATTATAACCGTCATTTTTTCCACACGGTCTTCACAACCAACTGATAAAAGGCTTTGAGCGAGGGCTGCGGACCCTCTTTCATGCGCAATTTTCGCCCGCGAGGTGTGATTTCCACCAGCATAACCCCAGTGGGACTCATTTCGGTCGGGACTCGTTCCAGCGCCAACACCTGAGTATACGGCAGCCTGATCATTGGGTAACGCTTTTTAGGCTTTTTTACCAGCGCCATCATGTAAAACTCCCCGTTCGCAGTCGGGGACGGCAAACGCACCAGCACGATTTGCGACTTGCGCTCAGGAACATCATGGATTTCAAAATGCGTGCCTGCGAAAGGGGTCAATTTGGAATCATCCAGACGCTCGCCTACGTGATCCCACCAAAAGCGTAAAAATTTCAGCCCATCCCGGTCGAGATACTTCAAAAATTCCTCCGTTTGCGAATGGAACAGGGTTGGCAGGGCTTCGTGGCAAAAATTGTAATGCTGGCTTTTTTCTTTACGCATGGTTGTGTCCTTAATCAGACAGGTTTAATTGGCGTGCAATAAAGTCATCAAAATTGGCAGGCGGTCTGCCCAACAACCAGGTTAATACCTGGGGATTGCCAATAAACTCGTACTTTTCATAGTAAGTGAACATTTTTATCAGGGTTTCGACCGCGTAGGGTTCCATTTGCGCAGCCCGCATCCGGGCTTCCCAGGCCAGCCGGTCGAGTGCGCGCGCCTCAATCGGGTGGGCGGTTATTTTGCTGACCCGTTCAGCGATTTGCCGCGCTGAAAGCGCTTCAGGCCCAACAATTTCATACTCTGCGTAAGCATGCCCTTCCTCTGTTAAAACAATTGCCGCTGCCTCAGCAACATCGCCGAGATCAACCAGGCTCTGCCGGCTGTCGATGGAATAGGGTACCGCATATACACCTTCCGTCATCATCCCATTCCAATAGCCCAGCAAGTTCTGCATATAGGCGGCGGGCTGCAAGATGGTCCAGGGTAAATCTGATTGGATCAACTGTTCTTCCACCAGCAGTTTATTCCAGTGGTGCGGCATGGCCTGTACCTGCGGTCGCAGCACCGAATGATAAACAAAGTGAAGCACTCTCGCCCGTATCGCTGCCCCGATGACCTCTTTACCAATGGTAACCTCATGCGGGTTCATATTCGAGCAAATATGGTACACCTTTTCAACACCCAGGAACGCCTGCGCCAGTACGCCCGCATCGGCCATATCACCGATCACGCAGTCTTCGACGCCCAACGCGCCCATCTCAGCCACCTGCGATGCCCGCCTGACCAGCGCGCGTACCTTTACGCCCCTCTGCAGCAGCGCCCGGCACACTGCCTGACCGGTTTTACCAGCAGCACCGATTACGAGGATCATCTTATCTCCAAGGGTATGACTGATTTTCGGCAGACATTATAGCGGATAACCGCCAATTATCAACCCGTGATTAATGTAGCTCCCGACGTCAGATCGGCGACGTCGGGAGCTGGCTTTGCGTCAGGAAATAACCATCAGCAAGGCGTAAAACTTACAATTGCTACAGGCCGCTTAGAATTCAACAGCCGCGCGCTGGACTGGTGGTTTCCAGAACTGAGTGATCAGGTTCATGATAATACCAACCACAGCGCCAGTTGCGATGGCGGGCCAGCCGAACGGGAAGATGCCCTTGAAGAGCGGGATGGGCAGGAAGCCGCCGGGGAAGCCAATGTTACCGCCGATACCGATGATCAGGATGGTCGCACCGATTGCCAGGGCTTTCGGGTCGAACAGATTCACCTTTTCAGCCATCATCAGCGCGATACCCTGCATACCAATGACGCCGAACAGATAGATCGAGAGACCACCTGAGACTGCCGTCGGGATCGAGGAGACGATATCCGCCAGGGTCCCGATGAAACCGAGCAGCACCGAGATGAAACCGGCGGTGATCAGCACCGGACCAGAGTAGTTCCGGGTGATGACCATCAGCGAGTTATTTTCACCGTAGTTGGTGCCGGCGGTGGAACCGAACAGGCCATTGACCAGGTCATTCAGACCGTCGATCATCAGGTTGATGCCGATGTAGCGGCTGAGGACCAGTTTTTCGCGGCCCTGCTCTGCGGCCAGATGGTCGACATACAGGCTGATCTGGTACAGGTGCGCGGTCGATTCTGGGATGGTCGCGATGGCCATGATGCCCACACCGAAGATGACCGTGACCGTGAGGTCGCTGGCGAAGTTCGGGAAGGTGATCTGCGGGGCGCGGATAACCGCCGACTGGCCGATGATGGAGAAATCAACCAGACCGAACGGGATGGCGACGATGTAGCCCACAATTGCGGCCAGGAGAATCGGCAGCATGCCGATGAATCCCTTACCCTGCAGGTAGACCGAGAAAATGAAGGCGGCCAGCAGGGTGAAGGTCGAGACGAACCACCAGCTCAGGTCGCCTTCGACGATGCCGCCAGCCACGCCGGAAGCCATCTGCAGGGCGGCTGCGCCCAGGCCGATACCAATCGTCACCGCAACCGAGCCAGTCACGACCGGCGGCAGGACTTTGTCGAGGCTCTCTTTACCGCCAGATACACGGATAATCAAGCCAACGATGATATTGATCACGCCGGTAGCGATGAAACCGGTCTGAACGATCGAAAGCAGCGCAGGATCAGCGGGTACACCGAAGGTCGGCTGGGTGATTGCCGTCACAGCCGCGATGTAGCTGAAGCTGGAACCGTAGTACAACGGGATGAATTTACCGATTGCCAGCTTGGAGCCAATCAGCGCGACCACCGTGCCGAAGCCGGTAATCGTCAAAACCGTGCTGACCGGGAAGCCCATCAGCAGGGCGCACAGTACGGTCGCCGGGAACATGGTAATGACATGCTGCAGGCCCAGCAGGACCATCCGGCCGAATGGCGGGGTGTCCTGTGGAAGGTAACCCATGACCGCAGGTTGTTTTGCTTCAGTTGCCATTGAAGTCTTCCTCCCTTGAAAAAGATTTAGAGACCTAAAATGTGGGGTTTTGGATTGCGTTGCGGGTCAGAGGGATGGTGTTTTCAGCCTCCGGAGTTCTCTCCGCTAATGAAAGCTGCTGGTTGTCTCTGTCCCTTTGGGTGTAGTGCGTTTGTGCTTTATACGTTTAATTTGCCTCCTTTCTACTTCACATCCGATCCCAACTGGGCGTAGAAACCGGGCACACCGGCGAGGTGCACCCGGTCAGTTACTAGCCACCGCAATTCTTCAGTACCAAAGCAATGATGATAAGGACCATCACGAGGGGAAGGATGTAAAGCAACAAACGAATTTCAGGTATTTTAGTTAAACCCCCGAACATGTCTTTCGCTACGCTGGATGCAAACTGAGTTTGCGTTGGGGGTTTGAAGTCAACCTCGCTGCCAGAGGACTTCGCAGCCAGGCGTGCTTCCAATGCTTTATCGAGCGTCTCAAACGCGGTGCGGATCATGCTTTTCGCCACCGAGTCAATCATGCGCTGCCCGACTGAAGCCAGCGCTCCGCCAATGTTGACGTCCCCCTCGTATTTCATCAGGGTCTTGCCATCGGCGTCCTCGAATTTCACCCGCCCAACGCCTTTAGCGAACCCTGGCGCTCCACGTCCATCCACAGTTAAAGTCAGGCTTTCAGGAGCAACGATATCGGAAAGAGTTAATTTCCCTGAGAATTTACCGGATACGGGTCCGATACGAACATTCATGATGCCTTCATATTCGTTTTCTGCGACAATATCCAGCTTATCCATGCCCGGCACAGCGCTGGCGAGAATAGCGGGGTCATAGAACATGTCCCATACATCTTCGCGCGGTCCGTTAAACACATGCTCGCCTTCGAGTTTCATTCTAAAAAAACCTCCGTTAAGGAAAAAAGTGGGGATTGTGCCGTTAACCGGCGTATCAGAATGGCTAAGGGGATTAACTCCCCTTAGCCTTTTGAACAAATGTGTACAGCCTGCTTGGGCTGAGCGTATCCATGGTCAGATCCAATGGATATTCCGCCAGTGCATCTTCAACTGCCTGCGCGAATACAGGTGCGACCGGAATCGCGCCCGCCTCACCCACGCCTTTGACTCCCAGGGGGTTCAATGGGGACGGCGTTTCAATATGACCCAGGATAAGTTTTTCCGGCATGTCCGTCGCCTGCGGGAAGAGGTAATCCATGAATGATGCGGTCAGCAACTGGCCGTATTCATCATAGATTAATTCCTCATAAAATGCGTCCCCGATTCCCATCTGGATTCCGCCGTGGATTTGCCCATCTACAACCATCGGGTTAACCGGAACGCCGCAGTCGTGGACCATCGCCATCTCTTTCATCTTCACCTGCATGGTTTCAGGATCGATTTCCACGATCAGCGCCATCGCGCCAGCGCCAGTTGCTCCGTAAGGAGGTCCGTAGTAGGCAACCGCCTCAAGACCGGGTTCCGTGCCCGGTTCCATTACTCCGCGCATAGGATTTGCGCGAGTAGCCAACTCTCCCAGCGATATCGCCTTGGAGGGAATATCCGCGACACGAACATAGCCGCCGCTCAATTCCAGTTCTTCTTCCGGGGCTTCCAGAATCTTGCTGGCAAGTTTAAAGATTTTCTCGCGCACTTTCACCGCTGCCAGGTGGGTGGCCGTTCCTGCGACGACGATACCACGGCTGGCAAACGTTCCCGCGCCCCAGCTAAAGTAGCCGGTATCACCGGTGATGACTTTGATGTCCTTCACATCCACATCCAGCTGTTCGGCCACAATTTGCGCAAAAGTGGTGTAATGAGCCTGACCCTGAGAAGTGTAGCCCGTCACCACGGTTACCTTGCCGTTTCCGCCAACTGTCACTTTGGCACCTTCGTACGGACCAACACCTGTACCTTCGGTGAAGGTGACGATGCCAATTCCGACTTTCTTGCCTTCCGCGCGCAATTTCGGCTGGATTTCCTTGCGGAATTTATCATACTGGATCAGTTCAGCGGTCTTTTCAAGCGCAGAGGGATAATCTCCGCTGTCCAGCACACCCTCAACAAAGTCCTGGCCAATGATGTTCGAGTAAACAGGAAATTCATTGGAATTGAGGACGTTCTTGCGGCGGATATCCAGCGGATCCATACCCAGTTCTTTGGCAGCCGCGTCCAGCATGCGCTCCATGACATACACGCCGTAATTGCGTCCCGCACCGCGCACTGGCGTAACAATCATCTGGTTGGTGAAAACCACCCGGAACTCAGTGTAGAAATTCGGCACCCGGTAGTTGCTGACCGTGTGCGTCTGTGTGTTTAACGGCACGGTCATCATGTAGGGGTTATAAGCGCCGGTATTGTGCAGGAACACATCCTTGAACCCGAGAATCGTGCCGTCTTTCTTCAGCGCGATTTCCGCCTCATGCACCTGATCGCGTTCAGAGGTGGTCGCCAGGAAGTTTTCACGGCGGTCTTCGTACCACTTGATTGGCCGGTTCAATTTCATCGCAAGATAGGTCAGCAGCACATCATCCGGCAGGGATGTGTTGATTTTGGGACCAAACCCACCGCCGGTATGCGGTGTGATGACCCGCACCTGGCTCTCGAACAAGCCCAGGCGGGCGGCCGTCTGGTTGCGCAGTGAAATGACCGATTGGGTTCCGCACCAGATGGTCATTTGCTTGCTGCTTTCATCCCATTTGGCGATGATGCCGCGGTTTTCCATGGCTGCGCCGGCAAGGCGGTTGATTTTGAATTTCTTTTTGATGACTACATCAGCCTGGGCGCGAGCCGCTTCGTAATCCCCGCGCTGCTGAGTGACGTGACCGGCTTCGTTCGAGGTCGTATCCTCGTGCAGCAATGGCGCGCCTGGTTCGAGAGCTTTTTCAAGATCGCAGACCACTTCCAGCGGCTCGATATCCAGGTAGATCAGGTCCAGGGCATCTTCCGCGATATAGCGAGATTCAGCCAGAACGACCGCGACTGGCTCGCCCGAGTAGCGAATTTTGTCCACCGCAATAGGAATGGTCGTGCGCGCCACATACGTCGCGCCTGGGATGGCGGTCGGAGGTGGGACCTGCAGCGGGCCCGGTTTGATATAGTCGCCAAAATCCGCCGCCGTCCACACACCGAACACCCCCGGCAGGGCGCGCGCTTCGCTGACATCAATGCTCTTGATTCTGGCATGAGCATAATCCGCGCGCTTGAACGCCGCGTACAGCATGCCGGGTAGTTCGATATCATCCAGATATTGGACACGCCCGGTAATAATTTCTGGATCTTCGGTGCGTTTTATGGATTTGTGAATATATTTACCTGACATAATCTCACCTCATATCCTTACTGGGCTGCCATCTTCTGAGCAGCGAGTTTAACCGCTTCCACAATGTTCACGTAACCCGTGCAGCGGCAGAAATTCCCGTCGACGGCTTCCAGGATTTCTTCATCCGTGGGGTTGGGTTTGTTGCCCAGGAAATCCACAATGGACATCAGGAAACCTGGCGTGCAGAAACCGCACTGCATGGCGTGCTTTTCGATGAAGGCTTCCTGAATCGGGTGGAGTTTGTCGGGGGTACCGAGCGATTCAACCGTTTGGATTTCATGCCCATCGGTCTGAACAGCGAAAATGATGCAGGAACGCACCGCCTGCCCGTCCAAAAGCACAGTACAGGCGCCGCACAAGCCGTGCTCGCAACCGACATGCGTTCCGGTCAGGCCGAGGTCATGGCGGATGAAATCACTCAGCAACAGGCGCGCTTCAACCTCGCGCTCATAAACCTGTCCGTTTACAGTAACTTTAATGGGGAATTTTTTGGTCATGACTGCCTCCTGTTATTTTACGCGCTCAACGGCTTCGGTCAGGGAGCGGCGTACCAGGACATCCACCAGGTGGCGGCGGTATTCGCTCGTGCCGTGCAGATCGGTGCCAGGATCAACTTCATCTTTACTAATCACAGCGGCAACCTCCTGAATAGCTTCAGCACTGGGCACATTCCCCAACAGAATGCGTGGTGCAGATTGTGACAGGATCGGACTTTCGCCAACGCTGAATAAAACCACGCGCACATCCTTGCAGCGGTCGCTCTCATCCAGTTCAACCACGCTGATGGCGGCTGCCTGGGCGTATCCACCGCGCTGGCGCGAAACCCATTTAAATGATGCAGCACTGCGTTTGGCCATTGGCGGTAATACGACCTCAGCCAGCATTTCTTCCGGCTCGAGAACCGTCATGAACGGGCCAACGAAGAAATTTTCCGCATCTACCCAGCGTTCGGCGCCCTGTTTGCGCACAAGCAGCTTTGCTTTAAGCGCCACAACCAGGGCAGGGATTTGCGCGGCCGGATCGGCATGCGCCACAGCCCCGCCAAAGGTACCGCGGTGGCGAATCTGTGGATGAGCGATGGTCTGCATCAATTCGGTAATCACAGGAAACCGTTCATTCACCAGTGGGTCATGCTCCACCATGCTGTCGCGCGTCATCGTCCCGATTGCCATACCGCCATCGTCCAGCGGCTTGATGTAGAACAATTCAGATACTTTGTTAAGGTCTACCAGGGCGGCCGGACGGGCCATGCGGAAGTTCATGGCCGGGATCAGGCTTTGCCCGCCTGCCAGCACTTTGCCGTCATAGCCCAGGCTGGTCAGGTTGGCCAGCGCTTCTTCAACGCTGGTTGGTGCATAGTAATCAAATGGAGCTGGCTTCATTTATTTATAACCTCCTGAAACATTCAGGTATGAACCCGGAAATCGAATTTTTCAGTCTTTGCCCTCGGGCAATCGTTCAGCCCAGTACGGAGACGGCTTCGCCTGTCCCTGCGCCCAGAGCTGGTAAGTGATCTGCATGTGACCCAGGTGCAAGGCTGTATGGTCGATGACGTGCAGAATCGCCCAGCGCACCGGGACTTCCTTTCCGCGCGCAGTTCGCAGCTGGTTCAGCTCTGATTCTGGAAGGCTGCTCAGAATTGACCGGGTTTCAGATAAGGTTCGGTCTAATAATTGCAGTAATTCCACGTCTGAATTGGCCTGAACGGCAAATTCTGCTTCTCGGTCACGAGTAGCCTTCCTGCCCGCGATCACCTCCGCTATCCAGAAATGCTCCGCACCGGCGACATGCGTGGCCAGGACAGCCAGGGAGTTCATATCGTGTCCGTCCCCGCTATCCAGCGGACGCCAGTTCAACCCGTCGGCGCTAACCTCGGCCAACAGGTGGTTAATCTGGCTATGCAAATCTTCAATTCGGTGGAGGTAGTTTTCCAGTTCGGAAAGCAACGCGGGCCTCATTAATGCTAGATTAACATTATGCATGCAGCCCTCCAAAAATGCAAGTCCTGGAGGGCTGCATTTTTTTTCTTTACGCCTCTTTAAAGGCTACGAAACGACCCCACATCGATTCGGCTTCCATCGCCTTCTGTACGAAGCAGCCGATGTAATAGCGTCCGCTGGGCAGATCCGCGATCATATTGCCCAGGTTTTCAGCGTGCACGATGCGCTTGGGGAACAGGTTGAGGTGCATATCCTGGTAATACTTATCCAGGGGGAACATCTCGTCCCAGTCCTTGCCGAAATCGCGTTTGAGTTTCGCGTTGGCTTCTTCAAACGTCTTGGGGTGCCAGACGCGCTGAATGGTGTTCATCGGGTGATCCGCAGCCACGCAGTCCACGCCGATCCACTTGATCTTTTTCTTTAGAACCCACTCAGCAAAATCTGCCGACGGTCCTGGATGCTTGATCATGTAACGGAATTCATCCGAATCCGGGCTCATCCAGCCGTATTTATACCAGCCAGTTTTGATGATCAGGATGTCGCCTTCCTTCACTTCCACAACCGACTCGATCATCTCCGGTGTGTAAACACTGGAGTTGCTCACTTTATCGGAAATGTCAGCGATCACGCCAGGTCCAACCCACTCCGCGAGTGGTACCTGCCCAATGGTGCGTCCGGCCGGGTAGAAATGGATTTCTCCATCCATGTGCGTCGCCAGATGAATGGAGGCATTGCAGATCGATCCATTGCGCGCCATGCCGAAGTAAGCGCCGCCTACGCGTTTGAAATACTTAACCGACAGCGGTTCGTAATTGGCCCACTGCGGAGAGCGCACAGAGAACGGTACGGTCAGGTCGAGCATTTCTGCTTTGCTCATCACATCGTAGAATTCCTGCTCGTCCATCCACTCGGGCGCCTGGTAAGCAGCGATGCGCGACCATGCGGTTTCAACTTCCATGAAGGGGATCGGCATGATCATCACCCACGCGCGCTGATTCTTCAGCTTGTCGATATCGCCCACAATCGACTCGGCGAAGACCACATGGTTTTTGGGCAGGGTGATATGCGTCATTTCGTAGTACCAGTCCTGCGGGAACATCTCATCCCAGGTCTTGCCGTACTCCTTTACCAGCTTGGCTTCGGCTTTCTGGAACTCCCTTTCGTGCAGGCGGCGGATGGGGGTATTCATGGGGTGCTCAGCGCATCCGCAGTCCACGCCCACTACCTTGAATTGCATATCCAGTACCCACTGTAAGAACTCGGGTGAAGGACCGGGATGACGCACGAGGAAGCCGAATTCCTTCGACTCAACACCACCCTGCGCATTCGGATTGAACACGTCCGGCCTGTCCCACGAATAGCGGTGGTAGCCAGTGTTAATGATCAGGATATCACCCTTGCGCACATCCGCTTTTTTCATGATCATCTCGGGTGTGTACAGCGAGTAATCCGAGACCTCATCCGAGATGTCCACGATCACAGCCGGACCACACAGGTCAGTCAAGGGGATATCCGCAATTGCGCGCCCGCCGGAATGGAAGGCGGTCTCGCCCACCAGGTGCGTTCCTACGGTGTTGCTCCAGTTCAGGATCTGGCCGTTTGCACCTGCGCCGCCCCCAAATGCGCCGGTAACGCGTTTGAAGAAGTGAACTTCCAGGGCTTTGTCGCCCGGAAACGGCGGCGTGAAGATACTGCAGTCCTGAGTCAGGTCATACAGTTTGGCTTCCGCCATCATCTTGATAAACTTTTCTCGATCCATATTTCCCTCTCTATTATGAGATAGATGAACGTTAGAACCCGTACTTTTCCGCGAACGCCACCAGGGCATCCTCGAAGGGACTCATAGGCATGCTGACCACCCCTGCGCCGACCTGCCCAACGCCGGGATCCTTATGCGCCACCCCGGTGTTCACACGCGGCGGCAACCCTTTTTCGACCACCTTGCGGATATCCACGCCGGTGGGGGTGCCGCGGAAATCCAGGAAAGGAATGGTGAAATACTTGTGCTCGGCAAAAGTGATTTCGTACATATCCAGGGTGGTGTTGATCGCATCCCGCGGGGTGCCGCTGATGAAGGTCACAATCGCTGGCGCGGTTGCCATGGCGAACCCGCCAATACCCGAGGTCTCCGTTATGGTGCTGTCGCCGATATCCGGGTTGGCATCTTTTTCGGTGAATCCAGGGAAATACAGGGCTTTCACATGCGGCGCAGGCGCCACGAACCATTGGTCTCCCAAACCGCTCACCCTCAAACCGAAGTCCGTGCCGTTGCGGGTCATGGCCGTCACGATGGTGCTGCCCTCAATGTTATGCCCGGCATCTGTCATGGTCTTGCAGCCGGCCATGACTGGATTGAGAATGGACAGGGCGTTTTCACCCAGGAAACGGATGACCTCAGCGGCGACATCCTGGTTTTTCGCGGTTTTGACAATATGGGGCGCCAGTTGGGCTGTGAACAACACCGAAGCGGCATCCAGGCGGTTGTGACCATCGTCTCCCATATGCAGGGCTTTGCCTAACAGAGCGCGCAAATCCACGCCACCCATGGCTTTCAGAGCTGCATCTAGGGTCGGGGCAAAGACATCATTCAGCCATTTCATGCGCTCCAGCACATCTTGACTGTACGCGCCCATGCGCAGTACTTTGCCGCGCCCTTCGTTCATGCCGGAATACGCGAAATTACCGTGGGTTTTGTTCTCCACAATGTACACCATCATAGAGGGCGAGATCACGCCGGCCATCGGCCCCATGGCAGCATGCTCGTGGCAGGGGGCGAACTTGATTTTCCCCGATGCCAGGATAGCCTCGGCTTCCTGCGGGTCTTTCGCGCGCCCCTCGAACATCAGCGCGCCCATCATGGCGCCTTTCATCGGACCGGCCATGCGCTCCCAGGTAATTGGCGGGCCGGCATGCAGGAACAAGTCCTGATGCATTCCAGGAATGACATCAATCGCTTTCGCTGTCCCAACCACCAGCGGGCGGGCTTCCATGAAAGCTTCTACTGCTTTCTTATTGGCATCGTCGATATTCATTTTTTCATATCCTCCAGAGATATAGCTCCGTTTACTCAACTGCGCTCAATTCGATTGCATCTTTTTCATGCGTTCCAGAATGCCCATCAGTTTTTCATTACCGCCAGCAGGCGGACGCCAGTCAACATGCACCACCGGGACTTCCTGCGCGCTCATATTCTCGGCAAAGGATTCCAGCCCCACGTTGATGCATTTCAACGGCTTCTTCAGAACTTCCAGGTCCACCGGCGTGCTGGCGGGTTTTTCAGCTTCCTCAGGCTGGTTCAATGCCTGCAGAATCTGGCCGGCATAACTCACCACGGCTTCATTGCTGGTGTCGACCCAGGCGCCGGCTGTCTTAAGTTGGCGAATCTGGCTGCTGAGCACCTGCGGGTCATCTTCAGTGCCGGTGCAAACCACAACAACCTCCAGGTATCGTCCAGCTTTCTGCGCTTTCGCTTTCGCTTCAGCGATGGCGGGCGCTAACTCACTGGCCGGATCGGGATGCGAGCCGTAACCGATGACCACATCCAGCATAATCACCGCCACTTCCGGATCATCTGCTTCTTCCATCAGCCTGCGGATGCGCAGTTCGTTATCCATCATCGGGTGCAGGCGTCCTACCGTGAACTCATCTTCACCCAGATCAACAATGGTGTGCTCCACGCTGACCAGCGCGTCTTTCAGTTTATTTTCTTTATTGATGGGGGCGTTGGCGTACACCTTGGGCAGATATTCCGTCAGCAGGTGCTGGGCTTCATAGGCCAGCGTGCCGCCAGAGAACAGCCCGCGCAGGTAGCGCTGGCCGGCAGCGAAACGTTCCAGACCCAGGTCGGGTTCTGGTTCGATCTGCGGCGGTTTTTTGGCCAGTTCCACAGCCAGCGCAGCAGCGTCATCCAACCCGGAGGCGAAGAACAGATTGCCAACCCGCCGGGAGATGGGGGTGCGGCCGATGAAGTTGACAACCACCGGCTTGGGCGCCTTGCGCGCCATACGCAGCACCTCGTCCGCCACTTTGGGGGAGGGCGGCTTGGAGACCAGCACAATCACCCTGGTTTCAGGATCGCGGCTGAGCACATCCAGGCCCATTTTGAAGGTCACACCGCCGACCTTTTCAGACAGGTCGCGTCCACCAGTCCCAATGCCAAAGGTCATCCCGCTGCCCAACTGGTCGATGCGTGAGGCCACCTGCTGCAGGCCGGTCCCGGCTGCCGCCACCACGCCAATCGGTCCGCGGCGGACCTTGTTGGCGAAGCCCAGGCCGATCCCGCCGACCATGGCTGTACCGCAGTCAGGACCCATGACCAGTAAACCTTTTTCAGAAGCCTGCGCTTTTAATGAAATTTCCTCTTCGACGGATACGTTATCACTGAAGAGGAAAGCATGTTTACCAAGGTCCAAGGTCTGGCGGGCGACTCCGGCAGCATAGCGCCCAGCCACCGAAATCAAGACCCAGTTCGCATCTGGAAGCATATCGTTCGCGCCTTCCAGGCTGCGCGGGCGGTAATCCTGATCCACCGTGGATTTGCGCGCGCTAAGCAGTTCTTCGACCCGGCTGATCGCATCCAAAGCTGAGCGGTCATCGCTCGCGCGCACCACAATAACCATGTCATTCTCTTTTGCAGCCTTAACTTCTGGTGACAGCAGGTTAACGCGCGCCAGCAGCTCCTTGTTCGTCTCGGTGCCCATAATCACACCGGCGTCTTCAATCCCTGGCAGGTCCGCGAGGGAACGTTGGAGCTGCATGAGGACCGCCGAGTCATAATAAACACCGCTTCGAATTTCCGCTTTAATAACGGTCATCTTTTACTCCTTAAATCTATATTCCTTGCTTAACCGCAAAAAGGTTATTCCCTTTCACACCCGGCAGGCTGGTCATCCTGATATTTTGACCCTTCCTGCTTCGGAAAAATGAAGGTATTCCTTTTTTAACAGGCAACTGCTTTCGAGCCGGCGATATTCTGGATGAGGATAGTTTTGGGGAAGGCAGGGTGTGGCCTGCCTGCATCTTATTGAGAGTGTACCAGGTTGTTGGACAATCTTTTCGAAGTATAGCACCATCGAAAATCGATGTCAACAAATCGGGTTGCAGCCTGGCAGTTACCTCTTGCTAATCGCTTTTCTGGGCTCTAAGCAGGGTTGTGATCATCTGAAAAAGCAGAAACCAGACTGACGTTGACCGGTCGGCTCTGTCTGGTTTCTGCTGATCGTCACATCTCTACTGCCTTTTGTTAAAGTTCCAGTTTCTCAGGAACGCGCAGAACCGCGTTTGCCTGCTTGACTTCTTCGGGCACATCGAAATTCAAATCATTACCGACCGCGTCTACCAGGTACTGCTTGAGCTGAACGTTCCAGTGATCCTGGCTGACATAAAATACTTTTGCGCCGCCCAATTCGTGCTGGTATTCCGGCCAGGGCTTGGTCGGCTGCGCCATCGCCAGGCCAGCCATGCGCCAGCCATTGTAGGACTCGAAGGTCGACCACCATTCCTTAACCTTGAGGATTTCCATCGCGTAATAGGTTTTGGCATAGTACATTGCCCAGCCAAGGCGGCCGCGGCGGGAGAATGCCATGGTATGCAGGCTGATGGCCAGATCTTTGTTCCACACACGCCCGTTGGCAAAGCCAAGGAACTCACCGTCGATCAAACCCAGGATGGTGAAGGGATCTTTGAGGCGTTTGCGCAGCACAGCCAGAATCTCACCATAGACACGCACACCGACGATATCGTAAAAATCCTTCTCCACTTTCATGACCCGTTCCATGAAGCCCAACAGGGTCGGCACATCATCATCCCGCATCTGGCGCAAATATAATGTGCGGCCGTCTTTCAGTAAAAAGGTTGCATCGGGCCATGGCGGCAGCTGCATGGGATACCCCTGCAGGATACTTTCGACCTCAGCCACATCGATGGTCAGGGTTTCCACAGAAACAGGGGTTGGAAGCTGAAGTTTCATTTGACACTCCTCATTAAATAGTATTTTGGGGTGATTAATCGCGGCACCAACCGGCAGTGTGCTCTTGCCAGCCAGTAAATCAAAGCAAATACATAAACCCGTCGCCGCGTCGGACGTTTCAACGGGTTTAGCTAGGCTCGAATATTATGATTTTCTTCCGGACACGTACAGGAGCACTATTTCAGTATAGCAAACGTAAAAATATGTGTCAATGAATGCTTGTAATTACAAGCTGAGATATTTGTCATACAAATTGATGTGCATGCCAGGGATATTTAACGGTGCTTATCCTTCTTCTTCCAGAAGGCGGTCGATTAATTCAGCCAGATAGCGCACGGGCGGCGGACCCACGATGGTCTCTCCATTAATAACGAAAGCCGGCGTCACGCTCAATCCATATTCGCCTGCCCTGCGCATATCGTACTGGACTTTTCTGCGCATCTGGTTTTCATCCAGGCAGGTATTGAATTCATCCATGTCCAATCCGACGGCACGCGCATACCTCCGCAGTGACTCGGGCCCGATGCCCCCGCTCTGCTCAAAAAGCTGGGCGTGGTAAACCCAGAACTTACCCTGGTTGTGCGCGCATTGAGCCGCCTCAGCCGCCTTAAGCGAGGCCGTGCTTCGGCGAGCGTTATCGCGCCAAACAAAGCGCACTTCCTGCGGGTAACGCTCCAGGATCTCATCCAGCACACCCGCGTTATGCCACATACGGCAGGGCTCGCAGGCGTAGTCGCCATATTCGATGATGGTAATTGGGGCGTTAGGTGGGCCTCGGAAGGGGTCATCCTCCAGCCGTTCCTGTGATACTTCTGGAAAATCTGGTTTCGGCCAGACCAAAGCCACCGAAATTAACAGCCCAAAAATGATCAGCAGCACCAGGTAGGTCCGGTCGATCTTTATTTTGAGAGGTTTCTTTTCTTCATTTGAATTACCCATAAATTACACTCCTCTCTCCAATATCATGGATTCTACCCTTACTTTCTCGCCCCTTCACCTAATTGTCCAATCTACTGTGGTACCGGCATGGTGCGGTCCATGGTTTTAACCGGTAATATAGAATTCTTGACGCGATAAACATCGTCTGATATATTGTACTTAAGTCCGAAAAACAAGACAAACCATGCCGCAAGAATCCCTCCCATCCACAGCCGAAAGAACCCTGCGCCTGGCGGAGCTGCTCCTCACTCATTCCGAAGGCCTCACTCCCCAGGAAATGCTCCTGCGGGTGGGCGGTTCGCGCAGCACCCTGTTTGCTCTGCTGAAGACCCTGAAAACTTTGGGTTACCTGGAACAGGCAGAGCGGCGGGGGCGCTACCGCTGCGGTCCGCGTTTGGCCGCCTGGCGTAAAAGTCCTGACGACCACCAGCAAAGCCTGCTCAGCGCCTTTTACCAGGAGAGCGCCCGCCGCGATTGGCCTGAAACGCTTCTGCTGGTCGTGCCAGCCGGGAATGACGTGCTGATCCTCGCCCAGGCCGAAGGTAGCCAGCGCCTGCGGAGCGTATTTTCGAACGGCGAAACCACCAGCCAGCTGCCTGCCTCCAAAGAGGTAATGCTGGTCGACCCGCCGGCCAGCGTTAAGGCCAACGGCTACGCTCTGCAGCATGCGAATGGCTTGTTTGAACTGGCTGTGCCGGTCTGCCCGGACGGTAGCCGTCCGCAGGCTGCTTTGGCGCTGAGCGCGCCTGCCTATCGCTGGCCTGACAACACCCTGATCGACACGTGGCTGCCTGAGATGCGCGTCATAGCGGCGCGCCTTTCCTACCGTCTGGGAGCATTGACCTACACCCCCTACCAGCGCAGCCCCCGCAGCGACCTGCCCTCTGCCGCCCCGCTCCCAGATGAAGAGATCACCTCATTTCTACAGGGTCCCTGGGCGGCTCGACTCGCCTGCCTGCGCCCGGACGGCACACCACACGTCATTCCTGTCTGGCAGGAATGGGACGGGCGGCAGTTCACCCTTATCGCCTGGGAAGGCTCGCAGTGGGCCGAGTATGTCAGCCTGCATCCCGAGGTTTCTCTGACGATTGACGAGCCCTGGCCTCCCTTGCGGCGCGTGATCGCCCGTGGAAAAGCCCGCGCGCTGGCGCTCTCAGAGAGCCAGCTATTGGAACTTGTCGCGCGCCTGTATCGGCGCTACCTAGGCAGCGGAGAAGGCGGCACATCTTCAGGTCCACTCAAAGGGGCTTTCCGCATCGAACTTGATTCTTTGCGCGGCTGGCAGGGGTTACCCGGCAGTGCCACTGCTAACCCGGAGGTCGGGCTGTGAAGATCGAGGTGAGCGGCCTTTCTCACACCTTTTCGGGCAGAGAATCCACGCCTGCGCTGGCAAAGCTGGATTTAACCATCCCCTCAGGCCAGTTCGCCGCTCTCATCGGCCCCAGCGGCTGCGGTAAATCCACTCTTCTGCGGCTCATCGCCAACCTGCTGACTCCAACCTCGGGCTCCATTCGCATCGATGGGCACACGCCAGCCGAAATCAACCGCCAGCAGCGCCTGGCCTGGCTGGCGCAGAACCCCGCGCTGCTGCCCTGGCTGACCACCTTGGAGAATATCAACCTCAGCCGCCGCCTGCTTGCGCCCGGCCGCGGAAACGGCCTCACACCGCTGCAGGCGTTAGAACGAGTCGGTCTGGCGGATTTCGCTGCTTCTTACCCTCCGAACCTGTCGGGCGGCATGCAGCAGCGCGCCGCCCTGGCGCGCATTCTCACCCAGAATGCGGGTGCCTGGCTGATGGATGAGCCCTTCGCTGCCCTGGATGAGATCACCCGCGAGAACCTGGCTTTCGAGTTGTTGGAGATCTGGCAACCGCTCAAGCCGACCGTCCTGTGGGTTACCCACAATATTTACGAAGCCTTGCGCCTGGCCGACCGCGTGCTGGTGCTCAGCCCGCGTCCCGGCCGTCTGGTCTATGACCTGTCGATCGATCTACCCCGCCCGCGGGTTGACAGCCAACCGGCTTTTCAGAAATTGCTGGCCAGTCTGCGCGCCGAATTGGCTCACGCGGTTCAAAGCGCCGGAGCGTCAATTTGAAGCCAAAATCTTATCGATCTGCGCTCATCGCCTGGGGGATCGTGCTGACGTTCATGCTTGCTTGGGAACTGACAGTGCGCCTGAGAGGGATCCCCCACTATTTGCTGCCATCCCCCAGCCACATATTTGAGACTCTCCTCAGCCACCCTCAAATGTACCTGACTGCTTCCGCCTACACATTGGGAGAAGCGCTGGCAGGTCTGCTGCTGGGGGTTCTGGCTGGCTCGCTCCTGGCGGCCCTGCTTACGCTGCTTCCGGGCGTCCAGGACGGTGTCATGACCCTGGCGATCTTGATGAAGTCCGCCCCGCTGGTGGCAATCGCGCCGCTGCTAACCCTCTGGCTGGGATTCGGGGTGCTGCCTAAAATTATCATCACTGCGCTATTGACATTTTTCCCTGTGCTCATCAATGTGCTCAGCGGCTTGCAGCGCGCCGACCGCTCGCTGCTGGATTTTTTCCATTCTTACCACGCCTCCCGCTGGGTCACCTTCTGGCGCCTGCGAGTACCTTCCGCGCTGCCATACCTGTTTGCGGCGCTAAAGATCAGCGCCCCGCTTGCCCTGATCGGCGCCGTCGTGGCCGAATGGACCGGCGCTTCCGGCGGCCTTGGCCGCACGATGTGGCTGGCTTATACCAACCTCAACCTGCCGTTTTTGTTTGCGGCCATTTTTATCCTCGCGGCTGCCGGCATGCTTCTTTACCGGCTTGTCCTGTGGACCGAACGCGCGGTCGTGTTCTGGCAAACCCTCTCCTCGGAGGATTGATCCGTGCTGAATAGATCCGTGCTTCTCATTCTCATCCTTATCCTTACTGCCTGTGCGCCGGATTTTGCGGGCCAGTCCTCACCGCCGGAAGCTCCAGCCCCAATAACGCTCACTTTCATGGCCGGTTACAAACCCCAGGCCAACCTTCCATTTGTGGGCGTCTATGTCGCCCAGGAAAAAGGCTTTTTCGCCGCTCAAAATCTGCTGGTGAACATCGAGCACTCGGCAGGCCAGGGTGAGCACATGCAGTTGCTGGCTGCTGGCAAGGTCCAGGTGACCACTCAGGACGCCGCGGTGCTGCTGCAGCGCCGCGCCGATCCAGGGCTGCCGCTGGTATCCATTGCCCTCATTGGACAGCGTGGCCAGCAGGCTTACGCTGCGCTGAAGGATTCGGGCATCACCAGTCCGCGCGATTGGGAAGGCCGCCTGGTAGGCTACAAAGGCACACCGCCGCCGGATTTATTCGCCCTGCTCAAGGCGGCCGGAGCTGATCCAGACAAAGTCCAGCTGGTCAATGTCGGTTTTGATCCGCGCCTGCTGACAGAAGGTAGGGTGGATGTGTATCCGCTGTTTAAATCTAATGAACCCTTCCTGATCCGATCGTGGGGCTACGACCTGACCTTGTGGGCGGCGGAAGATTACGGTGTTCCTTCCCTTGGATTAACCTATGTTACCAGCGAAGCCATCCTGCAAGACCAGCCGGAAGCCTTGACCCGTTTCCTTCGCGCTGCCCTGCAGGGCATAGAATACGCGCGCGATTATCCTCAGGAAACGGTGGAGATCGTAATGAAGTATGCCGGTCCCCAGGCTGATCCGAACCACATGCGCTTCATGCTGGAGACCGAGCTGGCTGACGCTTTCAGCCCGCTGACGGAAGATCACGGCTTGGGTTGGCAGACGCTTGAGCAGTGGCAGTCGCTGGCGGATATGCTTTACGAATACGGTATCATCCCCTCGCTGGACGCGAACGGCGCTTTCACCACCGAGCTTTTGGAAAATATCCGCCCATAACCAGAGGTTATGGTAAACTAGCTTCAATTTGCCAGCGCAATGCTCGGCTGGCAGTTTATTTCACCAACTATTCAGACTCAAAGGTACAATCTCGCCGGCAATATCCCATTTTTGAGTTTCTGTACAGAAAGTCTCCCCATGCGCTGGGTCCGGAATCACACAACAGATAGAGTAAACCAGGGCCTATACCGCCGCGCGCTCCTCCTGACTGTCGTCGGTAATTTGCTGTTAGCCATCACCAAATCCATAGTGGCCTTTTACTCCGGTTCGGTAGCCATCTATTCGGATGCGGCCAACTCAATCTCGGATGTTTTGTATTCCGCCTTTATGGTGCTCGGATTGTGGCTTGCGCTGAGGCCGCCGGATCTGTCACATCCTCAGGGTCACAGCCGATTTGAACCCCTGGTCGGCATGTTGATCGCCTTTTCAATGACCTTCGCTGGCTTTGAAGCAGCCCGGGCGTCCTTCGTACGTTTTCTGGCGGGAGGTCTGGCTGTCGAAGCAGGCTTACCCACATTGATTCTGGTTTTCAGCGCAGCGGTTAAAGCCGCGATGTTCATTACCATCCGCGACATCGCGCGCAAAGTAATGAGTCCCACCCTCCAGACCAGTGCGAAGGACAATTTGAGCGATGTGCTTGCCTCCGTGGCGGCTTTCATTGGCGCAGCCGGTTCCAGCCTGTTCCACCCCGTCCTCGATCCCCTGGCTGGTTTTCTGGTGGCGGCCTGGATTTTCAAGGCTGCCTTTGGCGCGTTTAAAGAGAATTTACGTTTCCTCACCGGTGGCAGCGCCTCTCAGGAGCTGCACGAGCAGATCATCGACCTGACCACCTCAGTCCCAGGAGTTTTACGAGTTCACCACCTCATGACGGATTACGCCGGTCCAAAGCTGGTCGCTGACCTGCACGTAAATGTGGATGGACGCACGCCGCTCGTCGATTCCCACCGCATCACCGATGAGATTATCACCCGCCTGGAAGGTCTCCCCCAGATTGACCGGGTCTATGTCCACCTGGAACCGGATGACTGGGAAGATTGAGCCGCATCCAGCCTCCCTGCCAGCAGCGCTTCTCGCGATAGTCTCCCGCCCACGCTTTTGGCTGCGCCTGGTCCTGGCGCTGCTGGCTGCCTGGGTGCTTACGACCGCGGCGGTCAGCTGGCGCTACACCTATGCGCTGCTGCACCCTGCCTGCGCTGAGCCGATTTCTACGCTGCCAGGTTTCCAACCGGTGCAAATGATTACCTCCGACGGCGTGCATCTGGCGGGTTGGTGGCGGCCGCCCCAGAACGGGCGAGTCATCATTTTTTTACCGGGGCATGCAGGCAGCCGCGACCAGTTGAGCGTTGAGGCCGACTTCCTGGCAGCCCACGGTTACGGCATCTTGTCACTGGATTCGCGCGGCTGCAGCGGATCAAAAGCTACCCTGGGCTTACTGGAATCGCAGGACGCGCTTGAGATGCTGGAATTTGTTAAAGGACAGCCTCAGGTCAATAAAATCGCACTGTTTGGTTATTCCGCCGGCGGCGCTGCTGCCATTCTGGCGGCTGGCAGGAGTGATCGTTTTGATGCGCTCGTCGTCGCGGGCAACTACCATGATCTGGCCAGCGAAATCTACAACCGTTTGAGTGCGCCGCTCTCGCTTGAATGGCTGCTTCAGCGGGGAGTAACCCTGGCATTCCGTGTTCAGCTTGGGCTGTGGCCTTCCGAGCTTAACCCGGCCGGCGTTCTGCCTGCCGTGGCTCCACGGCCGCTGCTGCTCATCCACGGTGAAGGCGAGGCCGCCAGCAGCCGCGCGCGCGACCAGTATACCGCTGCGGGTGAGCCGAAGGAACTGTGGATTGTGCCGGGAGCCGGACATGGGGAATACCTGCAGGCCGCTCCTCAGGCGTATCCGCAGCGCATCCTGCAGTTCTACGATTATTGGCTTCAGGACTGAAAAGGAAACAAAAACTCTCGGTCTGATATAATGCCCCCATTCCCCCTTCGGAGGTCACCTATGCGCATGTCGCGATTGTTCTCTCAGACCATGCGGGACGCCCCGGCAGAAGCGCAGTCGCCCGGCTACGCGCTGTTGGTCCGCGCTGGTTTCATCCGCCAGATGGCAGCCGGCATCTTCACCCTGCTGCCGCTGGGTCTGCGCGTTCAGCAAAAGATCAAGACCATCCTGCGCCAGGAGATGGACGCCATCGGCGGGCAGGAATTGAGCATGCCTGTGGTTTTACCGGCGGACATCTGGAAAGAAACGGGCCGCTGGTACGAGATCGGCGCTGAAATGGGGCGCTTCAAAGACCGCAACCAGCGCGATATGGTCCTCGCCATGACCCATGAGGAAGCCGTTGCCGATCTGGTGCGGCGCGAAATCCACTCCTACAAACAACTGCCTGGCCTTATCTACCATATTCAGACCAAATTCCGCGACGATCCTCGCCCGCGCGCCGGGCTGATCCGCGTGCGAGAATTCAGCATGAAAGACTCTTACTCGCTGGATGCCGACTGGGAGGGATTGGAGCGCCAGTACCGCGCCCACTACCAGGCTTATTTTAATATTTTCAACCGCTGTGCCCTGCCGGTGATTGCGGTAAAATCCGACACCGGTATGATGGGGGGAAAACTGGCACATGAATTTATGTACCTCAACCCGATTGGGGAGGACACCCTGATTTTGTGCGACCAGTGCGGATACGCCGCCAACCGCCAGGTTGCGGTTTTCAGGAAATCGCCCCTGCCGCCAGAGCCGCCGCTGCCGATCGAGAAAGTGCACACCCCCGGCACGAAGACGATTGAAGCCCTGGCAAATTTCCTCGGCATACCGCAGGCAAAAACCGCCAAAGCAGTCTTCATGATGGCTTCTCTTTTCCAGGAAGGGCAGCAAGTTGAGCGCCTGATCATGGCCGTCCTGCGCGGCGATATGGAATTGAACGAGACCAAACTCGCCAACGCGCTGAAAGCCAATGAGCTGCGTCCGGCCAGTGAAGAGGAAATCCGGGCTTCGGGCGCGGTGCCGGGTTTTGCATCCCCGGCAGGGCTGCAGGACGTGATTGTGGTGGTGGATGACCTCATTCCCGCCTCGATCAATTTGGTGGGCGGCGCTAACCTGCCTGATTACCACCTGCGCAACCTAAATTATGGCCGCGACTACAGCGCTGATTTCGTTACTGACCTGGCATCTGCCCGCCAGAATGACCCCTGCCCGACCTGCGGCTCGCCGCTGCACGCTGAAAGAGGGATCGAAGTGGGTAACATCTTCCAGCTTGGGACGCGTTATTCAGAGGCCATGGGCTGCACCTTCCAGGATGAAAACGGCCAGACCCTGCCAGTTATCATGGGCTCATATGGGATCGGCCTTGGCCGTCTGCTCGCCTGCGTGGCGGAAGAGCATCACGACGATTACGGACTGCGCTGGCCGATCAGCCTTGCGCCCTATCAGGTGCACCTGGTCCTTTTACAGGGCAAAGGCAGCCAGGGTGCGCTGCAGGCTGCCGATGAACTCTACCAGAGGCTGCAAAAAGCCGGGCTGGAAGTCCTTTACGACGACCGCCAGGAGAGCCCTGGTGTCAAGTTTAATGATGCCGACCTGATCGGTATCCCCGTGCGCCTGACGGTCTCACCGCGCGGGCTGGAAAGCGGCACAATCGAACTCAAACGCCGCGATCAGCCTGAGCGCGAAAGTCTGCCGTTCTCCGCAGCTCTCACGCGCGTATGCGAAGTCCTGGCTGACCTGCAGCGTGAGATCGACCAGGGCGTTGTGACCATCTCCTACCCTGATGAGCAAGGGCATTAGAGGCGGATCTGAGCACTATCTCACCAACCTTAACAAACCCATGCTCCCGCGGCGGATGCCCCCATTTATAAACCTTGCCCATCTCATTATCGCCAGGCATCCTGCGCAGCCTTCGCGATGATTTCTCCGATTCTGCTTCACAGTCTTTCCGCCAGGAAAGACTCGATGCGCGCAAAGCAGTCTTCAATCGTGTCAGGTTGTCGGAAACCATGACCTTCTCCCGGGTACAGCACCAGTTCAATATCGATGCCGTACTCGCTCAGCCGCTCAACCATCCCCTGCGCCTGGCTGGGCGGCACGGCTGTGTCATCCTCCCCCTGGAAGATGATCAGCGCATCACGGATGTTTTGACAGTTGTAAAGAGGTGAAAATTCCCGGTAACGCGCCTGCGCGTGAGGAAGCTTTCCCACCAGCCACTCGGTGTAATGTGATTCGAATTTGTGCGTTCCTTCATCGATTGTGAACAAATCCGTGACCGGATAAAGCGCGATACCTGCCCTGAAAACACCTGGATGGCGGATGAGGGCATTCAAGACAGTGAATCCGCCCGCGCTTCCGCCGTGGATAAACAGGCGCGCGCTGTCCGCTCGCCCCTGCTCCACCATCGCCTGCGCTCCTGAAACCGCATCCAGCGTGTCCAGCTCCCCCCAGCGGCCGGCTAACGCTTGCAGGTAGGCGCGGCCCAACCCGGCGCTGCCGCGGTAGTTCACATCCAGCCAGGCGAACCCGCGCGTGGTGAAAAAATGGGCTTCACGCGGGAAATCCATTAACGCCTGCGAGGTAGGCCCGCCGTGAACATTGACAATCAGCGGCGGTGCACCTTCACCCGCCACACCCGGCAGGTGCGGCGGATAATAGATTCCGTTCACCTGCGCGCCGTCCAGACTGCGCCAGCTTACAGGTTGCGCCTGCGCGAAGACCTCCGGCGGAAACATCCAGGGATCGTTGTAGGCCAGTGCCTGCCAACTGTGTCCATCCCAGCGCAGTACCCGTTCAGGATGCTGCGCCGATGAGCCAATCAACGCCAGCCCCCCGCCAATCGGAGAGACGCTTAACTGTTTCAGCCAGGTGTAGGGACGAGTATCGATCTGTACGCTCTCCCCGCCGTTGACAGGTTTCTCCCACAGACTGGACCGACTGTTGTAATTGCTCAGGTAATAAATCGTACTGCCGTTGGAACTCCAGCCGTAGTGGCGCATCCCCTGGATCCAGGCTGGTGTGCGCAGCAGCATATGCTCGCCCCCTACCAGAACGCGCCGCTCGCCGGCCGCCAGATCCAGTATGATCAACGCTTCCCAGTCTCCTTGAGAGGCGATATAACTTAACATACGCCCGTCCGGAGAGAAGCGCGGCTCACTGTACGCCTCACCTGGCGAACCAGCGATCACCTGGCGCCGTCCAACCTGCGGGATTTCTCCCTCCAGCTCCGCCAAAACCACGCGGCTCTCGTTCCAGGGCATATTGGGGTGGTCCCATTCGACCCAGGCGATGCGCTCACCGCTCGGGTGCCAGACCGGCTGCATGTAGAAATCGGCCCCATACACCAGCTTTGGGTTTACGCTGCTGCCATCCGCTGCCAACAGCGCCAGCCAGTCGGACTCGCCGTCGGACCGCACGCAGACCAGCCAGCGCCCGTCAGCCGAAAAGGCTGGCGATGCGCTGGCGAAACCATCACTCAGAATGGGACGGCCTGCCGGCCAGCCAAAATCCCGCCGGTACAGACCCTTGTCGCTGCAGGCATAAACAACCGCCTCGCGGCTGCTGTGGAATTCACCTCCGCCGTAGCCAATTGTGCCGCGCACAGATTGCGTAAACGTTAAATCGCGCGCCGGCTCGCCTGGCCACTGCCCAACCAGTACGCCTTGCGCGCCGCGTGTTTCCAGCCAAAGTATGCCGCTTCCATCTGCGGTGAATTGCACATCCTCAAATCGCTTTCGTCTTGCCAGTAAAGCCGGCTCGATAGGGCTGGGCCAGCGCCCGTAGGGGAGCCAGGTAGGTTTATTTAGCATGCTATCTCCCAAATTTGAAGAAAATTTTTCATCTTCCATTCCTATTATATCGGCTCCTACCCGTCACAAAAAATCATGCAACGCAGATAGGCGCAGCCGCCTTTAACAACATTCGATTTAGGGCGATGAAAAAATCCGCCCATTAAGCGGATTTTTTTCAAACAAAAGAAGGGTTCCTGATGTGGGGGCTATACCTCGACCGCCAGGTGTGCCCTGAACAAGTCGATTAAGCGCTGAATGGGCTGGAATCCGCTCACACGCTGGCGCGCCTGCCCATCCACGAACAGGATCAGGGTTGGCACGCTCATAACGCCGTATTGAACAGCCAGGTCCGAGGACTCATCCACATCCAGCTTGCCCAGAGAAAATTTGTCCCCCATGATATCCTGCAGCTTTTCCAACTCAGGCTCCAGCCGCTTGCAGGGCCCGCACCAAACCGCCCCAAATTCCACCAGGCAGGGGATGGGCGATTTTAATACCTTTTCCTCAAAATTGGCCGAATTTATCGGCAGCATTGTCGACATGTATCCTACCTCCAATAACCAATCATTTGAATGCATTATACCCATTCCGAGGCTGATTGGAACAATGATTACAATATCGATAACAAATTCTTAACCGCGTGTTAGTCTGGTTTCATGATCAGAAACTCGGCCTTAGAGTGAATCAGGATAAAATAGAGACAGGGAATCAATCAATTTTAAAGGGTACTGTACCTGATCAATGCTTGAAACGCTGCACGGCAGGCTGTCATTCCCGGTTTTCATGCCCGATGCTACCTTTGGCGTCGTGCGCACTGTAGATTCTCAGGACCTGACCGCCTGCGGAATCCAGGCCCTGGTCATGAACACCTATCACCTGATGCAGAAACCCGGTTCCAGCACCATCCAGGCGCTGGGCGGGCTGCACCGCATGAGCGCCTGGCAGCGCCCGATCATCACTGATTCGGGCGGTTTTCAGGCCTACTCGCTCATCCGCCAGAACCCCAAGTTCGGGCGCATGGACGAGCGCGGCATCACCTTCACACCGGAGGGCAGCCGACGCAAATTTCAACTTACGCCTGAGAAGGGCATCCAATTGCAGATGAGCTACGGGAGCGATGTCGTCATCTGCCTGGACGACTGCACGCATGTCGACGCGCCGCGCAGCGAACAGGAGATTTCCGTGCGCCGCACGATCGATTGGGCTCGTCGAGCGCGCGCCGAGTTCGACCGTTTATGCGCGCAGAAAAAACTGGAACCTGCCCAAAGACCGCTCATTTTTGCCGTCATTCAGGGCGGCGGCGAACTGGACCTGCGCAAAGCCTGCGCCGAGGCTCTGCTCAAAGTCGGCTTTGACGGCTACGGCTTTGGCGGCTGGCCGCTGGATTCGTCCGGCCAGTTGCTTGAGGAGATTCTGGCTTACACGCGCAGCCTGGTACCGCCGCAATTCCCGCTGCACGCCCTGGGCATCGGCCACCCCCACAACATCCTGGCGGGCTACCGCCTGGGTTACGGCATCTTCGACTGCGCCATGCCCACCCGTGACGCGCGCCACGGGCGCCTGTACACTTTCAGCCAACCGCCTGGAAAGGACGGCGGTCTTTCTGGCGACTGGCTCAAATACCTTTACATCAATGATGAGCGCCACAAGAAATCTGCCCTGCCCATCTCCCCCTTCTGCGACTGTCCTGCTTGCAGTCAATATGCCATGGGATATATTCACCATCTCTTTAAAATGAACGACAGCCTGTACCTGCGCATGGCAACGCTCCATAATCTTCGTTTCATGACCCAGTTGACTGAACGCATCCGCCTGCTGCCCGCATGAACAGCGCAGATTCAATCGATGAATTGGTAAGGCAGGTGCGCGCTCCGCAAAAATATGCCGCCATCGACCCTTCCTTCGTGCGCAGCCTGGTTATCCAGGAAATGGAAAAACGCCGCAGCCCAAAAGAAGTCCTCAAAGCCGTTCGCAGTAAGCTTCACCAGGTTGCCAGCGCCTACCAGGAGCGTCCAATCGATTATGGGCGGTGGCTTCGCACGCTCTCCACCCTTCCAGCGGACCTGCACCACCCCGACACGCAGACGTTCTGCCGCGCGCTGCTGCAGCAGCACACCTCCACCCGCGAACGCCTCCCCTATTTGGAAAGTTTTTACAACACCTGCCTGGAGCCGATCGCTCCGCTCGACTCGATTTTAGACCTGGCCTGCGGGCTTAACCCCCTTGCCCTTCCGTGGATGCCGCTTCGCGAGGGCAGCAGCATCTTCGCCTGTGATATCTACACCGACCAGGTGGATTTCCTCAACGAATTCTTTAGCCATTATTCCATCCAAGGACGGGCGGCAGTCTGTGATTTGAGCGCCGCTGTCCCGAATAAACCCGCGCAGGTGGCCTTTTTGCTGAAGGCCATCCCCTGCCTGGAACAGGTCGATAAGAATATCGGGCGCCGTCTGCTGGAAGGGATCAACTGCCAGCACCTGCTGGTCACCTTTCCATCCCATTCCCTAGGCGGGCGCGGTAAGGGCATGCGCCAAAATTACCAGTCGCATTTTTACGATATGGTAAAAGGTCTGCCTTTGCGCGTTCGCCAGTTTGACTTTCCGGCTGAGCTGGCTTTTCTGCTCAGCCGCGACTGAATCCGCCTTAAGAACCATCAGTAATCCACTCCTGGACGGATGCGCGGGATGCGGCCGCCTGTTATTATGGGTCCATCAAAACCAAACAAGGAGTGATTACGATGGAAAACCAGATGGCAGTACAAAACAACTTGAGGACCAACCCCCTGGCGATCGCCAGTCTGGTCCTGTCCGTAGGCGGGTTCAGCTTTTTGCCTCTTATCGGCAGCATCTTCGGTGTTATCACTGGCTACATTGCCCGCAACGAGATCCGCGAACGGCCGCACGAGTACAACGGTGAAAGCCTGGCGAAGGTGAGCATCGTCCTGGGGTGGTTGGGGATCGCCCTCCCGCTGGTCCTGGGAACTCTCGCCCTGCTGCTCTTCATGCCCTTCAGTTTTATCGTTCGCTGATGGTTTCAAATAAAGGGGCAGCGCTCATAACCATAAAAAAAGCGCTGCTCCTTCTTTAATGCTTTGATCTCAGGCGTTATCTCCTGATACAATAAGGAGGGAACATGCAGACGCAATCTATATCCTCTTCACCACCCACTCACCCGCTGGCAATTGTCGGGCTGGTGTTGGGCATCCTCGGACTGACGGGAATTCTTCCGCTGGTCGGTTCGATCGGCGCGTTGATCGCAGGCAAAATGGCGCAAAAGGAAATCCGCGAAAAGCCAGGCCTGTACGCAGGCGAAAATCTGGCGCGCGCGGGCGTCGTAATGGGCTGGATCGGAATTGTCCTGATCGTCCTGGCATTGCTGCTGGTTTGCGTTGCTTTCCTCTTCTTCATGCCGATTTCGACCCAGACCATGCCGTTGTATTAGACCATGGTTCAAAATAAAAGCAAGCCAAAACTTCACCTGCCCAATTTCAGCCGGCTGCGCTGGCGCCTGACTCTCAACTTCACCCTGGTAACCCTGGCGGCCATTCTGATGGCCGCCTGGTGGAGTTTTTTGGCGGCAAATCTTTACCTCGCCAGCACCTTACCAGAACCCACCCTGGCTGAAGTACGCGCCCAACTGCTGCCAACCCTGGTGCCGTTGATTGTACCTGCCCTGCTGGTTCTAATCGTCCCGGCGGTGCTGGTCGGCACCGCTTTTGGATTTCTTACCGCCCGCTGGCTGGAGAACCGCCTGGAACGGCTGCGCGAAGCCACGGATGCCTGGAGCGCAGGAGATTTTTTCCCCCGAATTTTTGACCCGGCCCGCGATGAGATCGGCCGGTTTGGGCGCCAGTTGAACCAGATGGCAGCCGAACTCGAAACCCTCATGCGCACGCGCCAGGAACTGGCAGGCATGGAAGAACGCAATCAGCTTGCCCGCGACCTGCACGATTCCGTCAAACAGCATCTGGCGGCTGCCATCCTCCAGCTTGGAGCAGCCGAAGCCTTGTTGGAAAACAGCCCTGCGGCCGCCTCACAGGCACTGGCGCAGGCAGAGGACCTGGCGGTGCAGGCGCAGCAAGAATTAACCAATGTGATCCTTGAGCTCCGCCCAGCCGCGCTGCATAAAAAAAACCTCACCGGCGCCTTGCAGTCTTACCTGGATCAATGGAGCCTGCAGAATAAAATCGAGGTGATTTTTGAAGCAGCCGACAGTGCGCAATTATCCTTTAATCAAGAATTGGCGCTGTTCCGCTTCGCTCAGGAAGCCCTGGCAAATATCGCCCGCCACAGTCAGGCCAGCCAGGCAAAGGTATCTTTGAAGCAGCAAGGGAACACGCTCCAACTGGCTGTCGCTGACAACGGGCGGGGTTTCTCACCCAGCGCGGATTGGAATCCGGGTTTCGGGTTGACCAGCATGCAGGACCGCCTGGCTGCATTGGGCGGCAGCGTTAACGTCCAAAGTGCGCCGGGAGAAGGCACCCGGGTACTGGCCAGCCTGCCGCTGCACCGGCAGGCAGCACAAAGGGAAGGCTATCAAAATGAAAGTTGAGATTCAACCGATCACCGTTGTAATTGTGGACGATCACGCTGTTGTCCGCCAGGGAATGCGCGCTTTCCTGGAAGCACAGCCGGATATTGAAGTCGTTGGTGAAGCCGAAAATGGCGAGCAGGCCGCTGAAGTGGTCTCCTCGACCGCCCCGGACGTAGTCTTGATGGATCTGATCATGCCGGGGGTGGATGGGGTTGAAGCCACCCGCCGCGTGCGGAATATCAGCCCGCGCACCCAGGTCATCGTGTTCACCTCTTACGCCAAAGACGAGCATATCTTTCCCGCCATTCGCGCTGGAGCGTTATCCTACATATTAAAAGATGCCAAACCCGTAGAACTCGCGGATGCCATCCGTAAAGCCGCCCGCGGTGAAGCGGTCCTGCACCCGCGCGTGGCCGCCCGCCTGGTTCAGGAAGTGCAGGGTGCGCGCAGCGAGGTGCTCAACCCCTTCGCCGAATTGAGCGAACGCGAGCTGGAAGTGCTGCGCCTGGTTGCCAGCGGTCTCTCGAACAAAGACATTTCCGAAAAGTTATTTATCAGTGAGAAAACCGTTAAAAGCCACGTGAGCAATATCCTCTCCAAACTGCATCTGGCAGACCGCACACAGGCTGCGGTTTTCGCCTGGAATAAAGGTGTCGTCAAGCGGGATGAGTGATTCGGGATCGACCCCGCCGGATGAGGTCATTGATCTGCTGACCCAGCTGCGCAGCCTGCGCAAATATCGCCATTTGAACCTGCCGGATGCCACCTTGCTCGATCTTCTCGAGCAGGAACTGCCCCGCCACCGCTCACAAAAAGAAGCACTGCACGCTGTGCGGGAAAAACTGCACAATATTGTCGCCCCCTACCTGGGCGACCCGGATTACGCCCAGGCCGCCAGCGATCTTCGCCAGGCGTTTACCCAGGGTCTGGAGGCGGTTAAGAGAACCTGTTTAGTGCTGCTCTCCGCGCACGCTTCCACCCGTGAGCGCATCCCGTTGCTGGAGGATTTTTACCCGCGCCTCTGGCGGGTAACGGGAAAGCCCGCCAGCCTGCTCGACCTGGCCTGCGGGCTGCACCCGTTTGGGCTGCCCTGGATGGGGCTGGATGCGCAGACAGCGTATTATGCCTACGATATTCATAAACCCCGCATCGAGCTGATCAATGAATTCTTACGCCTTAGCAGCCAACATGGGCGGGCATATCACGAAGACGTTCTCGTCCACCCGCCGCCGCAGGAAGCCGATGTGGCCTTGTTCTTTAAGGAAGCTCACCGTTTCGAACAGCGCCAGCGTGGCTGCAACCTGCCTTTCTGGCAGGCGCTTAAAGTTCAATGGCTGCTAATTTCTTTGCCATCGCGCAGCCTGAGCGGTACGCGCGACCTGGCAGACCAACAGCGACGGCTGATCCACGCCATCCTGGCGGGTAAGACATGGGAAGTGACCGAACTAACCTTTGAGAATGAGCTGGTCTTCTGCATCCGTAAATCATGAGCCGTAAAAAGAAACGCACTGCCCCACTCACAACCTCTCCGCAGGCTCAAGCGGCTGCGCTGGAAAATTTCCGCTCCCTGCTGGATGAATCCGGTTTCGCCGCCCTGCTGGCTGAGCTGGAGCGCCCGCTCTACCCGGCCTTTCGCCTTAATCCGCTCAAAGCCAGACCAGGCAGCGAGCAGATCTGGGCGCAGCGCTACGGCTGGCGGCTTCGTCCCATACCATTCTGCCCCACAGGCTGGTGGGTCACCGACAGCCAACAGCCGATCAGCCAGACCCTGGAACACCGCATGGGGCATTATTACATTCAGGAAGCCGCCTCGATGCTGCCGGTAGAGCTTTTCGATATCGACCCGCTCGACCGCCCGTTAATTCTTGACATGGCGGCTTCTCCAGGCGGAAAAACCACTCATCTGGTCAGCCGAACCCGAGACCGCGGGCTGATCATTGCCAACGATTCCGGCCAGGAGCGCCTGACCGCCCTGCGTCTGGTTCTGCAGACCTGGGGGGCGGTGAATGTGGCTGCCACACGCTTCCCGGCTGAAAAATTCGGACGCTGGTATCCGGGGGTATTCGACCGCATCCTGCTGGATGCTCCCTGCAGCATGCAATCCCTGCGCCCGACCGAATCGCACCCCATGCGGCCAATCACGGCCCGCGAGCAATCCGCACTGGCTCGCCGCCAGGCCGCCATGCTGGCGTCTGCCCTGGCGGCGCTCAAACCAGGTGGGCAGATCGTATACGCCACCTGCACGCTGGCGCCTCAAGAGGATGAAGCCGTGTTGGATGCGCTGCTATCAGCATACCCTCAGGCGGTCCGCATCGAACCCCTGTCAGACCGTTTACCGCAGCCTGCCCCGGCGTTAAAACAGGCATTTGGGCAGGTATTTCACCCTCAGGTCAAGAATGCGGTCCGGCTCTGGCCGCACCACTTCGGCACGGCCGGATTCTTCGCTGCCCGGCTCACCAAAGAGCGCGATATTGACTTCCCGCATGAAGAACCGCCGGCGCGCCCTTTGACACAAATCGGGCAGCAGCCGCTCAGCCCGGAGGAATGCAATGAAATCCAGGGCTTCTTTTCCTCTGTTTACGCTCACGATCTGGCATCGATCCTGGAGGACCAGCAGTTAACCCTCTGGCGAAGCCGTTCGGCTGTCTACGCCCTGCCGCTGGCCTTCCTGCGATCCTTCGCTGACCTGCCCTGCCACCTATTGGGTCTCAAGCTGGCTGAGGTTGGTCCGGAGGGTTGGCAGCCTGCGCATGACTGGGTTGCGCGCTTTTCATCCGATTTTCACTCAGGCGTCCTTTACGTCTCCCCTGAGCACCTGGAAGCCTGGTTGAGCGGGCAGGACATCCCCCTGGATGCGGACAGCCCGCACACGCCAGGCGGAATCGTCATCCTCAAAGACGCCGATCAGCGGTTTCTTGGCAGGGCAAAAATCTCAACCGGACGGTTAAAAAACCTGCTGCCGCGGCGTATTCTCTAATCCACCGGTGTGATGCCGCCTTCTTCCAGCTCCAGCCAATAGCGAACGCCGGCGGCATCATAAAGCAGAATCCTCCCCGCCATGCGCCACTCGCTGGTCACGTATTCATGCGCATCCCGGTCAACCAGGACCTTAAACTCACCCGAATCCAGGTTCAGCAGGAGGATAGAGCTCGAAACACCACCCTGCGCGCAGGATTGGAACAGGATGGTGAATACCAGCGAGCGCGCATCTGGAGACCAGATCAACCCGCCAGCCTGCCAGTCCTCTTGCGAGTCCAGTCCCGCGGCTTCTGAGAAGGCGAACTCTCGCAGCGAATCATCCTCCAGGTCGATCACCTGTAAAATCGTATGCTGCAGTAGAGCAACCTTACTACCGTCCCGGGTAACCCGCGCTGCACCGCAGCGCTCACCCACAAGGTTCTCGCTGCTGCCGTCCTGGAGAGACACCTTCACCAGCCCACAGTCAAACCCAAAAACAGTCGGGCAGCCGTCAGGCACGCCATGCTCGGTATAAAAAAGATATGTCTCATCCTCCGTCCAATGGAACTGGGCTGGGAGGGTGTACCCCAGTCCAAAATACCGCCATTCATCCAGCACCTGCCAGCGTTGGCTTCCATCCTGCCGGAAAACCACCATGCGCACGTAATACTGGTCGCCGATCTGCCTGCCATCCTCCGCCAGCGGGTAAGCCACCTGCACCTGCACGGTCCAGGCGCCGCTGGGGGAAATCGAGAACCAGGTATCGTGCGACATGTCGCCCAGGTTTGCAGTGGGTGCTGCCTGCGGGAGCTCTTCTTCCTTCGCAATGTCCGGGCTGATGGCTGCCGTGGGCAGGGCTGCCTGGGCTGCTGCTAGGTTTGGTTCTTCCAGCGGAGTCGGCGAGACACGCGCCTCAACCACCACGATTTCGGTCGGCTGCGGCTGTGTTGGGCTGCAGGCTGCCAGTACGATCACCAACAGGAGGATATAAATTAAGGTAGGTGAATATTCCCTCATTGTCCAGATCCAATTAACGCGCACGTCCGTTGGAAAAAAAATGGTCCATGATCAAAGCTGAAGCGACCAGCGCGGCTGTCTCCATCCGCAAGACTCTCGGTCCCAGGGTGATAGGTTGCCAGCCCCTGTCCGTCGCCAGGGAAATTTCCTCCTCACTGAAACCTCCCTCCGGGCCGATCATTAAGGCCACGCGCGAACCGCGAGCAAGTCCGCGCAGGCCATCCTGCAGGCGGAAATTTCGCTCAAATTCCCAGGCGGTCAGGCAAACGGAAAAATTCGCGCCTGAATCCACGGCCGGCTCGAATCGGGTTACCGGCGCAAGCTGCGGTAAAATCCCGCGCCCGCTCTGTTCAGCCGCTTCCTGGATGATCCTCTTCCACCGTCCGATTTTCTCCGTGCTCAGCCTGGTATCCTGCACCAGGCTGCGGTTAGAAATGAAGGGTACGAAACTGCCAACCCCAATCTCCGTGCACTTTTGCAGTACCCACTCGAACTTCTCCCGCTGGGTCAGGCTGATAAAAAGGGTCAGCGATACGGATGGCTCAGTCTGGTTCATTTCTCGGTCATTGATCACCCCTTCAACCCTCGAAGGGCTTACCAGGGAAAGACTGACACGATACTCAAGTCCTGACCCATCCAAAACAACAACTTCTTCACCACTGCGCAGGCGCAACACGCGCTGAATCTGCCGGCTGACTTCCCGTGGAAAGACAAGCCTGTCGTCTTGAAAAGCATCGGGTGGGACAAAAAACCTATGCACGAATATATTGTAACCAATTAACGGGTCCGCCAGCCTTAATATTGCCCCGCCGCCAGAGGCAGGGCGAGCACGGATATTTAATCGAAGATCAGTCTCTCCGGCGGCCAAAAATCCAATAGACAGCCGTGAGAATGCTCGCGGCGATAAAGACAGCGCGCAGGATGCCGCTGACATCCATCGCAGGTTTTACCCGTACACCGCGCTCATCGGATACGATCACATCCACGGGACGGCTGATGACTCTGCCAACCCCACCGGAACCGCCAGCCGCTTCCTTGCCGCCCGCGGATACATTGCCGCCCAACCAAACCCCCAGGTAAGCCACCACCTCGGCGGCCGGGATGATCATCGACTTCTGGTGGGCAACCGCAGCAGCATAGGCTGCGTTAACATCCGCGCTGGAAAGAAACCGCTCCAGGGCATTCTGCGTGATTTGCAGCGCCTTTTCACCAATTTGTGTGCCTTCATTCTTATTAATCTCCGCCGCTGGGGTAATAGTGCTCATTCTTAGACTCCTCGGCTGCATGGCGGGCACTGGCTGGCAACGGGGTTCTCAATCCGGTTTAAATTGCTCCACAATCCCCCCGCCGCCGCCGCGCGTCGACCTGTCAACATGGATTTCATCAAGCGGTACTTCTTCCACCTGGGGGGTCGCGACGGGCAGCAGGACCATTTGCCCAACGGCATCCCCTGGCAAAAAAACCAGGGGTTGCGCTGTTGGATTGGCGACTTTGATCAGGATTTCGCCCTGGTAACCGGCATCTACCACGCCCGCTCCCAAAAGATGGTTGCTGCGCCCCTTCGGCTTCAATAAGCCAACAAAACCTGCCGGAATCTCGACCGTCACGCCGGTTGGTACGATGGCAAACCCGTGCGCGGGAACAATCGTCTCATCGGCAGCGTAAAAATCGACGCCCGCGTCTTCGGCATGTTTACGGGTTGGAAGGAACGCGTTCGGACGCAGGCGGGCAACTCGAAAAATGTTCATCATTCCTCCAGGGCGATTAAGGATACAGATGACGCCGGCAGATCGAGCGTAAAGCGGCTGCGGTGCCCAATGTTGCGCACCTCTATTTCCCGGCTTTTCACCCGATCTGGAAAGGTAAAGTTGTTTTCAGCCAGCGGATCTGAGCCGGAGAGCAGCCAGCCGCGCCTGGGTCTTATGTCCGGGAAACCGAACAGGCGCACCGAAAGGTCCACGCGCCGTGTCGGGTGGCGGTTGATGACGGCTAACACCACCCGCCGCAGGCTGTGCGAGCAAGTGGCAATCGCATCGATATAAGGGACTTTATTCAAAGCCTCGATGTTACCCAACTGCGGTGTGTTATACGTACCCGACTCCACTTCGACAGCCAGGGCGACCGCCTCCAATTGTTTGTACATCAGAAATGGATAATAAATCGGTGTCGCGTACGCCTGGGTATCGTTGGTCACGATTAACGGCAGCACATTCACCAGTTGCGCCAGGTTGGCGATTTGAAGCCAACGGCACTGGCGCACGAAAACATGCAACATTCCCGCCGTGTACAGGGCATCCCGCAGCGTGTAGCGCACCTTATGCATGCTGCTGGCTTCAGGTGGAGGCGGGAGCCAGAGATTCCACTCATCCAGCGCAACCTTGATTCCCTTGCCGGGCGCGTACCGCTGAATCTGGTCGCTGATGCGCCGGATGATGTTTTCAACCGCCAGGGGAGCGGCGCACACGATGTGATGCAGCTCGCCAGCATCATATATTTCCTGCCAGCCCTCGCGGTCTGGCTGATAGATATGGAAAGACAGGTAATCAATGAGATCTCCAGCCTGCCGCAGGACGATTTCATTCCAGCGCCGCCCGGGATCACCGCTATTGTCACTGAGGATCTTATCCCCCACCGCGACAATCTTGATTTTTCCGTCCACAGCCCGCATGGCTTCCACAATCGGGCGCAGGCGATCCACATAAGCCTCGGGACCGCAGTGCCCGATCTGCCATGGGCCCCAGACTTCATTGCCAACACCCCACAGGCGCACCCCGTATGGTTCTGAATGTCCGTTTTCAGACCGCCTGCGGCCCTCCTCCCCGCTGGCATCCTGGTTGCAGTAAGCCACCCAGCGGGCCGCCTCCTGCGGGCTGCCAGTAGCGTCATTGACTACCAGAAAGGGTTCCGCCCCCACACGCTGGCAGAACTGCATGAATTCATCCGTGCCCACCTGGTTGCTCTCAGGCGCGTTCCAGGCGCGATCGACTCGTTGGGGACGTAAATTTTTTGGTCCGACGCCATCCTCCCAATGATAGCCGGAAGCGAAATTCCCGCCCGGGTAACGCACCAAAGGCGGCTGCAGCGCCCGGATCAGGCTCAGGGTGTCATCCCGCAGGCGGCTGCCGTCTTTCGTCCAGATACCGCCGTAAATACAATCTTCGAGGTGCTCAATGAAGTGACCCAAAATCCTCGGGGTCACCTCGCCAATTTTTTGGCTGGCGTCAACCCGCAGCACTGCGCGCTGGCGCCCCAGCAGCAGGTTCGCCAGTGAAAAACGGGCGCGGTTTTTTGGGCTTTTCGGCTTTTCCGGGGCGGCTTTTTGGGTTTGCGCCTGGATTGTGAAAACCAGTTGACCCGCCTCCAATGTGTCGATGAAGAATTTCAACTCTCCTTTGCCTATGCGCATGCCGTCAACGGTCAGTTTAACCGGGCGGTTGACTGGGAGAATCAGCGGTACCTGGCTGCTGAAAGCACTAACCGGCTGGCCGGGCTGTTGGCCCACCTGGACAGAGAGCGCATCTGGAGGGACGGGCACCCCGTCCAGTTCCATCCGCACGGCATGGATGGTGGCTGGCGCAAAGGTATTATTGAGAATGAACGAAAAACCGCTTTCGGTCTCCTGTAAACTGTCTTTGACAAACAGTTTTTTCAGGATGAACTCAGGCACACCTGCCAAAGCACGGTTACCCTGTCAGTTTACCGCGGCTCATTTTCACCCAGGCAGCCGTGATGAAACCCAGGGCAGTGAACGCCGCCAGATAGATTTTGGTCGCGTCGATAACCGGATTGACCCGCACACCATGCTCGTCGGATACGATCACCGCCACGGGGCGCGCGAAAACCTTTCCACCGCCGCCGGTACCTCCGCCAGTCCCATAAGCACCTTCGTCTTTGGGACCTTGGCCCCTTCCTCCGCCGCCGCCGACCCCCATGAAGGCAGCAACTTCAGCCGCGGGAATGATCAGGCGTTTTTCATGCGTGATCGCTTCGGCATAGACCGCCTCTACATCCGCGGTCGCCAGAAACTGGTCCATAGCATCCTGGGTGATTTGCAGGGCTTGTTCGGTGATCTTTCGTTCTGATTCAGGCTCGTTTTCGATTTCGATTTTTTCGTCGCTCATAACTGGTTACCTTTCCTGGTTGAGTGCTTATTTATTTGAGCGGGACAGCACAAAAACACCCAGCAATCCCACCATAAGGATCAATATCTGAAGAATGCGCGTCTTATCGATGACCGGAATCCGCTGCTCCGATCCATCCTCATTTTGAACACGGACGTACAAAGGGCGATTCCAGACAAAGCTGAAGGGTGGTCCAAAACTAAAACCCAACGCCTGTGAGGTGACTTTTACCTTTCTGCCAGCGTGTTCGTATAGGACGCTTTCCTGGTTGACGAAATGGATCGGTTTACCCATCCAATTCCCTGCCTTTCTCAATCCTGCCTGAAATTAATTGCCTGGTTCACCCCATACCGGAAGTAAACCTGGCGGTCGGATTTTTCGTCGTTTTCCCCCCATCATACCCACGACCTGCGGTAATTATAATACAGCCTGTAGCACGGGTTGACCAAACTCCGACCTGGTGATATCGGCGCGTTCAGTTCGAAAATAGCGCGACGCTTACGCCCTACCGGGATTAATAACAGTCAGTGGACGCTTTCCATCAAGGCAAAAAAGCCTTCGGTCAAGGTGGGATGGATAAAGACAGCGCCTTTCAGCAGGGTCCAGGGGGCATCTGCCAGCATTAACCCCATGATCGTCTGCACCAGTTCGCCTCCGTTGACGCTCAACATGCTGGCCCCCAAAATACGATCGCTGCTGGCATCAACCAAAATTTTCATCATACCGCGGGTTTCATTCCGCTCCACCGCCCGCGCCACGCTGGTCATTGGAACTCTGCCCACCTTGATGTTGTAGCCAGCCTGGCGGGCTTCTTTTTCGCTCATGCCCACCCGCCCGAGCTCCGGGTCGGTATACAGCGTGTACAGCCGCATCCGGTTGCGGATGGATTTTTTATCCTGGTGGAATAAATTATGATAAACGATTTGAAAATCATTATATGAAATATGGGTGAAGGCGGGTCCACCCTTGACATCGCCCAGGGCGTAAATGCCCTTCTGATTGGTCTCCAGGTAATCATTGACCAGGATCCAGCCGCGGCTGTGAGCGATTCCAGCAGCATCCAGAGCGAGCGCTTCCGTATTCGGTTTTCGGCCGACGCCTAACAGCAAATGCGTACCTTCAACCACCTTTTCCTTACCAGAGGCATCACGCAGGTGCAATTTGTTGCCCCCCTGCCCGGCTTTTTCGACCTTGGTGATGCGCGCATCCAGGATGAAATTAACCCCTTCGGCAGCCAGGATTTCCTGCAGGCTGTCCGCGATATCCCTGTCCTCATTGGGGACGATCTGCGCGTTTCGCTCGATAATGGTGACCTGGCTGCCGAAGCGGCGAAACATCTGCCCGAATTCGAGCCCAATGTAGGAACCGCCGATCACCACCAGGTGTTTGGGGATTTCGGTTAGGGCCAGAATGGTGCGGTTGGTCAGATAAGGAATCTCTTCAATGCCAGGAATGTCCAGGACCGCGGCGCTCGTGCCGGTATTGATGAAAATGCGATCACTTCTTAACGTATCTTGGTTTACCTGCACGACATAGGGCGCTTTGAAGGCGGCTTCACCCCTGAACAAAGTAATATTCGGGCGTCTGCTAACGCGCTCTTCATGACCTGCTCGCCATGAGCGGACCAGTTCATCCTTCATCGCCACGATCTTAGCCAGGTCAACTCTGACCTCGCCGGTATGGATTCCAAACTCCCCGGCTCGCCGCGCTTCATAAGCCGCTTTGGCTGAAGCCACCATCTTTTTGGTTGGGGAACAGCCGTAATTTATGCACGATCCGCCCAGGTGCTCACGTTCGATCAGCGCCACCTTCCAGCCACGGTCTGCCAGGTTATACGCCAGAGGCCCGCCCGCCTGACCAGCCCCGATGATGATCGCGTCATAACTCATTTCCATCTTCGCTCTCCTCCAGGTTTGAGATGCCAGCAGGCTGCCCATTCTGTCAGTTGGGCAAGGCACGATTTCTAAGGTTGCTCTGTACCTTCGATTTGCCGGATAAATTTTACACTATATAAACCTGATTTATCTCATTTATGCCATCAAACTCGAATCTTATTCTACAGTTCCCAGAAAATAATTCCCGGGATAAAATACCCTTGCAGCAACGCGATAACCAGCGCAGCAGCGGATATCCAAAAAATCAGATGTTTAACCAGCGTGCTGTCAGGGCCGGGATATCGCGGAGACTGCCGGTATGTACTTTACATTCTGGCAGGGAGTCAATAAACGAGCGCCCATATCTTTTGCTGAGAACGCGTCGGTCCAATACGATCACCACACCGCGGTCGGACTGAGTGCGGATTAACCGTCCAAATCCCTGCCGAAATCGCAGGATGGCTTCCGGCAGGTGATACTCGTTGAACGGATCTTCGAAGGTCTCTGAGCGCGCTGCCACGATCGGATCCGAGGGGACATCGAAAGGCAGTTTCACGATTACCAGGACCGAGAGGGCTTCACCAGGGATATCGACACCCTCCCAGAAAGCACGCGTTCCGAGCAAGACAGCCTTTTCGGTATCGCGAAAAGTTTCCAACAGCGTATTGGCCGAGGCGCCTTCGCCTTGCTCATAAACCTGAATATCCTCCTCCAGCAGGGCAGCCGTTATGGACTGCGAGGTTTTTCGCAATTGGGCATACGAGGTGAACAGAACCAGCATGCGCCCACCGGTCGTCTTGCCCAGGCGCACCAGGGTTTGCTCGACAGCCCGCTGGTAAGCGTGTGCATCTGAAGGTTCAGGAATGTCGTTGACCAGGTAGAGCAGCGTTGACGATTCGTAGTCAAAGGGTGAACCCAGCATTAATTCATCCGCTTCATCCGCATTCAACCGGCTGCGCAGGTATTCGAACTCCCCCTGCGTGGTCAGGGTGGCCGAAGTCAAAATAATGCTGTTCTTCTCATGCCAGAGGTAATGTTCCATCAAAGGTCCAATATGCAGGGGCGCGATCTGCAGCGCAAGGCGGTTGGTGTTGGGTTGGACTTCGATCCAGTAGATGTAACTGTGGTCCGGTTCCGCCACCATCGAATGCAGGTACGTCTGCGCTTCAGACAGCCTCCTGTGGGCAGTGCCCAGGCTTCCCAGGGCATCCTCCAGGTCGTCCCCCAGCCCCTCAAACGCGTCTGTGGCGGCCGTATGAATCTGGGCAAGAAGATTGAGCAGCAGATTTAAAGTCTCATTGGTGCTGTCCCAGGCCATCTCCACCTCAGACCACACTGGCAGCGTGCGCGTCGAAGGGACGACCCTGACCTGCTGCCCGTATGATCCAACCGGCTGCCCGTCGCGCATGCTCTCCATGAAGTAATCCACCGCACTCAAAAACATTTTCAGGTCATGATCCAGGCGAAACGCCAGGTCGGTGGCTCGCTGAACCTGCTGGTTAAAGGCGGCGAAATCAGACGGGCGCAGCGCATCCTTTAATAGCCCCAGCACTCGACCCAGAATCCCGCTGGAGGATCCGCCCAGTTCGCGCAGCATACGCGCCAGGTCGTTTTGAGTCACCCGGTACGACAGGGCATTTGTGCTGGCGGATTCAAGATGGTGACCCTCGTCCACAATCAGGTAGGCGTATTCAGGGAGCACGCGGCTGCCAGTAACCACATCCGCCAACAGCAGTGCGTGGTTGACGATGATCAGATGCGCGCTTTGGGCTGCCTGACGCGAGCGGTAAAACGGGCAAGCACCGCCAGTGCGACTCATGCATACCTCAGCCCGGCAGCCTTCGTCTTCCGCCGAAAGGCGCGACCAGACCTCGCGCTCGCTTGGTCCATTTAAGTTGATTTCGGCGCGGTCGCCGCGCCCGCCCTCACTCAACCAGACCAGGACTTTGGCCAGCACGCGCATTTCATCAACGGTTTCAGGACCGCGGTGGCGCAGCGCCTCCAGCCGTCGGGGGCAAAGGTAATTACCCCTGCCCTTAAGCACCGTGGCACGCACATCCAGGTTCAATGCTGCGCTCAGGTCTGGAATGTCTTTTTTGATTAACTGCTCCTGCAGGGTGATTGTGTTAGTCGAAATCACCACGCGCGTGTTATTCTGCATCGCCCACAGCGCCGCCGGGATCAAATAGGCGTAGGATTTACCAGTGCCCGTCCCGGCCTCGACCAGTAAGTGGTAACCCTCCGAAAATGCGCGTGTTACCGCGCGCAGCATCTCAACCTGCTGCGAACGGTATTCAAAAGCCCCGAAATAATGTGAGAATGGACCGCCGTGTTCGAGCAAAGCAGCCACTTCATCCTCATCCAGCGGGCTGACCTGCTCCGGAGGGATCAAGGGCGGGGCGAGGTGATCCCCCTGCTCGCCGAACAAGGCCCCAAAATCATGCTGGCGGACCTGGCGAGCCTGGATAGGCTGGCGAGACCTCATGCGCATCACCTGGCCGAACAACCAGTTCGCGTCCCAATCCAACGGTTCGCTGTGGCGCACGATCTCCGCCAGCAGCTCAGTTGGCAGCTGCAATGAGCGTTCGTAAAGCTCAAGGAACACACGGTGGGTGAGTCGGGCGTCATCCAGGGCACGGTGCGAATTAGGGATCAAGATGCCCATAAGTTGTCCCAAGGCCCCCAGGTTGTAACGGCTCGCGCCCGGCAGGAGCACCGCCGCCAGTTCGTAGGTATCGATCGCCTCAACCAGCCTTAATATGCCCTGTTTTTGGATGAAACCCAGGTCGAAACGCACATTGTGCCCCACAACCGGGGAATCAGCGATAAAGGCTTCCAGGTCCTGGATGACCGCCCGCACCGGCGGGGCATTGCGCACCATGTCATTGGTGATACCGGTCAGTTGTGTGATCAATCCCGGTATCGGCCTGCCCGGGTTGATCAAGGTGCTCCATTCATCCTCCACCCGATTGCCGTTGAATCGCACCGCCGCGATTTCGATGATGGCGTCAGATTGGGGATCCAAGCCGGTGGTTTCGATATCAACTGCGACCAGGGAGGGCATGCACAGGATTATACCATCCGGAAGGTGGAGAAGGCCGTCACCAGGGCTGCTCAGCAGTCCGACCGGGTTGGCACCAAAGGTATAATGCATCCATACGCATCATCAAACTGGAAAGCAAGGAAGAGCGCATGGATACAATCCACGGTCAACCTAAGGCAGTCGTGTTCGATTGGGGCGGCACCATTATGGCCAACCTCCCGTATTCCGGTCCTATGGCTTCCTGGCCGGAGGTGGTGCAGATGCCGGCTGTATCCGAAACCCTGCAGGCGCTTTCGCGCAGGTACCGCCTTGCGCTGGCGACCAATGCCCAGGAATCCGACGCTGGTCTGGTGATTGCAGCCTTGGCCCGCGCCGGTCTGGATGGTTTTTTTGAAAGAGTCTTTACGCCGCACGAGTTGAACGGCTGTCGGAAGCCGCAGGCTGTCTTCTTTCATGCTATCCAAAAGGAGTTGGGGATCTGCGGGTCGGAACTGGTGATGGTGGGGGATGATGCTCTCGTCGATGCCGGCGGGGCGGTGCTGGCTGGTTGGCGCTCGGTCTGGTACAACCCCGACAACAAAATTGCACCTGGATGCCAGCCGCCGCATGATGCTGAAATCCAGAATCTTGGCGAGCTACCTGCCTTATTGTCACAGCCGTTCCTCCCCGGCGTTTCCGAAGCGCGCTTCTGGTTATGCGAGCAGCATTCCACGCCCAACCTGCTGGTGCACATCGATATGGTCGCCTGCCTGTCCTACCTGATGGCGGTTTGGCTCAGGGATACGGGACAGGCGGTCGATCCGATCCTGGCGCACCGCGGCGGCATGCTGCATGACCTGGCGAAAATCTCGGCGCGCAACTCCCCATTGAACCATGGGGAGATGGCCGCCCGGCTGCTGGAGGAAAGAGGACAGCCTGTGTTAGCGCGTATCGCCGTTTCGCACATGCTGTTCAACATCCATCACCCTGAACACGCGCCGCACACCTGGGAAGAAAAGATCGTTTATTACGCCGACAAGCTGGTCGAGCAAAATCAGGTTGTCAGCATGGAGCTGCGCCTGCGCGCGTTGCGAGAGCGCTACAGCCTGGATGCGCGCGCGGTAGAAGAAGTCTCCAACGCCATGCTTTCCCTGGAAAGAGAGATTGCCGCTGCCATTGGCTGCAGTCCCGCGGAATTGGTTGCCCGTTTACAGCAGGCGTTTTTCCGAGGCGGTTCAGGGTGAAAGCCCTGCTGCTTACTGCAGCGTCAGGTTGTAGTAGTTGTACACCGCCTGAGATAGACTGGCTACCAGTTCATTGGCGGGATTGAACAACAACTGCACCGGATGATACAGGTAAACCACCAGGACATAATTCCCGCCCGGGGTGTAGACGATGGCCGAATCGCTCATCGTGTGGATTAAACCATCCGCCGGATCAGTAATCCAGCCGTGTTTATGAGCGACCTGGATACCCTCCGGGAGACCCGCTTCGATCAATACCGCGATGCGGTTGCGCGCCAGCAGGCTGATCATCGTGCGGCATTCACTTTGGGTTATTTCACCTGGAAAAACAACCGCGAACGTACCGCCGCCGGTGCCGGCGCATTGATAGATATCGTATAGCAGCGTTCCGATTTCCTGCGGGGTGGTCTGATTGTAAACATCCGGCTGGGTGTCTACATCGTTTCGCTGGTTGGCTGGGGTTGAAAACCGCCTGAGCAGCGGCGCCCCTGGGTAAAAGAAGCCCCCCAGAAACGTGTTGCGAAACCCCATGCTCTGAATATCTTCACTGACAGCGATGGGACCGCTGCGCGGGTCGATGACCACTTCCATCAGGCGGTCGGCGGGATCATTTTCTGAAAGTTCGATCATTGACTCGAGCAGGCGCATCACCTCCGCCGAAACCGGTTCATCGACGCGCCGGAAGGTGGACACCATGATGGGTATTTTCATAGAACTCGCTGCGGTGAAAGCGATGCCCGGCGCGATGATGGCCCCGTCATTATAGGCGAAGCTGATTTCCTGTCCGCTCTGAAGATCGATCAGGTAGATTTCTGCCAGCCCGTCGTATTCGTTCGTCGTCAGCACCTGCTGAAGCATGACCTGCAGGTTCTGGAAGGCGGGCCGCGAGGGGTTGATGCGCTCATAAGACAGGTTGACCACCCGGTTTACCGGGTTGCGCATCGCGTCCGAGATCATCACCACCGCGCGGTCCAGATCCAGCATCGTGCCGGGCTGCCCGGGTGAAAAGGTCGTGGTACCAGGAACCGGCTCAGCAGGCGCTGGCGGGTGGTCGTAACGGCTGGCGATTTCTTCCTGCAAATACGACCTCAGGCGTTCATCCGAAGTGAAAGCGCGTAAAGGCACCTCAGCCGGTGGAGGCAGTTGATTCCATAAATAATCCCAAAAGGCGTTCCAAAAGGGCTGCTGGATACGCGCCTGGTCGGCTGCCGCCAGCATGGCTTCCAAATCCAGCCTGAACCCAGCCGCAGAAGGACGAATCTGGATAATCGCGTCCCCATAGCGCACTTCTACCGGTACGCTGTAAGCCTGCGTAAGGCGCTCGGCAGCCTGGCGGCGGTCCAAACCAGCCACGGGAACCCCGCCTATCACCGTCCCCGGGGTAAAAGTGGTTCTCATTCGGCTGTAGTTCAGCAACTGGAAAACCGTCAGCATCACTCCCACAAAGATGACCAGGATGGAAATCCAGCGGAAGATGATGATACTTCCTCTACGCATTAATCCTCCATGCTATCAGACAGGGGGAATTTTACCAGATCATCAACCAGGCAAGATTAATGCAAATTATGAAACTCGCAGCCGTCGCGCGAACTAAGGGAAGATTTCTTCGCTGGGGAGGTTGCGGGAGAGGACATAATACAACACCGCCAGGAAGATCCCAGCGATTATGACAATGAAATAAAACATAGATGGCAGCGAGAGCATCAGCGTGCGTACCAAAAAGGCCGCTGCCGCCACCCACGCACAGGTCAAATAACCAAAGCCGATCCCCAGGCGTTTCTTTGCCGGCGCTTCGCTGTAGTTTTTAGAGATCAACAGGTACAGGCCCTGAGCTGCGGGTAAGATAACCAGGATCAACCACACTCCGAACCAGCCCGTCAGCAGTATTTCGCCGCTCCACTGGTTTTGGGCAGCTTTCAGGATCGGGTAATCCACAATACTGGTAATTAAAAGCATGCCCGCGCCGCCGCACAATATCCATAAAATGGTTTTCCATTTCTGTAAACGGGTTTCAGCCTGGTCTGCGTTCATTTATCACCTCATTATTATGAATTACTGGTTCGATCTCATCCTCACCAAGACCGGATTTCAGGACAGCCTCGATACAGTCGTTCACTTCTTGCGAATAGAAGACCTGAACATTTCTACGGATGAAATGCTTCAGCAAAGCCAGGCCTTTTGGTGTCAGCGCATAATAACGCCGGTCCGGCCCGCTCTGATTGGGTTGTTTTTCGCTGGAAACGATACCCAATTGTTCGAAGCGGTATAGCGCCCGATAAATGCTGTTATCTTCGGCCGAAAGGCTGCCCTGACTCAGTTTAGCAATCAAGGCGTTCATCTCAAATGCATACACAGGGCGCTGGTGCAACGCCAGTAATATCCAAAAACTGAGCAGCCCCTTCTTATAGTTTTCCTCCCATCGGCTGAGCAGGTCGATCAGCTCGTGTGCATTTGATGACATGATTACACATCCTTTGGTATTATACTAATAGTATAATACCAAAGGTTGGCTTTGTCAACGGATTCATACCCTGCCAAGGGTTTATGATCATTCCAACAGGGAAACAACCGCCGCCCTCGCTGCGGGAGGTGGAATAATTACCACTCGAAATGAGGCAAATACACGCCAAGACGGTATATACTTAACCTATGCTTCAGGTTGACCGCAGCGAAGTTTACGACATCTTCCGCCAGAGCCATATCTTCCAAAAGATTCCCGACCAGAAAGTGGAAGAAATCGCTGGCCGGGTGGAAGCTTACCTGTATAACGAGGGGCAGGTCATTTTCGAGCAGGACAGTTCGCCTGAAAGTTTTTATTTTATCTTTAGCGGACGGGTAAAGCTCACCCGCCGGGACGCAGCGGAAACCCATACGTTTATTCTGGATTCTCGCGATTATTTTGGTCAGGAGGTCCTGGCTGAGAGGCCCGGTCCTAGAAGGGTCACCGCCACGGCCGCGACCAATGTGATTGTCATTCGCCTGAGCAGCGAACTTCTGACGGCTTTGAGAAAAGAAATCCCCGCCGTGAGTGGACCGCTGGATCTCATCTATAAGAGCTATGACCTGACCATGCGCCTGCCCCTTACCTGGCGCGGCCCGCGTGAGATCATTCATTACATCGCCCGTCACCACCCGATTTTCTTGATCATCCGCCTGATTCTGCCAGCCATTTTTGCATTCATCACCATTGGTGTCTCAACCTACCTTGAAATCCTGGTCTATCCCGGATCGACTTTGCCGCTGGTCATCCTGATTGCTATGGTCATCATCAACGCGGCCTGGTTTACCTGGGTGATTGTCGACTTCTATAATGACTACTCCGTTGTGACCAACCGCAGGGTCGCTTTTTTACGTAAAGTATTGTTAATTTACGACAGCCGCCAGGAAGCCCCACTGGATGCCATCCTGGCAGATGACATCAGCACCAGTCAGCTCGGGCGCATTATCGGTTATGGAGATATTATCGTGCGCACCTACACTGGTGAAATTGTCCTCTCGCGCCTGCCCCAGCCGCACCTGGTTCTCAACCTGCTGAATGAAATGCGCGACCGGGCAAAATTCATCCGCCAGCAGGCGCGCCTGGAGACCATCGACCAGACCATCCGCCGCAGGATCGGACTTCCGCTGGAAGAAACCGCACGAATAAACGAAACCGCCCAGGCTGCCCAGCACCCACCACAGAATAGCTTCACCCGTTTCCTTTCAGACCTCCTAAAACTTCGCGTCGAGAAAAATGGTGAAATTCTTTACCGCACCCACTGGTTTATCCTGATTGGGAAAACCGGCTTGCCCGCTTTGCTGACTCTTGCGCTGGCGGTGTTTTTGATCCTTAGCCTGTTTCAAATCATCCCCGTAGCCCCTCTGACCGCGCTGCTGGCTACTCTGCTGACCGCTCCATTTGTGGTTGGGTGGCTGCTCTATCAATTCATCGATTGGCGCAATGACCGCTATATCATCACCAAGGACGTTCTGATCGACATCTACAAAAAACCGCTCGGTACCGAAAAGAAACGCACCGCGCCGTTGAAAAATATCCTCAGCATTGATTTTGAGCGCGTTGGGATTATTGGCAGGATTTTTAACTATGGCACCGTCTACATCCGGGTCGGTGATTCGGTCCTCACTTTTGACAATGTGATGTCACCATCGGAAGTCCAGCGCGAGCTCTTCCAGCGTTTCATGGAGTATAAACAGCGCGAAGAAGAACGTCTGGAGACTTCTATGAATGAACAGCTTGCGGATTGGATCGAACACTACCACCGCCTTATACAAAACTCTCCACCGCCGCCGAATCCATCCGAGACCGGCGATATTTCAGGGTAAAATACATCCGCAAAGAACAGACAACCGGATCACGGCCATTGCGAATGGAGGTTTTTTCCTCTCGGCTGGCCTTCACATTAATATTGTTGGGAAAAGGGTTATGGCACTAAGGGAAATCATTACCGTTCCAGATGCGGTTCTGCGGCGGAAAGCCCGCAAGGTCACCGAATTCAACAAGGATTTACAGGTTCTAATCGACGATATGGTGGAAACCATGCGCGATGCTCCCGGCGTGGGATTGGCAGCTCCCCAAATCGGGCTTTCACAACGCCTGATTGTGGTGGAATTTAATGAAAACAGCGATGAGGATGAAGACGCCCCCAAAAAATTATTTGTGCTGGCGAACCCCGAAATTGTCAAAGCGTCCGAGGAAACAGTCAACGGCATTGAAGGCTGCCTGTCTGTGCCTGGCTTGATTGGCGAGGTCGAGCGCTCAGTTCAGATCGTTGTTCGCGGTCAAAACCGTCATGGGCAGCCGGTTAGAATCAAAGCGAAAGACTGGCTGGCGCGTATTTTTCAGCACGAAATCGATCACCTTGAAGGAGTCTTGTTCACCGACAGGGCGACCCGTGTATGGAAACCCAGCAAGGAAGAAGAAGACATTTACCTGGATTAGATGCAAGCTTTCATGGATGGAAGCCGCGCTGATGCAGGTTGTTGACCCGATATGCACCTGACCCACTTATCGCTCACACACTTTCGCGCCTTTGCCCGCCTGGACATGGATGTGCCCCGGCGGATTCTTTTGCTGGTCGGCGATAATGCGCAGGGAAAAACCACCTTGCTGGAATCAGTTTTTTTCCTGGCGACTTTTTCATCCTTTCATGCCAGCAGCGACCGCCAGTTGGTCAATTTCATGGCGGCAGACGGACCGTTGGCGGTCGCGCGTCTGGTTGCCGAGTTCCAGCGGGGAGTCCAGGCGCACCGGCTGGAAGTGCGCCTGATCCAGGAAGCTGTCGGTGCGAACGGCTCCCGCCTGCGAAAGGAAATCCTTTTGGACGGCGTAAAACGCAGCATGCAGGAGGCCATGGGCGCATTCAATGCGGTGATTTTTCTGCCGCAAATGACCCGCATCCTTGAAGGCGGACCCGAAGACCGCCGCCGCTATTTGAACCTGGCTCTGGCTCAGGTCGTACCAGGGTACGCGCAGGCTTTGAGCGAATACGCGCAGGTCCTCTCGCAAAGAAATGCGCTGCTGAAGATGCTCTCGGACCGCGGTGGTGATGCCGATCAGCTGCACTACTGGGATGCCCTTTTGACCCAACGGGGAGCCAGCATCATCCTCGCGCGCATTCAGGCGATCCAGGAGATCGAGAAACAGGCTGCCAGAATACACGAACGGCTGACAGCCGGGCAGGAAGTCCTGCGGCTGATTTACCGCCCCTCTTTTGATCCAGCAAAACGCGCAGATAACCAGTACGCCCTGCCGATCGAAACCCCCATCGACCGCTCAGCCTTCACCCTCGAACAAATCCAACAAGGGTTTCTTCAGGCGCTTGTCGCCGCGCGCAGCGAAGAGATTGCCCGTGGAATCACCAGCATCGGTCCCCACCGCGACGAGCTGCGCTTTACAGCCAATGGAATTGACCTGGGTGATTTCGGATCGCGCGGCCAGGTGCGCACCACGCTGCTGGCCCTCAAGCTGGCTGAAGTATCCTGGATGAAAGAAAAAACCGGAGAATGGCCGGTCTTGCTGCTGGATGAAACCCTGGCGGAACTGGATGCTCAACGGCGCGCTGATCTGCTGGATGTCCTCGATGAGTGCGACCAGGGATTGCTGACCACCACTGACCTTAATCTTTTCACGCCTGAGTTTGTGCGCCGCAGCACGGTCTGGCAGGTGCGCGCGGGTTTTGTGGTTAAAGAAGACCAGCCTGCCTGATTAGATGATCGGTTTACGGGCAGGCAACCCAACCCGCCGGGGATAACCAGGCGGGGTTGCCTTGATTTTTTCCACCACCACCAGGTAACGTTCCTCAACCACACCCGGCAGCAGAACCGGCACAAGCTGCTGCAGGCGTCCGCCCAATATATGAATAGCTTTCTCAGCGTTGTGAGCTTCAGCCGGTCCGCTCTCGCCTTTTTGAGCCAGCATTCTTCCACCAACACTCACAAGCGGCAGCAGGTATTCTGCCAGCACTGGCAGGTTGGCGACTGCCCTGGCGACCGCCCAATCATATTTTTCACGGTGCTGTGCCTGCCTCCCTAATTCCTCAGCGCGCGCTTTTATCAGGGTTACCTGGTCCAAACCAAGGGTGTCCACGATGTGCCGGCAGAAATCCAGTTTTTTTCCAACCGATTCCACCAAAGTCAATCTCATGCGCGGGCAGACAATTTTAAGCGGGATGCCCGGGAAGCCTGCGCCAGTGCCGATGTCAATGAGGTTTTCCGGAGGCCTATCACGCCAGGCCAGCACACAGGTCAAGGAATCCAGGAAATGCTTGCTGCGAATTGCCTCGCTGTCACGAATGGCAGTCAGGTTGAAACGCGCATTCCAGGCAAGCAGTTCCGTCTCATAGCGTTGAAAGGCGGCAACCTGCTTTGCGCTCAGGTTTATCCCCACCAGTGAACTGACTTCTTTGACCAGTTTTTCCATGCCGTTGGCAATTATAGCGGGTAATTGGTTAAAGCAACCAAATCCCGGCCCGAATCAGGGCTGGTTGAAATCCGCCAAGGCCTGGTAAAACGCGTCCAGATTCGGCAGAGGTGTTCCGGGCGGTAAATCGCAGCCAGAAGAAAGCACGAAGTTGGGGAATGCTGCCGTTTGAGCGAGCAGCTCTGCTGTCCGCCGGTAGGTCTCATCCGGGCTGGAATCGATAAAAACATCAGCCGGGTCAAGGTTGCCAGCCAGCAAAACTTGCCCATTCACTTCTGCTAAAGCCGCCACAATATCCATTGGTTTGCCAAAATGGTACATGGCTGCCTGCGCTTCCAGAACGACCGGCAGGTGCGCAAGCCGCGCGCCGCAGTTGTGGTAAATGACAGAAAATTGACTGGATTGAACTTCCGCGATGATCTGTTTTATGTACGGCAAAGAAAAACGCGCCATGGCGGCCGGGCTGATCAAACCCGCGGTGGGTTCCGCCATGAGGATGCCGTCCGCCTCGCTCAAGCGGAAGGCGTTCGCGTAGCGAATCAGGAAGCGGGTGGCTGTTTTCAACAGGGCGGTCAGCAGGTCAGGGTCCTGCATCGTCAGCATAAGGGTTTCACTCACGCCGTAGAGCCTGCCCGCCAGGGTAAAGGGACCGATCATGCCGCCGAGCACAAATGGCGGAGTGCTGCGGTATTTATCCTTGAGCAGACGGACAGCCGTGAGCGGCACGGTGGTGCGTTTATGACCTGGCTTTGCGTCGATTAGGGTTTGCAGGTCCGCGGGAGAAGTCACCAATCGGCCTTCAATCGTGGGAATTTCGTTCTCTTCAAATCGCACCTGGCAGCCGAAAGCTTCCCCTTCCAGGCTTAAATCCATTGCGGATTGCAAAAAGGGCGACTCATAGCGTTTATACAGCTCTTCCTGCGCTTCGATCTGCACAACCGGATCCTGCACAGCCCTGAAAACACTTTTTCCGGTCAAAGCCAATCCACTGTAAATTCCTATCGGCATAGCCAGGCGTTTCTTTTGGGCAAGGATGAACTCGACCAGGTTCGTTTTCATGCCGGTGATACTCCTTTGAAGTTGAAAATTAAAGTTGATTTTTAAGCGTCGCGGTGGAAAAGCGTCCCTATTTTATCTTGAATTATCCCTTGCGATGGTGCCAATTATTGTTTATGAATTAGAAAAAATCAGACATAAATTTCAAAAGAAATCCTTCCTTAAAAGTATTGACAAAAGAGTAAATACTTGTATAATAAGTTATAGATTATAACAATTGATACACATTATAACATGGATAGAAACATGAAATCTCAATCAGCATTGACTCGCCGTGAGCGGTTCCGGCAGATCACCATGGACGAAATAAAAACGATCGCCCGCCGCCAGATGGCTGAGAACGGCACGGCGGGCATCTCGCTCAATGCCATAGCGCGCGCCATGCAAATCAGCGGGCCAGCCCTGTACCGCTACTACGCCAGCCGCGACGACCTCATCACCGCCTTGATTATCGACGCCTATAACGCTCTGGCAGACACGCTTGAAACGGTGGCCCATGAACACAAGACCGCGCCGGCCCCGCAGCGGCTTTTAAAGGTTCTCCTGGCTTACCGCCGATGGGCCATGGATCACCCTGTCGATTTCGAGTTGATTTTTGGTAATCCAATCCCCGGCTATCAGGGTCCTGAAGACCTAACGGTGCCGGTAGCCAGGAGGGTTTTCACGCCGATCCTGGCAATTCTTTATGAATGTTACCAACAGGGTTCTTTGAAGCCGCCCGCGGAGATCACAAACCTGCCAGCAGGTTTACAGCTAAGTCTGGATTTCGAAAACAAGGCGGATACCCCGACCCTACCAATGGAAGTTGTTTACATTGGCGTTGTCGGCTGGTACCACATTCATGGCATGATTATGCTGGAATTATTTCATCACACCACCACCATGATCAATGACCCGGCCCTATTCTACGAGCACGAGCTGTATCGAATGTTCGCAGGGATGAACCTGCACATCGAGCGCTGAGATTTTTGGCTTCTTTTATTATTCTTTTACCCGGCAGGCACGCTGGCGGTTGGCTTCAACGCGCCTGCCACCCCAAGGAGAAAAAACCGTGTCAAACAACTCATCTTTACATGTCGTTTTTGGTGCCGGTCCGCTGGGCCTGTCGGTGGTTGATGCCCTGCTCGCCAGCGGTAAGCGCGTGCGGGTCGCCACGCGATCAGGAAAAGCCGATGTGCCTGCTGGCGTTGAGGTCGTCAGGGTGGATGCTCACCAGATCGACCAGGTTGAGACAGCCTGCCTGGATTCAGAGGTGGTATACCAGTGCGCCCAACCCCCCTACCACCGCTGGGTGCAGGAGTTTCCAGCCTTGCAGCGCAACATCCTGGCAGCCGCTGAAAAAGCTGGCGCACTTGTGGTCCTCGCAGAAAACCTGTATATGTACGGCGAAGTGGAGGGTGTCATCCACGAAAAGCTGCCCTACACGGCTGCCACTCGCAAGGGACGTGTTCGAGCACGCATGTCTGAAGAAGCCCTCCAGGCGCACAATTCCGGAAAGCTGAAAGTTACCCTCGCCCGCGCATCCGATTTCTTTGGTCCGCGCGTCCTCAACTCGACCTTGGGTGAGCGTGTCTTTGTGCCCGCGATTAAAGGGAAAGCCGCCATGCCAGTTGGACGATTGGACCTGCCGCACACCTATACCTATATCAAGGATTTCGCTAAAGCAATGGTAATTTTGGGTGGTCATCCAGAGGCGGCCGGCGAAGCCTGGCATGTGCCCAATGCCGAAGCGCTCACCCAGGGCGAAATGATGGCCAGGATATTCACATTGCTAGGCAGGCCTGCCAAAATCAACCCCACTGGCCGCATAATGATGAAAATTGGTGGTTTATTCATCCCCGAGGCGCGCGAGAGCGTTGAAATGATGTACGAATTCGAACGCCCCTTCATCGTAGACTCGCATAAATTCAGCCAAACCTTCGGCATTCAGGCCACGCCAATCGACATCGCGCTGGAAGAGACAGTAAAATGGTATTGCGCTGCTTATAAGATTGAAGCAGCGGAGTAAATAACCAGGGCTGTCAGGTGTGTGACAAAATGATCATTCCCATTAAATTGAGCCTTTCCAACGCTTACCTGATTATCGAGCAAGGCGCTGTCCTGGTGGACAGCGGCAGCGCTGGCGACCTAAGCAAAATTACACGCGTGCTGGCGGACCACCAGTTGGACGGCAAGGACCTAAAATTGATCCTGCACACCCACGGACACAGCGACCATGCTGGCAGCAGCGCGGCTTTGCGCAGAATGTTCGATATCCCCCTGGCTGTGCACAGCCGAGATGCAGACATGTTGTCCGCCGGCCATAACCGCGCTTTGACAAATCCCACCCGCCTGGAAGCCCGTTTGCTGGCACCCTTTATTAATCACCCCTTTGAACCCTGCCGGCCGGAAATTGTGATCGAAAACGAAATGGATCTGACCGCTTTCGGAATCGACGGGCGGGTCATCCTGACGCCAGGCCACACACACGGCTCATTGACGATCCTGCTCAAGGATGGCAGCGCTATCAGCGGCGACCTGTTCATGTCAGGTACTCTGGGCGGGCGTATACGCCCGTCCAGACCTTACTGGCATTATTTTTACGAAGATATGCCGCAGGCAAAAGACAGCCTGCAAAATATGCTGGCAAAGGGCGCGTCCATGTTCTACCCCGGTCACGGCGCAGCCTTGAAGGCGTCGGTTGTCCAGCAGTTGCTCTGACAACATAAAAAACTTTAAGTCCTGGTTCACGCAGCCCGAAGACCTCGAGAATTGTCTCGGGCGGCGGTTGTGGACCTGTAAAATGACGGAAAGGTTATCCCCGACAGCCGCCAGTGATCAGGACGGGTTTTCCTTCTGGGTAGGGTATCCCCACCCCAAGCGCAGGGGCATTCGGTTCACTGGGGTAACGAAACAAAATGCCCAACCAGGTGCAAATGTGACCCCGATTGACATCACCTTACTCTAATCGTCCCACTCGGTATGGAAGGTCCCCTCGCGGTCCAAACGCCGGTAAGTGTGCGCGCCAAAGTAATCCCGCTGAGCCTGGATCAGGTTGGCAGGCAGTCGCTGGCTGCGGTACGAATCATAATACCCCAGCGCCGAAGACATCCCCAACACGGGGATCCCCAGCCTGACCGCGGTCTGCACCACGTCGCGCAGGGCTGCCTGGTGTGAATGCAGCACACCCTTGAACACCGGGTCAAGCAGCAGGTTTATCAGGTCCGGCTGTTTTTGAAATGCGCGCATGATGTCGTTGAGCAAATCCGCGCGGATGATGCAGCCCGCGCGCCAGATGCGCGCAATTTCCGCCAGGTTGAGATGGTAGCCGTATTCCTGCGAAGCCACTCTCAGCATAGTCATGCCCTGCGCGTAAGCGAGCACTTTGCTGACATACAGAGCATTTTCTACTGCGCTGAGGAAACCATGCCCATCATCGAGGGTCAATTTATCAGGACCGTGAAGTTCACGACTGGCCTTCACGCGTTCGTCCTTTTGAGCGGAAAGGATGCGCGCATGCACGGCCGCGGAAATGGTTGGGACAGGCGCGCCGATATCCAGAGCGTTCTGGCTGGTCCATTTCCCTGTACCCTTCTGCTCGGCTTCGTCAAGGATCATCTCCACAAGGGGATTACCGCTTTCAGAATCTATTTTTTTAAGCACCCTGGCCGTGATTTCAACCAGGTAGGATTTCAAAACCCCCTGGTTCCAGCGCTCAAACTCCTGCTGCAGGTCGTCGATGGAAATACCAGCCCCGCGGTGCAGCAGGTCATACGCCTCAGCGATGAGCTGCATATCCGCGTATTCGATCCCATTGTGCACCATTTTGACGTAGTGACCTGCTCCGCGCGGTCCGAGGTAAGCCACGCATGGTTGACCGTCCTCAGCCCGGGCGGCGATTTTTTCCAGGATTGGCAGCAGTTCCTGATAGGCTTGCCGCGATCCCCCCGGCATCAAACTGGGACCCCACAAAGCGCCTTCCTCGCCGCCTGAAACGCCCAGGCCGACAAATTCAATACCCGCCTCGCTCAGGTCCTCACTCCGGCGTTCTGTATCCAGGAAATAAGAATTGCCCCCGTCAATCAGGATATCCCCTGGTTCGAGCAGAGACCTGAGGTCTTCGATGGCCTGATCTACCGGATCCCCGGCAGGGATCATCAGGAGCAATTTTCGCGGACGTGCCAGCAGCGAGACGAGCTCCTCAAGGGACCCAGCCGCTTCCGGCCGCGGACCAGTGGATTCCTGCTCAACAAAAGCCTGGACGCGTTCAGGTGTGCGGTTATACACCGCCAGTTTAAATCCATTGCGTTGAATGTTGCGGCCCAGGTTGAATCCCATTACCCCCAGGCCGTAAATACCGATATCCGCCAGTGTCATATAAGCATCTCCTGTGGCTGATCTCACCTGCCGGTAAGGGCAGCTCTAATTTGCCTGGCAATAACGAGCGACCGTTCAGCCGCAATGCCGGTATAACCATCGATATTCATCAGTTGGTGAATCTCTTCTTCGCTCAATCGGGCGCGGATAGCAGGATCCTGCAGGATTAAGGCGGTCATGGGGTTGGCTTCACCGCGCTTCACCACCTGCCAGGCTGTTAGTGCGTGTTCTCGCAGGCGTTCGTGCATTACCTGGCGGTCAGCACCAGTCCGCACAAGCGCCATCAGCACGCGCTCAGTGGCCGCGAAAGGCGCGTAAGTCTGCAGGTTGCGAGAGATGGCAGCCAGGTCGAAAGTCATTCCCGACACAAGGCGCTGGCAGGCGGACAGGATTTCATCACAGATCAAAAAGGTTTCTGGCAGCAGACTGCGGCGGTTGGCTGAATCATCCAGGGTTCGCTCCAGCAGCGAATGGGCCGCATTGCCCCAGGCAATCTGCGGCAGCGCAGACAGGGCGCGCGCCAGGGAATCAATTTTCTCCGCGCTGATGGGGTTGCGTTTAAACGGCATCGCTGAAGAGCCTACCTGCCGTGTTGCGAAGGGTTCCTGCCACTCACCCAGCGGCGGCGACTGCAGCAGGCGCAGATCGAAAGCAAATTTATTGATGACAGCGCCCGCGCCAGCCAGCTCGCTGACCAGGCGGTAATCCTGCATGCGCGGATAGGTCTGCGCAGTTACGGTGTAAAACTCCAAATCCAGCTTCTCGCTTAACCTCCGCTCGAACTCTTCGAACACATCCTCACCGAGCAATTCCAGGTATGAAGCCGCGGTACCAACGGCCCCCTTGAACCCTTTGCCGCGGATTTGCCGGTGAAGATCCTGCCAGGAAGAAAACAGCGCCAATAAATCCTGGGCATAGGACGCCAGGCGGTAGCCCAGCGTGGTGGGTTCAGCCGGCTGCAGGTGGGTGAAACCAATCACAGGCAGCCGGGCGGTTTCCTCGATGCGCTGTGCGAACGCCTCCAACAGATCCGCCATGCGCTTGAGCAGCAGCGCCAGCGCGGTTCGAATGCGAATCGCGTCGGCATTATCTTCAATATCCATCGAGGTTGCCCCCAGGTGAAGCGCCCCGCCGCCCAACGGACACTGGGCAGCGTAAGTTTTCAATTCAGCCATCAGGTCGTGGTGAATCTCAGCTTCGAGGGCTAACGCTTGCTCAAGGTCAATGTCTTCCACATGTGACCTCAGGTCAGCGAGTTGTTCCTCACTGATCAAACCGTATTGCGCCTGTACTTCAGCCAGCGCCAGCCAGATTTTGCGCCAGGCGCGGCGTTTGTATTCCTCACTCCAGATGGTGCGCATCTCTGGCGAGCTGTAACGCCAGCTAAACGGCGATTGGTAGCGCTGCATATCCGTCATCCAGGTTATTCTACCCCGTGAATCCCAAATGATGCAATTTAATTCCCTTTTGGGTTAGAATAACGGCTGTGGTTTTTTCATTGATATTTATACCGTCAACGTGCGCCACCATCGATGCCCTATCGAAGCAGGGTGCAACCAACCATCATCGATTTTTTCAGGAAGCCGGATGCCTGCAAACACACCCACCATTGTTTTGTTAGGAAAGAACGGCCAATTGGGCTGGGAGTTCAACCGCTGCCTGCAGCCGCTCGGCCGGGTCATCGCACTGGACTGGCCAGAAGTCGATTTCAGCCAGCCTGATAGGCTGGCGGATCAGGTGCGGGCGCTCAAACCAGCCCTCATCATTAATGCCGCCGCTTACACCAATGTGGATAAGGCTGAGAGTGAACCAGAGTTGTGCGGCCTGATCAACCACCAGGCGCCGGCCGCGCTTGCGCAGACAGCCCAGGAGCTCAGGGCAGGGATCGTACATATATCAACAGATTACGTTTTCGATGGGAGCAAAGGCAGCCCCTATTTGGAAAGCGACACGGCAAACCCGGTCAATACCTATGCGCACACAAAATTGGCTGGGGAAGTTGGTGTCCGAAATGCTTCGCAGGCTTATTGGATCGCCCGCACAGCCTGGCTGTACAGCCTGCGCCAGAACGATTTCGTGCGGCGCGTCCTTGAATGGAGCCGCCAGAAGGAAACCCTGCAGGTGGTGGATGACCAGATCGGCTCCCCGACCTGGGCGCGTATGTTGGCGCAAATTCTGACCCTGGCGCTGGCGGCTGGCAGGCAGGATTTTTACGCGCACCTCGCCAGCACCGCCGGCGTGTATCACCTGGCGGGCGATGGGCAGGTATCCCGTCTGGGCTGGGTAGAAAAAATCCTTGCCCTGGATCCCAGGCGTGAAGAACAAAAAGCCACACGGGTACTGCCAGCCAAAACCGAGCAGTTCCCTACACCGGCTGCGCGTCCATTATACACAGCCCTGGATTGCGGCAAGTTCGAGTCTGTGTTCGGACTGCGCATGCCCCCCTGGGATCAGGCGCTGGCGCTGGCGATGTCAGGCCTCTTTTAGCAGGTTCTCCAGGCGCTGGCGGTAGGAACTGGTTCCTAAGCGGTCAAGTTCCACTTTCAACTGATCGCGGTCGATGAAACCCATGCGGTAAGCGATTTCTTCCGGGCTGGAGATCATCATCCCCTGGCGTTCCTCAACCGCCTGTATGAAAGCTGCCGCCTGCAGCAGGGACTCATGTGTGCCTGCATCCAGCCAGGCCACGCCACGCCCCAGCTCGTACACAAACAACTCGCCTGAGCGCATGTATTCCTTATTGACATCCGTTATTTCCAGTTCTCCACGCGGGGAGGGCTGCATCTCTGCAGCGATCTGGACCACGCGGTTGTCATAAAAGTACATCCCCGGAACCGCAAAATTGGAGCGCGGTTTGGCGGGTTTTTCTTCAATCGAGAGCGCGCGCCCATCGCCATCGAACTCAATCACCCCGTATCGTTCAGGGTCATGCACCGGGTAGGCGAACACCGCCGCGCCGTTCTCTGTTTCCACCCGCGCGACCAGGCTGCGCAGCACCACCGGCAGTCCGTGGCCAAAAAAGATGTTATCCCCCAGGATGAGACAGACCGCATCCGAGCCGATAAAGTCGCGCCCGACACGGAAGGCATCCGCCAGCCCGCGCGGCTGGTCCTGCTCGAGGTAGCTGAACTGCAGCCCCCACTGCGCGCCATCGCCCAGCAGGCGTCTGAAATTGGGCAGGTCTTCAGGGGTGCTGATCACCAAAATCTCGCGGATGCCCGCCAGCATCAGCATGGAGAGCGGGTAATAAACCATCGGTTTGTCGTAGACGGGCAGCAGCTGCTTGCTGATAACCAGAGTCAGCGGGTGCAGGCGGGAGCCTTTTCCTCCGGCCAGGATGATTCCTTTCATTGCGCTTCTCCTCTTTCGGCGTAATTTTTTTGTATCCAGGCCTGGTAGTCCATCTGCTTGCGAATTTCATTTACCCAATCCGGGTTGCGCAGATACCAATCTACGGTCGTTGAAAGGCCGGAAGCCAAATCAAATTTCGGCCGCCAGCCCAACTCGCGCTCGATCTTGCTTATATCCATGGCATATCTGCGGTCGTGCCCGGGCCGATCGCCGACATGCCTGATCAGGTTGGCATGCGGCGCAAACTGCGACTCCGGCAGTCTTTCGTCCAACAGCGCGCAGATTTGGCTGACAATATCGATGTTGTACGGCTGGTTGTCCCCGCCAATATTGTAAGTTTCCCCTGGTATGCCTGACCGAAGGATGGCGATTATGGCATCGCAGTGATCGTCCACATACAACCAGTCGCGGATCTGGCGGCCGTCGCCGTAAACCGGCAGCGGTTTGCCTTCCAGCGCATTGAGAATCATGAGAGGGATCAATTTTTCCGGAAACTGGCGCGGGCCATAATTATTCGAGCAGTTCGAAATCGTAACCGGCAGGCCAAAGGTGTGGTAATACGCGCGGACCAGATGGTCGCTGCCCGCCTTAGAGGCCGAATAGGGAGAATTGGGCGCATAGGGTGTGCTTTCGCTGAAGGCCGGGTCGTTCGGCCCGAGCGAGCCAAAGACTTCATCCGTGGAGACATGGTGAAAGCGCACCGGCTGGTCATCAAGGATTTTTTCTACCAGCCAGGCCTGGCGGCAGGCCTCCAGAAGGGTGAATGTGCCAACGATGTTGGTCTGGACGAACTGCCCGGGTCCTAAAATGGAGCGGTCAACATGCGATTCGGCCGCGAAGTGAACGACCGTATCAATTTTATGCTGCGCCAGGATCGAATCAACCAGGCCGCGGTCGCAAATATCCCCCTGAATAAAAATGTGCCTTTCCGGGTCGGGCAGCCCTTTCAGGTTTTCCAAACTGCCAGCGTAGGTGAGCGCGTCCAGGTTCACGACCTGGATATCCGCATCGATTTGCAGCAATCGGTGGATAAAATTCGAACCAATAAAACCCGCACCGCCTGTAATGAGAATGGAGCGCATCAACTCACCTCCCATTTTATCTTTTTATAGAGGCATTATAACCGACAGGCTGGCCAAAGGAAAAATCTTTAATCGTAGCACTCGGCCGCGGAAAGTACCTTTCCCACCCGGTCTTTTGGCGAAAGCAGCGGTTCCTGACCTTCCTCAATTGGCCACACAATTCCAACATCGGGATCATTCCACAAAAGGGTGCGCTCATACTCTGGGGCGTAGAAGTCCGTGGTTTTATACAATACTTCAGCCCAATCGCTGAGCACGTAAAACCCGTGCGCGAAGCCAGGCGGCACATACAGAAGATGCTTGTTCTCGGCAGATAAGACGGTCCCGACCCAGCGGCCAAAGGTGGCTGACCTGCGCCGCAGGTCGACAGCCACATCGAAAACCTCGCCAGCCACGACGCGCACCAGTTTACCCTGCGGCTGGTGGAGCTGGTAATGCAGACCGCGCAGCGTTCCGCGCCGTGAGCCGGAGTGGTTATCCTGGACGAACTTCAAGGCAATGCCGTTGGCAGCGAATCTGCGCTCCTCGTAGGTTTCCATGAAAAAGCCGCGCTTATCGCCAAAGACCTGCGGCTGGATCAAAATGACATCGGGAATTTCACAAGGCGTAAAGTTCATGGTCCCCTCTTGGTAAAGGTATACACAGACAAGATAAGATATTATACATAATAACCCTCGGCAGTGAAATTTTTAGGTGAAAACGCTCATCCTGGAATGGCAGCCTGGATTTCTTAGAATCTTATTACAAAGCTGATTATTTTTCACCATTTTCCTCCAATTTGTATATAATACGAAATGGGTAATATTTGGTTATTTTTCTGTCAGGATGACCCAACTGGGGGGAAGTCCAGCATCGCTTCTTCACAAAAACTTTGACAAAATTCATGATGAAAAACAAAAAACTTAAGCTCAATCCGGTCTGGTCGAAAATCGTCATCACCCTCCTCCTGGTTGCCCTTCTGATGAGCCCTGGGCAGAGCTTACAGGCGGTCCAGATCAATTACGCCCTGGGGTTCGATGGGGTCGATGATTACGCCGACCTCGGTAGGCTTACCTCGATTTATGGCTCTCAAAGCTGGCGCGATACGAAGAGTATAGTGATTTATATAAAACCAGCCACATCTGGAACCCCCTGTCCGTATAATGACCCTGCCTTATGTATATTAATCGCCGGCACAAAGGACACGCGCTGGTGGGGAATTACCCAAGGGGTTATCGACGGTTTAGACCGCATATGGGTATGGAACGCAGGCATCACAGGTCCGGATCAATTTACGATTAATAAAATTGGAGTACCTTACACACCAGGAGAATGGGTTCAGATTGCTTTTGTTCATTCGGATGGGGTTCTGCGCGCCTACAGGAATGGAGACCTGGTTGGTTCAATACCGAGTGGTCGGACTCAAATTGGGGAAAATCAGAATCCAAGGATCATCCTAGGAAGTTTCGTCCAAAATGCAGACCCCTTACCAGTGGTCTCCCTTGCTTTCCAGGGGCAGCTTGATGAAGTTCGTATCTACGATACCGCGCTAACCCGCGAGGCTATCCTTCCGCACATTCACACTGAAATCCCCGACCCTCAAAACGAAGCTGGTTTGTTGGCTTATTATCAGATGACCTATGATCCGACTGTTCCAGATCAGGAAAAATGTCCGCAGATGGAGTATCTGAGGGATGATACCGGTCGTGGTCATGATGGCAACCTGTGCAACGGCGTGGAGTGGATCGGGTCGCCCATCTTCGACGACGAACCGGTTCCGGTGACCCATTACATATACCTGCCGGTAACGGTCAAATAAAATAATCCAATTGCAATTACGCTCTGATTGGTTTCCGGGAGGGATGTCATTCCTCTCGAAAAATAATTGATTGACCAGCAAACGCGGTGTGCGCAAATTTTCTTCACGCGACTCGCGCATAAACGCCCATGTTTGTGCTAAAAATCAGCGCTTGACGCCCCCTGCGCTTTACGTTATCGTTAACTTCAATCCGCAATCAACCCTTTCAACTCATGATTCCCACCGAAGAATTTTTTAAATTAATCAAGGAAGGATCCCTGGAAAAAGTTCGGGCTGCCCTGGACGAGGACCCTTCGCTCGTCAATGCGCGCGCGGAGGACGGCACCTCAGCCGCCCTGCTGGCAGCCTATTACCAACACCCGGTCGTGGCGCGCCTGCTGGTCAAATATGGCGCCCAGATCGATATCTTCGAAGCCAGCGCCATCGGTCTTGTGGATGAAGTAGAAAAAATCCTGGCATCCGATCCTGAACAGGTCAACGCCTTTGCCCAGGACGGCTTTCAGCCGCTCGGCCTGGCGTGTTTTTTTGGGCACCTTGATATCGTCAACCTGCTGCTGCAGCGCGGCGCGCAGGTGGACGCCGCTTCCCGCAATCCCATGCAGATCATGCCGCTGCATTCCGCCGTGGCGGGCCGCAGCCCGGAAGTTGTGGCCGCTCTGATCGAGCACCGCGCTCCCCTGGATGCGCCTCAGGCAGGCGATTTCACCCCCCTGCACGCCGCGGCTCAAAACGGCGACCTTGCTATCGTACAATTGCTGCTCGCGGCCGGGGCAGACCCCAACCCGCGTGATGCGGAAGGAAAAACCCCCCTTTCCTTTGCCCTGGCCGAGGAACATGTTGAGGTTGCTGAATTTCTGCGCGCCCGCGGGGCTGAATAATGATGTGGAGGTATCGAATGCGCCGCCATTTTGTCAATTTCCTCACAGCCAGCTTCCTTATCTTTACCCTGGCCGCCTGCAACCTGCCGCGCCCAAACCAGACACCGACAACCGCGGTTGACCCCGCCGGCACAGCCGCTGCCGAAACCGTTTCGGCGCTCTCCACCCTGCTCGCCCAGCCGCCTGCCTCCACACCAACCCTGGAAGTGGTGCAGGCGACCAGCGCTCCCACGAATACCGCCGCGGTGACAGAACCAACCGCGGCCGATTCCAGCCCGACTTCCACGCCCTGCGACCGGGCCGAATTCGTCAGCGACGTGACCGTCCCGGACGGCACCCGCATCAGCCCGGGTCAAAGTTTCGCCAAAACCTGGCGCTTGAAAAACACCGGATCCTGCACCTGGACCACCAGCTACCGTGTGGTGTTTGATTCAGGCAACGCTCTCGGGGCGCCGGCCAGCTTTAACCTGCCCACCAGTGTGGCGCCCGACGGCATCGTGGATATCACTGTCAATATGAAAGCCCCGGACACTGCCCGGGATTATGAGAGCTTCTGGAAATTGCAAAACGCTGCCGGCATGACCTTCGGTCTGGGCAGCAATGCCGATAAAGCTTTTTGGGTAAAAATTACGGTCGGATCGCCAGCCCCCGCCTTTGCTGTCACAAAGGCTGAAGTAAAAGTGGACAACGCCAATGTATCGGCTGCCTGCCCGCACACATTCAAACTCTCGGCAGACATCACTTCCACAGCGGCGGGAAAGGTTACCTATTACTGGGAGCGTTCGGACGGCAGTAAAACCAACACCTTCGAGGTGACCTTCGACGCGGCCGGCACCAAAACGGTCAACTATGACTGGTCCTTCAACGCTGCTTTCGACGGCTCTGTACGGGTCTATATTGACGAACCCAACCACCAGTACTTTCCGCCCACCAACCTCAAACTGACCTGCAATCCATGAACGCTGACGCCCTGGAAGTGATCTTTCACCGGCGCAGCATCCGCCGCTATCAGCAAACGCCTGTGCCGCGTGAATACCTGGAAAAAATCCTTCAGGCGGGCATGGCAGCACCCAGCGCTTGCAACAGCCGGCCCTGGGAATTTATTGTCCTGGACGAACCAGCGGCTTTATCCGCCCTGGCCAAAGGGTTGCGTTTCGGGAAATATGATCCGCCCGCCGCCATCGTTGTATGCGCCAACCTCAGCATCGCCAGCAATTCTGCCGCCAAGCACTTCTGGCAGCAGGACTGCAGCGCCGCTATCGAGAACATGTTGATCGCCGCGACCGCCCTTCAACTGGGCAGCGTATGGATTGGTGTCTACCCGATTCCTGGCATTCTCAGCCATGTGCGTGAAACCCTGGGCATTCCCCAAACGGTCACACCCCTCGGCATTGTTTATGTCGGGTATCCAGCGGAACAAAAACCCGCCCGCACCCAGTATCACGACCGGCGCGTTTACTGGCAGCGCTACGGGAACCGCCAGGCGCCAGGCGGGGATACTGAAACCGAAAACTCATAAGGGTATCAGTCCGCCAGGCGGTAAGCGCTCCGAGCCAGGTTGACCGCCAGGTCCTCTGCCATTTGCGTGGCTTCTTCTTCATCCAGAATTTTCCGCAGGCACAGCCCTGCCAGCCAGTTAGCGCTGGCGCGCCGCCACAGGTCGTGCCGGGCCGGTATGGTGAAAAAATTTCGGGCATCGTCATTAAATCCGGACGTTTTGTACAATCCGGCGGTTTCGATGACAGCATCAAAATAGCGGCGCATGCCGTTGAGCGAATCCATAAACCACCAGGGCGGCCCTAAGTGCACCGCCGGGTACACACCCGCCAGCGGCGCCAGTTCACGGCTGTATGCGCTCTCATCCAGGGTGAAGAGGATCAGGCGGAAGCGGGTATGCCGCCCAAACTCCTCCAGCAGGGGGTGTAAATTGCGGGTGAACTCGGTTTGCACGGGAATATCGAAGCCAATATCCGCGCCGAAAAGCTGGAAGGCTTCCTTATTGTGGTCCCGCAGCGCGCCGGCATGCAGCTGCATTACCAGGCCGTCTTCGCTGCTCATGCGTGCCATTTCCATCAACGTGTGCGCGCGAAAGAGAGCAGCCTCTTCAGTGCTGGTCCTGCCCCGCAGCGCTTGTTGAAAAATCGAATCTGCTTTAGCCGGTGGAAGCCAATTCATAAAGGGGCGCTCAACGCCATGATCACTGGCGGCCGCCCCCAGTGAGCGAAAAACCTCGCGCTGCCGTTCAAGCGCCTGGATAAAGGTCCCATAAGAAATCACGTCCATCCCGCTGGTCTGGCATAATCGGTTGAGCGCAGCCCGCCAGCCTGGATGATCGATATTGATCAGGTTGTCCGGGCGGAAGGTGGGCGCAATCTTGGTGCGCAAACCCATGTCTCGGACGATCAAGTGGTTCTGCAGTGGACTCTCGGCTGGGTCCGTCGTGCACAATACTTCAAAATTGAATTTATCAAGCAGGGCGCGAGGGGTAAATTCTGGCCGCTTCAGACAGTCTTCAATATGATCATAGATTTGCAGGGCATTTTCATCGCTCAGGCGCTTTTTTACACCAAAAACATCCTGCAGCGTGTGTTCAATCCATATTCGGCTGGGTGTTCCGCGAAACAGGTGAAAATGGCTGCAGAAGATTCTCCAAACCTGGCGCGGGTCGCTCTCCACCGAGCGCCCGTCCTTGCGCGCGATACCCAGCGCTTCCAGGGGGATTCCATGCGCGTGCAGCAGGCGCAGAATGTAATGATCCCGCTGAATGAAAATCTCCGCTGGGTTTCCAAACTCCCCGGCTTCGTCAGTAAACAGTTTGATATCGATGTGCGTGTGCGGTGCGAGGATGGGCAGGGCGCGGATACGCTCGTAAAACCTGCGCGCGAGAATGATATTTTCCGCCGGTGGATCGAAGAACCTGTCTTCCGAGAGTGCTAACCCTTCCGAGATTTGGGGCGCCATACAAAAAATTATATCTGGTTATACTGTCCAGGCGGACAATTAGCCCCTGCTTATCATCTTACTTCCGCAGCATGGGTAGAAATACCCTGCTGTCCGCCTCTGGGGGTATGGGGGGCGGCAGGGTAACGACGGGCGCCACCGTACCGGTGGGTAACGGCGTTGGTGCAGCCGTCGCTTGCTCGGTCGCAGCAGCAGTAGCGCTTTCTCGCGGTGAAGGTGTGTGCAACGGTTGTGGGTAACTGCTGATATCTGACGCTACCCACTGCGGATACCATCCGCTGGGCTCAACCACGCCCGGGCGACCATCTTTCAGTTCACCGTTCCAGGAATACTGGCTATCGTCCGAAAGGACCAGACTGGGAGGTCCGTCGGACATGCGGTAATATGCCTGCAGCCCATCTTCATCGCCAGAAAGCTCCACAGCCAGGCTATCCAAGATATCCTGCTGACTCAAAGCAATTGAATATATTCTGACCTCATCAATCAATCCATGGTAAGTCCAGTTCCGGTCGGTTGCTTGAATGATCCCGCCCAGGTGCAGTCGTGGTTTCGCGCCTGTATCGGGCTGGTAGGTATCGCCGCTGGCGATCGAACCAACCAGAAGCCCGTTTTTATAGGCGTACAAAAATCCACCTTCGTGGACCAGGCTGATATGCACCCACTCATCCGCTTCGTAAGGCACTCCAATGGCGTGGATGCGGTATGAATCTTCACCCTGCGTGCCGGTATTCCAAACCCAGATGCGGTCCAACCCGTCCCTCACCCCGCGCGATATTCCCCACCAACGCGGTCGGTCCCCAAATACGGCATCACACCAGGCTGCATCATTGAAGCCGCAGGTATCACCAGGACCTTCCGGTTTGATCCACAGACTGACCGTTTTGGTCGACTGCCATCCGTCGGGAAACATGTCAGCCGTGAAGTCCAGCTCCACAAAATCGGTCTGACCGTCAAAATACAGCGCCCAGCCTGTCTCCTCCGCCTGAATGCTGCGAAAGCCAGTTAGAGCATATAAAATTAGCAAAACAAAAAATATAACGGGGATCCCAGTACTCTTTTTCATTCTGCGGAAAACACCCCCACCTCGCTTTGTGTGTCGTAATTTGCGTTTGCCCGACAGGGAAAATTTTTTTACTAATTACGACCTGAATTATACTAATAAATAACCAAAAGGGATACCGAAAATTAGTTTTCGTTCCGGGAATCTGACATCACTGCCGCGATTTTTGCAGGCGGTAAATCAAAACAGCGGTTATACCGCTAACGATCAGTGCAAAGGCTGTAAAGAGAAGCCCGAAGTTTGGCCCTTTCGTACCGCTGTCAGGGCTGCCGGAAACAGACAGGGTTGGCGTAATTGTAAGCCCAGTATTCGGATTCACATCTGTGCCGATTGGAATCATATCCGCTGTAGTGGCACTAAGGACCTGCGTAGTGCTCCCGGCTTGCTCATCAGGAGGTGCGGTGCGGGATGGTTCAACTGCCATTGGACTATCCGCCGATTCCAAAAACCATCCACGCGTCAGCGAATCAGAAGTAAAAAAGTCCATCAACATCCTGGCAACCTTTTCCTGACCGCTGACGGATGGATGCGTGCAGTCCCCGGTCAGGTCTTCGGGCGCCCACACCTGCCCATTAACATTTGGAGTCATGCCATCGATCCACAGATAGGGCCCCCACGAAAGATACGGCGCTTTTACCTCTCCGCGGGCAGGGTCGTAATTCAATTCCGCATTCCCCTGGATTTGCTGTTCGATCAGCCACTTAACCGCAAAGCCAGTTTCGAACGCTGCCGGCTCCGGGCTGAGTCCGCGCCAGTAGGTGTAAGAGCGCGTGCGGCTGGAGAGGAAAGCGATCTTGAGGTTGGGGAATTTCTCTTTCAGGTGCTGGACAATCGTCTGCAGATGGTTTTGGAGCTCAATGGCCTTATCCGGAAAATCCCCCCCGCCAGTAAGGGTCAGCTTAATCCAGGCTGCCTGAACCTGCGAGGGCGAAACCTGGTAGCGCGCCATCTGGCGGTCCAATTCCTGCCAGGGGAGGTCATTCTGGTCAACCCAACGTTCCGCGGTCGCCCCGCCCACCGCCCCATTGAGGAGATGGACTTTCCGGCTGATCCGCGGGTCATCCCCTGCCAGCCTGATAAAAGCATCGAATTCGGAATTTGTGTTCGACATGCCAATAGATACCAGCACGATCCTGCCGTTTTGTTCATCCAGGCTGCCTTCCGCATCCAGGGGCTGAATTTGTGCCGCCAATGCCTGGCCGGCGGTTTCGTGCTGCGGTGGGCGCGCATTTATGCCGCCAGGATACAAACCTCCGAAAAAACCAGTCGCCTGGCCATCCATACGCAGGTATTCCCGGCTGCCGAGCTGGTCCAGCGGCAGGCTGACGGATTCAAAAACCCCGCCGCACAAATCCTCCTGCGCTTTCCCATTGGATGGGATCATGGACCCCAGGATGACCAGGCCAATCACAAACCAGCGCAGTTTTAACAATTGGATCTTCATTTCGATTTACACCTGTACAGCATAGCTCTAATTGTACCAACCCGGAAGGCAATAACAATTATCAACCACTTGGTAAGGTAGTGTATCCTGCCTGAAAATTTTAAATTAACCGGGTGCGGTTTTCAGTCCGCGAAAAACATACAGGAAGGAGGTTTTCTCCTTCCTGTATGTTTTGTTAGTCCATGTATCAGCGGGACTATTGGTATGGCTTGTTGGTTATGGCTTGATGGTGATGCGCCCTTCGATGACCGGTGTGACCGGTGAAAAGGCCCGGAAGTAATCTGCCAAAGCCTCATCCAGCAGCGGCCCGAAATCATACGGGTTGACCGCGAAGTCGCGGAACATCAGGTAATTGTCCCCGCCGCGGCGCATGAAGTCGTTGGTCACGACCTTGTACATCGCGTTCAAATCTAAGGGATCCCAACCCGTGCCGTTCCACACCTTGATATCCGATACCCGTGAGCCTGCAGGCTGACCGGCGTTGATGGTATAGCGCAAGCCGGAAACCTGGGCAAAGCCGCCGTTTTCGGCAGGGTAACGACTCGCGCCGTTCTCCAATGCCGCTTTGACGTATTGGCCCTGCAGCTCGAAGGTGGCGATGGCGTTGCCGAACGGCAGCGTCTCCATCACATCGCCCATGGTCACCGGTCCAGCGTTGATCGGTGCGCGCAGCCCGCCGCCGTTCTGGAAAGCGATCTGGAAGCCGCCGCCGGGGAAGGTCTCATTGGCTTTCCACAGCATGGCATCCGCCACCAGGTTGCCCATCAGGCACTCGCCCAGCCGGCAGATTCGCGCCCCTCCAACAGAGATTGGCAGATCCACGGTCGTCTCGCCCACCGGCGTGCTAATTAGCTCAGCCACCTCCCAGCGGTACGGATCCAGCATTCCATCCAATACCGGATCTTTGGGGACCTCCCTGCTCACGTAAATGGGGTTTCCTGCCGTGTAGATGACTCGCCCCTGCGGATCGAAGACCACGTTCAGGTTGCCCAGCAAGGTACCCCACTGGTAGGCGCTGACCACCAGCACCGGCTCTCCCGCCGGGCTGTAGACCATGCTGGGGTATTCACCAGCCGGGGTCAGCGCGAGGTTAGGCGGCGAGAAGGTTTTTGGCATCGCCGGTGTGTAGGTGAAGGTGTGGCTGTGCCCGCCAATGATGATATCCACCCCGGAGACGTGCTGCGCCAGCAGCAGGTCATCCTGATACCCGACGTGCGTCAGAGCGATGACCTTGTTAACCCCTAGCGTGTGCAGTTCATCGACCACCGCCTGCAGGCTGGCGACCGGATCGGCGAAGGTGACGTGCTCGCCCGGGCTGGAGATGTTGCTCGTCTCCGGCGTGGTCACGCCCGTGATCCCAATCATTTGCCCGCCGCGCTCCACGATCGTGTAGGGCTGCACCAGGCTTGCCAGCTCCGGCTCAAAGGTCGGATCGACCATGACGTTGGCGCTGACGATCGGGAAGTCGGCTCCGTTGATGAAATCCGCCAGGATATCATTGCCGCTGTCGAACTCGTGGTTGCCCAGCGTCATAGCATCGTAGCCAATGTAGTTCATGGTGGTGTTGAGCACGTCGCCCTTGAAGAGGGTGTAGAAGAGCGTGCCCTGGAACTGGTCGCCCGCATCCAACACCAGCACATTCTCATCTTCAGCACGGATCTGGTTGACCAGCGTGGCGATGCGCGGCGCGCCGCCAATGCAGTTTCCTGCCGCAGCATCCGCGGGCTTGCAGCGTGCGCCGTTGACGTTATACTCATCCACGCGCGCATGGAAGTCGTTGGTGTGCAGGATGGTCAGGTCAAAGACATCCCAGGAGGTATCCAGGTGTTTGACGGCGTTGTAAGCATTTACACGCCCGTGGCCATAGTAGGCATCTTTGCCGGGTTTCCCCAGGTCATCCGCCGAAGCCCGCAGCGCGGCTTCCACCTGAGCCGGGTGCATCGAGCCGCCGTTCGCCCCGATGATGATGGCTGCCACCCCAGCAGCGTGTGGAGAGGCCATGCTGGTGCCCGCCCCCCAGTACCAGCCGTTGTTGCCGGTGCTGAAGACCAGATCGAACACCCAGCACGGCCTGGTTAAGCCGGCAATCGTGCAGGCTTCTTCGCCTGGGTAAATGTAGTCACCACCCGGGGCAGCAAAGGCGATGTGCGACAAACCGTAGTTGCTGTAGTGGGCCAGGTTGTCCAGGCTGATGTTGAGCGGGTCGGTTGCCCAGCCGATGGGCGCCGTGGCCGATATGGCGATCACATGCGGCGACTGCGACGGCACGAATACCAGGTCAGCGGACTTATTGCTATCGACGGCGCTGTTGCCGGCCGAGGAGATGACCGTCGCTCCCTGGCGGTAGGCATAGGTGGTTGCCCGCCCGATGGCGGTCAGCAGCGCGGCGACTTCATTGGCGCCAGCGATGCGGTTGCCGTCTTCATCGTAGATGCCCCGCTTATTGAAGGCAGCACCCAGGCTCATGTTGATCACATCCGCGCCCACATTGGCGGCGTAGACGATGCCGGAGATGACATCAGCAAAGCTGCCGCTGCCCTCGTCTTCAAGCACCTTGACCAGCACCAGCTCAGCCTCTGGCGCAACGCCAATGACGCCGAACCCGTTTTGTGCAGCCGCAATGGTGCCGGCTACATGCGTGCCGTGGCTGAATGCATCCGGCAGCATGTACTGCAGCGATTCCCCCTCGACGAAATTCATGCTGAGATCAAAATTGATGTTGGGCATCAGGTCAGGATGGTCCAGGTCAAAGCCGGTGTCCAGGACGGCCACGCGTACACCAGCCCCGCGCGCCCCTTTGGTCCAGGCATCCGGCGCCTGGATGGCGGTGTGCCCCCACTGCAGATCAAAATAGCGATCCGTGCTGCTGCTGAACGGTGGTGAACCAGGCATATCGGTAGTCCATTCGATGGCTACATTTTTCTCTGGATCAATCCATTGAATGGACAAATCGGGGATTACGTCCCTTATCCCCGGAATACGTGCCGCAGCAGCAGCAAATTTCGGATCTGGTGAACTTACCACCGCGATGCCAATTTCTGGAATTAGCCGGGTTACCACCCCGCCTGCCTGGGTGATGCGGTTTTCCAGTCCATTTGGCAGGGCATTGCTGCTGGCCATCAGGATGTAATCCTTCGCGATCCAGTCCCCCGTGACCGGTTCAGCCAATGCGGTGCTGAAGGTCGAGACCGCCAGCGCAAAGATCAATACGATCGAAAAAATGGTTTTCTTGTACATGAAATCCTCCCTCAGTGATTTAAAACAAAATTGCGTTCTGCAACGCAAATCACAACCCAGCATATCGTTCGATAGCCACCTCCTGAAATTTTTCTCTGAAATAACATCAATGGTTCAGGGAACCAGACGGCATACATTGAGGGTTCCACCCCATCCCAAACCATGTACCCCCAGACGGAATTGGTCCTGTATACCACAACAGAACCCATTCCAAGGAATGGGGTATACACGATCCTCCCACTTCAGTATAGCACAGGCGTGTTTTTTTTCAATATCATCAACGAGGTGGAATGCTTAGAAATATCGAAGGGACTGCTCGAAATAAATGGGAGTGGGGATCTCGATATAATAATAACCCACCAGAAGATATATCTCACCTTCTGGTGGGTTCAATTGTCTCACACCTGATCAATCACCAGGTTTCTAACTGCCATGTGTCGCTCAATTTATCCGGGTGATGCGACCTTCTCCACCCTCCGGGTAATCGACCGAGGTGATCAATCCACCCAGTCCGACTGTGATGTAGTTGTACAACGCCTGTTGGTAGGTGACGCCCAGAGTCGTGAAGGGCGCTCCTCGGTAGGGATACTGGTCGCCGCCCCTGGCGAGGAAATCGATGGTTGCCACTGTCAAAGCCGGACCGGCGACAACAACACCGCCCGTTACGACGACGGAACCGTTATCCAGGACAACCTCGCGCACGCGCGTCCCGGCCTGGGTGACGTTACCATCTGCATCCAGAAGCTGAGGAGTTCCGTTTGCATCATACACGATTGAAAAGCCTGAAATCTGTGCAAAACGGCCATCGCCGAATTCGACACGAGACACGGCATTTTCAAGCAGTTCTTTGAATTGATCCCGTGAGATATCCTCAACTACGCTGAGGAAATTTGCAAAGGGCACCATAGAGAAAGTATGCAGCTCGGTAATCGGCCCAGCCGGAATAACGTTGTCATTGCGTATACCTCCCCCATTTTGCAAAGCGACATCCGGAACCGGTACGCCGTAGACGCCAGCTAGCTGACCAGCCTGCCAGCGCAGGGCATCCGCAATAAGGTTGCCTTCATTGGTCTCCTGCCCGCGGATGAAAGCCCGCCGTCCCTCAAGGTCTACTTCACTTGTGGCAATGACGTGGTTAGCCATATCTTCCAGTTCGGCAATCAATGGGGCAGTCACGCGGCTGTACACTTCGGGGTCAGGCTCGACAGCATCTGGCTGGTCACCACCAGCGACTCGTTTTGGGCCGCTGAGCGATTCGTCGATAGCAATCAGGTTTCCGTTGCGATCGAAACCAGCCACCAACTGCCCGACGTAGGCATAATTACCGGCAGTGGTGACCACGGGAACACTCACGCCAATGGAATCCTGCACCCAAATGGGATACGGACCCTGAATCGAATGCCCGGGCACCAGCAGATCGCCCTCATTGGCGAGCACCTCATCTCCGCCGCCAGCCACAACAATATCCACACCTGCCAGGTACGGGATCAGGGAGATATCTTCAGTAACACTTTGGAGGTGGCTGACCAGGATGATTTTATTCACGCCCATCGCAGTTAGCTTTTCGACTTCGGCCATGACGGCCCCAGCGACATCCTCATTTATATCCGTGTTGCGCGGGCTGGAAATGAAACGCAGCATCGGGGTGGTCGCGCCGATAATACCAAACGTTTCCCCCCGGCTTTTAACAACGGTACTGGCTGCAATACGCCCCTGCTCCTGCAGCGCCAGCAGTCCTGGCTCACGTGAGAAGCCAAGGTTGGCACTCAGATAGGTCGGATAAGTCTTTTCATACCCGAGGATGAAATCAACCAGCACATCCGGTCCGAAATCAAAATCGTGGTTACCAATCGCGACTGCATCGTAACCGATCAGATCCATGGCGATCGTATCGAAGAAAGGAATTCCCTTCAAAAGGCTGGCGTTGAACTCAGGACCCGCCAGGAAGTTGTCGCCTGAGGATACCATCAGTGCGGCTCTTTTTGCTCCAGGCTGGCTGGGTACGCCGTTGGTGGCTGCCCATTTCAAGTTGTCAACCAGGGTCTTGAAACGTGCAACCCCGCCAAAATCCGTAAGTCCGCTTCCTAAATCGATCAGTTTTGATTCGCCGTCGTTGTTGTGCAGGACGGTTAACCACACATCGACTTTCGGCTGTTGGGCTGTCGCAGCTCCGGGAAGTGCAGCCACAACAAAGGTCAAGACGATCAGGATCGATAGGACACGACGTGTAAGCAATTTCATTTTCTATCTCCTTTGGTTATTGCGAGAACCCTAAATCTTTAATCGAAACAGTTTTTCCTTAACACAATCCCCCTGCATCACCTCCTTTGTGCACACTCCCAAAAATGCGGAAAATTACTGATGATTTTTTTTGTTTTCCCATCTCACAGCGGCAGGCAATGAATGATGAGTCAGTATTATTACTAAGTATATCCAATTTGTAATTAATCAACAAGAAACTTGAAACCTACAATTGCCTAACCGGGCGCAGTGATCCTAAAAGCGCTTATCAGGCCGTTCAGCAAATTTCGCCTGTATAATCAATTTAGTTTTTCGAAATAAATTTTCCTAAGCCAAAACATGCAAATATCTCTTATTCAATCCAGATCAGATTTAAGCGCCTTCATGGATCTACCGTACACAATTTATCGACAGGATCCTGTCTGGGTGCCCCCTTTGCGCAGCGAGGCAGCCGCGCAATTCAACCCCGCAAAGAACCCGTTTCTGCAGCACTGCGAGCATGCGCTATTCCTGCTGCGCTCAAATGGAAATCCGGTCGGCCGGATTGCCGCCTTCATCGACCACCTGGCCAACCAGGCCTGGGGAGAACCTGTCGGTCTGTTTGGGTATTTCGAAGCCCCATCCATTCCAATGGCAGCAAACCTGCTGCTGGAAACAGCCCAGCAGTGGTTAGTCCACAAAAGTATGGGCGTCATGCGCGGTCCGTGGAGCTTCGTCTCGCAAGAATGGGGCGCAGTCATCGAAGGCTATACGCCAGCGCCTGTGATTATGGCCCCCTACAACCCGCCATACTACAACACTTGTTTCGAAGATTTCGGTCTGCAAAAAATAAAGGATTTACTGGTGTATTACATCGATGCCCGCGAGGGCTATCAGATTCCAGAGCGCATCATCCAGTTCACCGACCGCATCGCCGAGCGTTACGGCATCCGCACGCGCGCGATCGATATGCAGCACTTCGACGACGAAGTCGAAAACCTAATCCAGCTCTCCAACGCCAGCCTGGCAGAAAACTGGGGCTTTACGCCGGTCACTGAGGCTGAGTTGCGCGCCATGGCGCGCGACCTGAAACCGGTCATCCATCCGCAAGCGGTCGTTTTCGCCGAAGACCGGCTTGGCAGGCCCATCGGTTTCGCCATCGCCATCCCGGACATCAATGTCATCCTGAGGAAAATCCGCGGCAGGGTTTTCCCGTTTGGCTGGGCGCGGCTGCTGTGGGGAATCCCGCGCCTGACGCAATACCGCATGTTCGCCCTGGGGGTCATCCCGCAATACCACGGCAAAGGCGTCGACAGTCTGATCTACCGCCGCCTGTATGAGAACAATTTCCGCGCAGACCTGCGCATGGAAATCAACTACGTTCTGGAAGACAACGCCCCAATGAACAACGCCATCCGCAAGCTGGGCGCAAAACCCCTGCGCCGCTACCGCATCTACGAGAAAAAAATCTAGGAAACAGCCTCAGTTAATTTTGCCAGCCGCTCGCGCGCGTTCCAAGATGCGTTCAGCGGCTTTCACCACCGGCGCATCTACCATCTTGCCGTCCAGCGCGAAAGCGCCTTTCCCGGCATCCTGGTGCTGCCGGGCAGCTTCAATCACTCTCATGGCCTGCGCCACCAGTTCATCGCTGGGGGTAAAGGCTTCCTGCACGGGCTCGACCTGGTTGGGGTGGATGATCTGTTTGCCGGTGTAAGCCATGCGCGCGCCTTGCAGCGATTCCTCGCGCAGGCCGTCCAGGTCATGCAGATCCATCCAGACCATGTCAATCGCCTGAAGACCGTAAGCCGCCGCGTGCGTGACGACCGCGCTGCGCGCGTAGAAGATTTCCCACCCGGCTCGAGATCGCACCGCGCCGATGTTGCCAGCCAGGTCTTCAGCCCCAAATATGAGCGCCTGCAGGCGCGGGTTGGCGCTGGCGATTTCTTTCAAATTGACCACACCCAGGGCCGTTTCAATCAGCACTAACAGGGCGATCCCTCCTGCTGGCCAGCCGTTCTGGCGCTCCATTGTGGAAATTTGCTCGCAGACCCACGCCACCTGCTGAGCGGACTGCACCTTCGGCACCAGGATCCCGTCCGGCCGGGCTGGCAGGACGGCCTGCAAATCTTCCGCGATCAATTCCATATCGACCGGATTGACTCGCACGAGCCGTTCTGAACGGCCAAAATCCAGGCCTCTCAGCGCCTGCGCGATGGTCTCTCGCGCAGCGTCCTTACGGTTGATCGCCACCCCATCCTCAATATCCAGGCACACACTGTCAGCGCCCAGGTTCACGGCTTTGCTGATTTTTCTTTCATCATCACCGGGCACATACAACATTGCTCTACGGGCTCGCATGAATCCTCCAAAAAGGGTGATATTTATTAAACAACCGGCTTCTTTAAAAACAACACCGTGCGCTCAACTTCGACCACCACCGCGCCGTCCGGCTTTTTTCCGTAATGGCGCAGGCGCACAATCCCGCGGTCCGGCTGCGTGCGCGACTCCCTTTTTTCCAGCACCTCGCTTTCCACGTAAATAGTGTCGCCGTGAAAGACCGGCTGGGGATGGCGCACGTTGTCGTATCCCAGGTTGGCCACCACCGTGCCCTCGGTCAATTCGCTGACAGTCAACCCAACCACCAGGCTCATCGTCAGCAGCCCGTTGACAATGCGCTGACCGAACTGGGTTTTGGAAGCAAAGTCTTCGTTCAAATGCAGCGGCTGCGGGTTCATCGTCAATACGCTGAAGAGCGTGTTATCCATCTCTGTAATGGTGCGCCCGTTGGCGTGCCTTATTTTTTGCCCGACCTCTAATTCGTCGAAATATTTTCCTGGCATCGATCATTCTCCAATTTCGACCAGCAATTGATCTTTATCCACAGATTGTCCATCTCTCGCCAGCAGGCGAAGAATGCGCCCATCCAAAGGGGCTTTTACCTGGATCTCCATTTTCATCGCCTCCAGCAGCATGAGCGTCTGCCCCTTTTCCACCAGCTCGCCCTCAGCTATCTGCACCGCCCGGACCTGGGCCGGCATGGGTGCCCGCACGCTCTCGCCCAGGCTGTCCTCGCCCCTGGACGAGGCTCTGCGAGAAGCGGGCCGGTCAAGTCGGTAGGTGCAGCCATTCAGAGAAATCCACTGCTCGCTAGCCTGCCTGGCCCAGTAGAGGGTCAAGGTTTGCCCGCCTGTGCGCAGGATGAGGATGCCCGGCTGTGAATCGATCAGCTCAAATTCAAGCGGTAGCCCATCCACCTCGGCCAAATATTTGCTGCCCTCGCGCTCGATACTGACTTCATAGATTTGTTCGCGGTGTTGAAAACGATAGCGCATATCACCCTCCTGCTTTCGAACCAGCCTGGCCCGGCTGGCTGGCTGAAAGCCTGAACTGGCTGGTGACCCGCCAGGGACTGTATGGATCCCGGCCAGGAACCGCGTGCCGGTTATCCACGGCGTTTTGGAAGTAAGTCAGCGCCCCTGCAGCCAGCACTTCCGCGGGCAGCTCGCATTGCGGCGCCTGCCAGCTTCCGTAACGCTCCTCCACCCAGGTAGTATATACCTCGCCCGCCTGGAATTGTTCATCCAACAACAAATCTTGCATGAATTGCCCATTGTGGGTCAGGCCAAGCAGGACGGTCTGGCGCAGGGCCGCCAGCATTCGCTGCAGCGCAGCCGGACGATTTTCAGCCCAGGCGACCACTTTGGCAATCAGGGGATCGTAATGGATGCTGACTTCATCCCCGCTGCTGTAACCGCTGTCCACCCGCAAGCCTGGTCCGGCTGGCTCAATGAACCGCAGCAGCGGTCCGGTCGCTGGCAGGAAATTATTGGCCGGGTCCTCAGCGTAGAGGCGGCATTCAACCGCGTGCCCGCGCTGGCTGAGATCCTCCTGCCCGAAAGGCAGCTTTTCACCCGCCGCGATGCGAATCTGCCAGTGCACCAGGTCCACCCCCACTACCAGTTCGGTGATTGGGTGCTCAACCTGCAGGCGTGTGTTCATCTCCAGGAAGAAAAATTCACGCGTTTGCGGGTCCAAAATGAACTCGATTGTGCCGGCATTTTGGTACCCGACCGCTCTGGCAGCGGCCAGCGCTGCCGCGCCCATTATCTGGCGCAGTGATGCATCCAGAAAGGGTGAAGGCGTTTCCTCGATGATTTTTTGGTGCCTGCGCTGCAAGGAGCACTCGCGCTCAAACAGGTGGACCATGTTGCCGTGCTGGTCGGCCAGCACCTGGAATTCGATGTGCCTGGCACGCGGAATATAGCGCTCCAGGATAAGGCGCCCGTCGCCAAAGGCGTGCCGGGCTTCGCGCCGGGCGGCGTCCAGGCCTTCCTGCAGGTTCTGCATCTCACGCACAACGCGCATGCCCTTGCCCCCGCCCCCGGCAGCCGCTTTCACCAGCAAGGGAAATCCGATTGCGCTGGCTTTTTCGATCAGGGTGGTATCATCATCTTCACCCTGGTACCCGGGTACCACCGGCACACCACTGGACTGCATCAAATCGCGCGCCCCGCCCTTGTCGCCCATCATGGCAATGGCATCTGGCGGCGGCCCGATAAAAACCAGGCCAGCCTGCTGCACTGCGCGGGCGAAGGTGGCGTTTTCGGAAAGGAAACCGTAGCCGGGATGAATTGCCTGAGCGCCGGTCTCGCGGGCGGCTCGCAGGATGCGCTCCTGGTTAAGGTAGGACTGGCTGGCGGCCGCCGGACCGATGCACACAGCCTCGTCCGCCATGCGCACATGCAAAGCGCGCTGGTCAACCTCGGAATAGACTGCCACGCTGGCGATGCCCAATTCGCGGCAGGCGCGAATGATGCGCACCGCGATCTCCCCTCGATTGGCGATCAGGATCTTCGTAAACATAGGCTCACATGCGAAAAACGCCAAACCGCCCCGCCGTGCGCGGGGAATTTAAGACCACCGACAGCGCCAGCGCCAGCACCTGGCGCGTTTCAGCCGGATCCAGCACACCGTCATCCCATAAGCGCGCTGTGGAATAATACGGGTTTCCCGAGCGCTCATATTCCGCCAGGATGGGCGCTTTGAACGCCTCGGCTTCTTCCACTGTCAATGGCGGTTTGTTTTCACGCGCCAGTTGATCCTGCTTGACCGTCAGGAGCACATTGGCGGCCTGTTCACCGCCCATGGCGCTGATGCGCGCGTTCGGCCACATCCACAGGAAACGCGAACCGAAAGCCCGCCCGGCCATGCCGTAATTGCCCGCCCCAAAGGAACCGCCCACCAGCACGGTCAGCTTGGGTACGCTGGCGGTCGAGACGGCGTGCACCATCTTGGCGCCGTCTTTAGCGATTCCGCCCGCTTCGTACTGCCTGCCCACCATAAACCCGGTGATGTTCTGCAAGAACAGGAGCGGGATGCCGCGCTGCTGGCACAATTCAATGAAGTGCGTGCCCTTCAGCGCGCTCTCACTGAATAAAACACCGTTATTGCCTAAAATACCAACCGGATAGCCGTGGATGCGCGCGAACCCACACACCAGCGTGGTGGCATAGCGCTCTTTGAATTCCTGTAAGCGGCTGCCGTCCACCAGGCGGGCGATCAGGTCGCGCACATCATAGGATTTGCGAAATGTGGTCGGCAAAATGCCGTAGATTTCTTCGGCCGGGTAAAGCGGCTCCTCCGGCGGCTGGATGTCCAGCCCGTCCAGCCAGGTCGGGCCCTGCCTGCCCCCAGGCGACGGCAGGTGCTCGACAATGTTGCGGCAAATTTCCAGGGCGTGTTCGTCGTCCTCCGCGAAGTGGTCGGCCACACCTGAAAGGCGCGTGTGGACATCCGCCCCGCCCAGATCCTCAGCCGAGACATCTTCACCCGTAGCTGCTTTCACCAGCGGTGGTCCGCCCAGAAAGATCGTGCCCACTCCCTTGACGATAATGGTCTCATCGCTCATGGCCGGCACGTAAGCACCGCCCGCCGTGCAGGAGCCCATCACCACTGAAATCTGCGGGATACCTTTAGCGCTCATCTGCGCCTGGTTGTAGAAAATGCGCCCAAAATCGTCCACGTCCGGGAAGACTTCATCCTGCAAAGGCAGAAAGATGCCGCCCGAATCGACCAGGTATATGCAGGGCAGGTAATTTTCTTCCGCAATCCACTGCGCGCGCAGGTGTTTTTTTGTGGTCATCGGGAAATAAGTGCCGCCTTTAATGGTGGCGTCATTGGCAACGATCATCACTTCCCGTCCGGAGACGCGCCCGATCCCGGTCACGATGCCTGCCCCGGGTGATTGGTCCTCATACATGCCCCAGGCCGCCAGCGGAGAGAGTTCCAGAAACGGCGAGCCGGGGTCCAGCAGGCGGTCAATTCTCTCGCGCACAAACAGTTTTCCCAGGGACTCGTGCCGCTGGCGGTATTTTTCGCCACCGCCAAGGCGCACCTGGCGGATGCGATCGTGCAGCTCAAGGGCCAGCCCGCGATGATACGCCAGGTTTTCCGCAAATTCTGAGCCGTTTTGTTCGACCACTTGTCTCCCTTTCTGGTGGCTGTTGGAAATCAGGCAGAATTCATCGTGTGAGGGGGTGAAACCAAAGCTGGCCTGGAGGAAAGAAAATACAATACCAGCCCGCTGCTGAACGCTGGCGGCAGGATGATGGCGCTAATTCCAAACAGGCTGCCGATGGGCAGGGACACAATTCCTATCGCCGCTCCCCAACCAAACGCGCCAGCGGCCAGCCACCAGGCTGCATTCGCAAACCGCCCGCGAAGTACCAACCACTGCGGAATTGCAATCAGTAAGCCAATCAGCACCGCGGTAAGCAGCGTAGATAATGGCGATTCTGGTATCTGGATAAGCGGCGACACAATCCATTGAAAAACGATGATAGGCAGGCTCCAGCCAACCAGGCTGGCAGGGATCCACCAGCCCATGCCAGCCAAATAGCCCCTCAGCAGAAGGTACTGGAAAATACCGGTCGTCAAACCCATCAGCGGCAGAAATAAATAACTCATCAGGTAATCCTCAGTGATGCGTGTTTGCCCATCCACAAGGATTGTTCCCCCAACCTGCGAAGTCACCAACTTTAAAATGACGATGGCCAGGCCCCAGGTCAGCGGCACAGCCAGAACAGTCAGGACAACCCATTTAATAATGAATCGACCTCCTGAATTTAACGAAGCGGAATCCTTCATTGTTTTTTGCTCCTGATCAGCAGTCAATATACCCTAATCCTAATTCAGGCATTATCCTTCCCGGTAAATAACACCAAACCCGCCGCGTGGATAAACCCAGTGCAGGGCTTCATCCGGGCAGGCGACCACACAGGTGCCGCACTCCAGGCAGCCAGCCCAATCCGCCTGCACCCGCCCATTCTGTTCGTTGTAGACATTCGCCGGGCAAACGTACAGGCACGGCTTGACTACGCATTGCACCTGGCAGGCTTCATGATCGATCTCGATGTGCGGGTGGCCTTCATCCAGATCATACTTGTTGGCAGCCAGTTTTTCACTGACACTCATTCGTTTCATAGCGCTCGCACTCCATTCACGGCGTCTTTCGCCAGATCCAGCAGGCTGACATCACTATCCTTCAGGCTATTGAGCAGCATGGTCAGCAACTGCTGCTTGGGAAGCGCTTCCTGCCGGTAGATATCGCTCATCAGGGCAGCCAGCATCTCAGGATAGGCTTTATACAGACGTTCGTTTTTGAGGAATTTCGGCGCCCTGGCATAAGTGCGCATGTCCGCCATGACCTGGGATTGGTCTAGTTTCTGCCGGTATACCCCCAAAGTTTGTGCGCTGAAATCCTTTTTCGCATGCGCGGCAGCTACCGCTTCCGCGGCTGCCACAGCCGAACCGATCGCCAGGTCCATGCCGCGCACAGCAAATCCGTTATTGACCGTGAAACCGGCGGCATCGCCGATCACCAGCATGCCGTCAGTGAACAGGCGCGGCAGCATTCCCAAACCGCCCTCCGGCACCAGGTGAGCGCCGTATTCGATCAACTCGCCGTCCTTGACCAGCGGCGCGATCATCGGGTGGTCAAGAAATTCATCGAAGACTTCCGCAGGTTTCCTTTTTGCCTCCACCAGGTCTTCCAGGTGGATCACCAGGCCAACAGAAAGGCTTTCCAGGTTGGTGTAGAGAAATCCGCCGCCGGCAATGCTGCCGGTAGCCGAGCCGACCATGTTGTAGGCGGTGCCCTCATTGCCCGCCAGATGAAAGCGCTCCTCGATCCTCTCGCGTGATAACCCCACCAGGGCTTTCACGCCCACACCAACGTGTGCTGTGGGCAGGCGCTCTCTCAGCCCGGCCGCCTGCGCCAGAAAAGAACTGGCGCCGTCAGCGGCGATGACCACATCCGCGAACATCTCTTCTTCGCCAGCCTGGATGCCAACCACGCGCCCATCCTGGTGCAGGACATTGTCAACGCGTATGCCCGCGACCAGCATGGCGCCGGCTTCTTCGGCTTTTTCCGCCAGCCAGCGGTCAAATTTCGCGCGCAGGACGGTGAAACCGTTATACGGCGCCTGGTTGAACGCCTGGGTCTTGAAATCGATGTTGAAATGCGCCTCCGTGGTCAGGAAACTGACCACCTGGCTGGTGATGCAGCGCTCAACCGGGGCTTCCAGCCAGTATTCTGGCATCAGGTTGTGCAGCACCCGCCCGTACAGTACCCCGCCGCTCAGGTTCTTGGCGCCCGGGTAAGGACCGCGCTCGATCAGCACAACCTCCAAACCCTGGCGCGCGAGCTGATAAGCGGCTGTACTGCCAGCCACGCCTGCTCCCACGATGATCACGTCGAATTTATCTTCAGCCATCCCTCGCTCCTTGCTGCGGGCTTCAATCCAGGGGCGCGCTCACCTGCGCGATTTCAACGCCTCGATCAGAGCTGGCACCACGGCATAAAGGTCGCCCACAATGCCGTAATCCGACTGGGAAAAAATTGGGGCGTCCTTGTCTTTATTGATGGCAACCACGATGCGCGATTCGCTCATGCCAACGGTGTGCTGCACCTGTCCGGATACGCCCACGCCCAGGTACAAGTCCGGCTTGATGTTCGCGCCGGAAATTCCAATGTAACGCTCGCGCGGCAGCCAGTCCAGGCCCTCAGCCAGCGGGCGCGTGCAGGCTATTTCTGCGCCTAAAAGGCCCGCAAGATCCTCGATCATGCCAAGGTCTTCTTTGTGCACCAGCCCGCGGCCCGGGCAGACGACCTTTTTAGCGGCGGCCAGGTTCACCGTGGTCGTTCCTCTGGGCCTGCGCTCGCGCACAATACTTTTGGATTCAGAGTTTGGCCACGCCTGCGGGAGGATTTCGGTCTTTTCCACGCCGCTTGGCGCGGCGGGTGGGAATGCCCCGGCGGGAATGGTGGCGAGCCACGGGCGCGTCAGGGGCGACTCAATCCGTTCAGCCCCGCCGCCGAAGATCATATGCCGGATCGTCAGCTTGCGGTCCTGCTGCGTGATTTCCTTCACATCCGTCAAAACGGTAACATCCAGGCGGGCAGCCAGACGGGCTGCTATCAGCCTGCCGCGTGTCGTCCCGCCGACGAAAACTGCGTCCGGTTGGTGATCTTCAACAAGCCTGTGCAGGACCGGCAGGCTGTCCTCAATCAAGGCACCTTCCGGCGCAGGCGCCAGCCAGTAAACCCGCCTCAATCCCAACATGGCAGCCTGGCGGGCAGATTCCTCCGCGCCGATCAGCAGGGCGGTGATCTCGACATCGCTGCCCTGATCGAAGGCGGCCGCCTGAACGAGTTCAGCCAACAGGGCCGGTTTCTCCGTGAAGATGATTACTTTGGTTTGTTCTGCCATGGCGCTCCTAGAGAATCCCTTCCTGGCTCAGGCGGACTGTCAGTTCTGCAGCAGCCTCTTCTGGGCTGCCCTCCAGCAGGACTTTCTTGCGCGCCACACGCGGCGGCGCCATCACACGCAGAACTTCGACCTTATTCTCCACTGCGGTCATCCCCAGGTCTGCCAGAGACCATTCTTTGACCGGCTTCTGTCCGGCCTTGAGGATTTCACGCATGGACGGCAGCCGCGGTTGGTTGATATCGGTGGTGACCGCCAGCGCCGCTGGCAGCGCCAGTTCGATGACTTCAACTTCATCCTCAAGGCTGCGCTCGACGACCAACTTCTCACTCTCCAGCTCGATTTTGCTGACTGCGTTCAGGCTGAGGATCCCCAACCGTTCGCCTACCTGTAGCCCCACCTGCTGGAAATACAGGTCAGCCGAGCCTTCGCCAAAAAGGACCAGGTCTACGGGCTGCAGCTTTGCCAGCGCTGCTGCCAGTACGCCTGAAGTTACGGCCGTATCTGCAGCCGCCAGCGCATCATCAGCGATCAACACCAGTTCATCCGGACCGCGCGAAAGCAGGTCTTTCCTCAACTTGGAATTGTTGATGCGGGCCGGGCCAGCGCTGAGTGCTATGACCCTGCCCTGGCTGGCTTCAGCCAGTTGCACGGCGGCCTCGATCGCCTGCAGATCAAAATTGCCAATTCCCCATTCTGCCCGGTCCAGGCTGATACTGCCGTCCGGTCGAACGATGATGTCGGCTGCATCCGGCGCAAATTTAACACAAACGACGATGTTCATGCTCATTTTTTTGCCTTTTTGAGAAGCTGCGGTCCTGCGATGTTATACATGATCTCGTCGGTTCCGCCGCCAATGCGCATCAGGCGGATATCCCGCCACAGCCGCTGCACGCGGGTATCCATCATATAGCCCAGCCCGCCGAAAATCTGCATTGCGCTGTCGATCACCTCGAAGGAAGCTCGCGCGACATAAAGCTTGCACATGGCGTGCTCACTGCGCACTGGCATGTCCTGGTCCATCATCCAGGCGATCTTGTAAATATAGTTGCGCATGTTTTCAATTTTAACCGCCATATCGGTCAGGATGTGCTGCACCGCCTGGTAAGACCCAATGGTTTTGCCAAACTGGACGCGCCGGTTAGCATAAGCCAGCGCGTCTTCAAAGGCCGCCTCGGCTGCCCCCACCGATGCGGCGCACAGCGCCAGGCGTTCAATTTCGAAATTGGCCATCAACTGCGGCCAGCCTTTGTTCATATCGCCCACCAGGTTTTCGCGCGGAACACGCGCGTTTTCAATGAAAACCTCATAGGTTGGCACGGTCCACCAGCCAACCTTGTTCAACTGGTGAAAGGTAATTCCCGGGGTATCAGTGGGCAGCAGCCACATGGAGATGGATTCATAAGGATTTTCGCCCTTAGGATCGCGGGTCATCAGCAGGATGTATTTTGCCTGCTTCGAAAGCGTGCAGTACATCTTCTGCCCATTGAATACCACCTCATCACCGTCGAAGGTTGCTGTGGTCTTCAAGGCAGCCGCGTCTGAGCCAGCCTGCGGTTCAGTGATACCCAACGCCACAGGCGCGTCACCGCGCACGAAACCGCCTAAAACCTCACGTTTTATTTCCTCAGAGCCGAACTGGAGGATATCCCGGATGGTGATGATACCGAGCGAGTAAATGATCCCTAACGGCAAAGCGTGTTTGCCCAGTGCCTGGCAGACCAGCGTCAATGTCTGGATATCGGCTGGCACACCGCCGTATTCTTCCGGTATGCCCAATGCCAGGATACCGTGATCGGCGAGCGCCTGCCAGGGTTTATACGGAAATTCTTTTTTTTCATCCAGTTCCGCCATCAGGCTTTCCGGAGCTTCACGCTCCAAAAGCTCTTGCAGGCTTTCCAGCAGCAATTCCTGCTCCTCGCTCCATCGAAAATCCATCGGCTTCCTCCTTTATTTTCATTATCCATTCAAGCCGATCCCAGCAAACCGGCTGAGATCACGGCTTGCGTCCAGTGCTCGTCAGATGCGAACCCAGCCCCCTAGCTCAACCCTTGCGCTTCTTTCCAATCACCCGGCCGAGCGGATCCACCTGGGTGCGTAAAATGGTGAGTTCCTGTTCGGTGGGCTCAGCGGTGGTGGGCAGCGGGTCTGAAAACAGCAGCTCGAAGCCGGTGTTAGCGATGACATCCTCTTTACTGACCCCCGGGTGCAGCGAATCCACCCGCATGCGCTTGCTAGCCGGGTCGAAGCCCATCACCGCCAGCGTGCTGATGACCTTATAAGGGCCGCTGCCGGGCGGAAGGCCAGCGGCTTCGCGCGCGCCTGGCCCGTCCAGGTAACCTGGCGAGGTGATGAAATCCACTTTGGGCACGAACTTGCGCCTGTCGTGCACCATAATCGACACGGTCTGCCAGCACAGAGAGGCGAAGTCGTTCGCGCCGCCGCTGCCCGGCAGGCGCACATCCGGGCGGGCGTAATCCGCGCCGATCATGGTCGAGTTCAGGTTGCCGTACATGTCGATCTGCGCCCCGCCCAGAAAAGTGTAATCCACCATGCCGCGCTGACTGGCCTCCATGATGTCGAACATGGAGCCGTGCAGCAGAGCGCGCGTTTGCGTGTGAGAGCCGGCCACCGAGATGGGTAATTTTTCCAGAATGGGCGCCATGGCCCCGGCTTCGAACAGCACAATCAGATCAGGTGCGGTAGTCTTCTGCGCCAGCATGGCGGCTGCCAGCGGCGGACCGGTGCCAATCACAGCGGTCTTGCCGTCTTCGAGCAGGTGCGCTGCCGCGCAGATCATCAATTCCATCAGGTTGTAGCGATCGCCTGCATTCATCCCGATTCTGCCTCCCAGGTGCGTTTGAGCGGTTCGAGGGCGCGCAATTCTTCCAGGCGCGATTGCCCGCCGATCAATTCGAGATACTGGGAGAAATCCTCAACCCCATAAATAAATTTATCCAGGAAGGCCGCAAATGTTTCCTCCTCCTTCTCAGCTTCCAGCCAGGCTGCAAAGTGATTTTCATCCGAGGTGTACTCGAAGGGCATCTCGCCAGGGTAGCTGCCGTAGGGCACATGGCAGACCGCGTCCACTAGCCAGTATGGGATGAGCGTGCGGCCGGGATCCTTGCGAATCTCCTCTGTGCTGACGATGCGCTCGCTGGTGATGATCAACCTTCTGGCTGCCTGCGCCAAGTCGCGGTCGACGATGCTGATGCCGTCGATCTGCGCGTTGCCGTAGCGGTCGGCACGGTGCACGTGAATGACGGCTACATCCGGGGAGAGCGCCGGCACAGCCATCAGCTTCTGCCCGGTGAACGGGCACCTGATGATTTTCGCGGATGAGTGCCGCAGCGTGTCTGAACCCAGCATCGTGCGGGCCGGCAAAAAGGGCACCCCCATAGCGGCGGCTTTATAGCGCCAGGCCAGCCCGGCATTGCTCCATTCAGCGGTCTTTACCTTGCCGCTTTCCATGAAGCGGCGACCGTTGGGCGATAAGCCGCGCATTTCCAGGCCGACGACATAGGCGATATCACAACGGTCGATCACGCCACCGGCAGCCAGGATCTGAAAATCATGCGTGGTGGAATGCCCGGAGAAACCCAGGCCGCGCTTGCGCGTGCGCACAATTTCGTGCAGGACAGCAGTGGAAAAGCGCACGCTGCCGAATCCACCCGTGGCCAGGTAATCGCCGTCGTGAATGAATTCTGCCACCGCCTGACGGACTGTCATCAGCTTATCCACCAACGCGCGTGGTTTCTGGCGGAAATACTCGCGTGCGCCGTCGACATCCGGCGGCATGAAGAGATTGCCAACAGGCTGCACTTCGTTCTTTTCCGCAGGCATAACTCCCCTTTCCAAGGAAACATGCGTTGTGAGCAGGTTTACTCCAAACCGAAGCTCCAGGACAGGAACCGGTCAATTTTTTGACCCGGATGTCTGCACCAATGCGCAGCTATTCTGTATTAAGTTTATCAAATAAATACGAATTACGCCCGCACTTGGGGCGAGAAATATTTAGGAAATGATTAGATTCTTTTCCCCTGGCAGGCGGATCGCAGCCAGGAAAACGCGCCGCAGGGAGATTAATGCTCGTGCGGCTGGAGCAGCTCCGCCCCCGGCAGCTTCCCGACCAGCAACTGCGGTTTATGGATCAGGATCGGGAAGTGCTGCGGGCAGATCCAGTAAGTCTTATCCTGGAATTGAAGCGCCAGTAAAGGAATTTCTTCGGCGGAATGGCCGCAATAAATGCAGGCGGGTTTGGAAATATCCATTAAGTTACCTCTCAGATCATGTTCTTGATAAGCAGGATACCCTGCGCCGGTCCGCCCGTCTTTGTCATTCAACAATTAAGGGTGCTGAAAAACCTCCATGAAGTCTCCGCTGGAGGATTGATCGCGCATCCTTCAATACACAAAAACCATCACGCCATTAGCGGTTCATTTTCAAAACCGCGAGTGCCATCTCTCTATGTGGCGAGATTAACCCTGGTTTTCCTCGAACAAGGCTGCCGGCGCGGCGCAAAGCCCGACCAGGGTTTTGCCTGTATGTGCCCCCAGGATCGGTCCGACCGTTACTGTCGGCAGCCACTCGCACTCGAACAGATCCTCCACCTCCGCGCGCAGCTTCTCAACCGCTTCCGGGTTATTGCCGTGCAGCAGCTGTACGCGCAGCTTTTGCGTCCCAGGAAAAACTTTTGGCAGGGTCTGGGCGATCTTTTGCAGCGCCCGCCCCATGGTGCGCTCCTGTCCGAGTGTAACGTATTTGCCGACTGAGCGGTCCACGGCGATAACCGGGCGGATGTGAAGCAGGGATGCCAGCAGCCCTTTTAAATGGCTGATGCGCCCGCCGTGGATCAGGTATTTGAGCGTATCCAGGGTGAAGATGCCCTCTGCAGCCGCGCGGATGCGTTCCAGCAGCGCCAGGGTTTTCTCCAGCGGCCAGCCGGCCTGCAGCGCCCTGGCAGCCGCCTCGACCTGCCAGGCCTGCGGCGCCGAGAGCGTTCGCGTATCCCACAGGGTCACTTTGGCTTCGGGCACCATTTCCATCGCCAGCTTGGCTGAGTCGAGCGTGCCGCTCAAGCCCGAGGAGATATGGATCGAGAGGATCTCCGGGTTGCTTTTAGCCAGCTCACGGTACAGGTCGGCAAAATCACCGGCGCTGGCCTGCGAGGTGGTCGGGAAACTATCGGTTTGATCCAGCATTTCATAGAACTGCTCGGAAGTCAGGTCTACCCCGCTGGAGTAGGTTTTACCGTCCAGCGTCAGGCGCATAGGCGTGAAATGGATTTTCAGTCCTTCTAACTGGGCCGCGGAAATGTCGCAGCCACGATCGGTAACAATTTGCATGTCATTTTTCTCACTGTTCTATATGATATTTGACAAGTGAATAAAAACACAAAGGGCGTGGATGCGCTATCCTACCCAGGTCATAATAGCAGGCATATTTTCCGGAAAAATCACCCCCTCAAATTTGGGTGAAAATTGGCTGCCATGCGGTAAAATCGTTAGGGCAGGTAGAAATTGCCTGCCTCTTTAAGAAAACCACTGCCTTTAACACCACTGCCGTGAGCTCTTAAGGAGTCGTATGAAAGAATTCAAATTCCCAATTTCGTTTATCGAAGAAGATACCAGCCAGGTTGACGGCACCCTCAAACTGGACGAGCCGCTTCCCTACCGACCACATTCGCAGGGAGGCGGCTTTTACCGTCAGGGCCGCATTTCTCTGATCAACTGCGCCGATCTGGACCTGGTCCTTTATGACAGCCCGGCGATTGCGTCCTTTATTTACATGCGCAATGGACGGGTTGACCGAAACTTGCTCGAAATCGTCGGCCTGAGTGATGCAGAAATATCAGCCATCCAGGCTATTTACCTGCCCGGACAGCTCTGCATGGGCGCTGAGCGTTCGGGCATTATCGCCGAGGCCATCCGCAACGTCTTCGCCGCGCCCGCCATGCGCCCGATGATCAACGAGTATCGCCAGCAGAACCTGGCTGTTTTTCCCATCGCGCGCGAAGGCCTTAAATACATGGTTACGGAGGCGATCTACGAGAACCATGGCTATTACTGCGATGAGGTTATCCTGGACGCTCACCACGTCTTCGACAGCTCGGTACCCATGTACAATCGCAAGGTCGAGATGACCCTCTTTAAAGATAAAGACCTCGACCAGCAGCAGCATGAAAACATCAAGGTCGCTTTCATCGCTGACAGCATCGCCAGCGGTTTGGTGATGAAGCAGGTCATCGCGACGATTAAAGAGCGGTTCAACCGTCTTGAACGGGTCGAGGTGATTGCACCGCTGGCAACCATCCGCGGGCTGTGCCGCATCGCCAGGGCTGAAAGCGTGCAGGACCTGCAGGTGCGTGTGCATGTCTTTGAGACCTTATTGAATGCCCTGCCCCCGGACTATTACTTTTCTGCGCATTACCCCATCCCCGACTTTCACATCCGTCCCGATCTGGAGGAACAATACCGCCAGTGGTGGGGAAAAGACGCCCGCGGAAACGCCATTGCCGATACCGCCTGCGCCGGCTACGGCTGGAGCGAGGTGTTTTATTCACCGCGTAAACAAATCGAAACTATCAATGGGGAGCTTCAGGCGCGTCACGGTCTGACCATTGCGGAAATTGTGCGCCGTAATATTCGAACCCAATAAGTGGGTTCACTAATTTTGCTTACTGTTTAACTCGTACACCAGTTTCAGGCCGATCAATGCCAGGTTGGGTTCGACCGCCTCAATAGCTTTGGTTTCTGGAACGATCAGTTCCGCCATTCCGCCGGTAGCGATGACACGCGGGTTGCCGCCGAGCTCGAGCTTTATGCGTGTGACCAGCCCATCCACCAGGGCCGCGAACCCGAAGACCAGTCCGGACTGCAGCGATTTTATCGTGTTCTTCCCGATCGCTTGCGCCGGGCGCCGCAGCGCGACCTGCGGCAAAGCGGCTGCTGAGCGGAACAACGCCTCGGCGCTGGCGACAATGCCGGGGGCAATTGACACACCTTCGAATTCCCCGCTCGCGGAAACCGCCGAGAATGAGGTCGCTGTGCCAAACCCAACCACGATCACCGGGGCGCCGTACATGTGCCTGGCCGCCAGCGCATTCATGATCAGGTCAGGGCCAACCTCGGCCGGGTATTCGGTGTTGATGCGCATGCCGGTTCTGGTCTCTGAGTTAACGATGATCGGTTCCAGGTTGAGGTAGCGCCGCGAGATTTCATCAAAAACCAGGGTGAGGGCCGGAACCACCGAGGAAACCGCGCAGCCATCCAACTGAGAAACCTCAATTTTATCCGCGGCGAAGAGGTTCAACAGAAGCATGGCATATTCATCCGCCAGGTTGGTGCGGTCCGCCGAGATGCGCCAGCGCCGGACCATTTTATCGTTGTCAAACAACCCGAACTTGATGTTGGTGTTGCCAATATCGATACACAGCAGCATGGTCGTATCCCCAGTCGATGATATTTTTCGGTTCCATTCTACCACTCCTCTTAGCAATAACCCCGTTATCCAACCTGTTCACCTCTTTAAACTCGTTCGCGTCCAGATACCGCATCGCCGGTCTTATATCCACGGGACCTAAACTGAATTAAGGGAGTAAATCGTTCATAATAAAAAATTTTCAGGTCATTCTCATCTTTTACGGATAAAATTGATCCGGAAAGGTGGTATTAATCGAATGCAAAAACCTTCTCGCCGGTTTATCTATCAACAACTCGCGGTCATCGTCCTGCTTATCCTGGCGGCCTGCTCGCCAGCCAGCCCCGCTGCGCTGCCTTCGCCTGCAATTCAGGCAAATACCCCGCCGGTGCTGCCAACGCTGACCGAAACCAGTACTGGCGCGCTCCCCAGGACGGAAAACCCACCGTTGGTACAAACTACGCCGCCGGATGCCTCGAGTGAATCAGGTACGAATATGGCGATATCCTGCCAGGCCCCCGCGGAATTGACCCCACCAATGACCGAAGGACCGTTCTACACTCCCAACCCGCCCCTTAAAACCAGCCTTTTGGAGGAGGGCATGCCTGGAACCCGCGTGCGGTTAAGCGGTTACGTCGTGGATCCATCCTGCAATCCTGTCGCGAATGCCTACCTGGACTTCTGGCAGGCGGACGCAGAGGGGGTTTATGATAACAACGGCTACCGCCTGCGCGGACACCAGTATAGTGACGAAAATGGCGGTTACGCGCTGGAGACTATTCTGCCCGGTGAATACCCCGGACGCACGCCTCATATCCATTTCAAGGCGCAGGCGCCGGGTGGACCCATGCTGACCAGCCAGTTGTTCTTCCCCAACGCGGACGCCAATGCTCGCGACCGCATCTTCGACCCTCGCCTGGTCGTTGATTTGCAGGAAACCCCGCAAGGCTTGAAGGCTTTTTTCATCATCGTCTTGCTGCGAGAGTGACCAAATTCAGCCGAGGTGTACTAAATTTTGATAATTAGTATAGATTTTATTTAATTTTATAGACAAGACACCAGCTCTCCCTTATAATGGTCTCAGCGAAATTATCCTTCGTCACCGCGGTCAACACTATTTCTGGTTTGCCCCATTTGCCGGCGGTCAGGAATATGTGTGCCTATTTTTTACAATAAGTAAAACCGGCAGGGAGGCAGGTATCCCATGAAACACACAATATTCGAGCGTTACGGCGGCTTTGCCAAAGTGAGCCGCATTGTCAGCAGTTTTTACACAAAAATCCTGGAATCACCCGTCACTGCACCCTATTTTGCCAATACCAACATGAAACGCTTGATCGATCACCAGACCAAGTTCATTGCCTCATTAATGGGGGGGCCAGCCAGTTTCACCAATGATTATCTCGAAAAAGTCCACGCGCACTTAAATATCACAGAAGAAGCCTTTGGCGAGGCAGCAATGCTGCTTGAGGAGACCCTCGAAGATTTCGATTTCGAAGAACCGGATATACGCCAGGTCAAGCAAGAATTCATGAGCCGCAAAAACCACATCCTCAGGCGAGGTTGAGCATGGGAGAATCTAAAGTTAACAACCTATCGTCCATCATCGATCTCGATACGCTCCGCCAGGTGGCCCAGTCATTGAGCTGCGGGGTCGCGATCGTTGACTCTCAAACCTGGGCTGTCCAATTTGAAAACGCCAGTTTCTTTAAATGGTTTCCGCCCGGCAGCGATGCAGATGAGCCATTAACCGCGCGGATTCCAAAATTCAATCCTGAAAGAGCCCGGGAGCGGATAAGCAGCGGCCGTTCTATGTCCCTCGAACTCGAAGTCCAAACCAGCGCACGCAGTATACCGGTATCGCTCGAAGTCCGATCCCTGAGTGATGACCCGCAGGGAGCGCTAATCATTGAATGCCATGATATTTCGAAACAAAAACAGGCCGAGTATATGCTCGAGTCTTATTCGCAAATCGCGGAAAAAAATGCCCGCGAGTTGGAACGCGAGAAAGACCGCGTAGAGCGCCTTTTGTTGAATATCATGCCCAAGTCGGTTTATGAGGAGATGCGAGATTACGGCACGGTAACGCCCCAGTTGTTCCACAACGCTTCGATCCTGATGCTTGATTTCGCCGGTCATACCGAAAAAGCCATATCCCACGACCCGGCCGGCTTGATAACCGAGTTGAATGACATTTTCACGGTGTTTGACCGCATCACGGATTTATTCGCCTGCGAGCGCATTCGCACAGTCGGTGACGCCTACATGGCCGTCTCCGGCCTGCCCGAAACCAACCCGGATCACGCCCACAATATCGCCCGGGTAGCGCTGCGCATGCTGCGTTATATCGAGCGGCGTAATTCCGCTCATCCCGAAGCCTGGCACTGCCGTATCGGGATTAACTCAGGTCCCGTCATCGGTTCACTTGTCGGCGTGCAGAAATATGTTTACGATATTTTCGGTCCGGGTGTCAACCTGGCAGCCCGCATGGAAGCCCTTTCGGAGCCAATGAAAATCACAATCAGCGAGAACACCTACCAGTTGATTAAGGACGACTTCGTTTGCGAGGAACGCGGCGAGTTCGAGGTCAAAGGTTTTGGCCAGAGCCGCCTTTATTTCCTCGAACGCGAGATGCCGGGCGGGCGCTTGTAACGAAACGCCTTCATTCAACCCATATCTGGAATTATTTATTTCTTACGGTGTGTCTTGCGGTCTTTTCGCTTTCCCATAAAGAAGTAACCCCAATCGCCATCGCTCTTCCGCAGGGTGATGAGCACAAACAAGCTGGCGGTAAAAAAGCCCAACACCAACATGAGGATCACCCACAGGATCGACCAGGGCGAGCGTTCACGGTACACAATCCAGGCCGAAAACAGAATTAAACCGGCATACAGGTCGACCAATGAGACAATTCCCCACGGGTTCGCCAATATTTTTGCCCCATCACTGGCGAAATCCCCCTGGGAGAAACCATAGATCAGCGCTGCGCTCATTGCCAGCAGGCAGATCCAGGCTACGACTTTCGCGATCTTCATCCTATCCCTCCCTTCAGCTCTTCTTGCGTGGAAACCAGGGGATAAACGCGCTGGTTGTCTGGCTGTATTCGCGGTATCCCGGTTTGGTCTCGATCAGGGTCTTTTCCAGCAGCGCGACCCCCGATACCCGGATCAGCAGCAAGGTCATGATTGCCGGGCTGAAAACTGTCCATAGGCCGCCGCTGGCTGCGGCGATGAGATAATACCCCCACCATTGGGCCGCATCGCCAAAGTAGTTCGGGTGGCGGGTGTATCGCCACACGCCCGTGGTCAGCAGTTTGCCCTTATTGACCGGATTTTTCTTGAAAACCGTCAACTGGTAATCACCAACGGCTTCAAAGAGGAAACCAAATAGCCACACGACCGCCCCGAGATAATCCAGCAAGACCAGACTCGCTGGTTCGGGTCTTATCTGTGCAGCCACTAAAGGCACCGAAATGACCCACATGAGCGCGCCCTGCAACAGGAAGGTCTGGAAATAAGAATACCACCACCACCGGGGACCCTGTTCCTGGCGCCATTTTGCGTAGCGGAAATCTTCCCCTTTTCCCCGGTTGCGCAGGAAGATATGAAGCGACAGCCGTAATCCCCACACCGTTACCAATAGCACAATCAGCAGTTTCCTGGCGGCATTGCCGTCAGGCGTAAGCGCGAAGGCCAGCCAGGCGAGAAAAACGAACCCTGCGCCCCAAAAAATGTCCACGATACTGGTATCTTTGATCAACAGACTGACCAGCCACAACAGCGTCATCAGGACAAAAATTCCGGCACCAGCCGCAAGAAAAACAACAAGAAAGCTCATGGATTCAGCTCGTTATGTGGGTGCGCCTGCCCCTGGGTTATGCTTCCTCATGATACCGAAAGTACCACTTCATAAATGAAATTCATTATTCAGACAATTAACCTTTGGGAATAAAGCGATTGCAGCATGATCCGGTTGGATTACCGCCCCATAAAATATATTACCTGTCTTCAGGCATAATAGCAATCCGTGGGAGGCCAGTGCATAAGTTCATCAGTAAACGATTTTCCCCAATAAAGAATCAGGCTGCCGCGAAGTCCTCCACGGCAGCCTGAAAAAGGGGGAAATCCTTTGTTTACTTGACCACCACCGTCAACGGCAGCGGGCACAGAATAGTGCTGCCCTTCACCAGTGCCCATTGCGTGCTGTAGGTGCCGGCTTTGTCAGGGGTGAGCATATCCACGGTGATCTTGATGGTTTCGCCATTTTTCACCGTCTGCGGCAGATCATACAGTTTTTCATATTTCTGCATCTCCACGCCGCTGATGTACTTGTAATCCACTGCGATCACATCCCAGTCGCTGCCGCTGGTGTTCTTGACCGTCCAAACGGCGTCGAAATCCTCGCGCGGCGAGAAACTCTTTAAGGAAGGCGGGCTGACCGTAACGGAGCACATCGGGCTGCTGACCGGGGTGGCGTCATAAGTTACCTTGCCGGTGTCCACATTCTTGAAAGCGTTGAAGGCGAAATTGCCCTGCCGGCTGTCCAACCGCACGGTGATCATGTCCACATCGCGCACCTCAACCGGCAGCAGGACAGTGAATTTAAAGGAGCCACCGCTGCCCGAATTGACTGTCCCAACCTCGACATATTTTTTGAAGAAATCCTGGAAAGGACCAACCCGAATGGTGAAGGTCTGATCTTTGGGGAAATCATTGGCCTGCAGGGTGACGGCGCGGTTCTTTTCTACCGCCAGTACCGTTATGGAGGGTTTCTTCACATCCGGCGTTGCACTCGGTGTGCTGGTTGGCGTAGCCGGGACCAGTGTCGCTGTCTCGGTGGGAACAGCCGTGGGTTCGGCAGTCGGCAGCACAGGCTGTGTGGCGGTCGGCAGCGGCGTTGGCAGCGCGGGCTGCTGGGTGGCCGTGGCCTGCTCGATGATCTCGGCGATGGCTGTCTGCACCGCTTGCGTGCGGGCCGCATCCAGCGTCTGGGTTATATCCACCTGCGGGGCAGGTCGAACCACCTCTAAAATGTTACAGGCTGACAGGACCGCTATCAGGATAATGCTTAAAAATAGTTTGGCTTTCATTCTCTACCTCCTCTGAACAAACCATCAACACAATTAAGACGCAATATCACCAGGATTTGTTCCTGTCGGTACAATCAAAAAAAAGCCCGCCGGCAGGAGACCTTATACTTGTTGTATAGACATCTCGGCGATTTTATGGTATGGTTAAAAAAACTTCACCCTCGCCTGCTCGATCCAGGCTGGAATTTCAAAGTGAAAGGAACAATATATGACTGACAGAGATAAATATCTGGAAAAAATTAACGGCCAACTGACCAAATGGAAAGCAGAAATCAATTTGCTCGAGGCAAAAGTACGAGTCGCGGAAGCGGAAGCAAAAAGCGATTATATAAAAGAACTGGAAAAATTAAAATCCAGTTCAAAACAGTTGGAAGCAAGGATCGAAGAGATCAAAGACGCATCCGGGGATGCCTGGCAGGAGCTCACCGCTGGTGTGGATAAAGCCTGGCAGGACCTCTCAGAAGGGCTGGATTCCGCCATTGAACGGTTCAAGTAAGCCCTAATAACGCGAACTCAAGCCAGCAGGTTTTTCCCTGCTGGCTTTTTTATTACTTCAAACTGTCTGAAGTATCGCAAAGAGTAGCGCCAACCCGATCAAAAGGACCACAATGCCAATCAACAGTCTGCGCGCGTAAATGTCCTGCACCCTTTTCTCCAATCCTTAAGCCATTTCATAATTTTCGGTATGGATGTTCACCAGCGGCACGCCCAGGGTGCGCAACTCTTCCTCGACTGCGGAGATCATCGCTATCGGACCGCAGATAAAGTAATGCAGCTCGGCGTAACTCACAGGCAAGTGTTTTTCCAGAATTTTTGCGTTAATATAACCACTCTCGCCCTGCCAGCCTTCAGGCGGACTTTCGATCACGTGCACCACCTTGAGGTTCATACGCTTTTCCAGGTCCGGCAGGATATCTCGATAGGTAATGCTCTCCCAGTTGGGGTTGCCATAGAAGAAAGTCACCGCGCGCGCATCCTTGCGGTCAGCCATGGTGCGCAGCACGCTGAGGACCGGGACTGAGCCAATACCGCCTGCGATCATGACATATCCGGGGGCATTATGCTGGTCGATATCGAAGGTGCCGTAGGATCCATCGATGTAAACCGTCTCACCCGGTCGCAGATCCTTAACCATGCGGGTGAAATCACCCAATTCCTTGATAGTGAATTCCAGCCGGCTGGGATCTTCAGCGCTGGAGGCAAATGAAAATGGATTCTCGCGAAACGCGAAGGGGGATTTTCTGGCGGTCAACCAGGCGAACTGACCGGCCATGAAACGCAGCCCGGGGTGCTCTACCGGTTCGACAGCCAGCGTCCAGGCCTCTCCCAGTTCCGGCGTTACCTCGATCACACGGTACGGCCGGCGCAGCATGTGCAGCGGTTTGATCAGGCGCACATAGATGTTCGTGGCGGACCAGATGGTGATCATCAGCCACCAGTAGCCGCGCTGAAGCGGGTGCGCCATGTGATGGTTGACCATGAACATATGATACAGTACCAGCCCAGCGGCCGTTATGGCTGTCAGCGCGTGAATAGTGCGCCAGGATTCATACGGCAGGCGGATATCCTTGCGCCAAACTGAGGTGACCATCAAAACCACGAACAAAATCACCGCCAGCACGGCTGCCCGCGCCCGCCAGGGGGCCTCGGCCAGATTGAGCAGCCGCAGGGTGAGTGGATTCCCGACAAACAAAATGAGCGGGTGGGCCAGGCCCAAAGCGAAACCAGCGATCGATATTTTATGATGGAAGGCGTACAGCGTGTCCATTGGAAAAAGGCTGGCCAAGAATGACAGCCGCGCAGTCGGGATAAACTGCATGCCCATCAAAGCCAGACCAGCGAAGCCCAGCCCGACTGAGAACTCGCGCCAGAACTCGCGCCCCTCTGGGCGAGGCGCGAGTAAGAGAATCAGCAACGGTGCAGCGATCATCAAAACGAATATCCCGATCCACACTTTTGCCTTCAATGTATCTGACATACCATCTCTCCCCATCGCATTTACCCGCTCAGGGTCGCTGCACACCTTCAACCTGCCTGCCAGTGACGCTGTTCAGATCCTGCAGGCTGTCATGCAGCAGTTGCAGGATATAGCGCGGGTTGTGGACATACCCGCCGGCATCTTTCTTCGAGAACTGGTAATTGTAGGCTGCCTTGACCAGCCGCGGCGTCCAAGCGTCAAAGCGGTTGGCAGGCGTAAGCTCTTCCTCCTCCGCCTGATCATTTTGATTGCTGTCAATGAAAAAGTATGGAAAGCGGTCAGCCCACAGGATACCCTACCCGCCGACAGCGGATGCATAGTCCCGCATTGCGCCCAGCAGGTGTCCTTGCAGCCCTTCGATTTCAGCGCGAATCCCCTCCTGGTTGTCGCCGTCGCCGTCAAAATCCAACTTCTGTAAATGGATTGCCTGAAAATCTTCCTGGCTGACAACCTTGCTGTGACAGGCAGCGCACAGCAGCGGGTCCACCTCCAGGCTGTGCGGGTTGTGGCAGTCACTGCAGGTTTCAGCGCCGTAGGCGTGGCTGAAATAGCCGGCGTACCCGCGAGCGGGGTACTCATATCCGCTGCCAGCAGCAACACCCAGTTGACTGGAGGCGGCGTAGCTGTAATGCGGATTGATGAACCCAATGTCCGCCGATACGGTATCCTCTTCAAAGGAAAGCCGAGAGAGTTGAACCCCGCCTCCCGATTCCAACGCCTGGTGGCAGATGAGGCAGGCGCCTTCGCTGCCAACTGGCTGATGACGGTAGCCAGAACGGAACAAAACCTGCTCGAGATTGTGCGCCGAGATATTATGGCAGGCGCTGCAGGTGATCACCTCACCTACCGGCACCGCCTCGAAAACAGCCCGGAGCCGTGACCCGTCCTCACCCAGGTACTGCACGAAACCCGACGTGCTGTGGCAAGCAGCGCAGGTAGCCGGAATAACCGCCGGATTGTTTGAGTCCCAATGCGTAAAAGCCCGCGATTCTGCATCCGCATGCCCGGATAAGGCATAATTTTCTGCAGCCTGATAAACGCTCTCCTGGGTGTGAATACGCATAAAAATAAATGCTGCCAATGCAATCAATACCGTAATCACCAGGATGAGCAGAGTCACATTTTTCGAATTCATAATTGTTTTACAGCAACGTGATTTGATATGCTTGTCGTTATTTAAAGGTTTGGGATAAAATCATCGGGTAATCTCATTAATATCTATTATACGGTGAGTAATCAACTGTTCTCCACCAAAGGATCAGATTGGAGAGAACCATCACGGGAGACCACATAAATGACCGTTGAGCAATGGATTATCTTTGGCACCCTGATCCTCACCCTGATATTTTTCATCGCCGGAAAATGGCGTTACGACGTCGTCGCTCTCATGGCCCTGTTGGTGGTTGTCCTGACCGGGCTGATCCCTATCGAGCGCGCTTTTACAGGTTTCAGCAATCCAGCCGTGATCACCGTCGCGGCCGTACTGGTGGTCAGCCGCGGACTGCAGAATTCAGGCATCGTTGACTGGATCGGGCAGCACCTGGCTCAGTTGAAGGGCGGGGTAACAATTCAACTGGCTGCCTTGACCAGTATCGTTGCGGTGCTTTCGGCCTTCATGAACAATGTGGGGGCGCTGGCGCTGCTGCTGCCAGTGGCAATCCAACTGGCGCGTAAAAAGGGCTACTCACCCTCTGTTTTTCTGATGCCGATCGCTTTCGCCTCGCTTTTAGGCGGGATGACAACCCTGATTGGCACACCGCCGAACATTATCGTCTCCTCTTTCCGCGCAGAAACCGGGGCTGAACCGTTCCGCATGTTCGAGTTTTCGCCGGTCGGCGTTGGGGTCGCCCTGACCGGTCTGCTCTTCATCAGCCTGATCGGCTGGAAATTTATCCCCACCCGGCGCGGCAAAGATTCGGATGACGACTTATTCGAAATCGAGAAATACCTGACAGAAGTACGCATCGGAGAACACTCAAAACTGAACGGTAAACGCCTGCGAGAAATCCACGAGTACAGCGACAAGGGCATCACTGTGGTTGGGTTGGTCCGCGATGGGGAAAAGAACATGTCCCCCGGAGCTCAAACCAAGTTCCATGTCAATGACATCTTGATCATCAAAGCCGATGCCGACGATTTGGAAAAATTGGTCAGCGCCGCACAACTCGACCTGGTGGGTAGTGAAAAAATTCTCAGGGCAGACCTCGAATCAGATGAATTCACCCTGATCGAAGCCGTTATCACCCCCAATTCGTTGATGGTCAACGGCACGGCATACAGCCTGGACTTACGCCGGCGCTATGGGGTGAATCTGCTGGCGATTGCCCGCCAGGGCAAGAATCTGCGCACGCGCCTGGACCGGATACGCTTTCGCAGCGGAGATGTCCTCCTGCTGCAAAGCCACCTTGCCACCGTAAAGGACATCCTGGCCACACTGGGCTGCCTGCCGCTGGCGCAGCGCGCCCTGCGCATCGGGACGCCGCGGCGCATCTTCCTATCGGTTGCGATTTTTGCCGCCGCCCTGTTGAGCGCAGCCGTTGGACTTATTCCAGTGCAAATCGCCTTTATTACAGCGCTTGTGGTGATGATCATCGCGAAACTTTTGACCTTAAAAGAGGCTTACGAGAGCATCGACTGGCCGATCATCATCCTGCTGGGCGCGATGATTCCGGTCGGAGAAGCCCTGGAGACGACGGGCGGGGCGCAACTGATCGCCAATGCCCTGCTGGTCAACGCGAACAGTATTCCGCCAGCTGTCACATTGGTCATCGTCCTGGTAGCGACCATGTTTCTCTCAGACCTGGTCAACAATGCCGCGGCCGTGGTCTTGATGGCGCCGATTGGCATCAAGATCGCTCTCGGGCTGGGTGTCTCGGTTGACCCCTTTCTGATGGCCATCGCGATCGGGGCTTCCTGCGCCTTCCTGACCCCCATCGGGCATCAATCCAACACCATCGTCATGGGACCGGGCGGTTATAAGTTCGGCGATTACTGGCGCATGGGCTTGCTTTTGGAAATTTTGGTTGTAGCCGTGGCTGTCCCGCTGATCCTGATTTTCTGGCCCTTGTGATCTATGATAAACTTCAGGGCGATTATGGCTCTCACGCCCCGATCTACAATATTACAAAGAGATTAAAGGACATTTATGTGCGGTATTTTTGGTATTGTCACCGAGCAGGAGCAGAATTTAGGCCCGGTATTAATTGAGGCAGCCCGCCGCCTGACCTACCGCGGCTATGATTCGGTCGGCGCAGCCACCATCAGCGGCGGTGTTATCGACCTGCGCAAGGATGTCGGCCGCGTGGATGATGTGGCTGCCATCCATAACCTGGCGGAAATGAGCGGCAGCCGCGGGATCACCCAGCTGCGCTGGGCGACTTTCGGCGAGCCTTCTCAAGTCAACGCCCAACCGCATCTCGATTCGGACGGAGATATGGTTGGCGCCCATAACGGCAACGTGGTCAACAACGTCGAGCTGCGCCAGCAGTTTATGGCCGAAGGCATGACCGTGCGCTCTCACAACGACGGCGAATCCTGCGTGCACGCTGTCGAGCGTTACATTGACCGCGGCTTCGGCTTCATCGACGCCATCCGCATGGCCTACAACGATCTGCAGGGGGATTACGCTTATGTGATCGGACGCATCAATGAGGATACCCTCTACGCGGTCAAAAAAGGCTCCGGGCTGGTGGTCGGCATCGGCGAGGGCTTCACCTGCATTTCGTCCGATCTGCCGTCCATCCTGCCGCTGACCCGCACCATCATCCGCATCCAGGACGGGGAGATCATCACCCTGTGGTCTAACCGCGTCGAGCTGCGCTCGGTTCACGACGGCAGCCTGATCGAACGCGAGCCCGAAGTGGTAACGGAAACCATGGAAGCCGTGCAGAAAGGCGGTTACCCGCACTTTATGCTCAAAGAGATTCACGAGCAGCCCCAGGTAGCGCGCGAAGTGCTGCACCTGCTCTCCAGCAGCTTGGAAGTGGATACCGTCTTGGACGCCATAAAAAACGCCCGGCATGTGTACTTCATTGGTTGCGGGACCAGTTATCATGCCTGCCTGGCCGGGGCGGTATACTTCGCCCAGCTGGCGGGCAGGGCGGTCATCCCGGTCGTGGCGCCGCAGTTTATCCCCCAATACCTGCCGGCCGTCGGACCGCAGGATGTCGGCCTATTCGTCAGCCAGTCTGGTGAGACCAAGGATGTGCTCAATGCGCTGCAGGCCGCCGAGCAGCGCGGCATGACCTGTTTTGGCCTGGCCAACGTGATTGGCTCGACTCTCACCAAATCCACCGTCTGCTGGCTGCCGCTGTGCTGCGGGTATGAGATCAGCGTGCCGGCCACTAAAACCTTTACCAACCAGGTGCTGACCTTCCTATACCTGGCTTACCGCCTGGGCGGCCGTGACACGGCTGAATTGGATGCCGTCCCGCAATTGATGGAAGAGACCATCGCGATGAGTGATCCCCAGGTCAGCCCGCTGGCAGCCGATATCAACACCTGGAATGACCTGTACTGCCTGGGCTACGGCCTGACCTATCCGATGGCACTGGAAGGGGCGCTTAAGCTCAAAGAAATCACTTACGCCCACTGCGAGGGCATGATATCCACTGAGTTTAAGCACGGGCCGCTTTCAGCAGTCACCGACGGTTTCCCGGTACTGTTCATCGCCGGACCCCAGGATGTGCCCCTGATCGTCAGCGGCATTAACGAAGTCACCTGCCGCGGCGGGCGCGCGATCGCCATTGGCCAGGAAAACGCCAGCCTGCGCGCCAACGCCAGTGATGTGATCCTCATCCCGCCAGCCAGCCCGGAGATTTCCTCACTGCTGGCGGTGCTGCCGCTTCAACTGCTTTCTTATTACATGTCCGTCGCCCGCGGTTACGACCCGGATTTTCCGCGCAACCTGAGCAAGACCCTGACGGTCGACTGAACCTATCCGTGCCACACCAGGAGTGACCAAGCGCGTAAACCGCTCCTGGATCGCTAGATTTTTCTGGCTGGAAAATGCGATGGTCGTATATCGACACTGGAGACATCGTATATCGCGATCTTAAAAGTTGTAATTCGGCAGCACCGGCTTGCTGACGCTCCGTCAGGGCATCGCTCTAGTTTTTTTCTTCCCTGGCAGAGGAATTCCCCGTGGACAGGATCAAATCACATGCATCTGAAACAAAGGCACAGCCTGCTAGCTTTCTTGCTCTCCATTCCCATAGCCCTGTTGGGTGGGTTGATCGGGCTGGGCGGGGCGGAATTCCGCCTGCCGGTGCTGGTTGGGTTGTTAAAACGCCAGGCGCGCGAGGCCATCGCTATCAACCTGGCGGTCAGCCTGGTTACGCTGATCGCTGCGTTGTTCACCCGTCTGCGTACCAGCCAACCCTTTCCGATCCTCGACCTGCTGCCCATCCTCACGGCCATGGCAGCGGGCGCGATGCTGGCGGCTTTTGTGGCTGCCGGAATTGCCGCCAAAATTCCCCTGCGTATCCTCGAGCGCTTAATCAAGGTGCTTTTGTTTTCCATCGGCGGCCTGCTGATCATCGAAAGTTTCTTGCCGGAAATCAGCTTCAATCTCCACGCTGGGCATCTATGGGTTAATATTGTGGTTGCCTTCATCGCCGGACTTCTGATCGGCGTCGTCAGCAGCATGCTGGGGGTGGCGGGCGGTGAGTTGATCATCCCGACCTTGATCTTTATCTTCGGCTTGGGGGTTAAGGTTGCCGGTACCGCCAGCGTGATGATCAGTTTGCCAACCGTGTCAATCGGTCTGCTGCGCTATTACCAACTGGGGGCGTTATTCGACCGCACAGCCTTGCGGCAGATCGTGATCCCCATGGCGCTCGGCTCTATCCTGGGTTCGATTCTGGGTGGAATGCTTTTAGGGCTGGTATCGGCCAGCCTGCTAAAACTGATCCTGGGTGTGGTTCTGATTGCTTCTGCCCTGCAAATATTCAAGAAACCCGCAAATCTCAAGCCGCAGACTGGATAAAGGCGCGGATCTTCTCTCGCAGCATTTCAACACTAGGGTAACCCTTATACCCCTGATCGGTCGCGTAGACCCTGCAGCCCAGGTTATAGCTTGAGCGATTTTCCAGCCATAAATCCTGCCCATCGATGCGGAAACTCGGCGAGCCCAAGAACTTTTCCCTGGCCGCGCTTTCATTATCCTCAACCAGCACCATGTGAATTTCGGCTTCCAGATTCTCCTGGGTCAATGCGGCTTTAAAATTTTCAAGTCCTACTTGCCAGGAGGGACAGCCATCGAAATAGAGTAAACAAACTTCATTTCTACCTCGCTAATTCAGGGTACCATTGCCAATAAAGCGTGGAATTCGCTTTCAAATGCCCGCAGCGTGTACAGACCACAATCCGCGGGTACAACCAGCGTATCGAACGGTGACAATTGATATTCTTTGCCGCTGACCGCGACCACTCCTTCACCCTGGATCGCGGTGAGTGCATGGAAGCTTTCCCCCTTGGTATCGAACTCGATCGGTTTCAATTTTGAATACAATCGCCGCAAATGGAAATATTCGGATTGGCATAATACCGCCGTGCGGCCATCGCCAATATTGGGCAGTGGTTTTACCCGGCATTGGCGTTCTTCCGCCACGACTTGCAGGGACTCTTGAAGGTGCAGCCCGCGTTCAGGGGTTTGTGGACGATCCCAATCATACACGCGGTACGTCAGGTCGGAGGTCTGCTGAACTTCATACATCAACAATCCTGGTCCGAGCGCGTGCACCGTGCCGGGCAGCATCAGCAAGGTGTCCCCCGCCTGCACATCCATGAACTGGACCAGGTCGATTACGGCTCCGCTCAGGACCGCTTCCTTCAATTTGCTGCCGCCAGCGCCGGGTTTTAATCCGGCGATCAGTTGCGCCCCCGCCTGCGCCTGCAACACATGCCAGGCCTCGGTCTTGCCAAAATGACCTTCCCCGGCGAGGTCGCGCGCCTGCCTGTCATCCGGGTGCACCTGCAGCGAAAGCCATTCAGCGCAGTCCAGAATCTTGATCAGGAGAGGGAAACGCGAGCCTGTCCTGGCAATTGCCCTGCTGCCCAGCAGACGCTGGCCGAATTCTTCGGCAGCCTGCGCCAGGGTCATCCCCTGGTGCGGACCGCTCTCGATTAAATTCTCTTCATAAACGATCCAGGCTTCCGCTGTTTGAAGAGCGTGGTGCGGGCGCAGCCTTCTTCCGCCCCACACATATTCGCGGTATTGGGGAATCAGGTGGAATGGATCCATGAGGACATTATAACGGAGACCTTCCTGACTGAGTTCCGCTGAACCAGTCTGGCAGGAAACGATCAAAACCTATGCGTAATGTGGCAAACGGGTTCTACTCTCGCTCGTCCTCTTTGAAAACCAGCGAGACCGAATTGAGGCAGTAGCGCAGTCCAGTGGGCCGCGGTCCGTCATCGAAAACATGTCCAAGATGGGCGTCGCAGCGTGCGCACAGGATCTCCTTGCGGATCAGGCCGTGGCTGTAATCCATCACCGTGGCAATGTGATCCGCTGAAATCGGTTCAAAGAACGATGGCCAGCCTGTGCCTGAATCAAACTTGGCTTTAGATGAAAATAACGGCAGCCCGCAGCAAACGCACGAATAAATACCCGCTTTCTTGTGGTCATAAAATGCCCCGCAGAACGGCGCTTCTGTGCCCTTACGCCGTGTGATGCGGTACTGCTCGGGGGTCAGTAAACTGCGCCATTCCTCATCCGTTTTAACAATTTTTTCCACAGCTACTCTCCTTGGTAATTGCTATAATAAATATATACCATTAATGTCTGGTATAGTAGATTTGATACAGCCTTTCTGCCGGTTTTGTCTGGTTCACGTTTTGTTGATCCAGAACAATATTTCCCTGATGGAGTTTTGATCGGTTGAAAGGTTTTTGTTATCATCATCCATAGAGAGATTTTTTGCAGACTCTATCCAGGAGGAAACCAATGGACAAGTCCGAACAAGTCATTCGCGAATTACTGGACCTGGCTGAGATCCAACCCAATGGTCCCAATCCATGGGACATTCAAATCCACGACAGGCGCTTTTATGACCGGGTGCTGCGAGACACCTCTCTGGGCCTGGGCGAATCCTATATGGATGGCTGGTGGGATTGCGAACAAATCGATCAGATGATTTACCGTATTCTCCTGGCGCGCCTGGATGAAAAAGTCAAGAACTCGCGCATGGCGCTACTCGTACTGCGCGCGCGGCTTTTTAACCGTCAATCAAAAGCCCGCGCGTTTCAAATCGGCGAGCACCATTACGACCTGGGCAACGACCTGTACACCGCCATGCTGGACAAACGCCTCAACTACACCTGCGCCTATTGGAAGAACGCAGCCAACCTGGATGAAGCTCAGGAAGCCAAGTTGGAACTGGTATGCAAAAAAATTGGCATTAAACCAGGCATGAAAATTCTTGAGCTGGGTTGCGGCTGGGGGAGTTTTGCCAAATACGCGGCCGAAAAATACGGCGCATCCGTCCTGGGAGTCACCGTCTCGAAGGAACAGGTGGCCCTGGGCATGGAATTGTGCAAGGGGCTGCCGGTTGAGCTGCGCCTGCAGGATTACCGCGAAGTGCAGGGCACCTACGATGCGGTCATATCCATCGGGGTGATGGAGCATGTCGGTTACAAGAATTACCGCACTTACATGCAGGTAGTCGACCGCACATTGAAGAAAGACGGCATCGCCTTTGTTCACACCATCGGCGGCAACACCAGCATCACCACCGGTGAGCCATGGACGGATAAGTACATCTTCCCGAACGGCATGCTGCCCTCCATTGCCCAGTTGAGTACAGCCATGGAAGGGCTCTTTGTAATCGAGGACCTGCACAACATCGGTCCCCATTACGACCCAACCCTGATGGCCTGGCATGCCAACTTCGAAAAGGCCTGGCCGGATTTGCGCGAAAAATACGGCGACCGCTTTTACCGCATGTGGCGCTATTACCTGTTGAGCAGCGCGGGCGGGTTCCGCGCGCGCAACCAGCAGCTCTGGCAGATTGTATTCACCCGTCAGGGAAGCCCGCAGCCTGAGTGCCGCTTCAGTTAAAGGCAAAGAAGCGCATGCATTACGACGTTATCATCGTAGGCGGCGGACCGGCAGGCTCATCCTGCGCCTGGAAACTGCGCCAGAGCAGCCTGAAGGTTGCCGTTGTGGACCAGGCGCGCTTCCCGCGGTTTAAGACCTGCGCTGGATGGATCACCCCACAGGTGCTCAGGGATTTGCGTTTGAACCTGCGGGATTATCCCCACGGCCTGAGCACCTTCACCTCCTTCGAGGTCTACCTCAACGGCCTGCACCTGCGGCTGCCAACCCTGCAGTACGCCATCCGCCGTTATGAGTTCGACGCCTGGTTGCTGCAGCGCGCCGAGGTTGATGTAATCGAGCACAGGGTCAAGAATATCCGCCAACAGGGTCAGGAGTATGTCCTTGATGACCTCTTCACCGCCAGATATGTGATCGGCGCCGGCGGGACGCATTGCCCGGTGGCGCGCACCTTTTTCGATACCCACAGCCCCAGACCCAAGCAATCCTTGATTGTCGCCCAGGAAGATGAATTCAGGTTCGATTACAGCGACAGTCGCTGCTACCTGTGGTTTTTTGACAACGGACTGCCCGGCTACAGTTGGTACGTGCCCAAAGAAAACGGCTATGTTAACGTCGGCGTAGGCGGAAAAGCCGAGCAGCTAAAAAACAAGGGCGACAACCTGAAAAACCATTGGAACCTGCTGGTTGAAAAACTGGCCAGGTTCGAATTGGTGCGGGATCACGACTGGAAGCCGTCGGGGCACAGCTACTTCCTCAGGCACCAGCCTGCCCGCGCGCGGGCTGGCAACGCTTTTCTGGTAGGTGATTCGCTCGGATTGGCCACCCTGGATATGGGTGAAGGCATCGGACCCGCCATTCAAAGCGGGCTGCTGGCAGCGGAAGCCATCCTCAACCAAAAGGATTACGACCCAAAATCTATTCCGCGCTACTCATTGCCTTCTTTGCTGCGGTTCCGCCGTTAACCTCAGGGTTTTGATTTCGAACGGGCGGAAATCAAGCCCTATCCTGCCCGGCTCGCATTCCAATTGCCGCGGATTCCTTTCCAGCATATCGACTATCGCGGCGGAACGGATAGACAGGCTGGTGCTGAGGACACAGCGTGTGGCCGTGCGCATACCTTCATACAGGCGCAAGATCAAATCGCCTGTCCCATCTTCAGCCAGCTTCACGGTTTCGATGACCACATTAGGCGCATCCACTGAAAATATCGAGCGGGGGGATTGCACCCCGGTTTCAGGAATGACCAGGACAGGCACATTCAGGTCGTACGCCTCCTGGAGCAGGCCGCTCTCCAGCAGGCTGCCGTTCCAGGTGTAGACGCTGTAGGTAAAGGTATGCATACCGCGGTCAGCATTCATATCCGGCGCCAATGGCGATTTTAGCAGCGTCAGGTTAAGGCTGTTTCCCAGCGCGCTCAAACCGTATTTGCAATCGTTCAAGACAGCAGCCCCACGCCCTTCCTCCACCAGCGCGGACCACCTGTGGTTGCAGATCTCAAAGCGGTCGGCATCAAAGGGTCGTGACTGGTGGTTTGGGCGGCGCAGGTGACCAAACTGAATCTCGGAAATCACTTCGTTGGTGTGGATAGCGAATGGGAAACAAACTTTCAGCAGCTTGTGGCGTTCCTGCCAGTTGATCGAGGTCTCGAAATCGATGCGCCGGCTGCCGCGCCGCAGGCTGATAACCTGCACCAGGTGCGACTCATGCAGATCACGCTCGATTTTCACCCGGGCAGCGATGGGACCCGGCTGCAGCAGCGTTATGGTAACCGGCTCATCACAGGGAACAGGCTGAAGAAATGCCATGCGGTCAATGTCCCAGGCATCCCACCGGTTGGGCACGTCCTTGAACAGGCATAGCTGATTCCCAGGCGACTCCATCAGGTCACGCTGCGCTTCTTTATCCCACAGACTTCGCAGGCGCGCCTGACTGTCGAACCGAGCCAGGATGCGCTCATTCTCCAGCTCAAAACCCCCGTCAGTGAGGGTGGCAGAAGTTTGGGATTGCTGCCCGGTAGCCTGACCGCTATCCTCAGGCACGCGCGCCCAACCGCAGGCCGGAAGCTCGACCTCAATTCTACCCCCAGGTGTGTTTACCAGCGCCTTGCGCGGCCAGGAGAGAGAGTTGAAAGCGGCCATGCGCTCGCCGCTGCTGACCAGCGACCTGGCCGCTGCCTCCGCCACATCGCCAGCGCAGGCCAGGATCTGCTCGTAAACGACCTGGGCCTCCTGATAAACGCGCTCGATGGAAGAACCCGGCAGGATATCGTGGAACTGGTTTAAGAGCAATCCACGCCATTCTTCTGTAAATGTCGTCGAGGTGAATTGATAACCCGCCAGCACGTTGGCGACAGAGGACCATAGTTCTGCTTCACGCAGAGCAATTTCGCTTTTTCGGTTGCCCTGCTTGGCGCGCGCCTGAGATGTGTAGGTGCCGCGGTGCGCCTGGAAATACAATTCACCCACATAACGCTCCTTGGGCAGCCCTTGGTTTTCCAGGTCGAGGAAAAATTCCTCCGGCGAGGACATTCGCACCCTCGGGACGCCTTCCAGGTCCTGAACCCGCCGGTAGAATTCGAGGTGGTCGCGGGTGGGTCCTCCCCCGCCGTCACCCCAGCCGAACGGCAGCAGCAGGCTGGAGATTCCATTTTTCTGCAAGCGCGTATTCCAGCGCTCCAGCAGCGCCTTGGGGCGCAGTTCGCTGTTGTAATCGGTGAAAATATGCGTCGCGATGCGGCTGCCGTCGATCCCCTCCCACCAGAAGATGTTGTACGGGAACGGTTCTCCGCCGTTGTAAGCCCAGGTGATCTTCTGGGTGGCGAAGCCGATCATGCCGAAGCCTTTTAAGATTTGGGGTAGCGCGCCTGAATAGCCAAAAACGTCCGGCAGCCACAGCACGCGGCTCTGGATGCCAAATTCCTTTTCGAAGAACGCTTGCCCGTAAAGAATTTGTCGGATCAGGGCTTCACCACCGCTGATGTTTGTGTCGGCTTCCACCCACATGCCGCCCTCGGGGATAACCTTCCCGCTGGCGACAGCCCGCTTAACCTGGGCGTAGATTTCCGGGTAGCGCTGCTGCAGCATCCACAGAAGGTGCGGCTGGCTCTGCAGAAATCGATATTCCGGGTAGTCCTTAATTAAAGCCAGCTGGTTGAGGATGGTCATGGCCATTTTCCGTTCCGTGTGCTGCAGCGGCCAGAGCCAGGCCACATCCAGGTGGGCATGCCCAAAAGCATACAGGGTTGGCATGCTCGGCCCGTTGCGTGATTCCAGCAGCGGTTTCATGCGTTTTCGTCCTGCGCGAATGGTCTCCAGCAGCTCATCTTCGGGCAATTCCAGGTCGATCATCAGGCTGGTATCCATCAGGCACTCATCCACCCTGGCGGTCCGCAAGCTGAGCGGGTCCAGGTTGCGGCTGAGGTCCAGCAGGGTGGAAAAATCAAGGGCCGCCTGATAGATCTCCTCCTGCCAGATGCCAAAAGTTGATTCTTTGACCACCGCCTGGGTGTCCCCGGGTTCGGGCACCGTCTCCACCCCGAATGGCACCGGCCCGCCCCCCTCAGTCATCCTTCCATGCCCGGCGTAGGATTCGAGCAGCAGCTCAAAAACCTCACCGGCGATGGCGGAATGGGTCAGCCACAGGATAGGATGCCCCCAGCCAAAAGAGCCGGCAGGTGTTCCATTAATCCACACCAGACTTTCGTAGCCGCCCGGGTCGAATTTCAACGCCAGCGGTTTTCCGTGCGCTGCCTCTGGAACGCGCAGGCTGGTTTTAAACCAGCCGTACTCCCATTTCGCGCCCCAGGCCGTACCGGCAGGCATGGGACGAAAGGATGCCCGCAAGACTTCATCCGGGCGTAAATTATCTTTCGTCGTGAACCCCTCGAATGTGACCGATCCCAGCGGGCGGTAGCAGGCTGCCCATAAGGCTTTTTCCCACTTATCGATGCGGTGTTGCCAGTCCACTGCCAGTGCCATGGGAACTCCTGAAAAAATTGGGGATTTATGAGGATGAGTAAATTTCGCCAAAAGTGTGGTGCGGAATCGCACCGGCTTAATCACACGGTTAATCTGCATTAAGATTTTACTTGCGTTTTCGCACATCCACCTGCCTGTAAAAACATGAAGATATCCTGAAAAATATATGACATTTTATTGGTACAAATATGTTGATAAGACTATAATATGTACTATAATTTTAGTATATTCTCCTAATACCCCATAGTTCAAAGGAAGATTTCCGGGTAATAACCTTTCATTCATGATTTGTCTTTTTTCTCTAGCTGTTCGTAATAAGCGCTTGCGTGGGAAGGATTTTCGATGAGCGATTTTTTTTCGAATAATGACAGAATTGAATTTCCAGCAGAAGTACTGGTAGCCCGCAAACTGCGTGAACTGCGTTCAAAGCAGGGTCTATCGCTGAGGTCCCTGGCTGAACGAAGTGGTTTAAACGTCAATACACTCAGCCTGATCGAAAATGGTAAATCGTCACCCTCGGTCAGCACCTTGCAGCAACTCGCATCGGCCCTCGGTGTGCCCATCGGGACATTCTTCGAAACCGCATCGGAGCAAAAACAGGTTGTTTTTACCCCGGCTGATTCACGACCATTGGCGGCGTTTGGGAGCACCCGCATGTTCAATCTTGGTAAAGATCTGGCTGGCCGGTTCGTCCAGCCGTTTCTGATGACGCTGCAAGCTGGCATGGGCAGCGGGGAACAAATGATTGTGCACAGCGGGCACGAGTTTATTTACTGTTTAAACGGCATCCTGCGCTATCAAATCGACCAGCAGGAATATAACCTCCAGGCTGGTGACAGCCTGTTATTCGAAGCCCACCTGCCGCATTGCTGGGAAAACACCTCGGATGTAGAAACTCAATTCCTGCTTATCCTGTTCCCATCTGATCATAGGGAAGAACCTGGCGGCAGGCATTTCACCCTTAACGCATTGAAGAAGGAGTTTAATATGAAAATCGCTTTTGTAACCGAAGACGGCAAGACCATCAGCCAGCATTTTGGCCGCGCACCTTACTACCTGGTGGTTAGCATTCAGGAAGGCGAAGTTGTCGACCGCGAAATGCGGGATAAATTGGGGCACAGGCAGTTTCATGAGGATGAACACGCAAAAGACCACAATCATCACAGCCATGGCGGCGATCCAGGATCGCACAAAAAACACGCCAGCATGGCGGAGACAATCGCGGATTGCAAGGTCGTGATCGCAAGCGGCATGGGTATGGGGGCTTATGAAAGCATGCGGCAGTTCAATATCCAGCCGCTGGTAACCGATTTTAATGACATAGACGCAGCACTCCAGGCATTTTTGCAGGGGAAATTGATCGACCATACGGAATTGCTTCATTAAGCGGCTGTGTCGTCAGGGAAGGCCCTGTCTGCGCTGCCAGCCGCGAAGGTGACGGTAGGAAACAGGTGGAGTCAATGCTGGTATTCGGGTTTTTCTTTGCCGAGAAAGAACGTTAAGATGAAAATATCCTATTTGGATGTCCAAAAAATCATCGAATGTCATAACAAGTTTTTGCGTTCCGAGGAGGGCGGAGAAATAGCCAACCTCGAAGAAGCAGAACTTTTTGGGTTTAACCTGGCTGATCTCAATCTCTCGGGTGCTAATCTTGCTAGAGCCAGTTTGAAAAGAGTGAATTTCTGGAACACCAACCTGCAGGGCGCCATTCTGACGGGCGCGAACCTGAAACGAGCCATGATGGAAGGTGCGAACCTGCGGAACGCGCAATTGCAAGGCGCGCTCTTAAAAGGCGTGAATCTTGAACACACCGATTTAAGGGGCGCTAACCTGGATCAGGCCGTCTTTGAAGATGCAGTTCTAAAAGGCGCGTTATATGACCGCAGCACCATCTGGCCGCAAGGTTTTGATCCCGTTAGCGCTGGCGCGCTGCTGGTTGAGGAGTAAAGGCAGTTACCTTGTCACGTGAATTGTGATACCATATCAAAAAGACAAAAATTATATTGCATCCTGCCGGGGAATTCACCAAGGAGGTCATATGTCAGAAAAATCAGAAGGCTGTGTAAAGCCGTCCAAAGGACCAATTGTCAGCGGACCAGTAAGCAACACTTCCTCACCAGTAACGATCAAGGAGATGCCAATGGTACAGGCACGTGTGGGGCTGCCCGCCCCCGATTTTGAACTCAGCGCTTTTTTTGCGGGTGGATTTAAAAATATCCGCCTGTCGGACCACGCGGGAAAATGGATTGTCATCTGTTTCTATCCGGGTGATTTCACCTTTGTCTGACCGACCGAATTAACGGCAGTTGCCGTCAAATACAATGAACTGCAGGAACTGGGGGTTGATGTTTTTGCGATCAGCACCGACAGCCGGTTCTCGCATAAAATCTGGCAAGAGGAAGAATTATCGAAAATGATCGATGGCGGCGTTCCCTTCCCGCTGCTTTCCGATGCTGGCGGACGGGTCGGCAGAATTTACGGTGTCTATGATGAGGATGCGGGTGTGGATATCCGCGGGCGGTTCCTCATCGATCCGGATTTTGTCATCCGCTCGATGGAGGTCATGACCCCTGAGGTAGGGCGCAACGTAGCAGAATTAATCCGCCAAATTAAGGCTTTCCAGCATGTGCGTGCTACAGGCGAGGTGACCCCGGCCGGCTGGCAGCCAGGCAAAGCCACGCTAAAACCCGGACCAGACCTGGCCGGTAAAGTATGGAAAGTCTGGAAGCCCGATCAGGCTTTTTAACCAGGTCTGCCTCTACCCCAGCTTGACCATGAGGAGGTTGTGTTTACTAATCACAACCTCCTTTCTAATTCCTTTACTGTTTTGAGGATCGATCAGGCGATATCAACCGGGCAGGTGAATACCCGCTCGTTAACTGCCATTTTGCCGGCTCCGGTAACCGTGAAATCAGCTTGCAGGCGGATGTCATCAGAAGCGCTGCCAACCATAACCAGGATTTGCCCTGGCTCAATCACCAGGTCCAGCGCCTGGTCGTAGTAAGCCAGCTGGTTAACGGGCAGATGGAAGGTAATCTTTCTGGTCTCGCCAGGCTGCAGGGTCACCCGCTTGAAACCTTTCAATTCCTTGACCGGACGCGGGACACACGCGGTCACATCGCGGATATAGAGCTGGATCACTTCATCTCCCGCGACCTCGCCGCTGTTTTGGACTTGCAAGGAAATGTCCACAACGTCTCCCAGGGTAGCCGATATGGGGTTGATGACCAGGTTGCTGTAAGCAAAGGTCGTGTAACTCAACCCGTGTCCGAAAGCATACAGAGGGGCCGCTTTTTCATCAACATAATCGTGGTACCAAAACGAGCCTGTGCCCGAGGGTTTAGCGGCATAGAAGATCGGCACCTGACCTACCCCGCGCGGGAAGGTGATAGGCAGCTTTCCACCCGGGTTCACTTCGCCAAACAGGACATCCGCAACCGACCGACCGCCTTCCTGACCCGGCAGCCAGGCCTCCAAAATCGCGCTGGCATGTTCAGCCAGCCAGGAAACAGCATAAGGCCGCCCGTTAACCAGCACAACCACGACAGGTTTTCCAGCCGCTATGACCTGCCGGGCGAGTTCTTCCTGAACACCCGGGAGACAAAGTGAAGCCGCGTCGCGAGTCTCGCCGGTAGTGCAGGACGGCACCAGCCCGGAGCGGTCTCCCAGCACCAGGATGATCACATCCGCCTGCCGGGCAGCATCGAGCGCCTCCTTAAAACCTGAACAATCTTGCCCATTCACATCGCATCCCCGGGCATACAGGATTTGCGTTTCCGCAGAAACCTTCTCCTTAATCCCATCCAGAATGGTGATAACCTGGCTCAAATCGGTCTGGCTTGCGCCATTATTTTCGAAGGACGATCCCAACGGCTGCTTGTATTCCAGCAATTCTTTCATGGCAGCGTAGGAATAGTCGCCCAGTAAATTGCGAGCCTCGTGCGCATTGGGTCCGATCACCGCCAGTTTGCCCATGGTTTTGCGCAGCGGCAGGCTGCCGTCGTTCTTCAATAAAACCATGCTCTGGCGGGCGATTTCCCGCGCCAACTGGCGATCTTCCGGTCTGGAGAAAACCTCCAGGGTATGCTGCTCATCTACGTAAGGATCGTCAAACAATCCCAGCTCAACCTTCTTTCGTAAATGGCGTTCTACCGCCAGGTCGAGCATTTCGAGGTTGATATCCCCTTTGGCCAGGGCGGTCTTCAGCCCATCGCAGTAGTAATCTGAGCTGGGAAGTTCAACATCAATGCCGGCCGCCAACGCCAAACGCGCCGCTTCAGCGCGGTCGTCGGCCACATGGTGAAAGGTGTCTATCATAGCGACGGCTTCATAATCCGATACCACCAGACCGTCGAAACCCAGTTCTCCTCGCAGAATATCCGTCAGTATTCGCCGCGATGCGGCTACAACTTCGCCGTCCACTTCAGGATAGGCGTTCATGATCGAGCCGAGCCTTGCGTGCTTAATGGCAGCCTGGAAGGGCAGCATAAAGACCTCGTAAAGTTCCCGCCAGCCGATATGGACTGGACCGCAGTTGAGCCCCCCTTGTGAGAAGCTGTGCCCAATAAAATGCTTCCCGGTCGCAAGGATGCCATTTTTCAAGGTTTCACCTTGCAGTCCCTCAATATAGGCAGCCCCAAAATGACTGATGAGGACTGGATCTTCCCCAAACGTTTCCTCAACCCGCCCCCAGCGCGGGTCTCGCGCCACATCCAGCACCGGACCCAGCCCCTGGTGGGCGCCAACAGCCCGCAGTTGGGCGCGAATCGCCTTCGTCATAGCCGAAGCCAATTCGGGTTGAAAGGTCGCGCTCAAGCCTAACATCTGCGGAAAGACGGTCCCGCCTGCCAGCATAGCGCCACAGCAGCATTCCTCATGCACCAGCGCAGGGATGCCCAGGCGGGTCTGTTCTACCAGGTATTTTTGCAGGCGGTTGATCTGCCTGGCCAGTTCATCAGGCGGATAAACTGAGGCTCCGCCTGCGCGGGTTAGCTGCCCGAGGCCGTTTATTAATCTCTTGCTGATCTTTTCATCATCCAGCCTGCCCTCGGTTTGCAGTTCGTAAATCCAGCACGAACCGACCTGAGCCAACTTTTCATCCAGTGTCATTTGTGAAATTAATGTTTTGAGATTTATTTCTTTTACGGTGGGCATCCTTACCTCAAAAAGACCGTGTTATCGCCGAGCTCGTCATAACCTGAATGGTTCACCTTAACAATCATCAGGAGGGATGGTTGCTGCTGGTGGTGTAGAGATGGCACTTCACCAGAGCGCCTTCCACTTCCACATCCGGAGGGGCGATTTCTTTACAAATGTCCATCACCTTTGGGCAGCGCCCGGCAAACTTGCACCCTGTGCGTAAGTACTCCTCCTGATCAGTGTCCGAAAGGCTGATGGCTTCTTCCCAGCGCTTGTTGGGCTCCACCTCCGGAATTGATTCGCGCAGCAGGATGGTATAGGGATGTTTGGGGTCCATCAAGACTTTTTCAACCGGTCCGGTTTCGATGATGTTGCCCCTGAACATAATCGCTATGCGGTCACAGACGTAGTAAGCGGTTGCCAGGTCATGGGTGATATACAGAACACTGACGCCAAATTCGTCGCGCAATTTCTTAAACAGGTTCACAATCGACATTCGCAGGGAAGCATCGACCATGGATACGGGTTCGTCAGCGATGAGCAGCAGCGGATCTGTCAGCAGCGCCCGCGCGATGGAGATCCTTTGCAATTGCCCGCCTGAAAATTCGCTTGGATAACGCCCTGCAAATTCCTCATAGGAAAGCCCCACCGCCTGCAATTTCGCGTCAATCAACTTAATGGCGGCTTCCTTGGTGTCTGCCAGTTTATAATGATGCACGGTTTCAAAGAAGTAGCGGTCCACCGTGCGCAGCGGGTTGAAGGTTCCAAAGGGATCCTGGAAGATCGCCTGGATACCTTGCGTAAACCAAACCTTCTCCTCTTTGCCGCCGTCCTTCGCTTTCCCCTTGTGTGAAATCGTCCCGGAGGTGGCAGTCTCAAAGCCCAAAATAATCCTTGCGGTGGTGGTTTTACCACAACCGCTTTCACCAGCCAGGGCAAAAATTTCCGCTGGTTTGATATCGAAGGATACACGGTCCACGGCAGTGATTCTCACCCGCGACACCAGACTGCCCAGGGTAAAGATTTTTGTCAGGTTTTGTACCTCGAGTATCCTTTCCATCTCAGCCCTCATCAACCAGCCAGCAGGCAACTTTGTGATTTTGGCCCAATCGGGTGATACCCGGCATCTCCTGCCTGCAGATATCGCGCACCTGCGGACACCTGGGATGGAATGGGCAGCCGGTGGGGAGGTTTGCCAGGGAAGGCGGGTTCCCCGGCGCGCTCTCGCGGGTGGATTTATCGCCAAATCTGGGTAATGAATTAATCAGATATCGCGTATAGGGATGAAACGGATCGCTGAAAATCGTCTCTGTGGGCGCCTCCTCGACCACCTTACCCGCGTACATGATGGCAATACGGTCTGCTACATTTGCCTGCACACCCATGTCATGCGTGACGAGCACGATGGAGTTCCGCAGGCTGCGCTGGATATCCTTTAACATCTGAACCACCCCGCGCTGTACGACCACATCCAGGGCTGTGGTTGGCTCATCACAGATGACCAGGCGCGGCTTAAGCAAGGTAGCCAGGGCAATGGTGACTCGCTGCTTCATTCCACCGGAAAGCTGGTGCGGGTAAGCCTCCAGAATGCTTAGCGGCAGACCAAGCTCAATAATTTGTTTCTTAGCGATTTCATAGGCTTCCCTATGAGACTTTCCGCTCGCGTGGCTGGAGATAAAGTCCCTGTAAGTTACTTTTATTTTTATGACCGGATTGAGCACGCTCATCGAGCCCTGCGGTACGTAGGAGACAAATTCCCAGCGCAGTTTGCGTTTTCGCTCCTTCCCGAGGGCGTTAATATCCAATTCTTCACCATTAACCACATAATAGACGCTTCCGCCCATCGTGCGCAACGGCGGCTCGACAGCACCATATAAGGATTTAAGTAATGTTGACTTTCCGCAGCCGCTTTCCCCGGCGATACCGAAAACTTCATTCTCGCGAATTTCCAGGTTGACATCATTGACTGCCTTCACGATTTTCTGGTCGCCGTGGACATCCAGAACGTAGTAGGCTTTGAGCTGCTCGGTCCTCAGAATTAGCTTTTCCATGGGCTTCTCCGCTAAGTCCCTACCCGCTGGATGCGCGTTCTGGGGTCAAGATATTCGCTGATGCTGACCGAAAGCCAGTACAGGGCGATAAAAAGGAAGACAGACAGCACAATGGGTGTCAATACCCACCACCAGTAACCCAATAAAATCGCCTGGTAGCTGATCGCCCACTGAAGCATGGTTCCCAGGGTGGGAATATCCATATTGACCAGCCCCAGGAAAGCCAGCGTGATTTCCAATCCGATCACCCATGACATGTTGTTGATGAGGGTCGAAAAAATCAACGGTGTTGTGAAGGGCATATACTCTTTTAGGACCAGCGAGACGGTCCCATTCCCCGACAGGATCGACGTCTGCGTAAATCCGCGCTCGCGCAGGCTTAGAATCTGCGACCGGATCACCCTGGCATCCCAAGCCCAGCCGAAGAGCGCCAGCAGCAAGCCAAGCGTGAACAGCGTCATCCTGTCCCGCACCAGCATCGCCAGCATGACGATGATCAGAAAAAGCGGGATGACGAGGAACACATCGCTGAAAAACATCAGCACGGTGCCGGTCAATCCACCTCTATAACCGGCGATCATGCCCACCAGCACAGCGATTACGCGCGAGAGTGAGGCAGCCACCACCGCGATGATCAATGAATTCCTCACAGCAAAGGTCGCCTGCCAGAAGATGTCCTGACCCTTGGAATTCGTGCCCAGCAGGTATTTCCAGGACGGTGCCAGGTCACGTGGAACTGTGCCCCAACGGGTTGGGTCATCCGGGGCAAAATTGGAAAGCAGCGCCAGGATCAAGAGAACGCACAGGATGGCAAAACTGACAACGAACCTGTAATCTTCGAACAAATCTTTCAGCACCTTCATGGTATCTCGGCCTTCCTTACATGTATCTGACGCGAGGGTCGAAGAGCGGATAAAGCAGGTCGATGATCAGGATGGCTGTGGTGATCGCGATTATCGAAAGCGCGGTGATCCCCATAATCAGGTTATAGTCACCTGTGATAATGGCATTGTAGAGCAGCATTCCCAGACCCGGATAAGAAAAAACAATTTCGGTAATCAATGCCCCTCCGAAAATCTGCCCGATGGAAAGGCCTAAAGAGGTGATCTGCGGCAGCATGGCATTGCGGATAACATAGCGGGAGACGATTTTGCTCTCTTTGACCCCGCCAAATTTGGCATATTGGACATAATCCTCGGCATTCACATTCTGTACCACCAATTTCATGGTCTGGAACCAAACCGCGATGCCTAACAGCGCCAGCGACAGGGCAGGCAGAAACGCGTGCCGGAGTACATCCAGAAAATACCGCATCGTCCAGGTGAACTGGTGCCCGATGGATGCTCCGCCGCTGATCGGAAACCATCTTAATACGTAGGCTAACAACAGTAAGAGCGCAAAAGCGAAAATGTAATACGGGATCGGCCGGATGACCATGGTGATGGCGTCCAGGGTTTTTGACCACCCGGCTCGAGAGAAATAACCCGCCAGCCCACCGAGGATGTTGCCGATGACCCAGGAGAGGATGGTCGTGGTCAACAGAAGCCCCAATGTCCAGGGCAGCGCCGTGCTGATCAATTGGTTAACAGGCGTTGGGAACTGGAAGAAGGAAACCCCGAAGTCCCCCCTGAACAGCCGCTGCCAGAACGCGAAGTATTGTTCGATATTCGTCCCCGATAGACCATACATCTGGTTCAGGTCCTCGATAAATCTGTTCATCGAAGCCGGGTCCAGGTAGGATCCCATCGAGCGCAGTTGGGCAATTGTGCGGTTAACTGGGTCAGTGGGGGTCAACCGCGGGATGATAAAAACTGCTGTCAGTCCCAGAAAGATCACAAGGAGATATTGGATCAGCCTGGGAACAAGGTACCTTTTGATAAATGCCATCGCCGTTCCTTTGACAGAGCGGGTATCCAGGTTGCTTGAGATGTCCCCCGGGCGGATGCGGGTGACCCACCCGGGGGGTTCTATTCCTATAAGGGGTCAGGCAGCTTAATTACCGACTGGCTGCAGGAAAGGTGTCATGTACTTGAAGGGACCCCAGTGCGTGTACGGCTGAGTATAGGGATTCTCAGCACCGGGCCAGTTGGTCCAATAGGTCTCATCCCAGGTGATGAAGCCGATGTAACCAAAGGTCGGGATGCTGGGCAGTTCCGTTATGGCGATTTTCAACCCTTCGATACCCAGGGCGATCACCGCTTCCTCATTCGATGGATCGGTCTCGCGCAATTGGGCGATAACAGCATCCATTTCGGGGCTGGACCAGCGCGAGGTGTGCCCGGTGGTGATGGTGCCCAGCGGCTCAACATAGGCCGAATTGAAGAAGTCCAGAACTCGGTACAGGTCCGGACCCGCGCCCCAGGGTTCCTGGGCGGGCCATTCGCCCGAAACGTCGTATTCACCCACATAAGCCAGTTCAGAAGAGTTGTCAGATGGCACATGCACGGCATCGATGCCAAACTTCTTCCACTGCTGAACTGCCGCGGCGGCGTTCTTGAAGGACAGGTGGGAGGTGTCTGTGCGGCTCAAGACTTCGATCCGCCAGGGGGTCCCATCCGGCAGCAGCCATTGACCGCTGGCATCGCGTGAAAAACCGTTTTTCTCCAGCAGTTTGGCAGCCGCTTCGGGCGCATACTTGTACCAGCCCAGGCCAAACGCCTGGTCCAGTGCCTCGGGGTCCTCAGGAACAACATAGCCGCGGTCGCGGGCATACTCAACCACGCGCATGGGCGCATCTGGATCATACGGCTTGAAGGTCTCGCCGTTACCGAGGTCCAGAGTCAGATCCATCAACCAGGACTCCATCGGAGCGATGTAATTCTGCGGATAGGAACCCAGCGAGGGGATGTGCACCGGGCTGAGTGTGCCAGAGCCGTCCACCGCCTGTCCGACATACTCAGCGATATCGATCGCCAGCAGCAGCGCCCAGCGCACGTCAACGTTATCGAATGGAGCGCGGGCTACATTGAAGGTCAAGCCGGTGAGGGCTGGGTCATTATTGACCACCCAGGGGAATCCGGGCTGGTACGCGCGGATGGAATCGCCCTGCGCCAGCGCCGCTTTCAACCCTTCCGCCGACAGATCCACAGCGTCTAGCTGGTGTGTTAGCTGCGCCAGAATCTTTGCGCCCTCATTGGCGAACGCCTGAAAGACGATGTACTGCGGTTTGGGCTCGCCGAATAGGATGCCGGTCGGACTCTTGTCCCAGTCCGCGCGTTTTTCCCAAATGGTCCAGAAACCGTTGGGATCAAAACTGTGTAGTTTATACGGACCCGTGCCCACGAATGGATTGAACTCAAAGGTGACCGGATCAGCCACATTCTCGAAGATATGTTTCGGCATGATCCAGGTCGAGCCCCACCGATCGAGGAAGGTCGTGTGGAACCGCGAGTTGGGCTGCTTCAGCTCGAACACCACCGTGTAATCATCCGGGGCAGAGACGGAAGCGACATTGTCAGCGAAAAAGTTGTGCGCATTGAAGCCCTCGAAGGCGATTAAGGTCTCAACCGTGAAAACCACATCCGCAGCGGTGAATGGGGTGCCGTCATCCCAGGCGACGCCTTGGCGCAGGGGGATTTCCACACGGGTGAAATCGTCATTGTAGATAGGGTCGCCGGAAGCCAGGCCGGGAATGATTTCGCCGGTGGCGAAATCCACCGACCAGAGCGGCTCGTTAGCCAGGTTCTGCATACCGCGGTCGCGCCACTTCCAGCCGACCCATTCGTTGAAGTTGCTGGGGGTTCCAACCCGACCCGTAAGCTGTCCAACAATGAGGGTCTGCTCGCGCGGGAGGATGCCCTGGACCATTGGAGCGGCAGCCCGTGGCTGCGGGGTTGGCGTTACCTGAACCTCGACCGTCTCGATGATGGTTTCACCCTCCCGTTCGACAATGACGGTCTCGATAACCGTAATGGGCTCAGGAGCAGCCTGACCGCAGGCAGCCAGGAGCATACTGAGCACGATCACGAAAGACAGTACTGAAAACATTGACTTACGCATGGTATTTCTTCTCCTTTGTCATAAACTCCAGGATCAGTTATACTTCTGCCGTGAGGTCTTCACCTCACAGCCTGACGCAGGTCTTCCTTCACTCTCTCAAGGGCTGAAGTGGAGACCTGCTGTGTCAAGGGGGAGAAATTCCTTGTCAGTAACCACCTCCTTTGCTGAAAACGATTCCGGCAACGATACCGGCCCGGCGAAAAAAAACATCCTGATATCGTCCGCTTCTACTTTCCTCCTTTATAGATTTCCCTGCAAGAATCTCGTATCACCAGATGTGTGGATGTTTTGACGACTTTATTTTCCAGCGGCTGACCGTCGATCAATTTCAGCAGCATCTGAATGGCAATCCGGCCCATCTCCTGTATCGGCTGGTGGACTGTGGTCAACCCCGGGCTGGCCTGGGCTGCGTCAGGAATATCATCAAAACCAACAATCGATAAATCATCGGGAATCCGCAGCCCGGCCTCGCTGGCTGCCTGGTAAACGCCAAGGGCAGACTGGTCGTTGGCAGCAAAGATTGCGGTGGGCGGGTCCGGCAGGCTTAACAGTTGTCGAGCACATTCGCGGCCCAATTCAGCCGTAAAATCCCCCTGCACAATCAGATTTGGATCCACGGGAATCCCGGCCTGCGCAAGGCTGTCTTTGTAGCCTTTCAAGCGCTGGAATGCGCTCTGCAAATCAAAACGCCCGCTGATAAAGCCGATGCGCCGGTGGCCCAAACCCAGCAAATATTTCATCGCCGCCATCGAGCCTTCGCGGTTGGTCGAGATGACGGAAGGATATTCGTTGATTTCATAATGAGGATCAACAGCTACCACCGGGCCGCGGGTGTTGAAATAGGTCGTTTCCGGGGTAATCACAATAACCCCATCCGTTATGCCGTTATTGAGCAGAGAAACAAATTTCTTCTCCCGATCGGCAGCAAAATGCTTGCGCATGTCACCGCAGGTATAAATCAAGAGGTCATATTCCAGCTCGCCGATCGCGCTGTTTACCCCTTTCATCACTTCGATGGGAAACGGCTCACCGGCGTCTGGCATGATCAAACCGATGACATGCGTGCGGTGGCTGCGCATGCTGCGCGCCGCCAAACTGGAGGCGTAACCCATCTCAGCGATGACCGATTTAACTCGCTCGTAGGTTTCTTGAGCGATGTCGTCTTTATCGTTTAGCACGCGAGAAACCGTCGAAACAGATACGCCGGCGGCGTGGGCAACGTCATGTATGGTGATGGAACGCTTGTTATTTCGCATGATGGGGATATATGAAACGATTTCGGTAACATTACCGGTAACGTTTTCGGTGTTGATCTTATTATTGCATTTTTCGCGCCCGGTGTCAATAAGGAGAATTAACAACCCGTCGTGCGCCTGCCAGATTGGTCACCATCCGAGAATGTTTTGCTCGGTATTGTCCCCATTTGAAAAAATTTTAATTGGACAAATTATATAATCTATGTTTATAATTGGCGCAAATAATGTAGACCTTACCGTTGGTCTTAATTTTTTCCATTTCGTTGCTACACAAATATTTTCATTAACTGTCCTGGCTGAGGAACATATGGATTGGGCGAACCCGCCCCACACCCAGAATGGAAACATACTGGAAGTGCGAGGGCTAAAAACCTATTTTTATACCGATGCAGGGGTTGTGAAAGCGGTGGATGGCGTCGATTTTTCCGTAAAGAAGGGCGAAGTGATTTGCCTGGTCGGTGAATCGGGCAGCGGGAAAAGCGTGACTTCGCTTTCTATTTTAAGGTTGATTGGAGCGCCGGGAAAAATCACGGCGGGTGAGATTATTTTTGAAGGTCGAGACCTGCTGAAATTGTCAGAAAGCGAAATGGTGAACATGCGGGGTAACCGCATGTCAATGATCTTTCAGCAGCCGCAGTCCAGCCTGAACCCGGTCTTCAGGATCGGCAGCCAGGTGGCAGAAGTGTTCGAAATCCACGAGAAAATGAATAAAGAGACTGCCTGGAAAAGAGCCGTCGAGTTGCTGCGGCTGGTTGGCATCCCAGATGCTGAAAACAAGGCCAATGCCTATCCGCATGAAATTTCCGGCGGGCAGGCGCAGCGGGTGATGATCGCGATGGCGCTGGCGCTTAATCCTGCTCTGCTTATCGCGGATGAACCCACCACTGCGCTGGATGTGACCATTCAAGCCCAAATCCTTGATTTAATTCGCGGGATGAAAGAAAGAACCAACACCGCGGTGATCCTGATAACCCACGACCTGGGAGTTGTGGCCGAGCTGGCAGACCGGGTGGCGGTGATGTACGCCGGCAGAATTGTCGAATACACCACCGTTCAGAAACTGTTTACTAATCCAAGGCACCCGTACACGCGGGGGTTGATCGCATCGATACCTTTGCTAGGAAAGGTAACTAAGCGGCTGGAGGTTATCCCGGGCAGCGTGCCAAACCTGGTAAACCTGCCTGAAGGCTGTAAATTCGCCTCGCGCTGCCGCGCCAGGGAAGAGTACAACCTCTCCATTTGTAAAACTTCAGAACCGGATTTACTCGAGGTGGAAAGGCTGCACCAGGCGCGCTGTTGGTTGTACCAGGATGCAAACGGTCATCACGCCCCGCTCAAGCCGGTCACAGCGGCCACCTCCACTTAAGTAGAGAAGCGATGGATCAAACTCCTGCCATAGATAACCACGCGGTGGTCAGCCGCTCTGTTCCAGAAAAAGACTTGCTCGTGGTCAATCACCTGGTCAAGCATTTCCCGGTTAAAGGCGGTCTGTTTAAAAGTGTGGTCGCCCATGTGAAGGCGGTCGATGATATCTCTTTTACCGTCAGGGCAGGTGAAACGCTGGGTTTGGTGGGTGAATCCGGCTGTGGAAAGACGACGGTTGGGCGGACAATTCTGCGGCTGATCGAACCAACATCGGGCGAGATCTTGTTTGATGGAACGAACATCCTTTCACTGCGCGGTGAGCAATTAAAAGCCATGCGCAGAAACATGCAGATCATTTTCCAGGATCCATACGCCTCCCTGAACCCGCGGGTCCCCATTGGCGATTCGATCGTTGAGGGCTTGACCATCCACAATATCGGTCGACCTAAAGATCGCTATCAGCTCGGCATCGAAACCCTTCGCAAGGTTGGGCTGGAGGATTACCATGCGCGCCGCTTCCCTCACGAATTTTCCGGCGGTCAGCGCCAGCGAATCGGCATCGCCAGAGCCCTCGCGCTGCGGCCGAAGTTCATCGTCGCGGACGAACCTGTCTCCGCGCTGGATGTTTCTATCCAATCCCAGGTGCTGAATATTTTGAAAGACCTGCAGGAAGAATTCAGGCTGACCTATGTGTTCATTGCCCACAATATGAGCGTGGTCGAACACATTTCTGACCGCGTGGCTGTGATGTATCTTGGAAAGATCGTGGAATTGGCTTCCCGGGAGGATCTGTTTCATAAGCCGCAGCACCCGTATACCCAGGCGCTGATGTCGGCCATCCCTGTGCACGATCCAAATCTGCGAAGAAAACGCATCATTCTGCAGGGCGATGTGCCCAGCCCGGTCAATCCGCCTTCCGGGTGCCCTTTTCATCCCCGCTGCCCGCTTGCGGTCGATCAATGCAAAGTCCAGATGCCCGCTATTGAAGAAACCCGCCCTAACCATTGGGCCGCCTGCTGGAGGGCGGGAGAAACCATTTAATTGAAACGCATTGGCCTGATTTTTTGATTATCCAGGTGAACTAAAAATTCAGTTGAAAGGAGGTGATTACACAGAAGACATTTACCCGCCGTATCCGAATTTTCAGACTAAACCAAAGGAGAAGATAAGATGAATAAGAAAGCCTATTTCCTGTTAGGGGTATTGATTGTAGCCAGCCTGGTATTGGGCGCTTGCGCACCCGCGGCTGCACCAACTGCCGCGCCAACGCCTTTACCACCAGCAGAGCCGGGAGAAGCCTCGGATCCGTCCCCACCCCCGGCTGAAGAACCCCCTCCGCCCGCTGCCGTCCCGCAAACCCTGACGATCGCGTCGGGTACAGATGTCGAAAACTTCAACATCCGCAGGGTAACCTCTTCCCCCTCGTTTTCGGTTCTCGAGCACATCTATGAAACCCTCTTCAACATGACCCCAGACGGTGAGCTGGAGCCGTTGCTGGCCGAAAGTATCGAGCCCGGCGAAGAGGAATTCACATTCGTGATCCGACTTCGTCAGGGTATCCAGTTTACCGACGGCGAGCCTTTCAACGCCGAAGCTGTCAAAACCAACCTGGATTGGATCCTCCAAGCAGACCCGGCCCCCGTCTTCGCCTTCCTGATTAACCGCATCCAGGAAGTGGTTGTGGTGGATGAATACACTGTCCAGCTTAACCTCGACAGTGATTTTGCCCCGTTAGCTGCTCACCTCTCCCACGGCGCGATCGCGATGGTCAGTCCGGCCTTAATCGCTCAGGGTGAGGATGTCATGAACAACACCGCTGTTGGCACGGGTCCGTACGTTCTAGAAAGTTGGACACCGGATGAAGCGGTCACTTTGACGCGCAACGAGTCCTATTGGGGCTCCGCGCCGGCCATCGACACACTGGTCTTCAAAGTGGTTAAGGAAGACGGTGCCCGAATCGTTGAAATTGAGGCTGGCACGGTGGATGTGGCGGTTCGCATTCCTCCGGCTGAGGCCGCCAGGCTGGCCGCCAATCCGAATATCACCATCGATGAGACCCCCGGTTTGCGCACGATCTACATTTTCTTCAATGTAGATAACGAGCCATTCGATGATGTGCGCGTGCGCCAGGCAGTTAACTACGCCGTGGATGTCGAGGGTATTGTCCGCGACCTGTTCGAAGGCGCGGCGCGGGTAAGTGACGCCCCTATCGCGCCGCGGGTTTTTGGTTACAGCGCGCAAACACCGTACGCCCGGGATGTGGACCGCGCCCGGCAGTTGTTGAGTGATGCCGGCGTGGAGGAAGGAACCACGGTGGTCCTTTACCATCCAACCGGCCGCTACATCCAGGACGCCCTGGTGGCGGACGCTGTCCGCTCCCAGTTGAGAGAAGTGGGGTTGAATGTCGAGCTGCGCACACTGGAGTGGCCGCAGTACGTGCCGCATGTGCGCCGTCCCGCCCCCGAGAATGATATCCAGTTCGCGATGCTGGGTTGGGGTACGGTGACAATGGACGCCGACTACGGTCTGTTTGCCTTGTTCCATTCCTCAGAGCACCCGCCAGGATTTAATGGGTCCTTCTATGCCAATCCTGAGGTCGACCGCCTGCTGGATGAAGCCCGTGTCGTGGTCGACCCAGAAGAGCGCCGCCGTCTGTACGATCAGGCCATCTCGACCATCTGGGAGGATGCGCCCTGGCTGTTCCTTTACAGCGAGGTTCAGTTGACTGCCATCCGTAACAATGTGGAAGGGTTTGTCGTTCACCCGGATGAAAGTCTGATCGCGACGGGTGCGGTAAAACGCTGATACTGAGTTCTGTTTGATCCATGGAGACGGGATGAGACTATTCCGTCTCCATCACCAAATAACAACCAGAATAATGACTCTATGATCACTTACATCATCCGCCGCCTGTTTTTAATGATTCCTGTAATGCTGGGGGTCTCATTCTTTGTTTTTGCGAGTATCCGCTGGGTGCCCGGCGGGCCGGCGGTGGCGATCGCTAGCGAACTGGCTTCCCAGGCGATGATCGAAAGCATCGAGCGCGAACTGGGTCTGGACCAACCCTTGCTGGTGCAGTACAGCCGCTACCTGGCGCGTACCATCCAGGGGGATATGGGCAAGTCAATTAAAAGCGGCGTTCAGGTGTCAGATGAGATTGCCCGGCGGCTGCCCAGGACTCTGGCCCTGGCGGCCACCAGCCTGCTCGTAGCGGCGATCATCGGTATTCCTATCGGTGTTTTTTCGGCCACCCGGCCGAATTCGTGGTTCGACGGCGGCAGCATGACGATTGCCCTGTTGGGCGTCTCCATGCCCATTTTCTGGTTGGGTTTGATGTTAATGATCTTTTTCGCGGTGCTGCTGCCAAGGTGGCTGGGACTGGCAGAGCCAGTGCTTCCGCCTACCGGTACCGGCACCTGGAAGCACTTCGTCATGCCGACCATCGCGCTGGCTGCCAGCTCGATGGCCATCCAGGCGCGCATGACACGCGCCTGCATGCTGGAAGTATTGCGCCAGGATTACATTCGCACAGCACGCTCAAAAGGCCTGATTGAGCGGCTGGTCATCTATAAACATGCCTTGCGAAACGCCTGGCTGCCGATTGTGACAATTATCGGCCTGCAGTTTGGCACTCTTTTAGGCGGGGCGGTGATAACCGAGACGGTGTTTGCCTGGCCTGGGATTGGCCGCCTGCTGGTCGAAGCGATCGGGTTCCGCGATTACCCGGTAATTCAGGGGTCCGTCCTGGTGATCACCGCTGGCTTCGTTTTCACCAACTTGCTGGTAGATATCCTGTACGCCTACCTGGATCCCCGCATTCAGTACAACTAGGAGCGGATCAATGGGAACTCTCGTCTCATCCCTGACAAACCGAATTGAAGCCGCTTCCGCAGGTTCGTTCATCTGGTTAAGTCCCTTACGGCGCCTGGTGCGCAACCCCATGGCGATGATCGGGCTTTTCATCGTACTGGCATTTATTTTCGTCGGAATGGCGGCGGACTGGATCTCACCGCATGATTATGACCTGGCGAATTTCTCCATGGCGCGCAAGGGGCCGAGCGCAGAATACGTTCTTGGCAACGATGAAATCGGCAGAGACCTGCTTTCGCGTCTGTTTCACGGCGCGCGCATTTCACTGATGATTGGGGTTTTATCGGTGGCAATCGGGGTGTCGGCGGGTGTGGTATTGGGAGTGCTGTCAGGGTATTTCGGGGGCGCGGTCGATCTGATCATCATGCGCCTGATCGACATCATGTTGGCTTTCCCCAGCATCTTGCTGGCAATTATGATGGTGGCTTTCTTAGGTCCCAGTCTGGAAAATGCGATGATCGCCATCGGGATCATATCCATCCCGGTTTATGCGCGCCTGGTGCGCAGTTCCACGCTGGCATTGAAAGAAGAAATCTTTGTGGAAGCCGCGCGCGCCTTGGGTGCCAATCATTTGCGCATCTTACTGCGGCATATCCTGCCGAATATCTTTGCGCCCGTTATTGTGCAATCGACGCTGCAAATCGCTGTGGCGATCCAGGCTGCAGCGGCGTTAGGCTTCCTTGGATTAGGCGCCCCGCCGGATGTCCCAGAGTGGGGAAACATGCTTCAGAAGGGCAGGACTTATATCTACTCCGCACCGCACATAGTATTCTTCCCCGGGTTGGCGATCATGATCGTTGTGCTGGGCTTCAGCCTGTTGGGTGACGGGCTGCGCGATGCGCTCGACCCGCGATTGAAGTAAACTAACCTGGCGATGTAAACCAATTCACCATTTTCCTCCCTGTTCATAAAAAAATCTACAGCCAGGATTGATCAGACTGGGTGAAGCGGCTGGTATGACATCTAAATTAGGCAGGACCGCAAGTTATCAGGTTGTCCTTGATGGGGGGGCGCCTGAAAAAATGTGCACCACTCAACCCCTTCACAATCGAAGTCAATAACTTCCATACATACTCTGCAATAATGTTACCGCCGCTGTTAAAGACCATATGTAGACAACCAAGAGCAATCCATTTATTGTAAAATCATAAGGGAACCAAATCGTCATGGATTATGGGCGTGATCTTCAATTTGGGTATTTCCTGACACCCGCTGCGGATAATTATGCCGAAATTTCACGATTAGCACAGTTATGCGACCGGCTCGGTTATGATCTGATTGGCATACAGGACCATCCCTACCAGCGCCGGTTCTTCGACACCTGGACGTTGATCGCCGCGCTGGCAGCGCAAACCAGCCGCATCCGCTTCTTCCCGGATGTGGCCGATTTGCCGCTGCGCCCGCCAGCCATGCTGGCCAAAGCGGTTGCCTCACTCGACATCATCAGCAGTGGGCGAATCGAATTGGGCTTGGGGACCGGGGTCTTCTGGGAAGGCATAGCTGCCATGGGTGGACCATCCCGCAGCCCCGGCGAGGCCGTGGCCGCCCTGGAAGAAGCCATTCAGGTCATCCGCCTGTTGTGGAGCGGCGAGCGCAGCCTGCGCTTCGACGGCGACCATTACAGTCTAAAAGGCGCTCACAGCGGCCCCCTGCCCGTTCACCCGGTCGCGCTGTGGATCGGCGCATACGGACCTAAAATGCTCAACCTGACTGGCCGCCTGGGGGACGGCTGGGTACCTTCATCCTCTTACGCCGGACCCGATCGGCTGCTCGAGATGCACAGCCGTATCGATGAGGCAGCCGCAAGCGCCGGACGCGATCCGCGCTCCATCCAGCGCATCTACAATGTGATGGGACAGATCGGGAAAAACACTTCAACTGATTTCTTCAATGGCCCGCCTGATCAGTGGGTGGATGAACTCACCAGGCTGGTGCTCGAATACGGCATGGACACCTTCATCCTGGGTCTGCCCGACCCGCCCGGGGATCAGCTCGAAAGATTCATGGATGAAATCATCCCCCGGGTGAAAGAAACCGTTGCGGCGGAGCGTGATTGAGTGGGCAGGCATGTTTCTGACTGCCAACAATTGGCTCGCGATTCTGTCTCTTACTTGACGCCAGAGTGCAGAAAACTTCGCACAAAATGGCGCTGAAAAACCAAAAAAGCGATTAAGAGCGGCGCGACCACGATTAAGGTCGCGGCAGATAGCAGCGACCACTGCGCCCCAATTTCACCAAGCTGGGTGAAACGCACCAACCCGGCTGTAAGCGGGCGGCTGGCATCGCTGTTGGTGATGACCAGCGGCCAGAGAAATTCATTCCAGTGCCAGGTCACCGATGATAAACTGAATGCAATCAAGGATGGAATCGATGGCGGCAGGTAAATATGAAGGATGAGCTGCCACCATGAACAGCCATCCATCACACCCGCATCCACAAGGTCGCGGGGAATATCCATGAAAGCCTGGCGCATCAGAAACACACCAAAGGCAGAACCAAAATATGGCAGCGCGATTGCCAGGCGGGTATCAAAAAGGCCTAGCGTCCGAATCGTGGCGAAGTTAGGAGCAAGTAACGCTGTGGTTGGGATCATCATTTGCAGCAAAATGAAGAAAAATATCCATTTCTTTCCCGCGAAACGGTAGTTTGCGAAAGCGAACCCACCCATCACAATCGTTACCAACTGCACCCCCAGGATCATCAAAACAATGATGATGGTATTAATGTAGTACTGATCGAAAGGAGCAAGGCTCCAGGCGCGCAGATAACTCCCAAGGGTTATCGTGGACCCGAACCAGACATCGCCCACTTTTATCGGTTCCACCGCTGGTCGAAAGGACGCCACCAGCGCCCAGGCGATCGGAACACTCCACAATACCGCCACGAATCCGGTTATCCCTGTGACCAGCCAGCTGCCAATACGGTTAATCATTCGGTGCCGATTAGAGTGCCCCATTATTTTTCCTCTTTTTCTGACGCCAGGAAATTGCTGACAGTAAAAATGAGTAAAATCAAAATGAAGATAACCGTGATTGCAGAAGCAAGGCCCACGTTCTGGTTTTCGAACCGTTCCTGCCACAACTGGAACAGCAGTACCGTACTTGCCTGGCTTGGCCCTCCTGAAGTTAATACAAAAATATGATCCACAGTACGGAAGGCGTCGATAAAGGCGATCGTGCTAATAAAGACTGTGGTGCGTTTAAGCAAAGGTACGGTAATTTTTAGTAAAATTTGCCACCAGTTTGCGCCATCCAGTTGTGCCGATTCGAATACATCGGCCGGGAGATTTTGCATCCCAGCCAGGTAGAATATCATATAGAACCCGGAATTTTTCCAGACCGCCACGATTATGATGGCTATCAAGGCCAATCCCGGGTTACCGGTCCAGTTTTCCGGCCCTGTATAGCCCAGGAGACGTACCGCAGAATTGAATAACCCATACCTGGGCGTAAAGAAGAACAACCATATGGTCGCCGCGCTGACCATCGGCAAGACCATCGGGTAGAAAAAAGCCAGGCGAAATACGCCCCGGACAATTAATTTCCGATTGACCAAAAGTGCGAATATAAACCCCAGGAATATGCTGACCGGTACTGTCCCGAGAACGTAATACAGCGTGTTAGTAATGACTTTTACAAAATTGGGATCAGTAAACAGGGTAATATAGTTATCAAAACCGATAAAGGTCGGTTCCCGAAACCTGGCAATGTTCATGCGCTGCAGGAAAAAACTCTTGTAAATTGATAACAGCACAGGCCAGGCAGTGAATAGAGCCACAAAAAAAACAGTTGGCAGGCTTAACAAATAAGGCGCGAGAGATAACCGTTTTTTTCTTGGGGCAGGGACTGAAATGGTCATGGCTGGTTCCTTCATCATCCCTGGGGCGCTCTTTACGAGCGCCCCATTTATTCGATTGTCGCGAGAATATATTTACTCGCAGAACGGCACCAGGGCGGCTTCAGCCTCCGCCTGGGCCGTGTCCATGGCGTCCTGGGCGCTCATTTCACCATTGAAGGCTTTCTGGATATAGTTGTGGAAGATTGTGCGCACCTGACCCAGGTTCTGGATGGCGAGTTCACCCTGAGCATATTGCAGCGCATCACGTGCCTGCAGCGCCTGCGGAACCTCGGCAACATACGCTTGCATGGCGGGCGTATCGTAGGCGCTCATTCTGCTGGCGATATAGCCGGTGTTGATGCTGTAATCCGCGGCCAACTCCGGTGAGGTCAGGAACTCGATGAATTTCCAGGCTGCATCCTTCTCTTCTTGCGGGGCGCCTTTCAGGATATAGAAATTGCCGCCCCCTGGTACGCTGGCGTAGGTATCTACCGCCTTTCCCGGATACGGCATTACGCCCACTGTGAAATCAGCCTGCGCCAGGATGCCTGTCAGGCTGCCGGTTGTGTGCGCGATCATGGCAGTGGCACCGCTGCTGAAATCTGTCGGGTCGGTCGCCCAGGATGCCTGGACACCGGCCGGCATTGCCCCATACACCGCGGAAAGATCGATGTAATACTGTACCGCTTCGACAACCGCAGGATGATTGAAGGCTACCGTACAATCATCCACGAAAATGTTTTGACCGCTGCCGATGGCCAGAGGCTGGAAAAGCCAATACGGCCAATCCGATGAGAAGTGCAGCCCCCAGTTTTTCGCGCTGCCCGAGGTCTCTGTCATAGCCTGGGCGGCTTCACCCCAGGCTGCCCAACTATTGGGCGGTTGGATACCAGCCGCATTAAATTTATCGACGTTGTAATATAAAACGACAGCGGAACGTTGGAACGGAACGCTCCACAGTTTGCCGTCATAATACGAATTTGCCATGAAGGCAGGCAGGAAATCATCCAGATAAGCCTGGCCGTTTTCCATCGAGGCGACGTATTCGTCCAGCGGTGCAATATAGTCCGCGTTGATCAGATCATATAGACTGGTCGCTAGCAGAACAGCCAGGGCGGGCGGTTTTCCACCCCCATCTATAGTCGTTTGGATGGCTGTTTGCACATCTGCATAGCCGCCAGAATAGACCGGTTCAACCGTGATATACGGATACATATCCTGGAACTGCTGAATGTATCCGTTCAATATGGCGGCAATAGGCGCGTCTACAGCTACCGGATAAAAGACCTGAAAAGTAACCGGTTCGGGTGCAGGTTCCTCGACCGGAGCTTCCGTTTCAACCGGCGCGGCGGGTTCAGGAGGAGCCGCTGGTTGTTCCTGCGCTGGTGCCGCCGGCGCCTGGGTTGTCACCGGCGTGGCAGCCGGTCCACAGGCTGTCAATATGCCGATTGACAAGATTGCCAATACAGTAATGAATTTGATTGTTGCGCGCATTCCCTTATTCCTTTCCTTTATTTTTCCTCTGGCTCATATTTTGCGGATCATCCGCACGATATTCAACTCGACGATTTCCGAGTTGAAACACAACTTACTGTACGCAACCGGCTGGTTATCCTCCTTGAAAATTAATGACCTCACACTCAGGATGGGTGTGCCGCTTTTCAGATCCAGATACGGCGCTACCTCCTGGCTGAGAGCCGCAGCGCGTATATAGGACTGAATATGATGGAGAGGTGTCTCGAGTGCACCTGTAAGGAATTGGATCATGTTGCCATCGAACTCTGTCCAGTTATCAATCTGCCCGTTTATTTCCGGGTTGATGAAATCCTGGATGTAGATGACCGGTTTGTCGTCCGCATGGACTCTGCGAGAAATGCGAAACACCTGCTCGCCGACGGGGAGACAAAAGAAATCCATTACGTCATCCGGGGCATCCACGAAACCCATGGAGAGGGTCTCAAAACCAGGGGTGAACCCGGATTCTTTGATGATTTGATGGAAAGGCGCAAAATCATCCAGAGAATCTCGAATTACCGGGGAATGCGTGACGAATGTGCCCAGACCATGCCTGCGGATGATGACTCCTTCAGCCTCGAGTTCGATATAGGCTTCACGGATGGTATTGCGGCTGACCCCCAATTTTTTAGCCAGGTCTGTTTCAGAAGGCAGTTGGTCATTATGCTTGAGCTGATTCAACTCTATAAATGAGAGCAAATACGCTTTGACCTGGTCCAGGCGCGAACTGGTATTAATTTTCATTTTTAATTCTGCCAGATGAGAGATTGGTCGTATGACATTGGACGTCCAACAACCTTATAGTACAATTATTACATCCACTTGTCAATAGGTTTTTAGACGAATATTTTTGATTCACCCTCTGAAAACAATGGCGTTGCGCACTTCCCCGAAATAAATGATACGATTGATGCCTATCCAAACGTTTTATAAACTGGCAGCAAGCGACTGGAACTGCTCCTTTCTTCTGAGAAAAAGCAAGGAAAAAGTCAGCGACCACCGGCATTCGCATTAATATTCTAACTGGAGAGGATAAGAATGAAAACCAGCCCCATTTTTGACATACTCCTATTAATCGCCAGACCGGCCGCGGGAAAAAGCGAGGTCATCGATTACCTCAAGAAAGTACCGCTGGAGGAGCGCGTGCGGCGCTTTCACATCGGCCAATTCGAGGAGATCGATGATTTCCCCATGCTGTGGACCTGGTTCGAGGAGGATGCCCTGCTGGAAAAAATGGGTTTCCCGCGGCTGCACAGCGACCAGGATGGTTATTTCCTCGGGCAGCACCTGTGGGATTTGCTGATCGAACGAATCTGCCTGGAGTACCAAAAGAAACTCAGGGATAACCCCTCCTATGCCGATACCTGCACCACCATCATCGAATTTTCGCGCGGCAAGGAACACGGCGGTTATCGTTCCGCCTTCAGCCATTTACAGCCCTCCATGCTCGATAAGATGGCTGTCCTGTATATCGATGTATCCTGGGAGGAATCGCTGCGCAAGAACCGCAGACGCTTCAACCCTGACCGTCCCGATTCCATCCTGGAGCACGCCCTGCCGGATGAAAAGCTGGCGCGCCTGTACAAAGAGGTCGACTGGGAGGAGGTCAGCAAAAATGACCCGCACTTCCTGACGATCCAGAGCGTGCGGGTTCCCTATGTGGTATTCGATAACGCCGATGACGTCACGACAGCGCGAGGCGACGCGCTTGGCGCCAGATTAGAACACGCCCTGCAAGCGTTATGGCGGCTCTATAACAAAAGCAACAATTGACCGTAATTTTTGTTTAGTGGCGGCCGCCGTGGATTAGTTCCCGGATTTCCTCCGCGCCGTTGTAAATGCGCACCAGTTTCCCGTCCCGCATCATCAGCACGCGGTCCACGTACTCACACATCCTCAAGTCGTGCGTCACCATGATGCCGGCGCGCTTTTGTTCGTGGATCAGCCCGGCGAAGGTCTGCACTACCTGGTAAGCGCGTTCGGTGTCCAGGCTGGCGGTGGGTTCATCCGCCAGCACCAGCGCCGGGTTGTGGATCAACGCGCGTGCGATCGCCACCCGCTGCTGTTGTCCGCCGGACATCTGCCCGGGCAGGTTGTGCATGCGTTCCGCCAGACCCAGGCGGGCCAATAGTTCGCGCGCCCGTAATTTTCCTGCCTTATCCAGTTTATTGTTCAACCGCAGCATGAGTTCTACGTTTTCAACCGCGCTCAGGTACGGCACCAGATTGTTGGCCTGAAATGTAAACCCAATTTGCTCGCGCCGCAGCGCAACTCTCTCGGCGTCGCCCATTTGGGCCAGGTCCGATCCGTTCAACAGCACCTGTCCCGCGGTTGGCTGCAGCAACGCAGCCAAGATGGATAACATGGTCGTTTTTCCCGAGCCGCTTGGGCCGACCAGGGCAACAAATTCACCTGCAGCCACCTGCAGGGAGACATCATCCACAGCCTGAATGGTGCCCGATTCTGAAAAATAGGTTTTGATAACCCCTTTCGTCTCGAGCGCATAGGATGGAGTCTGTAGATCACTCATGAGGATAATCCTAACGCTTTCAAGGGTTCAATCCGCACCGCATAGCGCACGGATACCAGCCCGCCGAGGGGACCAATCAGGAGCAGCGCCACAACCGCCAGCGCAGAGGTGGTGCCGTTGAATACGATCGGCACTGTAGGTGGAAAAGTCAGCGAAAAAAGGAAACTTAATAATCCGCCGACCGCCACCCCAATGATCGTAACCACCGAAATCTGAATGACCGACGAGGCCGCAACGATCGGGTTAGCCGTGCCGATGGCTTTCAGCACACCGATCTGAGAGACCTTTTGCAGAATCTGGATCTGGAAGAACCCTCCAATAACCAATATGCCAATGAACAATGTGAAGCCTCCCTGCGTGTTGAGGGTGCTTTGCTGGGCGGAATAGCCGGGCAGCGCCTGGATGGCCTGGCTGATGGTAGCGACATCAATGTTATTGACCTGAGAAGTCAGGCGGCGGGTAACCACTTCCCGCTCAGCAGGATCACTCAGCTTCACCAGGATCACATTACCGATTAAGGCTGAACTGTTGACCTCGGCTTCCGATTTTGGGCGCACCCGATCCCAGGTGTTGAACGGCAGGATGATCGAAGGCTGCAGGGAAAACTGCTGCCCATCGGTTATGCCAACAATACGCAGGCGGAAGAATTCGTCCCGCGTGCCCTGCGTCACCCGGATCGTCAGCGTATCTCCCACTGCCAGCCCGCTGCGCAGGGCAGCATTGCGATCTAGCAGCACCTCTTCCGCCAGGTTTGAACTGAGCTGACGGCCTGAAACAACGGGAGGTTCCCCTGTTCGACCGGGTTCAACGCCCAGCATGGAAACTTTCAATTCTTCCGTTCCCTCTCCCAGCAGAACTGTTCCGCTGGATGTTCCCAGCATGCCGGCATCCGCCACACCCTCCACCCGGCGGACCGCAGACAGGCGCTCACGGCCAAGCCGACTGGCGTTGATCAGGAAATCCGACTTGGCCTGGTAAACGATCAGTTGAGCATCCAGCTTCGAGATGTATTCGCGGTTGCCGTTACCCAGCCCCTCACCCAGGGCGGCGATAAACAGCACCAGCAGGGTGATGAGCGCGATGACGGCACTCACCAGCAGAAACCGGCTGCGGTTACGCCAGATTTCTTTAACCGCCAGGTACCCGGACACAGAAAAGAATTGCTTCATCCTCAATCCCCTGTCCTTACGGCAGAAAACGCACTGCTGCGGTCATCCCCCAGCGCTGCAGGGGTTCGGATTGGGTCAGTGCAATCGTGGCTGTGTAGGTGATTTCGCCGCGTTTTTCCTCGAAGCGAGCGTTGATGTGGGTCACCTGCCCCGGTATCGTTTTCGCCGGAAGGGCATCCAGAGTGATGTTGACGGTCATGCCGGGCTCGATCCGCACAACATCCGCCTCAGTGAGGTTGCTGGTCTTAACCACCCATGTTTCCAGATCGGCGATGGTGATAACCGGCGCACCTGCGCTCACCCATTGACCCGCCCTCATGGTCAGGTCAACAACCGTACCGGCCATACTGGCCCGCAGGGTGCGCGCATCCAGGGCTGCCTGCGCAGCCTCAACTGCTGCTTGCGCGCTCGCCAGACGGGCTTCCGCAGCAGCCAGCAGGTCTGGATCCAGGCCGTCGGCTGACTCCAGCCTGCGCGCCGCCTCCTGGGTCAGTTTCAATTTGGCTTCAGCCATTTGCAAGGCGGCCTGGTTTTCATCACTGGCATCATCGGCGAAATTTTCCTGAGCGTTTTCGAGCGCCTGCTCGGCCGCGATGAGGTCCATACGGGCCTGAGCGAGGGCAACCTCTGCGCCCTGTTTCAGATCCTCCAGGGCCTGTTGGGCGGCCAGAAACTCCTGTTCAGCGCGCATTTTTACCGCCAGGGCGTCGGGCGACTCCTCCAGGCGGACAAGTTCCTGCCCAAGTGTTACCATTTCGCCATCCTGGACCAGCACTTCCGCCACCCGGCCGGGCATTGTAAAAAATTGATCCAGCGAATTCGCGGGAGCCAAATAACCTTCAAGGATCAGCGACTCAACCTGAGGAGAATCATCCGCTGCCAAACTGGCCGCGGGGTCCACCTTCGGGGCGCAGGCTGCCAGAAGAAGCGCGATCGTGGTGATCATTCCAAAAATGTAAACCTTCTTTTTCACGTCTTTTACTCCGTTGCGATGTTTTCAGTGCGCAGAAGGCCCAACAGGACCTTCGAATGGTTGATCCCAGCGGGTGGATAAAACCCCGCTTAACAGCAGATCCACAGGCGGGTGGTCAGCGATATGGTCGTAATAATAAGGAAGGAGTATCACACCTTGCGTATTGATGATGAAGGTGCCCGACATTTGCATCGCATCCTGACCGGCAGGCGGGGGTTCGACCTTGTAGCCCTTGCGCGATGATTTGCTCACCGCCGCCAGGACTTTCGGGTTGAGAAAGGTCTGGAACAGGCTGCCGCGCTCGAGCCCATAGGCACGGTAGGCTTTGCGCTCCTGATCTGATAAACAGCGCAGACCTGGGGCGAACTGGCGGGCAAATTCCGCCGTTTCCTGCGGGTTTCCCTGCATCACTACCGCGATCCTTAATCCCGCCGCCTCAATCCGCTCTCTGGCCTGCACCAGCTCCTCCAGCATTTCCTTGCATTGAGTACAGCCAAAATGACGGGTGAAAGCCAGCAGCAGCGGCTGCTGCGCCCACAGGCTGGATAACTGCACCGGCTTCCCGTCAGTATCGAGCAATTCCACATCTGGGGCAGCGTGGTTGAAATTTAATGACCGTTTCTTCGCCATAACATCCTTCATTCCTTTGTATGCAGCTCATTATAGCGGGCGAGCCGCTTCGTCACACAAAGTTGTACAAAGTTTATAGGAAAATTAAAAAGGAAAAGCTGGTGTGATGCTATTTCTGCTGCCCAGCAATTATTAAGAGGTTCTTTTTCACTGTTTTTCTATCGGGCGAGATGTATATTCAGTAAAAAATGCCTGAGCCCTTGCTGTTCACAATGATTTTCAAACAAAAACCTCGGGTAAATAGCGCCCCTCGCGGTCGGATTACTCCCTGGTACCTGCCCCATTATGATAAATCTCCGCCAACCGCTTAAGTATCAATACCATATGCCCCGATTCGAATGTGCCAGCCAGGTGACCTTCATTGAAACGGTCCGAGCGCACATGAGCGGTCAGCAGCTTGCGCAGGGTCTGCAGGCTGGCGCTGCCAAGCAGATCGGGCCTGTCCACCAGCTGCTCCCCTTCCCGCCAATTCATCCAATCAAACGGCTGAATAAACCCATTCGCAGCCAGCGTTTTTATAAAATCAAGCACTGTGGAGGTGTAGCTGAAGTAAGGTAAGCGTCCTGCTTGAGAGATCCACTCCCCGGGAGAAAAATCTGGCTGCTCGAACACGGGCAGGAAATTCAAAACGGCCTGGAGATTTCCCGCGCTCAGCGGCGGGTCGGCATGCCAGAAGGCTTGTTTAGCGGCTTCGATCAGCTCAATGATATGCCAGTCGTCATCCGCGGTCGTCCGCCCCAGCAAGCCGTTAATCCAGCGTGCCGGTAAAGCTGCTCGTCCATGCAGCGCGCCGACGGCTGCGCCAACGACGGCAGCCAGCGTGTCATTGTCTATGGTATCATTGACCGCCCTGATGATCGCCTCCTCCGGATTTTCCGCATGCCTGGCGAGGATGTAAAGGACACAGGGCATGGTTTCCAGCAGGTACGCGCCCGAATACCAGCGCTCACAAGCCTCCAAAGTGGACCAACCTTGCTCAAGCGCACGCCGCACTTCCTGGTCAACAAACCGCCACAGCGGTCCTTTGTACGACAGCGCCGTATTCCTGGACCAGTAGGAGGTATCCCCTTCCAGCTCTCTGGCTGCGGCAACAAACGTGTCCAGCCACCAGGAGGGTTCTGGTGTATTTTTCAGTCGCAGGCATTCCCATAGCAGATGGATAAAAGCCACGCAGCAGGCGTTGGATGCGCGGTCGTTGTGGGTGATCATGCCCGCCAGAGCCGCATCCGCCCACAGTCCTGGAGAGGGGTTGCGCAAGTGGGGGATTAAAATCGGCGCGATGCGCATCAGCGCGCCGTTTCCAGCCGACGGCTGGCCTGCTTCCTGCCAGGCGAGTCGCTGGTTTTGATAAGCGTGCAGAAACCCACTCACTGTACGGCCGATTCCAAAGATTTGATGCTGGGTAAACTTACGCGCCAGGTGCGCTGGAACCAATCCGCCATCTGCCAGCAGCTGCTCCAGGGTCCAAAATGCCATCTGCGTGTCGTCCGAAGGCAGTCCCACCGCGCGGCCGCCGGCATGTGGATTGGGCAAATAATCACGAATCTCACCATGCGACTTCCGGCGAGCATCAGGCAGCATCGATTCAGTTGTGTTTCCCAGCGCGTCCCCAACTGCCAGGCCAAGCAGCATTCCCTCCACGCGCTGATAATCCCAACCCGCGGGCAAGGGAGCAGGGACTTGATTTAGAAACGTCCCTGGTTCGAGGGCAATTTTGCCCTCAGCGAGGAGGTGGTTCAATGTGGCGGAATTGCTCACCGCCGAAATCCTGGAAGGAAGAACATCAGCTTCTATGCCAAAAATCCGAACAATGCAATGATTTGAAAAGCTGTTTATCCAAATACAGCAGTCAGACCAAACAATACCACGAAAGTGAAAATCATGATTCCTAAAACGATGGAGTAATTTTTGGATTCCAGTTGCCCGGCCCGGTCTATTTTCCGAATTAATGGGAATAACCGCCAAAAAAATGACAGAGTGGCGAGGCCAAGTGCCAGCAGACTCATTCGCTGCAAGTCCAGGTTTCCAAATAAAAGAATCACAGTCAGAAGCAGCAGGAAGATTAATTTCGCACCGGCGACCCAATAAACAAGGTATTTTACAAATTCATGTATTTCAGGGTATTGCCTGGATTTTTCCCAGGCGGAGAATACCCCCACAGCATTGGCTAACTTTGACCCCGGGGCGAAATATAAAGCAAGAACATTCGCGGTTTCCAAAAGGATGAAAGCAATAATTACGATTTTTACTACCATGCTGGGATCTCCTGTTGGAGCATTTAGCAGGATAACAAATTAATAAAGAAGAATTTTTTAATTTTTGGACTGTTTAATTATCTTCTGGCTTGCGTACCAGCCAGTTAACATCGCTATCGGTACGCCGGCAGGGGCATACGCCCATTGACCTGCCTGCAAAATATCAGGGGCCGGAGTCAGGACAGACTTTGGGATATCTTTCAGTTGATAGGTAACCGGGATGGGGGTTTCAAACGACCAGCCGGTAATGGCTCCATCCGAACTCCCGGCGATATCGTGAATTGTCAGCGGCGTGGAGGAAAACTTAAACAGGATATCTTTATCGAAATTTTTATAAATGGTCTCAGAAAGGATCCGGACGACCTGGTTTTCAAGGGTCTGCTTGAATTCATCATACCAGCCCGCTTTAGCCACCTTGTTTGTAATCTCATAATCGAAAAGACAGCTCACCATAAGACCCGATTGACCTTCAGGCGCCAGGGTATGATCCCGGAGAACCGGCACAGAAATCTCGTAGGTGTTCAATTCGAGATATTTATGCAGCCAGGCAAATACCTCATCTTTCGATTTATGATCGAACTCATTAATCAGACGCTGTCTTTCTCCCCAGTTCGTTTGTCCCAACCCCCGCGAACTGGGGGTATAGAACATATGCTCACCCCCGTTTTGAAGGAAATAGGATGGCGGACGGTTGACCGCAAGGTACATGATAAAGACAGACTCAGCCCCCTTGGAGGATTGCATCTGCTGTGATTTTGTTTCAATTTGGCGATGGATCTCCGCGTCCAACCCGGCCGGGTTCAAGACACGGTACATGGTTTTTAGATCCGCTGCCCAGATCAAATAATCATAAGCATATTCCGAACCTTCTGAATCGATTACTTTTGATTCAGCAGGGAGAATTTCGACAATTTTCCGATTCAGGATGATTTTCCCACCCTGTTCAAGAAATTTTTCTTTGAGTAGATTGGCCATGGAAGCCGTGCCGCCCCTGGGATAAAAGTAATCCAGATAGACATAAAAGTACCCCAAAGCAAAATACGCCGGCATGCCCCTAAAAAAATGCTGGATGAGAATATCGATCAGAGATTGGTTGGAGGTTTTACTTCGGAGATACACCTCCATGGGCATGTTGTATTGGTTTAATTTTCGTAAGGCATTTAAAAACTTAACTGTCCAGGGGATCAGTTTTTTAAAGATGTATTTCGTGTCGTTTCTGAAATCAACAAAATTTGGGTTGTCAAACTCATATAACACCCTGGTATATTCGGATATCCGCGAGGTGATCGAAATAATATTGTCAATTTCTTCTTTATTTTCAGGGTACAGGTGAACCAATGCACGCTGATACTCCCGTAAATCGTCCATGGTTCTTATTTTGAATAACTGATCTTCAATGCCGATCGAAATCTTATTCTCCAAAAATTCCCATTGTATGCCCAGATCTTTGAGAATGGGCTTCACAATTCCGGAATTGACGAAAGCCCTGGGGCCGGAATCGAAGTAAAAACCCTTTCTCTCAAAGGTATTAACCAATCCCCCGACTCTATCGTTTTTTTCGATCACCGTGACATCAAAATTATTCCTGGATAAATAAGCGGCTGCCGTCAACCCCGCCATTCCAGCCCCAACAATTAATATATTTTGTTTCTTAGTTGTCATGGACACCACCCAGGCGAATGCTCACCTGCCACAATTTTTCCGCCGCCTCTCTGTCCATTGCTGGAGGGGCAAGTTCTTCTTCAGTGGTGAGATTAAAAAATTTACCAGAAATATTGGCCAATTCAGGGGATACCCCCAGGTAATAGAGGGCTTCAGCAGCAACATCGATGGGGCGGGCAAATTTATCCACAAACACACTCTTCATCATCTTATCAAACCAACCATACTCTTGCCCGCTGTTCGTCCTCACATTACCGGGGTGCATCGCATTGACCGTTATCCCAGTACCTTCATAATATTCAGCAAATTTTATCATCGAGAGCAACTGCGCCATTTTGGCGGCAGCGTAACTTTTCAATCCAGAATATCGATGTTTGTCCCAGGATAAATCATCCATATGGATGCCCAGTACAGCAAAGCGATAAGCCTCAGAATTCACGAACAGAATTCGTCCACAATTTTGGTTACGGAACTTTTCACGGAGAGAATAATTTAAAATAAACGTGCTGAGATAATGTGTCTGAAACACCGTTTCGAGGTTATCCTCTGTCAGCGTTTTTTTGGTCTGAAAATTACCGGCATTGTGAATCAGGACATCTATATTCCTCTCAAGCGCAGATAATTGTTTCGCTGCCGCATGTACATCAGACAACCTGGTGAAATTCGCGAGCAGGAATTTGCAATTCGCATTGAATTCACGCCTTAGCGCCTCACACACCTCTATCGATTTTTGTTCATTTCGATTTATTAACAACAGATCCGCGCCACGGGAAGCATATTTTTTCGCTGCGGCGAGTCCAATCCCAGACGTCGCTCCAGTAATTACTACCAGGTGATGCTTAAAATCCTCTGTGCATATCTTGGGGTCTAATTTTAAATTGCGGATCATCGCAAAGACATTAGACCATTGATATTGTTTTAGATACGGATGCAACTCCCCTCCACGGCCGCTGTTTTCACCGAAAAAATTTTAATAAACAATCTTGGGATCCTTGGGTGGGATTTTACTCAATCTTACAACTAGACGCAATCCTGTTAGGTATGTTGATTTATTAAGTCAAATTGGTAGGGAAGGATTCCCCCAAACTGGAACGAGAAAATACTTATCCGCCGGCGCGCTGAACCTTCAGGCCGCCGACCCCACCCTTTTACTCTCGTCCATTTTTGATTCTAAAACGGTCCGTTGGTGTGCGCTGCCTTGTGTATAACGATTATCATATACCAACAGTCTGCCAAATTCTATTCGCCGCCCTGATGTTTATTGGTTTATACCCGCTTATCTCCAGCCGTATAGGCATTCTGGGCGGGGAGTTAATTCGGTTGCAAGACTCGGGGATTTGATGCCCTGGCGATGCCTGGGGGCAGGTTTCAGTCGGCTTGACGATCTATGATTAAATGGATACCCATCACACTCCAGTGATCTATTGAGGAGTGTATCGAATTTGTCTGCAATGGGTTCGATCAGGATCAATTCTCTTCATTTCGATGGAATCTTTTTGAAAAAGGCAGCAAGACTAATGCCGCCACTACAAACAGCACTGATAAGATGGCAAAGAAAAGAACATTTCCCTCGAAAAAACGCAGTGAAAGGTTAAAGCAGAAGTGAATAAAGAAAGCAATGAACAAATGGTCACAGCGCTTCATGAAGATGGCCATGATGAAAGTCAAGGCTGTCAGCACAAAAATGTTGGCTAAGATATAGATGAGCGACTCTAAACCAGCAAAATCTGAGGCCACAAACCATAACGGGGTATGCCAAAAAGCCCAGATCAAGCCCAGGATTAGATTGCCATTGATGAATCCGTAGCGGCTTTCTAGTTCTGGGCGCAGGTATCCCCGCCAGCCAGATTCTTCCCCACTGGGACCTTGAAAAACCGTTAGAAGCATTGCACCGCCTAACGCAGCAGGGATGGTCAGTTGTGCCATGAATGTTGTGTTTTCAACGACAGACAGCAGCAAGGCTGTTGCCAGGAAAATGCCGAAAACAATTACCGCGATAACAAGCAGCAACCGCAGGTTGAGCCGTGCTTGAAAAACACCTTTGTAGAAATCTGCAATCGTCATATTCGGCTTTAACTGCTTCAGCATCAGCAAAAGAACGATGGGGGGTGACCAACTGCCCAGAATGGTAACCCCGGTCATCACGGCAGGGGGAGCGTTGAACACCATCGCTGCCAGTCCGCCCAGCACCAGAATAATGGCCCAAAACGCCAGATAGGAATTAATCACGTACTGCCACATTACATTTATCTTTTTCATTTCAGTCCCTATTTGATTTCGCATCGATTTGGCTGGTTAAATAATCCTTGCTGGATATTCGCGACCACCGGCGATCATTCGGAGCTTCATATGGTCGATCAAAACGTTGATTGAAGGCGTTGTTTTGCTTTAATTGTCGATCCCAGTAGGCGTTAATCAAGCCTGTCGGGGCCAGCAATTTGAACAATATAAGCACTCCTTTAGACAAATAACCTTTGCCTGCAAGTTTTTCCAGCGTCAGCGCAGACATTTGACCGCTTTCCAGGATAGCGCCAACCAATTCCACAAATGGCGCAAGAATCTTTTCTTGCTCCTTGGCTGGTTGAAGTTGGAAGCCCTCCACGCCACCCTTAATGGCTGTACCCAGATAGTCTCTTTGCAGGCGTCGGGTTAGGTTTTCGAAGTAAGCCTCCAGAAAGTACGATTGACTGCTTTCAGGAAAACCCTGCTGGACGATAAAACCCAGTGAGCCCCTGGAGGGTTGCAGCATTTCCAGGAATGCCATTACGTGCGAAGGCATGGCGTGGACATAAAGGGGCATCGCAAAGATGACTGCGCTGTCGGTCGGGAACTCCGCAGCCCACTCAGCCCACATTCTCTTCTGCTTCAGGTCACGTACAACGATTTTCGATCCATAGGCTTTAGCGATAGCCTTGAGAATCAAAGCAGTATTGCTGGCGCGAAGCCTGGGGGATCCATTGTAGAGGATAAGTTGATCTACCTTTTGGGTGGCATTGGGCATCAGGGTTTTGTTCCGGGCTCGGCGCGGGCATAGTTCAACCAGAGTCCATGTGGGATTCTTGTGAATGCAGTAGGCTTTTGACTTGAAGTGATCAGCTGTGCGATAAAGATAATCCTCGATCACCTGGACTTCTTCTGGCTCAAGACCCTGCATGTTGTAATAAAAATGGAGTTCTGGGTAGCGTTCATAGCGCGCTTTATGACGGCATTCACCGTCCACAATTTCAATATAGGGGTGGTAATGTGGGATAGTGCGGTCAATAAATACTTTGGCGCTATGGTTGATAAAGCCCTGGGCAGTATCCATCAGCAGGATAACTTTATCGGAATTAATATATTCGGGGTAGCTTGTCGACAGGGCGTCCCTCCAAATACATCTGCCAGGCGTCTTCACCCAACAGGACCAACATCCGATACACGCATTCATCGCTGCGGGATCGAGGATCTTGTATTGTGGTTGTTCATCATACATAGACGCAACTGCAGCAACCATTTCGGGATCCGGGTTTGTCCGTAAATCAAATAGTGTGATCATTGGATCCGATTATTTTCAGAATTTCATCCCGGCCAACCAGGTGGTCAGCTCCGACTCGCGGGCATTTATATTGTCACGATTTTCATCATAAGCTCCGAGCTGGTACTCACCGGCAATCTTTCCGTCCAGGATGAACAGCACGCGCTCTGTTTGGGCAGCAACTCTGACATCGTGGGTAACCAACAGGATGGTCACACCTGATTGATGAATTTCAGCCAGCAAGCGCATAATTTCATTGGCCGATTTGGAGTTCAAAGCGCCAGTTGGCTCATCGCCAAAAATGATTTTTGGGTCGCCCATCAAGGCGCGGCAGATACCAACTCTCTGGAGCTGCCCGCCTGACGCCTGGGTGATATCGCGCATTTCCAGCCCGGCAATACCCGTTTTTTCCATAAGAGACTTGGCTTTTTCGTTGAGCCGCCCCCCATTTTTACGACCATCGCGCATGGTAGGCAGGAGGATATTATCAAGGATGTTCAGGTTTCTGAGCAGAGTCGGCTGTTGGAAAACAAAGCCCATTTTGGTGCGACGAAGATCAGCCAGTTCGTTCTCTTTGAGCGCGGATATGTCAGCTTCTTCGAAGGTAATTTTTCCGCTGTCCACACTGTCCATGCCGCTCAAGGCATATAGCAGGGTAGATTTTCCCGAACCTGAAGGACCCATAACAGCGACGACCTCGCCTTGGTGAATGTCCACCGAGATACCATCAAGAACATTGCGTTTTTCTGCACCCAACCCGTAAGACTTTTTTATGTTTTCACTGGAAATTAGGGTTTTCATGATTTACTCCTTGATATTTTCTGAGATTTTGATTTGACCTGCGTCCAGGGTACCCAGGATTGTGGCAGCGAGTACCACACCGGCCATCATCAGCGGGCTGAGCAGGTAGGCAAAAGCAGGATTGATGGCGAATTTGAATGACGAAGCCCCAAACGAGGCAATCACCGCGCCAGCAAGGGTCTCTCCAATCGTGTTCGCCAGCAAGGTGCCAAGCAATATTCCGACTACGAGGACGAATACCGAGCGCGCCACATATTGCGCCTTGATGTCTGTGTTCGTAAAGCCAAACGCTTTCATCATGGCAATTGTGTATCTGTCTTTGGCAATCAACATACGCATGAACAAGAGCGTGATCAGCATGGTGAGCGCCAGCGCAACGCCGATGGCGGCGTAGGCGGCTTTTCCAATGGCGCTAATGGTTCCACCGTAGGTTTGACGGATGAATTCATCAATGTCTGAGACCTTCGCGAAAGTGAACCTGTGCGCGTATTCGGAAATTTTCTCATCCAACAAGGATGGGTCGGCAAGTTTAGCAGTGATGACACTCCACATGACTTCCGCGGAGTCATCGGAGAAAACCGCTTTGGCGGTCTTGCCGCCGTTGGTCACATCGGAATAAACGCCGCAGACCGTCAGGGTTGTCTCGTTCCCATTAATGATCACCTTGATGACATCCCCAACTTTTTTGCCCATCTCCTTGGCATTCAGCACCGACAGCGCAATTTCATTTTCCGCTGTAGGGGCGCGCCCATCAGCATAGGTCAGGGGAAAAACCAAATGGTCACCCAGTTCAATCTTGATGTGTTCCAGTGAACCATCAGCCAGTTTCACACGGAAGGTTTTCGTGGTCAGCACGACAAATTTTGAAATAGACTGATCCTTCTCCATCACTGCGGCAATTTCCATTGCTTTGTTGGAGATATGGTCGGTCTGCTGGATGTCAATTCGCAAGTCGCTGTTCCCGACGCCCATATAGGTGATGAAGCTGTTCGAGGAGATGGTGTTATATAAGTTTTGTGGGACGATGATAATGAACGCTGCCAGCACCAACACCGCCAGCATGGTGATGAAAAGACTGTTTCGGGCGAGAACATCTTTGACGCCGAGAAACACGTTTACCCCAAGCAGCTTATTAATGCTCAGGCGGAAACGCCTGGCTCCGCCGGCTGTTCCCTGCGAAACCCCGAAACGCACAGCCTCCGCCGGAGAAATATTTCGAAAGCGTCCCAACATACCGTTCACATAGGTGACGATAGCCAGGAAAACCAGTGCCACGCTTACGATCCCCAAAATCGGCGCAAGGGAGGCGTTGTCGCTTTCACCCATATACAGCCGGATGTTCGCCAGCAGCGCATCCCGAAAGAGAAAGGACAGCCCATATCCGAGCAGGCTGCCTAGCGCAGCGATAGCGACGTATTTCGTCTGGTAGATCTTCTTGATGTCTTCATTACGCAGACCGATGGCTTTCATCACACCGATTTCCCGGTAGTCATCCTCGATCTTTGCCAGCAGGGTGAAGCGAATGCACAGGAAGGCGATGGCAATCACCAGCCCGCTTACCAGTAGCACGACTGCAATCATCAGCCCATCGGAAAGGCCGTTGAACATCCGGAAAAGCGCATAGGTGAGGGTCGGCCCATTGGCTTCGAGCCCGGCGGCGGTGTAGTCAGACTGGAAAGCGCCCAGCTTACCCAGGTCATGCAGCCGAAACTCGATCAGGTATTCCAGGCTGCCAAACCGCCTGAGCGCATTAAAATCATTTTGGCTCACCAGAAAGCGCTTCGACGATGACAGCAGCGGCTGCATTTGTGAGTCTCGGAGAGCGCCGGCGATGGTGAATGTTCTGCCGGCTACAGTAACTATCTCGCCAATCCGTGCGGTGCCGTCCTGTATATAGGCAATGGGCACATAAATTTCGCCATCAGAGACAGTGATTACATTGCCATCAAGGTCAAGCAGGAAATCGAATTTTTCGCTCTGCACCGAGAAGCCATTGTCCTGGACACTGTCTGCCAGTGAACCACCAGAAAATAAAAAATGCCCACCATCCATGTTGAGAAATTCAAGCGCTTGAAAATCGGCAACGGCCTGGTTTTGTTCTGCAAAAGCTACCAGCCGCGCCAGTTGCAGATCGCCGGCGTGCATTTGCGTGAAATGCGGCGTTTTTGCCCGCGTCATCAGGGTATCAATAGCGCCCGAAAGGTTGACGACCAAGATAGCTGCCAATGCCACCAGCATGGCTGCCGCAGCGACAAACAGCGTGGTGGTCAGCGCGATGACCTTGCTTTTAATCAAATCGTTACGGAGTAGTCGGTAGTACATCGGTCACCTCATTTTTCTTATCTGTTTGTCGAACTAGGGTCAAAGTCAAGCCTAAATCACGGATTCGCATGAGAATGCCATGTAAGGCAGCCTGGTCCATAATGCTTCCGCGCAGGATTGTTTCACCTGCGGGGTCGTGCTCCACATCCAGACCTTCAAACCAGATGGCAGCATTTTCTCCCAGGTAACCCTGGACTCTGATTTCGTAGCTCATCGTCTTGTCTTGTGTTTTCATGTCTTGTTTATACGAAAAAGGGTTTTGCAACTGAACCCACCATAGTGGGATTCCGGAACAGAAAATCGCCTAACACTTAGGTGTTAGGCGATTACTTTTGCAGATTGTATGATCAGACCAATCCCAGCCTGCGTGCTTCGAATACGGCCTGACCGCGACGTTTGACGCTCAGTTTGCCGTAGATATTGTTGGCATGGCGCTTAACCGTATCGAGCGCGATAAACAATTCATCTGCAATTTCCTGATTGGACTTGCCCGCGCAAATTAAACGCAGCACTTCAAGTTCACGCTCGCTCAGCGGCTCAATTAAGGACTGGACCGGCACATTTCTGCCTTTTATATATTGCCAGGTTTGGGCAATTGTGTCATTCAGGAAGCGATTATGAATCGATGCCGCAATCTGTTCCGCACTGCGCATATCTTCCTGGGCCTGGTCTGATTTCCCTTGTTTGTGGTGCAAGCGCGCCGCTATTAAATAGCCCTGCGATAGATAGTATTGATGTCCGCTCTTTTGAGTGGTTTCCAATCCTTGGCGCAAATGATATTCCGCTTCTTCCCAGGCGTTCTTTTCGGCCAAAACATTCGCCAGTCCTAAATGAATCAAACCGAAAGCGGGATAATCCTTGTAGGCGTCTTGCTCAATAAGGGAAAGTTCGTCTCGACAAATTTTTTCCGCCTGATCAATACGCCCGAGGAGCAGACTAATTCTCACCAGTTCTATGGTCGTGTGCGCAAGCGCAAGAAAATTACCGCAATTGCGTGCATGGGGACTGACGCGGCTCAAGTACTCAGCCGCTTGCTCCAAATCGTTAGCCGCCACATAGGTATACCCCATCTGCGAGTAGCAGGCTGTATAACCCATATCAGCCACCACATTCCCCAGCATTTTCCGCAATTCCTCGATGGTTGGCAGGAGTTGTTCGATTTCTTTGAGCGCAGCAGAGATCTGACCACCATGTCGCATCACCACGGCGCGCAATAAAATCACTTGCTGCAAGATAATGGTGTACTCCGGATGGTCGGTGGGGAGCCTGCCAGCTCCAACCATTTGCTCAAATACCTGTGTAATCTTATCGAGATATGCTTCGATACGGTCATAATCCCCGCGCACAAATAATGTCCAGCAATACGCCACACCCAAAGGTGGCGACTGGGAAATAAAGTCTGGGGGTAATGAATCGAGCCATTCCACCGCAGTTTTTAACCGCCCCTGGTGATAGATGCGCCTCCAGTTATCTACGACCAGTTGGCTGGCATACGGGTAATCGGGAATAGCAATCGCGTGGCGCAAAGCATCGCCAATAAAATTATTTTCCTTAAACCATTCCGCAGCACGGCGATGCAACAGCGGCACATCGTTTGCGCGTGTACGCTTCAATACGCCACTCAATAATTCAGCGAACAGGTGATGATATCGGAACCAATAGTTTTCACCATCCAAGGGCGTAACAAAAAGATTGCGGCGATTCAAAAATGACAGGATATCAGCGCTGTCGGTGCGTTCTGTCAGCGCATTGCACAAATCACCACTCATTCGCAGGAGTATTGAAGTTTCGAGCAAGAAACGTTGTAGCGATTCGCTTTGGTGGCTTAAAACTTCATCCATCAAATACTCCAACACGTAATGAGTTGATGTACCATATTTTCTGTAAAATGTAGAACCTTAACAAAAGCGGTGAGTCAGAAGTATCCTTAAGGTCACCACAACCAAACAAGGAG